>VOFC01000558.1_pt1 | contig 507277 bp, 452 predicted proteins | sample 5384161 | NCBI WGS metagenome assembly VOFC01 (sample SAMN12384722, study PRJNA508395) | human gut metagenome | isolation source: healthy gut B | host: Homo sapiens | reverse complement strand
GCGCCTTGGCTTCCATCGTGAAGTTCGCTTCCAGCTGGGCACGCTGTGCCAGGAAGGGAATGTCACCGTCCAGTATGTAAATCTGCTCCCGTTCTTTCGTCACGAGCGAGATGCAGCACCAGACGGTGAACCCGCAGATGAGGGTGCAGCCACCTATCGTGGCCAGCACCGTCATCAGGGCGAGTTTCGTTTTCTGTGCTAATGATTCGATAAGCATATTCGTTGGGATTAGAATTTATTTGCTGTTCTTGCCTGCGCTGGGCTTCACGATGGACACGGCACCGCTTACGGCAGCTCCTGCTATTGCCCCTGCTGCACCGCCAGCCATGGAAGACATGCCCATCACGGCACCGCCTGCTGCACTTCCCTGCAACCGATGCCCTGCAGTCCCAGTGCGCCGATCTGTTCCCAGGAGTTTACCGAGCCGTGAAGCAGGTGGTTGTAAGCTATGAGGTCCTGCTGCAGGTTATAGAGCAGAATGAAGTCGATGTAGTAGATGCACATATAGGTGACGAAGCCCCACAGCGAGAGGGAAAGGAACTTCGACATCCACTGGCTCCAGGCCGAGTTCCAGGGCGGTGCCAGGGACAGGGCGAACATGATGGGACAGAAAATCATCAGGATGGCCATGAAGATGCGCTGCGCCACCAGAATGCCGTAGTAAGACATCTGGAATATCAGTTCCCCACAAAGCGGATGACATCGTTGATCCATTCGCTCATCTTGGTTTCAGCCGCCACCGCTGCCCGCTGCGCATAGTTGTTGATGGTGTTGCCCAGATTCTCCACGTTGTAGATGAGCTTGTCCCACCAGGTAGCATCCTGTCCGATGGCAGCTACCTGCTGGGCGGTGGAAATGGAGTCCTGCACCTCCCGCAGGCGGTCGAGGTATTCACTCTGTTTCTGTGCCACCTTCAGCTCGAAAGCGGCCACCTCCTTGTTCTTGGCTTTTGCCATGGCCTTTGGTAGCGGTTTCCAGTCCTTTGCCGGGAACCTGCAGGGCCTGACAGATCCACGAGGAAGAAGAGATACAGATGGAAATGCCGATGATGCGCAGGAGTTTCATCACGTCCATGCCGCGCCGTCCGAGCATCATCATCCAGCACTCGTAGGAGCCTACACAGAGCGCCAGCAGCAAGCCGATGATGCGTGCCAGTCCGATGGCATCCCCCAGTATTGCCACATTCGGGAAGGTCTCCATGGCGACCAGCAGCTTGTCCAGACTCTCGTCAATGGCAGGCAGTCCGATGGTTAAGGGAACAAATAGTAGATTCATTTGCTTCAATAATTTGTTGGTTATACGTTCGTTGTTTCATCTCAGTTCAATAATGGGTAGCCGCTACGGCGCAGAGGTTGGCAGTCCGATTGACCAGCGTTTCCATCTTCTGCCGGGCTTCCTCGTAAGCCTGCTGCCGTTTGGCATTCTCCAGTCCGTAGCCCACTCCGGTCTTGTGGATGTAGGCGATGTCGGCACAGAGAATCTCATTCTCCCGGCTCAGCTCATCCACCTGGTATTTGAGCTTTCCACCGCTCTTCTTCAGGCAGTAGAGCAACCCTTCGGTGATGCAGTCCTGCATCCGGTTGAATTCATCCTTGTATGCCGGATAAGCCAGGTCTACCGCCCGGTCAGCTTCCCGCAGCAGTTCCTCCTTGTAGAGTTCCTCCAGGTATTTCCGTTCTTCTTCCACCTTCTTCACCTTCTGCCGCTGGGTCTCTTCAGATACCACCCGGGTGGGCATGATGCGTTTGATGTTCGACTTGGGTTCCTTGAAACGTACCCGGAATCCCGAGTTGAACCCCGCCCATTTCCAATACATTTCCGCACCCGAGTATTTCTTGTGCAGCAGGAAGTAGTACCAGTCCGGTGCAAAGTCCCAGGGTCCGTTCTCCATCGACTGCCACTGCCGGGCTTTTTCCTTGTCCTTGGCCGGACGCTGGGCATGCAGACCGGAAGCCACCGTCATGCCCAGCAAGCAGAGTAATATAATTTTATACCGCATATCCTTGATTCCATTTGTTGACCACCTTGTTTACAATCTCGTCCTTCACGCTGGAGTTGAGAATCTCCCAGATGTAATCCGGCTTCCATCCGCCCTGCGTCATGAGGTAACAGTAGAGGTTGGCATTGTCGATGATATACCTTGCCTTGTCGATGGTGCTTTTCAGCGTCATCACCAGGTTCAGTTTCTCATCGAGGGAAGCCTTCATCAGGTTGATGCCCGAGGCAGCTACGGAAGCATACAGCTTGTAGCAGTGCTTCACTTCCCGGGAGATAGCCAGGTTGGCATCCGCATAATACCATGCGACAAAAGGCTTTTTCTTCACGTGCTTGAAGGTGTTGGACGTAAAGTCCTTGTACTCCTTGACCAGCATGTAGAGCGAGTTAGCCGTGGAAGAGACAGCCCCTGCCAGCACCAGGTAGGAATGGGCATTGTTCATCTTCGTGTTCAGGGTGGTCCGTACCTCGTTGAAGCGGTTCGCTCCCTTGGTGACAGCGACTGTTCCCCGAAGCTCGTAGCCACCCGCTGCATGGCTTTGTCCTCGTCCTTCTTCACCGCCTTGTGGAGGGCGATCAAGGCTTCGATGGTCGGCAGGTCCTTGGGGACAACACCTGCCAGGCTCCTGCCCGGGACCAGTAAGGTCAGCAGGCAGAGCGCAACACTCAGTATGGTGATTCGTTTCATAGCCTGTCCGGATTAAGTTAGGAACGAGCAGCCAGTCCGTTCCAGTCCTGGACCAGACCGCCCACCTGGTTGTGCAGGGTCATTACGTTTGCCCATCCCTCCGGGTCGATGGCAAAGAAGAGGTCGTTGGCTGTGGCAAACTGCGCCATGAGCATCATTCCCTCCACCTTGTAGCGAATCTCCCTGAGGTCGGTATAGATGCGGTTGGCGAGCGTCAGCCGTTCGTAGCGGTCGAGCAGGTTGTGTCCGTCGTTCTTCTTCTCGGCGGTGCCTTGTCCCTTGAGCGGATTCTGCACCCGGGCATTGTTTACGATGTTCACGAAGTTGCCCACCAGCTGTTGCGTTTCCATCACCAGCCCGCCCAGTTCTGTCAGGCAGTAGAGCTTGTTGGTGAACTTAGCCCCGTTGACTGTTTTAATCAGTTCCGGCACATCCTTCAGGATGTCGAAGGCACACAAGCCAATTTCCTTGTAGTAGCGGCTCTCCGTGCCGAATCCGGAAATGTTCTGCATCGACAGCTTGTAGAGTTCCTTGATGGTTGCCATGCTCACCGAGTAGAGTTCCACCTTCTGCTGCTTGGCAGCGATGGAATCCAGGCGCAGGTTATGCTGGTCTTCAATCAGTTTCTGGGAAGCCGTATTGGCGGCTACCACCTTGATGCAGTTCTTGTCAATGACAATGCGCCATCCTGCAAAAGTTTGGACGGAGGCTGCCGTCACCAGCACCACCGTCAGAAATAATCGTAGCTTTACCATAATGACATGACTTTTTGATGTTCGTTGACTTGGCGGGCAAACTCCAGGTACTTGGGGCTGCCTGCTTGATGACGGTCTGCCTCCATACGGGTGATGGCTTCCTGCATCGTTCCGTAGTGGGTCAGATAGAGCTTGAGGGCTTCCTTCTCCGTGCGTTCGGTAGTGTAGGCCCAGTAGCATTCCGGTGCTTCCTCCACACCGTACACATCCGAGTTCTGTCCCCGGCATATCCAGACTTCCTTGAAGTAGCTGCGTCCTTCCCGGTTGTTCAGGGCATTGATGGTGAATATCTGCTGCCGCTGGATGGGAGTCAGTCCCAGGATGGCGGCAATGTCCTCGTAGCGGTCCTTGAACTTGGTCTGGTCGAGCAGTATCTTCACATCGGAGTTGTTAATGATGGCTTCCTTCACGATGGGAGAATCTATCACATCGTTCAACTCCTGGGTAACGACACCCGCTATGCCGTGGAACTTTCTGACCGTTTTGTACAGATATTTTATATATTCTGCCATGGTGGGCGAAGCAATCGCCTTCCATGCTTCCTCAATAATCAGCGCCTTTCGTCCTTTCTTGATGCGCATCTTCTGCAGGAACACGTCCATAATGATGAGTACCACTATCGGAAAAAGCACGGGGTCATCTTTAATCTTGTCAATCTCGAAGACAATGAACTGCTCATCGAAGAGGTTCACGTCCAGGTCGGAGTTCAGGGTCATCTCCAGTTCGCCGCCCCGGTAGAACTGCTTCAGGATAGCTGCGAAGTCACGGATGTTGAACTGAATCTTCTCCTGTGCCACGATTTGCGGAATGCGTTCCAGTGCAAACTCATAGTAGGAATTGAAGACAGTTCCCGGACTTTCAGTCTGCGTTTCTGTTCCTCAATGTGGTCTATCTGCTTGTCTATCTTGATAAGCATGGAGTTGTTGTAGAGTTCCTTCTTGTAGTTCTCGATAATCTGCAGGGCACGTTCCTTTTCCCCTTTGCTGGCAGCTTCATCCTGGGCAAGGGCATAGAGTGAGCGGCACTGGCGGAGCAGCTTGAGTCTCCGGGCTTCTGCAGGAAGCATGAGTGCCCTGCTTTCTGCCTGCTTGTCCATTTCGGCTTCTCTGATTTGGGCATCAATGTCTTCCATGCTGTGGGAGAACTTGTCGTAGTCTTCTTCCATCTTGGAGGCAACCAACAGCTTTTGTCTCAACCCTTCACGTTCCTTTTCGGTGAACTTAGTGAAGGGATGGAAGTAGGCTTCATAGTATTCCACGATGGTCTGGTTGATGAGCATATCTTCAATCTTACTCGGAAACTCATTGCCTTTGAAGATGAGAAAGATGAGTGACTTGAGGAAGTTCTTCTTCTCCCCGAAGTTCAGGTCATACTCTTCCTTTGTCACCTTGAAAGGGTTCATGGAAATAGGCTTCTCCTTCGAGTAAGAAATATAGGTTCCCTTGTAGTAACCGCAGATTCCTTCGTAGGAGTCGCCCGTATCGACCATGACCACATCCGTCTTTTGCTCCAGCAGCTGTCTGACCACGCTGTTCATGTGGAAACTCTTACCACTGCCACTCGGTCCGATGCAGAAGAAGTTGGCATTGTCCGTCATCTTCACCTTGCCCTCTTTCCCTGTGATGTCAATACACACCGGCAGCCCCTGGCGGTCGGTGTAGTAAGTAGTCAGCGGAGTATCTTCCGAACCTTTCAAGTGTTCCTTGAAGAAGAAGCACAAAGCTGCATCAGATAAAGTAAGGAACAGGTCATAGTCCGGATTGAAGGCATAGCCGTTTCCGGGAAGCTGTCCGTAAACAACTCCAGCTGATTGTAGGCGGTACGGGACGGCATGATGCCGCACTCATACAGCTTGGTTTCCAGATAGGAAGTGACCGGGGTGACCTTATCCACCGGGCAGCTCACCAGGATATTGAAATTGGTATAGACCAGCAGGGTGCTGTCCACAGCCAGCTGTTGCAACACTTCCTCGATGTCCGCCTTAGCAATCTTGTTGCTCGGGTCGGGCATGGAGCCGTGGCGTTTGGCTTTACCCTGGAGCTTGCGGAGCAGCTTGCGCTGTTCGGGTATCTGTACCACCTGATTATACACCACACAATCCGCATGCGGAACCTGTGTCAGAAAGGAAAGCAGGTCGGTAGCGATGGCATAGCCGTTGATGGAAGTTTGCGTGTAGGGCTTCACCAGGGACGGCAGGTTAATCTCGTCTATATCCACCAGCGGATAGGAGCGGACCACCCGGTTGCCGATTTTCAGATACTCGTCCGATGCCTTGAAGTTGCTCATGGAGAACGGACCGTGACGGAACTGAAAAGCCATGAAGCGGTGGCAGTATTCGTTGACCTCTTCCTTGGACAGCATCTGGTGCCGGATATGCTTCTCGCTGAGAATGTCGGAAACCTTGTTGACCTTGGCGTGGAAGTCCAGCCATTTTTTCGGGTCGTACTGCACGAACTGGCTGCGCTGTGCCTCCTGTGTCAGGATAAGAAAGTCCGTATCTCCGTGAATTCTCTTCCCTCAAAGTAGCGGAAGTAGCTTCGTGTCAGAAATTCCGCATCCTCCGGCACCTCGTGGTGATAGGACTGTTTGCAGAAGACATCCTGTTTCTGCAGGGAATATCCCTCGCCAAGAGTCTGTACGATGTTGGAGAGTACATCCTGAAAGCGCAGGTACTGCTCTGCATCCGTACAGAGCTGCTGCACGGGATTGGTCATTTCAAAGATTACGGAAGGTTCGCCTTTTGCAGCGAAAAGAACAACATGGTTGTTCACCTCTTCCAATTGGGCATAGAGCCCGTCAAATGCGCGTTTTTTGTTGGCAGCCATAGGATGATGTTTGTTAGGATTTCTTTCTCAGGTTTCTGTACACGAAGATGCCTCTCGACCTCCGTTTGTTATGCAGTCCGCCCCGTTGCTTTACAAAGATGGTGACCAGACCCGCCAGTGCCATCACCAGCATGGCGATGAATCCGGCAAGCTTGCCCAAAACAATGGAGAAGCCGATAAAGCCGACAAACGACACACCGATTGCCCCAGCAGCCAGTGTCAGGAAACGCCCTCGGATGCCCATAAACTCCAACGGCTTCTGCAGTCCCTTGAATACAGGATAGCCTTCGTGATTCATCGTCATACGGTATATTTTTTGAGTGGATTATTTGAAAAACAACGGCAATGCCTCGGACAGTGCGATAAAAGCAATACAGCCTCCAATGGTCAGCATGATAGTCTTTTTCACGTCCTGGTCGCCGTTTTGTAGGCTTGGTTCAGAGCGCCTTACGGCATTACTGCCGCAGGTCTCTCCAAACCTGCCCCCGAACCGTACGTACATGTCTCCATGTATACGGCTCTCCGTTATTGAATGCACTTTATTTCTCATGTTCTTTCTCTTTTATCTTGGTATAGCAACTTATCTTACCCCATTCCGTCTTGTCATTGATTGATTTCAAAGTGCGAACATGGTGCATGATGAGCTTATCGTGTCTGCCGCATAATTCACATATTTCACTTCTTAATCGTTCCGCCAATGAGCGTTTCGGGAAGCTAACATGAGGCAAGTTGTCACAATCAGCCATTTTGTTAGGTTGTTTTTGCGCAAATCCACCATTGTATAGGACACGATATTTTTGATTTCCCTTTTTATCGGTGTATTCAATCTTAAATTCCTTGTCCTTTCTGTACTTTCTTACAATCTTCGGCATAGTACTGTTAAGTTTCTGTGCCAATGTCTTGTAGAGACTGTACTGCATGATGTAACCAAGTTTTGAGCAGGTTGCAGATACATTGTCAGCTATACAATAATAGTTGTAGAATCCTCTTATCTCAAGGTTGAATTTTGCAAGGATTCGGTGGCTTTCCATACCTATCAAGTAGCTTCTTGACTGTGGTAGCCATACCGTTTTACCGTTTTGTTCTGTGAATTTCACAGCACCGTAGCTCATCAGCTTGTCTTTTACCGTTTCCGATGAAAGCAATAATTGAACTTTACCTCTGAATGCTCGTGAAAGGATTCCTTTACAGTTTCTTTTCATCACATCCAGGGTTTTTACGGTTATCCGATAGCCAAGGAACTTGGCTTCTTCCCTTGCATGGGTAATTAGCGTCTTTTCTGCTGAAAGTTCGAGTTTGAGTCTATCACGCATGTAGTTGGTAATATCCTCTTTAATTCTCTCACATTCTTGCTTTGAACCAATCACACCGATAAGAAAATCGTCAGCATACCTTACATATTTGAGACGGCGATAATTTTCATCCATCTCATCTCTTACGGGCATACTCCGCAACTGTTTCTGAAGTTGTTTGATTTCTGCATCAAGAGCGGCTGCTTCGGCAGGGTCTTCAGTAGCCTTTCTTTTCTTTCGCCTGTTTACAGTACGCATGTTCAGATTCATGTATTCGTTTCGTATCTTCCTGCTTTCTCCTTTATCAAAGAGGGTGGCATATTCTTTCATGTACTTGTCGAACTGGTCAAGGTAGATATTAGCCAATATGGGACTGACTATCCCTCCTTGGGGTGTGCCCGAATAAGTTTTGTTAAAATACCACTCTTCCAGATAGCCAGCCCTTAGGAACTTCCATATCAAGCGAATGAAACGCTCATCAGCTATTCGCATCCGCAGAATATCTATCAGTGTTGCATGGTGGATATTATCGAAAAAGCCTTTGATGTCTCCTTCTATAAACCACCGCATACCGGTAAATGTCTTTTTGATGCTTATGAGGGCTGTGTGGCAGCTTTTGAATGGTCTGAACCCATGTGAAGTGCTTTCAAAATGACCTTCATAAATGGCTTCGAGAATCATTCTAGTTACCTCCTGCACCAACTTGTCTTCGATAGTAGGGATTCCCAAAGGACGTTTCTTTCCATTCTTCTTGGGAATGTACACTCTCTTGGCAGGTTGGGGAGAATAGCTCTCATTTTTCAAGCTCTCAATGAGTTTTCCAATGCGGTCGATAGTCATTCCGTCAATGGTAAGGCCATCTGTACCGGGAGTCATGTTGCCGGGTTTGGATTTAATCCGTTCGTAGGCAAGCATGAACATTTCCTCGTTAAAGAGAATACGGTAGATACGCTCATACTTATAGTCTGAAACTTTACTATGTGAGCTTAAAGTGTTCAATATTATCTCGGGATTTCTCATACGTCTCTCACGTTATCCGTTAATACTATTGAAATCAATAACTGTTCCCCTTCGCCATGTAGAAGGCTTTCCCTTCTTCGGACTACTATGGGAACTCCGTTGCCGTACCGAATATTCAGAACCTTTGTTCATAGCCAGTTGGCATTTCGGGTTAGGCAATCTCCGTTTAGTTTGCGTGATAACTGTTGGCACGACTGACTGTCGGATGCGACTTACACCCTTTTCTCCGCTTACTGCGGTTACGTTGCGGCAAGTTCCTGCTGTACCAATAAATGCAGGTTGGCACAGTACCGCAATATGGCGTATGTAACTGCTTTCCGCCATAGTCACTTCAAATACCGTTGGATTATCGTTAAACCAATCAGGCTTCATCCTCATGTCAGTCTTTATCCCTTGCAGCTGCGTCTCGGCTTTGCAGTTCGCCGACTTGCCACTTTTCCAGCCTGCTGTTTTCCCCTTATGGATTTCTCCGCAGGGTATAGCTGATGGGATTAGGATGTTGTAAAACATACAGTTAATCTTTGTTATCTACTTGTTAGTAGAGGTTAAATACTAAAATTTGGACCGTCCATTCTACATGGAACACTATCCTAACTTCTTGCCAAAGAAGTATTTATCACGCAACCATTACGGACGCACGCATTTTAAAATAAACGTTAAAAGCTCCTACTAAAACGATAACGGCAGCAATGGCTTTCATCAGGTTGGAAACTGGTGTCTGATAGGAACTTACTTCCTGCGTGGCTTTGGTGAAGCCGGCGGCACCTTTACTGGCAGCCATGGCTTCTCCTGCGGAAATCGTGAGGGCAATGAGTGCCATAGTTGTTTTCTGAGCGAATCGGGAACAAAGGATGCGATTGAATGCATCTTGTACTTTTTGTCTTGAAATTTGCATGATTGTAAACATGTTTATAGGTTTTATCGCCAAAGAAACAGAGGTCGCTCAAGTATCAGATGTCATTCAAGTAAAAGCGGATTCAAACCGACGGTCCGGTCTGTTTCCGGTAGGGTGAAATGCCTTATCGTGCGGTTTCGCACTGATAGATAACGTTTCCTAAATCGCTGCAGCCGGTTTCTGCCAGCTTCTCGATTTGCTTAAACAGTTCCTCTACCAAAATGCCGTCTGTCATGATGGCTTCCCGGTAGCCCGGTCGGTGGAAAGGTTTTTCAGGTTCTGCCGTTTTTTCCTGGCGGTTTGCCGCAGGGACGGGGTCTGATGTGGATACAGGATTCTGCGGAGAATCTGCAGCGGCTGATTCCTTCTGGTCTTTCGGCTGCTCTTCCTTTTTCTCCTCCTCTCGTCCCACCTTTTTCGGTTGGAAACTCTGCGCTTCGTCCGAAATATCTATGTCCTCTTCCATGTGGTTCTCCTGTTCTGCCATCTGTGCTGCCTTTGCCTTCTGCAAGTCCGTTACAATCAGAAAGACATAATAGCCGAGCAGGGCAACAAATAGAAGAGTTACTACTTGTCCGTATTCCATGGTGCGTGTTATATGGCATTGGGTATTAGAATTACTTCATCATCAGGAAAAGGCTGGAAGGTCAGTCCCAGTTTAGTCGCTTGTTTTCCAGCTTTTCCTTCCGTTGGGTATGATCGGTGAAATACATCACGTTCTTATGTCCGCTGATGACGTAACCTTTGGATTTGAGTCTGGAGCGCAGCCTTACCTTGGCTCGGTGCGAGATGACCTTTATCCGTGTGACCGGATCCAGTCCGAAAATCACCCTCCGCCTTTCTCTGCGGATCATTTCCATCCTGACACGGGAACTTACCTGATAGCTTTCCGGCTTGCTCCGTTTCAGTCCCAGCTTTCCGGCAATCCGGCTTACGCTGTGCCGGGTGATGCCCAGTTCCCGGGCAATTTCGGTAAACGAGCGTTCCTCGAAATGGCTGCGGATGTGTTCAGCCCTGTTCAGCCACTTGCTCTTCACCACTTTCACCAGTCCCAGCTCTCGGGCTTTCTCTTTGACAGCTGTTTCACCCACCTGTAGCACGGAAGCTGTAAAGGCATTGGTTTCCATAGGGTAGAGTTCGGCAAGGGTGCGAAGCATTTCTTCAGTCCATAGATTCTTTTTCATACGCAGATTGATTGTAGTGAATAAAGAGTGATTTCTTCTCCCGGCGGTATTGTGCCAGTTCGGGAAGATAGTTCTTGAAGAAGGCGCGGACAATGGCATTGACCAGATCAGAACGGCAACGGTTGCGGATGTTGCAGTCATCCAGCGAATCCGCCAGGTCGCGGTCCAGTTTGCAGACCAGCCGTTCCGTTTTGTCGGGATTGCTTCCATCGTTCTCCAGGTAGGTCATAAAGTCCTTCCAGCAGTTGTCCTTCTCTTCCGGCTGCAGGGATTCCGTTGCCGGTTCAAGCAAGTCCGTTCGGCTTCCTTCTTCGTGGGGTTCGTTGACTGTACCCTCAGTGAGCAGTGTCTGTTCCTGCAGGATGAGTTCATCATCATTGATTCCTTTCATAAGGTCATCTATTTGAATATCCTTTTTCATTGTGCTATGAATGTTGATGGTTTATGTATCTTGGGATTGTTTTTCATCGGCATCCTGCTGGACTTCCTCATTCTGATTCAGGTTGGCAGTCAACTGGATGCCCGACAGTGTGGGTTCCCGAATAGGCTGTAGGGTGTCGAAGATGCCGGAATAGATTTTGTCGAATACCGGGGAAACGATTCCTGCCTGTCTGTCCAATGCCGCCATGGTGCTGAAACGTTCCATATCTGCCCGCTTGGGAATCTTGGCGGTGACATAGCCGTAGTTGGAGAAGGCTTCCCTGGTATTCTCCCACAGCACAAGTTCGTGGCGTTTGCCCACTCTGCCGTCATTCAGGTTGGGAACCATGAAGAGCCGTGCCTTCATCTGTTCTCCCACCGCTTTTTTTAGTCGGTCAATGAAGAGCAGGAAGCTGGCGGTGGAAGGTACTGTCACCAAGTCATAGTGAAACGGTACCACGATGACATCCGTGTTGACGAACAGGGGTATCAGCCCGTCCACTTTCAGACTGCCGGGAGAATCCATGAGAACCACGTCGATGCTCGGATCATTATGCAGTTTCTCCATGAGGGTTGTCATGGCTTGCTTGTCGTTGGCTTCATAAGCCAGCACGTCATAGGGAGTGACGGTTTCTCCGTACTTCTTGATATCCGCCTTTCTGCATTTCAGGATGGAATGTTGGGAGTCACAGTCAATCACCACGACACGGGCTCCTTTCATCACCAGGTAATTGGCAAAGGTCACGCAGAGGGTCGTTTTGCCGACTCCTCCTTTCTGGTTGGCGAATGTCACGATAACGGGTGTCTGTACCATGTTGCTTTTCTACATATTTGATTCGGCAGCAAAAATAGGTTCCGGGTACGGCGGTAACAAAATGCACAACACTTTTATGCTTTCAGTAGGCATAACCCGGGTGCTTGGGTGAAACTGTAGGGGGTATTGCGGTATTATCCGACTAAAAAAGTGACAACAGGAAGTCCTCTTCCTGCTGTCACTTCATCGGAAAGGTATCTGTATCTACCTTTTCAGCGAACGTCCGTCATCTATATCCTCATAGTGGCTCTTTTGTCCTACTTCCCATTCGCGGTTGGCGCCGTGACTGCCGACACCTTCTTTCCGGAGTTTGCCCAGTCCTTGATGGGACTTCCGCTGCAGACTCTTGATCGGATTGAGCGTCTTCTTGGACTTCTTGAACGGAACCCCATTTCGTTGTTGCTTCTTGGGTTTCTTCTTCACCCGTTCCACATCGAAGCCTTCTTCATTCAGGTTGATTAGGATATGTTCCTTGAAGTTGATGGCATAGTAGGTATCATCGACCTGACGGATAATAAAGCTTTCCTGATACATGGCGCTGCGGGGGGACTTTACTTCGGGATTCTGGAATATATCACGCAGTTTGCCCACGGCATCGGCATACTTGGGAGAACGTTCCGTAGAAATATCCACCAGGTCCGGACGGTCCACTTTGAAAATCTTGCAGAGCAGATCCCGTTCTGCCACTGTAGCGGGACGGAACATTTCGATGTAATGGATGCGGTTGTTCCGGTTGATGGCTTCTGCCATGAACGGTTTCAAGGGGCGGGACTTACCGTCAAAGTAAATCACTCCTTTCTTTATATATGCCCGTTGCTTGCGCAGCTTCTGGAAAATCTCTCCCTGTGTTATCTTGGGATTCAGGCTCAGCAGCTGGTCAATGTAGTTTTCGATGCGTTCAAACCGTTCTTCCGGTGTGGCGAAATCCAGCAGCTCATCCATCGCCAACACCCTGGCTCCATGGATGACCGTCTTGTTGGCATGGTCCACAATCAGATAGCCGTAAGGGGCATCTTTCTTACCGAAGAACACCAGGTCTATTCCGAATTTGCTCTTCAGCTCTTTCTGCAAATCCTCCCGGTCTGCACTCACGTCCCTGTATTTTTTGAGGATGCTACGCAGTTGCTGGCAGCGTGCCCGTTCCCGGTAACTGTTCTTGTAGAGCGATTCAATTTCCGCCAGCGGAATCCGTTCCTGTACCTTTCCTCCCCGTTTGACAAACACCGTGCCGTCCTTCTGGTAGGCTTCATATCCCATGGAAGTCAGCACCGCTTTGAATTGGGCGAAGGACGAAAAAGTATATTGTTTGGCTGCGTCGATGTCCGCTGCCGTTTTCTTTTTCCGATCCATGCCCAGCAACTTGTCTATCACTTCCTGAGAATGCCTGCGCTCATGGGCATGGGGTATCTTGCGCCCGTCGGGTGCGATTCTGGAAGTCACCACGTGCAGGTGGGTGTTGTCGGTATCGTGGTGCGCATAGATGAGCCAGGGTTGTCCGGGTTCGGCATATCCCATCTCCTGGAGATATTGGTGCGTAAAGTCCAGCAGCTGGGCTTCTGTCATTTCATGTCCCTTGCAGCTGATGGCTACATGGAACTGCGCCTTTTGGATGCGGTTGTTGGCAGAACTGTATTTCTTCAGGAAGTCAATCTTGTCGTCCGTGGTGGGTGGGCGCACGATACCGAGTGCACCGAAATTCTTCATCTCGATGAGCCGGGCAAGTCCTTTCGAAACTTATGTTCATTGTAACCGACGGCATGGAAGTTGGTGCTTCCGGGTAAAATGGTTGCGATCATATCCGTATGGTGTTTTCAAGTGAATGGAATGCTGGAGGAACAAGGATGCAGCAATTTTCGGGATTTTGAAATCCTGCTGTTCCGTTGCCTGGATTACTCTTCATCGGAGGTTTCGGGTTGGGCAGACCTGATACTCTTCAGCATCAAGGTTTCCAGTTCTCGCTTTATCAAGGTCAGTGTGTGCTGGGTTTCCTGGATGGTGGGTAGCAGCACCTCCCGTAAATAGCCGGGTGCAAGCAACCCTGCAACGGACAGTTCATTGGCTCTCTTCATCGCCTGATTCAGGTTACTTCCTGCCCAGGACAGTTCGTTCTGATACTTTTGGTAAAACGTACCCAGGTCATTCATGAGTTCAATCTGCTGTCGGATGTTCATGTTCGAATATTCTTCGAGAGCCCTGCGGACGTAGTGGCTTACCGTTTTGTATTCTTTTGCCTTTTTCTTGAACTGTTCCACTTCTTCCAAGGTCATCCGGACCTTGATGTATTTGGTCTTTTGTTTCTTCATACGATACTAACAGGGTTATCGGGTTTACCAAACCTTATTTCGCAAGGCGAAACAGCGATGAAATCGCTCCGATGCGGTAGCATTCGGCAAGTCACTTTTGTGAAGACGAAACGGAGTTTTGTGGCCACAAAAGTACAACTTGCTTGGAAAATCCTGCAACGCAGTTCGATGTCTCCCGAGGTTCATTCTGACACCAAAATTACCGTGCAAACCAGTTTCCCGACAAAATGTACAACAGAAATTTTCCAGCGAAACTTCATTTTGACCGAGATGTCAGAAACCGGATATTCATGGAAACTTGGTGGCGCATATTCCGCGACTGAAGAACCGAGGAACTGCGGTTCCTGTCTATGGCATCCGAAATACCCAGCTCACAGAACATGTCGTGCGAACTGTTCATGTAAGCTTGTGTATGGGTCATTCTACACCGCACATAGGCAAATGCGGGAAACACGGATAGCAAGCAGGTCGGTTCATCCGTCTTGAAAACCTTGGACTCAAGGCATAAGATGATAGCAGACTTGCAGCATACCTCACAGGCATAATTCGGATTATTTGTGTATCTTCGCTAAGAAGCAACGAACTGATTTATGGAACAAATGAAGATTCAGGAAATACAGGGAAACAGAGATTCCGGCTTGTTGGATGCTTGACCGAGGTGTGGAACGAATCCGTGCGGACCAGCCACCATTTTCTCAGTGAGCCGGATATTGAACAACTCAAGCCATATGTTGGCATGGCACTTCGGGAAGTGGAGCATCTGGTTGTGGTGTACTGCGGTCAGCAGGCTAAAGGGTTTATGGGTATTCAGGGTGACAAGGTTGAGATGCTGTTCTTGTCACCGGAGTGCACCGGTCAGGGATGGGGCAGTATTTTGGTTGACCGGGCGATAGGTTCCTATGGTGCTGCGAAGGTGGATGTCAATGAGCAGAATGACCAGACAACCCGTTTCTATCTGCACAAAGGTTTTCGGATAATGAGTCGGGATGCTCTCGATGGGCAGGGCAATCCGTTTCCGATTCTCCATTTAACACGATAACTAAGTTCTGTCAATCAGGGAAACAAACACGTAAGGACATCCCGTAAATTCTTGTGTTTTACAGGAAAAACTCCAGAATAAATTTCTATATATCGTTGATTATTAGTATATTTATGGTGATAAACAGCCCTGTTTCGAGGCTTGGTGTTCACTAAAATGGAGTCTTATGTTTGAGTTGTTGTTACTGATATATCTGTTGCCGGTCATCTTTGTGGCAGCACTGCTTTTAAAGCTGGTTTTGTGGTTGGTAAAGAAAATCTTTTCAGCTTGCCGGATGGCTGATAAAGCATCTGTGTGTGCTTGTTTGGAAGTGCTTGTTGCTCATATTGGGTGTGATTGTCGGAGCACGGTGCATCAACCGTCCTCCGGATTCAAGATAGCTGATGGCAAAAAAGTCGTACCCGACGAAGAGGTGGGGTACGACTTTATGCTGTCTATGTTCTGAGGTGTGTTTTCCCTCACGTAAGCAATTTTTGTGACAACCCTGCAGATGAAGATTTTTTGCAGTGAAAAGAAAAACAGCTTTTCGTGAAAGCGGACTACATTTTATATATCGTTTTCATCAGTCAGTCTTTTCTTTTCATCTTTTCACGCCATGCCTGTTTCCTTTGAATAAACTCATTGTATTCATTGGCGGTACGGTTCATCGTGTTGATGAGATACTGAGCCATTTCGTGCATCTGTGTAGCATACAGCAAAGGGATGCGCTGTTCGTCCTCGGCATAATGTTCCCGGCTGTGTGCAATGCCTTCAGCCATTTGCTCGAATGCCCGCAGCGGATTCAGCCCACCGGGAACAAGCATATTTCCCAAGTGCTTCATCTCCTGGCTACGCTTGGCTGCATCGAATGACTTGAGACTTGCCAAATCGGTTTCCGGGTCATTCTTAAAGCAGTAGTAAAGCCAGATTTCGAAGCAGGGATTGCTGACAATCCATTGTGCTGCTTTCTGATTATCAGATTCGTTGCTTATCTTGACAAGCTGGTCGTAGAACTCATCCACATCACTCAGCAGGAATACCTTATCCATATCGTCCAGCTGATAATGCTGGTTGGCAAGTGCGACTTCTCCTGACTGCCGGATGGCAGACCATATCGCTTTGCATCTGGTAAGGTTGCAGCCCTTGTCCCTCCTTGGAAACAAAAGCCACTCTCAGCGAACGGAGTTCCTTTTGGCGGATCAGTTCACGCAGGAAATCCTTTTCCTTACGTTCACCACCTGAGATGACACAGACAATGCTATAGGAAAGCGTACCATCTGTCTTTTCATACCCTTTTAAAGTACGAACAGGCATTGCCCCGCTTCACTTGGCTGAGTCGGCACTTCTGCCACCGCTGGCGACTGAGGTTGAAGATCCAGTTCCCTTGTCCTTCTTCCGTAAGTGAGTTTCCGATCAGTTGGCATAATCCTTCAGCAAATTAACAAACCGTATGGCTCCGTAGCGTCCTTCGTTATACCCTCGGAAGGGAGAAATGGTGTGGTGCTCCTTGAAATCATTGTGAGAGTAGAGTACTGAAGCTCCTTCGCGCTTATCTACAAACCAGATTTCATCCGAGCGGAGAATGTCGCGCTCATCAAGCAACTGGTTGTCATGGGTGGTAAAGATGAGCTGGCCGTTGGTGTCGGCTGTCTTTGCAAAGTATTCCACAATGCCCTTCACCATCGTGGGACTCAGGCAGCAGTTGATTTCATCTACCACTACCGTCTTGCCCTGCTTGCAGGCATAGTAGAGTGCCGGAAGCAGCGTCAAGGCACGCAGCGTTCCGTCCGACTGCATACTGGTGTCCAGACTGCCCACAAATCCACCCTTGCCGATGTTGTCGAATATCAGCTGATAGACCTTGCGCACGCCATTCTCTACATTGATGGACAGTACCGGAGTGGTGTTGGCATTCAGCGAAAGCGATTTCACCTTATCCAAATCACCCGGCAGGTTTTGGGCGATGGCAATGTGCTGTTTTGCCCAACTGTCAAATCCGTTTCCTGCAAGGTCATGTCGTTGACACCCACTTCCAGGCTGCTGACCAACTGACGAACAAACTCCATCATGGGCTGATTGTCGCGCAGCAAATCAATTAAGGTCGGTAGGAAAGTGTGTACACCGATGATTTCCAACTGTCCGTTGAACCATTGGGCAGCCAATGCACAACGGGCGTCCGCAATAATCGGGAACTCCCGGTTCAGTGCCATCAACGATGCGAGCGGATTCTTTTCCAGCATTTTCCGGGTTGCTTCCGCAATGGCTTCATCCGCTGCTTGTGCAAATTCCACCTCCTCCTGCTTACGCTCGTAAATCAAGTCCAACTTTCCTTCCTTCGGGAACGACTCATACAACCCTTCCTTGGCTACAAAGGTTTCGGTCAGTTCCACTTCGTAAAAGAAGAAATGCTGCTGTATCTCAAATTCCACAGCCAATGAAATAGGCTCTTTGCCTGCATCTTTCTTCAGCAGATAAAAGAACTTGCCAAGTTCCAAGTTTTTGGCAAAGTCCTTGTCCAACGCAAAGGCACGCAAAAACTCCATGGCTTTGACCACGTTGGACTTTCCGGCACCGTTGGAGCCGTAGATAGCCGCCTGCTTCAGCAGGGGAACCTCACAAAGGTCTGTATAGACATGCCCAGCCAGCTGGGTACGTTTCATATTGGGAAACATATCGAACTGAGCTTCGTCGTCAAACGAAAGAAAGTTCTTCAAAATCAGGCGGAGTATCATAGTGTTTCTATTTAATGAGGATTCTGATATGTTGTTTATTTGTATAAAGGACAAAGCCTTCTCACTTGCAAAGATAATCATATTTTTCGTAGGGTGAAATTTTCACGTGAATTATTCACTTCAGGATATCCATTTTTCGTTTTGTAAATGCAAGAATGCTGTAAAAGAGCTTTTTGCAGTGAAAAGAAAAATAAAGCCGTTGGCTGAAACAACGCCGTCTGGAAAAACAGTTTAGTTTACGTGGGTTAGCTTTATATATGCGCTAACCTAAAGTAAAGTATTTATGTCTATCGAAAAATGCAGTTGTATTGCCACAAGAAAAACGGGAAGAGCCACATTGCGACTTCTTCCCGCTATGCACCGGATGATAGGTACTGAGCCTTGGAGAATCATTTTTTCTTTTCACTGCAAAATCACAGAATGTGTTCGTCAATCTCAATAACATGCTTTCCGGTTGTGGTGCGTAGGTTCTTCCGCACTGTAGCGAATGAAGTATTGCTGAACCATTCGTTAAAGGTGGCAATGACAAATCTGGCGGCATGGTCGCCACTGATATTGTACTGGAAAGCGATGTTCCAGGCAAAATTTTTGAGTGCAATCTGCGTAACGTTCATCCGCCTTTTGATGTGCACCTCTGTTTGATTCAATACCTGCTGATTGGTCACAAAGTAGCGTACACACTCACAGATCTGGAAGATTTCTGTTTCATCGAAGTCCAGACGCTTAAATGTATCACGGGTGTATTTAAGGATAGCTGCCAGCTTCAGGTCATTCTCTTTTTCCTTTTGGAGCAAGTAGGATTGTTGTTCCAATTGAAATTCGTGATGGAACAGTTCCATGCGTTTCTTTTGTACTTCAGCTTTACCCAATGGATGATCGAGTCGCTCTATTTCTGTAGAAAGATTGGCTACACTTCCTTTAGAAGTTGCATGCCGATGAATCCAAGAAGTTCCTTTGCGATAGAAAAACTTCAATAGGATATAGACTGCAAGTAGGGTAACCGGTATGATGTATGTCATCATGCCTGGCACTTCTCTCAGCAGCAAAGTTAGCATGGAGGTTGTAAGTATGATGAGAGCTTCAATAATCGCTGGTAGGATGCTGTATTTATTCTGCTTCATATTTATCGTTGTTTATCATTCAGCGCAAAAATACGAAGCAAATCCATAACTATCGAAAGACAAATAGTAGTGCCATGAGCGCCAATCAATCGGAATGGAGAGTGTCATGAAAACAAAATATGAACAAGTGAAATCAATGTCAAGTCAGTGCAAACAAGTGAAAGATAAAGAATGGACGGTTAATTATTTATAAATTTTCAGAAGGGAGTAGTCCTATAGGTATCTTTATGGGCAAATAAATACCTCAAGTTCTCTATTGCATGGTATCAGAAATACCCTTCATAAAATTACCGTTCGGCAAGGTGAAGCTCGCCGCTTTTGGCGCGGGCAGCGGCTTTTTAGGGATTCCCGGCGACGTGACGCCTCCGTCCCGTTTTGTGCGTGCCGCTTTCTATCAGACTTCTTCTCCCGTGCAGGCTACGGCGCGAAAGACGGTACTGCAAGCTTTCCAGATATTGAACAATTTCGATATTCCCGTGGGGATTGAATTTGCAGATGCCAAGGTGCCGGCGGATATTCCGAGCGCTACGCAGTGGACTTCCGTCACGGACATGAAGGATTTGGTGTTTTATTACCGTACCATGTACAACAGCGAAATCCGGAGCATCGATTTGAAGGCCATAGACTTTGCCCGTGTGAAGTACCGTTCTGTAGCGATAGACGATGTGAAAGAACAACCGATTGTCCCGATTATATTGAATTAGTGGCGGAAAAGTTGTACTTTTGCAGGGAAATAAAGATGACGACGAATGAAAATAGGAATTATTGCAGCGATGGCTTCCGAACGCGAACAGTTGACCCGGTTGGTCGCGGAGATGCGTAAGGAGCGACATGGACTTTTTGAATATACCATAGGACAGTTGGGCGGGAACACCTTATATATCATGGAGTGCGGCATTGGGAAAGTGAATGCAGCCGTCGGTGCGTCCGAGCTGATGGCCCGCATGCAGCCGGATGTGGTGGTGAGTACGGGAGTGGCCGGAGGCATCGACGCAAAAGCCGGTGTGATGGAAGTCGTGGCGGCTTCGGAGGTGGTCTATCATGACGTATGGTGCGGCATGGGGAATGTCTACGGGCAGATTCAGGGATTGCCTCCCCGGTTCACGTGCGACGAAAGATTGGTTCGCAAGGCCGTTTCGTTGCCGTCATCGGTTCCCGTGCATGCCGGGTTGATTTGTACTGGTGACAAGTTCATCACGGAGCGCGGCGAACTGGATGCCATAAAAGCCGAATTTCCTGAGGGGCTGGCCGTAGACATGGAATCGGCTGCCATAGCGCAGGTTTGCCACCTCTACCGCGTGCCTTTCATCAGTTTCCGGATTATCAGCGACACGCCGGGAGCCGATGCGCACTGGCTGCAGTACGAGAATTTTTGGGAAACGATGGCCGACCGTTCTTTCGGGGTAGTACGTACCTTCTTGGAGAGTTTGCCTTCTTCTTTGTCTTAATCCGAAAAAACATATAAATCCAATGAAGAAAATTCCAAGTTTTACGATTGACCACATCCACTTGTTGCGGGGCATTTACGTTTCCCGTAAAGATGAAGTGGGAGGTGAGACAGTGACCACGTTCGATGTCCGCATGAAAGAACCCAACCGTGAGCCGGCTTTGGGGCAAGGCGCGTTGCATACGATAGAACATCTGGCGGCCACGTTCCTGCGCAATCATCCGGTATGGTCCGATAAGATTGTATATTGGGGACCGATGGGGTGCCTGACGGGAAATTACCTGCTGATGAAGGGGGACTTGCAGTCGGAGGATATTGTGGAACTGATGAAAGAAACGTTCCGTTTCATTGCGGAATATGAAGGGGAAGTTCCCGGAGCAACCCCGCGTGACTGCGGCAATTATTTGTTGCAGGACTTGCCGATGGCCAAATGGGAGTCTGCCAAGTACCTCCATGAAGTGCTGGAACAGGTGACGGACGCCAATTTGCATTATCCGTCGCAGGAAGGTTGAACCGTGTGGAGGCAGAGACGGAAATCCGTTGCGTAGGAGTGGACGGTGGATATTTTTTCAGGAACTTGAAGGGGATGGCTTCGTGCGAAGCCATCCCCTTTTTTAGCGATCGTTTTTCCGGATACCGGAACAGGGTGTAAGGATTGCAGAACGCCTTTTTCCGTTCTGCTGAGAATGAAAAATCGTTTGGCTGAGAACGGAAAATCGTTTGCCTGAGATTGATTTTCCGTTTGGCGCAGAACGGAAAATCAAAATGAGGGGAACTGTAATTGATTCTAATACAATGCTTTATAAAATATTGGAGATGCCGTTTGCTTTTTCTCGAATGTCCGTAAATATGACGGGGACGCCGGTTTCATTTGCCCAACGGTTGTATCTTCCGTCTTAATGCCTTGGAGATTTCCAGGAACATGTATTGCCGTGGGAGCGTATGGATGCGTGCGCTGTCGGCCGAGTATTTACGATGGGCATACTCTTTGGATTTCTCGAAAGTGAGCCGTGACATTTCCTCCTGCGACTTGCCTTCGGAAGTGGAATCCAGTTTTTCTTCGGGGAAGAAATCATCCAGGTCTATGTCTCCGATCATCGTTGTCTCCAGAAAATTAGCCTGACTGTGATTGCGGTCGGTGTAATACCCTACGTACATGTGCCCCGGAATGCGCACCAATATCGGGTCAATGTTGATGGCGCGGAGCAGGGAGGCGAACAATACGCTGCCGTCCACGCAGTTGATTTGCGAAGAAGCCAGAGCGTCTTCCAACGTCCGTACACGTTGGGAATAGACTACGTTGCTCGATAGGCTGCTGTATGAAATCGAACTGTAACGGAACTTGCGCCGTTGCAGTACGTTCCAAAGGGCATAGACCTGCTTGTCCACGTAGTCTTTACGCTTGTTCTGATAGCCCATAAAGCGGTTGACGATACGTGTGTTCAAGGCTTCCCGCAGGATTTTGTCTATCAACGGACTGTCTTCGTTCACGTATGCGGCAAACAGGACTCCCGTATTGTGAAAGCGGTTCTTCTTGTCATTGTAGCCGATGAGGCATTCATTGATGCTGCGCACGGAGAAAGTACGTACGCGTTGGCTTGCCTCCCGGTCTTTGATTTGTACTTCTACCGACACGGTGATGGGTTCGGCCTGTGTGTTATTGCGTAAAGCGTCGTAGTTCCAAAGAATATCGGGATACACCGTGTAAGCCTTTCCTTCCTCGGGAAGGATGAATTCCGATACGGAACGTTTGAAAAATGGCGTTTCTGCCACCTCTACATGCAGGCGGGCGTCTTTTACGGGGCTTGTGATTTGTATTGAGATTCCCGATTTGGGATTCCCCAGCGCGCTTTTTTCCGTGGGGGCTACGATAAGGGTGTCCGTAGTGGCTGTGGAGAGAATCAGGGAAGGGAAGATGTTTCCCCCTAATTCGTCATTCAGTTCAAACGTGGTGGAGGGGAAGATTTTATCACGCAGGTGGAAGAATGCTACCGTAAGTCCTCCGGCCAGAATCAGGAGGGCCAGAATCCATATTATGCGTTGGGTTGCGCCGCGGCCTATTTTAATGACTACCATATCACGTTTGTTTTTTATCTTTTTGCGAATTTACGAAAAAAAGATAGAAGTTGTGTGGTTTTGCATCAAGAGAAATGCGGTTGCTCTCTTCCTAAGAGAGCGACAACGGTTGCAAATTTATTGAAAATCTATAGATTCGACAAATAAACATTAATAAAAGTTTGCCAAACCGTTACTTTTTGTTTGAAAAACACAAATAAAGCCTCCTTGGAAAGCACGTAGAAATGCCAATATGACAAAGGTTGTCGCTCTCTTAGGAAGGGAGAGATAAAAAAGAATGATTTGCCGAAATGCAAATTTTACCGGAATAGAATGAAGGTTACGGTTTTATTAACGTGTTTTTTAGTATAGTATTCATATAAAATAAAACGATTATGAGAAGAAGTTTACTAACTATTGCTGCTGCTTGTATGTGGTTTGCGGGTACGAACGTTATGGCTATGGGAGCTCCAGTGGAAGTGGCGGCTGCTGCCGAGGGAGATGATTGTTCAAATCCGATTGCTGTGAATCAAGGTATGTACACTCCTATAAAGGCTAATCATCCGACATGGTTTAAGATAAATCTGGTTTATCCCGGTTTGTATAGTGTGCGACAGTTCACGGCTACAGGTTCCTCGGCTACGGTCACTTCTGTGAAAGTGAAGAGCGGTGATTGTAATGCCGTGGAGAACGAAAGCAATCTTTTGATGCCGGACCAGGTTTATGCCAAATCCGGTGAGAACCTGTTTTGTGTGACTTGTTCGGGTGATACTCAGATTATGTTCCAGATGTCTTCCCCTGTAGCCAGTTGCCAGAACCATCCGGAACGTATGACCGTATTGTCCGAAAATACGGGAGTTACATATCCTAATGCCGTTTATGAGAACTATTGGCGTTTTATCGCTCCTGAGACGGCTACTTATTTGGTGACAAATAAGGCTCCGCAGGGAACGATTCTCCAAGTCGGGACGTTGGAAGAAGATGACAACGCCAAATTTGCCTGCAATTTTGAGGATGCCCAGATGGCCGAAGTGGGTGAAAATGGAGAGGGCAAGGTTTATGTGGAAATGAAAGAAGGCCAGACTTACGTGATCTCCAGCGAAACTTTTGCCAAAATGAGTACGGGTATGCCGAGTGTTCAAATCAGCAAGGATGCGACAGGCGTTCGTAGCGTTTCCGAGACTTATAGCGATATGAAGGTCAGCAAAGTGGCCGAAAGGGAATATCGTGTCAGCAGCTATTTGTTGGGCGAAGGTGCCGGTATATATGTGTACGATATGAGCGGACGTGCAATCAACAGCGTCAAGGCACGACCGGCTTCCGATGCTGCGATTGTAAACCTGTCTGGTGTTCCTGCCGGGACGTATATGTTCTTGGTTGTAGGCCGTAGCAAGTCTGCTTCGACTAAAGTTATTGTGGAATAAGTGAAAACGGTATTTTGATGGATAAAAGGGCGGTCCTAACCTTTTTGGGGTTAGGCCGTTCTCCTTTTTTTATATATGAACATTCCGAAGATTATATTAAGCGGCTTGCTGGTCTGCCTGTGCGTTTGTGGGTGGGCGCGTCCTGTATCTTTAAAACAGGCTTTAGCGCAAGCCGAAGCATTTTATGAATTAAAGACGGTTTCCGCGCCGAGAAATGTACGTTCTTTGTCCGCGAAACCTCGTTTTGAACTATCTTATGTGGCTTACCGTAAAGGTAAGGTTGTGGCCCGTAGGACGGTTTCTGCAGAAGAAGCCTGTTTCTATGTGGTGAATGTGAACGGGAATGAAGGCTTTGTCATTGTGTCGGGCGACGACCGCGCCCGTCCCATATTAGCCTATAGTCTGCATGGCGGATTTACTCCCGACGCCCTTCCTGCCAATAGTCAAAGTTGGCTGCAAGGTTATCAAGAAGAAATTTCCTTATTGAAAGATATGCCCGAGGACGGGGCGGAGAGTAAAGCTTCCGCATTTCGGAAAACGGATTATCCGACGGATGTCATACAGCCTATGTTGCAGACCCAATGGACTCAGGCGGATCCGTTCAATTTGTTCTGTCCGACGGAAAACGAATCCGGCGAGTCGGACGAAAGATGTGTCGTGGGATGTGTGGCCACAGCCATGGCACAGTTGATGTATTATCATCGTTGGCCTCAGCGTCCTTCGGGATATATAAAATATTATGACCGCAAACAGTCGGTTTACCGTGAGTTTGATTTTGATGAGTGTCCGGATTTCGATTGGGATAATATGCTTGCCTATTATCCTTATGCCTCGGGTACGGAAGCGCAGCGTCATGCCGTGGCCAATCTGAGCGTTTGTGCCGGATATGCCTGTAAGATGGCTTACTCAAGGAGTGAAAGTACGGCCTTCCTGAAGGATGCAGCCATTGGTTTACGGGACTTCTTGGGATACGATGCCAATATGCATCGTCATATCCGTGCGCTTACCCCTTATGACGAATGGGTGAAGATACTGGTCGACGAACTGCAAGCCGGTCGTCCCGTGCTTTATGAAGGATTCAATAATAAGGCCGGCCATGCTTTTCTTTGCGATGGTTACGACGGAGACGGGCTGTTTCATTTTAATTGGGGATGGGGTGGTTCCAGTGATGGATATTATGCCCTTTCGGCTATGAATCCGAGTACGCAGGGCATCGGAGGATCCAACGGGTCTTATGCTTTTAACCAAACTATGGTATGCCGTATCCAACCGCCGGTAAGTACCTCAACGCCGCAGCCGAACCGGCTTTATATCTCGTCGCTTTATGCCCGCCGGCCGGCTCCCAGCTACGAATACGTAAGTGAAGGCGTGGTCGAAGCAGGACGCGACGAAAGTATCGGAGTGGGATGTTATTTCAATGCGGAGACGGTGGCTGCGTTCGCCACGACGGTTTGTGCCGGCATTTATCGCGACGGGGTCGTGGTGCCCCTTACCGTTGAGCGCGAAATGGCTGTACCTTCCAACAATGACGCCCAATGGTTCACTGCTTTTTTGGACTTGTCTTCTTTGGACGAAGGTTCCTATGAAGTGGGACTGTATTATAAAGGTGATGACGGACTTTGGTCGCCCATGCAAGCCGAACAGGCAAATGCTTCTGCTTTTCGTCTTGTGATAGGAACCGAGACTGTGACGATGGAGAAAATTCATCCTGATTTTCGTATAGCCTTGGCTGAAGATTTCCAACCGGGTATTTTGTATACGACCGGCCTGAAGACTTGGCAGCTTCATATCACGAATCCGGGGGCTGTACGACTTGAAGGATGGGTCGGCATACGGATGCAGAGTGAAGAGGCTGGAGTGGATACTCTTTTTGCTTCGTTGGCTTATTGTGAGGCGGGAGAAGACGTGACGGTCAATGTATTGGCTAATTTAGATGGCATGGCGGCTGTCGATTATCAGTTGACTCCGTATTATTGCAGTGTGAACGGTATTTATGCCAAACCGACGGTGGCTAACAGTATATCTTTGGGTGAGAGCGTTACGGTGAAGGCTACGCGTAAACCTCTGGTCAGTGTAATGACTCCTTCCGACGGATTTAAGTTGAATCGGCGTGATGGGAGTGTGACAGTGGAAGTGTCTCAACCCTCTTCTAAGATACCGTTTGTAGGACGTATCTATGCCGAAATATTCCGCAAGACGGCTACGGGAGAGGAGACTACCGGTGTGAAAGTCTATTCCGGGCTCTTGGAATTAACCAAACCATCGGTAACGGATGTAACGTTTTGGGCCTCTGAAACGGTAGATTTGCCTTTAGGCGGCGGGTATAATATCGTGTTTTATTTTGATGACGGCTATGCTACGGCATTTTCGTCCGGTTCATTGACGGTCGTGGACGAAGGTTCTTCGGTAGAAGAGGTCGAATGGGCTTCAGAAGTCACTTATCGGCGCGCAGAAGCTCAGGTGACACTCTGTGTGCCCCAAGCCGGACAAGTTTCTATCATCAGCTTGTCGGGTATGGTGGTGCGTAACGCTTCTCTTGCGGCCGGAATCAAAACAGATATTTCCGTGAAAGACTTGCCTTCCGGACTGTATTTTGTTCGGATTGGAACGGGAGGCCATGTGCAAATAAAAGAAATCGTGATACCTTAACCCATACAATTATTAAGATGTGTAAGAACAGGTTTTTACCATTTTGCGGCCATGCCGCGTGCGTGTTGACTTTGTGGGTGGGACACCCGTATTGTTCCGTAGTGCAGGCTGCAACTCCGGAAATGGCGGGACAAGTTACCCAGACAAGTCGGTATAAAGTGACAGGAACGATTATTGATGACATGGGAGAGCCGCTTCCCGGTGCTTCGGTCCGGATAAAAGGGACCGATACGGGTGCCATATCCGGAATGGATGGCACGTTTGAAATCCCGGTCAATGGCATGGGGAAAGTTACTCTGGTCGTTTCTTATATAGGAATGGAGAGTATAGAACGCCAGGCTGTGCCGGGAAAGAAATTGAATATCCGTATGGCACAAGAAGAACGTATAATGAACGAGCTTATTGTGACCGGATTCCAGACGATTTCGCGCGAGCGTGCTACCGGTTCGGCCGTAATTATCAATAGCGAGGACTTAAACCAAGTGCAGGCGCCCGACCTTGTGGCGAAACTGGAAGGTATTGCTCCGGGCCTGAGTACCTATAACAATGAACTGAGCATTCGTGGAGTTTCGTCGTTTGCCGTGGGCACGACTCCGCTTCTCGTGGTTGACGGGCAACCGAGCAGTCTGACCTTGGAAGACTTGAATCCGGAGACGGTGGAAACCATAACGGTGTTGAAGGATGCTGCGGCAACGTCGCTATATGGTGTGCGTGCTTCCAACGGGGTCATTGTCGTGACGACCAAGCAGGCTGAAAACGACAAGCTCAATGTCAATGTGTCGTTAGGTTACTACCTCAAACCTTTGCCGTCGCTCGACTACATGCACTATGCTTCGACGAGCGACATCATTGATTTGGAGCGCGACAACTTGCTGTCCGACCCGGAATATATCAAGAGCCCTACAGCTTATTTCTCGACGATGACGGCCAAATCGAGTCCGGCGTATATGACACAAGTGGACATGCTTTACTACCGTATGGCCATGGGCGAAATTACACAGGAAGAGGTGAATGCGGGACTGGACCGTTTGCGTGGCAACGACTATCGCCGGGAGTACCGCAAAAAGCTGCAACACCTGAATCTGACGCAGGATTACAACGTGACGCTTTCGAAAGGCGGGGGGAAGAACGACCTTTTTTTCTCGGCGCGCTATCAGGAACTCGGACAGTACAACCGGTACGACGAAGCCCGTAACATTTCACTTTATCTGAAGAATACGTTGTCGGTAGCTTCCTGGATGAAACTTACGTTAGGGATGGATGCCCGTTTCAACCGAAGTGAGTTTTGTCAGGCTTCCGGAATGGGATATACCAGCGCCATGCCTTATGACCGTCTTTACGACGACGATGGCCAGCCGGTGAATCGTTATATTTATAATCAAGTGCTGGCTGAACAGTTGGCCACACAGGACGGATATTACGATATGGGGTTCAACGCAGCGGAAGAGTCCAAGCATAACATCAAGAAGACCGACCGCCAATATCTGAAACTGTTCTTGCATACGGATTTCAACATTACCAAGGATTTGGATTTGGAGCTGAAATTCCAGTATGAACGGAACCATGCCGAAACCAATGAGTATGACGAGGAAAATTCCTATATGATGCGTTCCATCCTCAACGAATTTGCATCGCGCAACGATGACGGTACGCTGACTTATCATATTCCACGCGGGGGACATTTGCTCACGGGTAATACGAATGCCAGTTACTATAACTTGCGGGGGCAGTTCAATTACAAAAAAGAATTTGCCGGAAAGCATGATGTTTCTGCTTTGTTGGGAGGAGAAATACGGCAGGACAAGAACCGTTCGGCAAGTAGCGAACGTTACGGCTATGATGACATGCGCCTGACATATTCTATGGTCGATTGGGCCACGCTGTCGAAAGACGGAGTGGAAGGAGGGCTCTATTCCGCTTTGCGGCGCAGAAGTGAGGTCTTGAACGTCTATGAAGAAATGCATCGCTATGTATCAGCTTATTTCAATGCCGGTTATACCTACGACACCCGTTATTCTCTGAACGGGAGCGTGCGTGTGGAACAGGCGGATCTTTTCGGTACGGACCCCAAATATCGTTATCGTCCCTTATGGTCGGTGGGGGCCAGTTGGAATGTGACGAATGAACGTTTTGTCAAAGATGCGGGAATGGATTGGTTGGACATGTTCAAACTGCGCCTAACTTATGGTATTACGGGAAATGTAGACCAGACCTCGTCTCCTTATCTGTTGGCTTACTACCTTACTTCCCTTTATACGAATTCACCCATTACTACGTTGCAGACTCCTCCCAATAGCTCGTTGCGTTGGGAAAAGACCTCTACGCTGAACTTCGGTATGGATTTCATGTTGCTCGGCAGATTGACGGGAAGTTTTGATGTATACCGGCGTTATAGTTCGGATTTGTTGGTCAATAAAAGCATAGACCCTTCGTTGGGATTCGATGGAAAGGCACGTGCCAATAACGGAGAGATGCAGAATAATGGTGTGGAACTCTCTCTTTCTTACGATTGGTTGAAGAAGCGTGATATGTCTTTCACCACATCTTTCTCGGCTGCTTACAATAAGAATGAAATCAAGAAAGTGGATTATGAACCCACTGATGCATTGGATATGATGCGTGAGCCTACATCCAACTATAAGATGGGAGATACTTATAACTCTCTTTATGCCTATCGTTATGCGGGCTTGACAGCAACCGGTGACCCGTCTGTTTACGATGAAAACGGCAATGTCATTTCCATAGAACAGGTGCGTAATGTGAATGCCGTGGTTTGTGTGGGGCAACTTACTCCGAAATGGAATGGTGCATTGCAGCTCGATTTCCGTTGGAAAGGATTGAATGTGTTTGCCAAAGTCGTTTATTATACCGGCCATGCTCTGCGTGACGATGTGGTAACGCTTTATGATCCATACAATGCTATCGAGGGAGGAGCGATTCACGAAGATATTTCACGCCGCTGGACTCCGGAACATACGGATACCGATATTCCGGCCATGGGACTGCATACCAATGTAGGGGAACGCAACTATCATTGGAAATATGCCGATGTGAATACGGAGAGCGCTTCGTTCATCAAACTGAGGAATATCGGAGTGTCCTACACTTTGCCTCAGGGACTTGTGTCGAAACTGAAAATGAAAGGCATAACAGTGAAGGCTCAGGTGGACAATCTGTGTTATTGGGCTGCCAACAAGCGTGATATTGACCCCGAGGCTTTCAATGCAAATACTGGAACCCGTACGGACGCTATCATGCCGAGCTATGTTTTAGGGCTTAATGTGAAATTCTAAAAAGAACAAATGATGAGGAATATAATAAGAAATTGGACGGCTTGTATCGGCATGGTCGTAACGTTAGCGGCCTGCGACGACTATTTGGATATTACGCCCAAAGGTAAGGCTTTGCTGAAATCTACCGAAGATTATTTGGGATTGATAGAGGACAGGTCGCCCGAATATGATATGATGAATAGCTGGATTTTGGCCGGTGAGGCCAGTTGGTATAAGGCCGAAGAGTTGAAAAGTTATACCAATCCGTTGAACTCGGTAGCCTATTTCTGGGACGAGTCGTACGATCGTGCCGGGGATATGATAGAGAATGCTGCTTACAATGCATGTTATGACCGTATTACGAAATTCAATGTCGTGGTGGACGGTATTGCCTCGTCCGAGGGAAAGGAAGAGGACAAACGGATGGGAGAAGCTCAGGCACGAGTGTTGAGAGCATACAATTACTTTTTCTTGATAAACACTTTTGCCCGCCCTTATGATCCTGCTACGGCCTATCAGACTCACGGTATCATTGTCAGGGAAAAGATGTTCGAGAGTTTGGAAGATGTGGGGATACAGCAGTCGGTCGGCTATACCTATGATTTTATACAGCGCGACATAGAAGCGGCTATACCTGATTTGCCGCATAAGGCTACAAATTCGTTTCGTCCCGACAAGACTTTCGGATACGCTTTCAAAGCCAAGGTACATTTATTCCGACGGGAGTTCGAACAATGTATAGAAGCATGCGATTCCGCACTTGCGGAGGCCGCCCGGGCCGGGCACGAGTTGTGGGATATGACGGAAGGCTATAACACTTTTGCTCCGATGCTTGTGGCGGCAGGATACCCTGAAATGGCGATAGACGAACCTCAGTATGCGGGAGTGAACGACTTTGTCGAGAATGTATGGAAAACGAGAATACCTTTTGAGTATGATGCCCCGGAACAACTGTTGTATCAGTTCGGTTCCACTTATACCGATCCTTATCCTATGTACGTGCCCAAGCAAGTGCTGGATCTTTTCCAGAAGGATGCGGATTTGCGCTATCGTTATTGCATCCGTTACAAGGCCGAGCACGAGACGGCTCCGGCGGGTGACAGTAACTTTTCAACGTTGGCTATCAAGTGGAATCCCGGCGGGATGAGATTGTCCGAAGTCTATCTGATGTTGGCTGAATGTTATGCCCGTAAGGGAAACGCGGCAGATCTGTCTAAAGCCATGGGGTATATGGAAACATTGCGTGCCTGCCGTATGGTTCCCGGTCGCTATCAGCCTTTTGCGCCGACCGATGCGGAAGAAGCATTACGTTTGGTACGCGAGGAACGTAAACGTGAACTTTTCCTCACTTGTAACGGTTTCTTTGACCTCAGACGTTTTGCTACGGAGTTCAACGAGACGCAGACACGTGTGATTGAAGGGAAAACCTATACTTTGTCTCCTGCGTCTCATTTGCTAACGTATCCGTTCCCATTGAAGGCTATGCAGACGAGTAATTTGATTCAAAATAGTAAATGACGATGGAAAGAAAAAGATTGATAAGCTTAGTCGGCGGTTTATGCCTGACGGTGATAGGGACCGTAGGGGCCAAGGCACAAGAAGTGTATATAACGGTCGAGAATAAAAGTACGGAAGACGTGTTTCTGCAACCGGAAGATACGACGGGGTATCGTAAGGTTCTTCCCGGAACCACCGTAATGAAACCGGTCGTGGACGGTGCTTGTTATTATCGCTTTGTGGATGCCAATTCCAATTTCTACTCTTTATACGTGGAACCGGGAGACACATTGGAATTACTGTATGACGGGAAAAAACTTTCTTGGAGCGGTACGAAAGCCCGGGTACAGACTTTCTTGGACGAACATCGTTATATAGGCCGTGCTCCGGAACCCATAAAAACTTATTCTCAAGAGTGGGTGCGTTATAATGAAGAGAAGTTGGGAGAGCTATACGGCCTATTAGACGGCTCCGGTTTGCCTGCAAACTTTGTGGCGGTTCACAAAGAATATCTTCGTTTTGTGTTTCTGAACCTCAGATTGAATGCCCGTACCATGCAAATGTTCGGACATGGAGCCGGTGCAGGTCGGGATTATTATGACTTTTTGAAAACGCTTACCTTCGGAGATTCCCTTATTCTTTGCCTGCCCAAATGGTTCTCCGTAATGAAAGATGCTATGGAAGAGATGGAGAAACAAGGCTTTTTGACGGTTTCCGCCACCCATTATCTTCCGATTTATGCGGAGCGCATTACAGACGAGAAGCTACGCTCGAGATTTCTGGTGGAGATGCTGAGATTCACTTTACGTAAGGGATTCTCTGACGATTTCAATGTATATGTAGATGATGTGCGTCCGTTGATTACCGACAGGAAAGCTTTGGAGGATTTGGCGGAAATAGAAAAACAGTACCTTACCTTGCGCGAAAAAAACAAAGATTTGCTCAGGGGGATGGAAATGCCGGATTTTACGGCTTATACCCAAGACGGGAAAGCTTATACCTTATCCGACATGAAAGGCAAGGTGGTAGTCATAGATTTTTGGTTCACCGGTTGTATTCCTTGCCGTGCGGAAATGCCTTACTTCGACCGTCTGGCAGAAACATTCAAAGACCGTCCGGTTCAATTCCTGTCCGTTTCGTTGGATACCGGCGACCAATTGATGGCACTGTGGAAAAAGATGGTGTCGGAGAAAGACGGGAAATCACCTGTATTGAATTTGAATCTGCCCGGAGGTTTCCGTTCCGATTTTACGGCAAGAATGAACATCCGTTCTGTTCCCCGCGTGGTATTGGTGGATAAGGATGGACGTATCGTGGATGCCTATGCGAAACGACCTTCCGATCCGAAGTTGAAATTACAGTTGGAAAAGTTGATGAAATAACGTTCCCTTCTCTTGTTGAGAGGGAACAACCACGATGCCCGGCCTAAGCTTACTTGGACCGGGCATCGTGGTTTGTCGGATTATTCTTCCGTTTCCGTAGAGTCTGTGGCTACCACCGTGTCCAGGACTTCATCTTTTGTAATTTGATAACTGCCGTCGGGCGAGATGGTGATGGACAACGGGATGTAGATGTCCGAAGCCGGGTAGCTGACACTGGTGGCAAAACGCAGGTTGTTGCCGTCCGCTTTATCGAAGGCCATTCCCTCCAAAATGGCGTGGGATATGAATCCTTTTTCCATATAGCTTCTGAAGTGGTTTTTGGTAAAGACTTTATTGAAGATTTCTTTTCCTTCGCGGTTCACGCGCAGCCGGATATAGTTGTCGGCATAGCGTTCGCCGTCGTCCCCCGTCACTAACGGAAGCGTATCGTTTACCTCCCGTACGATGTCGTACGTATATCGCGTTTGTCCGACTTTGACTTCTGCACTGTAATGATAGTCTTTCATTTCCTGCACGGAATTTGTCGTGTCCGGTTTTTCATATTCACTGTATCCGCTGGTGGTTTGCGGGTTATTTCCGCCGCAACTGTAGCACAGCAGTACGGTGCATGCCATACATAGGAATTTGAAATGTGTCTGCATTTTCTTCTTTTTCTCAACAGTTTCACAAAGGAACAAAAAAAAGGTGAGTTGGACAAGCCGGTTTATTATATTTTTAGGTCTTCTTTTGTTGCCTGTTAGTCCATAAATGTCTATCTTTGAAGTCCCCAAGCATTTGCAATGAAAACAACGTTTTACTTTGTCATAGTTTTGTGCCTGTCTCTTTTGTCGGCTTGTCGCGGGAAGAGACGAAAGCAGAAGCCGTCCGGGTCGATACGCTCTCTTTGGTTATGCAGGTAAAGGAGTGTGCCCGTCTTTATACGGCCGAATATGAAGTCCATAAATTAGTGTTGAAGGACGACCCTTTGCGGGTGAAAGGAAATCTCTTTCAGCGGGCGTTCGACGTAAAAGTTCCTATCGGCGAACGCAAGGTCATGATACCTCTCGATGTAACTCTGAAAGCTTATATTGACTTCACGGGCTTCGACGAGAAGAATGTGTTGCGTTCGGGCGACCGTATTGTGGTCACTTTGCCCGACCCACGGGTGGTCGTGACCTCCTCGCGCATCAATCACGATGAAGTGAAGCAATTTGTGTCTTTGACACGTTCGGACTACACTTCTGCGGAGTTGGCCGATTTTACGCGTCAGGGGGAAGACGAGATTCTGGCTTCCGTACCGCAGTTGGGCATTTTGGAGATGGCTCGTGAGAATGCGGCTCACGTGTTGGTGCCGATGTTGACGAGGTTAGGCTATGACGAGCAGAATATAGTGATTTCCTTCCGTAAGGATTTTACGACGGCGGATATGCCGTTGCTGTTGGAACGTGAAGGCCGGACTGAAAAACTGAAATGAAATGGGAAAATGGTTGAGTGCACTGAAGTGGCTGGTCGTGGCCGTCGTATTGGCTGTCTTTATCGGGCTGCTGATAAAATGGAATCGTAAAGGAGGCATATCGGTGGAGGCCGGTTTTGATGACCGTATCGAGCTTACCTCTCAGGAGATACGCCGTATCGAACAAATCGGACAATGGGAATTTTTGTCGGTCCAGTCTGAAGTCGTGGCCGATACGTTACGCAAAGGGTTCTTTACCGACGACCGCTTGGTGGCTGTGTACACAGGAGTTCCCCGCATCGGGATCGACATGAACCGGGTGACAGGAGAATGGGCGCAGGCGCATGGCGATACCGTGACTCTCCGTTTGCCTGCCGTGCATTTGTTGGACAAGAATTTTATCGACGAAGCCCGTACGAAGGTGTTCTATGAGAGTGGAAAATGGCCGAATGGCGCACGCCGCGATTTGTACGACCGTGCTTACGGGAAGATGTTGCGCCAATGCCTGACGCCGTCGAATATGCGTCGGGCGGAAGCCAATGCACGCAATCAGTTCACGGCCTTGTTCCGTGCTTTGGGTTTCCATACGGTGGAAATCTATTTTATAAGATAACCCAACTTAATACTAATTCACAATAAATGTTATGAACTTAAATCTTATTAAAATTGTAGGAGTAGCCGTAGGGGTTGCCGGAATGACGGTAGAGACCCGGGCGGCTGAAATGCAGGAGTATGTAGCCGAACGGGACAACACTCAGGTCAGTGTGTGGAAGAGCCATCGGCCCGAAAAACGTTTGTTCACTTCCAAAGCCGTAGAGGAGCAGATACAACGTGCCAAGAAACTGTTGACGAATACGAAATTAGCATGGATGTTTGAGAATTGCTTCCCGAATACGCTGGATACGACCGTCCACTTCGACGGGGCGGACGACACCTTCGTGTACACGGGTGATATCCATGCCATGTGGCTGCGGGATTCCGGTGCGCAAGTGTGGCCCTACGTACAGTTGGCCAATGAGGATCCTGAACTGAAGAAAATGTTGGCCGGAGTGATTCGCCGTCAGTTCAAGTGTATCAACATTGACCCATACGCCAATGCCTTCAATAAGGAGGCGACGGGAAGCTATTGGGCGTCCGACATGACGGATATGAAGCCCGAAGTGTATGAGCGGAAATGGGAAATCGACTCGCTGTGTTATCCCATTCGTCTGGCCTACCATTATTGGAAAGTGACGGGAGATGCCAGTGTCTTCTCCGACGAGTGGCTGCAAGCCGTGGCATACATTCTACAGACGTTCCGGGAACAGCAGCGTAAGGAGGGGAACGGCCCCTATCACTTCCAACGCAAGACGGAGCGTGCGCTCGACACCGTGACCAATAACGGATGGGGCAATCCGGTGAAGCCTGTAGGGTTGATAGCCTCGGCTTTCCGTCCTTCCGACGATGCCACCACGTTTCAGTTTCTGGTGCCTTCCAATTTCTTTGCCGTGACTTCCTTGCGTAAGGCAGCCGAGATATTGGCCGAGGTGAACCATGAAAAGACGTTGGCTAAAGAATGTCGTGAATTGGCGGATGAAGTGGAGGCCGCCTTGAAGAAATACGCCGTATACGATCATCCCCGTTACGGAAAAGTGTATGCTTTCGAGGTGGACGGTTTCGGCAACCGTTTGCTCATGGACGATGCCAATGTGCCCAGTCTGTTGGCCATGCCCTATCTGGGTGACGTGCCGGCAGACGACCCGGTGTATCAGAATACCCGCAAGCTGATATGGAGCGAGGACAATCCTTATTTCTTTAAGGGGACGGCGGGCGAAGGTATCGGCGGGCCACATGTCGGTTACGATATGATTTGGCCGATGAGCATCATGATGAAAGCTTTTACGAGCCGTGACGACAAGGAAATCAAAGCCTGTGTGGAAATGCTGGTGAATACGGATGCCGATACGGGATTCATGCACGAGTCTTTTCATAAGAACGACCCGAAGAACTTTACCCGTGCATGGTTTGCCTGGCAAAACACGTTGTTCGGCGAATTGATATTGAAACTGATCAACGAGGGAAAGGCAGACTTGTTGAACAGTATCGAGACGGATTGACCCGGGAATACGGGATGCCGGTAAGAAAATTCGGTGCGGCGGAAGCTTTCCGCCGCACCGAATTTATTTGTAAGGTGATTCGGGTTTCAGTTTACCTCCCTGCCATCCGTATACTTTTGTATGGATTTCGTGGCAGATATGTTCAAAGTCTTTCTCTTCGTCCAAATCGCCGTGCACCATAAGGAGCAGGGGGAGCGGCGAGAGGTCGGCAGCATAAGGAGGCTGTATATAGGTGCGATGTTCCCACAACCGGAAACCGCAACGACGGTAAAAGCCGATGCGCCGTGTGGCTATGTCGGTAGTGGGCGGCTCCACTTCCAGCACGATGGGTTGTCCGGCGTGCCGGATGAAAGTGTCGAGGATGCGTCGTCCCAGCCCGCCGCCGCGCAGGGAGGGGCAGGTGGCCAAATGCTCTCCGTAGAGGAATCCGTCCAAAGTCCAATAGTTGAACAGTCCGGCAAACGTCCCGTTTTCCACAACGACCTGAGGGTGGAAAAGCGGATTGTGGTCGGTGTATTGACGTTGCCGGTCCAGGGGGCGTCGTTCTTCGGGCGGGAAAGCGTCCGTCATGAGCCGTTCGGCTTCAGCATAATACGGGTCTGTCGTTTTTACGGGTATAAGTTCCATTCTGTTTGTTTTTTAGATTATAGGTCACAAAAATACAAAGATCGTTTTGTTTTATCCACAAAAAAACGTAATTTTGTTATAAAACGTAAGGAAAAAGAAGAAATGACGGAACTTTTATGGCTGTTCGCCGGAGGGGCATGTGGTGCCGGTGTTGTTTTTTTGTGGACGAAGGCGCGTATGTCTTCCCTGCAAACCTTGTTGCAGGTCCGTGAGGAAGAGATGGAAAAACGCCGGATCGAGATGGAAGAATCGGGTGAACGGCAGTCGCAGGATTTCAAGGAACGCGAAGAACGCATGGAGAACCATTTGGCAGCGTTGCAGGAACGGTGCGAGGCACTGAATCGCGAGAACAAGGGGTTGGCTGCCGACAAGCAGACGTTGGAAAAAGAATTGGTGTTGGTGCGCGAACAGATGGTGCGCGAGGGCGAAGAGCGCAACCGCCGTTTCAAGGAACAACTGAATCTCATGCAAGAGCAGTTGCAGAACGCTACACGTGAAATATTGGGACAGCGCACCCGTGAACTTTCGCAGCAGAACACGGTGCAGATGACGGCTATCATAGACCCGCTGAAAGAGACCATCCGGGAAATGCGTACGGCCATGGACAGCAGCCGCGACACGCATAATAAGAATACGGCTTCGCTGGAGAAAGCCATCGAGGAAGTGATGAGGCGTACGCGTGAAATCGGGGCTGAGGCCGACAAGCTGGCTTCGGCGTTGCGCAACGAGAACAAGGTGCAGGGGAATTGGGGCGAGTTGATTCTGGACGAGTTGCTGGAAAGTCAGGGGCTGAAGGAAGGTATACATTACGAGAAGCAGGTGACCCTGCGCGACCGCGCGGGCAAAGCCATCCTGAACGAAGAGTCCGGGAAGCGGATGATTCCCGATACCATCCTGCATTATCCCGACGGAAAAGATGCGGTAATCGACTCCAAGGTGTCGCTTACGGCTTTTGTGGACTATCAGAACGCCGAGACGGACGATGCGCGTGCCGAAGCCCTGCAGCGGCATGTCAGGAGCGTGCGGCAGCATGTGGCCGAATTGGCCCGCAAGGATTACAGTGCGTACATCAAGTTGCCGCGTCAGGCTTTGAATTACGTCATCATGTTCGTACCCAACGAAGGGGCACTCCAGTTGGCGTTGGCGGAAGCACCGGAGTTGTGGCGTGAGGCATTCTCCAAAGGGGTGTTCATTACCGGTGAGCAGAATCTTACGGCGGCGCTCCGCATTATCCAGATAGCCTGGACCCAAATGCAACAGGCGCAGAATCAGGAGGCCATCTACGATACGGCCCGGATGTTGCTCGACCGCGTGGCCGATTTTATCGGTCATTTCGAGACGGTGGGACAGAAGTTGCAAGATGCTTCGTCCTCCTTTGCCAAGGCCGCCGACAAGCTGAAGGACGGGCGGTTGAGCGTGGTGGGAGCTGCCAACAAACTTATCAAGTTGGGTGCCAAGGCCAGTGCCAAGAAGGTGATTCCCGAGGAGAACGAACCGTTGCACGGAGTGGAAGGGACGGCGGAGACGGGTGCCAACCTCCCGGGGTGACTCTTTTTGCAACTTTGATTTAAGATAGGTCTTTCGTGGTTTTGCTGTCTTTTTGATAGTAAAACCACGTTTTTTGTTTTGTGCATGCCTTGAAACCATGCAGGTTTTAGAGGGAGTTTAGGTCGTTTTTGAATACAATTTTTAGCGTTTCCGGTAGGTTTTTTTATCTTTTTAAGCCTAAATGCGTTTCAATCTCAAGCGAATGATTTTCCGTTCGGCTGAGAAAACACATTTTTTCTCCGTATGTCGTTTGAAAGCTGTCCTCATGTTGGGCCGGAATATGCCGGAAAACGAAGCGTGGACAAGCTTTTCCGGTTCGTTTTTATTCTATTTGAAGTGCTTCCGTTTGCAAAAAACGGATGTCAAAATGGCATGTAAATCCGCTTTGCGCTTCCTCGTCCTCCGGCCGTTTGCGTTACGTCTTGCTTTCCGGGGGTGCAGGATGCTGCCCGAAGGTCTTATAAGCTGTCAGATTGCCTTTCCGTACCCCTGTGAGAATCCCGTATTTCCGTAGACTTCCGTATCGGGGCGTAAATAACGGATTTTCGCGGAGGCCGGTTTGACTTTTTGACAGAATTAAATGACTTCTTTCCTCTTTGCGGTTAAAGCGAATTGGTCGGAAGAAGTCTTGACCAGTTCGAATCCTAAGTTTTTCAAAAGGTCGTTGATTTCATATTTAAGGTTACTTATTTTCCGTTTGGATGCCGGAGTGCCGTCGAAGAAATTCTCATTGAATACGGTATTGAGTTCCGTGAATGAGATTTCGTGTGTGGGAGCTTTAAGGAGATAATCCAGTAAGGTCGCCACTTGGCGGCGGCTTGGACGGGTCGTGCCGTCTATGGTGATTTCGTTGGTATAACGGTTCACCCGTATTTTTTTGAATTCGCATTCCGATGTGTCGGCTATCATGTCGCTCAGTTCCGGATGGAGTTTTTGCTGATGGCGGAAATACCATACCAGCATGGCGACAACCAGGCATAAGCAAATGAAGGCTATCCCCATCCAGTAATAGGCGTGGAAAATCAGGTTTTGCGTAAACTTCACGGTTGACAAGGGTAAAGTCCCATTGTCGCAGTAGGCATCCCATTTCATGCAATGGTGCAGGCTGACGGTGGCTCCGATGACAGCCGTAAGGATTAAGGCGATGCCTAATGATACAATAAAGGTAAGTTTGTGTTTCATGTTTTGCATTCGATGTATAGATTAATGTCTTACAAAATTAAAAGTTTAGTTTGAGAAATCAAAGCAACCGGGAATTTTTTTGATGAATGAAATCCGGAAAAAACATTCGGGTGCTGAAAAAGAAAAAATAAACGTTACTTTTAGCGTTTTTTTTAAGCGTTGAATATCAGTGATTTGATATTTTCTGATATTATTTGATACCGGATCTGATAAGATTTGATAACGAAAAGTTGTTTATATTGTTTCTGTTGCGTTACTTTGTAGGACTTGGTTACTTTAATAAAGACGTGAGACTATGAAGTGTGGCTTTTTAGGATTAATGGTGATGTGCTGGGTCGGACTGCAATCCTATGCCCAAGACCCGGACTTTTGGCAGTTTGAAGGTCTCGATACCCTTTACCGCAAGGTGGAAGGTTTCGGAGTGGGCTTGCCGCAGGAAAAGGCGTATCTCCATTTGGACAACACCTGCTATTTCCTCGGCGATACCATTTGGTACAAAGGCTATGTCACGCGCTCCGACCGGGGCACGTTGACCGACTTGAGCAAGATTCTCTACGTGGAGCTTCTCACGCCGGACGGTTATTCCGTGGAACGGCAGCAGTTGGAGATGGAAGACGGCACGGCCCACGGCATGTTCGTGCTGAAGGACACGCTTTATGCCGGTTACTATGAATTGAGGGCCTATACGCGTTGGATGCTCAACTTCGGACAGTGCGAATATCCCCATGTGCGTATTTCAGAGGATTTGTTCTACAGCAAGAAGATGGCCAAGGAATTTTTCCGAGACTATGAGAAGCTTTATTCACGGGTGTTTCCCGTGTATGACAAGCCTAAGGAAGCGGGGGATTTTGCAAAAGACATGACGTTGCGCCCCATGCGCCGCTACTATAAAACCCCGAAGAAAAAGAAACCCAAAGTGGACTTGCGTTTCTATCCCGAAGGAGGTAACCTTGTGGCCGGTGCGGCTTGCCGGGTGGCCCTTGAATTGAACGGCGAGGACGGGCAACATCTTGGCGGCATGAAGCTTACCGTCCGGGATAAGGAGGGAAAGGTGGCGGCTGCCTGCCGGACGGACGAGCGCGGCCGGACGACATTCCGCCTGCCGGATGTGTCGGAACAGGCGGATTTCCGTGCTACCTTCACTTACAAGGGATATGAGTATGAAGAAGAGCTTCCCGAAGTGGAGAAAGAAGGTTGTGCCTTGACTGTCACGGTGGGCGACAGTGTGGTGGAGGCCGTGATACAGGCCGTCGGAGTGAAGCGCCCCGTTGCCTTGCACGTCATGAGTGGCGGAGTGTCCCGTTTCTACCGTCCCTTGCCTGTGTCGCTCTTTTCAAACGGGATGGCGGGCACGGCGGACGAACCTGTATCCGGCCTCCGGGTCTGCCGGATGGCTATCCCGTTGGACAGTCTTCCCACCGGTGTCAACCAGCTTACGGTCTTCGACGGGGAAGGACGCATCTATGCCGACCGGCTCTTTTTCGTCAACCATCACGACTACGATGCCCCGAAACTGGCCGTTTCCGGTGTACGTCAGTCCTATGAACCTTTCGATTCCATCACCTTGCATTTGCAACTGACCGACCCGGCGGATTCCTTATCCAGCCTTTCCCTTGCCGTTCGCGACCGGGATACGGAAGAAGACACGTACGACAATGGCACGATACTCACCGAAATGCTCCTTGCCAGTGAAATCAAAGGGTTTGTGGAGAATCCGGGTTATTATTTCGAGTCAGACGACAGTCTTCGCCGCCAAGCCCTCGACCGGCTCATGATGGTGCAGGGGTGGCGACGTTACAAGTGGCGTGAGATGGCGGACGTAGAACCCCTCGCGCTGCCTTGGTTGCCCGAGAAGTTCCAGACCATCGGAGGGTGTGTCAACCGCTCGGAAAGGCAAAACATCGATTTCAAAAAGATCAGTAACCTGAAAAGGAGGTGAACGTCTGGGCCATGTTCACGCAGGGACCGGAGACTTTTGAATTGAAGCAACAGACGAAAGACGGTGCATTCTATATGGCCATGCCTGAGATTTACGGTGATTGCATGATGTTCCTCAGCGCGGCGAAACTGAGTAAGGGGGCAGAGTATATCAGCAAAAGGCGTCGGAAAGGCTTCACCGACGAGGAGGCTTGGCCGGACTATTATGTGAAACTGGACTTGTTCCATCCCCATTTCGCACATCCCTACAGCTTTTACCAGGACGTGTCGCCGCGTGACCTCGAACCGTTTGCTCATGAGGACAGCCTCGTGCGCGGTTCGTTCGAGGGTCGCGTGTTGCCTTCCGTGACGGTGCGGACGCGGAGGAACGGGTTACGCCGCTACGACCCGACGAAGCCTGCAGTCGTTATCGACGCGTACGACGCATATAACATGATGGCCGATTACGGTTTGGCCGATGTGCCTTTCTATTATTTGAGCAGTCCGGCCGTGTCCACGCTCGTTTCGTTCTTGTTTGTGGGTGACATGAACAAATACCGTGATTATTTTCTTCGGACGACCTTCAACACGTGGCCCAACCGCCTGTGGGACAAGCCTGTCATGCCGAGCACGCCGACCTATCCCGTCCCCGATTGGTTGTCGCGCGGGGAATTTGAGAAATACCGGTCGCTGAGCCTGTTGGACAAGTTTTATATTTATACGGACTATGTGCCCCGTGAAATGGGCAGTTGGAAATACCGGCAGGACAACCAGCCGGAAGTCATCGTGGGTATGCAGCTCCGTCCCGACGGGGAATATTTCCCTTCTTGCCGTGACCGCCGTTACCTCTTGCATGGTTATGCCGTGTGCGATGATTTCTACAGTCCTGACTACAGTCATCGTCCTTTGCCCGAAACGAAAGATTACCGCCGTACGCTCCTATGGATGCCCGAGGTGGAGTTTGATGCAAAGGGAAGTGCCACGGTCCGCCTTTATAACAACAGCAAGCGGACGTCTGTCAGTGTCGAGGCCGTGGGCGTTACGGACAGCGGGCGGTATATGCAATATAACAGTGTGCGGTAAAGACGGATGGATGGACGTGGAATATAAGACAGGGAGAGTCAGTTTCTTTCTTTCGTAACCAATGCAAGTTGGTCGGAAGAAAGCCGGACCAATTCAAACCCCATATTTTTCAGTACGTTGTTGGTCTCATATTTAAGGTTACTGATTTTTCGTTTGGATGATTGGGAACCATCGAAAAAATTCTCATTGAATACCGTATTGAGTTCTGAAAATGAGATTTTATGCTTGGGGTGTTTGACGAGGTAATCCAACAAGGTTACCACTTGATTACGGCTTTTTTGCGAAAGCCCTTCCATGGTAATTTCGTTGGTATAGACGTTGACCTGTAATTTCTTGAACTTGCTTCCTTGTGTGCTTATTGTCGGACAGGTCTGTTTCGGATGAAGATTTTGTTGACGGCTGAAGTACCATAATGCCATGGTAGCCATCAGGCTTATACAGGCAAAGGCAACCCCCATCCAATAATAGGCATGGAAAATCATGTTTTGTGAGAACTCCACGACAGTGGCAGACAGGTTTTCGTTTTTGCAGTAGTCTGCCCATTTTATGCAATGGTGAACGCTTGCTGCTATTCCCGTGAGGGTAATTAAGATTGAAACGGAAACCAATGCGATGATCAGGTTGAATTTATATTCAGGTTTCATGATATGCGGTTATGATAAACAGTAAACAAAATTATGCTTTATTGGGATGATATGCAAGAAGTCCGGTTATTTTTTAGCAGGAAAGTGCGGCTTTTGAAACGTGTTTTCATATGTTACTTATATGAACGGTATAAGAAATGAAAGAAAAAATACCTTTTCTAATATTTGAAAATCAGAGACTTGATATTTTATGATAATATTTGATACTTGATTTGATAATATTTGATAACGAAAACTTGCATTTGATGGAGGCATTGCTTTACTTTGCATTGTCATCTCAAGCCATGGTAAGAAGAGGACAAGTAGTTGGAGTATTAACTTAATTTCAAAAGAATGAAAATGAAAAAGACCGTATTTATGAAAGTTTTGGCATTGCTGTTTGTCGGCACGGGTGCATTGGCGTATAGCTGTTCCGGAGATGATATTTTTGAGGAGGAAGAGGATGTGCATTCGTTGGCAAAGCGGGCGATGCAGACACGGGGAGAGGATACAGGGCCAAGTCCTAATGCAGTAGACCCTATTGCTTCTGGATCTTGTTCTGGATACAGTAATAAAGGTAAATGCAATGTCTCAGTATCGTGGACGAAAGGTTATATAACTCGTAATACTCCAGAGGCAAAATTAACTGGTTCAGCGACATGTCGTCTTCCTAATGCACGGGGTATTAAAGTTACTCCCACATGGGAGGGCTATTATGGGATTCATGGAACTGTTGATTATACTTATGACAAGATAGAAACCTATACAGATGAAAATGGAAATACGAAAATTAATCTTGTTGAGATGAGAGGAAGTGATTCTTTTGATTTCTCTCCTAATGTGTCATTTATAACAGATAAAGAAGCAAATAGACCCGGATAAAATGTAAATGTAATGAAAAGGAAACATATTTTGTGGTTGGTGGCAGCATTGTTGCCAACCACTCTATTCGGAAAAGGTGAGGTAGTCTACACCCGTTTGCAGTCTCTGTATTCCAATAATGCAGGAGGATGGAATATTGAGAAGGTCGTATTGTCCGATACGGCTACGGTGGTGAGTTTTTCCGTAAGTTTCAAACCTTATTCTTGGATTCAAATGGCTTCGAGCACTTATTTGAGTGACGAGAAAGCTGTGGAGTATCCCGTAAGAAAGGCTGTGGGACTGACGCTGGACGAGAAGTTCTACATGCCTAAAAGCGGAAAGACGGAGTTTCAGTTGATTTTTGCCCCTATGCCCAAGGATACGAAGATATTCGATATGATAGAAGGGGACGGACGTGACATGGCACGTTGGTACGGACTGCATGATGCTAAGTCGAAAGTGAAGATGCCTGTGGCTCGGGAAGAAGTGGATGCAGAAGAAGTGGGGGAAAACATGTTCCGGACAGGCAAGGCTGTGGTACGGGGCAAGATAGAAGGTTACAAACCTGGGTGGGGATATGGTATTGTGGCGGTGACCGACAATACGTTGGGAAGTCGTCCCGAAAGTTCGTCGTCTGCCTTGATTCGTCCGGACGGGACTTTCTGTCTGGATTGGCCTTTGGAGCATCCCGTGTGGGACGAACTGAAGCCGGGGTGTGGGCCGGACATTCCGGTCTATGTGCGTCCGGGCGACACGCTCGACTTGGTGATAAAGGCGAAGGGTGAGGGGATTGAGTCTGTAGAATACACCAGCAGCAATCCCAAAGGATGTTATGAGAAATTGCTGAAGTGCAAGATGCCGGAAGTCTATGCCGAATGGGAGCGTAAGGGAGAGATTTGGAAGACGCTTACCGATGAGGAGTTTTGGGCTATGACGAAGGAGACAATGGAAACGGGAAATCGGCTTTGTGATTATTTTGTATGGAAATACGGGCTGTCTCCATGGGAGGCACACCTCCTGAAAGCCCGGCAGCAGGTGGCGGTGGTAATCAACCAGACCGTATTGGCCAACTGGATGCTGTCGAGCCGGTATGGCTATTATCCACCGAATGAGGAACTGCGGAGGGATTTTTACGAAGGCAATGATTATTCCTTATACAAAGTGTTGAATGAGATGCCCACGGACGACCCGTCCATGTCCTTTATTCCTTATTTTCGCGCAATGGTGTCACGGATGAAGGACATGCAGCCCATGACGGATGCTTGGTCTTTGGCTTCGATGGGAGACGTGGACTGGTCGGATGTGGAGGGACAACGGTTGACGGACAGCTTACAAGTGGAAGCACTTCGGGGTGTCATGGGGTTCAAGGAGATTCCTTATTTGGTTCAAGCCTATCTCGTTAACAAAGTCTGTGACTTGCCCGACTTCCTGACTCCGGAAGGACGGAAAGAAATTGTGGAGTATAGGGCAGCTTGCCTCACGAATCCTTATTTGAAAAGGAAAATATGGAATTTGGCTTCCGACTATGCCCAGCCGCTTCCGGCTACAACGAAGTTGGAGGGAAAGGCACTTGAGATATTGCAGCCGATTGTGGACAAATATAAAGGGAAATATGTGCAGATAGAATGGATGAAACCCGGAAAAAGCGGTTTTGATTTCGTGAATAACCGGATGGTCAATTTGATACCCGACTTCCGGAACCATAAAGATTTGCAGTTCGTATTTTTGTTCAGTGCCAATACTTGTACGAAAGAGGAGTTCGAGCAATTTGTGAAAGCGTATTTGCCGGAGGAAGCCTGTTATTGGTTGGATTTTGAAGAAAGCAGTATTTTGCGCGCACAACTTCTACTTCCTAATTATATAAAAGATATTACGTTGAACCGAGAAGGGGAGGTGTTGTCTACACCGCTTTATACAGCGGATGAGAGGCAGTTCCGTCGGAGTTTACGTGAATTATTAGAAAAAGAAGAATGATGAATAGGAAAAAATTCTTGTGGTTGATGGCAGCATTACTGCCGACCACGCTATGGGGAAAAGGTGAAGTGACCTATACCCGTTTGCAGTCTTTCTATTCCAATGCGGGGATGGTGGCCATAGACAAGGTGGTGTTGTCCGACACGGCCACGGTCATGTATTGCACGGCAAAAGGGAAAATCAACTCTTGGTTTCAATTCGCGCCGTCCACGTACCTGAGCGATGAAGAGGATGCGCGTTATCCCGTGAAGGGGGCTGTGGGGCTGACCTTGGGCGAGAAATGCTATATTCCGAGAGCCGGGCAGTTGGAGTTCCGTTTGCTCTTTGAACCGATGCCGGAGGACACGAAGATATTCGACCTGATAGAAGGGACGGACAAGGATATGTTCCGCATCTATGGCATCCACGATGCCAAGGCCAAGATAAAGATTCCGGAGGCCAAAGAAGAGATAGACGCGGAAGAGACCTCCGAAAAGATGTTCCGAAAAGGAAAGGCCGTGGTGCGCGGCAAGATAGAGGGATATTCACGGGATTGGAATGGGGTTATTTTGTCCTTTGATGTCAGTTTCTTGGGACATAGGGAGATTGCCCCTTATCCCATAAGTCGCCCTTGCACGGCTTTGGAACCGGACGGGACGTTCTGTGCGGAACTTTCTTTGGAGCATCCGGTGTGGGCGGAAATGAAGATGGGAGGTGGAAACGCGCCGGTTCCTTTCTATGTCCGTCCCGGGGATACGCTTGACATTACCGTGAAAGGAATGTTGGAAAAGGATGTGACAGTGGACTACGCCAGTAGCCATCCGAGAGGCTGTTATGAGAACTTGTTGAAGCATCAGGACGTGCCGGTCATCTATTACGGATGGGAACGTTTGTCGGATTATGGACGGAACTTGGACACTGAATATTTTCTGAAGAATGTGGACGAGAGTGTAGCGGAAAACATGCGGCTTTGCGACTATGTGGCATGGAAGTACAAGCTTTCTCCATGGGAGACGCATCTTTTGAAAAACCGTCAAAGGTTTGAATTGACAGACCGTTATTTGTTCATGGCCAGTCGGTTGTTCGAAGAAAAGGTAGAACGTCCGAGAAAATATCCTGTGGAAAAAGAGGACTATGTAGGTTATGATTATTCAGCCTATAAGGTGTTGAACATTCTTTCTTTGGATGATCCGTCGCTTTCTTTCTTGCCTTATAGTTTAGGATATCCTCCGTCCATCAGTATGACATATATGATGGCTTTTCTTGATATGTATGCTTTTTGGGATAATTCTTCTGAAACAGAACCTTTGGACTATGCGAAAGTAGAAATCGAAAAAGACAGTCTTCAAGTGAAAACGTTGCGTGAACTGACCGGTACAGAGGGGACTCCTTGGGCTGTGCAAGCCTATCTCACCCAAAAAATGACTGGTTTGCAAGGGGAATGGAGCATAGGCCAACGCGAAAAGTTGGCAGACTTCTTGTCATCTTCCTATCTGACTTACCCCTACTTCAAGGAGAAAATAAAGGAATTGAACCGTTTGTCCGGGAGTTCTGCCTCATGGGTTTATGAAATACCGGAAGGGGAAGGCTACCGGGATATGAAGTCTATTTTAAATAGGTATAAGGGGCGGTATGTGCAGGTGATTTGGCTTTCTGACCCGAATGAGGATTGGGGCTTCTGTTCCAATTCATCCGTGAAGAACATCATGGCAGATCATGAAAGTTTCCCGGACTTGCAAATCATCGCGATAGTCAATAGGGAGGCGTATTCAGATGAAAACAGGTTCGCGCAAATAAGGAAAGAGTTGTCTGCACCAGTGGTTCATGTTGAGGACAGCGAAAGTTACCTCAAACTACAGGAGTTATTCCATTTCTACAGCAGTGGTAAGCAGATGACTTTCGACCGCAACGGGTTGGTTTTCAAACAACCGCTTGACATGAAAAACGAAACGATGTTCCGTGACCGGTTCCGTCGTATATTGAAAGCGGAAAAAGAGATGCAATGATGGCAATGGAGGAAAACAGTGACCGTGTTGGGAAATGCGTTTCCAAAGGAATGGGGTTGGTTCTTCCTGCTGGTGGTTACGAGGATATTTATTTCTAAGGTTGGATTCTATTTGTCCGTTTATGAACATTGCCGTTGGCAGGAAGGTTTTAGGTCTGGATGACGGTACAGCGGTCAATTATTCTTATTTTAAAGTGTTTGACAGGCATACGGATATTCATGAAATTACTCCCTGCCGGCCTGCTTGAGCCGACAGGGAGTGTTCCTTTTCAAGAAGGGATTTTTATGAACGTTTGCTGCCATCGGGATTGTAAACCAGAATGAGATCTATCGGTTCGCGATCCAATTCGATACGGTAGTAGATGCCTGTTTCCGCCCCGTTGGGATATTCAATGCGGTCTACATCGTCTTCACGTGGGTTGAACGTGTAACCTTCCTGCGTGAAGCTGTTGACTACGGCTTCCGGAACGGATGTCCATGCCATATCCTCGAATTCAGTGAACAGCCATTGGTAATTCGTGTCCACGTGCATGTCTGCCTCTGCATTGTTCAGCCACAGTTGTATTTCGTAGCCTTGTGCAGTACGGTCCATTTCAATAATGTTGGCACCGGGATATTTGGTCGCTACCATTTGGGTGATTGCCATGGGTATCTGTGCCGAAGGGTTGGAGCCACTTCCCGGGTGTTGGCTTCCGTCCGCATTGTAATAAAGTATGATGTCTGTAGGCTCACGGTCCAATTCGATGCGGTATTGTACGGCCGTTTCCGTCCCGTTGGGATATTCAATGCGGTCTACATCGTCTTCACGTGGGTTGAACGTGAATCCGTCCTGCGTGAAGCTGTTGACTACGGCCTCCGGAACAGATGTCCAGGCAATGTCTTCGAACTCCGTATAAAGCCATTGGTAGTTGAGGTCGAGGTGCATGTCCACTTCTCCGTTGTTCAGCCACATTTGTACTTCATATCCTTGGTAGGTACGTTCGACTTCCACGATTTGTGCTCCCGGATAACGGCTTTCTACCGTTTGGGTGATGTGTGGGTCATTCCGAAAGTTGTAGTCGTCCTCATCGTCGTCTTTACATGCGGTCATAACCGGGGCGAGCAATAAGATGAAAAGCCCCCATTTCCATATATTCTTTCTCATTTTGTTTTGGTTTTTGTAAAAGGTTTATATTCTTGTGAAAATCTCATCTTTCAGTCAATCTCACGGATATTGAATTTTCGGTCGAATTTGAGTTCTACATCGTTGGTGAGCTCCACTTCGTACTTACGACTGTCTTTTTCTATTTTGGTGATTTTCTCTCCGGGGAACATCTCGTTCACTTGTTTCTTGATTTCCTTCGGTATGAAAAAAGCCGGGACTTCAGACCTTTTGCCGTCTACTTCCGTCCAGTCTCCTTTGCTGTCGAAGGAGACTTCCGTACCATTGACAAGCTGTACGTCGTAAGTGGTAGATTTGAACCAGTCTTTGTCTATTTTGATATACGAGACTTTGGTATGGGCAAATTGCTGCTTTAAAATCGTACGTGCCGGGGCGGGCAGTTCGTTTAAATTGCGGGTGATGACATCATTGTCGGCGCAAGCGGTCGTTACGATGACAATCCCTAAAATCAATATGGCAAAAATCTTTCTCATAATGGTAATTCCTTTTAATGGTTAGTAATACTATTGTAACCGCAAAGTAAATACCTGATTCTGGAAAGATTTGGGATTTGTGCTTTTCGTTTTAGGGCTTTGCAACTTTTAACACGAAATGATGTCGTCCGTCATGATAGTATGTGAGGGAGAGATGGTACAGGTCGGCAATGGATTGGGCGATAGACAGTCCCAGTCCGGTCGATTCTTTTTGTCCGCTATGCCCCTTGTAGAAGCGTTTGAACATTTGTCGTTCGTCGAGGGCTTGGTTCCCATCGTTGACGATTTCAATCCGGGTGGAATGGATGAGTATATCCACACGTCCGTGTTCGGGGCTATGTATGATGGCATTTTTGATGAGATTGGTCAGTAAAGTATGAGCCAGCGATTCGTTCATCCGGATACGGCAGTCTTCCGTGTCCGACAAGTGATAGTCCAGTTCTTTTTCTTCGTATAAGTCCGATAACAGTTCGAGAATCTTTCGGACGTGTGGGTTCATATTCACTTCCGTTACTTCCTCAAATTGCCGATTTTGGATACGCGAAAGCAGGAGCAGGGATTTATTGAGCTGTATGGCACGGTGCAGGCTACGGAACATGTCATCGATATTTTTCAGTTCCTCTTCATCGAGATTCTCATGTTCGGCCAATAACTCCAGCTTGCCGTTGATGACGGCCAACGGGGTTTGCAGTTCATGAGAGGCGTTTTCGATGAATTCCTTTTGTTCCCGGTATGCTTTTTCTGCCCGTTCGTGCATTTCAAGGGCAGCACGGTTCAGGGTACGGAACTCCCGAATACGGCAATCCGGATTCAGATAAGGTGCCGGGTGTCCGGGTGATACGTTTTCAAGCCATTCCAATAAACGGTCGAGTGGGCGGAACACGGACTTCAGGATAAGGCGTGTGCTGAAGATGATGCAACAAAGCAATGCGATGTAGAGTGCGACGAGATATTTGAATATGGCGGCTATCAAATCGTCCCGTTCCAAAGTGGAGAGTCGGAGTTCCAGTTCATAATATTTCAGGTCGGTGGCCATGAAGCAGGACTTCATGATACGTACGGGTTCATACTCATCTTCAGTCTCGATATATACCGTACCGTCGTAGTACCGGTCGCGATAGTGCTTGACCTCTTCCGTGGTAAGCGGACGGATGCTGTAACTGTGTATGATTTTGTCCTCGGTATCTAAAAGAGTAGAGTCCGTCAGGATTTTCCCCACAATAATATCCCGGTAATTGGCCAGGGCATCGTCGGTCTCGTCCATCACTTCGTCGATGACGGTGTAATAGAAAAAGGTACCCCACCCGCCCAGCAACAAGAACAGGAGGAAAGAGAGGTTGAAGTGGGTATAGCGTAATAACTTCATGGTCGGGGTATGGGGAGTTTACGGGATGTCGAATGCCAATTTGTAGCCGAAACCGTAAACGGCTTTTATTTCTGCTTGTGTGCCGGCAGCTTTCATCTTTTTCCTCAAATTCTTCACTTGGGAATAAATGAAGTCGAGACTGTCCGCCTGGTCGATGTGGTCGCCCCATACAGACTCTGCCAATGCCATACGGTTGATGAGGCGGTTGGGATTGCTGATGAAATAATACAGCAGATCGAACTCCTTACGGTTGAGGTTCAGTTCGTTCCCATCTACGGTCACTTTGCGTGTGTCGGGGACTAAAGTCAGGTTGCCCAGTACGATACTGGTGTCTCCTCCGGCTTTTTTCCTGCGCAACAGGGATTTTACCCGTGCGTTTAGCTCGGCCAGATGGAATGGTTTGGCCAAATAATCGTCGGCCCCGAGGTTAAGCCCCTCCACCTTGTCCTCAATGGAGTCTTTGGCCGAGATGATGATGACGCTTTCCTGTTTACGCATCCGTTTGAGATGGGCCAGGACGGAAAGACCGCTTCCGCCGGGCAGCATGATGTCCAGCAAGATACAGTCGTAATCGTAATCGTTAACCTTTTCCATGGCAGAGGCATAGTCTTCCGCACACTCCACGATGAACTTTTCGCGCGTGAGGTACTCCCTGACGGTATTCCGCAACTCCTCTTCGTCTTCAATCAGCAGGATCTTCATGACTGTTCCGTATCGGATGGATTATCGATGGGTAATCTGTCTTTCTTCCGGTAACCTGTGCTGTTGAGGATAGCCACTAAATCACCGTTTTCTTGGCAGATTCTTACCTCTATATAAGGAATGCGCGGGTGGTGGTGTATCTCACGGGCCTCTGCGTAAAGCCATCCGGCAGACACGGCTTTCAAGAAGTTGATATTGGCGCTTAAAGACAATGTTACCTGTGCATAGCTGTTGGCTACGGCGGCAAAAGCCAAGTCGGCCAACGTGAAAAGGGCACCGCCTTGGCAGACCCCGGCAGCATTGAGGTGGGCAGGGGTGACTTCCATTCGGGCTTTGGCATATCCCGGACAGATGTCGAGTATCTCGACACCGGCCGCCCGGGCAAACCGGTCGTTCTGTAATAATTCGGATAATGTCATACTATAGTTGGATAAAAATGTCAGGCGAAAGTTTTTCGTATTTCTTCCCAGTGTTCGCAAAGCGATTGCATGGAAGGGAACAACAAGTCGGCACCGGCATCAATCAGCACTTTGTCGGGCAGCGGCCCCGTATTGACGGCGATGGTGAAGATTCCGGCAGATACTCCGGCTTGTACCCCCAAGGGAGCATTTTCCACCACAAGGCCTTCCCACGGTTGTATACCGGCTTTTTGCAGTCCCATGAGGTAGGGCTCGGGGTTGGGCTTGCCGTATTTCACATCAAAACTGGTCACCATCAGGTCGCGCCGGAATACGCTCGGAAAATTATGATTCAGCCGGTCGATGAGGCTGACCTGCCCCGACCCGGTGACGACCATGGGGGTGAAGCCATCGGCCTTTACCTTTTTCAGCAACTCGTAAGCGCCCGGCATCCGTGGGGCTTCCGGACAACGGCTGAACACGTCGGACTTGGCTTTATAGATGGTTTGCTTCTCCTCTTCGGTAGCCCGGCGTCCCCAATCACGTTGTGCCAGCAGGTCGATGGTTCCGCCGCCCGTACGTCCTTCGTGCATGTAGGCTTCTTCGGGCGTGATATGCAGGCCGAACTGCGTCATGGCATGGCTCCAGGAATAAGCATGGTTGGGCATGGAGTCGAAGAGGACCCCGTCCATATCAAAGAGCACGGCTTTAAGGCGCGTCGCCCCAAAGCCGTGCTTCATTAAATATTTGTCTTTTTCTGCTTCGAACATGGGCTTATTTGTTTAAGCGTGCGCGGATGGCTTCACTTTCCTTTTCGTAACCCGGTTTGTTCAGCAGGGCAAACATGTTCTTCTTATAGGCTTCTACGCCCGGCTGGTTGAAGGTATTTACCCCCAAGAGGTTACCGCTGATGCCGCAGGCTTTCTCGAAGAAATAGATGATTTGTCCCAAATAATACTCGTTCAACACAGGGACACTCAGGCGCATGTTGGGCACACCGCCGTCCACGTGAGCCAGTTGCGTACCCAGTTCGGCCATCTTGTTCACTTCGTCCACACGTTTGCCGGCGAGGAAGTTCAAGCCGTCCAGATTTTCGTCGTCCGAAGGGAAGAGCACCTTATGGTTGGGTTGCTCGATACTGATGACGGTCTCGAAGATGGTACGTTCGCCGTCCTGAATCCATTGTCCCATGGAATGAAGGTCGGTGGTAAAATCTACGGCAGCCGGGAAAATACCTTTTTGATCCTTTCCTTCCGATTCTCCGTACAACTGTTTCCACCATTCGTTCAGGTAGTGCAACTTAGGCTGGTAGTTTACCAGAATTTCTATTTTCTTGCCTTCGGCATATAAAGCGTTGCGGCAGGCAGCATATACGGCCGAGGGGTTTTCCATGAAAGGTACGTCCACGGCAGTTGCTTTTTCCATGTCGGCGGCACCGGCCACGAGTTGTGCGATGTCGAAACCGGCCACGGCAATAGGCAGCAAGCCTACGGGAGTGAGTACGGAGAAACGTCCGCCCACATTGTCGGGGATGATAAAGCTCTTGTATCCTTCCTTGTCAGCCGTGGTACGGGCGGCACCTTTTTGGGCATCGGTTACGGCCACGATGACTTTGCGGGCCATGTCCTTGCCGCGTTGGTCTTCGCATTGCTTCTTCAGCAGGCGGAAAGCCAAAGCCGTTTCGGTGGTCGTGCCGCTCTTGGAAATATTGATGACACCGAATTTCTTGTCGGCCAGGTAAGCGCACATTTCGGCCAGATAGTCTTCGCCGATGTTGTTTCCGGCAAACAGGATGACCGGGTTCTTCTTATCGTTCAGCAACCATTGGAAACTGTTGCTCAGGGCTTCGATGACGGTGCGTGCGCCAAGGTAGCTTCCGCCGATGCCGGCTACTACGACCACTTCGCAGTTCTCGCGGAGCACCTGTGCCGTGGCGTTCAGTTCACCGATGAAATCGGGAGTAATGGAAGACGGCAAGTGCAGCCAACCTAAAAAGTCGTTACCCGGACAAGTGTCGTTTTCCAACGCTTCCTGTGCGGCCTTCACCTTCGGTTCGTATGCCGCGATGGCATCGGCCTGAAGGAACTGAGTTGCTTTTGTGATGTCTAATTGAATATTCTTCATCTTTTTACGCTATTAAAAAACAATAATGAGTTATCGGAATGAATCGGTGAGCAGTTTTATCTCGATGCTCGGCGAGATACGTTCGTAGAGGATATTATATACGGCGTCCAGAATCGGCATGTTGACATGGAGGCACTTGTTGATGTCCTTCATACATTTGGTGCCGTAATACCCCTCGGCTATCATTTCCATTTCTATTTGTGCGCTTTTCACACTGTACCCCTTGCCTATCATGGAACCGAACACCCGGTTGCGACTGAAGTTGGAATATCCCGTGACGAGAAGGTCGCCCAGATAGACCGAATCGATGATATTCCGTTCAATGGGGTGTACAATCTTGAGAAAACGGTTCATTTCCTGCGCTGCGTTGGACATGATGACCGACTGGAAGTTGTCTCCATACTTCAGGCCGTTGCAGATACCCGCCGCGATGGCATAGACGTTCTTCAACACCGAAGCGTATTCGATGCCGATGACGTCGTCGCTGATTTTGGTCTTGACATATTCGCTGCTGATCATGTCGGCAAAGTTTTGCGCCTTTTCCAAGTCGGCGCATCCCACGGTCAGATAAGTAAGCCGTCCCAAAGCCACTTCTTCCGCATGGCTCGGTCCCCCCAAAACGGCCAGATTCTCGTCGGGCACGCTATACACCTGATGAAAATATTCCGAGCAGACCAGGTTTTCGTCGGGCACGATACCCTTGATGGCTGTGACGATGAATTTATCGCGCAGGCGCGTCTTGAGTTTTTTCAGATGGCTCTTTAAATAAGGAGAGGGGGTGACGAAAATCAAAGTATCCGTTTCTTCCACTATTTTATTGATGTCGGCAGAGAAGTGGATGCGGTTCACGTCGAAATGTACGCTGGTCAGGTAAGCCGGATTATGTCCCAAGCGGCGGAATTCCTCGATGCGGTCTTCCCGTCGCATGTACCAATGGATGGAATCGTTTCGCTCCAACATCATCTTGGCGATGGCGGTAGCCCAGCTACCGCCCCCCATGATGGCTATGGTTCCACAATTTCCCATGTTTTCCGGTTGTTATATTTTGGCAATCCACTCGGCCACGTCGTTGACGGATGGCTTTTCGATGTCGAGTTTGTATTTCTTGATGACCTCTCCCACCTGTTGCTGTAGCTTTTGCGGATTGACTTCCTTCATGTCGCTTACCAGATTATATCCGGCTTTTTGCAATACGGGCACGAGTGCCTCGGCCACGCCGATGGCAGCGTATTTGTCGGCACTGTCCTTGGGTATTTTCTTTTCAGGACGCATTTGCGGGAAGAAGAGAACCTCTTGAATCGTGGTCTGGCCCGTCATGAGCATCGTCAGACGGTCGATACCGATACCGATACCGCTGGTCGGCGGCATGCCATATTGCAAGGCACGCAGGAAATCCTGGTCGATGAACATCGCTTCGTCGTCGCCCTTCTCGCTCAGGCGCATCTGTTCGATGAAACGCTCTTCCTGATCTATCGGGTCGTTCAACTCCGAATAGGCATTGGCCAGTTCCTTACCGTTGACCATCAACTCGAAACGCTCGGTCAATGCCGGATTACTGCGGTGTTTCTTGGTGAGCGGCGACATTTCCACCGGATAGTCGGTGATAAAGGTCGGTTGGATATAAGTACCCTCGCAGAACTCGCCGAAAATCTCGTCGATAAGCTTGCCTTTACCCATCGTGTCGTCGATTTCCAGATTCAGGGTCTTGCATATCTCGCGGATTTCTTCTTCGCTCTTCCCGTTCAGGTCATAACCCGTTTTTTCCTTGATGGCCTCCAAGATGGGCAGACGGCGATAGGGTGCCTTGAAGCTGATGGTCTTTCCGTCCACCACGCTCTCCGTGCTGCCGTTCACAGCGATGCAGATGCGCTCGAGCAACTTTTCGGTAAACGCCATCATCCAGTTGTAGTCCTTATATTGCACGTAGAGCTCCATGCAGGTGAACTCGGGATTGTGGAACTTGTCCATACCCTCGTTGCGGAAGTTCTTGCCGATTTCGTACACACCTTCGAAACCGCCTACGATGAGGCGTTTCAGGTAAAGTTCCGTGGCGATACGAAGATACAGGTCGATGTCGAGCGAGTTGTGGTGGGTAATGAACGGGCGTGCGCTGGCTCCTCCCGGGATGGATTGCAGGATGGGCGTCTCCACCTCCGTGTAGCCTGCTTCGTCCAGGGCGGCACGCAACGTTTTCAGGATGGCCGAACGCTTCAGGAACGTTTCCTTCACTCCGCTGTTGACAATCAAGTCCACGTAACGTTGGCGGTAGCGCAGTTCCGGGTCGTCGAAAGAGTCATATACCTCGCCGTCTTTCATCTTGACGATGGGCAGGGGCTTGAGGCTCTTGGCCAAAACCGTCAGTTCTTGCGTGTGCACGCTGATTTCGCCTGTTTGAGTCTTGAAAACAAAGCCTTTGATACCGACAAAGTCACCCAAGTCGAGCAATTTCTTGAATACGGTGTTGTATAAATCCTTGTTTTCTCCGGGACAAATATCATCGCGGGTGACATACACCTGAATGCGCCCTTTGGAATCCTGCAATTCGAGGAAAGAGGCTTTGCCCATGATGCGCCGGCTCATGATACGGCCTGCGATGCACACTTGGCGTTTCTCTTCCGCCGCATCGTCGTATTCGGCTTTGATGTCGGTCGAGAAAGCATCGGTCGGGTATTCGTCAGCCGGATAAGGGTCGATGCCCAGGGCACGGAGTTCGTTCAGGTTGTTCCTTCTTACGATTTCTTGTTCACTTAACTCTAAAACATTCATTTTTATTCTGATTTCGATATTTGGGGCAAAATTACAAAAGTTTTTTGAGTGTCCCAATGATTTACCCGTTTATTAGCATGGAGCTTAGGACAGTGAAAACATGTTTTCTTTGGAATGACGGACTTATATAGTTAATTTTGTGTTAAATATTCGGGGGGTAATTTTGTTCAGTATAAAAATGCTAACTTTCGCAAATAAATCAATAGAGTGGTAACTTTTAAAAATTGGGACTATGAAAGCAAAAGTTTGGAAAGGTGTCTGGGCCTTATGTGTAGTTGCCGTTACGATGGCATCTTGTGATTTTGTGAATAAGATGAAAGAGAATGCTACTACAACGCCGTCGGACACGATTATCGGAGCAAATGCCGGGGAGTTGGACGGGAAGATAGATGAATTGTTGGAATTGGCCAAGGCAAAAAAGGAAACGGCAGAGTTTGCCGAGATTTATACCTATTTCAATTATAAGCCGGGTGATCCTTCTACGAGTGTGACGATACAAATTGTAACGCCGGAGGATAAGAACAAGATGGCGGAATATAGTTGGTACGATAATAAGGATGTCCGTAACAAACTGGATAAACAGGATATGGTGATTTCGGATCATGACGATAATGTGATTGATACCTATGACGGTTTCAAGGATATGCTTTTCACTTACGATGATGTGGCCAAGCAGGTGGAGAATCTGCCGGTGTTCTGCAAAGAGGCGTTGGAAGCATCGGGATATGGCGAAGACGGCTATGTGAGAAGCTACCAGATAGAAAAAGGTGATGCGTTCATCATGGTGGGACACAAGTCCTCCAATATGTTGAGTAAGACTTACCATGTAGCCGAAGATGGCGAACATATCATAGTGAAAGAATAAGTGTAAGGCGCTTCTGTTCGGGAATCCGCTGTCGTCTCATATTTCCGAAAGTCCCGTGGCAGGACTTGGATATGACGGCGGATTTCCTTTTTGAGGAAAGGAGGGGGTATGAACGTTCGTAAGGCTTCACAGGCGTTGTCCGCTCGGTTTTACTTTGCGTCATCCGGTGGTGAAATACAAGAGGGGCGGGAAAAAGCAGATGAAACTATTCCGCCCAGTGCGGCCGAACCCGGAAAAGGCTTTTTCCTTTCTTTTTTCGTGCCACGCAGGGGATTTTGGGTTACCCCTTTGTTGTTGGATCTTAATTTTCTCGTCTTTCTGGCCATGTGCTTGTCCGGTGTAGGGATATTTTTTCCGGACAATGTCGATTTGTTGCATTGGGGCGCCGATTTTGCTCCATTGACTCTGACCGGCGATTATTGGCGTGTGCTGACCTGCAATTATGTGCATGTAGGTCTTATACACTTGGCCATGAACATGTATGCCTTATTGTTCATTGGTCTGTTTTTGGAGCCGTTGGCAGGTTCTCGCCGTATGGCTATGGCTTATGTCTTGTCCGGACTTTACGCATCCTTGGCGAGCCTGTCGGTCAATGCCGAATGGATTGCGGCCGGGGCTTCGGGAGCCATATTCGGCTTGTACGGTCTCTTTTTTGCTTATTTGCTTTTACGCAGGGGCGGAGAGGAGAGGCGAAAGACCTTGCTTGTCAGCATTGCGGTTTTCATTTTGTATAATCTGTTGTTTGGGATGAGAGATGACAGTGTGGATAATGCGGCGCACGTCGGTGGATTGGGGTGTGGTTTCTTGTTGGGGTTGGCTTACGGGATGTCGGATAAGGTGCGTGAGAAAAGCAAACGGATGGTTGTGGCTTGTCTGGCAGAATTCGTCTTATTATCTGAGTTTATCTGTTGGTTTTCCGCCTTGACACACGGAATGCCTCCCGATTACCAGGACGTGCGTGAAGTTTGGCGGAGTGGCCTGTTGGAAGACTATATAAGAAACGGAGATTCGGAGATTCATTCGGAAGAGAACGGTATGGGGCAGAATACGGAGTATACCGTAGTGGAGGGCTGGACCATGACGGATCAAGATGTCTGGATTCCTTTTAGCGACGAAGCGAGTGGTTTCAGTTTCCGTTATCCGTCCAATTGGCATAGAAAGCCGGATGGATGGTCGGATTTCCGCATCGAAAACGGGTTGAATTGGATGACCGTGGAGTATTCGGATGCTGCGGCAGATACGGATGCCCGGAAAATGAAAGATGCTTTAAAGCGGAGTGTGTGTGACGAAGAAGGCCGTTTACTTGACGGTTGCACTTGCGAGACGGTCGTCCTGAACGGGACTGAATTCGTGAAAGTCAGTAGCCCCCAACGTATCTCCCTTACAGGGAAGAAATGGATTGAGGCGAGGCGTACTACTTACGGATATTATAAGGATAATCCTTTACGGTGCATGACCATCGTGCAGTGGGCCACGAGTGAACCTTTCCGAAAAGAGATGGATGAAATGGCTCAAAGTTTTTTCATACGGGAACCATAAAGAGCATTGATTTTTCTTTTTTGTGAATGACGGCTGAAGGTTCACCGTAAAGCGTTGTACCACAGTGCGGAACGGAATTTTTCGGTGAACCTCCTGTGAAGGCTGTTTGAGTGAAGGGTTCACCTTAATCATTTGATTCTTAGATAGAATGAAGGATGTGAACCCTTTTTAAATGAAAACATAATGAAGGGGATGGGAAAGGAACATCGCCTGCAGGACATCCGTAAAAAGTTCTCAGTAGATTGATCGAACGTTTGCCGCACACCGGAAAGTCGTTTGCCTGACGTTTTTGGACTGTTTTCGCATTTCGATGGGACCAAGACGGCATCGCTGAAGTTTATGAGTTAATTAAAGGTGAATTTTTTGAACGGAATGAAAAAATAATTATCTTTGCTGCAGAATTTCCGGGTTCGTGCGAAGCTTGTCCTGACGGTGTAATTTGTCAGGGATGCTGAAAACGGACGGAAGCCTGCGCCGAACCGCGTATGCGGGGGAAGGGTGGGGACGGAGATTCGCGACATATTAAAGGCGTTTACGTGACGTCTTGTTCTTGACTCTAAGGAATCTGGTAAATTTCAATCACTGTCAGGGATGAGGCAACAGTAGATGTCCTCGGGATGTGTATATATGCGCATCCCTTTTCGATACGGGTATATCGTGTCGTAAAGGGAGAGGTTATATCCATATCGGCGTGGGCTCTGGATGTTGCTCGTTCAACAGTGATGGGCATACCAGAGCCTCTTAGGGTGGGACGAGTAACGACGGTCTCACGCTTTTTTTGTGTCGTCATACAGGACGTCTGTGCCAAGGTGTGATGGATACGTTGATGAATGTAGCCAGTATTCCGGAAGAAAGCGAAAGCCGACTTCCGAGTGAGGGATTGCCTCCCGTCACAGCCGCCGGTTCGCAAAGATACGGGACCGGGGTGTCCTTGGAGTATGTCCTGCATCCGACGCACGGACTTCCGCAAGAATGCCGATGGTATGTTTTGAGAGCCACGTATGGACGTGAACGGGAGGCTGAAGACCTATTGAAGAAACGGGGCGTTTTGGTGTATGTGCCGAAACGGAAGACGTTGAAGATGGTGAAAGGAGAGAAGAAGAAAGTAGAGGAATCCCTCTTGCCCAATCTTGTTTTCGTGTTTACGGACGAGTGCACGGCCCGCCGTTTGGTGTCATTCCCATTGAAATCTGAGTCCCGTCGCAAGGACAAGATGCCCGTAAGCCTTCGTTTCATGTACGACCATACGTCTTTGAATGAAAACGGACTGAATGACGTGGTGGTTATACCCTACAAGGAGATGGTCAATTTTATTCGTTTCACCATTGGAGGGAGCGAATCTATCCGTGCCGTCTCACCGGCTGATTTCCGGATCAAGAAAGACCAGCAAGTCGTGATTACCGAAGGGGATTTCAAAGGCGTAGTAGGGCGTGTGGCCCGTATAGACCGCCAGACTTGTGTCATCGTGGATTTGCAGCCGATATGCTTTCTGGCTTCGGCCTATATCCCCAAGGCTTTTTTGAGGGAAGTGCCTGAGCCGGAGAATATATGAATGGAACAATCTGGTGCACGAAGAACAAACCTCGGATATGTTGAACGGTATATGTTGCCATTTTCAGAACACTATGTATGTCATCTTCAAGATGATGGGCTTTTATACCGAAGTGGAGCGCACCACCCATCGCGGTCGCATCGACATCATCATCAAAACGACGGATTATAATGCGATGGAAATCAAACTCGACGGCAGTGCCGACGAGGCTTTGCGACAGATTCATGAGAAAGGTTATGCCGAGCCTTATCGGAAAGATGGCCGGAAGGTGTTCCTCGTAGGTGTGAACTTTTCGTCTGATACCAAAGGGGTGGAAGAGTGGACGGTTGAGGAATAAAGAACGGAATAAAATCATATTTGAATAACGAGGGATAAAAGAAACTGCTATATAACTCCAGATAGGTCATGGTATGACATAGTGGTTCTGCTGTATTGGCTTCTTTTGGAGAAGTAGGTGTGTCAAGCATTCCTTGTTGAGTCAGGTACTGTTACTTAGTTTCTGCATTATTCAATGTCTGGGCTAAAAAGAGTGTGAGCCCACTTAACATTGCCTTTTCTATCCTTTACATTTTTCCATGAAAAATAACTTCTGATTCCAGGGGCATGGCGAGTAATATGATAGATAGCTGTCTTGCTGAGCGATGTATTTCGTCTGTTGGTCAACAGGAGGAAGAACTCGCTTTTTTTAGGCTGTCACAGGATGATACGTGTCTGTATTACATACTTTTCCATCGTGTCGACATGTAAGTTGCAGGGATATTCTAAGAATTTTTTTACTGAGATAGTTGTAGAAAACCGTGACTATGAAATGCTTATGCTCCTCAACCATCAGTATGAGTGCTAATGAAAATTAAATGTCAACTGAATTTTAATCTTATTTTAGATGTTCTGACTGAAAAACAGGGGTACACCAAAATCAGACGTTTATTAATTATTTAACATAACTCAGTTTTAGGGCACTAGTTCCTTCCTTTAATTAAAGGGGGATGTCCAAAAGGTGAGTGCTTATAATATTTGAAATGAAATTACTAGATTGTACATTACGTGATGGAGGATATTATACACTTTGGGATTTTCCTTCACAAGTGGTTAGTGCTTATATCGAAGCGATGAACAAACTTCCTATAGACTATTTAGAAGTGGGTTATCGCAATAATCCTTCCAAAGAATATTTGGGTGAATTTGGCTACTCGCCGGTGTCTACGCTACGTCGTTTACGCAAGGATTGTTGCAAAAAGATTGTGGTGATGTTGAATGAGAAGAGTACCCGTTTGGAGGATTTGGATAATCTCCTGAAACCGATTCAGGGCTTGGTAGATATGGTGCGTATTGCCATTGATCCGAAGAACTTTGACCGTGCTTTGGTTTTGGCCAAAGAGGTGAAGAAACAGGGTTTTGAAGTTGGATTTAACACCATGTATATGTCTAAGTGGAACGAGTACGAAGGATTCTTGGACAAGTTGAGGCAACTAGATCAAGTGGTTGATTTGTTTTGTATGGTGGACTCCTTTGGTGGGGTAACTCCTATGGATGTGAGAAGTTTGTTTGAGGTAGTGAAACAGAGAACCACTGTACCCATAGGTTTTCATGGGCATAACAACATGCAACTGGGGCTTATCAATACGTTAACAGCTATTGAATGCGGTGCCGATTATGTGGATGCAACTATCCTAGGTATGGGACGTGGTGCCGGAAATCTGAACATGGAACTATTGTTAACTTACCTCAACAAAGGTGGGTTCCCTGTAGATTTCAATGTGCTTGGTGAAGTGATTACTGCATTCCATACATTGTATGAAAACTACCGGTGGGGAACCAACCTGCCGTATATGATTTCCGGTGCCAATTCGTTACCACAGAAAGAAGTAATGGAGTGGGTTTCCAATCGTACATATAGTTTCAACAGTATTGTCAGGGCATTGGATAACAAGAAGAACAACCAGAAAGACAATGCCCGTTATCCCTTGTTCAAGGCACACTCTGCAGAACGGGTGTTGATTGTGGGCGGTGGAAATTCATGTTTGGTGCATCAACAAGCTGTGAAGCAGTTTGCCGCACTCATTCCCAGTATGCCACTCATTTTTGTAACATCTCGTTATGCAGCTCTTTACAATGACCTTTCAAACCCAAAGTATTACTGTTTGGTGGGTAACGAAGCTAAACGCTTAAGCCGAAATGTATCAGAAAAAGACTTCAATGGAGTATGCCTGCTAGCTCCCTATCCTCGGCGTATGGGTACAGAAGTACCACCCTATGCCGAACGGTTGACCTATGAACTGGATAATATTACGTTCACACACTCATATCTTGATTCGTGTACTACATTGGCCTTACAGGCTGCTATTGCCATGGAAGCAAAAGAGGTGAATATCATCGGATATGATGGCTATAAAGGTGAGGTGCTTTCTGAGAAAGAGATGGAGTTAACCAATGAAAATAAGACCCTTTTCGAAGCTTTCAAAGATGCGCAAGGTGTTGAGTTACGTTCACTTACTCCGTCACTATATAAATCACTTAAAGTAGAATCCATTTATCAATTTCTGTAACCATGGGAAATAAAATAGCTTTTTTCCTTCCAACTCGTAAAGGAAGCGAACGAGTTCGCAATAAGAATACGCGTCCTTTTGCTGGAATAGAGGGTGGATTGATAGAAAACAAGATTAGGCAGTTGGTAGCCACGAGACATTTGGATGAAATTATTTTGTCCACCAACGACGAAATCTGTATGACTATAGCCAAAAAGTATTGTAGTGACAAAAGATTACGCATCATTCCTCGTCCGGAAGATTTATGTCTCAGTAGTACGAACCTTCAGGATTTGATTCGTTATGTACCTACTATTACAGAGGTTGAACACATTCTTTGGGGGCATGTAACAACACCACTTGTCGATGCAAATATTTATGATGTTGCCATTGAGAGTTATCTGGCAGGATTGAACAACGGATATGATTCATTGGTAAGTGTAAAAGAATTAAAAAACTTTCTCTTGGATAATTCTGGAAAATTGGTTAATAATAGTACTAATCTTCCTTGGCCTCGCACACAAGATCTCGAACCACTGTATGAAATAAATCATGCTATGTTTTTTTTAGCTAGGCGGGAGGTATATATAGAACAAGGTAATCGAATAGGAAAGACCCCTTTCTTGTATGTTATGGATGAATTGCATTCCAAAGACATTGATTGGGAAGAAGATTTCCAGATTGCTGAAATCATGTACAAAAGTTTATATCAATGATGAATAAGGTTGTGACATTTGGGGAGATTATGCTTCGTTTGGGAGCACCCGATTATTTGCGCTTGGTGCAATCCCATCAGTTGGATGTAAGTTTTGCTGGGGCTGAAGCCAATGTGGCTGTATCATTGTCCAATTATGGTATTCCTACAGACTATATCACCTGTCTGCCTCAAAATCCCATGGCAGAAAAATGCTTGCGTGAGTTGCGTTCCTATCAGGTTGGAACTTCTCACGTGCAACGTGGTGGTAAGCGTATGGGGATTCTTTTTTTGGAGACTGGAAGTAATGTACGTCCATCGCAAGTATACTATGACCGTGACTATTCTGCTTTTGCCACAATGAGTCCAAACCAGTTGGACTGGAAGGAAATCTTAGGTGATACCCGGTGGCTTCACTGGACAGGTATTACACCAGCCTTGTCAGAGAATGCAGCGCAAATGTGTCGGCAGGCCATTGCTACAGCTAATGAGATGGGCGTTACAGTGAGCTGCGACATCAACTATCGGGATAATCTATGGAATTATGGCAAAACTGCCACAGAAGTGATGTCTGAACTGGTGGCCAAAAGTGATGTAATTTTAGGTAATGAGGAAGACTGCGAGAAAGTATTTGGAATTAAGCCATTAGGATTTGATGCGGAACAGACCAAAGGACAAGTGGAACAAACTTCATTTGCTTCTGTATGCAAGCAGATGATGGGACGGTTCCCACGTTGCAAGAAAATGGTAGTGACATTACGTGGCTCCATCAATGCTAACCAAAACACGTGGAGTGGTGTTCTTTATGATGGTCGCACTTTTATGCAGTCGCGTAGCTATCTCATTACAGATATTGTGGATCGTGTAGGTGGTGGTGACTCGTTCATGGGCGGCCTTATTTACGGTTTGTTGACTTATCCGGACAATGACCAAAAGGCATTGGAGTTTGCTGTAGCAGCATCCTGTCTCAAACATTCCATCAAAGGGGATTATAATCAGGTTACGGTAAAAGAAGTCGAAAGCTTGATGGCAGGTTCGGTCAGTGGACGGGTAAAGAGATGAGCATGTGAAAAGATGAAGATGCGTTATATTTGATAGCAGGTGTGTAGGGATAAACGTCTGGTTAATTGTGGATTATGAATTAATAGGATTTGAAAGAATATGATGTGAGGTGAATAGTGGGATTATTCAAAATCTTGCTTCCATATATCGAGAAATACTTTGAAATTTTCTGAGGAGGGAATGTACATAATTAATTCTTCTAATAAACCCAAAATAACATGCTTCCCAAATGAATAATTGAGATTGCTGAAATAATATATAAGAAAGTCTAAAAGTTAAAAATGTGGAGAGGAATGTAAAATTTGACTTAATGAAGGGGGGGGAATTATTCTTATGGTGATAGGGCATTGTGCATTACCACATGCTGTTTCAAGAGTAATTTTTGCTTTTCATATGCCGCTATTCTTTATTATTAGTGGCTATTTATATAAGGAAAGGCCTATTATGGATATTATAAGGCGGAATACAAAGAAGGTGCTGGTTCCTTATATTGTAACAGGGGGGATAGTATGGTGTATTTTATCAATTACAAAAGAGGATTATGATTGGGGGATATCCATATTGATGGCAAATGGTTCTTTACCTGTATTACATTATAAAGATTATGCTGTGGGGCCGTTGTGGTTTTTGATGTGCTATTTTGTCTCGGCAATCTTCTTCTTTTTTTTGTTACGAATGAAAAGTGAAGTATGGCGTATAGTCGTGTTGGGAGGAGGATTTTTGTTGGCAATGGGTTGGAGGCATTATTTCAATCTTTTGCCGTTTGATATTTTAAATGCCATTCCTTCTATCGGATTCATGTATTTAGGCTATAAAATAAATAACCCTAGTGTATGTGAGGTATTATTTAGGAATAAAGTGTCTTTAGTGATTGGATATAGCATAGCTATTCTTTGTTGTTTATGTGGGGAAGTTAGTATGGCTTCTATGATTTATAGGTTTTTGTTTCTGCAGTTCATCGGTGCATTATATTGTTGCTTTATTATTTATAAAATATGTCCGGACACTCAATTGTCATTTGGTGCGAAATGTTTTTCTTTTATAGGAAGGAATAGCCTTGCATTAGTTTGTATCCACAGTGTGGATTACTTAACCGGCATCACAGAGAGTATAATGAGAGGCTTAATGAAAAATGGAGAATTTACATTGATGTTAGAAACTGTTTTAAAAATACTTTTTGTTGTAGCAGGGTATATAGTAATAAGGCAAATTCCATTATTACGGTCTATTTATGGAATTTCTGTTTCATTAAAAAAGGCTTTTAATAAATAAAATATATGGTAAAAAAACATCAAAGGGTCTGTATGCCAAACTCACTGTATTGTTTCATGTTTTACCTCTTCCTTTCTACGGAAGAGCAAATAAAGGATACAGTGTATTTTTTTACGAAAGATATTCCTGAGGAAATACGAAGGCATATGCCGCACCGGTATTTTTTAGATTTGAGGAAATTGTATTTTAGGAATCGTTTTGTTGCGGCTTTATTAGTACCTGCCATACGGAAAATCAAGTATCCGGAACTTTTTCGTTCGGAAATTTTTGGATTGGATTTTAATTGGTGGTTGTTGCGAGGGCTGAAGATGGGGTATGTAGAAGACTGCCCGAACGTGCTGGATATATGGGAAAAGAGCAGTCTTTACGCACGGTATATGTCGTTTGAAAAAGCACCCTCGTTTAAACGTATGATAGCGAGATTTTTTTTCGGGGATTATTATTGTCACCCTGTCGGGACATCACGTCTAGTTACCGCTGTTTATACTTCTTCCCCTTATGACAAGCCTTACCATAAGGGGAAAGAGAAAATAGTCATGCGTCTTGAAGAAGCATGGAACAGTTTTCCAGAATCCAAGAAAGAGCTTATTCTTAGGATTTTTAATATTGATGAAGAATGTATGGACAGATTCAGGAGTTGCAAAGTCATCTTGTTGACGCAGCCTTATGCCGTAGACGGGCACATGACAGAGGAGGAACAGATGAATGTTTATAGAAAAATAGTGTCTCATTATGGCGAGGATAATGTGGTAATCAAGCCTCATCCGCGTGACAAGTGTGATTACAAGTCTTTTTTTCCGCATGTGGAAGTGTTCGACAAAGTGGTTCCCATGCAACTGTTGGTACTTTTAGGTGCGGGGTTTGAACGGGTTGCGACTATTAATTCATCATCGGCCTTGTCATTTGGTTTGGATACGGCTATTGATTGGTGGGCCGAAGAGATGGAACGTGACCTTGTGAAAGATGAAGGCTTCTGTACGTTGCAAGAAGCCCGCCAAGCACTTCAGAAACATGGGCAGAAATAAGGTCTTAGCCAAGAACATATCATTTGTCCTGATAGGCAATGTGGGCTCCAAGTTAATGGGGTTCATTATGTTGCCGTTGTACACGAATTGGCTTTCACCCGCAGATTATGGGGTCACCGATATTATGGGTGTTTATGCAGGGCTGTTGCTTAACGTGGTGGCGTGTGATGTGAGTGATGCCATATTCGTGTTTCCGTCGGGAGCGACGGACGTTGAGATAAAAAAGTACTATTCATCCGGATTCTTCTTTCAGGTCTTTTGTAGTTTGTTGTGTGCCCTTGCTTTTTTTCTGTTGACGTTTACTGGTGCGAAGAATATCTTTTTTGAGTATATATGGTACGTCTATGGCATTTTAATCTCTAATTTGTTCCAAAAATATGCGCAGGATTTTTGTCGTGGTATCAATAAAATGTCTGTGTTCAGTTTTACCGGGATTGTGCAATCGGTGTCAATAGCTCTTTTTTCCATATTACTCATCCCACGTACGGGCGTTTATGGTTTTGCTGCCGCGATGATAATCGCCAATACGATGACCGGGATATTTGCATTCTTCTATTCCCGTTCATATCGGTTCCTATCCGTATTTATGTTTGACTGGACTTATCTTAAACGTATGCTGAAATATTCCATACCGTTAATCCCAACGGCCGTCATGTGGTGGTTGGTGTCCAGCTTAAACCGACCGTTGTTGGAGCAGTATGTAGGAATGTTTGCCATTGGCTTGTATGCCGTGGCAAACAAACTGCCTAATGTGTTGAACATGGTTTTTGGGTTATTCCAACAAGCATGGAATATAACGGCAATAGAGGAATTTGCAAAAGAAGATTTTTCCGTGTATTACAATAAGATGTTCCGGACGGTTTTCGGTATGCAGGTATTGCTTTGCATGGTATTGGTCTTGTTTTCAAAGTTGTTTGTCATGCTGTTCACGTCGGCAGAGTATATGGAAGCTTGGAGGTATGTTCCATTGTTATGCCTGTCGGTCTTATTTTCAAACACTTCGGCTTTTGTAGGTTCTGTTTTTACGGCGATGCGGAAAAGCAACTATATTTTTGTTTCCACTATTTTTGGAGGAGTGGGTGCCATAGTCTTTAATTACTTGTTGATACCTCAATATGGTTTGTTGGGTGCTTGCATGGCTATAATCTTGTCCCATTCTCTGTCAATGGTGAGCCGCATATTCTTTTCAATGCGTTTTGTCGAGTTTAGGGGCAAGGGGGTGATTGTATATAACATACTAATTATCATATTGCTTTATCTCGTTAGTTTGATGGAAAACAGGTGGCTTTTAGGAACAGCCTTTGCCATAGGTTCGGTGGCATTTGCGGGTGTCAATCGTGACACATTTTCCATGTTGGTTTTAAAAGTGAAAAATATGATTGGCATGCGTATAAATAAGTAACATTATGAAAAAGAAAGTAGCCTTTTATCTGAATAACCCAACATTGCCAGAGTGTGATTATTCTTCTATTATAAAGGGAAACCCGGGCTTGGGTGGGTCGGAATACGAGTTTTTGTTGGTTCCTTATTTGTTGGAACAAAGGGAAAACGAAATAGAAGTATATCTTTTTGTGAATTTTAAAGGTACATTCCCTCATAAGAATGTTTTCTGTGTCAGACGGTTGTACGATGTTTGCGTGCTGTGCCGTAACATGGAGATAAACTTGTTGGTTGTGGATATTAAGTATTTTGATAAAAATGTGTTGGATGGATTTTCGCGCTCCCTGTCCGTCCTGGTCTGGGCGCATAACACGGTGAAATATTCCTTGTTGGATTTATTTGTGAAGTTGCCTTATGTCCAGAAGATAGTGAACGTGGGGCGTGAGCAAATGGAATTGTACCGTGACCATTTGGCCACATTAAAGTCTACCTACATATACAATATATTCCCAATAAAAGAACGGGAGTATTATGCGGCTGAGGATAGGGATAACCATAATGTGGTTTACATGGGCAGTATAGTGCGTGCAAAAGGGTTCCATGTTTTAGCCAGTGCATGGAAAAAAGTGTTGAGTGAGATTCCCGATGCCCAATTATATGTAATCGGGAGTGGTAAACTGTACAATCGGGATGCCGGGTTAGGACGATATGGGATTGCGGAAAAAGATTATGAGGATTTGTTTATGTCGTATTTGACAAATGAAAAGGGGGAAGTGTTGCCTTCCGTTCATTTTCTGGGAATCTTGAAAGAAGAAAAATTAGGCGTAATGGGAAAATGTAAGGTTGCAGTACCTAATCCTACAGGAGTGTCGGAATGTTTGCCTATAACAGCTATGGAAATGCAACTTGCTGGTTGTAGTATTACTACGGTTTTGCATCCTGCTTATTTGGATACTGTTTTTAATAAGTCTTATTTATACCGGAATCCTTCCCGATTGGCACAATATATCATAGCTCGTATTAAGTCTCCTTCGGATGATGTTGGGGCATTATATGATTTTATACAATCCCGTTTTGGTGTAGAAAAAAACATCGAACGTTGGGAACAATTGATTTTGCATCCGGATGAAGTTGGTGTAGAGGAAATTAGTGAATATAACTATCATCACAAGAAAATAAAAGAAAAGTTGCGCGTGTATAAAATGAGATATCCATTGTTGAGATGTATTCCACCCGTAGAAATTTTTTATGATGGCATTTCTACAGTTAAGTATTATTTGTCCCGAATGACGGAGAAACTAAAGAGGTAAAATAGGCGTATGGCTATTATTTATGTATTATTCGCTTTTTTCGTCCTATTGACTTTATATGATTTTAAGAAGGGGGTATTATTGTTTATGCCCTTTAAGCTTTTTTTTGGAATGAATGTAAGGTTGTTGCCGAGTATGACGGTTGATTTTGCCTTTTGTTTATTTGCAATATCTCTATTTGGGCTGAGGAGGCACTTGTTTGTAAAAGAGAAATTCCCTTTAAAAAAATGTTTTGTCATTTATTCAGTTTTCTATGTGTTGAATTGCTTGTATCCAGATATGGCATTGAATTATATTCCAAGAATTGTGATTAGCGTGTTATGCTTTTCGTATGTATATTACTGTTGTTTGCAGAACCGGAAAGATATATATTTTGCAGTTTATTCTTATCTGTTTTTTATAGTCCTCTTATGTGGGAATGGGTTATTAGGCCCCTTGTTGGGCATAAATCCTTTGGATGATTATATCCAGTCTATATCCAATGAGGAGCTTTCGTTCTTTTCAGACAATGATTTGGTGCGTTTTGGTCGTGAACGTTATAGGTCTTTTATTCCACATGCCATAAGTTATGGCGTATTGTGTGTGACGCTGTTATATCTTCTTGTATGGTATTTATTGAAGGTCGCGCACAGTGGCAAGGCTTGGATAATTATGGGGACTTGTTTGTTGTTAAGTGGGGTCGTGATATGTACGTCACGTACACCAATATTGGGGCTGTTTCCTTTTGTTATAATATTCCGTGATATGAAGGTATCCTTTCGGAAGATAAGGCCTTTTCTCTTAATCCTTGTTTGTTTTCTGTTGCTACAAGGCGATTATATCTTATACCTTTTAGAATCCGTATTTACATCCAATGTGGCTGACGATGCGGGAGGAAGTTCTACGGAAATGCGAATGGTTCAGTTTTCCATCGCATTAAGATTCTTTTTGCAATCACCTTTGTTTGGCCAAGGGATGGAATTTAATCCTACGTTATTCTATAACGAATTTTATGGAGGGGAGTCGGTTTGGTTGCCCTTATTGGCGAATCAAGGGATGGTCGGATTAACTGGGTACCTTTTTTATAACGTATGCTTGTATAAGATGGCCCAGTCTTCTTCGGGCAAGAATGTTTTGTATGCCTTATTGTTGTCATGGTTGATTATGCGTTCTGCCACAAGTCTCATTGGGGTTACGGATGCAACGTTTTTATCTGTTTTCTTCATTATTTATAAATGGTATAATATAGAACAACATGCTACTGACAATTATTGTTCCCGTTTATAATGTTCGTGACTATATTTTATGTTGCTTAAAAAGCATTTGGTCTCCGGAAGTCAAGGCATTTTATGAGGTCATATTGGTCAATGATGGTACTTCGGACGATTCTATGGAGGTTGCAAGTGGACTTATTTCCACGATGTCCAACATAACAGTCGTAAACCAAGAAAACAAAGGCTTGAGTTGTGCGCGTAATGTGGGACTAGACCTTGCCAAAGGCAAATACGTGTGGTTCGTGGATAGTGATGATTGGCTTCTTCCCGAAGCTGTGAGCAGAGTTATTGATGTGGTACGAAGATGTGATGGGGTGGATATGATTGCTACTCGTTTGCTTCATCATGATGAGGCTACGGGAAGGGAGTCTGCTGAGAATTTCCCTTCCATGTCTGCAAGGACCGGACGGGAATATATGTTTGCGGGGAATCTGAAAGGAGCCAGCCAACGCTATATCTTGCGTCGGCAGTTCCTTTTGGACAATAACTTGCGCTTTCTGCCGGGTGTGTATCACGAAGACGGGGATTTTGGAATCCGAATGACTTATCTGGCGCAATCTTGCTATGTTCTGCCGGATCCGGTTTATGTATACAGGCTTCGAAAGACAGGCAGTATTATGTCTTCAAGAAAGCAAAAAATGAATACTGACTTGGTGACGATTTACCAAGGCTTGCTTGAGTTTGCTGATTTGCATGTTTCGCGTGAGGATTATTGGCCGTTTCGCGCCCAGGCTATTGCTTGTTTATGGGATACCATCTTGTTCTCCCGGCAACAAATATTTACTCCAGAGTTTAAGGGGTTCTATGCAAAATTTAGCAGGTATATCCATCAAGAAACCGGGTTCCTGTTAAGACACAGTAGGGAGTTGACGATAACCCAACTCAGGGCTGCGGTACATTTTTATTTGTTCCCTCTTGCTTGGACAAAGGGTAAGCGGTTGTTGCGTATGGGTTTAGAATGGTTTAAATGTAGATAATGTGATGGGAAGGAATAAATTTGATTTGATAATTCCGGTTGTTTTTAAAGATTATGGGATGCTTAGTAGGGTATTGCGGTATGTGATGAAGTATATATATCCGGATAATATATACATCATTACGGATACGAGGTTCCGGAAGTACTTGCCCAAAGAAGCCCAGAGGATGAGAGTGGTAGACGAGAATGTATTGTTGCCGGGTTTGTCCTTTTCCCGAATAAGGAGCCTGCTCAAGCAAAGTGGTAATATGGATAGTCGTCCAGGATGGTATTTGCAACAGTTTATTAAGATGGGTTTTGCATTGAGCGATTATTCCCAAAATCGATATTACCTGTCTTGGGACGCTGATACGATTCCTTTGAGGAAGCTAGATTTCTTTGTGGATGGGAAGGTTATGTTCGCTATGAAAAAGGAATTCCATAAACCTTATTTTGACACAATAAAAAGGATTTTGAATATCTCTGGATTTAATGAGAAATCTTATATCGCGGAACACATGATGTTTGACAAGCAAATCATGGCAGACCTGATAGGGAGGATATCTTCGTGTGGTGTTAGGGGAGAGGACTGGATAGAAAAAATTATAAATGCGGTTGAACCCGGTGTTTCCAATGGTTTTTCCGAGTTTGAAACTTATGGGAGTTTTTGTTTGAATTATTATCCTCTATCTTATGTGGAGCGGCATTTAAATACCTTTAGAAAAGGTGGGTATATTGCTGGACGTTTCATTTCTAAGCAGAGATTAGAGTGTATTTCGTTTGATACAGATACTATATCTTTTGAATTGAATGACTATCCGGATGTGTGGACGGCTCGTTGCTTTTGTTTCCTGTACCGGAAATACGTTGAAATGCGTTATCGTTGGATAAGTCATATTTTACCCCCCAATGGTTAATAAATATTAATATACTACAAGGGAGGTGTGTGCTTTCGGCTTACTTCCTTTCAAAAGAAAGGGAGGTGGCATGAAAGGATTGTATGTTTTGAATGCTTACATAAGCATGCTTTTTAATCTATGTAGCCGATGCAAAAATTATATAAAGTTGAGGGCGTGTGGCATCTGCGTAGGACGACATTGTGTAATACACGGGCATGTGGGGGTAAATATAGCTCCCTCGGCAAAGGTTTCTATCGGGGATAATTTTTACATGTCAAGTGGTGGGCATCGGAATCCACTTTGTGGCAATATCGAAGGTTTCTTTTATGCAGGGGAGAATGCCTGCATATGCATAGGAAATCATGTAGGTATGAGTAGCACGGTACTCAGGGCTGCCCAAAGTATAACAATAGGCAATTATGTGAAAATAGGAGCAAATGTGAAGGTTATGGATACAGATGCGCATGCTTTGGACTTCAATGTACGTAGGGTTAGAGAGGAAGATGCTAAGCAAAAACGTTGTGCGCCTGTGGTTATCGAAGATGATGTATTAATAGGGGTTAATAGTATTATCTTAAAAGGAGTGACGATTGGTGCGCGTTCTATAATCGGTGCAGGAAGTGTTGTTACCAAAAGTGTTCCTTCCGATTGTGTCGCTTGTGGGAATCCTGCGCGTGTAGTAAAAATACTGAATACGGACTAATTATTTTATACGGTGAAAATACTTGTATTTACAGGAGGTTTAGGTAATCAGATATTTGCTTATGCCTTTTATCTTTACCTGAAAAGGCTTTTTCCTCAAGAGCAGTTTTATGGCTTGTATGGAAAGAAACTGTCAGAACATTATGGGTTAGAAATTGATAAATGGTTTAAGGTGTCATTACCTCGTCAACCTTGGTGGGTTTTTCCTGTTACGGGGCTATTTTATTTGTATAAACAATGTGTTCCAAATTCTAAATGGTTGGATTTGAATCAGGAAATCTGTAAATATCCCAAGGCTATTGTGTTTTTCCCTTTTAAGTTTACAAAAAAATATATACCGGATGATAATATTTGGTTAGAGTGGAAGGTAGACGAGTCTGGTCTCTCTGAAAAGAACAGGTTGCTTTTATCCGAGATTCGTTCTTCTGATTGTTGTTTTGTTCATGTACGTCGTGGAGATTATTTGTCTCCGACTTTTAAATCTCTTTTTGAGGGATGTTGCACGCTTTCTTATTATCAAAGGGCGTTGAAAAGCATGAAAGAGATATGTCCATCCGTAAAGTTTGTTTGCTTTTCAGATGATATTCAATGGGTAAAGCAAAATTTGGAATTAGGGAACCGTGCTGTTTTTGTGGATTGGAATTCTGGTACAGATTCTCCACTTGATATGTATTTGATGTCACAATGTCGATATGGTATAATGGCTAACAGTACTTTTAGTTATTGGGGAGCGAGGTTGGGACGAAAGAAAAACAGAATCTATTATCCAGAAAAATGGTGGAACCATGGTACAGGACTACCTGATATCTTTCCGAATACATGGGTAAAAATATAAAAATGTAATAATCATGAGGATATTGTATTTTATCAACGGTTTAAGCTACAAAGGTGGCATGGCACGTATTGTTGTGGATAAAGCCAATTATTTGTCTGATGTGTTAGGTCACGAAGTTACAATATGTACATACAACGGTAAAGTGGAATCTGCTTTTAAACTTTCTAATAATCTGATAATAAGGACAATAAAATCGGGGGGGGGGAGAATGCAACCATAATGAAGAAGTTGGGTTGTATCGCAAAGGATATTAGAAAAGTAGGTAAGGTAATCCAAGAGGTAAATCCTGATATTGTGATCAATGCGCAGACACAGGTATTGACATGGATAATTCCATTTGTGAAAAGGAGGGTTCCTAAAGTCATGGAGATTCACTTTTCTAAAGTCGGGATGGATTATAATTTGCATGACAAAAGTAAAATATTTAGAACGTTGTATTTTGGGATTGCGCAATTTATATATGCGCGTTATGACAGGTTCGTGGTGCTTACCGAGGAAGACAAACATTATTGGAATGTGAAGAATTGTGTGGTGATAGGGAATTTCACCCCCTTGGTTTCTCCTGTGTTGTCTGAGTTGGACAATAAAAAAATAATATGTGTGGCGAGGTATCATGAACAGAAACGGTTGGATTTGTTGGTGGAAGTGTGGCGAAGGATACATTCAAAATACAAAGGTTGGCAAATTGATGTTTACGGTATGGGACCTGATAAGGCTTGGCTGCAGGACAGGATAGACGCTGTGGGGGTGGCAGATTCATTTAAACTGAATGACGCTGTTGACAATGTGATGGAAAAGTATTTGGAAAGTTCTATCTTTTGCTTGACATCGGAACATGAAGGATTTGGCTTGGTCTTAGCGGAAGCCGCGATGATGGGTGTACCTATTTGTGCGTTTGATATAGTTGGGGTGAAATGGCTGCTATCTGATAAGAAGACAGCATTGCTTTGTCCGTTTGGTGATGTCGACGCTTTTGCTCAGAATCTTTCCATGTTGATTGAAAGTCGGTCATTAAGGGTTAAACTGAGGACTGCGGCAAAAAAGAGAATGGAAGATTTTAGGGTTGAGGTGATTATGGAAAAATGGAATAGTTTGTTTGAAGGCTGTGTAAATAGACTTCAAATATAAAATGATTTTTTATGAACATCCTTTTTTTAATGAAAGCCTTTGAACTCGGAGGTCAGGAGATGGTAACGACTGTGTTGGCAAAGAGTTTTGTAGAGCATGGCCATCAAGTGACGATTGTTACTTTTAAACCACCTTCGCCTCTCATGAGGCAGCGATTGGACGACCGCATCGCTTTTTATGTCTTAAGCGGCTATCATGTGGGGCATGGAAATGTGGCTACATTACGAGGCATCTTGACAAGCCGTCATATAGAAGTCGTAATCAACCAATGGGGACTTCCATTTTTTCCAGCTTTGATTTTGAAGAAAGCGGCCAAGGGGCTTGGGGTTAAAACGATTGCTGTTTACCACAATGATCCTTCTACTAACGGAAAATTAAAGTCTGTGGAACTCCTTCTGGAAAAAACGGGAAATCCGTTAAGAAAGTTCCTTCTTCGGATGGCGCATGGGGTATTTAAGCAAATAACTTCTGCAAGCATGCGGTATGTGTACCGCAATAGCGACCGTTATGTGGTGTTGTCGGAAAGTTTTGTGGATGGATTCCGAAAATTCACACGTTTGAAAGATACAAAAAAGCTTGCGGTTATTACCAATCCAGTCACTATAGAAACGTCTGGTTATGAACTTGACCTTATTAAGAAGTGTCAGGAGGTCTTGTTCGTAGGCCGGATAGATAATAACCAGAAAAGGGTGTTTCGTGTGGTTGATGTATGGGCGCAAGTGGAATGTGTATGTCCTGATTGGACATTAGTAATTGTAGGAGACGGGCCGGATAAGGTGGGTATGGAGAGGTATGCGAGTTCTTTGGGGCTGAGAAATATTCGGTTTGAAGGATTTCGTAATCCTCGTTCTTATTATGAGCGGGCTTCCTTATTGCTTTTGACTTCTGAATATGAGGGGTTCGGACTTGTGATTGTGGAAGCTATGAGTTTTGGAGTTGTACCTATTGTCTTGGATAGTTATACGGCTGTCCATGATATTCTTGAAGACGGAAAGGACGGACGGATTGTGCCATATCGTTCTAAAGAGGGTTTCTGTCCTAAGGCAATGGCCGAAATGCTATTAGAATTGATGGAAAACCAGAGAAGCCGGGAACGTATGGCAAAAGCGGCACGGGACAAAAGTTTCTTGTTTTCACGTGGAAGTGTATGCACTCATTGGAATAAAATGTTAAAAGATGTTGTAGCGGGGGGGGGAATTTGCCGCCCTTATTCAAACAAAAAGAGATAATCTATGTCGGGCGATTGGATTGTAATCAAAAGCGTGTGCTGCGGATTTTGCAAACTTGGGCTTTGTTGGAACAGCGTTATCCGGATTGGCGATTGACTATAGTGGGTGATGGGCCGGACAGGGTGAATCTGGAGAATCAAGTATTTGAATCGCAGTTGGAAAACGTTTCTTTTGAGGGCTTTCAGAATCCAAGAGGGTATTATGAGCGAGCTTCCATCTTATTGCTGACTTCGGAGTTTGAAGGTTTTCCGTTGGTGCTGCCGGAGTGTATGAGTTTTGGGGTGGTACCAGCCGTTTACGGGAGCTATTCTGCTGTATATGATATTGTGGAAGACGGTAAAAATGGTTTAATTTTGCCGTATGATAAAAAGGGATATAATGCTGCGCTTATGGCAGAAAAGCTGTCTGTCCTGATGCAGTCGTCTGATGAGCGTCAGCGTATGGCAGAAAATGCCATTGTAACGAGCCGTAAATATTCTTTAGATTCTGTATATCAATCTTGGGAGAAACTTTTTGATTCTCTTTTTTAATAGCATATTTCTTTTTTTATGATGTCTGATTCTGTTCGTATTTTGAATGCGAACCTCTTGTCCATTACCCGGATTGAACTGCTGCAAAGCTTAAAACGCGGGGTATTGGTCACTCCGAATCTTGATCATTTGGTCAAACTCCAGCATGACCGTGAGTTTTATGACCTTTATCAAAAGGCGGAGTGGGTGGTTTGCGACAGTAAAATCTTGTATTTGTGCTCTCGTTTGCTGAAGAAAGGAATACCGGAAGCCATTCCGGGTAGCGGTTTCTTTACGGCTTTCTATCAATATCATAAGGATAATCCGGATTGCCGGATATTTCTTTTGGGTGCGATGGAAGGTGTGGCACAAAAGGCCATGGAACGTATCAATGCCTCGGTGGGGCGCGAAATCGTGGTGGGGGCGATGTCTCCTTCGTACGGTTTTGAAAACAAACCGGAGGAAAATGAATTGATTTACCGTACTATTAATGCTTCCGGTGCCAATGTGGTACTGGTCGGTGTGGGGGCGCCCAAACAGGAAAAATGGATTTTCCGTCATAAAAGCCGCATGCCGGGAGTTGATATATGGATGGCTTTGGGTGCTACGATCGACTTTGAGGCCGGCAATGTGAAGCGGGCACCGAAATGGATGCAGAAGTTGGCGATGGAATGGTTTTACAGATTCCTGATGGAGCCCAAACGAATGTTCAGGAGATACTTTGTGGATGATGTGAAATTCTTTTGGTATTTCGGCCGGCAACTGCTTGGGATTTATCGTAACCCGTTTAAAGATTGAAATGAAAATGAGAAAGCTTGATGTGGTAAACTTTTTGCGCGGGTATTCCATTTCTACCATAGTAATCATGCACCTTGTAGGGATGTTGGGGATTTCCGGGATATGGGAAAAAGCAGCGGCCTTTGGTGGTGCTGGAGTGCACGTCTTTATCCTCTGCTCGGGATTTGGATTATACCTTTCTTACCTTCGTAAGCCTTTAGGATACATTGCTTTCCTGAAGAAACGTTTTACGAGAATTTATATGCCGATGGCCGTCTTGTGCGTGGCCACGGCTGTCTGGATGGCTTGTATGGGGCGTGAATGGTTCATACCGCTGTGGGGCAATCTGCTGCTCTTCAAAATGTTTGTTCCCGAACTGGAGAGTTCTATGGGAGGGCGGATGTGGTTTGTGTCTACTATCATTCAGTTCTATCTTGCTTGGCCTCTTATTGTTAAGTTATTTAACACTCGGGGGGGGTAAAACTTGCGCTCATTATCAGTCTGTTATGGTCAACAACCGTAGGCCTGTTAGGATATGCAGAGGAACGGGTTTGGAACAGTTTCTTCCTGCAATATTTATGGGAGTTTTGCTTAGGGATGAAGATGGCAGAAATATATCATGACAATCCTAAAGCACTGGAAGTACCCCGGTGGAAATATTTGTTGACGTTGTGTGTGGCCGGTGTGGGGTTGACAGGCATAATGGGTTTCGCGGGGTGGCCATGGAAACTTTACAATGATATACCCTCTTTGATGGGTTATATGTCTCTTGCGCTTATCATCTATAAGGTGGGAATCAAGCCGCTTAACCGGTTGTTGGAGTGGACTAACCGTTTTTCATACGAATGGTATTTGGTACACATGTTGGTCTTTGACATCATATTTTATTATATCGGGCATAATGCACCGATTACTGTGGTATTCGTGTTGTGTTTGCTTTTGTCATATAGTACAGCTATTGCATATAGCAGGATATGGAGCAAGTAGATGCTGGTTATACGGAATTGCGCAGCTATCAGCGGGAGATGAAGCACCGCCTGTATGAAAAATGGTGGGGCGGGAGCAGGAGCGTGATGGTGCAGATGCCTACGGGGACGGGAAAGACATTCCTGATGGCCGCCGTGGTTCGTGAGAATGCTGCGGACGGGGTGTTGGTCGTGACGCACCGGATAGAATTGGTAGAGCAGATTTCGGAAACCTTGTCTCGTTTCGGAGTACGCCACGGGGTGATTGCCGGTGGCCGGAAGGCGTTGTTGGCGGAGAACGTCCGGGTGGCGAGCATACAGACGTTGAGCCGATGTATAAATAGTCTTTCTTTTTTGCCCTTCTGTTGTGGTTGTGGACGAGGCGCATCATGCCTTGGCGAAGACTTACCGTATATTGTGGGAAAAGTGGCCGGAGTCTCTTTTCTTGGGACTGACGGCTACGCCTTGCCGGTTGAGCGGCGAACCTTTCACGGACTTGTTCGAGGTGTTGCTCCAAGCGTGGAGTATGGAACGCTTTATCGACGAGGGGTGGCTGGCTGATTTTGAATATATAAGTGCCGACCCGAACAGTAAGGCGGTACGCCGGGTGGGGTTGTTGTCCAAGCGCGGTGCGGATGGAGATTATCAGTTGAAAGAGATGGCCACGGTGATGGATTGCCCTGAAAGCATCCGGCATTTGTATGATACTTACCAAACGTTTGCTTCGGGGAAAAAAGGCATAGTATATGCCATTAATCGGGAGCATGCGCGTCATATCGTGGAGTATTATCGGAAGGGTGGGGTAAGCTGTTGCATGATTGACGCGAAGACACCGCCGGAGGAACGCCGAAGTTTGGTGGAAGACTATCGGAACGGCCGTATCACCTTGATGGTCAATGTCGACATATTCTCAGAAGGTTGGGACGTGCCGGAGGTGGAGGTCATTCAACTTGCCCGTCCCACGCTTTCATTAGCCAAATATTTACAGCAGGTGGGGCGGGGGATGCGCGTATCCCGCAAGAAAAGCCATGTGATGATATTGGACCAAGTGGGATTGTATCTGGCATTCGGTATGCCTATACAAAGATGGGACTGGCAGCGGATGTTTGAGGGGAGGCAAGCCGGGCGTTCCGTAACGTGCAATACTTATCCTATATATATAGGAGAGGAGGCCATGGAAAAACAGTTGGTGAATCTGGAGATGGTCCGTATCAAACGGAAAGAAGAGAAGCGCGAGGGGATGGAAGTGTTTATGCAGGGCGGAAAATATGGCATAGCGTTGGATGGAAAAGAGGTCTGTGCCCCGCAGTTCACGCGGATAGAGCGATTGCCGGAACCTTATTTTGCCCTATGTTTTTATCCGTATGATGCTGTCTTTCGGGGGAAGGTGACGGTGGTGGATGCGAAAGGGCGTGATTTGAGGCCGGAACTTTATGGAAAGGTGGAATGCAAAGGGGATTTTTTTAAGGGGTATGACTTTGCGGGAAGGCAGGTCTATTGGGACAGCAAGACGCGGAGGCTCTACGAAAAGATGCCGGAACTCGGGCGGCTCGGGCGGTTTGAACTAGTCAAGCAGGATGCCGCATACATGTTCCGCTTCAGGGAGCGTGGGCTGGACTTCTCGTTCCGGAAAGAAGATGTGCAGGTCTGTGCCACCGAAAAGGTTTTTATTATCGGCAAGCATCTGATTGTGAATGATAAAAAAGAACAGTTCCTGTATGAATTTCTTGGATTCAGCAAAGGAATGATTCTGGTAAAGTTGCCCGGGCAGAATGTGTACCGCCTAATATTGGATTCCGGAAATCGTTTTTGTGACTTTAAGCCTCCTTATCCGGGAACAGTAACCCGTACCCCTGACCGGATGTATATCCGATTTCATCATTGGCCGGGTTTTTGATTGGAATGAATACAAAAGTAGTCTAAGGATAGTTTTAAATTTGAAATACCTACAAATCAGTATAGGGGATTCCGTTATTTCTCCGTATCTTTGCAGCCGGTTAGCACATAAATAACTAAAACGGATAAATTATGGAACGTAACAACGAAAGCTGGGCCGGCTTCAAAGGCGAACTGTGGAAGAAGGAAATCAACGTGCGTGATTTCATTCAGAACAATTATACTCCTTACACGGGAGATGATTCTTTCCTGAAGCCGTCGTCGGAGAAGACCCGCAAAGTGTGGAACAAACTGACCGAGATGTTTAAGGTGGAGCGTGAAAAAGGCGTGTATGACACCGAAACCAAACTCCCTCAAAGTATCACGACTTACGGGCCGGGTTATATAGATAAGGATAACGAAGTGGTTGTGGGATTGCAGACGGATGCTCCGCTCAAGCGTGGTATTTTCCCGAAGGGCGGTATCCGTATGGTGGAAAACAGCTTGGAAGCTTACGGTTATCATCTCGACCCAATGACGAAGGAGATTTTCACGAAATACCGTAAGACGCACAACGAAGGTGTGTTTTCAGCCTATACGGAGGAGATGTTGGCGGCCCGTCGGTCGGCTATCATCACCGGTTTGCCGGATGCGTACGGTCGTGGCCGTATCATCGGTGACTATCGTCGTGTGGCTTTGTATGGTACTGCACGTTTGATTGAGGACAAGAAGCAGTTCCAAAAACGCCTCGACATTCAGGAACTGAATGATGAAATCATCCGTAACCGTGAAGAGGTCACGGAACAGATTCATGCTTTACAGGATTTTGAGAAGATGTGTGCCGCATACGGGTTCGATGTGACCCGTCCGGCCAAGGATGCTCGCGAAGCCGTGCAGTTCGTATATCTGGCTTATCTGGCCGCTGTGAAGGACCAGGACGGTGCGGCCATGTCCATAGGGCGTACTTCTACTTTCCTCGACATTTATATAGAGAAAGACATCCGCGAGGGGAAACTGACGGAGGAGGAAGCGCAGGAACTGGTGGACCAGATGATCATCAAATTGCGCATCGTACGGTTCTTGCGTACGCCCGAATATAACGACTTGTTTTCCGGCGACCCGGTATGGGTGACGGAATCGTTGGGCGGAATGGGCATCGACGGCCGCACGTTGGTGACGAAGACTTGCTTCCGTTACCTGCATACGCTCTACAACCTCGGGCCGGCTCCAGAGCCGAACTTGACGGTACTGTGGGCGGACAAATTGCCGGAGAATTGGAAGAAGTTCTGTGCCAAGGTTTCTATCGACACTTCGGCCATCCAGTATGAGAACGATGACCTGATGCGTGTGGATTACGGTGACGATTATGGTATTGCCTGCTGTGTGTCTCCGATGAAAATCGGCAAGCAAATGCAGTTCTTCGGTGCTCGTGCCAATCTGGCCAAGTGCTTGCTTTATGCCATCAACGGCGGGCGCGACGAGCGTACCGGTGTGCAGGTGGCTCCCAAGTTCGAGCCGATTACGAGCGAATATCTCGACTATAACGAGGTGATGGAGAAATATGAGCAGATGATGCGTTGGTTGGCCAAGGTGTACGTGAACGCCTTGAAGATTATCCACTATATGCACGACAAGTATGACTATGAGGCATACGAAATGGCTCTGCACGACGGCGACGTGCAACGTATCCGCGCTACCGGTATTGCCGGTTTGTCCATCGTGGCCGACTCTTTGGCTGCCATCCGCGATTGCAAGGTGAAGGTGATTCGTGACGAACGCGGCCTGGCCGTGGACTTCGAGCGTGAAGGCGAGTATGTTCCTTACGGCAACAATGACGACCGCACGGATGCCATCGCAGTGGAAATCACGGAGAAATTCATGAATTACCTCCGTCAGCACGAGACTTACCGCAATGCGGTTGCCACGCAGTCCATCCTGACGATTACCAGCAATGTGGTGTATGGAAAGAAAACCGGTACGACTCCCGACGGCCGCCAGGGCGGTACTCCGTTTGCACCGGGGGCTAATCCGATGAACGGGCGTGACGTGAAAGGAGCCGTTGCGGCTTTGGCTTCGGTGGCCAAGCTTCCGTTCCATCATGCACATGACGGTATTTCTTATACCTTTGCCATTTCTCCGGCTACGTTAGGTAAGGAACGTGACATTCAGGTAAGCAATCTGGTCGGCCTGTTGGATGGTTATTTCACTCCGGACGGTGGCCAGCATCTCAACGTCAATGTGTTCGACAAGGATCTGTTGGTGGATGCGATGGAACATCCTGAGAAATATCCGCAGTTGACCATCCGCGTGTCCGGCTATGCCGTGAACTTTGTGAAGTTGACGCGTGAACAACAGTTGGATGTCATTTCGCGTACCATCAACCACTCTTTGTAATATAAAGGATATGGAAAAACCATTAGTGGGTAAAATACATTCACTTGAGAGTTTCGGGACCGTTGACGGTCCCGGAATTCGTTTTGTGACCTTCCTTCAAGGTTGTCCGCTTCGTTGTTTGTATTGCCATAATCCGGACACTTGGGATGCCGGTCGTCCGCCCCGTTATCAAATGACTCCGGAGGAATTGCTTGCCGAAGTGCTCAAGGTGCGCAGTTTCATAGCCCGTGGAGGGGTGACGTTGACGGGTGGCGAACCTTTATTGCAGGCTGATTTCTGTCGCGAGTTTTTTCGTCTCTGCCGTGAGGAAGGTCTTCATACGGCATTGGATACTTCAGGAGCCGTGTTCAATGAGCGCGTATGTGCTGTGCTGGATTATACGAATCTGGTGCTTCTCGACATTAAGGCGCTTCGCCCTGAACTTTGCAGGAAAGTCAGCGGAAGTGACGGACGGAATGCCCGGGCGTTGCTTGACGAGTTGGAAAGGAGGGGTACGGAGGTTTGGATTCGTCATGTGGTGGTACCCGGTCTGACGGACGACGACACGCTGCTGGATGAACTGGTCGAGTTTGTACGACATTACAAGGTTGTGCGCAAAATAGAATGGTTGCCTTATCATACAATGGGGGTATTTAAGTATAAGGAACTCGGGTTGGACTATCCGTTGACCGACGTGCCTCCTCTTGCCCGGGAAAGGATAGAAGCCATTAAAAAACGTTTTGAGGGCATCTTCCCGTGCTGATGTGTGCGTATGGCGATGTATAATTTCTTTATTTCTATACTCCTTTGCGTAACATGTTGTAATTCATACTGGTAAGTGCGGCGAATCATTCTGCGCCAAAACGAAAATCAATCACAGCCAAATGAAAAATCGTTTGGCTGTGATTGATTTTTCATTTGGCTGAGATTGATTTCAAGGCTTCTGCGAGGCTGTCCCCTGTTGTGCTTTTTTCTTGTGGTATATGCCTTGGCAGTTGTTCTAAAAGTAGGGATTATTTTTCCAAATAGTCTGAAACGGACTTTTTGTGTGTTTCGTATTGCTTCTTTTTCTATCTTTGATATTCAAAAGTGTTTTTTATGAGCAGAATATACAATTCCGTCGTGGGTGTACTTTGCGGGGTGGGAATATTGTCTTCTTGCGAAATCATCGAATATCATCCCTACGATACGCGTATAGAGGGAGAGACCGGGCTGACGGAGAAGAACATCCGTTTGATTGAAGACAAGATGCGGGGAAGGCGTGAGTTCCGTTTTGCCATGATCAGCGATACCCAACGCCGGTATGACGAAACGAAAGAAGTCGTGAATATCATCAATAACCGTGGCGACATTGATTTTGTGTTGCATGGCGGCGACATGGCAGACTTCGGGGAGACGAAAGAGTTCTTATGGGCACGTGATTTCTTGAACAAGTTACGGGTACCGTATGTTTGCCTGTTGGGGAATCATGATTGCCTGGGGACGGGTTTTGATGTGTACCAGAAAGTTTTCGGGAGTGACAATTTTGCTTTTACGGTTGGCAATGTGCGTTTTGTTTGTTTGAATACCAACGCGCTCGAATATGATTACAGCCATCCGGTTCCCGATTTCAATTTTATGGAGGACGAATTGAGGAATATGCCGGTGGGCGTAGAGAAAACCATTGTGGCCATGCACGTGCCGCCCGGCGACGGGGAGTTCAACAACAATGTGGGGCGCGCCTTTGAGCATTACATTGCCAGTTTCCCCCATGTGCAGTTTTGTCTGTTCGGCCACATCCACCGTTGGGCAGAAGAGGAGTTTTTTGATGACGGAGTCGTATATTACGGATGTACGACAGTCGGGAAGCGAGGGTATTACGTCATTACCATAAAAGAAGAAGGATATGAAATTGAACGTTGCGATTTTTAGTATATGGTTTTCAGTGGGCATGCCTTCTTTTGTAATGGGGCAGGGCGCGACGGAGAGGGCAGACTCTGTCCCGACACGCTATGAGAAAATGATGGCACGCCGTATGGAGGGGTGGAAACGTTTGATTCCCGACCATTACAAGATACAGTTTGCGGGAAGCATCGGTGCCGCCTCAATCGGTACGGGTTGGACATACGGGAAGAAGCAGCAATGGGAGACAGATGTCATGTTGGGCTTTCTGCCTAAATTTGAAAGTGAACATCATAAGGCCGTTTTCACTCTGAAACAATCGTATCTGCCCTGGCGGTTACGTGTGAAAGGAAGTGCGTGGGTGATTCAGCCCTTGTCATGCAGTTTGTTCTTGTCCTCCGTGTTAAGCGATAAGTTCTGGACGCACGAGCCGGACCGTTATCCTAAAGGATATTACGGTTTCTCAACTCGTATCCGTGCCAATCTGTCCTTGGGCCAACGTATCGTGTATGACATACCGGATGTTTCCAATTGGAGGGTACAAGATATATCCTTGTATTATGAATTAGGGGCGTGTGATACCGATTTCTGTACTTTCTTTGGTGACCGTAGCATCAAGTTTAAAGAAATTTTAAGTCTGGCTGTCGGTATAAAACTGCATATTTAACTTCTCCTGTTTGCAGGCGTACTTAAAAGTCAGTATCTTGCGTCTTGTTAGAATCCCTTTTTTCAGGTATTGTAAGAATGGTGTAAAGTGATGAACTTTGCCATAGAAAAAGATGTTTAATTTAAAAACAAAAGTGAATATGAAAATCAAATCAATCAAAGGGCGTGAGATATTGGACTCCCGTGGTAATCCGACGGTAGAAGTAGAGGTGGAGTTGGAATGCGGCGTGGTGGGCCGCGCATCGGTGCCTTCGGGAGCTTCTACGGGCGAACACGAAGCCTTGGAACTACGTGACGGAGATGAAAAACGTTACGGAGGTAAAGGCGTGTTGAAGGCTGTGGAAAATGTGAATAAGGTAATTGCTCCGGCCTTGGTGGGCTATAGTGCTTTGGAACAACGTGCCATCGACCACAAGATGTTGGCACTCGACGGCACGAAGACAAAGTCTAATTTAGGTGCCAATGCCATTCTCGGGGTATCGTTGGCTGTGGCTAAGGCTGCTGCGGAATATTTGGACATTCCTTTATATCGTTATATTGGCGGCGTGAACACATACGTGATGCCTGTGCCGATGATGAATATCATCAACGGAGGTTCGCATAGCGATGCGCCGATAGCTTTTCAGGAATTCATGATTCGTCCGGTGGGTGCTCCTTCTTTCCGTGAGGGGCTGCGGATGGGGGCCGAAGTGTTCCATGCCTTGAAGAAAGTGCTTCACGGCCGTGGCTTGAGCACGGCTGTAGGAGATGAAGGCGGTTTCGCTCCTTCATTGGACGGCACTGAGGATGCTCTCGAATCCATAATCGCTGCCATTAAGGCTGCCGGTTACGTGCCGGGTAAGGATGTGATGATTGGTATGGACTGCGCTTCCTCCGAATTCTATAAAGATGGAGTGTACGATTATACCATTTTTGAAGGTGGGAAAGGTAAGAAGCGTACTTCAGACGAGCAGATTGCCTACCTAGAAGAATTAATCACGAAGTATCCGATTGATTCCATTGAAGACGGTATGAGCGAGAATGACTGGGACGGTTGGAAGAAGTTGACGGAACGTATCGGCGGACGTTGCCAGTTGGTGGGCGATGACTTGTTTGTGACCAACGTGGACTTCTTGTCCAAGGGGATTGCCATGGGATGTGCCAATTCCATTTTGATCAAGGTGAACCAAATCGGTTCGCTCAGCGAAACTTTGGATGCCATCGAGATGGCTCATCGCCATGGTTATACAACGGTTACTTCCCACCGTTCGGGAGAGACAGAGGACGCTACGATTGCCGATATTGCCGTGGCCACGAACAGCGGCCAAATCAAGACCGGTTCTTTGAGCCGTTCCGACCGTATGGCCAAATATAACCAGTTGCTCCGTATCGAGGAAGAGCTAGGGGATTTGGCTGTGTATGGTTATAAGCGCATCAAGTGAGACTTTACGTATTGTGATTGAATGAAAAAAGAGTTGCTTCGGGAGATATTTTACTGAATGCAACTCTTTTTTTGCAAGAAAAACAGGAAGGTATGGCTTTTCATATCTTTGTTTTTCCTAACTTTGTTTGCACCTTAAAAATTAAAGGCCATGCCACGGATAAAGGAAGGATTCAAGGGAGAACGGATAGTCGTCTTGCCGGGATTTTTGATAGAAGAGTTGAAGCGCGACCCTTTGGGCCGCGAGCTTTATATCACGGATATCGGTTATTATCCGCATGCAGGTTTTCATTATTGTGAGCGGAAAGAGGAGGATTCCAATGAGTTTGTGCTGATTTATTGTGTAGAGGGGGAGGGATGGTTCAAACTGGACGGTAAGCGTTATGACGTTGGGGCTAACCAGTTTTTCATTTTGCCCAAATATAAGGCACATGCTTATGGCAGTAAAGCCGAGAATCCTTGGACGATTTACTGGATTCATTTCGATGGCGCAAAAGCCGCCTTTTTCAGCGTAGGGTTCAGTAAGCCGCATGATATTTCACCGGCAGAACATTCCCGTATCAAAGAACGTCTGCTGCTGTTTGAAGAAATTTATGCTTCGGTCAGTTCTGGGTATAACAAGAACTACATGCTGTATGCCACGACGAGCCTTTTCCACTTTTTGGGTTCCATGAAGTTTCTGGGAGAATACCGTGAGTGCCGTTTTGCGGGTGTGCAGGAAAAACGAGACGTGGTGCAGCGTGCCATTCATTTCATGCAGGAAAACTTGAATAAGAAAATCCGTCTGACGGATATTGCCCGCGAAGTTAAACTTTCCCCGTCTTACTTCTCCAATGTCTTTGAGGACAAGACCGGTTCTCCCCCTTTGCGTTATTTGGGATACCTCCGTATTCAGGAAGCCTGTCATTATCTGGATTTCACAGATTTGAAAATCAGTCAGATCAGTCCGTTGGTCGGTTATGAGGATTCGCTTTATTTTTCCCGGCAGTTCACGAAATACATGGGCATGTCGCCGTCGGAATATAAATCAAAAAAGAAAGGATAAGGTTTTAAATAATTATATAATTGAGGAACGAGACATGAATACGAAATCTCTATTATCTTTAGCAGCAGGCATTTTCCTGCTTTGCAGTTGCCATACGGAGCCTGCTTCCCGTGAAGGAGAAACGGGGGCGGCAGACAGTGTGGTGGTGAAAAATGAAGTCGTGAATACGATTCTGCTGCGTCGCAGCATCCGGAGATACAAGCCTCAACCGGTGGAGAAGGACAAGTGGGCGCAGATTGTGGAATGTGGGCTGTATGCTCCCAACGGGAAGGGACTTCAATCGTGGGAAGTACGTGTTGTGGACAATCCCCGTTTGTTGGCTTCGATAGATTCGGCTTACAGCCGTTTTATGGGGAAAGGACAGGGGGAGACCACTCTTCGGGCTGCATACGGTGCACCTGTGTTGGTATTTATCGCATACGATACGACTTATGATTTGTCGCAGGTAGATTGCGGGCTGTTGGGTGGAAACATGATGATTGCGGCTCAATCGTTGGGGATTGGTTCATGTTGCTTGGGTGGTATTTGCCGTTTCCTGAATGAACCGGAAGGTCGTGAATTGCTTGATGAATTGGATTTTCCCGAAACGCATAAATTACTTTATGCCATAGCTTTCGGTTATCCGGACGAAGAACCTTCTCCCAAACCTCGTGATATGAATAGGGTCCGGACGGTTGAATGATGCGGTTTTTGTTGATTGGGGATTAAAGAATGAGAAGTATGAGACGTTTCTATATATTGGGGGTAGCCATGGGAATGAGTGCATTTTTGAGCAGCCTTTTCGGTTGCCATGTTTCGGACGGGGATTTCCGTTCGCTTTCCGTAGCGGAATTCAAAGAATGCATTGCCGATACGGCGGTCGTGCGTTTAGATGTACGTACGGCTGAAGAATATGCGGAGGGACATATTACCGGGGCGGTGAATATAGACGTGTTACAACCGGATTTCAAACAGAAGAGCAAGGCAGTTTTACCGAAAGGCAAGACCATAGCCTTGTATTGTCGGAGTGGGAAGCGCAGCAAGAAAGCAGCACGGATTTTGAGTGAGCTTCATTATAAGGTGGTGGAGCTTGATGGTGGATACTTGGAATGGACAAAGAGCGGATAGTGACGGGACAAGTCTTGAAACGGATGAGTCTGGAGGCTTTTCCGGTGAAAAGGAGAGACTATTTGGGGTGAAAAAATGACTGTAATTTCGCGATAGACTTGCATATAATGGCTCTTTTCATTATCTTTGCACCCGATTTCAAGGAAATCATGCGGAAATAGCTCAGTCGATAGAGCACTAGCCTTCCAAGCTGGGGGTCGCGGGTTTGAGCCCCGTTTTCCGCTCATGTAAGACTTGCCGAAAACGGCAAGTCTTTTTTTGTTGTATCCGTGAGATTTCAACGGATGGATAACCCAAATCATTGACACCTGTAAAGTATAGGTTGAATGAGGTTCGGGGCATATTGTATGAAGGCAGAAAGTCGGTTGTTTATATCTGATGATTTTATGGCATTTGGAAAAAGCCAACACGCATTTTGGGGCGTGTTGGTGATGTAAAGTCTTATTCTGTATCGAACCGGAACACCGTAGTTTGCCGATATTCCTCTCCAGGACGCAACAGGCAGGAGGGGAAGTCGGGATGCGATGGCGTGTCGGGATAGTATTGCGTTTCGAGGCAGACGGCGGTGTCGGGATGGACGTAATAACCGGCTGTGTAGAGTAGTACGGAGGGCAGGTCGGTTTTTACCGTCAGGCTGCGGCCCGTGGTGGGCTCGGACAACCGGGCGGCCTCCACCATGTCGGGGGACTTTTCCGTTTTCAGTACGTAACAGTGGTTGTAACCTTTGTTCCATTTCAGTTGCTCATGGTCGGCATATAAGTCCTGTCCGATGGGTTTGGCAGAAGTGAAATCGAAAGGCGTGCCGTCCACCTTCACCCGTTTACCCGTGGGAATGAACTGCGGGGTGGTGTCCAATATCGTATGTGAAGGGATGCGCAACATGTGTCCCGTGATTTTCTCTCTCTTGCCACTCAAATTGAAGTAGGCATGGTTCGTCAGGTTCAGGTAGGTCGCCCTGTCAGTTGTTCCATAGTAGCGAATGGACAGCTCGTTGTCATCGTTCCAACGGCATTCCACCGAGATGTGTGCGTTGCCCGGATAACCGCCTTCTCCATCGGGGGAAAGCCGCGTGAAGCGCACGCCGTTGTCCAAGACTTCCCAGTCCCACAGCATGCGGTCGAAGCCGGAGAAGCCGCCATGGTTGGTGTTCTGCCCGTCGTTTTTTTCCAGTTCGTAGGTTTGCCCGTCGATGCAGAGGCGTGCGCCTCCGATGCGGTTGGCAAAACGGCCCACGATGGCTCCCATGTAGAACTCGTCCGACAACAGGTCGGTCGGGCTGACGAGCACATTCGCCATCTCTCCGTGTTTGTCCGGCACGATGGCAGAAAGCCAACGGGCACCCCAGTTGGTCAGTTCAACCACGGCTCCGGTTGAGTTTGTCAACCGGAAGCCGTAGACCGGGGTGCCCGTCGGCATATTACAGATCACTTGTGTGTTTATTCGCATAATTCACGATGGATTTGTGCGCCTTGGTGGTTGATGTCCAAAGCGCGTGCCTTGTCCAAGTACTCGATGGCGTGTACGCGGTCTTCCAATCCTAAATAGCCCAATCCCATGACATAGTTGCAGTGGATGGCGTTGCGTTTGTCCAGATTGTCCTCCCAGATGGCCAGGTCGGGCAACGATACGGCAAAGTAGTCTATGCGGCAATGGTCGAACAAGTGTTTCTCACCATGCTTGATGAGCTTATTGAAACGTCCGCGTGCCTTACCTTCCTCGCCCAATGCGCGCCAAGCCAGTCCCTGATAGAAAATCTTGTCCGGTTGTGCGTCGTTGTAGAAGAACGCCTGTTGCGGTTCGGCAGAGCCTTGGGTGGCCTTGTGCAACCAAAGCGTGGCATTTTCTTCGTCTCCCAGTCCGCGGTAAGCCAGTCCTTTGTAATACCAGATGTCGTTCTCTTCGGCATTGATGAGTTTGCCCTCACCCAAGTTATACGGGTATTGGTCTGTGGCCTGCAACAAAGCCAGGGCGTCGGCGTAGCGGTGTTCGCGCAGGGCGATTTTGGCCAGTTCCACATGGCAGATGGTGTATTGTCCCGTGATTTTTCCTTCACCGCCTTCCCACGGATGGAATTTGCGGGCGGCAATCAGTGCCTTGGCCTCTTCATAGCGTCCTAATTGGTTGTAGAGCGTGATGCGCTCGATGGACAGGTCGTCGCGGCTTTCCGTTTCGGCAGGATGGGCTTCGAGGAATGCGAGACGTTCCGCTTGCGGACGTCCGAGCCGTTTGTAGAGCTGGTCCAATTCCATCAGGATGCGGGCGTCGCTTTCATCGAGGCGGTAAGCCTTCTCCAGTGTATCCACGGCCTTCTGCGGGTCATTGCGTTTGTTGTAGTAAGCCAGCGAGAGGTTGCGCCATACGGTGGGGAACGTTGGGGCGATGGCGGCCGATGCCTCCCAACATGTGATGGCATTGTCGTATTGCCGTGCGGCATACCAGAAGTTGCCGAGGGAGTAGGCCGCTTTGGCGCAGGCTTTGTGGTTCTCTTTCATCGCATCCTGCAACACCAATACTTCTTCGATGCGGTTGGGGAAGCAGTAAGAATGGTCATCCTGTTCGGCCTTTTTGTAATATTCGAGCGCCTTGACTGTGTCGCCTTTACGTGAGTGGCAGTAGCCCAACGCGTAATGTACCATCGGGTAGACTGCGCTTTGTGTGGCGGCGTAACCCTCCAACAAGTTGATGGCCTCGTCGTAAAGTCCGGCCTGTGCGAAATCGAGTGCGTATTCGATGTAGACGTGGGCTGCGCCGCGCATCAGTCGCTGCATTTCCTTCAGTACGTTGTCGTCGTCCGTGAGAAGATATTGCTCGAAGCGGCATCCCATGTTGAAGCGGTCTATCTTGAGCGATTCCGCTATCAGGTCGAGGGCTTCTTCCTTACGTCCCAAGTGGCGCAGGATGGAAGCTTTCAGTTGGCGTGCCTTGTGGTGGTGCCAGTTGCGCACGAGCGAGCGGTCTATCAGGTCGAGAGCTTTCTCGAAGTTGCCCCTGCGGCAGTCGATGGCAGCCAAGTTGTAATAGGCGGCATCCTGCCAAGCGGCATTCCAAGCCGATTTGAAGAAAGCGTCGTACGCCTCGTCCGTCTTCCCCTGCATCAGGCAGCTCCAGCCCAGGTTGTAGTGTGGCTCTCCGTCGTAGGGGTTCGGGTTACGCTCGGTTTGCGTCCCGATGGCCTTACGGAAATATGGTTCGGCCATGGCGAATTGCCCTTTGCGCATGAGCCATAGCCCCATGGCATTGTTGCAGCGGATGTCGCCCGGTTCACGGCGCAAGGCCTCCTTGTAATATTCCGTCGGGTCATATGTGGCATGACGGTATTGTTCCAAATGTTGTCCGGTAAGGAAGAGTTGTTCGATAGAGGCGATGTCTTTCGGGTCTTTGGCAGCCTTTGCAGGGTCGGGTACGGGCTTGATTTCCGGTTTGTCGGCCTGATAGCTTACCAGGATACGGCCTTCATGGTTGCGGATTTCAACCAGGATGTCTTCGTCTTTCAAGCCCTCGGCTGCAAATTCTGCTTGGAACGGTTCTGCCGGGGAGATGGAGATGACTTTGTCGAAAAGGGTGGCACCGCCCACGTTGTCCTTGACGAATACATGCACGTCCTTGTTAACTCCGGTGGTGTACAGGATGACTTTGCCTTTGCCCTCCTTGACTTCCATGTTCAGCAACGCGTCCTTGGTGGCATTCTTCACGTAGCCCACCTCGGCGTAAGGCATGAAGTACTGTTTCCACGACTTTTCCTCGTAGGGCTGCAACCAAGTGAAGTCCGGTTGGTTGTCGGTGTACATGCCCGTCATCAGTTCGATGTACGGGCCGTCCTCGTCCGTCAGGTTGCGGTCCCATGCGCGTCCGAAGTCGCCGTTTCCCCATGTCCATTGCTTCTTTCCCGGCGACACATGATGGTCGGCCACGTGGAGCAATCCGCCTTTCACGTCTTCTTCATAGCCTCCTACGAAGTCGAATTTCGATTGGATGGCCATGTATGAGGTCGGCACGGGGATATTCTTGTATTTCGAGATGTCCACACCGGCAGAGTAGTCTTGTTTATAGTACACGCCTGTTGCGATGGGGAACGATGACACGTCACGCTTGCCATGGTCGAACACGGCGTTCACATCGGGCGGGAACACTGAATGGTAGTGGTCGTTGACCACCACGGCCGGGTTTGCCCACCACAGGAACGTCTGGGGGAAAGACGTACGGTTGTAAATCTTCACGTTGATTTCGATGTATGCCTTGCCCGGATAGAGCGTAAAGCCTTGCATGCCTTTGGTGCGGAACATGCGTTCCACTTCGTTGCACCATACTGTCTTGCTGCCGTCGGCATGCTCCTCGATGGAGAAGTCTGTGGGCAGGAACGTGGACGGGCGGTGGTGTTGCGGCCAGTTGAACTCGATACCGCCCGAAATCCACGGGCCGGTCAACCCGACGAGCGCGGGCTTCACCACTTGGTTGTAGTACACGAAGTGGCGTTGCTTTACCTTGTCGTAGGCCATGTGGATACGTCCGCCCAGTTCCGGGAGTATCATCACCTTGATATATTCGTTCTCGATGAAGAGCGCATGGTAAAGCTTGTCTTTCTTTTCATCTGAGATTTTTTCTACTACCGGATAGGGATATACCGAACCGCTGCTGCCTTGGTATACACGTTTTTCCAAGAAAATCGGGTTCTTTTCTTCCTTGCCGATTTCGTAGGTGGGGAGCAGGATGTCCTCTTCCCATGCACGCACCTCGGAGGTGTTCACCGTGCTTTGAATCAAATAGGATGTGATTTTTTCCATGATGTATGAAGTTATTGGATAAGTTCGTGTTCGATTTCTTCCAGACTCTTGCCTTTCGTCTCAGGCAGGCGGCGCCATACGAAGATGCCTCCTGCGAGGCAGATGATGCCATAGAGCCAGAATGTCCCGGCTGCGCCCAGTCCCGTGTTCAGTACAGGGAACGTGTAAGTCAGTATGAAGCAGGCTGCCCACAAGGCAAATGTGCAAACAGACATGGCCACACCCCGTATGCGGTTGGGGAATATTTCGGAGATGATGACCCACATGGTCGTAGCCAATGTCATGGCATAGCAGGCGATGGCGGCCACCACGATGACAAGCAGCAGTACGCCGCTGATGTGGAACCAGTAGGCTGCGCCCATGAAAGTGTAGATCAACGTCAGGCCGAACGCGCCGAAGAGTGTCAGTGCCTTGCGTCCCCAACGGTCTACCACGCACATGGCCAGAATGGTGAAAATCACGTTGGTTACTCCCGTCACCACGATGTTCATCAACACGTCGGACACGCCGTAACCGGCGGCCATGAAGATTTCCTGGGCATAGTTGAAGATGACGTTGATGCCACACCATTGCTGCAACACGGCCATTACCACTCCGATGAGCAGGATTTTGCGCATCGAGGGATGGAGCAACTGCCGGAATCCGCCCTCCACGGTCTTTTCGCGCGAGGCGGCTTCGATGGCGGCCAGTTCTTCACGGGCATGTGCCTCGCCGCCTATCTTCGTGAAGATTCTGAATGCTTTCTCCTTATATCCCGACGAAGCTAACCAACGCGGGCTTTCGGGCAACACGAAACTGAAGAAGAAGAACAGCGCAGCGGGTACGGTCATGGCCCAGAACATCCACCGCCATCCCGTTTGCCCGTTCCATGACAGACGGATCATTTCGGCTGTGGCATGGTCGGCCACCGGTTCGGCAATCTGCCAGTTGACGATTTGTGCGCTGAGGATACCCAGTACCACCGTCAACTGGTTGATGGACACGAAACGTCCGCGCAAGTGGGCCGGGGCGATTTCCGCTATATACATAGGAGAAAGGCTCGAGGCGATGCCGATGGCGAATCCGCCGATGAGGCGGAACACGTTGAACCATCCGAAGGAATTCGCTGCACCGGTCCCTATGGCTGTACAGATAAACAGCCCTGCGGCCACGATCAGAATCGGTTTACGTCCTAATCGGTCGCTCAACTTTCCTGCGCTCAACGCACCGATGAGGCAGCCTATCAACGCGCTGCTCATGGCCCAACCCTGCATCGTGGGGCTGTTTGCAATCTGGAAATATTGTTCATAAAAAGGTTTCGCGCCACCGATGACGACCCAGTCGTAACCGAAGAGGAATCCGCCCATGGCAGAAATCAGCGCAATCAAAAACAGGTAAAGGTTCGTTTTCGTCTTCATGTGAATGAGTTGATTTAAGTTTGTTTGTTTCCGGATGCAAAGTAACATGCTTTTTACGGTTTGGGAAATGGATAGAATCACTTATGATATGGACGATTTTGCGGTGGGACGTTTTGGGGTGGACAGGAGGCGGTGCGGAATGCCGGAGGTGTGGTGGTTTATTTTGACAAACAGGGGGCGGTGGAATGTTGGGCGGAGTTCGTGAAATCGTTTGGCGCAGAACGAAAAATCAGTCTCCTGAGAACGAAAAATCATTTGGCGCAGAATGAGGAATCAATCTCCTGAGACTTTTTGAAGAGTCGTAAGTAATTGGATGTTAATGTATTATGAGCAGGGTTTTTGTTTTTTGCCCTACTCTAAAAAATATTGACTTTGGAGCGAATTTGTTTGTTTTTGACGAGAATTTCGGACATGGGCAAGTTTTTCTTTTCGTACTTTTGTACACAGAGTTATACTATTTAAATATCATACGGAATATCATGGAAATAAAGATGAATTTGAAGCAGGCCGGAGTGCTGACCATAGCGGTCGTGTGGTCTTTGGGCGTGCAGGCTCGTGGCGGGAAACGCTTGTCGGAGTATGTAAATCCGTTTATTGGAGCCACGACGAACACGCAAATGGCCAAGGCCGAACATGGGTTGGGAAAGACCTTTCCTGGTGTGGCTACGCCGTGGGGCATGACGCAGGTCAGCCCCAATACCATTACCGGAGGCGACAACGGTTCGGGGTACAGTTATGAACATACGACCATCGAAGGCTTTGCCTTGACCCAGATGAGCGGTGTCGGATGGTATGGCGATTTGGGGAATTATCTGGTGATGCCCACCACAGGACCTTTGCATACGTATCGCGGCGAGGCGGAACGTCCGGAAGAGGGCTACCGTTCGCGTTACGACAAGGAGAGCGAGACGGCACGTGCAGGATATTACGCAGTCCGCCTGACCGATTATGACATCCGGGCGGAGCTGACGGCCACGCCTCACGGCGGGGTCATGCGTTTCACTTATCCGGAAAACGAATGTTCGCGCATTCAAATCGACTTGGCCCGCCGTGTGGGCGGTACGTCTGTCCGGCAGTACGTGGAGCGTGTGGACGACTACACAATCCGTGGATGGATGCGTTGCACGCCCGACGGAGGCGGTTGGGGCAACGGGGGAGGGAAGGCCGATTATACGGTCTACTTTTACACCCGTTTCAGCAAGCCGTTGGAACGTTACGGCGTATGGTCGGCCGAATTTCCCGAAGGCATGGGGCGCAAGTTGGAAAACGTGACTTCGCCGGAATTTGCCGAGGCGGTGCGTCGGGCGAAGGTGACGGAACGTCCCGACCGCATGGAGGGAGACCATTTGGGATTTTATACGGAGTTTCCCACGCGCAAAGGTGAGCAGGTGCTGATGCGCACGGCTATTTCCTTTGTCAGTCTGGGAGGAGCAGAGGCGAACTTCAAAGCAGAATTGCAGGGAGAGGACTTCGAGCGGTATTGCGAAAAGGCGGCTGAGCTGTGGGACGAGGCCTTGTCGAAAATCAAAATCTTCGGGGGGACGGAGGATGAGCGCACGATTTTTTATACTTCGCTGTACCACACGATGATAGACCCGCGTGACTATCGCGACGTGACGGGTGAATACGTAGGAGGAGACCGGAAGGTGCACAAGACCGACGCATTCAAGAAGCGCACGGTGTTCAGCGGTTGGGATGTGTTCCGCAGCCAGTTCCCCCTGCAAAACCTTATCAATCCGGAGGTGGTGAACGACATGATCAACTCGTTTGTCACTCTGGCCGAGGAAAACGGTACGGGAGTGTACGAACGTTGGGAGTTCCTGAACGCTTACAGCGGCTGCATGTTGGGTAATCCGGCCATAGCCGTCATCGTCGATGCCTATATGAAAGGCATACGCGGATACGACGTGGAGAAAGCTTACCGCTTTGCCCGTCAGACCGCCGACCGCATCGGGCATCATCCGGAACTGGGATATTCGCCCGGCGGCAGCGGCATATCGGAAACGTTGGAATACGGATACTTCGATTGGTGTGTGGGCGAATGGGCCGAGGCTCTGGGCAAGACGGAGGATGCCGGCATCTATCACCGGCGCGGACAGGCATACCGTAAAATCTTCGATAAGGAAAAGGGATGGTTCCGCGTGCGCAACGCCGACGGCTCGTGGGCGGACTGGCCGGAAAAGGGACGCTTGCAGGAGTGGTACGGTTGCATGGAGTGCAATCCCTATCAACAGGGTTGGTTCGTGCCGCACGACGTGCCCGGCATGGTGGAAATCATGGGCGGTCGCGACAAAGTGCTAGCCGATTTGGAATCCTTTTTTGAAAACACGCCGCGCGAATTCTATTGGAATCCCTATTATAATCATGCCAACGAACCCGTGCACCACGTGCCTTTCCTCTTCAACCGCTTGGGCGCGCCGTGGCTCACGCAGTACTGGACGCGTGTGATTTGTGCCGACGCTTACAAGAACAGTCTGGCCGGACTGTGCGGCAATGAGGATGTGGGGCAGATGTCGGCCTGGTATATCCTGGCTTCTGCGGGGTTCCATCCGCTTTGTCCGGGCGAGACGCGTTATGAATTGACAGCCCCTGTGTTCGACCGTGTGGAAATCGCGCTCGACCGCCGTTATGCCAAAGGCCGTAAGTTTGTAGTCACTACGGAGGGGAATGCGCCCGACGCCTGTTACATCCAGTCGGCCACGCTGAACGGCAAGCCTTACAACCGTTGCTACATCGACCACGAGGATATCGTCCGTGGCGGTGAGTTGCACTTCGTGTTGGGGCGCACGCCGAACAAGCAGTGGGGTGTGGAATGAGCGGCCGTACGGCAAGTCATATAGGAATGGAGAGAATCGCAAAATTGTCCATGTGATAAGTGATTCTCTCCATTTCGGCTTTTAGTGAAACGGACTTACTTTGCAGACGAATAATCATTCTTAAATCTATATAGCGATATGGCTCAAAAAATCATGTTATCTTTGGCGGTATTCTTTTGCTGGACGTTTGCCCTGAAAGCGGAAGAGTACAAATTGTCTTCGCCCGACAAGAAACTGGAGGTGAAGCTCCGTGTGGAAGGGCGTACGGAATTTGAAGTGTGGTACGATAAGGTGAAGTTGGTGGAACCTTCGGTGATAGGGATGAACCTGTCCGACGGGCGTCACGTGGGAGGCGACCCCGTGACCTCTGTGAAGAAAGACCGTGTGAACCGCAAGGTAGATGTCGTGGCGGGGAAAAACAAGACCCTGAAAGAGGCGCACAATGAAATCGTGCTGTCTTACGGCACGGACTACGACCTGGTCGTGAGAGCCTACAACAAAGGGTGGGCTTACCGTTTCGTGACGCACTGGGACGAGGAAATCATTATCGACAGCGAAGATGCCGTGTTCAATTTCGCTTTTACCCCTACGGTGTATTTCCCGGAGTGCGACAGCAATACCGCACCCGAGCGTGAACAGTCGGGCAAGGTGCACCAGATTCATCAGGGCTACCGTAATTTCGAGCGGCTTTACAAGGTGTATCGTTCGCCGGGTGAGATTCCGGCCGGCCGTTTTTCCGTTTCTCCGGTGCTCTTCGAGTATCCCGGCAAGCCCTACAAGGTGGTGGTGACGGAATCGGACACTTACGATTATCCCGGCTTGTATATGGAAGCCGCCGGGCAGAATGCCATGCGCGGAAAGTGGGCGGCCTACCCCAAAGAAGTGATGGACGGAGACCCGTCGAACCCTTACCGTTGGTATTCCAACCATCTGGTGATTTCACGTGAGGATTACATTGCAAGGACGGGAGGCGACCGCACGTTCCCGTGGCGCGTCATGATCGTGTCCGACGACGACAAGACGTTGTTGAACAATGAGCTGGTCTACATGTTGGCCGAACCTTGCAAGATTGAGGATACCTCGTGGATACAACCCGGAAAGAGTGCTTGGGAATGGTGGCACAAAGCCGTGGTGGAAGGCGTGGACTTCCCGGTGGGGAACAAACATCTTTCGTTGCAACTTTATAAATACTATGTAGACTGGGCTTCGGAGAACGGTATAGAATACATGACGCTCGATGCCGGATGGAAAATGGAGTACATCAAGGAATTGTGCGACTATGCCCGGGGGAAGAACGTGAAGATATTGGTTTGGACTTGGGCCAGTTGCCCGCTGGAGAATCCGAACGATTGGATCAAGCAGATGCACGAGTGCGGGGTGGCGGGTGCCAAGATTGATTTCTTCGAACGCAACGACCAGATTGCCATGCGTTGGGGGCGCGAATTTGCCGAACGGTTGGCGCAGTACCGGATGGTGGCCATCTTCCACGGTTGTCCCGTACCGGTGGGCTTGAACCGTACTTACCCCAACGTGATGAATTATGAGGCTGTGAGAGGGGCTGAATGCAATTTCTGGGAAAAGACCATCACGCCCGAATACCATACACGTTTCCCCTTCATCCGTTCATTGGCCGGACCGGAAGATTACACGCCGGGCGGCATGCGCAACGTGACGCCCGAAGAGTTCCAACCGCGTGACCGGGACAGCATCCCTCCGATGAATATGGGGACGCGTTCGCATGTCTTGTCCATGTATGTCATATTCGACCATTGGATCGGTTACCTGTGCGACGCGCCTTCGGAATATAACAAATATCCCGACATTTTGGATTACCTGTCGAAAGTTCCTTCGGTGTGGGACAAGACCCTTCCGCTCGATGCCCGTTTGGGCGAGTACATCGTGATGGCCAAACAAACCGGTAAGGATTGGTACGTGGGCGGCATGACGAACTGGACACCGCGTAGCGTGACGGTGGACTTCGGTTTCCTGAAACGCGGGAAGACCTACCGCGCCGTGGTTTTCAAGGATAAACCGGAGTCGGGCGACCATCCGACAACGTATGCCTGCGAGACGATGAATGTGGACCGGAATACGAAACTGACGTTGGATATGGCTCGCGGAGGCGGCTTTGCGATTCGTCTGACGGAAGAATGAAAGTAAGGTTTTATACGAAAGGCCGCAGAAGGAGATATCCTTCTGCGGCCTTTCGTATGGCGGGTGCCGTATCTTCAGAGACCTTCTTGTGTACTGAGGATTTTCAGGAGTTGCTTTTCGCGTTGGAGTTCTTTGGTATCCTTGTCCGGTGATATCAGCATCATGCTCCGTATGATATCCTCGTTGCAGCAAGTGTAATTATAGTATTCCAACAGTTCTCCGGTCAGTCGTGCTTTGGGGATTACTTCTGTGCGTAAGTCGGCAAACTCTTCCAGTGGGATTTCGTCGCCTTGCCGGACAAAGAGGATGCGCCGGGCGATCGGATTGCGGTTATAGTCGTGTGTCAGATAGATTCCTTTCATGATTTGGGGATACTCGATGATGGGCAGTTGCAGGTAGACCACCTTCAGGGCAAGTTGCAGGCGTTTTTGTTCGTTGAACATCAGATAACCGATTTGAAACGGCGAGAACAGCCCCACGCCGATATAGTAGTCACCCGACAGGTTCTGGCAATAGACTTTGGGCATGGTGTCGCCATCTACGATAGAGGATATCATATAAGGCTCCACTTTCAGTCCGTCGGAGTAGGACGAAGAACTGTAAGACTGGTAAAGTCCGGTATAGATGCCGGCATTGGGCAGATATTTGATGGCTTCTTTCTCGATGTCGTCCAGAAAAGGTCGTCCGCCGTTTTTGTTGGAAACGAAACGTGGCTCGATGTGGCTCACTTTGTCGTACAATTCATCGAGGCAACCTTGCAGTTTGCGTTTCGACACGTTGTTGACTTGTTGTAGCCCTTGGTCTAACGCACTTTCCGTACCGCATCCTCCGGAGAGCAGATTGATGTAGGTGGGGAGCACGGAAGAATAGAGCGAGGAGAGTACGCTGGATGCTATGCCCGTCTCTTCGGAGATGTCCTTCATCCGTACACCGGCTTCGCGTAGTTTCTTCATCCGTTCGTAGAGTGATACCAATTTGTCCATACGTATGTTCTTTTGGGCAAAGGTACGTTTTCCATGTTACAAACCTGTTGCTTTCGTGCTTCATTACCGTGAGATGAATGTTACATTATAAATACGGGTTTGGACGGACGTATGATATATAATGAATTAATTTTTTCAGATGGCAGTTTGGGATAGTTTTGCAGCCGAAAACAAAACTATGGTTATGGAACAAATCGTAAAGAACAAAAGATTTTCGGATGCGTTGCTCATCCTGTGGGCGGGCGGTGCGGCCTTGCTTTCCTGCTCTTTGGTGTATGCCTTGCGCAAACCTTATACGGCGGCTTCGTTCGAGGGGTTTGATTTTTTCGGCACGGATTACAAGGTCGCGGTGACGACGATTCAGATTTTAGGTTATGTGATAGCCAAGTTCTTTGGCATCAAGTTGATTTCGGAGTTGAAGAAGGAGCGTCGTTTCAAGTTTTTCGTCTGTTCGGCGGTAGCAGCCGAGGCTGCTTTGGTAGGCTTCGGCCTGTTGGCTCCTCCGTTCAATGTGGCGGCCATGTTTTTGAACGGCTTGTCGCTCGGTTGTATGTGGGGCGTGATATTCAGCTTTATCGAGGGACGCAAGGTGACGGATATGTTGGCCAGTCTGTTGGGGGTAAGCATGGTGTTCAGTTCCGGTGTGGCCAAGAGTTTCGGCTTGTTTGCCATGAACGAGATGCACGTGGGACAGTTTTGGATGCCTGCCGTGATTGGGGCTTTTGCTTTGCCTCTTCTCGTTTTTATGGGGTATATGTTGAAGCGTCTGCCACAGCCTACGGAAGAGGATATTGCGCTGCGTAACGAACGTGTGACATTGGACGGAAACGGACGTAAGCTCTTGTTCCGAAGTTACGCTCCGATTCTTACCTTGTTGTTCGTGGGCAACTTCATGTTGCTGGTGCTGCGCGACATCAAGGAAGATTTTCTGGTCAATATCCTGGATATGAGTAATCAGTCTTCTTGGCTTTTCGCCCAGGTGGATACGATTGTTACGTTGGTCATCCTCGGGATATTTGCCGCTTTCATCTTCTTCCGCAGCAATATTCGGGCTTTGATGTGCTTGATGGGACTGGTCATTGCCGGTTGTTTGGTCATGACATACGTGTCACTGAATTATGAGGCATTGGATTGGCAGCCGGTAGTGTGGTTGTTTGTGCAGAGCCTGTGCCTTTATATTGCCTATCTGACTTTTCAGACGATTTTCTTCGATCGCTTCATCGCTTGTTTCCGCATCAGGGGAAACGTGGGTTTCTTCATCGCCATTATCGACTTCATCGGCTACATGGGTACGGTGACTCTACTTTCCACCAAGGAGTTTTTGAACTTCGACATGGAGTGGTTTGCGCTTTACAACCACATGGCATGCGCGGTCGGCGTGGTTTGTGCGGTCTTGTTCACAGTGGCTGCCGTATTGATTTATAAACGGTATTCCGCTCAAGGGCGTAGAAAAGAACAGACGGAGCGTACGACTTTGTATATGAATCCTCAATATAATGCGATTTGACGATGAAACAGGATTATGATGTGATAATTATCGGTGGCGGTTTGTTGGGATGCGCCACGGCTTACCAGTTGGCCAAACGTAAGGCGGGGAAGGTGTTGTTGTTGGATGCCAACGAGATAGCGTCGCAGGCTTCGTCCCGTGCAGCCTGCCTGTTGACACGGGCGCGTACCAAACCGGCTTTGATGGAAATGGTGCAGGAAACGTATGATTGCATTGATGAAATAGAGCACCTTTTGGGGGAGTCGCTCGAACTGCAGCAGTGCGGCAGTGTGACCATCTCTTCGTCCGACGCATCGCTGAAAGAACTCGAAGCATTGGAAGAAGCGTCCGTACGTTTCGGAATACCGAATGAACGTATCGACCGGAGGCGTTTGAAAGAACTTCTTCCTTGGATGGAGGTCTCGGCGGTAGAAGAGGCGCTTTACATGCCTACGGATGCGTTTATAGATTGTGCTTTGTTATGTTCCGGTTATGCACGTGCTGCACGAAGTCTCGGGGCGGAATTGCGTCCGAATACGAAAGTAAAAGCCATTGTGGCTGTTGGAGACAAGACGACAGGAGTGGAGTTGGCGGACGGGGAAAAAGTATTGGCGCCGGTTGTCGTGAATGCCGCAGGCTCGTGGGCCAACCTGTTGATGCGTCCTTTAGGGGTAGGGCTTCCTTTTACTCCGGTGCGGAGTCATTTTTGGATTACGGGAACAAACTCCGGGCGTTTTCCGGCAAACCATCCTTTTACGGTGATTCCCGATGCCCGTGCTTTCACCCGTTCGGATGTGGGGGCGTTGATTATCGGCTTGCGCGAAAGTGAATGCCAAGCCTTCAATCCCGACACATTGACGGATAAGTTGGAGGATTTTGATTTCAATAAGGCAGCCGAATGGAAAGTGCTCGACGAGTGTGCCCCGTTGCTACAGCGTTATCTTCCGGACATAGAAACTCTGGGTATCGCGCATTATGTGGCCGGGCCCTCATGTTACGTGCCGGATGCCAAATTCATTATCGGGCAGGTGCGTCCATACGAAGGGTTGTATGCCGTAGCCGGATGCTGTGGAGGAGGCGTGGCTGCCGGTGGAGGCATGGGACGCTTGGCCGCAGAATTGATTTTGCAGGAAGAGCCGTTTGTGGATCCGGCCGGGTTTGCACCGGACCGTTTCGGGGCAGTGGACCCGTTTTCGGTTGAGTTTCAAAAAAGGTGTGCGGATGCCCGTTCCAATAAAAAAGGTGGATAGGGTTCGGATATATGGAAGATAAAAAACGAAAGATATGAAGCGGTATATTGTATTCTTAAAGCAAGTGCCTTTGTCTACAAAGGTAGAGATGGACCCTGTAACCCGGACGCTGAAGCGTTCGTCGGCCATGGCCCGGACAAATCCTGATGACTTGTATGCCTTGCAGTTGGCAGTAAAATTGAAAAGGCAGACAGAGGCTGAGATCGTGGCAGTAAGCATGGGACCCGCTTCGGCGGAAGAAGTGCTCCGTGAGGCTTTGCAAAGAGGGGCGGATAAGGCGGTTTTGTTGTCCTCCAAGGCATTTGCCGGAAGCGATACGTGGTGTACGAGCCTGGTACTGGCGGCAGCCGTGCGCAAGTTGGGTGAATACGACTTGTTGCTTTTCGGGAAAATGGCGGTGGATGGCGATACGGCACAAGTGGGGCCTGAGGTAGCCGGACAGTTGGACATTCCCCAAGTGACGCATTTGATGGAGGTTTCGGACATATCGGATACTTGTATGTGTGTGAGGAAGAAGGCCGGTCGTTTACTCCAACGTATGGAGGTGGATTTACCTTGTGTCGTGACGGTTGGCCGGGAGACGGGGGAACTGGATTGTCCCACACTGACCGGTTGGCGGTGGGCTCAGCGGCAGAGCATCCTTCATTGGGATGAATGCGACTTGGGACTGGAACCTTCGCAAGTCGGATTGCAGGCATCTCCTACTCAAGTAGTGTCTACCATGGTGCCTCGACGGAAGAAAGATGTGGAATGGCTTCCCGACGGGGAAAAGTTTTTTGCAGTCGTCCGTGAAAGCATGAGACGCGGGATTAATTTTTAAAAAGCAAGATGAAAATGAATAAAGATAAGGATTTTATACTTCAATTGCAGGCCGGGCAATGTATATCCTGCGGAATATGTGCCGAAAGTTGTGCCTATGGGGCTATCCGTATGGGCGACTTTCCGGAGGTGGATGAAGAGAATTGCCGGTTGTGCGGCGGTTGTGTGCAGGCTTGTCCGGTTGGAGCTTGGGTGATGCAGCGTCAAGACGACAGGCAGGAACAGCCTGTGGATGATTCCAATGGCATTTGGGTGTGGGCGGAAGTCATGGACGGCACTTTGGCACCGGTAAGCCGGGAACTTTTGGGAAAGGCTGTGGCACTTGCGGCTTGCCGTCCCCAACCGGTCGAGGCTGTACTGATAGGCGGTGAAGTGTCTGCATGGGCGGATGAGTTGATAGCCGTCGGTGCAGACCGCGTGCACGTGGTGGAGTCTCCGCTTCTATCGGATTTTGTGGAGGAAAACTATACGGAGGTGTTGGCCGGCTTGGTGCGCAAACAGCATCCTTCGGTCCTGCTTATCGGGGCTACGCCATGCGGTCGTGGTTTGTCCGCACGATTGGCTGCTGTACTGCATACCGGATTGACGGCAGATTGTACGGAGTTGGAAATGGATACGGACAGCGGACTGTTGCGCCAAATACGCCCGGCTTTCGGAGGAAATCTGATGGCTACGATTGTCAACCCCGTTTTTAGGCCGCAAATAGCTTCCGTACGTCCCGGGGTGATGAAAGCCCGGCAGAGGGATACTTCGAGGAGGAGGGAAATCGTCTATCATGCTTATGAGGCCGGAAGAGCCGACAGCCGTGTTCGCGTGTTGGAGGCTGTGGCGGAAGAAGTGGGCGGAACTTCGCTGAACGACAGTTCTATTATAATAGGTATAGGACGAGGCGTGAAAACGCGGAGATGTGCCGATGAAATCCGGGAGTGGGCCGAACGTATCGGTGCGACGGTAGCCGGGTCTCGTGCGGCAGTGGAAGCCGGGTTGGTGGACGCTTCCGTGCAAGTGGGGCAGACCGGGCATACGATAGCTCCGGATTTGTATATCGCCATCGGTATCAGCGGACAGATACAGCATACGGCGGCCATCACCGGAGCGCGTTGCGTGATAGCCGTCAACCCGGACCGTACGGCTCCGATCTTCAATGTGGCGGATTATGGTTGGGCAATACCTGTGGAAGAGGCACTTCCGCAATTCATGAACATTTTGAACCGGTGCGTATGAGAAAATGGATGGCATGCGTGTGGTTGGGCATGGGAAGTTGCTTTATGACGGCACAGGCGGACGAACCTCTGACCGTGAAGTTCCGTTCGAGGGCATTGCTGGATGCCGCTGTGTCCGGTTATGGCAAGGAAAGTGTGCAGGGGTATTATCGCTTGGAAGATTTCCGTGTGGGCTTTAAAGCCACTTACAGACAATATGAAATGAAAGCCGACATTGGTTTGGGAGGAAACAAAGTAGCCATCAAGGATTTGTTGTTGAACTATCACTTTAAACATGGTGTCCTTTCGTTAGGAAATGCTTATGAACCTTATTCCATGGATATGCTCATCAGTACGGCAGACATGCGCTTTCATCAGTCGGCCGGATCCGTATTGGCTTTTACGGACGGACGCAAGCTCGGGTTGACCTATCATTCCAGTCTGCCATTTGGATATTGGGCTACGGGATTGTGTACGCATAATGACATCAATAAAATCGGTGACGGACAGGTTAACGCTTTGGTTTCCACTTCGCGGGGCGTTTGGCGCAAGCGGTGGAAAGGGAATCTGTTGCATGTGGGCGGTGCTTTTTCTTTCCGTACCAAACCGGTGAATACAGTGGAACCGCCGACAAAAACAGTATCGAATGATGGCGTGACATCCATGTTCCCGTGTCCATTGATGGAAGCCACCGTGGACCGTTTAGGGACAGAACTCAAAGGCGTTTTTGAGATACTTTATACCGCTCCGCGTTTCATGGTACAGGGAGAATACTTTCTGAACCGTCTCAATCGTACGGAAAGGGAGGCTTACCGTCCGCAGGGAGGATATGTGCAGGCAGGCTTTCTGGTTCGGGGAAGAGGGTTTGCGTATGACGACCTGTACGGTATTCCCGGCAGGCCGGGCAGTAAACAGGCGATAGAACTCACGGCACGTTTCAATTATACGAACTTGAACGATGGCAGAGCCGGTATCATGGGCGGACGGGAAAGCGACGTTTCGTTGGGAGCCAATTTCTATTTGAATGAATATTTGGCCGTAAAGCTGAACGGAAGTTATGTCCTTGTAGGAGAACATTGCAATGAATTTTACAAGAAAAACCTATTCTTGGGGCAATTACGTGTCCAATATATTTTTTGAGGCAGTCCTCATCTGATTTCTCGGATTCGTAACAGACGGATGTTTTCGCAAGGGAGCATCTGTCTGTTCTTTTGTATCGGGGAGTACGATATAAAGGCATTAAAAAAGGATTTCCCGACGGGAAATCCTTTTTCTTTGGGTGACTAGTGGGATTCGAACCCACGACATTCAGAACCACAATCTGACGCTCTAACCGACTGAACTATAGTCACCATTTTGGTGTGCTTGTATGGAAAGTATCATGTTTCTTTCCTAAAGCGATGCAAAGGTACGCATTTTATTTGAAACTGCAAATGTTTCGCCGGATTTTTACTAAAACTTTTTTTAAGCCACAGCCTTGAAGTCCGCGAAGGCTTATATATAATAAGGTGTACCGTCAAGCAGGCGGTACACCTTATGTCTGTTCAATACCCTGTTAACGATAGAATTCCTTTTTGCCCGCCGACAGTGTATTTTTCATCAGCATGCAGATGGTCATCGGGCCGACTCCGCCGGGTACGGGGGTGATGTAAGTACATTTGGGAGCTACCTCGTCGAATTTCACATCGCCATTGAGGCGGAATCCGTTTTTCTTCGTAGCGTCGGGGACGCGTGTCGTGCCTACGTCGATGACCGTAGCTCCCTCTTTCACCATGTCGGCCGTGACGAAATCGGGCTGGCCGATAGCAGCTATGATAATGTCCGCCTCACGGCATTCTTTCTTCAAGTCGCGGCTCCGGCTGTGGCATACGGTCACCGTAGCGTCGCCATACTGCTTTTGCATCATAAGCTGTGCCATAGGTTTGCCTACGATGTTGCTGCGACCCAGGATGACGCATTTCTTGCCGCTCGTCTTGACATGGTAACGCCGGAGCAGTTCCAGGATGCCTTTCGGGGTGGCTGAGATGTAACAAGGAAGCCCGATGGCCATTCTTCCCACGTTGATGGGATGGAAACCGTCCACATCCTTGCGGAAGTCGATGGCCTCGATGACTTTCTGTTCGGAGATATGGCGGGGGAGGGGCAGTTGCACGATGAATCCGTCCACGTCCTCGTCTTTGTTGAGCTTGTCCACTTCGGCCAGAAGTTCCTCTTCGCTGATGGTATCCTCGAAGCGGAGCAGGGTCGATTTAAAACCGCAGACTTCGCAAGCCAATACCTTGTTGCGCACGTAAGTCTCGCTGCCTCCGTCATGTCCCACGAGGATGGCAGCCAAATGCGGGCGTTTCCCTCCGCTTTCTACGATTTGTTTTACCTCTTCGGCAATTTCCGCCTTGATTTGTGCGGCGGTGGCCTTTCCGTCAATCAGTTGCATGGTTATTCCTCTTTTGGTTTACGATTATAGTTTAGGCATTTTAGGCATACCCGGAATCTTGGGCATGTTGGCCATCATCTTGCCCATTTTGCTGCCCGTCACCATTTTCATCATTTTGCGCGTCTGGTCGAACTGTTTGATGAGGCGGTTCACTTCCTGTATGTTGGTGCCCGAACCTTTCGCGATGCGTTGGCGGCGGCTGGTGTTCAGGATTTCCGGATTGGTACGTTCACGCGGAGTCATGCTCTGGATGATGGCTTCGATGCCCTTGAAGGCGTTGTCGTCGATTTCCACGTCTTTGAGCGCCTTGCCCACGCCGGGAATCATGCTGGCCAAGTCTTTCAGGTTACCCATCTTCTTGATTTGTTGGATTTGCGACATGAAATCGTTGAAGTCGAACTGGTTCTTGGCGATTTTCTTTTGCAGGCGGCGTGCTTCTTCCTCGTCGTATTGTTCCTGAGCCTTTTCCACGAGCGACACGATGTCTCCCATACCCAAGATACGGTCGGCCATACGCGAAGGATGGAACTGGTCGATGGCTTCCATTTTCTCTCCCGTGCCGACGAATTTGATGGGCTTGTTCACCACCGTACGGATAGACAAGGCCGCACCGCCCCGGGTGTCGCCGTCCAATTTGGTGAGCACCACGCCGTCGAAGTCCAGACGGTCGTTGAATTCCTTGGCCGTGTTCACGGCATCCTGTCCGGTCATGGCATCTACCACGAAGAGCGTCTCGTCGGGGTTGATGCCCTGTTTGATGGCGGCGATTTCCTGCATCATCTGTTCGTCCACCGCCAGACGTCCGGCCGTATCGACGATGACCACGTCGTAGCCTTTGGCCTTGGCTTCTTTCACGGCGTTCTGTGCAATCTGCACGGCATCCTTGTTGTCCGGTTCGCTATATACGGGGATACCGATTTGTTCGCCCAGCACTTTCAACTGTTCGATGGCCGCCGGACGATAGATGTCGCAAGCCGCCAGCAAAGGATTCTTACGTTTCTTTGTTTTCAGCATCAGGGCCAGTTTTCCGGACAAGGTCGTTTTACCGGCACCGTTCAATCCCGCCATCAGGATGACGGACGGATGGCCTTGCAGGTTCAGCTCGGCCGTTTCGCCTCCCATCAGGGTTGCCAGTTCGTCGTGTACGATTTTCACCATCAACTGGCTGGGTTTCACGGCTGTCAGCACGTTCTGCCCCAATGCCTTTTGCTTTACCGTGTCGGTAAAAGTCTTGGCCACCTTGTAGTTCACGTCGGCATCGAGCAATGCGCGGCGCACGTCTTTCAAGGTTTCAGCCACGTTGATTTCGGTGATTTTGCCTTCACCTTTCAGGATTTTGAAAGACCGTTCCAGTCTTTCACTCAAATTGTCGAACATATATCGTTTGTTTTTTGTGATTATTCTTAAAGCGGCAAAGATACGAAAAAACTTCCGTCGAAAGAGGGATGACAGCGGATAAAATCTGCTTCATAAGCCTTTTCCTTTCGGAGTTTGCGGCAGAAGGCGGGTATGCGTCTGCGTCCTCACTCCGTAGTTGCCGTTGCGGCGCTTTCCAGTGCCGCTTCATAGTCCGGTTCCTGTGAAATCTCTTTGACCAGTTGGGTGTGCCGCACGATTCCTTTTTCGTCCACCACGATCACGGCGCGAGCCAACAAGCCTTTCATGGGGCCGTCTGCAATCTGTAAACCGTAGTTTGGGGTAAAATCCTGGCTTCGGAAGGCCGAAAGCGGTATGACGCGGGTAAGCCCTTCGGTGGTACAGAACCGTGATTGTGCGAAGGGCAAATCCATGGATATGCAGAGCACGACCGTGTTTTCCAGTCCCGAGGCCTTTTCGTTGAATTCACGTACGGAAACGGCGCAAGTGGGGGTGTCTAAACTGGGGAATACGTTCAGAATGACTTTCTTACCTTTGAAGTCTGAGAGTTTTACGTCTTGCAGGTCAGACTGTGTCAGGTGGAAGTCCGGTGCCTTGCGTCCTGTTTTTACCATTTTTCCAGTCGTATGTAGGGTGTTCCCCTTATAGATGATAGATTCTCCTTTGTTTTTCGTCTGTCCCGTTTGTACGGCCGAGGCTCCGGTGATGCCATCGGGGGATTGGGTGAAAGCGGTTGTGGTGGCTCCCAATGCCAGCCACAAAAAAAGCGTTCTTTTCATATCCGTCATTTTTAAGTAGGTTTAATTCTTATCAAAACAAGTAAGGCGAAAGGCGACAGCAAATATAAGTATAAAAAACGGAATGGGGAAGGGTAGAGCGAAAAGGGTAGAAAAAAAGTTAGCTTGAATGAGATTCATTTCTTTGATATACAGGTGGTTGGTGTGGGATTCAAGAGAGTGCTGGAGGTATCTCGGTAGAATGGAAAATCAATCTCAGGAGAATGAAAAATCAATCGACTGAGAACGAAAAACGAATCTCAGCCAAACGATTTTTCATTCTCCTGAGATTGATTTCAGGTGTATAAGTGTATGTTTTTCAGAAAAGCAAAGGAGGATTTTTGCACGGATGTGTAATGGAGAGGAGATGTCGTGAGACGTGTACTTTGGAACGAAGTGTTTTGTTGTATGTGTAACGATTGAAAATAGAATAAAATGAGGAATTCTTTGTGAATATAAGTTTTAATTGTTAATTTTGCACCTGATTTTTAGCAAAATTCATAGAAATGAAGAAAAAAACTCTTGTAGCTTCCTTTGGCTTGATGGTTTCAAGTTTAACTTTTGCCGGAGGATTGCTTACGAACACAAATCAAAATGTGGCATTCCTGCGTAATCCCGCGAGAGATGGTGCCATCGGTATCGACGGAGTGTACAGTAACCCGGCGGGTGTGGCTTTTTTGCCGGACGGGTTGCACTTGTCCCTGAATTTCCAGAGTGCTTACCAGACGCGTGAGATTACCTCTGTGTTTGGTCCCTTCGCATACGGTGCAGGCAATCGTGGAGAATCTTCCAAACTGTTTAAAGGAGATGCCAAAGCTCCGGTTGTTCCTTCTTTACAGGCGGCTTACAATCGTGGCCGTTGGTCGTATTCTTTCAACTTCGCCATTGGCGGCGGGGGCGGAAAGTGCGCTTTTGAAGACGGTTTAGGCTCGTTCGAGAGCCAGGCGGCGTTGTTGCCGTTGCTGGGGAGCGAGATGGGCATCAACAGCTATTCTCTCGACAGCTATATGCGCGGCCGCCAGTATTATTACGGTTTCCAAATCGGTGCGGCCTATAAAATCACCGACAATCTGTCGGCTTTTGTCGGCGGACGTTTGGTGTATGCCACCACGAACTACTACGGTTATGTGAAAAATATCTCGGTGAACAATCCTGTAGGCGGAGAGATGGTGGGGGCTTCGGCTTTGTTTGCCGGACAAATGGCTTCTTATTTAGAGCAGGCCGGACAGTTGACGGCTGCTGCCGAACAGGCTGCCGCTGCCGGAAATCAGGATTTGGCGCAACAGTATGCCGAATTGGCCCAAAAGGCCGGTGCGGCTGCCAAACAAATGGGTACTTTGGCTGTGGCTACGGAAGACGTGACACTTAACTGCGACCAGACGGGGTGGGGCTTTACGCCCATTATCGGCTTGGACTATAAAATAGGCAAGTTCAACTTCGGTGCCAAGTATGAGTTTAAGACGAAAATCCGTTTGGACAACCGTGCGGCCAACAGTGAGTCGGCTGAACGCTTGGCCATGTTGGATAAGTTCCGCGACGGACGGACTGTGAAAGAAGACATCCCGGCACTGTTGACCCTTGGTGCGCAATACGAAATCCTCCCTTCGTTGCGTATCATGGCAGGGTATCATCATTACTTCGACAAACAAGCTTCGCAGGAAGGTGGTTCGCAAAAATTGCTGAAGAGCGGTTCGAGGGAATTTCTGGCCGGTGTGGAATACGACATCACCGACCGTGTGCAGGCCAGTGCCGGATGGCAGAACACCTATTTCGGCCTGACGGACGAGTACATGAAAGATATGAGTTTCAACGTAAGCTCCAACTCCTTGGGTGTGGGCTTAGGGATACAGGCTACGAAACGCATCAAGGTGAATGTGGCTTATTTCCATACTTTCTATAAAGACTACAACCGCGCTACGAACGATTACAACGGCATCAGCGCGACGGTGGCCACGGCGGCCGGACAGGCTACGGCCGACGCTTTGGTTGCTTCCGGTATGTTGAAGGGCAGCGACTCTTTCACCCGTACCAATAAGGTTTTTGGTCTGGGAATAGATTTCAGTTTCTAAGTGGGCGCGCAGTTTTGAATTTAGTAAGATAATAAAGCGAAAGATGGCATCTTCGGGATATCCGGAGATGCCATCTTTTGTGAATGGGAACGGAGAACCGTTCTGTCCGTGGGTTACGGGTAAATTTCTTCCAACTTTTTCTGGAGTTCTTCCCCGCGCAGGTCCGTAGCCACGATTTTACCGTCAGGACCGAAAAGTATGGTGGCCGGGATGCTCCGTATACCGTAAATGGCACCGGCTTCGCAGTTCCAGGCTTTCAGATCTGACATTTGAGGCCATGTGATGCCTAATTGGGTAGTCGCCTTTTGCCATGCGTCCTTTTGTGCGTCGAACGAGATGCCTACGATTTCAAACCCTTTCGGGTGGAATTGTTCGTAGGCTTTCTTTACGTTCGGCATTTCCGCACGGCAAGGGCCGCACCAACTGGCCCAAAAGTCTACCAAGACATAGTTTCCTTTACCTACGTAGTCGGATAGTTTTCTGGGCGTGCCCTGCATGTCGTTCATCGTGAAATCCGTGAACATGGCCCCTACAGCCTTACGCTTCAAAGCTTGAATGTAATTGTTTACGTTCTTCAGTATGCCGTTGTCTTTATAAGCATATTCTTTCAGGTATTCTTCAACTTTGTCCATGCCGATATTCTCGCTGTAGAATGCAATCATGGAAGCCGGAATCAGGTTATCCTTATTTTCCTGAAGGGCTGTCCGAATGGCTTCGGTCTGACTGTGCAGGGCTTTGTCGAACTCGTCTTGCAGGCGTTTCAACTGTTCATCTGGTATTTTGCCGTTGTTTTTTTGTGCGATGGCTTTTGCTTCTTCCTGTAGCGCCCTCATTTTTTCATTGTGGACATTTACGCTCTTTCACCTCTGCATATTTTTGGTTGAGAGGCGAACCTTTCACTTCAATTCCCGTTTTCGTCTGGTTTATTGTAGTGGGCGTGCTGTCCAGTATGAACGAAGAGATTGGGCTTTTGGACTTTTTGTCTTGGGCAACGACGGCTATTTGGGGCAATCTGGTCTGTCCGTCCATCACGGCTTTGCCGTTGTGGCACGAAGCACTGTCCAATACGGTGCCGTCCTCTTCCGAGCAAAGATAGATTGTAGTGATGTCGGTCCGGTCTGTGGTGAATGTCACCTTGTAATCCGTTTGTGCGAAAGCCGCACCGCAATATGCTGCCAGTGACAGGCACATGATTTGTTTTTTCATTTTCATAATTTAATCATTGATATTTGAATGTAAAGGTACGAAATCTTTTCGCTCCCGTGCAGGGAAAAACTTTTTTTATGCAATCTTTTTGCTGTCTCCCGTCTTTATCGTATCTTTGTCCCCGCGTTTCCGTAAGGAATGCGCGATGAGTGCTTGGTAACCTCTTAAAAAACAAGATTATATGAAAGAAAAAACAGTCAGTGTATCCTTCATGTTGATGGGGATACTGTTTTGTGTGTGTCTCATTTCGGCCAATCTTTTGGCCACGAAGCAAATCATGTTCGGTCCGTTTAATATTACGGCCGGGATTTTGGTCTTTCCCATTTCTTATATCGTGAACGACTGTATCGTCGAGGTTTGGGGGTTCAACAAAGCCAAATTCTTGATATGGACGGGTTTCCTGATGAACTTCCTGTTTGTCTTCTTCGGTTATGTGGCCGACCTTATTCCCGGTGCGCCGTATTGGAACAACGAGGAAGGCTTTCACAATCTGTTCGGTCTGGCTCCCCGTGTGGCGGCAGCTTCGTTCTTGGCTTTCCTTTCTGGCTCTTTCCTTAATGCCTATGTGATGAGCGTGATGAAGGTGGCTTCTGGCGGGCGTCGCTTTTCGTTGCGCGCCGTCCTGTCTTCTGTGGCAGGAGAAACAGCCGATTCCCTGATCTTCTTTCCGATAGCTTTGGGCGGCCTTGTGCCTTGGGATAATCTGTTGCTCATGATGTTCTGGCAGATTTTGCTGAAGACGCTATGAGGTCGTCATACTTCCCGTCACGATTCGTGTGGTTCGCTGGGTGAAACGTGTGGAAGGTGTAGACGTGTATGACAAAAATATTTCTTATAATATATTAAAGGTGTCTCAATTATGACCATGAATAAGGAAACCGCCTTGGTGGTGTTCAGTGGCGGTCAGGATTCCACCACCTGTTTGTTTTGGGCCAAAAAGCATTTCAAGAAAGTCGTGGCCTTGAGTTTTGTGTACGGGCAGAAGCATGTGAAGGAGGTAGAGTTGGCCAAGGCCATAGCTTCACGGGCCGATGTGGACTGGGACTGTATGGATGTTTCTTTCGTCGGTTCGTTGGGGAGGAACTCGTTGACCGACGCCACCATGCAGATGGATGAGGAGAAGCCCGAGGGGCATTGTCCGAATACGTTCGTTCCCGGGCGTAACTTGTTCTTCATCAGCATTGCTGCCGTGTATGCCCGTGAACGGGGCATCAACCATATTGTGACCGGGGTGTCGCAGACGGACTTCAGCGGTTATCCCGATTGTCGGGACGCGTTTATCAAAAGTCTGAATGTGACCTTGAACCTGGCCATGGACGAGCAATTCGTCTTGCATACGCCGTTGATGTGGATCGACAAATGCCAGACGTGGGCTTTGGCCGACGAACTGGGCGTGCTCGACTTGGTGCGCCACGACACGCTGACCTGCTACAACGGTGTGCAGGGCGACGGTTGCGGCCATTGTCCGGCTTGTAAATTGCGGAATGAGGGTCTGCATAAGTATTTGGCAGAGAAAGAATGTAAGTCACATGTAGAGGAAAATATAGAACCATGAGCAGCGAAAGAGAAAAAGAAGGATTGCAGTCGTTGGGTAAAAAGACGGAGTATCGCCAGGATTATGCTCCTGAGGTGCTGGAAGCTTTTGAAAACAAGCATCCCGACAATGATTATTGGGTACGTTTCAACTGTCCGGAATTCACGAGTTTGTGTCCCATTACGGGGCAACCCGATTTTGCCGAAATCCGTATCAGTTATATTCCCGACCGCCGCATGGTGGAAAGCAAGAGTCTGAAACTATATTTGTTCAGCTTCCGCAACCACGGCGACTTCCACGAAGATTGCGTGAACAAAATCATGAAGGATCTCATTCGTCTGATGGATCCGAAATACATCGAAGTCACCGGTATCTTTACTCCGCGTGGCGGGATTTCCATCTATCCGTATGCCAACTACGGCCGCAAAGGTACGAAGTTCGAGCAGATGGCGGAGTTCCGCATGATGAATCATGATTTGAAATAAGCGGACGGAGGAACCCTGAAAATAAATAGTGTTAAAAACAGATTCAGGGTTTAATTATACATAAAAAATGTATATCTTTGTGCCGTCTCAGTTAGCCCGATGGGTTGGTGGGACGGCTATATATAGAGAAGACGTTTTTCAGCGTTTATCTTCTACGGCTCAAACTTCGCAACTTTGAAATTCCAAAAGAAGATAATGCAACGAGGGCGTCTGCGTGGTACGTTTATATCTCACTCTGCCGTGGGTAGAGGGAAGTAATATATATGTACTGGCGTGGGCTAACTGCGTTGCTTATCCTTTTGGAATGGGCAATGCGAAGGCCTGAGTCGTGGGGTAAGCAAGAAACAGGCACCCACGCTTTTCGCGTATGGCCGGATTTGAATGTGTGACGAATGCCAACTTGGGGAGTCGGTTGGATGGTTTGAGTTTATGAGAATATCGTTTGGCGGTAAAACGGACGTGAACAAGATGTCCGATGACGAAAAGACCGCCTTGTTAAAGGCTCTGCAAGCAAATTTACAAGAAAAAGGATGTTGGACGGCGGAATGGTTGTCGGCTTCCGGTGTGCCGTGCCCGCCCGTGAGGGAGGAAGAACTGGCACGCTTGAAGGAAGCCAAAGAAGAGCTGGCAGAAACCGTGCGCGCGTCAGAAACCAAGAAAGAAGAACTGGCGGCTTTGCGGATCGAACTGGATGAAATGACCAAAAGACGCGGCGCGATCCTTGTGGCTGTACGCGAAGAAGAACAAAAACTGGCGGATTTGCACAAGGGGGACAATACGATTCCGGTCCAGGGCATGGAGGACTTGAAAAAAGAAATACGCGAGGGGATGAATTTAGTGTTGGAGAAATTGTCGGCCAAGATTGACCAGGAGAATCGTGATTTGGTGCACGTCCTTGACAAGGTGGAAGATAAGTTGATGCGGAAAGAGGCCGATTTACAGGGATTTCAGGAAGATTCGCGCTTAAAGGCCACCGCGCCGTTCTTGAAACAGTTCATTCATCTGGGCGACATGATGCGCAAGGTGGTGGACGAGAATCCTGCCGGGGCCGAGGCTTCCGCCGCTTATTTGCTGAAACAATTCAAGCAACTGACAGACAGCATCGATTTTATTCTGCGGGACTTCTCGGTAGACGTGTTCCGCCGCAACGAAGGGGACATGCGTTTCGACCCGCATACCCAACAAGCTTTCGACTATCCCACGGACAACCCCGCGCTTGACAAGAAAGTGCGTCGTACGATAAATCCTGGTTACGTATGGACATTGCCTTATGTTTTGAAAGCCAAGGCCAACGGCGAGGAGCATCCGTTGAAAGAATACCGCATGATATTCCGCCGCGAACAAGTGGAATGCTTTAAATATATCAAAAAAGAAATATAAAAAACACATATCATGGAAGAGTTTTATGGAATAGATTTAGGGACGACCAATTCTTGTATTGCTATCATTGACGAGGATGATTCGGTGACCGTTGTCACGAACATGGAAGGACAACTGACCACACCTTCTGTCGTGGCTTATGACGAAGACGGTACGCCTTATGTGGGAACTGCCGCCAAGGCTAACATGGCCAATGATCCCGAACGTACGGTCTCGTTTATCAAGCGTGAGATGTCTAATGATGACTACCGGCGTAGAATAGGTAACATAAACATCAACCCGATAGACGTTTCCGCCGAGATTCTCAAGAAGCTGGTAGGCGATGCCAACCAAAAACGACAGGACGAAGAGGGCAAAGATCCTATCAACAAAGTGGTCATCACGGTGCCGGCCTATTTTGGCAATGCGGAACGCACCCGTACGATGGAAGCCGGGAAACGCGCCGGACTTGAGGTGATCTCGCTGATTAATGAGCCGACGGCTGCCGCTCTTTCCTTTGGCATCAAGAATAAGCAGAACCGTACGATCCTGGTGTATGACTTGGGGGGCGGCACATTCGACGTGAGCATCATGAAAATACGGAACGGCGTGATGGATACGTTGGCCACGAACGGGAACCACCAGTTAGGAGGGGTGGATTGGGATGAGAAACTGGCGGATTATGTGTTGCAGAAGGAAAATTTTAATGTGACCTGCAATGACTTGAAGGCAAACGACATGGCTACTTATGGATCTCTTGTGATTGGGGCCGAGGACGCAAAAAAGATATTGACGACCAAGGAGAAGACAACCCTGCGCTATAATTACAAGGGCGTGCATAACACTGAAATCACCCGTGAGGAATTTGAGGATCTGACAGCGGAACTGATGGGCATGACCGACCAAATCATAGACGTGGCAATGGAGATGGCCGGTAATCCTAAGATTGACGACGTGTTGCTTGTGGGCGGTTCTTCGCGCATGCCTATGGTGAAGAGCTTTGTAGAAAAGAAATTCGGCGTTACCCCCCGAGTCTTTGAACCGGATTTGGCTGTGGCAAAAGGCGCGGCGCTGTACGCTGCACAAGAAGAAAAAGGGTACACGGAAGTCGGCATCCAGTTGGGAAATGACAAAGGGTCGGCTTCTTACGGCGTAGCGGCATACGTGGGTGGCAAGGAGATGGTTTGTAATTTGATACTGATGAACGATGACTTGTGTGTGAATAAGTCTTTCGACGAGTTTTGTACCCGGGCGGACGGACAGACGAGTGTCCATATAGCCTTTTATGAGAGCCGCGTAAACGAGGATGTATGTGAACTTTACATGGCACAGCTTCTGCAAGAGGGAGACATTGAGTGGGGGCGGCCTGTGCCGAAAGGCACGCCGTTAAAATATGTGGTGGAACGAGGCAAGGACGGTATCATCAAGGTCCACGCCGAGATACAAGGCCGTTCCGCTGACTTTGAAATCAATACCAAAGGTATAGCAAAAGGTTGATGGAAGATGGCATCCCTTGTATTTGAGAATAAGGTCAAGGCGTGGGAAAAAAGCAGGTTGGAGGTACGTAAGTACATCTCTGACCCTCAATTCGCTGAACAAGATGGCTATTTTTCAGAAGTGGAACAGATGGCTTTTGGTGGTTCGTTCAAGAAAAAAGAGTTGGACGAGCGTATCATGCAGCTCAAACCTTTTGCAAGGGGAATAGCTAACAAAGACCCTAAGCTTTCGGGGGCACTGAACCTCTTCTTGTCCTTGTGCGAAACCCTTTACGGCAATGGGGATTTTGAAGCGGTGGCCAGAAGATTGAAACTTGCTTCCGATTTGTTGAAAATAGCCAGGGATGAAAGGGCACGGCCTTCCGGTGGCGGCAACGCCAGAAGAATAACAGAGGAGGATGCGGCCAGATGGGATGTTTTGGCCAATGGGCTTTGGACAAAAGTTCGTGGATATGAAAAGGCCGTGTTCGATTTCCTTTGCGTTTTGTTCTATGTCGCCGAAGTGAGGAGAGATAATCCATCCGCAAACCTTCGCTCACTGATGCTTTTTGCCAATCAGATAAGTGCGAAGGACGCAATATTGGCTGGTGAGATACAACGGTTTGCCGGATTGGCGGACAAGTATGTGAAGAACGGGAAGATGGGGGAATTCCGCCAGAGTCTGAGAACGAGAAGCACATATTTACGGTTGGAGGAACTTTGCCGCCAAATAGATTTGGATATCCGGAAAAAGGAGGACGAGAGGCGAAGGGCGGAGGAGCGCGAGGCGAAAGAACGTGAAAAACGTCGGCGCATCGAGGCTGAAGAACGTGCGCGCCGGGAGCGTGCGGAACGTTTCCGTAAACGGATGAGGCATCGGATTAAGGTGGTTCTTGGAATGGCGGCCGTAGTGTTGGCGGTCGTTTTAGGGGTGCGTTATTTCGATATGGCTCGGATGGATACGAAGTTTGATGAGCAGATGGCCGTAGGTGACCGTTGGTTGGCTGAAAAGGATTACGGGCGGGCGGTGGCCGAATACCGCAAGGCGTTGCAAATCGACAGCGGACGCGCGGAAGAAGTGAACGGCAAAGAGGCTTACGTCCAATCGGTGATGCGTGCGGAGTTCGGCATGTTGTTGGATGAGTTGCGGACAATCTTGAAAGCGGATCGGAACAGGTTCAATGACGATAGTGGGCAACGTTTAGACAGGATGCTGGAGATTTTTCCCGAAGACGAGGCCGCCCAAAGGTATCAAAGGATGAGGGAACGCCAGCAAAAAGGTAGGAGAAAATATTAAATCAAGCAGAATGATGAAAAGGATATTTACAGCATGTATAGGCTTATGCCTTTGCGTGGCAACTGTCATGGCCCAAGACAGGATGTCGCGTGGGCAATCGGCTTTTAACAGGGGAGATTACGAGGAAGCCGTTACACAATGGGAAGCGGCGGCAGTGGTGGACAAATCATTAGCAAGCCAGGCCAGACAGAAGATTGCCAAGGCCAACAGTTGCAGTTCTTATCTGTCTACGGCGCGGAACGCGCTCCGGGGCGGGCGTTACGACGCGGCAGAGAGTGCTTTTTTGAAATTGAAAGGGCTGAATCCGCGCGACCCGAACGTGTCTGACGGATTGGCACGTTGCAAGGCCGGGAAGGCCGCACTGGCCAAGGAAAAGGAAGCCGGACAATATTGGAACAGCATTAAGGATTCTTGGGAACGCGGCAAGTATGAACGTTATTTGGCACAATATACGGATAATAAAAATGCTGGTGACGCGCGTGATATGCTGGAAAAGATTGACGACAAGGAAGCGTACACCAAAGCCTGTTCCGTAGGGACGGAAGAGGCTTACCGGTCTTATTTGGAAACATCAAAGTGGAAGTTGTATGAGGCGGATGCCAATATGGCGTTGGTGAATCTGGAAGAGGAAAGGATTTGGGCACAGGTTAAGGCTCTGAACACGTTGGAGGGATACGAAGGATATTTGAAAGGGCATGTCTTGCATGCGGAGGAGGCAAAGGCTGCCATGGTTTGCCTGCTACAGGACGGCCTGTTAAAGGACGCGCAGGAACAAATAGGGGAAAAGAGGTATTATGCAGCCCGGAAAACACTGGAAAAGGCAGTCGCGCTTGGTTCGTTCGGGACAGAAACCGGGCGGCTTTATACCCGTTTGGATGAAGACGTGCTTTACCATGAGTGTATGGAGAATAAAAAATATCATTTTTCTGGCCGGGATGATTGCCGACGTTATATAGATGTTTATGGAAACCTGAATCCGATTCGGCGTGCCGAGGTACAAAAGAGGTTGGACCGGCATAACCGTCTCTTCGGTAAAGATTACGATGAGTTTGTCAGAATGGGACTCTGTGCCTTTGACTTGGGAGGCGGAAACGGCGGTGTCTTCTATGGTGGCCCCCGGGTGGACTTTACGTTGGGAAGTTGGGACTTTCCTGTGAATTTTACCGTCTCGTTGGGGGCGTATTATCATAAAGGCGGCCATTTGGACGATAGCGAAGCCTATGAGCTGAGTTATTGGCAGACTCCTTTGCAGGCACGGTTGAAAATAAACCTGTTTGGCAGTGATGAGATAAAATGTTACTTGGCAGGCGGTGCTTCCTATAACTTCAATTATGGCCTGAGCAACGCCAATAACAGTAGTAATGAGAAGTTTCCTGATGACTTGTTGCATGTGACCAATACTTCGGCTTTTGGCGAAATGGGCATAAACGGGCGGCATTTTGAAGTCTCGTTCTTCTATTCCAAGGACTTACAGCCATTGTTTAATGAAGACGTGTTCCGCACTCATTTCGGCGACCACAAACTATTGGGTTTTGATCAGCATTTTGGTGTGAAATGGGCTTATTGTTTTAGCTTGAAATAAGGCCGTCCGATAGTTTTTCCAGAAACACGGATGTCTTGAATGAGGTCATTACGGCACAAGGCCGGTAGGCAGTCGGGATATACGATATGACAGAAGGGACACGTTTTTGCAACGGTGTCCCTCTTTGTTTTCAGGCTTAGGCCAACTCCAGTCCGAACGTTTCTTTTAGTTTTTGCAAGGCCGGATTCCGTTTGCTCATCGCCTGGTATTGTTGGGGTTTGCTGGTGATGCGGGTGACCTCCGTCGGTTCGGCCACACGTACGGTCATGGTGATGTTGCGGTTATGGAGCTGCTTGCGCATGTGGGTTTCTATACGCCGGGCGATTTGTTCCATGTAGAATTTCACCTGTTCGTTGTCCACCAATACTTCAAACGTGGCATCTTTCTGTAGCTTGGGCTGGATGACTTTCATCCGTTGTGCGATGGCGGTTTCTTCTTGTGGCAGGAGGTTGATGAACTCATGCCAACAGAAACGGATGTTATCTTCCGTGACAGGATAATTTTCTTCTTCTTTCGGTGTCTGTGAGGCTACGGTTGTCGTAGCCGGAGTTGCAGCCGGTTGGGAAGTCTCGGCCGGATTTCCTATTCCTTGTTTAAGTCGGCTGATGGATGGGCCGAAAGAGCCGAGTTTGACTTTGGGAAGCCTGCGTTCCGTGGTTTCAGTGTCCGGAAGCGGGGATTTGCGCGTTTCATACGGTGCCGTTCTGTCCTGAACGGCGGAGGCAACCTTTTCCACGGGAGCCTGAGGCTTCTGCGGATTGACCGGAGCGGCAGTCTGTTGTACCGTCCCGGCAGGTTGGTCGAATAGGGGTTTTAATATCTTCTCAGGGCTACGCCCCGAGCCGACGCTGTCATCTTCCAAGGTCAGTTGCGACAGTTGTATCAAGGTGATTTCCACCAACAGCCGTTTGTTCTTACTGGCTCGGTAATTCAAGTCGCAGTCGCTGCACAACTTGATGGCACGGTATAGGAATTTGGGCGTGCACCGTTGCGACTGTTCCTGATAACGTGCCCTGATGCTGTCGCTTACTTCCAGTAACGGGAGGGTCATTGCGTCGCGGCTGACCAACAGGTCGCGCAGGTGTGCGGCCAATCCGGTAATGAAATGGCTGCCTTCAAAACCTTTCTCTAAAATCTCGTTGAAGACCAGCATGCACTGCGCTGCCTCGTTTTTCAGGAAATGATCCGTCAGGCGGAAGTAGTATTCATAGTCCAGTACGTTCAGGTTTTCTATAACCTTTTTATACGTCAGGTTTCCTCCCGTGAAGCTTACCGTCTGGTCGAAAATGGAAAGTGCGTCACGCATGCCGCCGTCTGCCTTTTGGGCAATGATGTTCAGTGCCTCCGGCTCGTATGCATATCCCTCTTTGTCTGCCACGAACTTCAGGTGGTTGACAATGGTCTGTACGCTCATTCGGTTGAAATCGTACACTTGGCAACGGCTCAATATGGTAGGCAGGATTTTGTGCTTTTCCGTAGTGGCTAGGATAAAAATGACATACGAAGGCGGCTCTTCCAGCGTCTTGAGGAAGGCATTGAATGCAGCCGTGGACAACATGTGCACCTCGTCGATGATGAACACCTTATAGCGCCCTACCTGCGGCGGTATGCGCACCTTTTCTATTAAGGCACGTATTTCCTCCACCGAGTTGTTTGAGGCTGCGTCCAGTTCATGAATGTTGAGCGAACGCTGTTCGTTGAAAGCCTTGCATGATTCGCATTCATCGCAAGCCTCCCCGTTGTCGGACGGGTGCAGGCAGTTGATGGTTTTGGCAAAAATGCGGGCACAAGTCGTTTTTCCCACTCCGCGTGGTCCGCAGAACAGGTAAGCATGTGCCAGTTTACCGGCTGCAATGGCGTTTTTCAGAGTCGTGGTGAGCGCCTCCTGCCCCACCACGGCATCGAATGCCGAGGGGCGGTATTTTCGTGCCGATACGATGTATTCTCCCATGATGGATTGATGAATTAGTTATTCGCAAAGCAAATTTAGCAAAAAAAACGGGTGCAGCCTCCGTTTTCGTTGATTTTGTCGTATCTTTGCCCCTATAAACAAGTCAAGTTATGGGTAAGCTTCATACTTTCTGGAATGTCTTTCGCCGGCATAAATATGGTTTTGTCATCGGGCTTTTCGTCTTGTTGATGGGAGTGGTAGACGAAAACAGTTTGTGGAGCCGCTATCGTCATAAGGCTGAGTTGGCTGAATTGCGCTCTGAAATCCGGAAGTACACGGAGATGTACGAGCATGACACGCGTTATTTGGAGGAAATGAACACCGACCCCGACGTGTTAATCGAGATTGCACGTGAGCGATATTACATGAAGACAGACGACGAAGATATTTTTGTCATACAAGAAAAAACTACGGATGAAGAGGCTGAATAAGATTCAAAATATAGTATTCATAACCGGAGCTGTGCTGTTGTTGATTGGGGCAGCCACTTTTTTTACCGGTTGGCTTTATGCTTTTTATCTTTATACGGTGGGGGCTTGCGCTTTTGCTGCGATGCAGTTGCGTGCCGGGTACGAAGGGGATAATTTCGTTATCCGCCGGTTGCGGGGACAACAAGTCATCGGTGCGCTTTTGTTGGTTTGTACAGCCTTTTTTATGGCTATGCGTATTTTTGATTTCGGTTTTGCCCGCGGACAGGAATGGGTGGTATGCCTGGCAGTCGCTTGCGTGCTGGAATTGTACACCGCTTTTCGTATTCCGGCCGAATTGGAGAAGGAAAAGTCACGAAAAAACAACAATAAGTTTTAAAACGGAAAAGACAAGCTTAAATAGTGATAAAACGCTTTATCCTCTGGTGATAAGCGCTTATCTTTGTACCCCTATAAGTCCGGAATAATATAAGAAGAATGAAAAATTTTTTATGGATATTGGTGAGCCTTATGGTGTTGGCTTCTTGCCACCAGACAGAATACATGGTGGAAGGAAACTCTACGATACAGACCATGGATGGGAAAAAACTGTATTTGAAAGCCTATAAGGATGATGATCTGGTGGATATTGACTCCAGCGACGTGGTGCATGGGAAGTTTAATTTTATCGGTGCACTGGATTCCGTCATGATGGTGAGCCTTTTTATAGATGATGAATGCCTGATGCCGTTTGTCCTGGGGCCGGAAGAACTGTCCATACATATCAGTACGGCACGTCAATACGTGACAGGAAGTGCTCTGAACGATACCTTATATAGTTTTATCCGTCGCAAGACGCGGTTGGACAATCAGATAGCAGAATTGCCGCATAAGGAAAGCCAAATGATTATGGATGGGGTGGATGAGGATGTCATTATGGTGCGTTTGAATGACGAAGCCAACCGTCTGGCATTGCAGAACGACCGTTTGATTACCAATTTCATTACGTCCAATTTCGATAATGTCTTGGGAGCAGGCGTTTTTATGATTCTGACAAGCAGTTATCCTTATCCGGTGATGACCCCTCAAATAGAAGAGATCATGGCCAAGGCCACCCCTTATTTTAAGAATGATGTATATGTGAAAAATTACATCAAGGCGGCCAAGGAGAATATGACGCAAATGGGGTATGGTTATGACGACGTCTTGCCGGAGGATTCTTTAGCAGAGTTACCGGAATTTTCGGGAACTGATTCTTTAAAATAAAACTTTTGTCCGGATAGAATTACGGCTCGCCCAAAAGGCGAGCCGTATGCGTTTGAATAAGGATTTACTGGTCTTCATTTTTTATAAAGCCCTGTCGTTCGGGCGGGAGACCTGCCATGACGGCTTGATATGCTTCCTCCATCGTTTCTTTGATATTCTCCGGTCCTTTTCCCTTGGGTAGGATGGGGTGATGGATGGTGAGAGTCAGTTTACTGCGTCTGACGAAGCCGAAACCTTTCGTACGTGGAAGGATGTCGAACGAGCCGTTGATCGTTACGGGGACTACGGGCAGTTGCAGTTCGTCCGCCAGTTGGAATGCTCCTTTCTTGAACACTCCCATGTGTCCGGTGAACGAGCGGGCACCTTCGGGAAATACTACCAACGAGGTTCCTTCCTTCAGGATTTCACGGGCTTTGGCATAAGTTTCTTGAATCTTTTTCGGTCCCGACTTGTCTACGAAGATGTGACGTGCGCTCTCGCATGCTTTTCCGACCAGGAAGATTTTCCTCAACGATTTTTTCATCATCCATTTGAAATTGCGTCCCAAGAAGCCGTAAATCAAAAAGATGTCGAATGCCCCCTGATGGTTGGCCACGAATACGTATGAGGTTTTCTTGTCCACGTTTTCATGACCGCGTACGACAACCGGAATGAAGAGCACGCGGCAGATGATGATAGACCAGATTTTCCCGGGATAGTATCCCCAGAAATGAGCGTTGCCTATCCACGACCCGATGATGGTGACGATAGCCGTCAACATGGTGCAGACCAACAGGATGGGCAGCGCGATACAGAGTTGGTAGATTCGATAGAGTAACATCATGTTTTCTGTGACAGTTTGACTATACAAAGTTAAGTAATACCTATTTATTGTGCAAGGTTATGACGTTAATTTCGGGCCATGCCCCGAAGCGGAAGGGAATGAGTGCCCCACCGATGCCCAGGCTGACATACAATCCGCGCTCGCCTTCGCGGTACATGTATTTCCATTCAGGATAGAAGAATTTGGAGGGCGACCAGCCGAAAAGCATAAACTGCATGCCGTGGGTATGTCCCGACAACGTGAGCTGGATGTCGGTTTGCGGCAATACCTTGCGCCGCCAATGGGTCGGGTCGTGGCTGAGCAACACTTTGAACATACGCGTCGAGTCGTTGCCTTGCCCGTACCCGGGGATTCCGGCCAAAGCCTTTTTCAGGTCGCCGCGTTCGGGAAAGGGCGGTTTCCCGTCGTTCTCTACGCCGACGAGCGCGATGCTGTCCCGGCCTTGACGTATGATGCGGTGTTCGTTCAGCAGCAGGTCCCAGTTCATGGCACGTTGTCTTTTCTTCAACTCTTCCCGTTGGGCGGCTTGCTCTTCCGGAGACAGGTAATAAGCGTATGTCAGGTAGTCGTGGTTGCCTAAGATGGAATACACCCCGTCCGGTGCGTGCAGACGGGAAAGTATCTCGTCGAACCCGTCTAATTCGTTTGCTTCCGTGCTGACCAAATCACCGGTAAACACGATCATGTCGGGACATTGCTCCATGATGCGTTCCACGACTTTCTCCACCATTTCCGGCCGGTTTCTGAAACTTGTGAGGTGCAAGTCGCTGAACTGCACGATGCGGTAGCCGTCGAAGGCAGGCGGAAGGTCGGCCGAAGAGAAGTTCGTGTGGCGGACTTGCAAGAGGGTTGGGCCGAAACTCAACCCTGCTCCCATGATACAGAGCAAAAGGAGAGACGCGGCGGAACTTACCATCGTACATGCCTTTTTGGCACGGGGGAAAAACAGGCAGATGCCTTTTCCTATCAAATCCACGATAAGGAACAGCATCTTGGGCAGCGCAATGAGCATGTAGAGACTGAAAAAGATGACCATTTGGGTCATGTTCTCCGGTGTATGGTTTTCCGTCCAAGTCAGTATGAGGGCGGCAATCAGCAACAATGCGTTGGGCAGGAAAAAGAGAAAATAGGTCCAAAGAGGGTGCCTGCGTCCGTACATGAACTTGAAGTACAGGTAGACATCGGACAATATCAACGTCAATAATAAGACGGGAAGTATTCGTAATACCATATTTTTGTTTTGACGGTTAAAGGTTAGCGGCTAAGAATTTGCGCATCGTTTCCACGGGCAGGCCGCGTCGCCGGGCATAGTCTTCCAACTGGTCTTCCCCGATTTTTCCTACGGCAAAGTAGCGTGCGGAGGGATGGGACAGCATGAGTCCGCTTACCGAAGCATGCGGCACCATGGCACCGTTTTCGGTCAGCCGGATACCGATTTCCGGAAACCCCAACCATTCCGACAGCACGAAGTTGACAGACTGGTCCGGCAGGGAAGGATAGCCTACGGCCGGCCGGATGCCGGTAAACTTCTCCACCAATAAGTCTTCGACGGACAACTGTTCGTCTTTTGCATATCCCCAATAGGTCGTACGCACTTCTTGGTGCATTTTTTCCGTAGAGGCTTCGGCCAAACGGTCGGATAGCGTTTGGGCCAACAGGTGCTTGAAGTCATCGGCGTATGCGCCGGTTTCGTAGAGATGTTCCATGTCCGCATCTACCGTAGCCGCGAAAACACCTACGGTGTCGGATATGCCTTGCGACAGCGGACGTACGAAATCCGAAAGGCAAAGATAAGGCTCGTCCGGTTTCGTGGTGTGTTGTTGGCGCAGCAAGGCGAGGCGAAGCGTGCGCCCCTCCTGTTCGGGGTCGGTAAGAAGCAGGTCGTCGCCGTCCGAACAGGCCGGATATAGCCCGAAACGTACGTGGGTGTGGAAATCTCCGTCCAACTGTGCCAACATGCGGTTGGCATCCTTGAATAGCTGCATGGCCTCGGCCGCTCGCGCCCTTTCCTCTTCCGGAAATTCAGCCAACCAACCGGCGCGACAGGCATCGCAGCCGTGTATGCGGCTGATGGCGGCAAAGCGCGGCGGGAATCCCCAGGCGTGGAAAAAGTATATCCAGTTGATGTAGGGAGCTACTTCGTGTATGCGATAAGTCAATGTATGGGTCATCGGTCGAAAGTAAGTTGCCGGCCGCAGACGTCCGTGTCTATATGGCCGTGATTATATACTAAATGCCCGTTACAGTAGGTCTGTTCCACCGACCAGTTGAACCTTTCTCCTTCCAACGGACTCCAGCCGCAGCGGCTTAAGATGTCCTCTCTCCGTAAGGTCCACGGGCAGGACGGACGGAGCAGTACGAGGTCGGCTTGTGCGCCTTCGCGGAGGAAACCTCGGCCTTTGATTTGGAACAGCCGGGCCGGGGCATGGCACATCAGGTCCACGACGCGTTCGACGGGCAGCACGCCTTCATCGGACAGGCGGAGCATGCTGACGAGTGAGAACTGCACCATGGGCATACCGGAGGCCGCTTTCACGCAACCTCCTTCTTTTTCAACAGGCAGGTGGGGAGCGTGGTCCGTGCCTATCACGTCGATACGCCCGTCGGTCAGTGCCTGTCGCAAAGCCGCCCGGTCGGCGCCGCTCTTGATGGCCGGATTGCATTTGATACGTGTTCCGAGGCGGGCATAGTCGGCATCCGTGTAAAACAGATGGGCGATGCAGGCTTCGGCTGTGACAGGTTTCATGCGTCCCGTGGTTTCATCCCACAGCGGATCCCGGCGGAAAAGAGAAAGTTCACGTGCGGTGCTGACATGGGCCACATGGAGTCGCGCACCGGTTTCCCGTGCCAGTTTGACGGCCAGTTCCGTAGAACGGAAACAAGCTTCTTCGTTGCGGATGGCAGGGTGGTATTTCACGTCCGGGTCGTCTCCATACCGTTCCCGGAACGATTTCAGGTTGGCCGATATGATGGACGAGTCTTCGCAATGGGTCATGATGAGCAGGGGGGAGCGGCTGAATATGGCGCGTAGCGCGTCTTCGCGGTCGACGAGCATATTGCCCGTGCTGCTTCCCATGAACAGTTTGACGCCACATACCTTGTGCGGGTCAAGTTGTTCCAGCATGTCAGTGTTCGTATGGGTGGCCCCGAAGAAGAAAGAATAATTGACGAGGCTCTTTTCCGCTGCCAACCGGAACTTGTCGTCCAAGGCTTCGAGAGTGGTGGTCTGCGGCACGACGTTCGGCATGTCCATGTACGACGTCACGCCTCCGGCCGCCGCCGCCCGGCTTTCGGTGGCGATGTCGGCCTTGTGGGTCAGTCCCGGTTCGCGGAAATGCACATGGTCGTCTATCACGCCCGGTATCAGGTACAGCCCTTCGGCATCTATCACGCGGTCGGTCGGCGGAAGGGTGTGTATGGTATCGTCGGACGGGACGATACTCAGAATCTTGTCGTCTTCCAGTGTGACCGTACCTACGAAGCGTTTTCCTTCGTTGACGATGGTGGCATTTTGTATTCTGGTTCTCATAATGGTTTTCTTTATAGGGTCTTTTTCAGCTCCTGTTTTTATAATATTTTATTTTCGGAGAAGATGATAGGCGTGTTCGGTTATTTCTTTTTCGCTTTTCCGGTCAGCCGTTTCTCTTCTGATTTAAGCCTTCGTTCCACTTTTTTCACATCTTCACTGGGTGGAAGTTGTTCAGGAACAATACCTCGTTGCAGGAGCATGTCTCGTACGGCGGCATTGTTGTCTACGTGTTCTTTCCCGATTTCTTGTTGTCCGTACAAGTCCTTTTGTTGTACGTTGACAGAGGTCATTTCTGCCGCGAAGTCTTTGGCTTTAATACTGATTGTAGGCAAAAAGTCGGCCAATGGACGGCTTTCTGGTGCTCCTAATTTCCTTTTGAGCAATGCCGTGTCGATACGAAACAAGGCCTTGTCTCCTTTTGAACGGATAAGGGCAAAGCCTTTGCTGTCCACGCCATGTTCATAAAGTATACCGGACAGGCGTTTTTCTGTTTCTGCAAGTTTGGTGCGCGCTTGTATCCGTTCGTAGTCGAAGATACGTTGTTGTACCAGTTCGGCCCGTCTCGTCTGCACGGCGAAATAATTTTGGGCAAATGCCACTTGCGGTTTTCTCGGGTCTCCATTCTGGGCGACAAGGTAACAGGCATAGCGGGTGAGCATATAATCGTCTATTTCTCGTTGGGCGCCTTTTGCCAACGCTATCATTTTCCCTACGCGGGGAAAATGATAATCCGGTTCTTCCCCCGCATTGGTACACGCATCTTTCGCCTTCTCAAGGACGTTGTTGAATTTCTCCCACTTTGCGTAGCCTAACAAGCCGCATAATTCCCTTGCGCTCCAACATTCGACACCTTCATATTCGTTGGCTATCGATTCGAATTGCCGGAAAAGTTCTATGATTTCTTCTGTCTTCATGTGCCTCCATCAATGGTTTGGTATCCGCATCTCCTGCAAATTTAATAAATACTTCTTATTGGTGGCATCTTGTCGGGCGGAATCTTGTCCGGTATATGGATTTTTGTTTCCTTTGTAAATCAAAATCAAAGGAATATGGAAAACAAGACTTTATTTTCTGAAATACTGGAACGGCAGTCGGACCTGTTGGAACGTATCCGCCATGCCGCGCATGAGGCGCATGCGGCCGTCAACCAATTTTATGGCGTAGACTTGCCTTATTCTTACCATTTGGACGGTGTGGCGGAACTGGTGGCCCGTTATGGAGGCGAGGTATGCACGCGGGTGGAAGACGTTCTGGCCGTGATGTTCGGGGCCTGGTTCCACGACAGTATCGAGGATGCCCGTCTAACGTACAACGACGTGCGAAAACGCGCCCGGTCTTTGGGGCTGGACGAGGCGCAGGCGTTCATGGCGGCGGAGATTGTGTACGCGTTGACGAACGAAAAAGGGCGTACACGTGCCGAGCGTGCGGGCGTGAAATATTATGAGGGCATCCGTGCCGTACCGTACGCCCCCATGGTCAAGTTGGCCGACCGCATGGCCAACGTACGTTTCTCCTTGCGGCAGACTTCGGATTACAATCATCGCATGGCCGGAGTTTATCGTGAGGAGTGGCCTCACTTCCTGGCATCCCTTTGGCCTGCGACGGACGACCCGCGCATGGGGCTTCCACAAGAAATGGTGCTTCAACTTTGCGGGCTTTTGGGGGTGGACGCAAAGGGGATGTTTGAAGACTGAAAACGGCCTTTGGGCACGTGGTAAAAACATTCGGTAGAGAACCGAAAATCATTCGGCTGAGATTGATTTTTCAATCTCAGCCGAATGATTTTTCAATCTCATGAGAAAAAAATGTTAATCTGCGGCAAATATTTTTGCTTTCGTAAGTGCTTGATTTCAAGATGGCTTTGGGTAGTGTCTGAACCACCCGTCGAGCCGCAGGCGGATGACCCCGAACACGGCTTCGCTGAAGATGCCGCCGCTCATCTTGCTCGTGCCCAACTCGCGGTTGACGAAGATGACCGGAACTTCCTTTATCTTGAAACCGCACTGTTTGGCGGTGAATTTCATTTCTATCTGGAAGGCGTATCCTTTGAAGCGGATGCCGTCCAGATCGATGGTCTCCAACACGCGGCGGCGGTAACATTTAAAGCCGGCCGTGGTGTCGTTTATCTTCAGCCCCGTGATGATGCGCACGTATTTGGAGGCGTAGTAGGACATTAGGATGCGCCCCATGGGCCAGTTCACCACGTTCACCCCGTTCACGTAGCGCGACCCGATGGCCACGTCGTACCCCTCTTGGGCGCAAGCGGCGTACAGTCGCGGAAGGTCGTTCGGGTTGTGGCTGAAGTCGGCGTCCATCTCGAAGATATAGTCGTATTTCTGCGCCACAGCCCATTTGAATCCCGCAATGTAAGCTGTGCCGAGACCTAATTTCCCCGTACGTTCGATGAGATGCAGGCGGTCTTTGAACTCGTCCGCCATGAGGCGTTTCACGATGGCCGCCGTGCCGTCGGGCGAGCCGTCGTCTATGATCAGCATGTCGAACGGTTGTTCCAGTCCGAATACGGCCCGGATGATGTTTTCTATGTTTTCCTTTTCGTTGTACGTAGGAATGATAACTACACTGTCTGAACGCATATTTCTGTCAGCTTTAAAAGTGAATGACTTCGTTTGTATTCGTGAAACAAATATAGACATAAATCACGAATACAGGTAACAGAGTGGAAATATTTCTTCCGGCGGAGGTGTTTTTTTAGTGATTCTTTGTAATTTTGCACCGGATTGAATCATGGAGATACAAGGTTTACAGGCCCTCTATGCAGGGCATAAGTCGGTAAAGGCTTTGGCAAAGGCTTTGCAGGACGGTTCCGTGCGGACGATTTTCGCGGAAGGACTGTGCGCGTCGGCCGCTCCTTTGCTGTTCAGCAGTGTGGCCGCAGCTTGTCCGCAGGTGATGGCTTGTCCGTATGTTTTCGTGCTGGATGATGCGGAAGAGGCCGGGTATTTTTATCACGACCTGACGCAGATTCTGGGTGAGCAGGAAGTGTTCTATTTTCCTTCTTCGTTCCGCCGGGCGGTGAAGTTCGGGCAGCGGGACGCAGCCAACGAGATACTCCGCACGGAGGTTATCAGCCGTTTGTCGGCAGGGCATAGTCCGCTTTTCGTGGTCACTTATCCCGAGGCGGTGATGGAAAAAGTCGTGTCGCGGCAGAAACTGGATGAGCAGACGCTGAGGCTGTATGCCGGCGAGCGGGTGGACATCACGTTCGTGGAGGAGACTTTGCGTGCGTTCGGTTTCCGGCGTGTGGATTATGTCTACGAACCGGGGCAGTTTGCCGTGCGTGGCAGTATTCTCGATGTCTTTTCATTCTCCTCGGAATGGCCTTACCGGGTAGACTTTTTCGGCGATGAAGTGGACAGCATCCGTACGTTTGAAGTGCAGACGCAACTCTCGCGCGACAAACAGGAAGAAATCGTCATCGTGCCCGAATTGGCCGGTTACGTGCAGGGCAAGGTGCCGTTCACGGACTTCCTGCCCCCGGAGACCGTCTTGGTGATGAAGGATTTGTTTTTCTTGCGCGACGTGGCCGACCGGGTATATGCCGACGGCTTTTCGGCGCAGGCTCTGATGGACGAGCAGGCTCGGACGGAGATGGAAGAGGCGGAGCGGCACGAGAAACTTCGTGCCGACCTGATGCTTGTCGACGGGTCGGCCTTGATGAAGGGAATGCTCGATTTCCGCAGGGTAGAGGTGGGGAACAAGCCGTCCGCCACACCGCAGGCCACCGTGCGTTTCCACCTGACGGCACAACCTATATTCCATAAGAATTTTGAATTGGTGACCCGTACTTTCCATGAGTATCTGGAAAAGGGATACACCTTATATATATTGGCCGATTCGGCCAAACAGACCGATCGGTTGGCTTCCATTTTCACGGAACAGGCTTCGGGTATCGACTTTACTCCCGTGAACCGTACTTTGCATGCCGGGTTTGCTGACGACGACCTCAAGGCGTGCTTTTTCACCGACCATCAGATTTTCGACCGTTTCCATAAGTATAACCTCCGCAGCGACAAGGCGCGGAGCGGCAAAGTGGCTCTATCGTTGAAAGAGCTTCAGGAGTTCAACATCGGCGATTACGTGGTCCACGTAGACCACGGGGTCGGAAAGTTCGGCGGTTTGGTGCGCATTCCCAATGGCGACACCATGCAGGAAGTCATCAAGATTATCTATCAGAACGACGATGTGGTGTTCGTCTCCATTCACTCCCTGCACAAGGTGAGCAAATACCGTGGCAAGGAGGGCGAGCCTCCCCGGTTGAACAAGTTGGGCACGGGGGCATGGGAACGCCTGAAAGAGCGGACGAAGACCAAAATCAAGGATATCGCACGTGACCTCATCAAGTTGTATTCCCTGCGCCGTCAGGAGAAAGGTTTCGCCTTCAGTCCCGACAGTTTCATGCAGCACGAGCTCGAGGCAAGCTTCCTCTACGAGGACACGCCCGACCAGTTGAAGGCCACGCAGGCCGTGAAGGCCGACATGGAGCGCGACCGTCCGATGGACCGTCTGGTATGTGGGGATGTGGGATTCGGCAAGACCGAGGTGGCCATCCGCGCTGCCTTCAAGGCTTGTGCGGACAATAAGCAGGTGGCGGTGTTGGTGCCTACCACCGTGTTGGCCTATCAGCATTTCCAGACTTTTTCATCGCGTCTGAAAGGGATGCCCGTTCGGGTGGATTACCTGAGCCGCGCCCGTAGCGCAGCCAAGACCAAAGAAATATTGAGGGATTTGGCCGACGGGAAGATCAATATCATTGTGGGGACGCACAAACTGATAGGCAAGTCGGTGAAGTTTAAGGATCTCGGACTGTTGATTATCGACGAAGAGCAGAAGTTCGGGGTGGCTACCAAAGAAAAGCTGCGGCAGATGAAGGTCAACGTGGACACGCTGACGCTTACCGCCACGCCGATTCCGCGTACGTTGCAGTTCTCCTGATGGGGGCACGCGATTTGTCGGTCATACAGACCCCGCCGCCCAACCGTTATCCCGTGCAGACCGAGGTGCACACGTTCAGTGCGGAGCTGATAGCCGAGGCGGTCAACTTCGAGATGAGCCGCAACGGGCAGGTGTTCATCGTGAACAACCGTATTTCCAGTCTTTACGATTTGGAGGCTTTGTTGCACAAGCATGTGCCGGATGCCCGCGTTTGCGTGGGGCACGGGCAGATGCCGCCGGAAGAACTGGAGAACATCATCTTCGGTTTCGTACATTATGATTACGACGTGTTGGTGTCCACCACCATCATCGAGAGCGGTATAGACATCCCCAATGCCAATACGATTATCATCAACGGGGCGCAGAACTTCGGGCTGAGCGACTTGCATCAGATGCGAGGCCGGGTAGGGCGCAGCAACAAGAAAGCTTTCTGTTACCTTTTGGCGCCTCCTTTGGCTGCCTTGACACCGGAAGCGCGCCGCCGCCTGCAGGCCATCGAGAATTTCAGCGACCTCGGTTCGGGTATCCACATCGCCATGCAGGACTTGGACATCCGTGGGGCGGGCAACCTGTTGGGGGCCGAGCAGAGCGGTTTCATCGCCGATTTGGGATATGAAACCTATCAGAAAATCTTGTCCGAGGCCGTGAAGGAACTGAAGAATGATGAGTTCGGCGACCTCTATGCCGAGGAAATTAGGAAGGGGAACGACTTGGGCGGTGAGAACTTTGTGGACGAGTGCGCGTTGGAGAGCGATTTGCAGATGTCTTTTCCCGACGATTATGTACCCAGCAGTAGCGAGCGCATGCTCCTCTATCGCGAATTGGACGGTCTGGAGCGCGATGAAGACGTGGAGGCATTCCGCTTGCGTATGAAAGACCGTTTCGGAGAGATTCCGGAGGAGGGCGAGGAATTGATTCGTGTAGTGACGCTCCGTCGTCTCGGCAAGTGCCTCGGTGCAGAAAAGATATTCCTCAAGGCCGGGCGCATGGTGCTTTATTTCGTGCAGAACGAGAAGAGTGCTTATTTCGAGAGCAAGGCTTTCGGGCAGTGCATCGCATACGCTGCCATGAATGCCCATCGCAGCAACCTGCGTGAGGCTAACGGCCGCCGTTCGATGGTGATTCAGGAGGTGCGTTCGGTGAAAGATGCCGTCGGGATACTCCGGCAGATTTCGGAGTTGCAGGCGGTGTGAGCACATGCTTGAAGGCGTGTTTCTTTTACTTGTTTGTACTTTTGCCGGAATCTTCGTAACTTTGGGCTTTGTAAGAACAAAAGTAGTCAGACGACAATAAAGATAAACATATAAATAGTGGAATAGTGATTCCATTCAGCTTTTAAGAAAACGAGCTTTTAGCTCTTATTCTCTCTACCTGAAACCGCCAAAATTACAGTCCAGAGAATAAGTAGGGGAAGGTTCGCGTCCGTTCGGGCGTGAACCATCCATACTTATGACTGGACGTGGTTACTTGGCGGTACCGAGGTGGAGTCATGGGATTGGATGGTTTACGCTTTTGTTTTTATGGTACACATTGGTCAGCTCATCGAACAGGAACTGCGCCGCCAGCGACGTTCTGTGTCATGGTTCGCAAAGGAACTCTATTGCGACCGTACCAATGTGTACAAACTATTTCGTAAGGAGAGCATAGACACGTTGTTGCTCTATCGTATTTCTTGTGTTTTGTCTCATGATTTCTTTAAGTACTATACCGACGACTTTGTTTCCGATAACAAACCGTAGCGGTTTTGTCTACGGTTTGTAGCCGTTACGTCTACAAATTCTATATGTCTTAACGCATTTTCCTCCTTAACTTTGCATCAGTTTAATTTCATATTAATAATTAAAAAGAAATGTTATGAAGAAGACTTTAAAATTTTTGAGTTGGATGTTTGTGGCCGTATTATCGGTTTTGTCCTTTTCTAGTTGTAGTGATGATGATGAAGGACATCCCTATGCGGGAACAGTTTGGGAATATGAAGATATTTATGAGTCTGGTACTATAACAACGCGTATTCGCTTTGCGGATGAAACAAAAGCTTATTATGAAGTAGAACAAAGAAATGCAGGAGGTACGATTGTTGACAATACGTCAAGTCCTTATTCTTATACATATTCTGGAACTTTGATTGTATTTAGACCCCAACAAACGGGAAAGGCAAATCTTGAAGGCGTTGTTAGTGAAGGCGTTAAAATGGTATTGACTAATACTTCAAATGGAGAGGAAATCTCTATATTATATAAAAAAGTAGCTTTTATTTGTAGAATGAATAAGAGAAGAGGGGGATGTTGGTTAGCTGTGTTTTCTTTGTTTTCTATAAAGATGTATTCAGTTCCTGCCTATCCTCATAAAGTCCTTTATAAGTTTGGGGACAGTACGGAAGTGTCAATTCGTCTTAAAGGCGACGAATACAACAAATGGGCTTTGACCACAGACAATTATACCTTACTACCTTCGGGAAATGAATGGTATTTTGCTAAGGCGGACAGCATGGGGAATGCTGTCCGTTCTGGTTATAAATTGTGTGCCGATGCCGAACGCCCGGAAAGTTTGCGTCGTTTTCTGGCGCAACAGCCGAAAGGGTTGCGTCCTATGGTGGATGAAGCGCAAAAGAGGAGGCTATCGTACAGAAATAGGGCTGTTGAAAAACGAGGAAGGCATGCGGCAGTCGTTGGAGAACGTCGTGCCTTGGTAGTCCTGATGTCATTTGCCGATGTAAGCTTCACTAAGACCGAGGCGGATTTCGATGCACTTTTCAACGAGCCGGGTTATGCCGTGGACGGGGCGCAGGGAAGCGTCTATGATTACTTCCGGGAGGTTTCCTACGGGCAGCTTTCGTTTCATTGCGACGTATTAGGGCCTTACAGGACCGTGTATCCTATGGCTTATTATGGCTCGAACGGTTATGGCGGTTCGGACGTGAATCCGTATGCTTTGTTTCTCGAAGCCATGGAACATGCCGTGCGGGAAATCGACTTGCAGGATTATGATGCCGACGGAGACGGTTATGTGGACAACGTGCATATCGTGTTTGCCGGATATGGTGAAGAAGCCGGGGCTTCTCCCTCCGCCATCTGGTCGCATGAGGCCATGTTCCCGGAAATCACCATGCAAGGCATGAAGATAGACCGTTATTCCTGTACGCCGGAGCTACGGGGAAACCGTGGAGGAGGTATATCACGTATCGGACCTTGCTGCCACGAAATGGGGCATGCTTTGGGAGCGATGGACTATTACGATACCGATTATACCACGGGCGGTAGTTTCGAGGGCACGGGCGTATGGGATGTCATGGCGCAAGGCAGTTGGAATAACGACGGTATCACCCCGGTACATTTCAACCCTTACGTGAAAGCCTATGATTTCGGTTGGGTGGGTGTGACTACGTTGACGCATACAGGAGATTATTCGCTCCATCCTTCCATTGGGGAGAAGGACGGCGTGTACCGGGTCGATACAGGTTCCGAGGGGGATTTTTATTTGTTGGAGAGCCGTGTTCGTGACGGGTTCGATACGGCATTGCCCGGTGAAGGGCTGATGGTGTATCACGTGCATCCCCGGATTAAGGAAGGGGCGTATGGCAATACGATAAACGCTTCGGCACCGCAAATGATGTATCCGGTGTGTGCTTCTTCGTCTGTGTCCGTTCCCTCATCTTCTTCTTATTCATACGGTGAGATTAATTCGGCAGGTTGCCTTTTCCCCGGTTCGTCTGGTAAAACGGAGTTCGGCGGGCAGACCGTTCCGGCGGCGTTTGCATGGGACGGGAGTGACGTAGGCTTCGAACTGTCCGATATAAACCGCACTGCGGACGGACAGGTTTCTTTCCGTTTTACGGTGGATGGTACGGTTTCGTCTTCGGAATGGAAGACGGAATGGAACGAAAGTTTTGAGAATCCCTCTTCCGCTTCATCATGGTTGGTGTCGAGCCAATGGGGCTATACAACGGAATGGGAACGTATGATGGCTGACAGTTCCGGAGGAATAGGGGAAATCGCTTCGTGGGACTACATAACCGATGCGGCAGATGGCTCATATTATATGGGGTTGGTACAGCGGTTTATGTTGGGAAGTTTGGGAGGTGTGATGGTGTCACCGCCCGTGACGGACAATCCCGACGGTAATGCCAAATTGTGTTTTTTTTACCAGAACAAGGCACGAAGCGGAGGACAGGTTACGTTGGAAGTGTATTGTAAAAAGGAAACCTCGAAGGAATGGATTCCTTTGCAGGTTTTGGATGCAATAACCGGTACGTGGACGAAACAGGAAGTGGATTTGCCCGTGAGCACGGAACGCCTTCAAGTCATATTCTTGGCCAAAACGGAAGGAGCTTGTGGGGCGTTTGTAGATGATGTATCCATATTGAAGCCGAGAAAGGGCGACGCGCTTGAAGTTGCAAGCAAACCGGTCGGTTGCCAAATCGGCGTGAGGGAGGGATGTTTGTGGGCGTCTTTGTCCGTTCCGTCTGTCTTGTCCGTCTATGCTTGGGATGGCCGCCGGATACTGTCCGGTCATTACGAAGCAGGGGAGCAGACGTTCCGTTTGCCATCCGGCATCTATGTGGTGCGAATCGGGGAGTACGTTCAGAAAGTTCGGATTCATAATTGAATCCGGACATCCGACGGCGACAGGACATTTCCATTCTTGTATTATGTCATTGAAAAACAAAGATTTTGTTTTGTAGCTTGAGTAAAATGAACTATATTTGTCCGTAAAGTTTGATAGATGTGGTTTTAAAAGAAGGACGGTATGGAAAAGGTGGATATGAATTACAGCTTCTTTAGCGGTAAAGAGCCGACTGATGCCCAGCTTGCTCAGTTGATGCGAGAAGCTTGTTCGGATGCTGTAGAACGGGCACGGGAAGCTGATGTTAAGTTTGAAGCAGAGTTGGAAAATATGGCGCGTCAGTATATGGCTGAATATAAAACTCGTTATGGGAGAACGTAAACCGCTATTGATTGTTGTAGCCGGACCCAATGGTTCCGGTAAAACAACTATTACCGCAAAGGTCTTGCATCATGAGTGGATGGAAGACAGTTATTATATCAACCCGGACAATATAGCCGAAGAGCGATTCGGTGGGTGGAATTCCATGGATGCTGTTTATAAAGCTGCGTTATACGCTGCACGTTTACGGGAAAGGCTTTTAGCAGAGCGCAAAAGTATGATTTTTGAGACTGTGATGTCTGCCCCTGATAAGGTTGATTTTATTCGCCGGGCAAAAGATGCCGGTTTTTTTGTTCGTGTCTTTTTTATTTCTACAAGTTCGCCTAAGATAAATGCGTCCCGTATAGCAGCTAGAGTTATGGAGGGTGGGCATGATGTTCCTATCTCTAAGATTATTTCGCGATATCAGAAATCTATTTCTAATTGTCGTATAGTTTCTTCTTTTGTGGACCGTACTTACGTGTATGACAATTCTATGGATGGGGTAGAAGCAAGGCTTTTGTATAGGATGAAAGATGGCCTGCTTTTTAAGAAGTACGTAACGGATATTCCCTTTTGGGCACGAATTATTTCTAGTGTAGACGAATAAAACTTTAGTTGGCCGTGGCACCGGTTTCTTCTTGCAGGCAGGAGAAGGAGAACGGCGGTGTGAGGATGAGGTGGCGCACCTCCGCATTGTCCATACGTGGAATGTCGCGAATGGTCTTACCCGAACAGGCTGCTTGGATGACACGACAGAAAAGTCCGTGACTTACTACCAATACACGTTTATCTTTGTAACGGGACACTGTATCGAGCAGGAATGTTTCCGCCCGGCGAAACATGGATTCTACGGGTTCGGCCCGGTGGTCTATCTTTGTACGTGCCTTCAGGATATCCATACCCGTGAACGGTCCCCAATCCCGTTCGCGAAGGAGAGGTGTGGATTCAAGAGGCAGGCCGTGCGGTTCGTTCAGTATCATAGCGGTGTCCATACAGCGTTTCAAGTCGCTGCACAATAAAGCATCGAAACGGATATTCTTCAATTCATCCCGTAGGGCTTGTGCTTGTGCAATTCCTTCGTGTGACAAATGCCCCGGCATGTGTCCTTGCAGGATGTGGGCTGCATTTTCTTCCGTTTGTCCGTGTCTCACCAGATAAAGTTCTGTCATAAAAGATAAGATTGTCGTGTAATAAGAGGTAAAGTAAGTAAAATAAATCCGTTTAATCGGCTTTTTTGCCGATTTTTCAGGGTTTCTTTCGTTTTTTCAATGATAATATCGTACCTTAGCTGTGTATAAACATTAAACATTTACACTTATGAAGATAGTGAACAGTTATATTTTTCGTGCCGTATGCGCTTTGCTTATCGGCCTTTTGTTAGTATCCAATCCGGAGAGGATGACCGGATTGTTGGTGCAAGTAATCGGCGGATTGTTTCTGATTTCCGGATTAGTCTCGCTCATTAATTATTTCATTATCCGTTATTCGGATAAAGTACCGGTCAAGCCCGTATTTCCTATGGTGGGGTTGGGCAGTTTGCTGTTTGGAGTATTTCTTGGCTTCTTCCCGGGGCTGTTCATTACTTATCTGATGTATATTTTCGGTTTTCTGATGGTGGTGGCCGGCATCAATCAGTTGTGGAATATGTTTCGCTTGCGTCGTTTGATACCTTTCCGTTGGTATGTTTTGTTTTTCACATTATTGATTACGGCTTTAGGCGTATTTGTGCTTTTCAATCCGTTGGAATCCGCTTCCGTCCCGTTCATTCTTTTGGGAGTGAGTTTCATGCTTTATGGTGTGTCGGAATTGATTAACGGCGTGCGTTGGCGTAAATATAGCCGGATGCAACAGCAAAAGGAACAAGTATTGATTGAAAGAGGAGATGAAGAAATTTGAGGGTAATTTCACAACAATAAAGAGGGAACGACAGCATTTTGGTCGTTCCCTTTCTTATTGTTGTGAATGTCTTTTATTTTACGAGCATTTTTATGGTTTCCTTATAATCCTTGTAGATTACTTGTATCAAGTAAGTACCATGGGTATAGTCGTGTGCGTAAACCGGAATCTCAGTTTTCCCGTTTTGGGCTGCGATTTCTTCATGCTTTATGAGGTTGCCTCTTAAAGAATAAATCCGGTAAACCACAGTTCCGTCTTGCGTGTGGTCGACGACCAATGTGGCACTCTCCCTGACAGGGTTGGGTGTCAGGTGCACGGAGAATTTTCCGGCTTCACTTGCGGCGATGCTGCTTGCCCCACCAGTAGTGAACGTTTGTTCTTCTCCGTAGGTCGTTCCGGACGCGGTTTTAGCGAAACTCCTGTATTTATATGTGGTGTAAGGTTTCAAGTCATGCAGCTCTGCTTTCATTTTCTCGCCGTCCACGATAACCGTTTGCTTGTCGGCGTAGCTTCTGGCAATATCCTCTGTCCAGTATTCAAATCCCTTTTGCAGGATTTCTTCCGAACCGCTGATGATGTAGCCCATCAATGTGACGGACGTACCGTCCGGCGATGTGATGGTGATGGTTTGCACGGTGGGCGGGAAGAGTACGAAAGCATCGGCTGTCCCGAATCCTATCCATTCGCTGAAATACTCTTTTTCTTGGTATTTCACAAAAGCGCGGTATTTATAGTAAGTACTTGGCGTTAGGCTGCGCAGGCTGAAAGCCAGTTTGCCGTCTACGGGAGGTTGTGCGAGCACGGTGTTCGACGGAACCAAATCCGGCGCGTCATATTTCCGCCACTCGAAACCGAATTGTGCGTCGCTGTAAGTGTCACACGCCGTGAGGGCATGTAATGTGGCCGAAGTGTGCGAGCATGCATCAGCAGCTTCTATGGTGGCGCTGATAGGTTGTGTCGTAAACGTGTTCCATTCGGAATAAGTACTGTTCGTACCGATTTGGATAAAGGTACGGTAAGATACGGTGGCGTGAGCCGGCAGGTCTGTCAACCGGCAGGGGGTACCTTCTTTTCGGAACGTTTCGTTTCCCACTTTCCATTCTACGCCCGAAGCGGTAATGGCGGAGGGATCGGCCAAGTCGGATGACACCGTGACCAGTGCAGAGGTTTGCAAGGCTTCCACGACATTGCCGCCGACGGTGACCCGAAGGGTGGAGAAGGAGTTCCATCCGCTGGCATAAGTTCCATGTGGCGTTTTCACGTAAGCTGTCGGGGAATAGTATCCGCCGGGATATAGTCCCGTCAGTGTCACGAGAGAGTCTTTTCCGTTGAGCACATAGTGCTTCCCGTTCAAATCCAATCCTTTTTCTATCACTGTGGCATCTCCCGTGTCGAAACGACAAACGAGGGTCGCTGTAGTCTGTGTGGCTTCTTTCAAAGCCCAGGAAACCTTGACGGGAAGGGTAGGATATAAATCCCCGAGGTTATTGTAGAACGTTTCCTCTATGTCGCCTTCATTTGGGATGTTTACGATGGCGTAATGCTTGATGGAGTATTTCGTGCCCTCTATCAGTCCGGATATGGTGGTCTTGAATACATTTTTGTCAATCCCGTGGGTAGAAGGTTCTCCTTTCACTTTCGTCCATAAAGTCATGTCGTTCCATGCCCAATTGTGTTTCTCTAATGTGTCAAAAGGCACGTAGTAACAGCCGCTTTCCTTTAGCGTACCTTCTATTTTGTCCGTGTCCAATGTATGCAAGGCGGTTATGCGAGTTTGCGTGGCGTTAAGTTCTATGGTATGGCAGAGTACTCCCGTGTTCTTCGTGGTGAAGAACCGTGCACTGCTGTAAATGGTCTCGTGTTCGGTTTTCACGATAGCTCGCATGCAATAGGATGTGTTGCCTTGTAGTCCCGTTACGGTAGCGCGCACGAATCCTGTTTCGTCCATGGGGCTGCCGTCCACAACAGCTATAATCTTGTATCCTTCTTCCAGCGGATGGCCGATGCCCACCTCGAAACTCACATTCTTTACTTTTGCCGGGTCACCCTTGATGAGGGCAAGCAGGTCGGCTGTAGTACGTGTGGGTTGTGCGCTCAGTTCCTCGAATAAGTTACCGGTCTTGAACTTTTTGGACGGCATGAGGTTTTCCATACCGTTTTCTTCCCATGCTAACAAGTATTCGTATTCCGTGTCAGGAGATACTTCAATGTCTGTTTCCGTGCCGCTCCATGGAATTTCCGTGTAGTCCGTTTCTGTGGTTTTCTTGTATTTCAATACCATGTTGCTTGGAACGTTGTCCGGATTCGGGGTGATTCGCTCCAGATGCGCGGTGTAATAGTCCGTTCCGGTAGAAAAGACATCCGCCGTGCGGAAATGTGGAAGGGTGTAGTTGTCCCCCGTCCAGGCGTGGCATTTGTCCGCGGTGGCCGTGTCGTTATAGGCTTGGGCAGCCTCGTTTAAGTCCTGCCGGAAATCCTTGCCTTTCATGTCGAATACGCCTAAGATGTACTGTGACTGTTGGTAATAGTCATTGCCGATGGACTTTCCCGTTTCCGTGCTGTAATAAGTATTCCGGATGCGGGTCGGTACGTTGTATTTGTCTATCAGGTAACTGGCATCCCCTGCGATGCTACCTATCTGTTCTTCCGATCCGGTGGAACTTACCGTCCCCGAATTGTAACATCCGTAAATCAAGGGCGTGATACCTATTGTACTGTATTGGAATACGCCGGTGATACCGCCTCCGTTATTGTAGAACGTTTGTCCTTTCCGGCCGTTGCATGCGATGGCACCGATGTTGTAGCTGTTTACAATACTTCCTGAATTGTGAGAACTGATGCCGCCTACGGTGGCTTTCATGTCGCTTTGTACGGCAATGCGTCCCGTATTGCCGCTGTTGATGACGAGGCCATAATTACTGGTGGTAATGCCGGCAGCCGAGAACGGGCTGTATATCGTTTGTGACGAACTGAACCGTATGTTTACCTCTCCTTCGTTCAGGCAGCCGTTGATGGTGGAGCCGGAAAAATTGGTGGCCACTATGCCTGCTAGTTCAATGCCTTCGCTTTGGTAAGATGCGCTGGTGCCCGACAGGGTGGCTTGGTTGATGCAGTTGGTGATGCGGATATCTTTCCCGTTGCACACTCCCACGATGCCTCCTGCTTCCGCGCTTCCCTTTTGCGACACTTTCACGGTAATGGCTCCTTCGTTTCGGCAACTGTTTACAGTCCCTTTCGTACTGCCCACGATGCCACCTATAGTGAGTTCGCCCCGGTGGTCATCGAAGGTGATTTTTCCAAGGAAGCGGCAAGCCGCGATGGTTGTGTAGGTTGCCGCTTCACCGACGATTCCACCGACCGTGGCTGTGGAATTTAGTCCTGCGGAAGCCAGCTCGCAGGTTTCATCTAATGTCAGGTTGTAAACTGTTCCTCTCGTATAATCTCTGGCATAACCTTTGAGCGTAGCAATGAATCCTGAATTCCCGTAGATATTTTGTACGTGTATGCCGGACAGGGTATGGCCGTTACCATCGAAGAAGCCAGTGAATTCCTCTATGGGAACCCAATAATGCGCTTCCATATCCAAGTCGTTGTCCAAAATAATGCGGCTTGCAGGAAATGTCCTGCCTTGACTAGATAAGTATGATAGTCCTGCCAGTTGTTCTGCTGTGGAAATATGGTATTCCGGCCGGTTGTTACCGTCCCACCATGATGTGTCGTAATTGCCTTCGTCCGTCCAGTTTCCGGTTTGTGCCCACATCATGCCGACAGACAAACAGCAGGTACACAGCGTCCATAATTTTTTCATGGTTTTTATTTTTGAAGTAAATACTATTCCTTTTTCTTCAGTTCCGCGTCAAACTGCCGGATGGCGGCCATACCCTCGTTGCAGGCGCACGGACCGCTGATGCAGCCGCCCGGGCAAGCCATCACCTCAATCATGCGCGTAGGGCATTTGCCCGTTTTGGCGTACGCCCGCAGTGCGGCAATGTTTTTCTTGTTCAGGTCAGCTATCAGTGTACCTTGCAGTTCTGGGTCGCCTACCATGTTTTTTACGGCCGTGAATACACCGCCGGTCTTGGCAAAGCCGTGTGCGTCATGTCCGGCATGTTCTTCGGGCGTAAAGTCCTCACATGCCGCCATGTCTATTTCCATTCCTTCAATGACGGCATCCAGTTCACGGAACGTCCATACGAAGTCTACGTTGGGATTCTCGCGTCCTTCCGCCTTTTTGGAGGCGCAGGGGGCGATGAACACCGTCAGGGCTTCCGGATGTTTTTTGCGGGCATATTCCGCTACGTAGTACATGGGAGAACCCGTGGAAGACACGTAAGGCATGATTTCGGGGATGTGTTTCCGCGCCAACTGTACGTAAGCCGAGCAACAACTGGTGGTCATGAACGCAGCTCCGCTTTCCAATTTCTCTTTGAATTCTTCCGCTTCCCGCCGTATGGTTTCTTCGGCGCCGTATGCCACTTCGAGTACGTCGCTGAAACCGATGGCTTTCAATGCACCGAATACTTTCTCTACCGGCTGTTTGAATTGGGCCAACACGGAGGGGGCCACCATAGCCACTACTTGTCGTCCTTCCTTGATGCGGTTCAGCACATCGAATACGGCACATTGGTCGAATATGGCACCGAACGGACAAGCGTTCAGGCATTTGCCGCAATAGATACATTTTTCCGGGTCGATATGCTCTACGCCGTATTCGTCTTTGGAAATGGCTTTCACGGGACAAGCCTCTTCGCACGGCACAGGAATGTACACGATAGCGTGGTAAGGACATACCTGATGGCACCGGCCGCAACTGATACATTTTTCGTGGTCGATGTAGGCTTTCCCTTCGCTGTCGTAGTGAATGGCATCTTTCGGACAGTTGTTGTAGCAAGGCCGCGCGGCACAGCCGCGGCACAGGTTCGTCACCTCGTAGTTGATTTTCACGCACGAAGAGCACGCTTCGTCCATTACGCTGAGGATACTTTTCTCCGAATCGATTTCTTTTCGTTCCATCATGCGGGCGGCGTAGGTAGACAGACGTTCGGTTTCGTCGGTTTCATCCGTCATGTCAAAGCCCATCATGGCCATGGTCTTGTATTTTGTCACTGCACGTTCTTTATACACGCAGCAACGCCCCAACGGTTTTTGCTTGCGTGGATGCAGTTCCACAGGCAGCCGGTCTACTTTTTCCAATAACTCGTTTTCTTTCCACATTTTCACCAAACGCGCCAATAATTGGTAGCGGATGAACATGATGTTGTTGTTATATGCCATCGTTTAGGATTATTTAGTTTTGATTATTGGACAAATCTACGAAAAAAAAGGCAATCTTTTGTATCTTTGTGTTAATTTTATGACAGAATGTTTCAATAATATTTCAGAAAGCGGTTTTTCAGCCCTGTTGGATGTACTTTTGGCTGGAAAAAGTCCCGGTAGGGAAGGTTGGAGATTGTTACTTGCCGGTTTGGACGACGGGCAGGATGAGTCTCTTCGTGCCCTTGCGGCAGAGGCTGCCCGGAAGCGTTTCGGGAACGGGATATTCATTCGCGGACTCGTTGAAATCTCTTCGTGGTGTCGCAACAACTGTTATTATTGCGGGCTTCGCCGTTCCAACCGTTTCGCCTCGCGCTACCGTTTGTCTCAGGAGCAAATACTCGATTGTTGCCGGGAGGGGGCACGGCTCGGCTTCGGGACTTTTGTCTTGCAGGGCGGAGAAGATGGGGAACAAGATGAGGATTGGATAGAAGAATTGGTGGGCAAGCTCCGCGCGGAGTTCCCCGGACATGCCATCACGCTGTCTGTGGGGGAACGCGACGGGGAGGTGTACCGCCGCTGGCGTGATGCAGGGGCGGATCGTTACCTGCTTCGCCACGAAACACGGAATGAGGCGCATTATGCCCTTTTGCATCCACGTGAGATGGACGGTGCACGGCGTCGGGAATGCTTGCGGACGCTGAAAGCTTTGGGGTATCAGACTGGAGCCGGCATGATGGTGGGGTCGCCCGGTCAGACATGGGATTGCTTGTTGGACGACATCGCTTTTTTGGAAGAATTGGAACCGGAAATGATAGGCATGGGTCCTTTCGTTCCGGCTGCCCATACGCCTTTTGCCCGTCATCCGGCAGGGTCGGTGCCTTTGACGCTCCGCCTGATTGCATTGATGAGGCTGCGCTTTCCGGAGGCATTGATTCCGGCCACCACGGCTTTGGCTACGTTAGACGCACACGGGCGTGAGGCCGGTATCTTGGCAGGGGCAAACGTGGTGATGCCTAACTTGTCCCCTTTGGCTGTGAGGGGGCAATACAGTATTTACGACCATAAAGCGTCCGGAGGGAGCGAGGCAGCCGAAGGGTTGCACCGTCTGGAGCAGGATTTGAAAAATAGGCTACCACATCTCATACGGTCGCGGAGACAGTCCGGGACATGGGGGAGGAAAGTAGCTGTAGAACGATTAGATATGAAGATAATGTATGATGTGAAATCGGAACGCGCCGAAGAGTTTATCTCCGACGCGGAGATACGTGAGACAATGGCATACGCCGAAGCGCATAAGGACGACCGTCCGCTCATCGTGTCCATATTGGAGAAAGCACGCCTTTGCAAAGGGCTTACCCATCGCGAGGCTGCCGTGCTGTTGGCTTCCGGGCAGCAGGACCTGACGGAAGAGATGTTTGCCTTGGCACGCGACATCAAGCAGCGTTTTTATGGCAACCGCATCGTGATGTTCGCCCCGTTGTACCTTTCCAATTATTGTGTGAACGGTTGCGTGTATTGCCCTTACCATGCCAAGAACAAGACGATACGGCGGCGTAAGCTGACGCAGGAAGAAATCCAAAGGGAAGTCATCGCCTTGCAGGACATGGGACACAAGCGGTTGGCTTTGGAGACCGGCGAAGACCCGCGTAACAACCCTATCGAATATGTGTTGGAGAGCATTCGTACGATTTACGGCATCAAGCATAAGAACGGGGCCATCCGGCGCGTGAATGTGAACATTGCCGCCACGACGGTGGAGAACTACCGCCGCTTGAAAGACGCGGGCATCGGTACGTATATTCTTTTTCAGGAGACGTATAACCGGACGAATTATGAGGCACTTCATCCTACGGGACCGAAGAGCGACTATGCTTACCACACCGAGGCCATGGACCGTGCCATGACGGGCGGTATCGACGATGTGGGTATCGGCGTGTTGTTCGGGTTGGAGACCTACCGTTACGACTTCATCGGTTTGCTGATGCATGCCGAGCATCTGGAAGCCCGTTTCGGGGTCGGGCCGCACACCATCAGCGTGCCGCGCCTGTGTCCGGCCGACGACATAGACACGGCGGATTTCAAGAACTGTGTGCCGGACGAGATTTTCCATAAAATTGTGGCTGTGCTCCGTATTGCCGTACCTTATACGGGAATGATCGTGTCCACGCGCGAGACGCCTGCCAGTCGGGAGAAGGTATTGGAATTGGGCGTGTCGCAGTTGAGCGGCGGTTCCCGTACCAGCGTGGGAGGATATGTGCAAGAAGAGACGGAGGAGAACTCCGCCCAGTTCGACGTGTCCGACCGCCGTTCGTTGGACGAGGTGGTGGGATGGCTGCTCGATTTGGGCTACCTGCCCAGTTTTTGCACGGCCTGCTACCGTGAGGGGCGTACGGGCGACCGTTTCATGTCGTTGGTGAAGAAGGGACAGATAGCCAACTGTTGCCTGCCTAATGCCTTGCTGACCCTGAAAGAGTATTTGAATGATTATGCGTCGCCTGCCACCCGTGCGAAAGGAGAGGCCATGATTGCCCGTTTGTTGGAAACCGTGCCTGGCGGACGGGTTCGGGAGAATGCCCGCCGCTATTTGAAAGCCATAGAGGATGGCGGACGTGATTTCCGTTTTTAAAATGTAGGTAAGATACGTTATGATGAAAGAAGAAACTCCACGTGCCAACCGTTTCCATATCGGATTGTTCGGTCGCCGCAACAGCGGCAAGTCTTCGTTGGTGAATATGCTGACGGGGCAGCAGGTTGCCGTAGTGTCCGATGTGCCGGGCACGACGACGGATGTGGTATTGAAGAATATTGAATTGCCGGGTGTCGGGGCTTCCGTTTTGGTTGACACGGCCGGTTATGACGACGAAGGGGAATTGGGCGGACTGCGTGTAAAACAGACCGTCAATGCTGCCCGCAGGGTGGATTTGGCTTTGATCGTCGTGTCGGGTTTGCCGGACGGGGCAGAGAAGGAAAAGGCTTGGGCGGAGCGTTTTCGGGTGGACGACATTCCCGTTCTGTATATATATAATAAGGTGGACGAAGATGGCGGAAGCCATGTCGGTGCTTGGCGCGTGGCGTTGGGGGCGACGGATGTGGTATCGGTTTCGGCGCGTACGGGAGAAGGCCGTGACCGTCTGCTGTCTGCGATGGCCGAGGTGTATCGCCGTACGGATGAGGTGGAGGATTTGACGGGAAACTTGGCGGGCGAATGCGATACCGTGGTGTTAGTCATGCCGCAAGACATCCAGGCACCTAAGGGACGGTTAATCCTGCCACAGGTACAGACCTTGCGCAACCTGTTGGACAAACGTTGTACGGCTTTGTGCTGTACGGCCGACCGTTTGTCGGCCACGTTGTCCGTCTTGTCGTCGCCCCCGTCCCTGATTATCACGGACTCGCAAGTATTTCCTACGGTGGAGCCCCTTTGCCCGCCGCAAACGCGGCTGACTTCTTTTTCCGTTTTGTTTGCCCGCCAGAAGGGGGACATCCGGCAGTTCCTGCAGGGGGCGGAGGCGTTGTGCGCTTTGCGTCCTGATGCCCACGTGCTGATAGCGGAGGCTTGCACCCACGTGCCGCAACATGAAGATATAGGACGCGTGAAGCTTCCTCGTTTGTTGCGTCGTAAGTTCGGCGAGGCTTTGCACATTGACATTATGTCCGGTAATGACTTTCCCGAAGACTTGTCCGCTTACGATTTGGTCATCCATTGTGGGGCGTGCATGTTTACGCGCCGCCATGTGCTGAACCGTTTGAGACGGGCACGTGCCTGCGGTGTGCCTGTGACCAATTATGGAGTAGCCATAGCGGCCTTGACCGGTATCTTGGACAAGGTGGCGGTGCCGGAGTAGGGGGATTGGAAACCGGTTCGTGGAGGTCTTCGGATTGCCCGGCTTAAAGAGCGTTTTCAATCTCCTGAGATTGATTTTTCGTTCGGCTGAGATTGATTTTTCGTTTGGCGCACAAATTTCAGGGGCTTTCCTGAAGGTTCGGGATGATGGTTTAGTGGATTGATTTTTAGTTGATTGAATGCTTTTAGGAAAGAACAGCGGTTTTCGGCCTGAATGAAGGGAGGTGTTTCCGGGAACCTTCCCTATGGGGCGTGTCGGATGACCTTATTTTCCGATGCAGGACGTTGCCCGTCCTCTTATTTTCTGTTGCGGAAGCCGCGTTTTTTACTTTTTTTGTGTTATCTTTGCCCCACATTTCGGCCATGCCGGAAAGGAAAACACTCAGACGGGATATAAAGAGGAAAAAGATATGCAACAACTCAAGGAGCGCATTTTGCGCGATGGAAAATGTTTCGAGGGAGGAATACTGAAAGTGGACAATTTCATCAACCATCAGATGGATCCCATACTGATGAAGTCCATGGCCGTGGAATTCGTGCGCCGTTTCGCGTCGCGCGATATAAACAAGATACTGACGATAGAAGCCAGTGGCATAGCTCCGGCCATCATGGTGGGCTACCTCTTGGAACTTCCGGTGGTCTTTGCCAAGAAGAAGAAACCGAGCACGATGGAAAACATGCTGGTGACGAAAGTCTTTTCGTTTACTAAAAACAATACGTACGATGTATGCGTGTGCAAGGATTATTTGCAGCCGGGCGACAAGGTGCTTTTCATAGATGATTTTCTGGCCAATGGCAATGCGGCCAAGGGCGTGATGGATTTAGTGCGTCAGTCTGGAGCCGAACTTGCCGGCATGGGTTTCCTCATCGAGAAGGCTTTCCAGCATGGCGGTGATTATTTGCGTGCACAAGGCATTCATGTGGAGTCGTTGGCGGTAATCGAAAGTTTGGAGGGATGCCGCATAACTTTGAAAGAATAACCTTATACGCTCTTGTGGTTTTAAACGTAATACCCTCGGAAGTTCAACCGGAAACTTCCGAGGGTATTACGTTTGTAAGGTGTATTTACGGATGCCAAGGTTTGGCCGGGTCTTTCAAGGCAAGAGCCCGCCTGTCCTTTGTGAATTGACTGATGTAGAACATGAAAAGGATGGCGGCCACAGTGCATCCTATGATGTCGAACAGCCCCCAATTCCTGCCATATATATTATAATGTATGGCCGACCACGGAGTGTATATATATAAGGTGTTGACAGCAATGAGCAGCAATCGTACCTCCGTTGGCCCCAGTTTGCCGTATGTCAGCCGGAATTCGTTGATAATGATAGTGCAGACGTAAGTATAGATGGACAAGCACAAATATCCGGCCAGAATCAGAAATGCCACGTCCATCCTCATCATGGGGGATAATCCCAGTCCCAAACAGATAAGACATGTGGTCAAAGCGTCTAAAGTGTGGTCGATGAAAAAGCCGTATACAGGCCTTTGCGTGCGGCGGACGCGCGCCAATGTACCGTCCAGACTGTCTCCGTACCAATTAATGACTAACCCCAATGAAGCCAACCATAGGAATTTGGTGTCGATATGGGCCAATATGCCTCCGACGGCGAAAAGTACGGCTCCTATCACGCCAATGAAAGTCAGGAAGTCGGATGTGACCCATGCCGGTTGTCTCTGTGCCAGCCATATCAGCAACTTCTTCTCCATCTTGTTTAAAATGGAGGTTTGGATTCTTTCAGATGATTCGTTTCCCATTTTTAGTGTTCTTTTGTTCCCTTTTAGTCTTTTGCCGTCAGGACTGCACGTGAATGCTTTCTTCTGAAGATACAGTTCTTCCGGATACTTGGAAAATGAATTTCCCGACTTTACCATTCCGTTGGGGGAGATAGTGAAGTCGGGAGTTTTGTTTAGTGAGCCTTACAAACCTTTTAAAAGAACCCAATTACATGGGTAGAATTTGGTCGGCAGTTTTTTGTTTTGGCGGAAAGACAGGGATTCGAACCCTGGGAACAGTTGCCCGTTCACCGCATTTCGAGTGCGGCCCGATCGACCACTCCGGCATCTTTCCTTGTTCGGTGGGCAAAGTTACAACTTTTTTGTGATACGCGAGCGAAAAGTTCCAAAAAAGTATGGGGAAATAGTGAGATAAGGGGTGGAAAATGGAGTTTTGCCGGACTCTTTCCTTCCTGGAGGTTGAATTTAACAATCTGATTCTAACAGACCATGAATGTTTGAAAGACTTCTTGTTTTTGATGTCGTGTCATTTTATTGTAATACAGTTTAATTTTTATGGGGAAAATATGAATAATAATCCGTTTTTTATATGGCAGCTTAATTTCTTTTGTATATATTTGCCATGTCATAACATGAGAAAACTTTTCAATTTATTATTCATATAAAACTTAAGCGTATGAAAAGGTTTACAAATGTTAAATCGGGGGGGGTAATTTTGACATTACTACTTCTCGCGTTGGTCTCCGGTAGTGTTTGGGGACAAGAAGTTTTAAAGAGCGGTGATTTCAGAAAATTATCGGCGTATTCTTATACAGCGGATAAGGAAGTTGTTGTAGGTAATGATACCTGGTTGGTTAGTACTTCCCAATATAATGCGAGTGTTTTTTATTTGGGATGTAATAGTAAAAACGCTGCAAAAGGGCTTTTAAGTGATAAATGGGCTGATGTTATTGCTGCAATAAAGAACCAAGATGCTTCTTTTAAGGAAAACACGGACCATGCTTATGCTATGCGCTTACAATTAAATGGAACTTCTTTGAGTGATGTTGGTCACATTCAGTTTGATTGGGCTGGTAGCAATGATGCAATGAGGATGTATCTGCTTGTGGATGAGGGAGACGGATTAGTTTTGAAAAACACATTAACTTCAGGTAGCGGTCCGACTGTTGCAGGAAGTATTTCATACGAATTTGCTCAACCTCAGAGTATAAAAGATATAGTGTTAGTAGCTGTGCCAAGTTCTAATTCTAAAACCATACGAATGTCTACGTACGAAATAACGAAGGCGGTTGCTACAAATAAGGTTGCGACTCCTACGTTCGAACCAATAGACGGAACAACATTTGATGAAAGCCTAATTGTAAAAGCGACCTGTGCAACAGAGGGAGCATCCATCCATTACACGACAAACGGTGATGAACCGACAGTTGATTCTGATGTTCTTACGGAAGCGGGGATCACCATTACTGAAACTACTGCCGTTAAGGCTATTGCTGTAAAGGAGGGATTAGATAACAGTAGTGTGGTAACAGCTACTTATACTAAGGTGGAACCTTTTGCTTCTTTGGCTGAATTGAAAGAAAAAGGTGGGGCAACCGCTGCTGGTGTACCTTGTATAATGAAATTGACAGATGCTGTGGTGACGTATGCCGACTCCCGAAAGGCTTATATTCAAGATGAAACAGCAGGGTTGTATGTTTTTGGCTCAAATAAATTGAAGGCCGGAACGAAGTTGAACGGTGTGGTAGCTGCCCAATTGGCATTGTACTTTGGCCTGTATGAATTGAAAGTAGACGGAGGGGAGTTCGACAATGTTGCGGTTACTAACGACGTTGAGATTCCGGTACAAGAGGTGACTGTGGCTGAATTGAACCAAAACTTTGCCCAGTATGAATCCATGCGTGTAAAAGTGGTAGATGCGACGGTAACATCAAGCTTTAACGATAAGAATGGAGAAATCGAGCAAAACGGCGAAAAGATAGCACTCAGGGCGGCTGATGAAAACATTACGGCGGATGTGCAGGCCACGGTTGATGTAACAGGGTATCCCGGTTTGTATAATTCCACAAAGCAATTGAATGTAATCTTGCAAGAGGATATTGCTGTAAAGACTGCAGGCAAGACGCAGGCTACGTTGACTTTTGATTCGGATGCTTATTCTGTGAATGTGGGCGAGTCCTTAACGGTCAAGGCTACTACAAATTCTTCGGCTTCGGTGGTTTATTCTTCTTCGGATAAAACGATAGCTACGGTGGACGAGAATACGGGAGAGGTCCAAGCCGGTAACAAGGCCGGGACGGTAACGATTACGGCCACTGTAACCGAAAATGATAAATATACCGGTGCAACTGCAACTTGTACCGTGAAAGTGGTAGATCCGGGTATTGTACCTGATGTTGTAGCCTTGGTTTCGGAAAAAGATGGTATATATTATGCGATGTTAAATACCACGGGTAACTCAAAAAATAAGTTGAATGCGAGTGAAGCTACTATTCTTAATGGGAAAGTTATTACAGATAGAATGGATTTGTGTGGTTGGGTAGTAGATCAAAGTGCTGGATATATTAAAGATTTCAATGATAATATGTTTGTAGCCCACGGTTCTGGTAATACGGATTTGGTGTTGCAATCCAATGGTTTTAAATGGGAATATTCTGATGAAATGTGGACGTGTGTTGATGAAAAGAATAAACAAAGAGCCATAGGATTGAATTCTTCAACCAATGATGATGTAACCAAATATTTCTTTGGAACATATTTGGTGAATGAGATAGCTGCCAAATATCCTGCCCCTGTCGTAATGCCTATAACCGAGGGGTACCATAGGAATGTGACTTCCGGCGATTACGGTACTATCTGTCTTCCCTATGCCGTGGCCGCAGAAGATATGGCTGGTGCAGAGTTCTTCAGCATTGCCGGAAAGGTCATGAAGGGTGAAGAGCCGCAGTCCATAGTATTGGAACAAGTGACCAACCTTGAGGCAGGGGTACCTTATATATTCAGTGCAACTTCTGACAAGCTTATAGCTGCATACAGTGGAAAGGCTGTGGCTGTGGCTGAAGAGGCAAACGGTTTGATCGGTTCCTTTGAGGGGCAAGATGTGGCTGAAGGCATGTACCTGATTAGTGCTCAAAATAAAGTGCAACTTTGCGGTAAGGGTTGTAAGATTTCGGGAAACCGTGCCTATATTGATATGAATGAAGTTCCGGAATACAGTGGAGAAGTTGGTGTGAACCAACGCCTGATTTCATTTGAAGATGCGACCGGTATCTCCGAAACAATGGTTGAGGGCGGTTTGGCAGATGTGTACACACTTAGCGGTGTGGAAGTCCGTCATCAGGTCAACGAATCAGAGGCCACTCAAGGCTTGCCGCAGGGCATTTATATTGTGAATGGTAAAAAAGTAGTAGTAAAATAGTATTAACAAGTTGAAATATGGACAAGAAAATATATATAAAACCGGTTTGCGAAATGGCAGAATTTGAGATTCAAGATTCATTGCTGTTGAATTGCTCCATAGGAGTCGATAACACGCCACAGGATGGAATAGAAGGTCGGACCAATATGAATCAAGGTTTTACCGATATATGGGGTAACGAGTATTAATATTTTGGTACACTTTTGAACGTGATACGGCAAAGCCGCTTCGGATGAAAACCCGGAGCGGCTTTTTCCTAATCTGGTGAAAAGGGTTATCTTTGCAAAAACAAAGATAGTGAAAGGCGAGCGCAGAGACAAGCGAAAACGTAGTTTTCTGGCTTGGCTCTGCCGAGCCGCATCCTATCTTCGTGAAACAAAAGTGGTTTGCAGCATGAAAGACGATACGCTCAGGAAGTTGAAGATATTGGCAGAGTCGGCCAAATATGATGTGTCCTGCTCTTCGAGCGGTACGGTGAGGCGTAACGTGAAAGGCGGAGTGGGGAATACCGTGGGAGGCATCGGTATTTGCCATAGTTTTGCTGAGGACGGACGTTGCATCTCCTTGCTGAAAGTCATGCTGACGAACTATTGTATTTACGATTGTGCTTATTGTATCAACCGCCGTACGAATGATATTCCCCGTGCCACACTCTCCGTATCGGAATTGGTGGACCTGACGATGGAATTCTACAAAAGGAATTATATCGAAGGATTGTTCCTGAGTTCCGGTGTAGTGAGGAACCCCGATTATACGATGGAACGTTTGGTACGTGTGGTGAAAGACCTGCGTACGGTGCACCGTTTTAATGGGTATATCCATTTGAAAAGTATTCCGGGAGCCAGTCGTGAGTTGGTGGACGAGGCGGGTTTGTATGCAGACCGTATGAGTGTGAACATAGAGATTCCCAATGAGGCTTCGCTAAAGTTGTTGGCACCGGAGAAAGATCATGAGAGTGTCTACCGCCCTATGGGATATATACAGCAAGGTGTACTGGAGAGTGCGGAAGAACGGAAAAAACACCGGCATGCTCCCCGTTTTGTTCCGGCAGGACAGAGCACGCAAATGATTGTGGGAGCAACCGGGGAGTCCGACCGGGATATTTTGTACCTCTCGTCCGCATTGTACGGTCGGCCTACCATGCGGCGTGTGTATTATTCCGGTTATGTGGCCGTGAATACGTACGATCCTCGCCTTCCGGCTCTGAAACAACCGCCGTTGGTCAGGGAAAACCGTTTGTATCAGGCAGACTGGTTGATGAGGTTCTATCAGTTCAAAGTGGAAGAGATTGTGGATGAAACGCATCCTGATTTGGATTTGGAAGTGGATCCGAAGCTGGCCTGGGCTCTTCGGCATCCCGAACAATTTCCCGTGGATGTGAACCGTGCGGAGTATGAACGGATTTTACGGGTGCCCGGTATTGGGGTAAAGTCGGCCCGTCTGATTGTTTGTTCGCGCCGTTTCGGCCGTTTGACGAGTTTTGATTTGAAGAAAATGGGATGTGTGATGAAGCGTGCCCAATATTTCATAACCTGTGGGGAGTTGGAAGCCAAGGGAGTGAATGAGCTTTATCCAGAACGTGTCCGTTCTTTATTGGTGCAGTCGAAAAGCCGGAAGAAGCAGAATGACGGGCAGTTGACGTTGCTGTTTAAGGAGGAGCCTGCATGAGGAGTATGACAGAGGATAGTGTTTTCGTGTACGACCGTACATGGGACGGTTTGCTGACAGCGGTGTTCGATGCATTCTACCGTCACCAGTTTCCTGTGGCGATTATCGGAGAAAAGGACACGCCTCCTCTTTTTGCAGTCGTACATCGGGTGACAACGGATGAAGAAAAAGCCGGAAGAGTGTTTCGGGCATTGCAAAGGAAACTCTCTACGGCAGCACTGGCTTGTCTGACGACCAGTCTTTTCTCCGAACTGCCGGATTTGGACTTACCTTTGTTTCGGTATGTATGTAAAGCCGTGAAGGCCGGGCAGAGCATTGAAACGAATTTTGCCGACCCGGATGTGCTTTTTGTGACGAATACCTATCGTAAGGTGCGTTATGAACGTCTTCGCATGATGCAATTCGTGCGCTTCCAGAAAACTGCCGACGGAACTTATTTTGCCATGATAGAGCCGGACTATGACGTGTTGCCTTTAATCGTTCCGCATTTTAGCGACCGTTTTTCGGAAGAATGTTGGCTGATTTACGACCGGCGTCGCCGGTATGGCTACTATTATGCTGGGCATAAGTCCGTACGTGTTACTTTTGAAGATGGAGCAGAGGTTTTCCGACTGCCGGACGGACGTTTGAGCGAAGCGATGCGGGACGAGGATGAAATGTGGTATCAGGAGATGTGGCGGACGTATTTTAAAGCCATTTGTATCAAGGAACGCTTGAATCCCCGTAAACACCGGAAAGACATGCCGGTACGTTACTGGAAGTATCTGACCGAAAAGCAAATTGGGGAACAAGAAAAATAAGAGGAGAACGCGGGCACGTTCTCCTCTTTTAAAATGAGAAAAATCAGTGTGGTTAGGCGGTGATTTTTCTCATGGCGTTTAATGCTTGGATCGCTTTCTCTCCTGCTTTTTTGTCGCAAGTAGAAGGAGTCGTTTTTGCATCTTTGGTTTGAGTCGTATCCTTTTCCTCAATCATGGCTACTAAAGCTGTCGGTTTGGCCGGTTGAGCTTTCGTGCTGTCGGTTACGACCGTATCGTTGGCTGCAACCAAGGCTGCCGGTTGTGCTTTTGCACTGTCTGTCGTAACTGTGTCGTTCAGCGCCACTAATGCAGCCGGAGCGGATTTTGTGGAGTCTGTGGTTACCGTATCATTCATAGCTACGCACGCCAACATGGCGGTTAATTTAGCTTTGGTGCTGTCTGTAGTTACAGTATCGTTAGAAATGAGGGCAGCCAATGATTTCTGGCAACCTTGTGCAGGACAGTTCTTTGTAGTATCCGTTTTTACAGTATCGTTTGCGACGATGTTACCCTGTGCAAAAGCGCTTCCCATACTCATAGCCATTAAGGCTGTTGCAAATAACTTTTTCATAATGCTTTCTGTTTTATTTAATTGTTTGACTGTTTTATCTTGTCATCTGCCAAACTAATGGACAAGAGGTGTGCCAGAAAAAGAAAGAAGGTTGTAAGGTATTGATTATAAGTGGATTCTTTGCATTTAAGATTGCATGAGGCTGAAAAACGAACGTGTGGAATGTTGGGGATGAGTGGGGAAGAATTCCACACTTTTATTGTGGAATGTCGTAGAGTTTGATTTTGTTGTAGAGGGTTTTGCGGTCTATGCCTAAAGACGTGCGGCACGCGCTTTATTGTGGTGTGCCGTTTGCAGGGCCTGCAGGATACGTTCTTTCTCGGTATTTTTATCGTGTAAGGCGAAAGGAGTTGCTGCGGGGAGTTCTTCTTCGTCACGGTTTATGATATTGAACTCTCCCAAATCGGTCTTATGGATCAGGCGGTCTTGTGCCAGTAAAGTAGCGCGTTTCACCCGGTTTTTCAATTCGCGCAAATTACCGGGCCATGCGTAATTGAGCAACGCTTCCGAAGCCGGGGCGTCGAAACCTACGATATGCCTTTCCAGTTCCTTGTTGGCTTGGTCCAGAAAGAAGTTGGCAAATAGAAGGATGTCCTCGCCACGGTCTTTCAGAGAAGGCATGTGCAGGGTGAATTCATTCAGGCGGTGGTAGAGGTCTTCGCGGAATTCTCCACGGGCGATGGCCTGTTGCAGGTTCTCGTTGGTGGCACAGACGAGCCGGACATCCACTTCTATTTCCTGGTTGGAACCCACCGGACGTATTTTCCGTTCTTGGATGGCCCGCAAGAGTTGTACTTGCACGTCATAACTCAGGTTTCCCACTTCGTCGAGAAACAGCGTGCCGCCGTTGGCTTCTACGAAAGCTCCCGTTTTGTCGGCCACGGCGCCTGTAAACGAACCTTTCACGTGGCCGAAAAATTCAGAAGCCGCCAGTTCTTTGAGCATGGCTCCGCAGTCGATGGCTACAAAAGGTTTGTCCGCCCTCTTGCTTAATTGGTGTATGCGGTGGGCCACATATTCTTTTCCGGTACCGCTGGCACCGTTGATGAGTACCGAAAGCGGTGTCGGGGCCACCAAAGCCACGTAATTGTAAAGTTGGCGTGCCGCCTCGCTCTTTCCCTCCAGAAATGCCGGGTGGGCTTCGGCACCTGTTTGAGCCTCTTCGGAATCCGTATTCTTTTTGGAGAGGGTTGGAGAAGAAGCGGACAAGGCATCTTCTATCTTTTCCAGAAGCATAGCCGGTTGCACCGGTTTGGCAATGTAGTCGCATGCCCCTTGTTTCATGGCGTTTACGGCATTTTGGACGTCGGCATAACTGGTCATGACGATTAAAGGAACAACGAGGCCGTGTTTTTGCATCCAGTCAAGCAGAGACAGGCCGTCGCCTTCCGGTAACCTCAGGTCCGACAGGATGAGGTCATACGACTGATGTTCCAAAAACTTGTGTGCTTTGGATAAGTCTCCGGCCGTACTGATTTGGAATCCTTGTTTGCCCAACCACGTTTTAAGCATGGTGGCAAACGTCAAGTCGTCTTCTACTATGAGAATGGCTGCCATGTGGTCTTTATCGGATTAAGTTGACACAAAGATAATGCCTTTTGCAGTACGAAAGTATATGCGGAGCGGCTTTTTAAATGTTTTAATATTCACGCTTACGTGTCGGTTCACTGCCATTCTTTTCTTTCAGGGCACGGACGACGAGGTGGAAAGACTCGATGACTTCTTGTGCCGGGACGTTGTCCGCGTCGTTCCATTCCTGTTCATCCCGTCGTTGTTCCAAAGTCTGCAATGCTTTGATGCAGGGAGCGCCCACAAGGGTGAAGGTGGGAAGCAATTTATGGGTAATCCTGCATATTTCGGCCTTTTCCTTTTGTTCGTAAGCCTTTTTGAACGCTTCGGCATGCAGGAGGGTTTCTTGTAGGAAGGTATTCAGGATTTCCCGTGCGGCGTTCCGGTCGTCTCCTGCGAATTCAGTCAATGGGGCAAGGTCGATGACGGGCGATGCTGAGGATGGCTCAGCTTCAGCTTTCCCGGGTTCTTCTTTTACTTCCGGCCGGACATCTCCGAGTGCTTTCCGGATGGCTTGAGCCAGATCTTTTTGGTTGAACGGCTTGTAAAGGCAGGTGGCGAAGCCATGTTTCCTGAAAAACGCTTCCTGCATGTCGTTGCGTGCCGTGATGGCCACCACTGGGAGTTGTGCATGGGCGTGAGGATTCAGGCTCCGTATGTTTTTCAATACGTCGAAACCGTTCATGGACGGCATTTGTATGTCTGTGAACAACAAATCGAAACGGTGTTGTTCTATCCGGCGGAATACTTCTTCCGGCGTACGGCAGGAAACAATCTCCCAAGCTGTTTTTTCCGGTTGGATTTGTTGTAACATCGCTTGAGTCAGTTGCATTTGGATACGGTCGTCGTCAATCAGCAATATATGGAGAGGACGCTCCGGAGATTCAAGGGGCACAGGAAAGTCCTCCGCAGGATCCTGATTGTTCTGTGTGGGTTGTAAGGGAAGCGTGATAAGGAAAGAACTGCCTTTTCCGGGAGTACTTTCCAAATGGATTTCTCCTTGAAGGAGCTGTACCAGTTTCAGCGTGATGGATAATCCTAAACCGACTCCTTCTTCTCCTTGCGCGCTGCTCAGGCGGGTAAATTCCTTGAAAATCATTTGCTGTTCTTCCGCAGTCATTCCGCATCCCGTATCACGTACGGTGATGCAAAGCTGGCGGCCGTGCATTTTGGCGCGAAGGAGGATATGGCCCTGCTGTGTGAATTTCAGGGCGTTGCTTAACAGGTTGTCCACAATCTGCCGAATGCGGAAGGCATCGCCGGTATAGGTCCGTCGGGTTTCGGGAGAGGTCTCACATTGCAGCTCCAATCCCTTCTTTTCCGCCATAGGTAAGAAACTTTGGGCAATGGTATGAAGCAGTTCGTCCGGATTGAAGCTGACCGGATGCAAATCCATTTTATGGGCTTCCAGCTTATGGTAATCCAACAATGAACCGACGAGGCTGAGCAGATGTTCGGATGAACTACGGATGTTGTCCAAGTAGTTTTTGGGACGGTTTTCCCGGACGTGGGGGACCAGGAGTTCCGTGTATCCCATGATGGAACCTACCGGTGCCTTGATGTCGTGGGTCACGGTCAACATCAATTTCTCACGCGAAACCAGTAGGTCTTCGGCTCTTTTCTTGGCTTTCTCCAACTCGCGGCGGTAATGGTTGCTTTTAGTGATGTCGCGCCATACGATGACGAAGAAGACAATGGCCAAAAGGATGGCAGCCGTAGCAATGAGGCCGGTCGTGAGGGCAGCCTGTTTCCGTACCAGATAGGCTTTCCGGCTTTCTTCTTCCAATCGTTGCTGTTCTTCCTTCTCGATGCTTTCCAGGAGTTGCGTGACGCGGTTGTTGAGTTCGAGACTCGTGTACCAAAGCCGTTCCGCTTGCGCGTTGATACGTTGTCGCCGTCGGCTGTTATACAGTTTCATGCTGCTTTCTATGCTGTCCAGGATGTGTGCAAGGGTGTCTCTTGCGTTGAACTCTTGATGAATCGTGTCCGTTTCTAAGATTTGCACGGTTTGTTTCACAGAAGTGGTGTCCGCTTCCGGTTTATGGAAAGCGGAAGCCAGTCGTTGGAAGAAATTCTTTTTCGGTTCTTTCACCGTGTATGATTTGTTTTTCTGTATGATTTGCCGGGTGATATGCGGCTTTTGGATAACGGTGTCTTGGCTTTTGACAAGCAGGCTGATTTGGTGCTGGTAAATTTGCGGGGCAGAGTTGTGCTCCAAAGCCAATACCAACCGTTTCATGTTTTCCTGTTTGTCGGTCAGTAAGGAAGACAGTGTGTCGAGCCTGGCTTTTTGCAAAGAATCGGTGAATAAAGTGTCCAACGCAGATATGGTCTGTTGTACGTCGGACATGGATTGCACGTATTTGCGGTAAGCCTCCCATCTGCCGAAATGGATGGCTTGCCCGATGTTTTCCGTTTCAAAGAGCCGACTGACAAGCTGATGAGTCACTTTCCGGCGTTCGGCCAACGTTTGTTCATTGCCGGACATCCGGGTCAGTGAAGTGGTCTGGTGGTAAATATAGTAGATGGAACCTAACAGGAGACAGATTAATAAAAAGTATCCGCAGGCGATTTTGAAGGATGTATTTTGTTTCATAAAAGTAAGGCTATGGCCGTTCATTCCTTTTGCAAAACTAAGAAAAACTTCCGAAAAGAGGGAAGAAGACGGCTTCAAAAGTCCTTTTGCCGCAAAAATCGTATTTTATTGTGGGAATGTGTGATGTCTGGTAGGATGATGCCTCTTATCTTTGGCATCATTTTGTAGATACAACTTAACCTTTTAGAACCGATGAATGTATTAAAAGTAAGGCCCGTGGCCTTGGCGATGTTTTGCGCGTGCCTGTCCGTTCCTGTGGCCGGGCAGCTCAGACAGCAAAGTTTTTTGAGTGAGAAATGGGATTTCCGTCTGGATAGGGATGAGGCGGAAGACGTATGGGAGCAAGTGGACGTGCCTCACACGTGGAATGCGACAGATGGTACGTCGCCCGATTATTACAGGGGCGACGGCACGTACCGTTACACCTTGTCCGTTTCGCCCGCGATGATGAAAAAACGTATCTTTTTGCGTTTCGAGGCGGCGAGCCAAAAGGCGGAAGTGAAACTCAACGGACAGGAGGTAGGAGAACATGTGGGAGGTTTCAATGCCTTTTGTTTTGAAATCACGCCCTACGTGCATTCCGGCGAGAACCTATTGGAGGTCATCGTGTCCAACCGTAAGGAGTTGAACATCGCCCCTTTGGAGGGGGACTTCACTGTCTTTGGCGGCATCTACCGGCCTGTCTCTCTCCTGCTGTTGCCTAAGGCTTGCATCACGCCTTTGGATTATGCTTCTTCCGGGGTATATGTCAGCCAACAGGTCGGCGAGCGACGTGCGGACTTGTCGGTAGTCACCAAAGTGGACAACGGACTGAAACGGGTGAAAGAATTGTCCGTGAAGACGGACGTGTTCGATGCCGCCGGTAAACTGGTGGCGACGGCCACGACCTCCCAAGCTGCGGAAGGACAGGCACGGCTCGACTTTACGAACCGGTTGACGGTGGACAACCCCATGTTGTGGGACGGGCGTAAATCACCTTACCTGTACCGTGTCTTCGTGGAGCTGAAGCGGGGCAAGGAAGTGTTGGACACCCTGTCGCAGTATGTCGGTCTGAGATCTTTCCGTGTGGACGCTGAAAAAGGTTTCATCCTGAACGGGAAGCCTTATAAGATAAAAAGGAGTGAACCGCCATCAGGACCGTCCGGACAAGGGGTGGGCCATCTCTTCGGCCGACCACCGGGAGGACATGTCACTCATCAAGGAAATCGGTGCCAATGGTATCCGGCTGGCACATTATCCGCATTCGGACGAGTTTTACACCCTGTGCGACCGCGAGGGCATGTTGGTCTGGGCCGAGATTCCTTTGGTCGGCAAAGCCTTGGACACCCCGGAATTCACGGAGAACATGAAAACGGAATTGACGGAACTCATCCGGCAGAATTTCAATCACCCTTCCATTTTCTGTTGGAGCCTATGCAACGAGTTGTCCAAAGGGGATGTGAAAGGATTGATTTCGGAACTCAATGACGTGTCGCACCGCGAAGACCCGGGACGTCTGACGGTGTTGGCCGCAAATGTAGAGAAACGTCCGGAAAACGCCGTGCCCGACATCATGGCGTTCAACACCTATCCCGGATGGTATTGGGCGGAGCCTTCGGAAATGAAATCCACATTGGAGCGGTGGAACCGCCAGTGTGGGAACAAGGGTATCGCCGTGAGCGAGTATGGAGCCGGCGCAAACGTGTGGCATCATTGGCAGACGGGAAAGAAGACACCGAAGGTCGACGGGGTGTTTCATCCCGAAGAATGGCAGGCCACGGTGCACGAACAGACTTACGATGCCATCAAGCGCAGCGGTTTCGCGTGGGGCTCTTTCGTCTGGAACATGTTCGATTTTGCCAGCGCGTCGCGCAACGAGGGGGATATGCCGGGGATGAACGACAAGGGGCTGGTCTCTTACGACCGTAAGATACGGAAGGATGCTTTCTACTTTTATCAGTCGGAATGGTCGGAAGAGCCGGTGGTTCATATCGCCAGCCGGAGGGATGTGGCCCGCCGGGATTCATTGACGGATGTCAAGGTATATACGAATTGCGAGACCGTCCGCCTGAAAGTGAACGGGAAAGATTGCGGAAGTCCGGAGCGCAACGGAAGCATTTGCATCTGGAGGAAGGTAGGTTTGAAGCACGGGGAGAACCAAGTGGAGGCTTTCGGGCAGCGGGGCGGACAGGAGTTTTCAGACTGTTGTAAATGGGTGCTCTTCTGAGTGGGATGAGGCTTTCGGTAGGTAAATGTTATTTACGGCAGAAAGCCTGAAATCGTTGTGCTGAGATTGGAAAATCGTTCTCAGCACAACGGAAAATCGTTCTGCGGCAAATGATTTTTCGTTTGGCGTAGAACGATTTTAAAATGATAAATGTTTGAATTTTAATAGTTTATAGGATTTGGGCGGTTATTCCGGATATTTTACGTTTTATGCCCTCCGGATGATTTCGGACATAGCTTTTCAATATCCTATCGTGAAGCGTTCCCGATGGTGATTTTCCTGTTCCAATTCATCCACCATGGCCATGGCATAGTCTTCTACGGAGATGAAACTGTTCCCCTTCTCGTCCACAATCAGGTCGTCCTTCCCGAGGCGGAACTTACCCGTACGTACGCCTTTCTGTAAATTGCCGAGGTTGGCGGCAGGGGAGAAGAACACCCAATCGAGTTCTTGTTCTGCGGTTAATGTTTCCAAAAAGAACTTGGACAGGGATTTCACGCCCGGGAGCCATGCTTCCGGCAGGGTGCCGGCATCCACCAGACGCAACCCTGGTTTGACGAACAAGCTACCTGCGCCTCCCACGACCAGAAAGCGTTTCACGCCGGAGGCTTTCACGGCTTCCAATATCAGGGGATAGACGCGCAAGGTGTCTTCGTATATTTCCGGGTTACCCCATCCCGGATTATACGCGCTTATCACGGCATCCTGTCCGTGGCATACTTGGACGAGGGCATTCCGGTCTTCCACGTCCATGACTTCAACCTTCAGATTCGTGTGGGACTGCGTAAGTTTGTTGGGTGTACGTACGATGGCCGTGACATGATGCCCACGATTCAAGAGTTCTTCCAAAATGGCGCTTCCTACAAATCCGCTTGCACCAATCAATGTTACATGTTTCATGACTTGTTCTTTTTTAGGGTTTATACTGTTTGTTCGGTTGATGCTGCAAAGTTCGTCCTTTACAGCCGTATATACAAGTAGGCACCGAATTCTCAGATACTTACCGGACGGAAACCAATATTGTGCGTGAGGGGATTATCTTTGGACGGTTTAACTTGTTTTAACGCGGAAGAGTGGGAGTGTTTGTACCATTATGGGTTTTTAGTTACTTTTGTAGCGTGATTCAAACATAATGGGTTATGGAAGCAGATAAGCAGAAAGATGAAATCTTTGTCCGGGATTGCCCGATAAGGAACATCCTGTCCCGTATCAGCGACAAATGGTCGATATTGGTGATATTTACGTTGGAGCAGACGGCGGTCATGAGATTTGGCGAACTCCAAAGGGCTATTCCCGATATTTCGCAAAAGATGTTGACGGTGACTTTGAGGACGTTGGAGCAAGATGGTATTGTAAACCGCCGGGTCTATGCCCAGATTCCTCCGAAGGTGGAGTATTCGTTGACATCGCGTGGGCAGTCTTTGTTGCCTCGGTTGAACGCGCTGATTGATTGGGCCAAGGAACAAATGGATGCCATTATGGAAGACAGGGCGCGAAGCGGGCAGCCTGCTTAACCGGATGAAAAGGGAGAGTTTAGGTGAAAGATGTTCACCGGGTTTTTCCGGTTGATGAAAGAGATGGTTTGACAAAAAGGGCCTTTACAAAAGCAAAGGCCCTTTTTGTTGGTTTCAGCTCTTGGGGCCGGATTATTCCAGAATCACCAAGTCCTTGCCTTCCATGACCGATTCGCCCGGTGCGACGCAGATTTCCGCAATCTTTCCGGCGCGGTCGGACGTGATGTTGTTTTCCATCTTCATGGCATCCAAGATGACCACCGTATCGCCACGCTTGATTTCGTCGCCCGGTTTCACTTTCACGTCCACGATCACGCCCGGAAGCGGAGCTTTCACTCCATACTTCTTGGGTTTGTCGATTACGGCGGGCACTCCGGCGGGTTTCACTACTACGGGATGATGTGCCGGCTTTTCCGGTTCGGGCATCTTCACGGTATAGCTCTCACCGTTTACCGTCACGGTAGCCACGTAATTTTCTATCCCTTCCACGGCCACCTCATAATCGTTGCCGTTGATATTGTATTTGTAAGTCTTCATCTGCTTGTTTGCTTTAAAATTTATGTTCAGGCTGTTGGCGTTGCGTGCGTAACTTGGAATTCCACTCCGTATCCGCGTTTCCCAAAGTCAGTACGCCGCTTTCCGACACGTGCATCGTGTAGCCCTGATATTCGTGCAGAGCCAACGTGATGGCGGCCAACACTTCATTATTTTTATTCTGATTCTGTTCCATGATGTTTCGGATGACAGGGGTTACAAAGGAATATTACCGTGCTTTTTGGCCGGGTTGGTCAAGCTCTTGGTCTTCAGTTGGGCCAGGGCGCGGATGACACGGAAACGCGTGTTGCGCGGTTCGATTACGTCGTCGATATAACCGTATTTGGCAGCCTGGTACGGGTTCGTGAAGAGCTTGTTGTATTCGGCTTCTTTTTCGGCCAGGAAAGCTTTCGGGTCCTCGGCTTCCTTCGCGCCTTTGGCATAAAGCACGGCCACGGCACCTTCTGCTCCCATCACGGCAATCTCGGCCGACGGCCAAGCGTAGTTTAAGTCGCCGCGCAACTGTTTGCAGCTCATGACGATGTGCGAACCGCCGTAGCTCTTGCGCAAGGTTACCGTCACTTTGGGTACGGTGGCTTCGCCGTAAGCATACAGCAGCTTGGCACCGTGCAGGATGACGGCGTTGTACTCTTGTCCTGTACCCGGCAGGAAGCCCGGCACGTCTACCAAAGTCACCAACGGGATATTGAAAGCATCGCAGAAACGCACAAAACGCGCCCCCTTGCGGCTGGCATTGCAGTCGAGCACGCCGGCATAGCACTTCGGTTGGTTGGCCACCACGCCCACGCTCTGGCCGTTGAAACGGGCAAAGCCTACGATGATGTTGCGGGCATAGTCTTTTTGCACTTCAAAGAACTCGCCGTTGTCCACTATCGCCCCGATGACTTCGTACATATCGTACGCTTGATTCGGATTGTCCGGGATGATTTCGTTCAACGCGTCTTCCATGCGGTCGACGGGGTCGGTGCATTCCATGCGCGGAGCTTCCTCCATGTTGTTCTGCGGGATGTAGCTCAACAGCGTGCGGATGGTGGCCAAGCCCTCTTCTTCCGTCTGGGCCGTGAAATGCGTCACGCCGGACTTGGTGGAATGTACGCTCGCGCCGCCCAAGTCTTCTTGCGACACGTCTTCGCCCGTCACCGTCTTCACCACTTTCGGACCGGTGAGGAACATATAAGAAGTGCCCTCCATCATCAACGTGAAGTCCGTCAGGGCGGGAGAATAGACCGCACCGCCGGCGCAGGGGCCGAAGATGCCCGAAATTTGGGGTACCACGCCGGAGGCCATGATGTTACGCTGGAATATCTCGGCGAATCCGCCCAAAGCATTGATGCCTTCCTGGATACGTGCGCCGCCGGAGTCGTTCAGACCGATGCAGGGTGCGCCCATTTTCATGGCCTGGTCCATGACCTTGCAGATTTTTTCAGCCATCGTTTCCGACAGCGAACCGCCGTTCACGGTGAAGTCTTGTGCGAAGACATAAACCAGACGGCCGTCTATCGTGCCGCTACCGGTCACCACGCCGTCGCCCAAGTACTGTTTCTTCTCCATGCCGAAGTTCGTGCAACGGTGCAGTTTGAACATATCCATTTCCTCGAAGCTGCCCGGATCGAGCAGCATGTCGATGCGTTCGCGAGCCGTGTACTTGCCTTTGGCATGCTGTTTCTCAATGGCTTTTTCTCCGCCTCCCATACGGGCTTTGGCGCGCAGTTCTACTAATTCCTTGATTTTTTCTGTTTGGACACTCATAATCTGTTTTATTTTCTGTTTCAAAAAGAAGGCTTTGATTTTCCTATCCCTAAAAAACAAGCACCAGCGGAAGGCTTTCGTGGAAAGCGGTTCCGCCGGTGGTATCAGGTTCAAGGACGAGCCTTTATATGAAATTCAAAGATTGGATTGAAATTCACTTGGAGTTGTGTTAATGTTCACAAAGTTCGGTCAGTACGCCGCAAGTCGATTTGGGATGCAGGAATGCGATTTGCAACTTTTCTGCTCCGAGACGCGGAGCCTTGTCTATCAGGCGGATGCCTTTTTCTTCACATTCAGCCAAAGCATTGGCCACACCGTCTTCGATGCAGAATGCCACATGATGTACGCCACGGCCTCCTTTTTCGAGGAATTTGGCGATGGGACTGTCCGGGCTTGTCGGCTCCAAGAGTTCGATTTTCACTTCGCCTACTTTCAAGAAAGCGGTCTTCACCTTCTGGTCGGCCACCTCTTCGATGTTGTAGCACTTCAGACCCAATACGTTTTCATAATAAGGCAGTGCGGCTTCGATGCTTTCCACTGCGATACCCAAATGTTCGATATGTGATATCTTCATGACATATAAATTTTAGTTGTTTGCACGCAGGCGTGCTTTTATCATGATGCAAAAGTACGCATTTTGCGGTGAAACAGGAAATAATCCTGTGCTTTTTCTTGTGAAAAGCAGATAATTCCTCAAACGAAAATCCTCGAAACATGCGTGGGACTTGCATGTTCCGAGGATACCTTCAGGTACTAAGGGGTTAGTCTTTAGGGACATGGTAGATGTATAACATCGTTTGCCCGTCGTCTGTGTTTGCGACACCGTAGATGACAGAGTTGTCCGGTTTGACGGCTATGTCGGACAGCTTGCGGTCTAACTGGTATTTACATTGCGGAGTACCGTCTGCGGCAAAAGCCTGCATCTCACTGCAACCCTCTATGTTTTTTAATACTAAGTCATTGGAGAACAGAGCGTAAAATGCATTGTTGGAAGCAGTCAGCGACCGATATCCGTTACGTGTGGTTTTGGACAATGTCGGGACGGATTGGCCCATTTGGTCTATCACGTCATAATCCATGCCGAATTCTTCTTGCCGTGCCAGATGCTTTAACGAATCCCCGTCGGCCTTGAAGAAATCGATGGCACCATCGTACACGAGGGTACGGGCAAAACTTCCTTTTCCATGGGGTAAGAAAGCTGTGGTTCCCGTACATGCCAAGGTATGGGTGAAGTCTGAAACACCGTCAGGTTTCGTCGGGTAGTATGCCAAAGTGTCTGTCACGTTTCCTTGTTTGTCAAGCAGGGCGTAGCTATAATTCCCTATTACAGGGAAGGCCAACACTTTTCCGTCAGGAAACATGCATGCGTCATCCCAAAAGGATATTCCGGACATGCGCGGTGTGAGCGTCATCGTGCTGTCTGCATAATGCAATTCAGACAATGCGCCTTTGCGTCCGTCGTAAATGAACGTGCTGTGACCTACCCGGTGCATGGAAGTGATTTCCAAAACCTCATTGGGGCCTTTACCCAACCGAATACCTTTGGCTTCGTATTTTCCCGAATCATTGAGTAGGTAAACCAGTTCTGAAGCACCTTCTCCCAATACAATCCAAACGGAATCGTTTGAAGCCACGATATGCTGCGGATTGTATATACCGTATTGTTCGATGTCGATGGAATCAGAGGCGACGAGTTTCTCTGTACGTTCAAAAACTATGCCATTGTTGCCGGCTCGCTTATCCCCACAAGAGAAAACGCTTGCTGTGATTAGTACTCCATATAAAATACGTAACGGTTTCATTAGCCCGGATATTGATTTTTCCGTCTGTCTACCAACTGGCCGTTTCCGTCAAACACATAACATGTTGCACCGTCTAAACGTTTACACCCTACAACTGTTGGACCTTCTCCTCCTTCTGCTAATGCTTCGATGTTGGCGAGTTGAATGTCACTTAATTGAGGTTCTCCAAAATGGCTGTTAGTGTAACCCACGTAACCACATAACGCGGAAGCCGTTGCAATTACTGCAAAAAAAAGAATCTTTTTCATAGGTAATAAATTTTAAATACGCTCCAAAAATATTGAATAAAAACTATTTATTGTGATTTGGACTGCTAAAAAATGCAAAATACTACAATTCAATCAGGATACGTGCGTTGATTTGCCGTCCGGTCAGGTAATTGGGTACGGCGTATTGTTGGTTGGTCACGTCCGTTACCCAATAGTATGAGCTTACGTTGCTGATGTCGAACAGGTTGAAGCAGTCCACACCCAGCCATACGTTACGCAGGTGGCGGATGAACTTCTTTTGGTTGCGTCCGTCCTCGTTGTCCAACAGCCGGTAGCTCATGCCGATGTCCACGCGTTTGTAGGCCGGGGCGCGGAATACCATGCGTTCCAATCCCGTATGGGGCGGACCGAAGGGAAGTCCGTCGGCGATGCTGGCTTTCAGTGTCATCTTCCACCGCGTCGTACCGGGGAAGAAGTCGCTGAAGAAGAAGTTCAGGTTGTAACGTTGGTCGGTGGCTTGCGGGAAACTCTTACCGTCTACTTTCTGCTGGGCTTTCATCAGGCTGAAGCTGATCCAAGAGTCCGTACCCTCTACAAACTCCCCGAAGATTTTGAAGTCGATGCCTGTGGTGTATCCCGAGGCGATGTTACCTCCGTAGTATACGATTTTCACGTTGTCCACATTGTAAGGAATCAGGTTGCTCAAGGCTTTGTAATAGACTTCCGTGGTGAATTTGAACGGACGGTTCATGAGCTTGAATTTGTAGTCGCCACCCAATACGACTTGGAACGAACGCTGTGACTTGATGTTCCGGTTCAGGCGTACTTTGGTGGAGACTCCGGTTGTCACAGTGTCTCGTAGCTCCTTGTAGAAAGGAGCCTGATAATACAGTCCCGTGGCAATGCGGAATGTGAAATCCTCGTTGAAAGAAGGGATGATGCCGAGCGAAACACGCGGACTGAACAGCCATTCCTTGTTCCAGCTCCAATAGCTTAACCGTGCCCCGTAATTCAGGGAAAAGATGCCGTGGCTGTTGGTAAACCGCCAAGTGTCCTGTCCGAAAAGTTCGAGTCGGTCGCTGCCGATGCGGTTGGAAGACTTCAGGTTATAAATCAGGTCCAGACGGTTGCCCGTGTGGGGAATGGAATATCCGGCAGAGTCGCGCATTTCCCATTCGCGTGAGTTCTCTTCGATGATTTCGTGTTTCCACGTGAGTCCGGCCTGTATGTCGTGCCCCTTCGGTTTGTGGGAGAACAAGACTTTCAGGCTCTTCATATTGGCATCCAAGTAGTTGCGGGCATGCTCCATGTAGGTGCCTACGCCTAATTGTTCGGTCGTGTTGGTCTCGTCTAGCCAATATTGTCCTTGGATGTCGTATGTTTCCCGTTCCTTGGTGGCGAATGCCGAAGCCAAAAGGGAAAGCTTCGTACGGTCGGTGAAGTTGTGCGACAGGCTCAATGTGCCGAACAGCGTACGGAAGAGGTCTTCTTCCTTTCCGTCGAAATATACACGGAACGACTTGACATCTTGCATCGTGCCGAAATTGGTTTGCCGGTTCGTCGGCAGGAAGTCATATTGGTTCTGGGAGATGTTCCCGATGAAATCCAGGCTCCAACGTTTGTTGGGCGACCAACTGATATAAGTCTGGTAGTCGAGGAAACGCGGGCTGTATTCTCCTTTGGTTTCCAACGACCCCAACATATACTGGTTGGTCTTGTAACGTACGCCGTGGGTCATGCTGAAGTTCCTTTTGGCATAACCTACATAGAGGCCGGCTCCCAGAAGGCTGGCCGAAACCGAAGCTTCAAACTTCTTGGGCTTCTTGTAAGTAATGTCCAATACGGACGACATTTTGTCCCCGTATTTGGCGTCGAAACCTCCGGCCGAGAAGTTGATGCTTTCCACCATGTCGCTGTTGATGACGCTCAGCCCTTCCTGTTGTCCGGAACTGATGAGCATGGGGCGGTAAACTTCCACTCCGTTGATATACACACTGTTTTCATCGAAGCTTCCGCCCCTTACGTTATATTGCGAACTCAACTCATTGTGTGTGCTGACTCCCGCTTGTGTGGCCACCAGTTCCTCTACGGCATTTCCGGTAGTGGAGGGCAGCCGTTTCAGGTTTTCGGCATTCAGATGTTGCGTGGAATTCATTTGACGCCGTACTTCTTTTACCGTTACTTCACCCATGTCGATGCTTTGGGTTTGCAGGGTGATGTTGAGCCGTAAACTGCCTTTGGGGCGGACCAGTGTTTTTTTCTTGGTTACGTAACCTATCATGCTGAACGACACGGTCACGGTGTCGGCAGTGGAGAATTCCAGTTGGTAACGCCCTTGCAGGTCTGTGGTAGTACCTGCGGCTTGGCCATCGACTTTTACTACGGCAAAAAGTACCGGGTTTTGTTCATCGTCGATGACCCTTCCCGACAGTTTTACTTTGTCTTGGGCGGCGACGTGCAAGGCCATAAGGGTCAGCAGGAAAAGGCAGAATATGGATTTGAAAAGTCTTGTCTTCACTTCGTTGTTTGTCTACTTACGCTTTTTAAATAACGCAAAAATACGCTTTTTTGTATAAAGAACCGTCGATTTATTTGGTGAAACTGTCGATTCCGTCCGGATTTCTTTTCTCCGTAATAGGGAAATCATGTATCTTTGCGCAATGTGACAATAAATATAAGGATAAGGAAATGGAAAAGTTTAGCGAGCTGATTCGCATCCGTCGTAGCATGCGGAAGTTTACGGAAGAAGAGTTGAACCAAGACGAGGTGGTAGCTTTGTTGCGTGCGGCGCTGATATCCCCTTCTTCCAAGGGAGTGCGTCCTTGGGAGTTCGTGGTCGTGGACAATAAGGAATTGTTGCAACAACTGGCGCATTGCAAGGAGCACGGAGCCGAACTGATAGAAGGTGCTCCCTTGGCGGTAGTCGTCTTGGCCGACCCGACGCAGAGCGACGTGTGGGTGGAAGACGTTTCGGTGGCTACGACCATGATGCTGTTGCAGGCTGAGGATTTGGGTCTGGGTGCTTGTTGGGTACAAATCCGGAACCGTACAATGGCGGATGGAAAACCTGCGGAGGAGATGGTGCGGGCCATTCTGCATATTCCGGCGCATCTAAGGGTGCTTTCCATCGTGGCTGTGGGCCATAAGGGAATGGAACGCAAGCCGTTCAATGAAGACCGGTTGCAGTGGGAGAAAGTGCATATCAATACCTTTGACGCACCGGAAGAATGAAAATTGTCTGGATCGGTGCCGGTAATTTGGCCACGCAGTTGGGGGAGGCTCTGCACCGTGCAGGCCATGAAACGTTGCAGGTGTTCAGCCGTACGATGGCTTCTGCCGAAGCTTTGGCCGGACGTTTGGGATGTCTGGCAACGGATGACCTTGATGCCGTGGTGCCGGGTGCGGATGTGTATATCTTCTCCGTGAAAGATGGAGTGTTAGAGGGCTTGGTGTCCCGTATCGCTCCCCGGACAGGAGATGCCTTGTGCCTGCATACGGCAGGGAGTATGCCGATGGATGTTTTCCGTGGTCACGCCCATCGTTATGGCGTGTTGTATCCTATGCAGACGTTCTCTAAAGATTGTCCGGTGGATTTCAAGGAGATTCCGGTCTTTGTGGAAGCATCCACCCCTGATGTGCTCGCACAGACGGAGCAGTTGGCACGTTCTGTCTCGGACAGGGTGGAGGAGATGAGTACGGAGAGACGCCGCCGTCTCCATCTGGCAGCGGTATTTGCTTGCAATTTTGTGAACCATTGTTATGCTTTGGCTGCGGATGTATTGGGCAGGGACGGCATACCGTTCGATGTGATGTGGCCTTTGATAGACGAGACGGCACGGAAGGTCCATCGCCTTCCGCCCGTGGAGGCACAGACGGGACCGGCCGTGCGCTACGACCGGAACGTGATGGATCGCCAGTGCGCCATGCTGGACGGCGAACCGGAGCGGAAAGCACTCTATGAAATGATGAGCCGGAGCATCCATGCTTTGGCTTTGAGGAATGAAGCGGAAAGGAAAGAAACAAATGATTAATTACGATTTAAGGAAGATAAAGGCGTTGGCTTTCGACGTGGACGGTGTGCTGAGTGCCGAGACCATTACGTTGCATCCCGGAGGGGAACCGATGCGTACGGTCAATATCAAAGACGGGTATGCCTTGCAATTGGCTGTCAAGTCGGGCTTACATGTGGCCATTATTACCGGGGGACGTACCGAATCGGTGCGTAAACGGTATGAGGGATTGGGCATTCCGGACGTGCATTTGGGATGTGCCGTGAAGATAAAGACATACGAAGCCTTTTTGGAACGTTATGGATTGCGGGACGAGGAAGTGCTTTACATGGGCGACGACATCCCTGATTATGAGGTCATGCAGCGTTGCGGCTGTCCTTGTGCACCGGCCGATGCGGCTCCGGAAATCAAGGCTTTGGCGGTTTATATCTCCCATTTGAAAGGGGGATATGGATGCGGGCGCGACGTGATAGAACAGGTGTTGAAGGCGCAAGGCTTGTGGTTGAAGGATGAAAAGGCTTTTGGTTGGTAGTAAAACAATGGAAAATATGTTGGAGAACTTGAAGAAATACCGTCTGGTCTTGGCCAGCAATTCCCCGCGTCGGAAAGAACTTTTGGCGGGGTTGGATGTGGATTATGAAGTGAGAGTGTTGCCGGGCATCGACGAGTCTTATCCGGACGGGTTGTCAGGGGAAGAAATTCCGCAGTACATTTCCCGCAAGAAAGCGGAAGCGTATGAAGCCATTATGCAGCCGGACGAGTTGATTATCACGGCTGATACGATAGTCTGGACGGATGGGAAGGTTCTGGGCAAGCCGAAAGACGAGGCCGAAGCCAAGGATATGTTGCGCCGCCTGTCCGGACGTACGCATCAGGTGATAACCGGAGTGACACTGGTAACAGCCGGAAAGAAAAAGACTTTTGCGACGGTCAGTGAAGTGACTTTCGACGAGTTGTCGGATGAAGAGATAGCGTATTATGTGGCGCACTACCGTCCGTTGGATAAAGCCGGGGCATACGGCATTCAGGAGTGGATAGGCTATGTGGGAGTATCTTCCCTCAGCGGTTCTTATTTCAATGTCATGGGATTGCCGGTGCAACGTTTATATAAGGAATTAAAAACATTATAAAAAAGATAAAGAGACGAATGAAAATGAAATCTTTGATGCGTTTGGCATGTCTGGGTGCGGTGGCTATGACTTTTGTAGCTTGCGAAGAAGACAAGCATATTTGTACTTTACCGTCGTTTGCCGGTTTCCGCATTGAACCTACGGTATGGAATGCGGGAGATTCGGTTACGATTACGGCAGTACAGCAAAGTCTGGGGGATTTATTGTATAAGGCTGAATACCATTGGAGTGTGGAATGTACGGATACGACTTTCACTAAAGATTATAATGTGGTGTATGATGCGGATAAATCCAATCCATATATCGGTATCCGGCTTCCGGACGATTTTCGCGGTAGAATGGCCAAAATAAACTTCAGCGTTCAGTATAGTTATTCGGCTACGGCTCCGCAATCGGCACCGAGTGGCTCCAACAGCGGACAATCAGGTGTTTACGGTAGTATTACGACTACGGCAGCCAGCCAGCTTTATGGGACGGGGCGTGGTTCATATACTCTTTCTTGGTAACAGTCTGTGGAGAGGATTTGATTTTAGATAGCGATGGAAAGGATTTTATTTGTTTGCCTCGGAAATATTTGCCGGTCTCCGGCTGCCGAAGAAGTCATGCGGAGGTTGGTGAATGATGCCGGTTTGGAGCATGAGTTCTTCTTGGATTCCGCCGGTTTGATAGACTATCATGAAGGAGAACCCGCCGATGCCCGTATGCGGGTACATGCGGCACGCCGAGGGTACCACATTACCCACATTTCACGTCCGGTGCGGTATGATGATTTCTTTGATTTCGATTGGATTGTAGGAATGGACGACCGTAACATCAGTAAGTTGAAGTCTTTGGCACCCGGATTGGAGGAAGAAAGGAAAGTCGTGCGCATGACGGACTATTGTCGGCTGAAGGTAGTAGACCATGTGCCCGACCCTTACTATGGAGGCGACAGCGGATTCGAGAATGTTCTCGACATATTGGAAGATGCTTGTGCCGGTTTGTTGGATACGTTGCGTGGTGTCCGTTAACGGGTATGCAACGTATCCCACATCCGTTTGTAATCTTCGGCCAGCCCTCCTTCTCCCGTTTCTTTATATAGGGACGGTAGGTCGTGGCCAGTCTTTTTCATTACCTCCACCACTTTGTCGAACGATACTTGGTGTGCTCCGTCAGTCAGCATGGCATACGAATTGGCATCCATGGCACGGGCGGCAGCATAGGCATTGCGCTCGATGCAGGGGATTTGCACCAAACCGCAAACAGGGTCGCAAGTCAGTCCCAAATGGTGTTCCAATCCCATTTCGGCTGCATATTCGATTTGTGCCGGTGTGCCTCCGAACAACTGGGCTGCGGCAGCGGCCGCCATGGCACAAGCTACACCCACTTCTCCTTGGCATCCTACTTCAGCACCGGATATGGATGCATTTTTCTTCACGATGTTTCCGAAAAGGCCGGCTGTGGCCAAAGCTCTGAGGATACGTTGGTCGCTGATATGCCGCGATACGGAGAGATGATATAACACAGACGGCAGTACGCCGCAGGAGCCGCAAGTGGGGGCCGTGACGATTTTTCCGCCTCCGGCATTCTCTTCGCTGACGGCAAGGGCGTATGCGAAAAGCAGTCCGCGCGTACGCATGGAATGTTGGTAGCCGTCGGCACGGACGTAATAAGACGTGGCCTTCCTTCTCAATCCCAATGGGCCGGGTAACACGCCTTCATGTTCCAGTCCGTTCCGTACGGCCTGTTGCATGGTGTTCCACACTTCTTCCAGATAGTCCCAGATGTCTTTTCCTTCGCATTCTTCTACATATTCCCAATAACTCTTTCCGGTATGCATGCACCAAGCCAGGATTTCTGTGGCAGAGTTCATAGGGTATATTTCTTCAAACGTCAGGTTCTGTTTTCCCTCTTCACCCAGTGCTCCTCCGCCGATACTGAACACGGTCCAATTCTCTGTGATGTGTCCTTCTGCGTCGAATCCTTGAAACTTCATGCCGTTCGGATGGTAGGGAAGGAAAGTCTTAGGTTTCCAAATGATTGTAGTGCGTGGTTCGTCCAATACGTCGAGAATCGCTTTGTCTGTCATGTGTCCTTTTCCTGTAGCGGCCAGACTGCCGTAAAGGGTTACTTCAAAACGTACGGCCTTCGGATTGCGTTCCAAAAAGAGGGTGGCGGCTTTGCGCGGAGCCATGGTATGACTGCTCGACGGGCCGTAGCCGATACGGTATAGTTCTTTCAGAGTTATCATTGTAAGCGTTGTTTTTGTCTGCAAAGGTAGGGAAAATCCCATATTATTTATTACTTTTGCCTGTATTTTAAAATGGAATGGATATGTTGACAGCTACACGTAGGGAATGGAACGAATTATATGTGTTTTTCAACCTCTTGGCTCAAGGAGGGATAGTCTTGGGCAACGAAGAGGGGCTACCTTCCGGTCGTGTGTTGCCTATTTTTCAGGTAACGCGGCAGGAACATGACGGAGAGCGTCGTTACACGGTAGAAGAGACCGACATCCATGTCGAAGGGGAACAGATGGACGAACGTTTTCCGCGTGAAGACTTCGGCACAGTGGCGGCTATGATTCTCGATACGTTGAAACGGGAACGGAACGAAGAGGTGGAGGCACTCGAAGGGGTGGAGGACTTTCTCGATGCACTGAAGATTTATGATATGGAAGCCCGGACGGACGACCGTACCGATTTCTACATTACTTTTCACGACGATAGTTTCCCACCCGTGGGATTCCGCATTTATTCCCGTCTTTGCGCCATGATGCCCTTGTTAGACGGCGGGCGGACGGCCAATTTGAAATTCGAGCAGGGAGGTATCCGTTTCTCTCAACCGGCGGTCAACAAAATCAATTATACGGACGACCCGGACAATCCGAACGAGGTGGCGCGCCGCATGCTTTACATCGAGAGCATGGGTGGGGTGTTGAAATACAATGACGTGGCCGATAAAGTGTTCCGCAGTAACCTTTGCATGATAGACCTCAACTTCCCCCGCGTGTTGGCCGAGATGGTACGTTTGATGCATTTGGACAACGTAAGCCGGGTGGACGAACTGACGGAACTCATAGAGGAGCGGAACCCGTTGAAAATAAAAGAAGAGTTGATTCGCAAACACGGGTATTACCGGTACAAGATGAAAGAGTTCCTGTTGGCTTTGGCGTTAGGCATGCGTCCGGCCAAGCAGTATAATGGGACGGATTCGGCTGTGGCCGGTTTCGTGATGGTGGATGCGGAGGGACGTATGGTGGCCTATCGTAAGACGGAGCGTCAGGTCTTTGCCGATTTTCTGTTCAAGCATACCCGTTTAGAGAAAGGACATCCGGAAAAAGACAAGTATGGTTATCTGGAGCGTGAAAACCGTGCTTACTATTTGAAGTTGAACTTAAAGATAGGTTTTGTGAAAAGATGAAGATCGACCATGTGGCTATGTATGTGAGGGATTTGGAAGTGGTAAAGGATTTCTTTGTGCGTTTTTTCGGTGCCGTTTCTAATGAAATGTATCATAATCCCCGGACAGGCTTGAAGAGTTATTTCCTTTCTTTCGAGGATGGAGCCAAGTTGGAAATCATGTCTCGTCCGGATATGACAGATAGACCAAAAGAACTTTGCCAGACAGGATATATCCATTTGGCATTCAGTGTAGGAAGTAAGGCGCAAGTGGATAGGTTGACTTCCTCTCTACAGGCTCAGGGATATGCCGTGTTAAGTGGACCTCGTTTTACAGGCGATGGTTTTTATGAGAGTTGTATATTAGGACCGGAAGGCAACCAGATAGAGATTACGGAATGATGCAAAACATGATGTTCTCGTATGAAAGTTCTGTGTAAGGCATTTGCCTTCTTATCATTAGGTTTAGGGGTTGTCGGCATGTTTCTTCCTGTATTGCCGACAACCCCCTTTTTGCTTTTGTCAGCTTATCTTTTTTCCAAAAGTTCCGGAAGATACTACGAATGGTTGTTGTCTCACAAATGGTTTGGAACTTATATCAGGCAATTCAGTGAAGCCCGTAGTATTCCTTTACGCATAAAAATAGTCAGTATTTCTATGCTGTGGACTACCATTCTGATTAGTTTATGGGGGATTGACGGAATACTTTGGCTACGCCTGCTGCTTCTTTTGGTGGCAGTAGGCGTTACTTTCCACATTTTGAGTTTTGATACCCGGCGATAGTTTTTTCTATTAAAGCAGGTCGATTTCGGCAATCGTGAGTCCTGTGACATCAGAGATGTCTGCTAAAGGATACCCCTTGGCTTTCATGCGTCGGGCGGTTTGTTTTATTCCTTCTGCACGTCCTTCAGCGCGTCCTTTTCGTTCTGCGCTATTGATAAGCGTTTTCTCCACGCTTACCGTATCCCAAAACTTTTCGTATCCACGAAGCTGGGCATCGGTGAAGGCCGATTCTTCCAATTGTGCGACCGCTTTTTTTATGTCCGGGTTATCGAGTAACTCCTGTGGCACTTCCCTTGTCTTTTCGTCTATTTCAGTCAGATAGCGCAGCCATAGTACGTGCATCTTCTTTTCTTTATAGGTATGGGGCGTAAACTTGGGCAGTTCCACGAATACGAAGTGAAGTCCTTCGATTATCCGGTCAGAGTGTTCCACATGTACGATACGGTAGTTGTGGTAGTAGCCTTCCAGTTCCGGCTCGAAAATGTCATTCACAAGATTGAGTGAATAAACGGGTTGCAGAAGTTCATAGTCTTCTCCTCCGGCGATTTGGCGTACGTAGGCTTTTGATGCGTTGAACAGAACCCGTTGTTTGAATTCCGATGACCATACCATTTGCATTTCTACGATGAACTGCCGTCCTCGCTTGTCTTTGCAGCGTACATCCACAATGCTGTTCTTGCGTAAAGGCGTTTGCGGAACCAGTTCGGAAGGCAAGTACTCCACGTGCTCGATTCTTTCTTCCGGGCTGTCGAAAGGAAGCAGTGCGTTCAAAAAACTGGCGACCAAATCGGGATGTTCTCCGAATACCTTTTTAAAGGTCAGGTCGGCTTTGGGATTGAGGTAGCGCATGACGTTAAGTTTGATGAGGTTTCACATATCGCAAAGATACGATAAAAAAAACATTATAACGGCGATTGGATGAGAAAAGAAGTGGTTTGTTACGGTGTTTTGAAGTCCGTTTTCCAGACTACGGGCTTGCCGTCGGGTGTAATGCCTTCGGCCTCCACGGCTATCACCGTCTTTTTACTATTATTATATAGGTGGATGACAGCTTCTCCTTTATCGTCGAAAATCACTTTGGGGGTCCAGTAAAGCGTGCGGCGGTAGTCTTTGGCATCGGGCAGCGGCTTCTTGCTGTAATCCGGACTATAGAACTCCGTGCAAAGGGAAAATCCCTTGGCCGCATATCTTCGGTCTCGATAAGAGGGACGTACTCCGTCGTTGGGCAGGAGCCGGTAGTCGATGACCACATCCGGTTGGTGGGTTTGACTGTATTTCCAGCTTCCTTGTTCTCGCGGGACGTAATCGGTGTAGATGTATAGCTTGTTCAAATGGCGCAGACGGCGGTACTTTCCCATTTGGACATTCGACATGGACATGCTGACCTCGGACTGTCTGCGGTGTTCCGGTTTGAAGTCCAACACTTTCCCGTCGTATCGTTCTTGCAAGTAAAAGTGCCTGTCCATTCCCATGTCTCCGAAAAACGCTGTGGCTACTTGTCTTGAGAATGTTCTCCAGTCGTGCATGCCACAGTTCAGCCCGTGGTCGGCTGCAAGATTGAAGGCTTCGTAAGCATCTATAACTAGGGCCGGTTTGCTGTGGTCTAATTTTCTCAATCCTCCCCGTTTGCTCCTTACGGTGATGGTATTCAGTTCCCGTCCGGTGAAGGCATCGGTAGAGGAAGTATCTTGCAAGGGAATTTTATCCTCGAAAGTCGCATCCTGATAGTAACTGTATGGCTTGGGAAATACTGGGAAGAATGGGTCGAGCTTCACATAGAACTCCGGGTAGGCTTGTTCGTCCATGAAGCCTTTCCTTTTTATTCTTCTTTTATATTTCTCGCTTTTTGTGCTGTCCGAAGCACTTAAGAATAAAATGTAGTTGTCGTTTACGACAGCCGAAGGCATGTAAAACTTTCCTTTTTGGGTGGTTTGGGACACATCCACGATGTCGCGGTCTTGTATGAACGAGGCAGACACGTTCACCTCCTTTTTCATCTCTTTAATGAGCGGGCCATAGAGGTCTTGCAGGGTCAGGACTTTGGCCATGGGAGTGTACATACCTGGATATAGATGGTAGTCACGGGCTGTGGTATAAATAGGGACTGATGAATCTATAAAGGGTATATATACAGAATCACCGTAGTCTGTTTCCTCCAAGAGCGAATAAGTCTGGTGCACGCTGCCGCTGAGTGTCTGAATCTTTTCCGGCAGGAACTCAAACTGTGTGTGCTCCAGTCCGGCCATCATACGCCAGTCATGCCTTCTCCATCCTTGTACCATCATGAGCAGGTCGAGGGCATGGCGGTGCAGGCTGTCGTCTGCCTCGAAGTACCATCCGGGGTTTTCCACGAAACCTTTAATCTCGCTGGCCAACAGCATTTCAGTGAGCATCGTACCGTTGTCGTAAGTCGTTTCGTCCGTGGCATGGTCGCGTACGGCGAGGGATACGTCCGCGTCATGGTGCCGGAGCAGTTTCATCCGTAGTTCAATGGGTTCGAATGGGGCATATTCCTGTTTTATGCCTTCTACGGTAATGAGCGGTTGGTCATAATCATGGTGGTTGACGAAAAAGAGGCGGTCGGCATAAATCCGTCCTTCGCCATTGAAGACTGTGATTTGGTTCACCCCCGTGGGGAGCGAAGCCCAAAAGATGTCCACGGTGTCCTTTCTCATGTCGGCGGGTGAAAGTTTCCTGAAAGCCTTGCTCACGCCATTGCACTGTATCTGTATCCCCAATTCCTCCTTGCTTTCGGTAGTACCTTGTATAATCATCCTAAGTACGCTGTCTTTCCTTTCCACATGCAGGGCATATCCTTCCTTTTCCACTTCCGGTAATTTCACTTCATAGTCGTAGTCTTGGTAATGCAGTCTGGCTTTGTATTTATCGTCCGGTTTCATGTCTGTTAGGGTGAACACGCCTCTTCCCCGGTTCAATGTCCGTGTCTGGGCTACTTCCTTTCCATCGCTATCGATGATGGAAAGTTCTGCCTCTAAATGTTTTCCTTCCTCATCGTTGATTTCGAATGCCACGTGTCCGTCTGTGCCTTCAATCAGATGCCCTCCTTCGGGATAGAAACGCAGGTCTATTTCGGGCTTCCCTTTCCGCGCCTTGTAGTACCTTCGCATGGGGCGTAGTGTCATGTCTTTGGCATAACGCCAGGCTTCCTTGGGATGGTCGAATACGGGGAATACGCGCGAATACAGCTTGTCATAATCCCGGAAGAAGTCTTTGGCCATCTGTTTGTTGTAGAACATATCCTCCGTATATTTTGAATGCGGATGCTCGTGTCGTCCGAAGTTGAGCATCCACCGTGTGTATGCCCGTAGTTCGTAATATCCGGCATAGAGCGAGTCGGTCAGGGTGAACGCCCCGTGTGCCGTTCCGTCTTCCATCTTCAGTTGCTGCCGTTCCACGAGATAGCCGTCCGGTGTGAGCAGTTCCACGTAGAGGATTTTGCTCAAGTCGGTCAGTGTTCCTTTGTCGCTTCGTGTGACGTATCCTTTGTACCAAATCGTATCGCCCACGAAGTAGCAGGTATTGTCGATATGGAGGTACACTTTTTCTTGCGGCAGGCCGGTGCCGAAACGTTCCACGCGGGTGGCGAGGGAATCTACGGATGCAATATCTTTATGGCTTTGTGCCGAGATGCTCCATACAGTGCAAACAAGTGCATAAAATAGGATGATTCTTTTCATGTTCTTAGAATATTTAAACAAAGTAATAAAAAAAATGAAGAAAAATATGGGACGTTTCGTAACAAATCATGGGACATTTTCAAGCAACCGTTTGTTTCGGAGCTTGATTCCCTTTTTTACTTCTCTCTACGGTCTTACGTGGAGAATATAGGATATGGTAAGTGGCAAAAATAGGGATAATCACCTCTTTTGCTGTTAAAAAGTCGCTGAATAGGACTTCGGGCTGACAAACAGGTTGAAGCTTCAGCCCGAATCTGTGGGGATGGTTTGCATAAATATACGTATATCAAGTATTCTTTTGCATAAACGCTGCATATCGGCGTACCGTTCACAGCCGAATAAAAAATCAATCTCATGAGATTGGGATTTTTATACGAGCATGTCATTGGCGTGTTGTCCGCATGTCGTGGCGGCGGTCCCTTTTTTCCGTGTGGAAAATCGGTCTTCAACGGGAGTGGAATGTGCTGAAAGGGGCGTTCGCGGATTTATTTGGAGATTTTCAGATGGCATGAAGAATCGTGCAAAGCGCAAGCAGAAGCGGGCTTTTAAGAAACACGGACGGCGAACCGTGCGGAGTAAATGAGGCGGACGGTGGCAAAATGACGGGAATGAGCGTACCGGACCGACTTTTTGATTTTACAGGAACCGACGTGGCTGCGATATTTTCCGTCCCGACCGGATTCGGGGCGGAATATGCGCTTCCCGGGGCATTACGGAATACAAAAAGTCAGAAGGAACATTTTGTCATTGCTCCTGTCTTCCGTTTAAAATTCGTAACTTTGCACGAAGTTATATGAGAGAGCAGACACATGAATAATCTATACGAAGAGCGGTTGGGTACTGACCGCATGCTGCCGTTGGTGTTCCGGATGGCCCTTCCGGCAGTGGCCGCACAAATCGTCAACTTGCTTTATAACATCGTGGACCGTATTTACATCGGCCATATTCCCGGTATCGGTACCGACGCGTTGGCCGGTATCGGAGTGACCAGTTCGGTCATCATCCTGATTTCCGCTTTCTCCTCTATCGTGGGGGCGGGAGGTGCACCTTTGGCTGCCATCGCGTTGGGGCAGGGCGACCGGGAGCGGGCCGGCAAGATATTGGGGAACGGGCTGGTATTGCTCCTGCTTTTCACCGTCCTGACATCGGCCACGGCCTACCTGTCCATGCGTCCCTTGCTGATGGCTATCGGGGCATCGGAACATACGATAGGCTATGCGATGGATTATTTGTCGGTGTATTTGTTGGGGACGTTGTTCGTGGAGGTTTCGGTGGGGCTGAACACTTTCATCAATACGCAGGGAAGGCCGGGCATAGCCATGTGCTCGGTCATCATCGGCGCGCTGCTGAACATCGGTCTCGATCCGCTGTTCATTTTCGTGTTCGGCATGGGCGTGAAAGGGGCGGCTTTGGCCACCATCCTCTCGCAGGCTTGCAGTGCCTGGTGGGTGTTGCATTTCCTGACCTCGCGCAAGGCCACGTTGAGAATCGAGCGGAGGTATATGCGTCCCGACAGGAGAATCATCGGTGCCACGTTGGCCTTGGGCGTGTCCCCGTTCATCATGGCCAGTACGGAAAGTCTGGTGGGTTTCGTGCTGAACAGCGGCTTGAAAGTGTATGGCGACATCTATATCAGCGCGTTGGCCATCATGCAAAGTGCGATGTTGGCCGTCAGCGTGCCGCTGACAGGGTTCGCACAAGGTTTTATTCCCATCGTGAGTTACAACTACGGCCACGGGAACCGTGAGCGGGTGAAGGACTGCTTTAAAATCGTGGTCCGGGTGATGTTCTCCTTCAACCTGCTGCTTGTCCTTTTTATGATTTTGTTTCCCGGACTGGTCGCTTCGGCTTTTACGTCCGACGAACGTCTGATAGCCACCGTGGAGCATACCTTGCCCGTGTTCTTGGCTGGTATGACGATTTTCGGCCTGCAACGGGCTTGCCAAAATATGTTTGTCGCGCTCGGTCAGGCTAAGGTGTCCGTTTTCATCGCCTTGTTGCGCAAAGTGATATTGTTGGTGCCGTTGGCTCTGCTGTTGCCGCGCTGGATGGGGGTTATGGGCGTGTACGCTGCCGAGGGTGTTTCCGATGCCGCCGCAGCCGTTTGCTGTACCTTGATTTTCATTTGGCAATTCCCGAGAATCCTGCGTAAAATGGCAAGGTGAGTTATTGCCGACGAAAGTCTTGTGCATATAGTCCTATCTTTTGTACGGTTTTGTCCTATAACGGAAAAATGAAAAACCGTATATTTGCCACATGGCAAAAAGCAAAAGATATATGGATATGAGGGCGACAGCAGACCCGAGGCCGAGTTTTTGGAAGTCGGGCTTTTCCAAAGTAGGTGCAGCATTGTGTTTTTTTTATTTCTGTCGGTTCTGTGGCTGTGGTCGCGGCGGCGGACGGCGGGTATGTCATGCTAAAGAATGGGGTATATTGCCATACGGCGGACGGGCGCATGCGTGTGGAGTTCGTGAGTCCGGACATCGTGAGGGTACGTTATACGCGTGAAGCCGATTTTTTGGGGAACGGTACGATAGTATGCGTGGAGCGGACGGAAAACAAGGTCCCTTTTCAGGTCGTTTCACGGCAAGGGGGGCTTTCTTTACAGTCGGACAGCCTTGAAGTGCGGGTGGATTTGAACACTTGTGCCCTTACTTATAAGGATGCCCGCACGGGAAAGGTGTTGCTTTCCGAGCGTCAGGACATGCCGCGCGAGGCCGAGAAGACGTATATGGAAAACGTCGTTTACGATCCGGATAGCAGGCGAATCGAGAAAACGGCCGACGGAGAGAAGGAAGTGATGGACGTGCTTCGCCGCGACACGGTGGGGTGGACTTGGAAATTCAGGAATCATTTCCGTTGGTCGGAAGGCGAGGCGCTTTACGGTTTGGGATGCCACATGGAAGATTTCCTCGACTTGCGGGGCAAGACGATGTATCTGTGCCAGCATAACCTGAAAGAGATGGTACCGGTGTTGAACTCCACGGCCGGTTATGGCCTGTTGTTCGATGCGGGTTGCGGGATGAAGTTCCAAGACGGGCCGGAAGGCGGTTTCATGGAATTGGAAGCCGCCAAGGAGGTGGATTATTATTTCATGAAAGGATGTACGATGGACCAAGTCGTGGCCCGGTACCGCAAGTTGACGGGACAATCTCCGATGATGCCCCGGTATATTTTCGGTTACATCCAGTCTAAGGAACGCTATACCCATTCGAAGGAACTTGTGGACGTCGTGCAGGAATATCGTCGGCGGCAGGTGCCTTTGGATGTCATCGTGCAGGATTGGAATTATTGGCCTGGCGGACAGTGGGGGTACATGAAGATGAACCGTGAAAACTATCCCGACCCACGTGCGTTGGCAGATTCCATACATGCGTGGGATGCCAAGCTGATGGTGTCCATTTGGCCCAACCCGACGAACTGCCCCCAGACGAAAGACTTTGAGAGGCGTGGCTTTATGTTGCCCCGTTCTGTGTATGACGCTTTCAATCCCCTGGCCCGGGCGCGCTATTGGGAATATGCCGACGGGGAATTCTTCGGCAACGGTTTCGATGCCTGGTGGTGCGACTGCACGGAACCGTTGGATGCGGATTGGAGACCGATGTCCGAAGGATACGGTTGGGACAGCCATGAAGAACGGTGGAAAGGGAATCTGGCTTTGCTGGACGGTGTGTTGGGGGCTGAGCGGAGCAGCCTTTTCTCGTTGTATCATTCCAAGGGGCTGTACGAAAACCAGCGTGCCACGACCGACCGCAAGCGAGTGGTGAACCTGACGCGTTCCAGTTATGCGGGACAACAGCGTTATTCTACCATCACGTGGAACGGTGATACGCATGCTTCGTGGAAGTCGTTCGCCCAGCAAATTCCGCAGGGGTTGAATTTCATGGCTACGGGCTGTCCTTATTGGACGGTGGATATCGGTTCGTTTTTCACGCGGAAAGGGCGCGAATGGTTTCGTGCGGGAGATTTCGATGCCGGCGTGGACGATATGGGTTACCGGGAATATTACGTGCGGATGCTGCAATACGGGGCATTTTTGCCTCTGTTCCGCAGCCATGGCACGGACACTCCGCGTGAGATTTGGCGGTTCGGCCGGCCGGGCGAGCCTTTTTATGACAGTATCCTGCGCATGATTCGTTTACGTTACCGCCTGATACCTTATATATATTCTTTGGCCGGGAAGGTCACGCAAGAAAGCTATACCATGAGCCGGTTGTTGGCTTTCGATTTTGCGGACGACGCCCGTGTGCACGACATCAAAGACGAATTCATGTTTGGTCCGGCTTTTCTGGTGTGTCCCGTGACCCGTCCGATGTACTATGATAAAGGTTCCGTGGCTTTGCAGGGTGTGGAAAAGACACGGACCGTATATTTGCCGGAAGGTACGGACTGGGTGGATTTCTGGAGTGGGAAAAAGTACCGGGGCGGCCGGGATGTCAAGGCGGATGCGCCAATCGACAAGATTCCCTTGTTCGTGCGCCAGGGTTCCATCGTTCCGATGGGGCCGGTTGTGCAGCATACGGAAGAGTTGTCGGGAAAAGAACTTACCATCGTGGTCTATCCCGGACGGGATGCCATTTTCACCCTGTATGAGGACGAAGGCGACAATTACGGTTACGAACAGGGGCGTTTCTCGACCATCCGGATGGAATGGGACGATAGCCGGGGTGTATTGTCCGTCGGGCAGCGCGAAGGTTCGTTTCCCAGTATGGAGGAGTCCCGCAAGTTCCGCGTGGTCTTGGGCGGCAGTGCGGACGAGGTGTTCCGTGAAGGGGCGGGCGTAGAAGTCCGTTACGACGGGGCGGCCACGGAATGCCGCTTGTGAAGTGGGGGAATGGCGGAAAGCAATTATTCAAAACATTAATCATATCATTCTGATGGAAACTTCGAAAGCCCGCATCCCTTATCTTGATTTCTTGAAGTTTTTTGCCATTGGCAGTGTCTTGTTGGGGCATTCTGTGGAACAACTCACGGGGAATGACTATTGGGATAACCCTATTTGGAGTTTTATTTATACTTACCACATGCCGCTGTTCATGTTGCTGTGCGGTTATTTCTTCGGTTCTTCGTTGAAGCTCACTTTTGGAGAACTGTTGAAAAAGAAGTTCGTGCAGTTGCTCTTGCCCTCGGTGACGGCTTTTGTCATAGTGTGGACGGCGGTGTCCGTCATGGGGCATAACCCGTGGCCGGCCCTGTTCACTCCCGATTGGATGGGGTTTATGAACACGGTGTGGTTCTTGAAATGTGTGTTTTTGTGTTATTTGGTGGGATTCTTGTCCATCCGCTTGTTCCGGAATGTTTGGCTGGCAGCCCTCGTGACTGTCGTGTTGTCCGGCATTTTGCCCTATGGCGGCGTGGCGAACTTCAACTTTATGCTTCCCATGTTTTGGGTGGGATATGCTTGTAAGCTGAATCAATCCCTTTTGGACCGCCACCGCAAATGGTTTTTAGGGATTTCCCTTGTGGCTTTTGGTGTTATGCTGCCATTTTGGTCCGGGAGGCTTACGGTGTATATGGTTCCCACTCAGGTGTTGGACTGGGGGACGTTCACGTGGGACGTGCAGAACCTTTCTGTGGTGCTCTATCGTCTGGCGATAGGCATTGCAGGCAGCATGTCGTTTTTCCTGTTGTCTCCCTACGTTTACCGTCTTATTGAGGGTAAAGGAATCGCAACGGCATTGAATGGCATAGGACGGTCTACTTTGGGCATTTATTGGTTGCAGACTTTTTTGTTGGAATACCTGTTCAACAGTCTGGGATTTTATGTACCCATGATTTGGACGTTTGTCCTGCCGCCATGTCTGGCCTTGGTCGAACTGGTGGTTTGTTACCGTTTGGTGCTGCTGTTCAAAAAGAATGTCTATATTCGTTTGTTCGTGTTGGGTGAAAGGTAGTTTTCCGGGGGCTCTCTCGCCTTTGCGAAAGCCAATGCGTACGGAGGGATGGAAATGTCACGCCAAGTTGTTTTTGCATGGCATGGAAAGAGAATCGTGATAAAAAAGTTTTTTATCCTATCTTTTGGTGGTTTTGTCCTATTATGATGGGTGGAAAGGGCGTATCTTTGCAGTAGGAATAAATGATACGGGTGTATGAAGGCACATTATTGGTTTATACTTTTCCTTTGGGTAGCCGTTCGGATGGAAGCAGGCGGCAAGATGGCCGTCAGCCCTTCTGCGACGGAGATGTTGTTGCCGTTTCCAAGCCATGACGTGGAATTGGCTTCTTCGTGGGTTAAGCAGCGGGAAGACCTGAATACCGCTTTCCTTAGGTCGTTGGAACCGGACAGGTTATTGCATAATTTCAGGGTGAACGCAGGCTTGTCTTCCGTGGCAAAGCCCTTGGAAGGCTGGGAGTCGCCCGGCGTAGGCTTGCGGGGACATTTCGTGGGACATTATCTTTCGGCTGTATCAGCCTTGGTGGAGAGATATGAAGACGCCGGGTTGGCACGGAACTTGGAGAAGGTCGTCGAGGGCATGTATGCCTGCCAGCAAGCACACGGAAACGGTTATTTAAGCGCTTTTCCCGAAACGGACATAGAGGTGTTGGAGACGCGTTTTACAGGTGTGTGGGCACCGTATTATACGCTTCACAAAATCATGCAGGGACTGTTGGACGTGTATCTCCGCACCGGCAATGAAAAGGCATACGCCATGGTGGAGGGCTTGGCCGGTTATGTGGACAGGCGCATGTCGAAACTGGATCCGGCGACTGTCGCACGCATGATGTACACGGCAGATGCCAATCCCCAGAATGAGATGGGGGGCATGAACGAAGTGTTGTACCAACTTTACTGTGTATCCGGAAAACCCCGGTATTTGGAACTGGCTTCCTTATTTGACCCCTCATGGTTTTTGGAACCCTTGGTGCGGAACGAGGACATTCTTTCCGGATTGCATGCCAATACGCACATTGCTTTGGTGAACGGTTTTGCCCGGCGGTATGAGTCCACGGGGGAGGAATGTTACGGGAAGTCCGTTGCGAACTTTTGGAATATGCTCATGCATTCCCATGCGTATGTCAACGGCACAAGCAGCGGTCCGCGCCCGAACGTCACGACCGAGACTTCGTTGACGGCAGAGCATTGGGGCGAACCTTGCCATCTGTGCAATACTTTGACCAAAGGCATTGCGGAGAGTTGCGTGACCCATAACATGCAGCGGTTGAATGCCAGTCTTTTTTCGTGGACGGGTAATCCATGTTATGCGGATGTTTACATGAACATGTTCTATAATGCGGTGCTTCCCGTGCAGAGCCGTTCCACGGGAGCTTATGTTTACCATTTGCCGTTGGGGTCACCTCGTCATAAGGCGTACATGGCGGACAACGACTTCAAGTGTTGCAGCGGGTCTTGTGCCGAAGCGTTTGCCAAATTGAACAACGGCATTTATTATCATGACGACTCGGCCGTGTATGTGAATTTATACGTGCCTTCCAAAGTGCATTGGGCTGATAAAAAGGTCGGTTTGGAACAAGCCGGGGGATTTCCGGTGGAACCGATAGTGGATTTCACCGTGTCGGTGCGCCGTCCGGTGGATTTCGTGTTGAATTTGTTCATACCCGCCTGGACGGATGGTGCAGTGGTATATGTGAACGGCGAGAAGCAGGAAATGCCGGTACGTCCGTCTTCCTTCCTGAAGCTTTCAAGGCGTTGGGCAGATGGTGACAGGGTACGGATAGAGTTTCGTTACGCATTCCGTTTGCAGTCCATGCCGGATAAGGAAAATATGTTGGCTGTGTTTTATGGCCCGATGCTGTTGGCTTTCGAGACCCGTGACGAGGTGATATTGAAAGGCAACAAAGATGAGATACTTGCAGGATTGTCGTTTGCGGATAGTGAGTCCGGACGTTTTGTCCTGAAGAACGGAGAACGCGAGTTTCGGCTTCGCCCCTTGTTTGATGTGGACAAGGAATCCTATGGGGTATATGCTACGATACGGAATTATTGAGGGGCTGCGCGACTGTGATCTGAATATAGTATGTATTTTAATGTGAAATAATTAAAAAAGAAAAAGAATGAAGACAGGAGTTTTGAAATGGGTGTGGTGCTTGGGACTGGCCGTGGGGCTTCCTTCCTGTAGTGGAGTAGAAGAACAGGAAGTGGTTTCTCCGGACAGGCACTTGGTTGTGGGCATGACAGAACTTGACAAGGGTGAGTATGGCGATGTGTCTTTCGCGGTGTATTATAACGGGGAGCGGGCGTTGCCATTGGTCAATTTGGGAGTGGAAACGAACCGGCAGAAATATGCCGGCAACTTGAAATTTAAAAGCGTATCGGAGGCGAAGCCGATATCGGATGATTACCGGATGCTTACCGGAAAACGCAGTCATTGCGTGAACCATGGGACTGAAAGGGTTTATTCTTTTGAGAATGAAGACGGCAACATATTGGACGTGACCGTCAGGGCGTATGATGACGGCGTGGCCTTTAAATACGGGGTGAAATCTGTTGCGCCGGAAGAGTTTGTCGTGGATGAACATACGGCATACGATGTTCCCCAGGGGGTGAAACGTTGGATGCAGCAGTACACGTTGGGATATGAAGGTTTTTATCCTTTGTCCACTAATGGCAGGTTGGAGGGGCAGCCGGATGCGAATCTTTGGGGCTATCCCGGACTTGTGGAATTACGGGATTCCGTATTTATGTTGATGACGGAGGCGAATATCCGGCGGGGACATGGAGGCTCTTTCTTGTGTAATGCCGACAGTGCCGACCATTACCGTGTGCGTCTGTTCGACAAGCAGCAGCCCATGGGAGAGACTTGGGAGTCGCCTTGGAGGGTGCTTATCATAGGGACGTTGCCGGACATCGTGGAATCTACGTTGGTAACCGATGTCTCCGACCCTTCGACGGTGGAGGATACATCGTGGATAAAACCCGGTTCGGCTTCGTGGATATATTGGGCGTACAATCACGGAACGAGAGATTATCAGCTTCTGAAAGAATATTTTGATTTGGCGGCCGAAATGAAGTGGCCTTACAGTCTGATAGATTGGGAATGGGACCAGATGGGCAACGGCGGAAACTTGGAAGATGCCGTGAAGTATGCACACGAGCGTGGCGTGAAACCTTTGTTGTGGTACAACTCAAGCACAAATTGGTTAGGCCCCACTCCTTTGTACCGTTTGAATAAGCCGGAAGACCGCGCGAAAGAATACGAATGGTTGAACAAGTTGGGCATTTCCGGTATAAAAGTGGACTTTTTCGCCGGAGACAGCATCTCTTCCATGGATTATTACATCGACTTGTTGGAAGATGCGGCCAAATATAAATTGATGGTGAATTTACATGGAGCGACTATTCCAAGGGGATGGCAGCGGACTTATCCTCATTTGATGTCGGTGGAAGCTGTTTACGGAGCGGAGTGGTACAACAACAATGGTGTGCTGACCCATCGGGCCGCAGCCCATAACGCGACCTTGCCTTTTACGCGGAATGTAGTGGGGCCGATGGATTATACTCCCGGAACGTTCTCCGATTCCCAGCATCCGCATATCACGACGCATGCTCATGAGTTGGCATTGCCCGTGGTTTTCGAATCGGCTTTGCAGCACATGCCCGACAGGCCGTCGGTATATTACGGTTTGCCGGAGCAGGTCAGACAATTCTTGTCGGTGTTGCCGACGGCTTGGGATGATACGAAGCTTTTGGCCGGTTATCCCGGGACGGAAGTCGTTATGGCACGCCGTAAGGGGGATGTCTGGTACATAGCGGGGATTAACGGAACGGATGAATCCCGTGTGATTGGCGTGCCGTTGGAAACCTTGGGCTTGGAGAAAGGCCGTAAGGTGACATGGTTCAAAGACGGGAGCGACGGCAAGAGTTTCGTGACGGAAGAGAGTGTGTCTTTACCGGAAGACGGAAAAGCTGTGCAAGTGGAATGTCTTCCGCGTGGTGGCTTTGTGGCAGTGGTGAAGTAGCAGGCGTGTCAGCGCGTCCCGATACGGCTTTTCATGCCGATTTTAGGGCTTAAATCTCCATTTGGGGATTTTAAGCCCTATTTCCTGACTCCATCGTTGTCGGAGTTGCACTTCTGACTTGACGATAGTATCTCCAAGAACAAAATTACAATATATTTTGGAACTTAAGAAAGATTTGTTACCTTTGCAACATTAGAACCTGCCAAGCCTCTTCACAATGCTCAAATCGGCGGGTCGTTTTTTTATTATACCTGTATGAAAACGAATTTCATCAAACCATATTCTTCCCCCGAGCAGATTGTCAAGATATTAAAGACACGCGGTATGCTCATGGACGATGATCGGAAAGTTGAAAATTATCTGATGAACATTGGCTACCATCGGTTGTCTGCCTATATTTATCCTTTTTATAAGAACCCAAAGTGTGATTTGGTGCTGAAAGAGGGAACAACTTTTGAACAGGCACTGACGCTTTACCGCTTTGATAAAAAGCTACGCATACTCCTTTTCAATGAGATTGAAAAGATAGAGGTTGCCATTCGAAGCATACTGGCAAACATCGGATGCCAAGAACTGAATGACAAATACTGGATAACGAAACCGGAATATTTTGCCAACGCGGATAAATTCAACCAGACGTTGGCTGTCATAGAAAAGGAACTGGTATCGAGTAAGGAAGATTACATCGAAGATTTCAGGCGTAATTACATTGAAAGTTATCCTCCGGCATGGATGATAACGGAAGTGCTGTCTTTCGGAAATTTGAATTACATCTATTCCAACATTGCCAGTAATAAGTTGATGAAATGTATTGCCGGTCATTTCGGACTGAAGCCGCAGGTGTTTACTTCATGGCTGACTGTATTGGCCAATCTTCGTAATATGTGTTGCCACCATGCAAGGATTTGGAACAGGGACTTTATGTTAACCCCGGCAGAGCCACGTAAAATGTCGAATGCTTGGATTGACACATCGAAAATAGATAAGAAAAGGATTTTCTACAGATTATGCATCATCAGATATTTCCTCGCATCTGTTTCGCCAAATAACAACTTCAATGAAAAGATTGTCGATTTGCTGGCTCTTTTTCCCTCGATAGATATTGCGGCAATGGGATTTTGCAGAAGCTGGCAGCGTGAATGTTTGTGGAGTTGATTTGCTCTTTTCATGCCGATTTTAGGGCTTAAATCTCCATTTGGGGATTTTAAGCCCTATTTTTGTTTCAATTTGTCCCATTCTATTCTTTTCGGTTGCATTATTTTTGCATTCGGAATTCAATAATGAAATCGAGATGAAAATAAAACACTGGCTTTTGCTTATGCTATTGGTTGGGACGGGACGCGCGGTTTGTATGGCCTCGTCTTCTTTGGTTACTTATCCGGCTCCTGAGGGTGTGGATTTGAATGATGATTTTACGGTACAGGTACGTCAAGACGGGGGAGAATGGAAAACCTTGCCGTCCTACTTGGTGAAGGTGGATGAGGTGAGGGATACCAAACACTGCGTGGAGGACGCTTCGATGGCCATTTTCGACTTTTCCGGAAAGGTTGACGTGAAAGCCGTATATAATAAAGGTAAGGTGAACACGGCTCGTGTCCGTCCGCTTTCTTACGACATACCGTGCAGGGTGGAGGGGAATGCCGTTTGTTTCGAATTGACACGTCCCTGCAATGTTTCGGTGGAAGTGAATGGAGATATTTTCCACAACTTGCATTTGTTTGCCAATCCGTTGGAGACGGATGTACCGGATAAAAACGACCCGGATGTATTATATTATGGCCCGGGCTTGCATACGCCGGAGAACGGGGAACTGAAAGTTCCTTCGGGAAAGACCGTCTATTTGGCCGGTGGAGCTGTATTGGCCGGGCGTGTCATTATGGAAGGCGTACACGATGTGAATTTGAGAGGAAGAGGTATTATTGATTATAAGGTAAAAGGAGGCATCCGTATAGCCAACTCCCGTAACGTACTGGTAGAAGGCGTTGTCACGACCCAGTGCGCTACGGGGGGCTCGGATGGTGTGACGATCCGCAACGTAAAGAGCATCAGCTATTACGGATGGGGAGACGGGATGAATGTCTTTGCCAGCAATAATGTGTTGTTCGATGGCGTATTCTGCCGTAATTCGGACGATTGTACGACGGTGTACGGCACACGTCTGGGATTCGAAGGCGGTTGCAGGAACATCACGATGCAGAATTCTACCTTGTGGGCGGATGTGGCTCATCCGATATTTATCGGCATTCACGGTAACTCGAAAGAACAGGAAATACTGGAAGACTTGAACTATGTCAATATAGACATCCTGGACCATAAAGAAAAACAGTTGAATTATCAGGGATGTATGGCTATCAATGCAGGAGATAACAACTTGATTCGTAACGTCCGCTTCGAAAATATCCGTGTGGAGGATTTCCGGCAGGGGCAGTTGGTCAACCTGCGTATCTTCTATAATAAGAAGTATTGTACGGCACCGGGGCGCGGCATAGAGAATGTGCTCTTCAAGGATATTTCCTATACCGGAGACCGTGCGGAGGTCTCGGTGATTGAGGGATATAACGAGGAACGGAAGATAAAAGACATCCGTTTCGAGAACCTCCGCGTCAACGGGCAGTTGATAACGGACGACATGTCCGGTAAGCCCGGATGGTATAACACCGGAGACATGTGCCGGATTTATGTGGGGCCGCATGTAGAAAACGTGGTTTTCACGAAAACGGAATAAAAATAACGTTTGGATGCACATAAAAGACGGCGGATATTCGTATCTTTGCTTGATTTTAGGTCATTCAGGACAGAAAACATGAAAAACAAGAAGATTTCTATTGCGGGAATTTGCATCCTGTTCGCTTTCTTTTGGAGAGTGCAGGTGGTTTGTGCGCGTGAGTTCGTCCATCCGGGCGGATTGCATACGCGGGCGGATTTGGAACGCATGAAGAAGATGGTGGCTGAAGGACGCCAACCCTGGCTTGAAGGATGGAAAGAATTGGAGAAAGACCCTTTGGCGCAATATACTTTCAAGCCGTCGCCGATGGCGAATATGGGCGTAAGTCGGCAAAAAGCTTCTATCGACGCTCATGCGGCTTATTTGAATGCCATACGGTGGTATGTGTCCGGCGATAAGGCTTATGCTAAGTGTGCCATTAAAATATGCAACGCCTGGTCGGATGCGGTCAATCAGGTTCCGGTAGCCCGGCAGGACTTGGGGTTGGTGGGCATCCCCATTTCGGAGTTTGCCATGGCAGCGGAAGTGTTGCGGGGCTGCGATTTATGGAAGAAAAAGGATTTTGAGCGTTTCAAGTCCATGATGTTGGAATATCTTTATCCTGTAAGCCGTGATTTTTTGAAAAACCACGGCGGGACGAATGTGGATTATTGCTGGACGAATTGGGACGCGTGCAATATGGTGGCTTTGTTGGCCATCGGAGTGTTATGCGACAGGGAGGATATTTATGACGAAGGGGTGGCATATTATAAGTATGGCCTGGGCAACGGGAGTATCGGGAATGCTGTTCCCTTTCTGCATCGTTTGGATGACGGCACGGTGCTCGGCCAATGGCAAGAAAGCGGACGCGACCAGGCCCATGCCCAGTTGGGAGTGGGCTTTCTGGGTAATGTGTGCCAGATTGCATGGAACCAGGGCGACGACCTGTTCGGGTATGACCGTAACCGTTTGTTAGCTGGGGCGGAATATGTGGCACGTCATAACCAAATGAGAGGTGTGCCCTTTACTTATTACAACAACAGCCAGGAGATGCACAACCGTTGGCCCGCCATTAATGCCTTGGGAGTTTTGGGCGAAAGGCCGGTGTGGGAGTTGATTTATAATCATTATGAGGTATTGAAAGGCGTTCCGGCACCTTATTGTAAGCGTATGGCGGAACTGTTGCGTCCGGAACATGGCAGTAAGGATCATTTCGGATATGGTACGTTGACGTTTACCTTGCAACCCTCCGTTTATCCTCCTTTGCCTGTCCCGGCTGTGCCGGAAGGGTTGAAGGCGGACGCCTCGATAGGGAAGGTCTTTCTCGAATGGAAGCCTGCGGCGGGATTCACGGCCAATGGATACGTAATTCAGCGTTCGGAGGGCGGTAAGAATGATTTTAAAGACATCGCCGTTTATGAAGAAAAGGTGTTGAACTGTTATACCGATTTCCGGGTAGAGGCGGGGAAGAGGTACGACTATCGTGTGGCTGCGCTCAATAAGACGGGACGTAGTTCTTTTTCTTCTTCCGTGCAGGCTTGTCCGGTGGAAGCCGGTGGCTTGCCCGCAGAATGGAGGTATGCGGAGATAGGACAAGTAGAAAGCGGATATTCCGGATATGCGAAGGTGTGCGGCGGTAGTTTTGTATTGGCCGGTGTCCATACGTCTTTTGCGGGCGAACGGGATAACGTTCCTTATATATATAAAGAGGTGGAAGGCGACTTTGTATGGGTGGCCAGATTGCACGGGCGTAGAGGTCCGGTGAGTGAAGCCGGTTTGATGGTACGGGCGGCACTGGACGAAACGGCAGAATCGGTTACGATGACACTTGGGCATGCCGGAGGACGGTTTGCCCGCATGGGGAGTCGGAAACAGGCCGGGACGGAACGTCGTTTTGCTGTGGGAAATACTTATACATGGTTGCCGGCATGGTTCAAACTGACTCGTGCGGGAGATGTGTTTTATGCATACGAATCACCGGATGGTGTGAACTGGTTTTATGTACATTCGGTGAGGATAAAAATGCCGCAGAGGATATATGCGGGGCTGACTGTTTGTTGCCGGGAGGGTGAAAAGCCGGGACAAGCGGAGTTCGACCATGTGGAGTTGCGGTAAAGGTTCTGAGTGATAGCTGTATAAATATAAGTCTGTCTTTGAAAAGTAACGGAAAGGGAAGAGAGGATGAAAAAGATAATAGGAATTATACTCCTTTGTTTGGTTCATTTGAATGGTGTGGCTCAGGAACAGTACAAGTTTCGTCTGATTGACGTGGTAGACGGTTTGTCCGACAATCAGATTCGCGGGTTGAGCGTGACGCCCGACGGCCGTATCGGAATAAGAACGGCTTCGATCCTGAACATTTACGACGGGGCTTCTTTCGAACACTTTCCTTACGATAAGGATAAAAAGTATGTTTGGACCTATACCCGTCCGCCTAAAGAATATTATGACGGACAGGGGAGGGTATGGATGAAAGAACTGAATTATCTGCTATTGCTGGATCTGAAAACCAACACTTTCAATTATGACATACCGGACGAACTGGCCAAGATGGGAGTGGATAAAAGGCTGAAGAATCTTTTTATCGATGAGGCAAAGAATTATTGGTTCGTCACGGAGGACAATACTTTCAGGTTTTATGACGTAGAGAAACGAAAGGGTAAAATCATAGATAGCGGCGACAGTGAGTTTACGCGAAAGTATGGCATTCCTTTGGAACTGGCGCAGTATAAAAATTTTTGTTGGATAGTTTACAGTAGCGGTTTGATTCGTTGTTGGGATTATGTGTCGTCCGAATTCATCTTTCAGGACTCCCGTTTCGAGGGGATTATCAATGAGCGTACCGACCGGCTTTACCTGCATCCCGATTCGGCCGGCAATCTTTGGCTGATGTATCACAACGGAATTTGTTTTTATAACCGTACGCTCAGGGAGTGGAAAGAAGTGGGTACCATATCCGGTGTGTCCAATTTCTTCACTTGCATGGATTTGGATCGGAATGAAAATGTTTGGGTGGGAACTTCGAGGTCCGGTTTGCGCTTTATAGACCGGGAGACTTTCCATGTCACACAGATTCCGGATATTCCGATGGTGAATGGAGGGGTGCTCGATAACGACATTTATGCGATAATGGTGGATGATAATAACGGATTATGGGTCGGGACGCTTTTTCAGGGTTTGTGTTATTACCATCCGACTATGCAAAAGTTCCGTTTGGTTCAAACCGGTTCCGGGACTTCTTATATTACGAACGAATCCGTACGTTGTTTTTTAGAGGAAGACGATGGCAATATCTTGGTCGGTAACAGAAGTGGGCTATATCGTTTCCATCCTTCGACCCAAAAGGTAGAGCATCTTTATGAGGACCAAATAAAGGAACTGGTGATTTCCCTTTACCGGGACCGGGAAGGTAGTATATGGGCCGGTACGTTTTTAAAAGGTTTTTACCAAATTTGCGGGGGGGTATGTAAATCTTTTTCAAGAGCTTCCAGCTCTTCTGAGCAAGATGTTGCGCAGAATGTTTCCCGTGGAATGTACGAAGACAGCAAGGGACGTTATTGGGTAAGTGTGGCCGACGGGGTCGGCAGGTTGGACCCGAAGACGGGAAAGGTGATGGAAATGTTGAGTGAGCGTCATCCGGAGCTGAAGACTTTCAGACTGGTGCATGCTCTTTGTCCTTTGGGAAACGACTGTTTTGTGGCGGTGGGTGACAATGGTTTGTTTTACTATGATGCTGAACACGACCGGGTGTGGATTCCTGATGCGAAAAAAGATAAATTCTACAAGGCCGGTATAAAATATTTTGGTTTCTTAAAGGATGTCCGTGGGTTGGAATGGTTTGCTACGGAAGATGGAATACGGGTATGGAATCGGAAGAATGACCGTTTGTATCAGTTGACTACAGTGGAAGGATTGCCGAATAACGCGGTTTCTTCCTTATTGGAGGATGATGAAGGCATAGTCTGGGCTTCTACCTTGAACGGGATTTGCAAAATTACGCTTCAGACGGACGAAAAAGGCGATTATACGTTTTCTATTGTAAATTTCAGTGTGTCCGATGGGCTTCAGAGCGGTATCTTTTATACACATGCGGCGTTGAAAGCTCGCAATGGCATGCTTTATTTTGGAGGGGCTCACGGTTTTAATTATTTTGACCCGAAGAATATGATGTATGACGACTATGCCAGTCGTCCGATACTGACCGGATTGACCATTTTCAATACGCCGGTCAATGTGAATACGGAATATAACGGTCGCCTGATTCTAAAAGAGACGCTGAACCGGACTCGTGAAATCGTACTTCGACACAATGAGAATTTTATTACGTTGGAATTCTCGGGCTTGAATTATGCAAATCCTTCCCATACTTATTATAAGTACCGTCTTCAGAATTTTGACGAGGGCTGGGTGGAGAGTAATGCGACAAGTCTGGGGCGGGCTGTCTATACGGGGCTGCGTCCCGGAAAATACAAATTTGAAGTGTATGCCGCCAATGGAGATAAGATATGGTGTAAAGAACCGGCACGGCTGACCATTGTGGTGAAACCGCCTTTCTGGGCTACTTATTATGCCATGGCTTTTTATATATTGGCTTTCGGAGGTTTGGTTTTCTATTTTTTCAGGTTGTATATCCGAAAGGAAAAAGCCAAAATGGTGGAAGAGCGGAAGGAAAATGCACGGAAACAACAAGAGAATCTGGAACAGATGAAATTGCGGTTTTTCACGAACATCAGTCATGAGTTCCGTACGCCGCTGACTTTGATTCTGACGCCTCTCGGTTCGCTCATCCGTCAGCAGGGAGACAACGAACTGAAGCAGAAGCTGACCGTGATTTATCGTAATGCGGAAAAATTGCTCAAACTGGTCAATCAGTTGCTTGACTTCCGGAAACTTGAGATGCAGGGGGAACGGCTTTCACTGACGATGGGAGATATGGTGCAGTTTGTCAACGAAGCCTGTGAGGCGTTTCGGGAGCTGACCACGGAAAGAGGAATAGACTTGGTTTATGAAGAACGGACGGAACATCTTTATATGTACTACGACCACGACAAAGTGTATAAGATTGTCAATAACTTATTGTCTAATGCGGTGAAATTCACATCTTCGGGTGGGAAAATCGTTGTGGGAGTAGAAAGTATGCTTCGCGGCGGGAAAAATTATGCTGTCATTTCTGTACGCGATACGGGGTGCGGTATGGATGAAAAAGATTTAGGACGGATATTCACACGCTTCTATCAGGCCGAGAACGGGAAAAAAGGAGAGAGCGGAAGCGGTATCGGCTTGCATTTGGTAAAGGGATATGTGGATTTGCACGGGGGAGAGATTGCAGTGGACAGTCATTTGGGAGATGGCAGTACATTTACCGTGTACCTTCCGGCTGATTTGCAGGGCGAAGAGCATGACGCATCACATCAGGAGGAAGTGACGGCGGATTTGAAAGAGGAAGAGGCGGACGATAAGGAAGAGGGAACGGACGGCCGGAAGAAAATTCTCATAGTGGAGGATAACACGGAGTTCAGGACTTTTCTGGCAGGCGAATTACGTACGGATTTCGATGTGATAGAAGCCGGAGACGGTATTCAGGGAGAAGAACAGGTTTTGGCCGAGTATCCGGATTTGATAATTTCAGACTTGATGATGCCGAGACGTAACGGCATAGAATTCTGCCAACGGATGAAGAGCGATATCCATACGTCTCATATTCCTTTTATCCTGTTGACTGCTAAAATGTCGGAAGACTCCCGTATCGAGAGTTACCAGGCCGGAGCGGATTCCTATATATCCAAGCCTTTTAATTTTGAATTATTGTGGGTGCGCATCAATAAGTTGATCGAACAGCGGGAAAAGCGGAAAGAAACATTCCATAAAACCATTGAAATCACGCCGAGTAGTATCACCACGACGTCCCTGGATGAGGAATTCGTGAAAAAGGCGTTGGGATGTGTGGAACGGAATATGGATAATCCGGATTATTCTTTGGAAGATTTGAGTAGTGAACTCGGTTTGAGCAAAACGCATCTGAATCGTAAGTTGGCAGCCATTATCAATATGAAACCTCTTCAGTTCATACGTTCCGTACGTCTGAAGAGAGCGGCCCAATTATTGGTAGGCAGCCAATATAATGTGAACGAGATTGCAGATATGGTCGGATTCAATACGCTGAAGTATTTCAATCGTTATTTCAAGGAAGAATTCGGTATGACACCTACGCAATATCGTGAGAAAAACAAAAATGTCTAATCATTTGTTATTTTTTGTCCTATACCTTCTTGGGGATAGTATATACCTTTGCCACAGTTGGGAAGTTGAAAAGTAAATGCTATGGGAGAAAAGAAGGGTATTATTGTGGAACTAATACGTTAAAAATAGGCGAGAAAAGCAAGATGTTATAAAATGTCTTAGGATATGTTATTTTCTATCCTATAAGCTATGATTGAATAGTTCTACCTTTGACCAGTTAATTTTCGAATCAATGAAAACGCCTCTGTAGTCAATGGGTTCGGTTGCAGAGAAACGATAAAAGGAGAACCTTAAAACTTATGAACATGAAAAGAAAAACTACGAGACTTATTCCTTTTTACAGGGAAAGTGTTTACCGGTAGCTTTGATGACGCTTGCCTTGGCCTCAGCTAACGTAGCTTTAGCCCAGACTAATCCTTGGGTGGGGGAAGCCTTGCCGGCGGAAGGTGGAGATTTTTATTTGTTTAACAAAGCGGGAAACGGTTTTTTGTTGGGTGCCAATACATGGGGTACGCAAGGTTCTTTGGGACAACCTGGGTTGGCGTGTACCTTGGCTGTTTCGAATGGTAAGTACAAAATCGTGACGAACGCCGGAAAAGCAGGTAACGGCTTGGGTAGCGATGGGTATGTGGATAATGGAACACCGGCCGAGTACGTACTGACTGATCCCACACCGGATGACGGTTTGAACGAGTACACAATAGCCTTAGATGGAAAATATTTCTATTGGGGTGGTGAAGGTACCGTATTAAAATTGGATGGTGAAGGAAGTGCCGAAGAACCTCAGTGGTTGTTGGTATCAAAGGGACAGCGTGAATCCAAACTGGATGAGGCTACGAAGGATAACGGTGTGGATGCTACATTTTATATTATAGGTGCAGGCTTCGATCGCGCACAGCCGGGTGCTTGGCAGGTTACAAATGATGGGGGAACTACGAATCTTTGCGGTCCCAACGGGAGTGCGAACAACCACTATTATTGCGCTGAGGCATACAATAACAACAGTTTTGATATATACCAGGAATTGACCGGCATCCGTAACGGGCGTTATCGTGTGACTTGTCAGGGCTTTTATCGTTCGGATGACGGAGCGAGGAATGCCATGATTTATGCTGGTTTGAATGAAAGTCCGCTTTTGCAAGGGGTAGATGACGGTAATGGTATGCCGAATAATATGGCAAGTGCGGCGAATGCTTTTGCAGAAGGACGTTATAGTGGAAACGTCGTGGAGGTGATTGTCATGGACGGTACGTTGCGTTTTGGAATAAAGAAAAGTATGCATGTAGCCAACGATTGGGCCATCTTCGACAATTTCCGCCTTACTTATTTGGGTGAAGCCACAGCAGAAGAAGCATTTGCCGATCTTTTGGGAGCACTTCAGAATGTGCAACAGGAATTTGAAACAGGTGGTGCTACAGCCATTGTGGCAGAGTTACAAGCCATATATGACCAATATGCCGATGCGTCGGGCGACTTTGCTGAGGCACAGGAAGTCGTGACGACTGCCATCAACTCGGCCAATGCGGTACGTTCCGTGACTATGACTTTGTCGGGAGCTTTGACTTCTGCAAATGAATATATGGCTCGTGTGGAAAATGGTGAAGTCATCTTGAACGAAGCGGCAAAGTCTGCTTTGCAAGAAGCCATTACGGCTGCAAGCAAGGTTTTGGCAGAGACGAGCATGGCCGGTATGGCTGATGTGGCTTCCGACCAAACTACGGCGTTGAATACGGCTGTGTCCAATGCACAAACGTGGGCAGCCTTGTCTTATCCTCTGACTTCTGTGAAGGCTTTGGCGGATAAAATCGGAACATTGTCGGCGACGACTGAATACCAAAAGGTTGCGACCGATTTGCAAGCTGCGGATTTGACATACGATGATATGGTGCTTGATGTGGCTGCTTTGACAGCTCTGTGTCGGAATAATATGAGTTCGGACTTTTTGGCCGGAGCTTCAGAGAAAGATCCTTTAGATTTGACTTGCTTCATAACGAATCCTAATATCTACCAAAACGGTGAGACTAACCAGTATCCGGGCGGTTGGCTTGGCGTACAGGGTGGACGTGATAACAGTAACTACACTACAAAAGCTCATGGCGACGCGGAATTAAATGCTTATAACTGGTCTGGCAACCTGGGTTATGATGTTACCGGTACACATTATTATCAGAAAATCGGAGGAGACGGAGAAGGAGCCGTTAGTTTACCAGACGGTTTGTATGAGTTGCGTGCCGCTACTTATGCCAATACAGACCCGAAGAAGATCATACTTTATGCTTCTTCAGACAGTGTGAACTTCGATACTGTATTCTTCAATATGGATCGTACCTTGTATGATGCTGCCTTAAAGGATATGACAACTACTTCCACGGTGCAAAACGTTGTGGTGAAAGGTGGTCAACTGTATGTCGGAGCAAGGGGTGAAGACCCGGTGAACAACCATCAATCCGGTTTGGGTAAGTCTTGGAATGCCGATAACTTCCGGTTGTATTTTATGGGTTCTGACGTATTAGGTGCCTACCGTGAACGTCTGCGCGGACGCTTATATGACGGACAAATCCTGCATGATTCTTTGATGGTATGCGGCATTGACGATTCTGATTATCTGGGTTGGGCTTTAGATAAAGAAGATGAAGACAGTTATGTCAATATGGTCGATGATGAGAGTGCCACAGAAGAAGACATTCTTTGGGCCATAGATGATATGGATAGTTACATAACGGATGCCTATGCTATTTTAGCTAATTTCGATACTATCAATCCATTGGTAGTGAATGGTAAAATGTTTGAGCAACAGTTGAAAGATGGTTCGCTTTCTGCCTTACCTACGGCGAAAGAAACTTTCCTGAATGCGTTGCACGAAGCGATTCCCGTTGCTGAAGATATGACATGGAAGAATTACTTGTCAGAGGACGTAAGTGAGCAAAGTGCCTCTTTGAAAGAAGCCACTACATTGTTTATGAATTCAGTAGCTTTTTGTTATCAGATGGGGACAGCCAAGGTGCTGGCCGACCAAATCGGTGGACTTGACAATACGCAGGCTTACCAGAATGTAGTAGCTGCTCTTGCTTCAGACGAGTTAGACCCGTTGGATGCCGATTTGTTTGCTCAGGAATTGCAACGTGAGTGTATTGATGCCATGACGCCAGAGGTTTTGGGACGGGCTACTGTGGAGGAACCGTTCAATATGACAACATTTATTGTCAATCCGAACATCTTCCAAGATGCCAAAGATCCTGAAGGTAATGACATCAATACGGAAATCAACGGTTGGGTATGTGAAACGAATGCAGACAATGCTTTACGTACGAGCGGTACTTCCGGAGATACTTGGCTATCTTGTAACAGTTGGTCGGGAAATGCCGGACATAATATTGCTTCGGCTACGAACTACCGTCAGATTGTAGGTACACAGCCGACGGTTAGCGAAGAAGGTAAATTCCAGCTTCCGACTGGTGCATACCGCGTGGAAGCAGCTACTTTCGTATCCCGTCAACCTGAAAATATAGCTTTGTATGCTCAGACGAACAGTGTGGAAAGTTCTACTGTACAAAGTAGCACGGGTGAAGACAGTACGGTATATGTTTATACGGAGATAGAAGCAGCCGATAGTGCCTTCAATGCATCGAACAAAGTGTGGGATGCTGCTTTGGCTTCATTGGGGACTACTACCGTAGTGCCGGAAATCTATGTGGATAATGGTGCGGTAACCGTCGGTATTCGCGGACGTGATGTCATTGGTGGTAGCGGCTCTTATTGGAATGCCGATAACTTCCGTCTTTATTATATCGGAACGGAAAGAGGTTCTGGTATCGGTGACGTGATAGCTGACAAGGCCGGACGTGATTCAGAAATAGTAGATGTTTATGATATCACAGGTAAACTTGTGCGTAGGCAAGTAAGACGAACTGATGCAGTAAAAGGCCTGAAGAGAGGTATTTATATTGCGGGAGGTATGAAATATGTAGTGTCTGGCAAGTAAGTTTTCTGAAAATAGGGCGGGGGTACCGCTGGAGTACCTCTGCCCACCTTTATCTATAATGGCCTGGGGGCTGAAAGGGGAACATGATTTTAAAAAAAAGTTTTATGTTGAAAGATTTATTACGTGCAAGGTTGTGTAGCGGAATGCTGGTCGCTGGCGTATTGGTAAGTATGTCAGGAGTATTGCCGTCCTGTTCCGATGGCTACGAGTGGGCGCAGGACAAGCCTGTGTGGTTGGGACAGAGTATTTATGACGAGTTGGCACGTCAGGGCAATTTCAGTATTTATTTGAAAATGGTGGATGACTTAGGCAGAACCGGATTTCTGAGCAGGACCGGTAGTGTGACGGTCTTTGTGACCGACGACGATACCTATCGCGCGTATTTTAAGGCACGAGGCATGGATGAAAACCATATTTCCATGGCTATGAAGCGTTATTTGGTAAACTCTTCTATGTTGGAAAATGCGTATGTGCTTGATTTGTTGACCAACCAACCGTTGGAAGAAGATATCTTAAAAGGACAAGTGATGCGCCGTACCAATACGCAGTGGTCGGTGTATGACTCGATTCCGTCCATCACGAAGATGGAGATTCCCGGGGCTTCAGTGAGTGCAGACTATTGGAGCGGACTGCGTGACCAAAACCACTCGGTGTACAATCTCATGGATGATGGTACAGTGCCGATGGTGCATTTCATTTGGCGTCAGATGATGTCGAAAGGAATTACTAAAAGTGATTTTTCTTATCTCTTTAATGGAACGGAATTCCATGAAGACGATGTATATATAAATAATGTGAAAGTGCGTGAACCGAATGTGACTTGCCAGAACGGCTACATTCATATCATGGACGGTGTGCCCGATCCCTTGCCCAACATGGCTGCCTATTTGCGTTCATGTGGAGATACGAAACTTTTCAGTAAGTTGCTTGACCGTTATTCTGCACCATTTATAGAATATAGCGTGTCAAACGGTTATGAACAGTTGCAAGAGACATATGCAGAACAAGGGCTGTATCCGCCTTTGGCTGGAGGGGAAAACGTATATCTGCGTCGCTATTTCTATTCTTCGGCTGACGGAAGCGGTCTGACTTCTTTCGGAGGTCAGGAAGTGAAAGGGTTATTGAAATTCGATCCCTCGCAAAACGATTATGCCGAAGGAGGAGCGGATAATGTGAATGTGGACATGGGGGCGATATTCGCTCCGACTGACGTCGCTTTAACCGAATATTGGAATAGCGAGAGCGGGGCATTCCTTCGCGAGCGGTATCCAAGTGAAGAACCGTTCGAAAATGTCCCCAATGATGTATTGGCAGAGTTCTTGAATAACCACATGCAATATTCTTTTCTTTCGTCGCTGCCCAGTAAATTCGGGCTTGTATTGGATGATGCAAAGGATCCTGTCGGACTTGAACCGAGCGACATTGTGACCGGCAGTACGGCGGTGTGTAACAACGGAGCTGTCTATGTGATGGACAGAGCCTATGCACCGGCCTCATTCCGTTCCGTATTGGCTCCGACATTGGTGAACGATAATATGAAAATCATGAACTGGGCCATCAACAGTCTGGAATTCAAACCCTATTTATTGTCGATGGTGAGCCATTATGATTTCCTGATATTGACTGACGATGCTTTGGCATGTTATGTGGATCCGGTGTCATATAGTGGTACAAACCCACGGTGGTTAGAGTTCTATTATAATGAAAACAAGAATCAGGTGGAGGCACGTTCCTACCGTTATGATAAGAATGTGGGCGGATTGGAAGGCTGTAAAAAGGTCGACATGCAGTTATTAGAGAGTACACAGTATTACGATGTGGCGACTGGAGATTATATCTACTATCCCAATTCCGTGGTGGAGAACCGATTGACAGACTTGTTAAACTTTTGTATTGTGCCGCGTGATGCCCTTGGGGGAAATGTGGTCGGTAATGGTTCTGTGTTTTATCAGACAAAAGACGATGGAGTTATACAAATGGAACAGAACGGCGACCGTGTGACCGTGACAGACCAATTCTCCGGCAATAAGGTGGAAGCAGAAGATGCGGTGAAAATGGACAATGGTGTGTATTATGTAATGGGAAAGATGGTGCAGCCTACTTTTCATTCTTTGATGGAGGAATTGGGTGCTCACCCTGAATATTCCGAATTTGTGGAACTTTTGGAAGGAAATCCCGAATGGAATACGGCGGAAGAAAACTTGTATGCTTTGTTATCGACTACTACCAGTATGGACAATACCACTATTGAGACATTCAGTTCGTATCATTATACTGTGTATGTGCCTGATAACGATGCCATGGAAAAGGCTTATGCTATGAACTTACCGCGTTGGGAAGATATCAATAATTTGGATAAAGTCTATGCAGGTACGGATGTGGATGTAGATTCTTTAAAGCAGGTGTATACGCAGCGGGTGATGAATTTCTTGAAATATCACTTCCAAGATAATGCAATATATATAGGTGGGGATGAACGAAATTCAAGTTATGAGACGGCTGCGACCCATTTGGATGGCGTAGAAGAAGGGTTGAGCTATACTTTGCAGGTGCGGTCGGACAAGTCTGGTATCATTGTGAATGACAATTCAGACCGTACATCAGAAGTGCATGTGGATGCCGGAGATACCGGATTTTGTAATCAAATCGTACGTGAATACACGTTTAGCGGGCATGCTGTGGAGAACAATATTACCACGTCTTCTTATGTGGTGGTGCACCGTGTGAAAGAACCGTTGATTTACAATGATGAGTGTCTTTGTCTGAAGGAAAACGAACGTGCTGCAGCGAATTAACCAATACCATGAATCATTAAAAAAGAGGTTATGAATAAGATAAAGTATTTGATAATGCTCCTGTTTTGTATGGGGTCGTTGGCTGCCATGGGGCAAAACCAAGTGGCGAGCGGTACCGTGTCGGATGACTTGGGTCCTCTGATGGGAGTGTATGTAGGAGAAATAGATGCGGCTAACCGTATTGTGTCGGCCACCGTAACGGACATGAATGGTCATTTTACCCTGAAAGTGCAAAACCCGAAGAATAAGTTGCGTTTTACTTATATGGGTTTTAAGACCGCTTATTATGAAATAGGCAAACGGGTGGTTTTTGACATCATGATGGAAGAGAACAGCAAGGTGATGAAAGAGGTTGTGGTAGAGGCCAGACCTAAAATTGCTACCGGCGGTTTGGACATACCCGAACGTGAGCAGTCTTTTTCGCAGCAGACCATCAAGATGACGGAGTTTGAGGGGTTGTCGTTTACTTCGGCTGACGAAGCTCTCCAAGGGCGTATTGCCGGTTTGGACATTATCGCCACTTCCGGAAATTTAGGTTCGGGGACTACCATGCGTCTACGTGGTGTATCGACTATTTATGGCAATGCGGAACCGCTGATTGTAGTAGATGATAATATTTTCGAGACAGATGCTAATGATAATATTGATTATAGCAGCATGACGGACGAACGGTTTGCAGAATTGTTGTCCATTAATCCCGAGGACATCGAGAGTATCACGGTGTTGAAAGATGCGGCTGCTACGGCAATATGGGGCTCCAAAGGAGCGAATGGCGTGATTAATATCGTGACCAAGCGTGGGGTGAGGGGAAAACCGAAACTCACTTATTCTTTGAGATTGAAAGGTACGTATCAGCCGGAAGGGTATAAGTTGCTCAATGGCGATGAGTACACGATGTTGATGAAAGAAGAATTGTTCAATGTAAACCAAAATCCGGAAAGCCAACCGGAGCTGAATTATGATCAGACTTATTCCGAGTATGAGCAATTCAACAACAATACCGATTGGCGCAAGGAGGTGAAGCAATTCGGTTTGTTCCAAACACATTATGTTTCTCTTTCAGGAGGAGGTGAGAAAGCCAATTACCGTCTTTCGGCCGGTTATGATCATCAGGTCGGCTCCATCATAGCACAGAAGTTGGATCGTTTTACCACACGTATGGCATTGGATTATTTTGTGAACGACCGTATCACGATTTCGAGCGACTTCGCGCTGACTTATACCGATAATAAGAAAAACAGCGATGACTTATTGAAAGTGGCCTATATGAAGATGCCTAACGCTGCCATTTATGATGAGGATGCTTATGGCAATTCCCTGGGTACATATTACACGATTCCCAGGTTTGTGGAACGCTATAAGGATGACAAAGACGAATTGGACGCACAGCGCAAGGCTGTGAATCCGGTTGCTTCCGCTTGGTTGGCACAGAATGAGGAGCGTACTTACAATATACAGCCGCAGTTTGACATTCAGTATCGTTTGTTGGGATTGGATGAGGAATCCACGCAACTTACTTATAAAGGAACTGTGGTCTTGAGTATCTACAATGCTTATAAGGACAGTTATTATCCATGGGAACTGAAGTCGAACGTCTACACACAAACTGAGGGTAACATCAATACGGCTTCTTCTTCTTTTGACAAGAGTTTCGGTTTCACGACACGTCATCAATTGACTTTCATTCCATTCATCGCCAACCACGACCATTCTGTACGTCTGTTCTTCAAGGGCGAAGTGACTTCCGGAACGTCCAGTGCCCAAAGTTTGAGTTCTTACTTGCTGCCCAGTGGTACGATAACTTCTGCTGCAGGCGGAGGGCACCTGAAGGCGACTACGACGGGAGCCGGACACTGGCGTAGTGCTTATTGGCTTTTCCAAGGGCACTATGCTTTCCAATCAAAATATTCGCTTGATGCAACTTTGCGTCATGAAGGTAATACGCGTTTTGGCGAGTCGCACCGTTGGGGGCTTTTCTATGCTTTGTCAGGGCGATGGAATATTTCAGACGAGAGTTGGATGGAGCCTACGAAGAAATGGCTGAGCATGTTTGCCGTACGTTTCGGTTGGGGCGTGACGGGCAACCAGCCTCCTAAGGCGGATACGCATTACAGTGTGTATAATGTGGATGGTAAATACATCAACTCCATCGGTATGCGTCCGGGTAATATCCGTCTGACGGATTTGCGATGGGAGCAGGTGATGGACTGGAATCTGGGGTGGAATATCGGGTTGTTCAATGATTTGCTCACTGCTGATATCAACTTGTATTCTAAACAGACTTCGGATTTGTTTACCAATGATCCGAAGATACCGTCCACTTCGGGCTTTACCAGCCTACCGACGGAGAATGGAGGCGACATGAAGAACCAAGGATATGAAATAAACTTATCTCTCAATCGTGTGAAGATTGCCGGTGATTTGTCGGCTACGTTTAATCTGACATTTGCCAACAACCGCAATACCATTACGGCTATGGATCCTATTCGTTTGGCTGCCATTAACGGAACGGGAGTAAATGTCCCGGATAACGGCGAATACATGACGCGGGTGTTGCTGAACAACCCGTTTGGAGCTCTTTATGGTTTACGCTATAAAGGAGTATATGCTTACAGCTATGACCATTTCGACCAGGCTCAGGCTGAAGGGGCGACTTGTCCCGTAGCACGCGATGCCAATGGTAATGTCATCTATGGTCCTGACGGAACGCCTATGCAGATGTATTACAATTACACGCAGACGAAATATGCTTTCAAAGGAGGCGATGCGATTTATGAAGATATCAACCACGACGGGAGTATAGACCATTACGACGTAGTCTATTTAGGGAGTTCTTTACCCAAGTTGACGGGTGGTTTCGGTTTCCGCTTGTATTATAAAGGATGGAGCCTGAATGCCCAGTTCAATTACCGTTATGGAAACAAAATAGCTAACGTGGCACGTATGAATGCGGAGAAGATGCATGGCTCGGAAAACCAAAGTACAGCCGTAAACTATCGTTGGCGTAAGGAAGGTGACGGGGCAGACGGAAGCCATGTGTTGCCTCGTGCGCTTTACGGGGCTGGATATAATTGGTTGGGCAGCGACCGTTTTGTGGAGGATGGTTCGTTCCTTAGGTTGAATTACCTTCAGTTTTCATACGGATTTGAATCCAAGCTCATCCGGCGTATAGGATTATCCCGTTTGAGCCTTTATGTGAGTGGAGAGAATCTGTTCTGTCTGACCCGGTATTCGGGAGTAGATCCGGAAGTGGGCTACGGCGGTATGGGGGTTACAACAGACAACGCCACTACTCCGAGAGCCAAATCGTATACATTGGGTTTGACAGCTACATTCTAATGATATAAATAAGGGAATAAATATATGAAGAAGATATTTTTGACAGGGACGTTGGCTTTGGCTGCTTCGCTTGGGGGCTTGACGGTTTCTTGTGGGGATTTTCTCGACATCACTCCGTTGAATGCCGTGGTGGTGCAAAATTATTGGGAGAAAAAGAGTGAGGTGGAGAGCGTGATCACGTCTTGTTATTACCACATGCAGGATGCCGGTTTTGCCCAACGTGTGATAGCATGGGGCGAAGTGAGAGGAGACAATTTGACATCAAGTTCCACTATGGAGGCAGATAATAAAGAGATGTATGATTTTTATATCAATAATATTACGGCCGATAATAGTTGGACCTCATGGGCTGATTTTTACAACGTAATCAACTTGTGCAACACGATACTCCATTATGCACCCGAGGCTCAAGTTAAGGATGGGAACTATTCGATGGAAGAGCTTCACACACATGAGGCGGAAGCGAAAGCCATTCGGGCCTTGTGTTATTTTTACTTAGTCCGGTCGTTTAAAAAATTACCTTTGGTGACTCAGGCTACTATTGATGATGATGAAACCTTTCAGGTGGCGGCAAGTTCGGCGGATGAAGTGTTAGATCAGATTGTGGAAGACTTGGAGTGGGCCAAAAATTATATCTGGGACCGAAAGTTCTTCGATACGTCGGCGGAACGTAAGGGGCGTTTCAATAAACAGTCGGTTAAGGCTCTGTTAGCCGACATCTACCTTTGGAGGGGGGATTATGCCCGTTGTGCACAATATTGCAAGGAGATTATGGACGAGAAGATGGCGGACTATAAAACGATGCAGAAAGAGATTGCGGAAGGGAATTATACGACTGTGGCATCAGATGGTTATCTTGCCTTGTACCGTGGTTATCCCCTCTTGGATGATTCGTATTCTGCTCATTATGCGTATCTGATGAATTTTTCGTACGAGAACTCTTTTGAAAGCATTTTCGAACTCCAGTATGATTATGAAAATCGTGAAAAGGGAAATGAAGGTATACTGAACCTTTATGGAAAACATGACGAGATAAGCGGTCTTTTGCTTTCGGCGTCCTATCTGGCGAGCCAGAGCAGTGGTGCGTTGTTTGCTGATGCGAATGATGTAAGGCTCTTTGAGAATACCAGTTACAATGGGACTTCATCTAACTCTTATCCTGTATGCAAATATAGAATGCAGATAGTGGAGACAAATAGTGGAATCATACAGACTACGCGTGCCACGGCCGAGAATTGGATTGTATACCGCTTGACGGATATCATGTTGATGCGGGCAGAGGCTTTGGCATATATGAATGATGAGGAAGGTCATGAAGAAGCGTTTGAGCTTGTGGCGGCTGTAAATGCCAGAGCATGCGGCGGACGTACTACTTTGGTATATGATGCCGGGCAAATAAAAACCTTAGTGCTGGAAGAACGCCAGCGTGAACTGATGTTTGAAGGTAAAAGGTGGTATGATTTGATGCGTATGGTACTGCATTCCGAAAATCCGACGGCGACAATGGGAACGTTGCGCAGCACTTACCTGCTTCGTAAGTACCAGTCCGGCGGTCGTGATGCCGTGGCGCGTATCGGTTCTTTGGATAACCTTTATCTGCCTATCAATCAGGCTGAGATTGACGTGAACCCCTTGTTGGAACCGGATCAGAATCCGGCTTATATCATTTATTAATCATAAGAAAGGATGAATGACATGAAATATAGATTATATAAAATGATGTCGAATACAGGACTCGAGTTCTTGAAAAAGTTGGGCGGGATGATGCTCTTGGTGAGCATGCTCGTGGGCTGTTACGATGACGGTGTGGAAGGTGACAGTTACTATGTATTCGAAGGGCAGACGATAGGCGATTATTTGGATGCGGACAGTCGTTACAGTGAATTTTCCGTCATTTTGGAACGGGCAGGCATGAAAGGGCTTATGTATGCATACGGTGACTATACTTGTTTCGCCCCGACGAATGAGGCGGTAGAGCATTACATTAATAGTTATTTTCCTGGTGCAACATTGGAGACGTTACCTGATTCTGCCGTAGAGGCCGTAGCCAAAAGCCATTTAATCGGTGCGAAGTATATGACTTCCGATTTCTCTACCGGTTATTTGCAGGAACCCAACATGTACGACCGTAGGGTGCAAGTGAATATAGACAAGGAGTTTGACGCGGCGTTGGGCGACAGTGCGACGGTATATTTGTTGAACGGAAGTGCCCGCATCATATTGGCCAACGACACGGTGAGCAATGGTGTCGTGCATACCGTGGATCATGTGTTGGAACAGTCCAGCTATGTGTTGCCTGACTATATGGAGTCACTTTGTGAGAATCAGGGTTTCACTCTTTTTATGGAAGCTTTAAAACAGACCCATTTGACGGATTCTATGTTGAAAGAAGCGGACGAAAGTCCCGAAATGCTGTCCAAACTGGCTCAGTTTGCATCAGACTATACGGCTACGGGACAGAAAGTTCCATCGGCACGTAAGTTTGGGTATACGGTATTTGTAGAAAAGGATGATGTCTTTAAGAACATTTACGATCCGCAAAATATGGGAAAACCGGTATATACCGGCGACCTCGTTTCTGATATGCGCTCTTTGTTCAATTATGCCAAAAGCATTTATGATAAGGTCTATCCAGAGGATGCCAGTCTTTACGATGGCGATTACACGCATCCTAAAAATCCTTTGAATCGTTTCATGGCCTATCATATCATGGATCGTAACGCGGGATATTCGGATCTGGTCGTGACGACGAATGAGTGGTCGGTAGAAGAAGGTGGAAACATCACTGAGTATTATGAGACCATGGCCGGGACGTTGATCCGTTTGGAGAAAGTGGTGCCGGGCGAGCGGATTTATCTGAACCGTTGTGTGGACAGCAGGCGTCCGAGCAATTATATGGAAGGTATTGAAGTGTCATCTTCCGGCGGTTCTTCTACGGTGAACGGAAATTTTCAATTTATCGGCGGTGTACTGTCTTATAATGAAAACGTGACGACGATGTTACGCACGGAGCGTATCCGTATCGATACCGGAAGCCTTTTGCCTGAGCTGACCAACAATAATATCCGTTTTGATCCAGACGAGACCATGGCCGGTTGGTATTGTCCGGATGGATATTTCGACGATGTGTATTATGACAATCAGACAATATGTTATTATTCACGTTGGCCGCAAGGGCAAGATGCAGGCCATTCGGACTTGGCCAATTTCAAAACGGACAATATGAAGTTCAATGGGGAATACGATGTGACGCTGCGATTGCCTGCCGTGCCTGCCGGTCCGTATGAGATTCGTATAGGTTATGAGGCAAACGGGTTGATGAGCATCACGCAAATTTATTTCGGTTATGACCGGGACAACATGACTCCTACCGGAATACCATTGGATATGAATATGGTGGGTAGTGATCCGAAAGTAGGAATGATACAAGATGCCGGTTTGTTTGACGACATCAATATGGACCCGATATATAATACAGGAGGGCAGACTACTATTACGGAAAATGATAAGGCTATGCGTAACTTGGGTTATATGAAAGGGCCTTATGCCATGTATCGTGTGAATGCCGATCGGGTTTCAAAAGGCGCTCGGATTACGAATAATTGGTGGTATCTTCGTCACATCGTGACCACCCAAGAATTAAATGAGAAGCCGTTCTATCTGCGCTTCCGCAAGGTTGACGAACGTTCGAACCGCATATTGAATATAGATTTTGTTGAGATAGTCCCGAGAAGTGTGTATAATGGTGCTACGCTTGAAGACAGAAACTAATAAAGGAAGAAAACAATGAGAAAAACGAAAAGATATATAAGAACGATCGGACATGGCATGTTGGCTTTTGCTTGGGTGGCCATGTCGGGATGTGCAGACGACTGGGATGCGCATTATGACGGACAGCCTCGCCCGGAACAGACTTTGTGGCAGGAAATTTCAAGCCGCCCCGAGTTGGCGGATTTCGCAAAATTGCTTCAAAGCCGGGGGTACGACAAATATTTAGATTCCGATCAGCGTTATACGGTTTGGGCTCCCGTGGGGCATATAGATACGACATTGGTGACGGGAGAATTTATGACGGCAGAAGAGGTCTTGACACAAGTGGTAACCAACCATATTGCAAGGGGAATCGTTCCGGCTTCTTCCGTAGTGAATGATACGGTGTTGGTATTGAACGGAAAGCCTATGCCTTTTGTGGCGGTAGGCGGTGTGCCTTGTTTCAATGGTTCGGCGGTGAGTGAAGCCAACATAGAGTGTGGAAATGGGGATTTGCATATTCTTAAAATGCAGGCTCCTTATAACCATAATGTTTGGTCTTATCTGCGTCAGGATTCTGAATTTTCGGCTATCGCTGATTATTTGTATAGTTTCAATCACATGGTTTTCGACCCTGATGCCAGTACGCCCGGTGGCGTGGTCAACGGAGAGCAAGTCTATATAGATTCAGTGTTCGTTATGGGTAATGAACTGTGGCAGCAGATTGGCTATCTGAACAATGAGTCGGAAGATTATACGATGTTGGTACCTGTCAATACCGAATGGCATAGGTTGGTGGATAGGTTCAAAACCTTTTATAATTATGCGGATGAGGAAAATCTGGAAAAAGCGGAAGGATATGCGTGCCGTAACGTATTGGATGCTTTGGTGTTCGACATGGGCGAGCAGGCGGGGGGAACCGGTTATTGGGAAACCACGTCCGGACTTCTTTTCCAGAATCCTTATGGAGAAGGCGGTCTGTTCTCAGGTGCCACTCCCATTGGTTGTAGCAATGGGACGATATTGAAAGGTGCGGATATCAAACTTGATCCTTATGGTATTTTAGCTCGTGAGATAGTCATAGAGGGGGAAGACTATGATGATTATTTATTGGACGGACGTTATAATACTTCCGACCGTCCCACGAAAATTGCTGTGGCGGGAACCGGAGTTTCTTCCAATGCTTATATGACGTTTACCAGTACAAGTCCTTCCCGGGGGGCAGAAGTGACATTCGCTTTGCCTGACGTGCTTTCGTGTGCTTACGACATAGGCGTGGTGTTTGTCCCCACCAATATGACTCGCAATGGTTGGTCTTCTACCGTGGTGCAGAAAAAGTGTCGCGTGGATTTTGAGTTGGAAGATGGATATACGAGGGAAAGGACAAGTGTGGAGGACGTGGAAATCCCCGGAACGGCTTTGGATACGATATGGGTAGCAAGGAATCACGTATTCGAATATTGTGACTACAACCCTGATCGTGAATCTATTGACGATGCCGAAATATCCCTTACCATTACGGCTACGGCAAAGAGAAGCGAGTCGGACTATACACGTGACTTGTATATAGATTGCATTGTGTTAAAACCTACTGTTAATGAAGGATCGAGCTATGAAGAATAAGAAATTATATTATATGTGTTTTTGTGCAGCGCTGGTCGGCAGTTTGCAAACCGTTTACGGGCAGACGGAAGATGAGGTCGGACAACTTGCTGCTGTATCGGAGGATTCGTCTCAGGTAATCGTCAGGAGGGAAATGGATAAGATACCTACCGTTTCTTATCGGGGAAAGCTTGTCGACGCAGCTACGGGAGCACCGGTACAAGGTGGTATCGTGCAAGCAGCCGGTGACGACCGTTTTAGTTCTATTTCCGACGAAAAGGGAGAATTTGAAATCAAGATTCCCTTTTATGCTACACAGTTGTTGGTGCGTACGCCCACTTATGCCCTTGTCCGGGTACATTTGCCCGGGAAAGGTAAGGAACTGGAGGTAAAAATGTATTCGGAACATTTCTCGGACGGAAATGCCGCCCGTGTAAGAGTGACTAATATGAGCTGTGCAGAGGATTTCTCCATGACGTCATCTCTTACGGTCGAAGATGAAATGGCTAAAAAGTTAGGTGCAGACCTGAGAATCCTGTCCCGGTCGGGAAATCCGGCTGAAGGATCGAATCTGTTCATCGGCGGTTTCACCTCATTAAACGCTAATGCACAGCCTTTGTTCGTCGTGGACGGTGTGATTCTTGACACTCAAAACGGGCGCTCCTTGATGCATGAGGGATATGTGAACAATGTACTTTCCGCCATCAGTGTGAATGATATCGAGAAGGTGACGGTATTGAAGAATGCGACGGCACTTTATGGTGCGAAAGGGGCTAACGGTGTGGTGGTTATAGAAACGAAACGAGCCAAAAGCATGGCAACCCGCATAGACGTGGATATATATGGTGCCATGGAGCTGATGCCCAAATTACCCACGATGATGAATGCCGACCAATATCGTCTTTATGCATCCGATGTGATGGGTAACGTCACCACGACTCCGGATTTTCTGGACGATTATACTCAAGACCGCCAGAAATACGCCACTTATCATAATAATACGGATTGGAAAGATTATGTGTACAGGGAAGCTTTTACACAAAACTATGGAGTGAATGTCCAGGGCGGGGACGATGTGGCAAGTTATAATTTGTCTATCGGCTACGCCAATGCACAAAGTACTTTGAAGAATAATGATTTTACGCGGCTGAACATGCGTTTCAATACGGATGTGCGGTTTACTAAGAACTTGGACTGTAGTCTTGATGTGGCATATTCCAATACGACCCGTAATTTACGTGACGATGGGATGAAAGACGGTGAAATACTTGCCCCTGGAGCGTTAGGGCTTATCAAAGCTCCTATCTTGGCGGCATATATTCCCGACAGCGAGGGGCGCCCCTCTTCCTCTTTGGCCGATTATGACTGTTTCGATTTGTCCAATCCGTTGTCTATCCTGGAGAATGGCGAAGCCAGCAATAAGAACCGTTTGGAATATACGCTCTTTTCGTTGAGTGCCCGTCCGAAGTGGAAACTTAATCGTTACCTGACACTCTCAGAGAGGGTGAGTTACGTATTGAATAATGTGACGGAACGTTCTTTCATTCCAGACGAAGGGGTACCGTCTTTTTCCGACGGGACGGATGAATTGACGACGAACCAGTCCAAAGCTTATTCCAGCAAGCAGTTGTCGGTGTCGAGCGACACGCGGATTGATTGGACGCGTCGTTATGGTGGCCATGTAATCAATCTGTTCGGCGGTTTCCGTTACATGAGCGATTCGTTTAATTCGGATGCCATGCGGGCGGATAATACCGTGGGTGACAAGCTGCCGAATATAACGGAGGATATGGTTAACCGTTTGGTGGATGGCATTTTCGAGGAATGGAAGTCTACGGCCGTGTATGTGAATGCCGGTTGGAATTATGGAGACAAATATTTCTTGCAAGGTACGGTGACGGGCGAGACCTCCACTCGTTTCGGTAAAAATGCCCACGGGGGTGTGAAACTGGGAGATTATGTATGGGGCATATTCCCCTCTTTGCAGGCTGCTTGGGTGGTTTCGGCCGAGCCTTTCTTCCGGAACGTAAAGGGTATAGACTATTTGAAAGTGAATGTCGGTGTGGATCAGTCGGGTAACGATAATATCGACTGTTTTGCCTCCCGTACTTATTTTGCTTCCGAGGCTTTCCTGAATCAGACTTCGGGTTTGGCATTGGCCAACATCGGTAACGACCAGTTGAAATGGGAGACGGTGACCCGGCTCTCTTTGGGTATGGACATGTCTTTGTGGCAGAACCGTTTGAATTTGAGTTTCAATTATTACAAGTCTTTCGTCGACCACATGTTGACATTGAAGACGTTAGGCGGAGTGAGCGGTTTACGGAACTATTGGAGCAACGACGGTAAGATGGAAAACCAGGGCTTCGACATTTCCGTCACGGCCAAGGTTCTGGCGCTGAAAGATTTTTCATGGGAAATATCTGCGGGATTGGGGCATTATAAGAACGAGGTGACAGCTCTTCCGGACGGAGACAAACCGGTTTATACTTCCTTGTACGGCGGAGAGGTCGTGACGCAGGTCGGTGGTCCGGTGGGATTGTTTTACGGTTACAAGACACAAGGAGTCTTCTCTACTTCGGAAGATGCCGCGTTTGCAGGCTTGCGGGACGGGCGTGCCGACGGGGACGTTTTCCGGGGAGGTGACATGCACTTTGCAGATCTGGTGGCTGACGGGGTTATCGATGAGAAAGATAAGACGGTAATAGGTGATCCTAATCCTGATATATTCGGTAATTTCGGTACCAGTTTGCATTATAAGAACTGGACGTTAAACGCTTTCTTTAGTTATTCGCTCGGTAATGACATTTATAATTATCAACGGGCCGTATTGGAAGGCGGAAGCACTTATTATAACCAGACGACCGCTGTGTTGAACCGTTGGACTTCCGAAGGACAGGTCACGGAAATTCCCAGGGCTGAATTGGGGGACCCGATGGGTAACAGTCGTTTCTCGGACCGTTGGATAGAAGACGGTTCCTACCTGAAGTTAAAGACGTTGAGCTTGAGTTATCGCATTCCGTTCAATTATACATTCTTACAAGGCATAACGGTGTGGGCGGCAGCCAACAACGTGTTTACCTGTACAAAGTATTTGGGAAGCGACCCGGAACTTTCCATTTCCTCCAGTGCCGTCGGTCAGGGAATAGACCGTGGATTATTGGGACGTGGACGCAGTTTTGTCCTTGGTGTTAAAATTAATCTGTAAAGAAATGAAGACGTTTAAATCCATATTCAAACCCGTGGCTATATGGTTGGTGGCTGCGGTGTCTTTCACGGCTTGTGAAGTAGATACAACTACGGTGATGTTCGAAGAAGACCATAACTTCTCGGAACCGAGTGATACGGTGTTTTCCATGTTAGGTATCATTAGTAAGGTACAGGACGTGGCAGAACGGGGAATCTTGTTGGGCGAATTGCGAGGGGACTTGGTGAAGCCCGATCCTGAATACGGCTACTCTATGGGAGGGGCATGGTTTGATTTGGCTAATTTCAAGAATCTGGAAGATACGGCTTTCAACCGTTACCGTGATTACTATACGGTGGTGAATAACTGTAATTTTTATTTGGACCGCGCCGATGCGGAGATGGAACGCAGTGGCCAGAAAGTGTTCTTGAAAGAATATGCGGCAGTGAGTGCATACCGTGCCTGGGCTTATTTGCAGTTGGCCTTGCTTTATGGCGAAGTGCCCTTTTACACGAAGCCTTTGTTGTCTTATTCCGACATCGAGGATGTGATGGCCGATAAGTCCAACCGTAAGGGTTTGGAAGAGATTTGCTCATATTTCATCGACGATTTGCGGCCTTACGTGTATGTGGAACTTCCCAATTACGGGGATTTTAATTATGGTGAGGGAGATGCAGCCATACTTTCCACCCGGCTCATGTTCTTGCCGGTCGGTTTGTTGTTGGGCGACCTTTATTTGTGGCGTGGCTCGGTAACGGGCAATCAGGCTGATTTTGCGATGGCGGCACAAGAATACCGGGATTATTTGATATATGAGAATTATTCGGCGTATTATAGGAATGATGTGGTTTATGAGACACCGGAAATGAACATGGCGGACATCGACGACGGTTGGAGCGCTTTCACGAGCTCTACCGATTACACAGAGAACATAGGTTTCATTCCTTTTGCCAGGGAAAAGGCATACGGTAAGGTCGGTACGCTGAGCCAGTCCTTCAGGCTTTTCAAAGGCTCCGAAGCGTTGCGGGATTTGGTGGAAAACTCGTATTATTGCTATGTGGCTTACACCACAGAGAGCGGCGAGTCGTATGACGGTGAGGATGCACCCCTTTCCCGTTTTACAGGGATAGTGGAGGACAAACAGTTCTATGGCACGGAGGACGCTCCTCAATATTATTATTACATCACTGTGGCAGGTACGCCGCAGTATGCCAATGGTGATTTGCGTTTTTACGATTATTCTTCAGGGAAAATAGACTTCAACATCAACAAATATTACAGTAGTTGGCCTCATGTGCGGACCTATCGTGCCGGAACGGTGTATCTGCGTCTCGCGGAAGCCATCAACCGCGCGGGCTATCCGTTGACAGCCTTCCACGTGTTGAAATACGGATTGAGCCGTGGCAATCTCATCAAGTATGATGCCAATGGGGAGTATCGTCGTCTGATGCGGTCTGGCTATACGTTCTACGACATGTATGACAACACGTTGAACATCGGGATTCATGCGCGCGGTTGCGGTAACGCGGAGATGGACACGTTGCATTACTCGTTACCCGCCATGGCTTCGCGTCCGGACAGCATTCAGAAAGTGGAGGATATGATTTGCGATGAAATGGCTTTGGAGACGGCCTACGAAGGCAACCGTTTCTATGACTTGATGCGCTTTGCGTTCCGTCGTGGAGAAGATTTTCTGGCTTCCCGTGTGGCACGGCGTAATAATCCGGATATGCCAGACCAGACGCTTTACAACAAACTGAAAGACCGCAACAACTGGTATTTGCCGATGGTGGAGAATTGAGAATGGTATATTGAGGAATGGCAGGCATGGAATTACGCTTATATCGTGGTTTCCATGCCTGTTTTTTCTGCAAAAAGTATGAAATGGGAAAAAATGACATACGTTTTGTCGAAAATTGCCCTATCCTCTTTGGGTAAGGTGGCTTAATTTTGCGATTAGAAAACTAAAGAACCCAATATCATGGAAATATTCACGGAAAGTCAATTCTCAGCATGTTATATACATTACCGGAGGCGGGTGAGAGGTTATATCTTGTCTCGGGTTTCCGACCGTGAAGAGGCGGAGGATCTGACTCAGGACGTATTTGAAAATATATGGAGATGCAGGGAAGGGGTACGCAAGGAAACGCTTCACAATTTAGTCTATACGGTTATGCGGAACACCGTGATAGACTATCTGCGCCGCCGTTATATGAAAAAAGACAAGATGGACATATACACCTGCTGTGAGGAGGAGGGCCGCAATACGGTAGAAGAAGATTATTATTACAAGGAGCTTCGCGTGGCGCATAGGAAGATGGTGAAACAGTTGTCCGAGAAACGCCGTCAGGCATATCTTTTGTATTTTTACAGGGGGATGTCGTATGCTTCCATTGCCGACAGGCTCAGTGTGTCCGAACGTACTGTGGGCGGACATCTGGTGAGTGCGTTCAGGACGGTGCGTCTGGGGGTGGACGGGATATATCGGTATAAGGCGGGGTGAATGGAATCGGAAGTCCCGTTTTTGACAATATGTACGCTTTTTCGCTTTCTGATATGCAAATAGAAAGGGAAAAGGGTTCCTTTTCGATGACCGGAAGAGTTTGAAAAGCCTGAAATAGGTATGGAAGAGGCTTTTTAGGAATACTTTTTTTAAGGTTTTAGGGCGTTTTTTTATGTTTATTCACCAAAGACATGAATCGTTTGGAGCAGAATGAAAAATCGTTCGGCTGAGAAAACATTTTTTTTCTCCGCATGACGGTCGGAAGTCATGCGCCTATCGGTGGAACAAGTGCCTTAAAACCGTGGATCAACCTGCTTCGGATGCCATTATTTTCTCTATTTGGAAAGGAAAAACCTGTGGGTTCGGAGTATCTTTTGGTAAGCTGGAACGCCTTACAGGTTACGCCATTCTTTGAGGGCTGCGCAGAATGCACCTTATGGTTTTCATTATGATAACGGAATACATTTCCGGCTTTCATCTTGCCTTTTCCCGACGGTGCGAGAATCGCGTATTTACGGCGGACATCCAAGTGGGGGACGAATAAACGAGCCACGCACCATCGGAATTGACTTTTTGCCATTTTGTAATTGGAGATTTTTACAGACGTAGGATTTGCTCTTTGCTTAAGAAATCCAGAAACTCTCGGTAGGCCGTGCAATTCCGGAGCAGCGTTTCGTTTCCGGTCATGAAAAATTGCTTGCGTGCCCGGGTGAGGGCCACGTTGAGCTTGCGGTCTATTTCCCGTCCGTCTGTCATGATCGGTTCGGACAGGATGGAAAGTTGGTACGGATGGCTGACGGTGGTGCTGAATATGATGATGTCGCGTTGGCTGCCTTGGTAACGTTCCACCGTGTCGATGGTGATGTCGGCCGTGTCGGGAATGTGCCGTTCAGCCAAGGCTTTGCGTATCATGGCGATTTGTGCGCGGAAGGGGACGATGATTCCGATTTGCTTGCAGGGGCTGAAGGGTATGCCCGAGCGGCTGTGCAGTTGGCAAAGGGTGTGTACCAGACGTGCCACGGTCTCGGCTTCCCGCTTGTTGCTTTTGGATGAATCGCCCACGCTCGGCAGACTCTGGGCAAGTTCGGTCTGCTCTTGCTTACTCTCGATTTTCGTGTAATATTCTGCTTCGTCGGCTTGTACGGAAATGAATGCCATACGTGTACCGCCCACGAAAGCGGTCCATCGGTCATCGTCCGGACGGGTGCCGAATGCCAGTGGTTCCTGTTGATGGGGGAGGGGAACAGCATCCAGTCCGCCGTTATAATAATTACGGTTGACAAATTCGCAGATGGACGGATGCATGCGTCCTTGGCGATGAAGCATTTCCACGATGTTTTTCGTGCCTTGCAGGCTGCTCAGCCGGTGCAGGCGTTCAAACAGGGAGTTACGGCAGTCGGTCAGCCCGATGGCTTGCAAGCTGTCCTCGGTCACCCGTGACATTTCCCGGGGTTGGCTCACGACGGCGGGCAGTTGCTTGTGGTCGCCGATGAGGATGAACTTCCCGATGGCCAGACGGTTCAGGTTATAGTCTCCCCGGTTCACCGTAGTAGTGGCACATAGCAGGGGGAGCAGTTGGGGTTCAAGCACTTGTGAGGCTTCGTCGATGATAGCCACGTCGATGACTTTCAGGCTGAATAGCTCTGTCTGGCTGCATAGGCTGCTGATGGTGCTGGCAAACACCCTGACGGGCGCCAACTTCTCGTAGATTTCTTTTCGGGAGGTGGCATCCCCGATGACGTGCTTCATGAGCCGTGGCCGGAAGTCCGGGGCGCAGTTCAGTTCCTGCCCGATGCGGATATATTCCGGAGCGGGATTGATGGCAGACAGCGTATGGCAGATTTCATCCACAGCCCGGTTGGTATAAGCCATGAGCAGGAGGGTCTTTTGCGGATGGTCCGACAAGAACTCTTCCACCATGGATTTCAAGGCTACCGACGTCTTTCCTGTCCCCGGCGGTCCGACAAGCAGGAAGTAATCCCGGGCCTGTTTGGCCTTCAGGACGATACGGTCTATTTCTTCATTCAGATAATGCCGGTGGAGCCTTACGGACGGGTCGGTGGCTGGTGGCCGTATGCCCAACAGCAGCTCTTTCCGTTCCCGTGGGGCGGTGAGCATGCTGAACAGTCCCGAATAGGCTTGGTTGAATGTGGCGTCCATGTAACCCGGCTCTATGGCATAAAGGCTGTCGGGGCGGAAAACTCCGGCATTCCGCTGTTTGTAAGATAGTTTCAGCAGCATGTGTTCAGGATGGATTTCCTCTATGGTGCAACGGAAGAACTGTTTGTTCGTCACGTTGTCCCCTTCGTGGTTCCGTTCGTAGAGCATCACCATGTCGCCCTGCCGGAAGTTCGGGAGGAAGTCTTCGCCGTATTCCGGAAGTTTCAAATCCAGCCGCACGATGGCACCTTCCTCGTCGGGGACGGGATGCAGTTTCAGTCCGGTCAGGATGTTTCCGTTCTGTTGTTTGGTCAGTGTGTCGCAGCACCATGTTTCGGAGAACCCGCCCGGCGAGTCCGCCCGGTCGTCCCCGACTTTGGCACGGAATTGTTCGCGAGCGGTAAACGTCAGGAAGCGATGGAAATAATCGGCTTCCGTTCCCCTCATGCCATGAAGCGGTGTCAGTATTTCCATCATGCGGGGGCGCAGGTAACGGGTGTAGAGCCGGTCGCCCCGTCCGTCCACGTTGAGCCGTTCTTCCGTCAGCTCGTCTATCAACGCACGGGATTCCCCCCTTCTCAGGCGGTGCTCTATGTGCAGGATGGCATTCCGCAGGGCCATGGCGCGGCGGATATGGCTGCGCGGCACGTCGACGGCATAAAGCCCGGGATAGCGTGAATAGAAAAGATAAGACTGTACCTGTTCATGCCTGCGGTCCAGGTTATAATACAGGATTTCTTTGTACAGGGCCATTTGCAGGCGGTGTTCGTCCTTCGGGCTACGGTAGGGATATTCGTCCGCTTTTCCGCTTTTCAGTTCCACTAACTTGTCGGCGTTCCGGGTGAGCAGGTCCATACGTCCTTGCAACCCGAGGGCTTCGCAAAGGAAAGACGGCTCCAGTTCCACTTCCGTTTGCCGGATGTCGATGCCTGCGGCACTGAAACTGTTGCGTACGGTTTGCCGGATGTGGTGGAATTGCATTTCGCACCGGTTGAAGAAATCGCGGTCGATGTCCGGCAAGGTGGACCAGGCAAGAGGGGAGAGCCGGAAGGAATTCTGCATGGAACGCAGGTAGAGTTCCGCTTCCGCCGTCCCGTCTGCGTTTTGGGTAAATCGCTCATGCCCGGCAGACTCCGGGCAGGCCCGGTCTTCTCTCTCTAAATCGCGATTTTGGATAAATCGCTCACGTTCGGCAGAGCCAAGCCTGAAAACTTCGTTTTCGCTTGTCTTTGCTCTCTCTAAATCGCGATTTTCATTCACGCAGTCGTCCAGAAACTGGTTGGCCGCATTTCCCAACTGTATGGCCGCAGAGCGTGCCGGAGGGGCGAGTTTGTTCAGTAAGTGGGTGTAAGCCGAATACCCGTACGGTTTGATGCAGGCGCACAAGGCTGTAATGTCAATCAGGAAATCCGGGTCGAGGACCAACATCTCGGGTTTTAGGACGTAAGGATATGCGCCTTCCGCCTTTATGGTCTTGACCGATAAGAGATTGAGCTGCGCCCCTTCGTACAGTTGTTCTTTCAAGTCGGCGAACGTGCGGTCGGTTTCGTCGGCATATTCCACTTTCAACAGTTGTTCCGTGGGATGCGTGTGGTCTTTTCCATAAATGAAATGCTCGTCCCACCGGTGCACCGTGATCCGGATACGTTTGGCCTGCGATACTTTTTCGGCAGGTGCGGGAGCGGGTCGCCAATGGCGGGGCAGGCGTTTTTGCACGTCTTCCGGAACATGGGTTTGGTAAAAAGCTGCCAATCCTTCGCAGACCGCTTTTAAGTCGTAGGCTTCATCCTCTCCGTCGGGCAGGAAAAGCCCTTTTTGTATTCGTCCGGCCCGTGCACGGAACACTTCCAACGGGTGGGACGGATGGCCGGTTTGTTTGCAGAGCCAATGCAGGCGTGCGGCCGTGTGGGTGAAATCCACCGGACTGTGGCGGGTCCGGTCTTTCAGCGCACGGAGCAACAGCGCGTCGAGGGCATGGTAACGTGCGGTACAGTCCATGTCCGGCTGCATGATGTTTCTGATTTCATCGAATATGTCCTGAATCTCTTCCGTCATGGGTTATGGCGTATTCTGTTTGGACTTGGCTTCCAGTTCTTCGGCACTCAGTACTTTGCTTTTGAATCCTCCGTGCGAATTCTTGCGTGACGGGGCAGGCGCGACCCCACCGGTCGTGCCGCCATGGACGGCAGCACGGTAACGTTGCCAGCGTTCACGGATGGAGGTCACGTAGCCGTAGGTCTCTTCTCCGCGCAGGTAACCGTAACGCACTACGGGGTCGTTGTAATATTGCGGCTGGCTCAGGCGGAGGATGAAAGGAGCCACATCGTTCCACAACTGCGGGTTTTTGCCGTGTTTACGTGCCAAGGCCATGGCGTCGCGAACGTGTCCCGTTCCTCCATTATAGGCCGCCAGAATAAAGTTTATACGTTCCGACCTGCCGGGTATATCGCTGAATTTACGTTCGAGCTCACGTAGGTACCGGGCTGCCGCACTGATGTTCTTTTCGGGCTGGTGCATTTGGTCGGCGGGCAAACCGAGATGTACGGCTGTTTCAGGCATAATCTGCATCAGTCCGCGTGCTCCGGCCCACGATACGGCCTCTGGGTCGAAACCGGACTCTTGGTAACATTGTGCGGCCATGAGCCGCCAGTCCCACCCGATGGCTTGGCTATGACGGATAAAATGAGTGTCGTACGGCGAGATAATGCCCTTGGCGCGATTCTGGAAGGGGGCACGGACACGGCGTTTTACACTTCCGCCGGGAGACAGACGCAACTGTTCCCTTTTTTTTGCAAGAAAGACCGTGTCTCGGGGCTATACCATCCGTCCAAGGCTTCGGCCAGGAAGGGGGCATCCTTTCGTACGACCCATCCGGTTTTGACTGCGGCCGTGCTGTCTGACGGACACGACCGGACGCCGGAGAATTGCAGTTCCGTGTCTGTCACGTGGTTCTCCGGAATTTCCAATGCGATGAGGTCTGCCTCTCCTTTTTTCAGTCGTTGGAAAAGCTCCGCCGTATCGCGTACAGCTTCCATACGGAGCTTGGCACCGATGGACACGGCAAAGTGTTCGGCCAATTCAAATTGCAGTCCGAATCCTTTTCCCTTATATTCATAATAAGTGTCGGGACCGGACAGCGTGACGGCTATCAGTTCGCCGGCTTCCTGTATCTGGTCTAAGTCGTAAGCTGTTTCCGCATATTCTTCTTCCGTGATACCCAAAGGGGATATTTTTTTCTCCTCTTTTTCTCCGCAGGATACGAGATTGACGGCAAGGACGGTCAAGAGAAGACAGGCCAGCAGATAGTGTTTCCATAAATCGCTCCCGCTCGGCAGAACGGAGCCTAAAAACTTCGTTTTCGCCCCGCTCTGCCCTCGCTTACTCGTGATTTTCCATAAATCCGGTCGTTTTCGGCATAGCCGGAAGCCGGCCTTCCATCCGAATTCGCTTATACGGAATTTCATAGAGCTTGCCCCGTTTGTTCCAAATGGAGATTGAGATGGTGTAGGATGTAAGTACGCATGATTTCGATGGCTTTCTCGTTTTCTCCTCCTTGGGGAATGATAAGGTCGGCATAGCGTTTGGTCGGTTCGATGAATTCCAGATGCATGGGCTTGAGTACGGCCCGATAGCGGTCCACTACCATTTGTACGGTTCTTCCCCGTTCGATGATATCCCGTTCGATGACACGGATGAGGCGTTCGTCGGAGTCTGCATCTACAAAGATTTTGATGTCCATCAGGTCCCGGAGTTCTTTATTGGACAAAGCGAGTATGCCTTCTATCAGGATAACCTTTCGGGGTTCTACGTGTATGGTCTCTTTCAACCTGTTACATTCCAAATAGGAATAAGTCGGTTGTTCGATAGCCCGTCCGGCTTTCAGTTCTTTCACCTGACGGATCAAGAGCTTCCAGTCGAAAGCGCAAGGATGGTCATAGTTGATTTTGCGGCGTTCTTCCATGGTCATGTCCGTGGCGTCGATATAATATGAGTCCTGCGGGATGAGGGCCACTTCGCCTTTCGGGAGACTCTCAATGATTTTTCGTGCGACCGTGGTCTTTCCGGAGCCCGTGCCTCCGGCTATTCCGATAATATACATGGGCATTCTGTTTTTGTTTTAGTAAACATCTTCGTTTCCGGTAATTTCTTCCGATGTGAGCGGTTTGCGATCCATAACCTTCCACACGTATGCGATGTAGGCCACGACCACGGGAAGGAGAAGAGACACGTAGGCCATGGTTTTCAGGGTGAATAGGCTGGAGCTGCTGTTTGCCAAGGTCAAAGAGCTTTGTAAATCTGCGGTGGAGGGATAGTAAGCAGTATGGTTATAGCCGACACACAGGAGCAAGGATAATACGGTCAGTATGGTTCCTGTACCTGTAAACCAGAAACCGTTGCGACTGGTGTGGCAGAAGATACCACGAATAAGTCCGAAAAGCACACCTGTCACACCTAAAAGGAACAAGACAAGCAATATCGGCATGTCTGTCAAGTTGTGGAAATACTTGTAGGGTTCCATGAAAATGATGCCGGTTTCCGGATGGACGGCAAAACCGTCTTTCAATAACGTATGGATCACGAAAGCCAAGAAAAACAGCAGGAATGGGACGCTGTCTCCCAGCAATTGGCGGCGGCAACGTGGAATCAGCTCTGTGTCGCGAATGCTGCGGATGAAATAAAGGCAACCTAAAATACGAGCCAGAAAACAGACAGCCAGTCCCAACATGAGATTCCAAGGATTTGCCAAAGCATCCAAGCCGTGCCATTCGTTACCCCAATGACTGATGACGGGGATGGCGGCCTCTGTCAGATTGGATTTGCTGACAAGAAAATCAGACCCGTTGAAGAATGTAGCCACGGCCGCTCCGAGTAGAACCGGACCCATGACTCCGTTGAATACCAAAAAAGATTGGTAAGTACGTTTGCCTAACAGATTTCCTAATTTCGATTGGAATTCATAAGAAATAGCTTGTAGTACGAAACTGAAAAGTATGAGCATCCACAGCCAGTATGCTCCGCCGAAGCTTGTGCTGTAAAACAAAGGGAAAGAGGCAAAAAAAGCTCCTCCGAAAGTGACGAGCGTGGTAAATGTAAACTCCCATTTACTGCCTGTCGCGTTCACCAATAAGGCACGTTCCGTTTCATTCTTTCCCAAGTGGAATAGCAATGAGTTGCCCCCTTGTACGAATAATAAGAAGACCAATAGTGCCCCTAACAGGGATATGATGAACCACCAATAATGCTGTAGAAAAATATAGGTCGATTCCATAGTTTTGATATTTGACAGTGACTAATCTTTTTTATCGGTTTCATTCAATGATTCAGGTCCTTTTTGGATGGCTTTTACCATGATACCTATTTCGGCAATGAATAAAATAGTGAAAATGGCCAGAAAGATGAAGAATGTCGTTTGTACCGCTCCTGCAGATAGGTTGGATATGGCGGCATTGACCGGTAACAAATCTTGGATGGCCCAGGGTTGCCGCCCGGCCTCTGCTACTACCCACCCGGCCTGGCTGGCTACGAAGGCGAAAGGAATGCTCCATAGGGCGATTCGGTGCAGCCATCTTTGTCCGTACAGTTTATTTTTCCATGACAGGAAAAGAACCAAGGCGAAAAAAGCGATGAAGTACATCCCGAAACCTACCATAATCCGGAATGTCCAGAACGAAAGTCCTACATTCGGCACAAGATCGTCAGGGTTTTGAATATAACCGTAACCGAGGTATGGCATGTTTTCTTCCAATGTGCGGCGGGACGCGTCCATCTTATCTTGGTCGCCGTCCTTTTGAGCCTGCCGGAAATCCGATAAGGCCGCGATTGCCATTTTGCCTCTCGCGATCTTTTCTGTGGCGGACAGAGCCTTGGAGCCGTCGTTTGTCGTATGTCCTCCCGCCAGGATGTTGTGGATTCCCGGTACGTAACCGTCGGGATTCCGTGTGGCCAGAAAAGACAGCATAGTCGGAATTTTCCATTCGCCGACCACCGTTAACGGCTGTCTTGTCCCACCTTCGTAAAGCGCTTCCATTGCAGCCAGTTTCATCGGCTGGTATTGTGCGACTTGATAGGCGGATTTATCTCCGCTGTATAGTGTCAACAGTGAGGCTACCATACCTGTACATGCTGCAATTTTCATACTGGCCAAGGCGAATTCCTTCTCACGCCGTTTCAATAGGAACCAACCACTAACCCCAATAACGAACACGGCCCCTACAATCCAACTGCTGAGTACTGTATGCAAGAACTTCATTACGGCTACAGGCGAAAAGGCTACGGCGAGGAAATCAACCATTTCATTGCGTACCGTTTCGGGGTTGAATACCATTCCTACGGGATATTGCATCCATGAATTGGCCACTAAAATCCACCAGGCAGACAAGGTAGCTCCCAGGCCGGTGAGCCATGTAGAAGCCAAATGGAATTTCTTGCCTACTTTGTCCCACCCGAAAAACATTACGGCCACAAAAGTAGCTTCCATAAAGAAGGCAACGATGCCTTCAATGGCAAGTGGGGCTCCGAAGATATCACCTACGAACCAAGAATAGTTGCTCCAGTTCGTACCGAATTGGAATTCGAGAATCAGTCCGGTAGCTACTCCGATGGCAAAATTGATTCCGAACAGTCTCATCCAGAAACGGGCTGTCCTTTTCCAGAAATCATGACCGGAAATGACGTACCGTGTCTCCATAACTCCCATGATGACAGCCAGTCCCAGCGTGAGCGGAACAAACAGCCAGTGGTACATTGCCGTCAGGGCGAATTGTGCTCTTGACCAGTCTATCATTGTCTCCATATTGTCTAACATAAGCCTTGTTTTTATTTCAAGATTAAGGATGAATAGCTCTTTCTATCAGTTCATTTCCTACGTAGTCTTCCTTTTCTTCGGTCGATTTGCCTTTGAGGAAAGGCGGGAAGAAAAAAAGTTTCAGGATAAAGAACATAATGAAAAGTTTGATTAGAATCACGGCCCACAACGTACGTCCCAGTGTCATGCTGCGGAAACCGTCGCGGTAAAATCTCCAAATTCCGATGATTCCTTGTCTTATCATAGTGAATGTATAAGTGTGATAAGGCAAAGGTAAGCAAAAAACAGTTGGAAGCGGGTGCCGTGAACGGATTTTTTGCTAACTTTGGATGAAAATAATATAAGAGCCTGTTTAAATTTTATTTAATAACATCCTAATGGATGCCAGTTTTACCATTTCCTCTGCCGAATCGAAAGTTAGCTCATAGTTTCGGCATAGCCTTCTATAATTGTCAAACCATGAAAAGGTTCTTTCCACAATCCATCTTTTTACCTATTGGTCTAAAGCCTTTTAGCTTATCACCACTGACGACAACTTCAAGAATGTATCCAAAAGCATTTTTAATCTTCTCAGCTATTTCTCCACGATATCCGGAATCTGCCAATATGACTTTGATGTTGCAAGAGAGTTCCCTCAGACACCTTGCCAACAGATAAGCCGCCTTGCTGTCATGCACACAGGCAATCGTCACCATGACTGCAAGCAGGAATCCATTTTTATCTACCACCACATGACGTTTAACGCCTTTTACTTTTTGTTCCCGTCAATGCCATTAAGAGAACGATTATCACCCCAACGTACACTTTGACTATCCATGATACCCAAACTTGCTTCTGCTTTTTGACCCATTTTCACACGTACTTTTTCTCGTAAGTTGTTCAATAATAAATCAAATTCACCCCAAGAAGACCATTTGCGATAATAGTAGTAAACCAACTCCCAAGGAGCGAAGTCTGAGGGAAGCATACGCCATTGGCAACCGGTTTTGACTACATAGAAAATGGCATTCCATATTTCACGCAAATCATATTTTCGTTTCCTTTCTTGCACGTTCAAGATTTTCTTGATAACTTGCCACTGTGTTTCTTCTAAATCCGTCGAATACATAATTATTTGAAGATTGGTAACTAAAAATAATCATTTTCGAGGAAAGAAGAAGCACTCTTTTTATTTTAAACAAACAGGAAAATTTAAACAGGCTCTAAGGGATGGCGGATTTTTGCAGAACGTCTGTATTTCCACCAGGTTTTTAAGTCTCATTACATGTCCCTGATGAAAGAGCAGATGGCTAAACGACAAATGATTATGTACGTATTCAGAAGATAAAATGATGTATACTTTCAGATTTTCCCTCATCCTGCTTTTCTTGTTTCAAATAGGAAAGGCAGGAGCACAATCTCCTTCCAACCGATTGGATGTGGTACAAATAGAGAAGTACCTCCAAAAATCATATCAGGAGTACATGGAAGCCATAAATACAGATGACAGAGAAACTGAAGAAAAGTTTCTCAAAAACATGCTTACCCCGGAAATGCAGGAAAAACGGGCGCGACTGGCATGCGCTACGGATAGTGACCCCATGATTCGGGCGCAAGATGTTACGGAATATTCCATTCAGTCCGTACGGTGCAAGCACCTGTCTGGCTGTTGGTACGAAGTGTCATACCGCCCGTATCCCAAAGATTCGGCAACCTATATCCCATTACGTATCACGGCAGATTCCTTGGGAAAAGTACGTATTTCGTACGTAACGCCTGATTGGGGCAACCGTAATTACGGAGATTATTGGTTTGATATTCCAGAGGAAAAGGTCATAGACAATCAAGACGGGAAGACATTTGTGGAAACCTTTTACAAGTCATACGTCTATACCTACATAAAAATGAGACCGGATTTGGAACAAGGATTAAAACACTTGCGAGAGGCTTATTGTACTCCCATCATGCAGGAAAAATACGTCCGGTCAAGAAAAGAGGTAGAACAGGAAGACCCTATGTTCGATCCCGTCATTGGAAATGACGATTTCGATGTCTTTTGGTATAATTCTTTGCGAGTCCATCCTTCTGAAGCCAAAGGATGCTTCACGGTAAGCTATGGATACATGAAGATTCGAGTGGCTCTCCAATGCCAAGACGGAAAATATAAAATAGCCGACGTAGAACTTATCCTTTAAAAAACGATAAAAGGCATTGAATGTTCCACACATTCTTCATATATTTGTAGCAACCTAATTATAATGGAAAGCAAATGAAAGACCTTACCATTTGGTGCACATACCACAAGGATGAACAAATCGAACAATTCGGATTGCTTGAAGACAACGTAATGCGCCTCTTCAAGGGTAATGATACCGGAATTGAGGGAGAGAACATCAACCACCTGAATCCGTTCTATTCCGAAATCGTCACTTTATATTATGTATGGAAAAACGGAATCCAAAGCCGGAGAGTGGGATTCTGCCATTACCGCAGGCGATTTGGACGAATAGCGGATGTGGAACCCGGCGCATGCCAAGTGTTGGCCATCAATCGCAATTGCCATGTCTTCGGTCACTACAAAGGTGCACATAATTATCAGGATTTCTATGATGCCGTGGACATCCTCAACGAACGTTACGGTGAATGCAACAAATATTCCCGTTACATGTTGGAGAGCCGGACTTTCATACCGTTTTGCAGTTTCGTCATGATGTGGGAAGACTTTGAGCGTCTCTGCCTTTTTCTCTTTCCCATACTCGAAGCATTCGACCGCAAGAACAGGTTAGACATGCAGCCCGAACGTTATATGCAAAAAGCCCTTAGGGATTTTCGGTATGACAATGTCATGTACCAGCGGCGGGCGGTTTCATTTTTGGCAGAAAGGCTTATTAGTTGTTTCCTCACCTGTGAAATGAAAGTTTTCTGCGTCAATGAGATATAAGGCAATGCAAAATGTACAGCCTATAAATAATAACCATTTAAAAAGAAAAACATCATGAAAACGATTAAACCTTATTACGGTGTCAGCCCGATGAGCAGCTCAAGCGGGCCGAAAGGAAGTTCCACCAACCCCTACACGCAAGAAGAATATGAAGAAATGCTTGATGCCGGGACATGGCAGGGGGGATACGTGGAAGGACAGGGGTATTGCATGAAGCAACCCGTTGTTACAGCATCTTATCCTGACTCCGGATCCAGCAGTAGTTCGGATGATTCATGGCCTTCGGATGATTCTGAAGAGAATGACGACCATAATCCTCCGACACCACCAACACCACCGACTGGAGGTGGAGGAGGTACCGGTGGAGGTGGTGGAGGGACTTCCCATGGAGGAGGTGGTACGGGAAGTACTACAAGCACACCTGATGTCCTCCCAAAATCGGCCTTTAGAGGATACTTGGACACAGACCCAGCAGGCTGCTTGCGCAGATGCCGTGAAATGTTAGCCTTTGCTAACTGCCAATTGAGTGGTTCGGAAATCGCCATGACACATTTTGACAAAAACGGATGTGTAACAACAGCTACTGATAATTTTATTAATGGGCTAAACTACATAGATGGGCAGTTGAAACAAAAGAAACCTGTTATTGTAGCTGTAGATTATAAGCCGGGAACATCCATGGGACCAACTAAAGACGATCAAGCTGGAGATCATTTTGTAATTATTGTTGGAGGAAATCAGAATACAGGATATCATTACTTTGACCCTGCAACAAAATACGTAACAAGGGGTACAAGTTCGGCTAATAAATTCACAAGAGAAGGAAACCTCATGAAAAGTACCAATACTTGTACTGGTTCTACACATTATTATACTCTTACAAGTATAAGACAGAATAAATAGATATAAACAATTATTTTAATCTGATAGAAGAAGTATAGTACACGCTAACACATCTTCTATCAGATTAATAAAAAATATAATAATCATTCATGCTCCTACGAAACATATTCATATTCTTCTTTTTATCACATTTTGCACATGCAACCGCCCAACCGGCAGCATTCCGCACTTTCTTGTCAGGGTTTAAGAAGTGCACCCAAATTAATATGACATCATTTGGGGAGAGAACCATATCCGATTCAGTTTTGATAGATAACGACATGTATGCTCGTTTTCTTCCTCCAATACAAGACGACTGCCTTTGTGGACAGGACGATGTCTTTTGGCAAAAAGGAAGTTACATGGAGCGTGGAGGGTTTATCACCATCATGCTGAAAAGGCACTGCCAAGACTACAAGGACGGAAACAGCCAATATTTCATAGAGAACGATGTTACCGATTATATGCTCGTCACATATTCACGCGATGGTAAAATCCTGGATTTTAAAACGGTCGGACACGATGGGAGAGCGTACTTCACACGTATAGTCCCCAGTGGACAGGCACCAAACTTCCTTGTGGAGCAAGGCTCTTTGGATGATTGTACTTCAATCCTCCGATACCAAGACTTGACCTACACGGTAAGAACGTACGAATACAACGTAAGCCCGGACGGGAAAATCAAAGAGAGAACAACCGGAACAGCCCAAAAAGAAACCATTAAAAATCCGGAGAACGACCGCACCCCTATCCGGTTTGAAGAATTTATGTCCTATTTTAAGAAATGGGATAATCCTTACGTAAACGATTCCTTGTTTATACCATCTCCTCCATATGCCGACTTACCTTTTCCGGAATGTTTCTCCCTAATTCCGGACACCCTCGATTGTGGGTGTTGGCCACGCGACCTCCAATGGACACCTTGTCGATACATCGAAAGCAAGGAAGGCTATTTCTTTTTCGTCGTCAAAAGTTGCATGACTCCTCATCGCGCCCCGTCTCCATATGCGGATTACATGGTGTTGGAGTTCTGTAAAGATGGTACGTTTAGGGAAGCCTCGAATGTCTTTCATATAACAGATGACATGGATATTAAGGATTTATCGTCAGCATTGACTTTGCGGCTAAAAAGTTCCCTTGATTCAGTTATCATTGAAGAGATTTACAGGAAACTCATCTATAAAAAGGAGGATTTGTTCAAGCCTGAGATGCTAAGGACTTTCCCCGATTCAATCACACAACGACATTAAAGCCATGAAACATGCCATTTTAATCTTAGCCCACAAAAACATCGGTCAGCTATGCAGGTTGGCTGGATATTTCGAAAAGGATTGCGACGTATTCATCCATATAGACAAAAAGCAACCCGTCACACGCGAAGAGGAAGAAAAGTTGCGTAGTTACAAACAAGTGAAAGCCGTTTCGCGTGAATATGACGTGAACTGGGGCGGCACAAGTGTATTGGAAAGCGAAATGCACCTGTTGCGCATGGCTGTGCAACGCAGTGATGCCGATTACTTTCATCTTATCAGCGGGCAAGATTATCCGACTCGTCCGTTAGATTATTTCCTGGAGTTCTTTAACCGGAATGCGGGAAAAGAATACATCGGATACCTGCATTTGCCGCATCCTAACTGGGAAGACAATACTTTCCGCCGACTGCAATATTATTATCCATACGACTATGCCGCAGGCAAAAGGAATCCGCGCGGGTGGGTCAGGGAACAGGTAAGGCAACAACAGGCCAAAAGGGCAAAACGCCCCATTCCCGATGAGTTCGACCATCTGTACGGCAGTTCGCAATGGTGGTCCATTACCCGAAAGGCTGCCACCACCTTGTTGGACTATACCGACCGCTTCCCCTCGCTTTATGGCCGGATGTGGATGACTTTCGCACCGGAGGAATGTTATGTGGCCACCGTATTGGTCAATTTAATGGATAAGGAAGACATCGTGCCTTGGAACCACCGTTTTATCCGTTGGAAACATGAAAACGGCAACCGTCCCGCCAATTTGGGATGTGAACATTTCCGTTACCTTTTGGAAAACGAATACCTTTTCGCCCGTAAAATCGAACTGCCATGTAGTACGGTGCTATTGGACAGGATAGACCGGTATCTGCTACAAGACAGGGAGATTGGCCTGACAAAGACCGGAGGTTGGACGTATGACGGTTTCCTGAAATACGGATACGACAAAACATTTTGCGATTTCGTCACGCAAATGTGGTGGGACATAGGGGCACGGACGGGAATAGACATAGGATGCGGTGCCGGTTACTATGTCTCGCAATGGAGGAGCCGCGGACTTGCGTTTGCCGGATATGACGCGAATCCCCGTACGCCGGATTTGTCCGGTATGCTCCTGCCCGAGGGGGATGCTGTTTGCGAAGTGGCAGACCTCACGGAAGAACTGGATATTTCCACTCCCTTTGATATCGTGGTATGCAAGGACGTGCTTCCCTATATCCCTGAAAAATCGGCATCCACGGCCATACGTAACCTCGCACGCCTATCGTCGCATTTCATCCTGTTAAGTTGGAACGTACCGGACTCCGTGGCCACTTTCCCCCATCGGGATATGACAGATGAAGACATTATCCCTCACTTTGAAAACGAAGGCTATACCGTAGAAAAGTATATGACGGCCAGGCTGCACGTCGTTTTAAAAAGGAAAGACTGCTGTGTGCTCACCCGGCGGAATTTACCACTCATCAACTACTGAAACAACTGCTTTTCATAAGAAAAAGAACTGCCGATTTCGTTGCCCAGTGATAACTTCTTCGTAATTTTCTTGCGAATTTGTTGTTTATTTGCAGATAATAATTTAACTTTGCCACAAATAAAAGAGAAAATGAAGAATATTGCAACACGCCACCATCATCATCCTAACGGTTAGAAATCGGTAGGCTGTCCCGCGTGTGCCAATAGAAGGATAGAAATGAAGGCTTGCCGATATGAACGGTGAGCCTTTTTTGATAGTTTAAGAATACTTCATTAAAAAAACAGATATGCTTAGAATTGCAGTACAGTCGAAAGGACGTCTTTACGAAGACACCATGGCGCTCCTGGCGGAGGCCGACATCAAAGTGAGTTCATCCAAGCGCACCTTGTTGGTGCAGTCTTCCAATTTCCCCGTCGAGGTGCTTTACCTGCGCGACGACGATATTCCGCAGTCCGTGGCGGGAGGAGTGGCCGACTTGGGTATCGTGGGCGAAAATGAATTTGTGGAAAGAGAGGAGGATGCCGTGGTGGTACGCCGTCTGGGCTTCAGCAAGTGCCGCCTTTCGTTGGCCATACCCAAGGCTGTGGATTATTCCGGCCTTTCTTGGTTCGAAGGCAAGAAGATAGCCACTTCCTATCCCAATATCTTGAGAAAATTCATGAAGGAAAACGGAGTGGAGGCGGACATCCACGTCATTACCGGTTCTGTGGAAATCGCGCCCGGTATCGGACTGGCCGACGGTATTTTCGATATCGTAAGCTCCGGTTCCACCCTGGTAAGCAATAACTTGCAAGAGGTGGCCGTCGTCATGAAGAGCGAAGCGTTGCTCATCGCCAACCGGAATATGGACGATGCCAAGAAGGCTATTCTGGACGAATTGCTGTTCCGCATCGAGGCGGTAAAGAGTGCGGAAGACAAGAAATACGTACTGATGAACGTGCCGTCGGACAAGGTGAAAGATGTCGTGTCCGTATTGCCCGGAGCCAAGAGTCCCACGGTGATGCCTTTGGCGCAGGAAGGGTGGAGCAGTGTGCACACCGTCATCGACGAGTCCCGCTTTTGGGAGATTATCTCCAAACTGAAGGAGTTGGGAGCGCAAGGCATTCTGGTCGTTCCCGTAGAGAAGATGATTCTTTGAGCCGGACAGGTTGGTATTTTCATATCAAAAAGAGGAGGACAGCAAATGAATGTGATAAAATATCCGCAAAAAGAAGAATGGGACGAACTGTTGAAACGTCCCGTCATGAACGTGGACACGTTGCGTGAAACCGTATGCAGGGTGTTGGACGACGTGAAGACGGGCGGCGACCGCGCCGTCATGGCCTACGAAAAGCAGTTCGACCATGTGGAACTGGAGCGTCTGGCCGTCACGGAAGAAGAAATGGACGAGGCCGAACGTCTGGTGTCGCCTGAACTGAAGGATGCCTTGCGCTTGGCGCACGACAATATCGGGAAGTTCCACGCTTCCCAACGCTTTGAAACGACGAAGGTGGAAGTCCGTCCCGGGGTGACCTGTTGGCAGAAAGCCGTTCCCATAGAACGGGTGGGACTTTACATACCCGGAGGGACGGCACCGCTTTTCTCCACGGTGCTGATGCTGGCCACACCAGCCAAGATTGCCGGATGCCGTGAAATCGTGCTTTGCACGCCGCCGGGACGTGACGGCAAGGTGCATCCTGCCATCCTTTGCGCAGCCCGTGTGGCCGGAGTGAACCGCATTTTCAAGGCGGGTGGCGTACAGGCCATCGGTGCCATGGCCTACGGTACGGAAAGCGTGCCCAAGGTGTATAAGATATTCGGTCCCGGCAACCAGTACGTCATGGCGGCCAAGCAGCAAGTGTCGCTTCACGATGTGGCCATCGACATGCCTGCCGGACCTTCGGAGGTGGAGGTATTGGCTGACGCCGGTTCCAATCCGGTATTCGTGGCGGCCGACTTGCTTTCGCAGGCCGAGCATGGCGTGGACAGCCAGGTCTTGTTGGTGACGACCGACGAAGCTTTGGTCGGCAAGGTACAGGACGAAGTGGAACGCCAGTTGGCTGCCCTTCCGCGCAAGGAAATCGCGGAGCAGGCATTGACCCACAGCAAACTCGTCGTGGTGCGCGACATGGACGAGGCGTTGGAACTGACCAACCGCTACGCGCCCGAACATCTGATTATCGAAACGGCCGATTACATGCAGGCTGCCGAACGTGTGGTCAATGCAGGCAGCGTGTTCCTCGGTTCTTATACGCCGGAGAGTGCGGGGGATTATGCTTCGGGTACGAATCATACGTTGCCTACCAATGGTTATGCCACGGCTTATAGCGGTGTCAACTTGGACAGCTACCACCGTAAGATTACGTTTCAGGAACTTACGCCGCAGGGGGTCCGTGCCATCGGCCCGGCCGTGGAACTCATGGCGGCGGGCGAGCATCTCGACGCACACCGCAATGCCATGACCGTAAGATTGGAATCCATTAAAACCGAAATGAAATGAGCATGAAACCTTTGCAAAAACTGGTGCGCCCGAACATCTGGGCGTTGAAGCCGTACAGCTCGGCCCGTGACGAATACAAGGGTGCGGCGGCTTCCGTCTTTCTCGATGCGAACGAGAATCCTTACAATGCCCCGTACAACCGCTATCCCGACCCTTTGCAATTGGAGGTGAAAGAGATGTTGGCTCCCGTCAAAGGCGTGAAGCCCGGACAAATCTTTCTCGGTAACGGCAGTGACGAAGCCATCGACTTGGCATTCCGGATATTCTGCGAACCGAAAACGGACAACGTGGTGGCGATAGCCCCTACTTACGGTATGTATAAAGTGTGTGCGGACATCAACGACGTGGCCTATCGCCCCGTCTTGTTGGACGACGGTTTCCGGTTGGATGCGGATAAATTATTGGCCGTTGCGGACGAACACACGAAGTTGGTATTCCTTTGTTCGCCGAACAACCCTTCGGGAAACGACTTGGAACGGGAGGAAATCGTCAAGGTGCTTGAGCGTTTTCCGGGGATGGTGGTCATCGATGAGGCATACGCCGACTTTTCTGGACAGAAGCCGTTCCGTGAAGATTTGGAGGCATATCCGAACCTCATCGTGCTCAACACGTTTTCCAAGGCATGGGGGAGCGCGGCCATCCGCTTGGGCATGGCCTTTGCCTCAGAAGAGGTCATCTCCTTATTTAATAAGGTGAAGTACCCTTACAACGTGAACCAACTGACCCAACGTCAGGCCGTGGAGATATTGAAGAAGCGTTTCGATGTGGACAAGTGGGTGAAGACGTTGCTGCGCGAACGCGGGCAGGTCATGGCGGCCTTTGCCGAACTGGATATCTGCGAGAAGATTTATCCGACGAATGCCAATTTCTTTCTGGCGAAAGTCAAAGGAGCCGATGCGATATACGCCTATTTGGTGAAGAACGGCATTATCGTGCGCAACCGTTCGAGGGTGGAACTTTGCGGCGACTGCCTGCGCGTGACCATCGGTACGCCGCAGGAGGACAACAGTCTGTTGGGCGCGTTGCGTTCTTACAAACCGGAGACGATAAAATGAACATCATGAAAAAAGCCTTGTTTATAGACCGCGACGGCACTTTGATAAAAGAGCCGGCGGACGAGCAGATAGACGCGTTTGAGAAATTGGAGTTCGTGCCGGGTGTGATGCGCAATCTGGCATTTATCCGCCAGAAACTGGATTACGAGTTTGTCATGGTGTCCAACCAAGACGGGTTGGGCACGGATGCCTTCCTCGAAGATACCTTTTGGCCGGTGCACAATCTGATGATGCGTACCTTGGAGGGAGAGGGCGTGACGTTCGATGACGTGTTGATAGACCGCAGTTTCCCAGAAGAAAATTTGCCCACGCGCAAGCCGGGTACGGCCATGTTAGGACGTTACACTTCGGGCGGTTACGACATGGAGGCCTGTTGGGTCATCGGCGACCGCGAGACGGACGCGCAGTTGGCCCTGAACCTCGGTTGCCGCGCCTTGATCCTGAAGGAGAAGGACGAGGATTCTTTTTCGGACGAGCGCATCCGCTACGTGGACAGTTGGGACCGCATTGCCGAAATCCTTTTTGCCGGAGAACGTAAAGCCCGTGTGCGCCGCACGACCAAGGAGACCGACATCGAGGTACGCTTGGATTTGGACGGCAGCGGCCGGTGTGATATCCGTACGGGATTGGGATTCTTCGACCACATGCTGGAGCAAATCGGCAAGCATGGCGGAATGGATCTGTATATCCGCACGGAAGGGGACTTGCAGGTGGACGAACACCACACGATAGAGGATACGGCCCTGGCTTTGGGTGAGTGCCTGTTGCGTGCTTTGGGCGACAAGCGCGGCATCGAGCGTTACGGTTATTGTCTGCCCATGGACGACTGCCTGTGCAGCGTGGCCCTCGATTTCGGCGGACGGCCTTGGTTGGTGTGGGATGCCGAATTCCGTCGCGAGAAAGTGGGCGAGATGCCCACCGAGATGTTCCTCCATTTTTTCAAGAGCCTGAGCGACGCGGCGCGGATGAACTTGAACATCAAGGCCGAAGGCGTGAACGAGCACCATAAGATAGAGGGAATTTTCAAGGCTCTGGCCCGGAGCCTCAAGATGGCGGTACGGCGCGACATCTATCATTACGAGCTGCCTTCGAGCAAGGGAGTCCTTTGACGTGAAGTTAGTATCCTTTACAGAAAGGACGGGGTTGCGGAAGGTGTGACGCTGTCCTGCTGAGAACGGAAAATCATTTGGCGCAGAACGGAAAATCAATCGGCTGAGATTGATTTTCCGTTCTGCGGTTGTTTTTGTGAGTTTGTATAGTGTTGGTTATGAATGTGTTATTGGTTTATGGTTTTTTCTTGGAGAGGAAGCAGGTGCTATTGGTTTTTGTTGACAAAATCAAAAAGTTCAGATAAAAAGTCCCCAAACGTAGTGGTTTGTTGAGTTATTTATGTATTTTTGTATCATCTTGTGAATTAATCTAATAAAATAAACCCCATGAAAAAGAAACAGATTTTGTTTTTTGCTTGCTGCTTGGCTTTAGGAAGCAGCACAATGGATTTGTGTGCCCAACGGACGATGGACAAACTGGGACGCGGCCTTGTGGCCACTGTCACCCAAAGCGGAAGTGGAAACTTCGTGAGTTGGCGTGTGTTGGGCGAGGAGTACTACGATGTGGCTTACAACCTTTATGCCAACGGTGAGTTGGTGGCCAAAGGGCTGTCTGCGAGTAACTATGTCCATACGGGAGGAACGGCCGAAACCCGATATACGGTGGCTCCCGTGGTGAAAGGCAAGGAGGGGGAACAGTGTGACCCCGTCAAACGTTTCAAGGAATTCAGTTTCTATTCCCTTACAGGACAGAATACAGGCTTCCTTAGAGTGCCGGGCGCGGAAATGAAAGGACGTAACGGCGAGGACCTGACGGAAAACTATATGTTCAACGATGCCGTGTTGGCCGATGTCGATGGCGACGGGATGCCGGAGATTATCGCCAAGCGTCTTTATACGGGTACGCCCGGAGTGGCGGACGTGGCCAACACTTCGGCTTACAACCGCATCGAGGTGTACAACATCAAGGGAGAACGGCTGTGGTACATCGACATCGGCCCGAACATGCAGTCGGGACCCGATGAACAGTTCGATGCCGTAGCTTTCGACTGGGATGGTGACGGCAAGGCAGAGGTGTTGATGCGTGGGGCTGACAACATGATTGTCCATCATCCGGACGGTACGGTCACGGAGGTGGGCAATATGTCCCATGATATCCGTAGGATTAACAATACCCAATATTCCATGCCCGACAATGAATATTTGCTCTACATGGAGGGAGCCACGGGCAAGTTGTACGAAATCGGTGAAAACGGCGAGAAATGGATGCCTTACCCTTGCAAACGGCTGGAACCGGGCGAGACGGACTGGACGGCAGCCTGGGGCGACGGCACGGGGCATCGTGCCACCAAGCACTATTTCGGTGCGCCTTATCTGGACGGCCGGCATCCTTCCATTTTCGTCGGACGCGGTTGCTACACGCGTCACAAGTTTTATACTTTCGACGTAGACCCTGCTACGCATAAGCTGACGGAACGTTGGAATTGGGTATGTAGTGTGGGAGGTCCGTGGTTCGGACAAGGTTACCACAACTTCGGCGTGGCCGATGTGGACATGGACGGACGGGATGAAATCGCGTTCGGTTCAATGATAATCGATGATAATGGAAAGGGATTGAGTACTACCGGCCTCGGGCATGGCGACGCCCAACATTGTACCGATTTGGATCCTTACCGCTTCGGACAGGAGATGTTTGCCTGCAACGAAAGTTCCCCGGCCATGAACTACCGGAATGCCACCACGTCGGAACTGTATTACCGTTTGCAAAGTACCAGTGACGACGGGCGTGCGTTGGCCGGCAAGTTCTATAAGGATTATCCGGGTTGCCAAGGGGCAAGCAGCCAGTCGGGTGTCATCAGCCTCACGGCAGACAAGCCGTTGCCCGACGTGGCGGGGTGGGACTTGAATTTCCGTATCTATTGGGATGGTGACCTGTGCAGCGAGGTGCTCAACAGCCCGGGAACGGAACGCCAACCCAAGATTGACAAGCCTGGTGTGGGGCGCATCTTCTTGGGGAATGGTGCGATGAATAACTGGAGCAAAAACAACGCATGCGCCACGGGTGACCTCTTCGGTGACTGGCGAGAGGAACTGCTCGTACGCGACGGGAAAGACTTGTTGGTTTATACGACCAACTACCCGACGGAATTCCGTATCCCTACCCTTTGGCACGACCATCAATACCGGCAGGGCATGGTGTGGGAAACCATCGGTTACAACCAACCTCCCCACTTGAGTTATTTCTTGGGCGAACTGGAGGGCATCACCGTGGCTCCGCCGCCGCTCACCACGGAAGGGCGTACGCAGATTGCGAACGGGGGCAATATTACTACGGCGCACAATGGTAGCCAGGTGCTTGTGTTCGACAATGCGGACATGTCGGTATCCGTGGAGCCGGGTGCCGAACCGTGGACAGCCATATTCAACGTGCCTTCGTGGGTGCAGGGCACGGCACCGAGCGATTGTGCCACGAAAGACGTGCCTATCGATTATGACTATTATACTTGTACGGTGACGGGTAGCGGGTTCAGTGGAGCCACACGCGTGGTCAAGCAGGGGGAAGGCACGTTGGTGCTGCCGGACGTGGAGATGACCCATAGCGGCAACACGGATGTATGGAACGGGACACTCGTTTTCAACGGGACGATGAAGAAGTCTTCCCTTTGGCTTAACCGCCATACGTCGCTCCGTTCCTCCGGTACTTTCCGTAGCATCAAGGCGGACTATGGTGCCACGGTCTATCCGGGTGGTGACGGACAGGTCGGAACCCTTACGACAGACTCCGTGACGTTGGGTTTCGGTTCGCGCGTGGTCTTTGATTTGAAGAATGACTTTACTTCCGACCGTCTCGATACCAAGGTGCTTACCGTCGAGACGAAGTCGTGGAAATACGGGCCGAAGTATTTGGCGCCGGTGTTTGAGTTCCGGGGCGAAGAAGTGCAGCCCGGACGGTATCCGATAGGTACGGCAGCTACGGTCAAGGGGGATTTTTCCAGTATCCTCATCGAGGGTATCAGTTCGCAAATGAGTGCCAGGTTGGTGTTGGAGGATGGGATGCTTTACCTTTCCCTAAGCGATGTGCGTGCTGCATCCGATGTGGTTTGGAACGGTTTGAACAGCAATATTTGGGACTTTGGCCAAAGCGAGAATTTCACCTTGGCAGAGGAATCCGATCCCGTATTTTTTGTGACGGGTGACAGGGTTCTGTTCGACGATACGGCTGAACGCAAGAATGTGAGCCTTTCCGGCAGTATCGAAGCCGAAAGCGTCACTGTGGACAATAGTAAGAGCTATGTTTTCAACGGGAACGGTTTTCTGGCAGGGCATACGGCATTGGTGAAACGTGGCAGTGGCGTGCTGGCCATCAGCAATGACAATACGTATACGGGCGGTACGCGCATCAGCGGCGGTACGGTGTCGGTGAATATGTTGAGCAACTCCACACGGGCTTACGGAGGTCTGGGCGGTGTGGTGGAGTCGGCCGATCTTTTTGTCATGGAGAACGGTGCCACGTTGCAGACGACAGAGACCGTTACCCAAGGCTCTCCCATGAAGATGGAAGGCAAAGACGGGGGATGCGTCGAAAACCTCAAGGATTTCATCGTCGAAACCCCGGTGGAGGGTACGTTACTCACCAAAAAAGGAGACGGATGGATGAAACTGAACACGGTCTGTCCTTCGTTGGAACGTCTTGCCATCAACGGTGGAACCGTACAGTGCGTGGCTTGCGACAGGCCTGCACAGACGGTAGAATTCATATCCGGTACGTTGTATGAAAATACAGGTTCAAGTTATGCCATCCATGTGCCGGAGGGCGGTAGCGGAACGTGGTCGTTGGCCAACCGTTCTACCTATAATAATAAGATTACGGGCGAAGGTACGCTTACGATATATTGTGCAGTGGAACATGGTAACGGTTGGTTTGCCACACGTACGCCGGTGGCCGTCAATTTGAGCCTGTTTACAGGGACAATCAATGCCACGGCCGACATGGCCGACAGCTATCCGCGTTTTACGCTCAATACGTCTTCGGGTATGCCGGACGGTACGCTTAACATAACTGCAGGCGTGACGGTGCAAAACACGGGGCGGACTTTCCGTATTGGGAAATTGGCCGGAAAGGGCACGTTGGGCGGTTATGCCTCTTTTGCCAATGACGGGGCTACGGGTGTCAACACGTGGCAGGTGGGATGTGACGATGATTTCGCTTGGGCCGGAACCGTGACAGCCAATTCTAAGTTCGAGAAAGTGGGCAGCGGCAAGATGACGGTCAGCGGAGTATGGGACAATACGGGCGAAGTGGCCGTGAAGGAAGGCACACTTTGCCTGAATGACCGTTCGGCAGAAAATGCCATGTTGGGAAGCGGAGAACTCTCGGTTGAGGACGGTGCGGTTTTGTGTGGCATGGGTAAATTGGGCAATGCTTCGGTCACGGTGGAACGTGGCGGACGCTTGTATTCCGGAACGCGTGAGGGGGCTTCCTCAGGGACGTTGGATTTCTCAGGCAAGAGGCTCACGGTAAGTACCGGTGGGGAGGTGCTGTTCAATGTGGCTTCCAAGGTACGCTGTACGACCTTGGAAGGAATAAGCTCGTTCTCCCTGCGTGGTACGCTGAAAGTGTCGGTACGTGAAGGGCTCGAACTGGAAGCCGGTGATGAGTTCCAACTGTGGGTCGCAAACCGGACGGCACTTTCATCTGCCTGCACGTTGGATTTGGATAGCCCCGGAGAGGGTTTGGAATGGGACACTTCTGCATTGGAGAACGGAATCTTGAAGGTGAAAACTGCGACGGGTATTACGGGGGTGGTTTCTGGTGAACCGGTAGATTGCGTGGTTTATACGTTGGATGGAGCACGTGCGGGGAGTTTTACCTGCATGCCGTCGGAGGTCGGGGAGTATATGGAAAGGAATGGATTCAGGTCTGGTATGTACATGGTTAAGATGACCCAAGGTCAGCGGACGGAGAGCCGTAAGGTGACTGTCGACTGACAGGCCATGCCGCACGGCTTTCAGCTGTGCGGCATAGCATTCTTTAACATAGAATTAAGGGAAATATGCTGTAATGATTACAAATATGAACGTTTTTATCCGTATCTTTGAATCGTTAGAAACATTATAGGTTTAAATTCAAAATTTAAAAAAGTTATGGGAAAGAGTATTAAGGGTACACGTACGGAAAAGAACCTGATGGTTTCTTTTGCCGGAGAGTCTCAGGCCAGAATGAGATACACTTACTTTGCCAGTGCGGCAAAGAAAGAGGGTTATGAACAGATTGCAGCTATATTTACGGAAACGGCCGATCAGGAAAAAGAGCATGCAAAACGTATGTTCAAGTGGTTGGAAGGCGGCATGGTAGAGATTACGGCCAGTTATCCGGCCGGTGTCATCGGAACCACCATGGAGAACCTGAAGGCTGCGGCTGCCGGCGAACACGAAGAATGGTCATTGGATTATCCTAAGTTTGCTGATATTGCAGACGAAGAAGGTTTTCCTGCCATTGCTGCGATGTACCGTATGATTTCTGTGGCGGAAAAAGGCCACGAAGAGCGTTACTTGGCATTGTTGAAGAACCTGGAGGAATTCAAGGTGTTCGTGAAGGACGGAGAGACGGTATGGCAGTGCCGCAACTGCGGTTATATCCATGTGGGTAAAGAAGCACCGCAGACCTGTCCGGCTTGCTTGCATCCGCAGGCTTACTTCGAAGTGAAGAAGGAGAACTATTGATCGTTTGCCATATTTTTACGGTGGACGAAGGCGGCTTTCCGGTTCTTTCCTGATAAATGGGTTCAGGGAAGAACCGGATTTTTTATGAAAGGGGATTTTAACATACCTTCTGTTGTGCTTTGCATATATCTATATATCATCATGTTATAAATTTTGTAGTGTACTGTTGGTGTACTAATTAGTTGGATAAATCGAAAGACAAGGCTTAGTTTTTTTGGGGGGGGTAAGAAATGTTAGCTATTTTTATTTGGGTTTATTTTCGATGAAATTCTTGGATTTCTTCGGTTGTCCTACCCTCTGATTCAAAGATTTTTAGTAACTTTGCAGTTGGATAGGCACAGACTATCCACGACATATTGAAAACAAGAGGCATTATGTCTTATTCTTGAATATGCGAAGCCTGAGAAACTTCATTAACAGAAACAAGATTAGGCGTAATAGTCTCCATGCATATAGCGTGGGGCTGTTATTCCCACATCTTTTTCTAAAGGTTTTCTCAGGGCCTGCATATTGAGACGTGGATTGCAGTGCCGCACTTTTAATATATATTTTTGACAAAATGAAGAAGATTATTTTTCTCACTTTCACGGTACTCATTGCAGTGATTTCGAATGCTCAAATAATGCCTACGAGTAAGGTGGAATTACAAATATATTATAAAGATAATATCCTTAAGTTAGATCCTATTGAAGGAATCTACGATGTGGCTGTGAACCAATGGGGAGAAAACGCATTTACTCGTTTCCCTGGAGAATCGACCGAATTAGACCCGGTCATGATATATAAGGACAAAAATGGAAGTTTCAAATGGTATGGAAATGATCAAGTAACAATTAAGAAAGTTTCTTCCAATGTGTATAACTTTAACGTATTTTATTCAGGAAGTAATGTAACCGGAACAACTCGATTTATTCTAAAAGAAGGTAGATTCTTTGAAGCCCCTACATCTATTCCAGACCGACAGTTGAGATATGATATGGGACGAAACTATCAGGCTGGATTTCAAGTTCATTTTGACTATACTTTTTCAAAAACATATCCGTCGGAAGAAATGTATTATAGAGCAAAGGAAGAAGAGCATCGAGTTGCAATAGAAAACAATACGCCAAAACAATGGAGTGGTACAGGTTTTGCTCTGAATGATGGATATATAGTAACCAATTATCATGTTATTGATGGTGCAAAATCTATTTCTATCCAAGGCGTAAAAGGTAATTTCGACACACATTATGCTGTGACAATTGTAGGATGTGATAAAAATAATGATTTAGCCCTTTTGAAAATTTCAGATTCAAATTTCACGGGTTTTGGTCCAATACCATATGCTATTTCGAACACAACATCGGAGGTCGGAGAGGATGTGTTTGTATTGGGGTATCCTCTTACATCGACTATGGGAGACGAAATTAAACTGACAACAGGAATTATAAGTTCTAGGACAGGATTTCAAGGAGATGTGGCATTATATCAAATTTCAGCACCTATTCAACCCGGCAATAGTGGAGGCCCATTATTTGATAAAAAGGGTAATGTCATAGGAATTGTAAGTGCCAAACATTCTGGTGCTGAAAATGTGGGTTATGCTATAAAGACAATGTATCTTAGAAATCTTGTGGAAAGCTGTGCTAATGCGTCCATAATACCAACGAATAATACTATCTCCACATTAGCCTTAACAGGAAAAGTGAAAAAAGAAAAGAGTTTTGTCTTTTTCATAAATTGCTCCAAATAGTGTAAACACGATGTTGGTTAATCATTCAATACTAAAAGAATTCAATGACTTTGATAATCTTTATTCAGTAGAGTTGTGCCAAAGATATAAACATTTGAATCAGTTTAAAATACATTGTTACTCGATAAGTGATTATCAAAATTTAGATGATGCAATTCCGTTGAGTGGATTTGAAAACGATTCCTTTGGATTTGCGATTGATAAAAAAGGTGGTAAGTACTCTTCAACATCAGCATATATAATTTATTTCCCAGAGATATGCCAAAAATTGCAACTTTCTTCTGACGAAATACATGCTTGTATTGCACATGAAATTGGGCATATCATTCATTATTTCAATGAAAGCCTAAAAGGGGCTAGTTCTTTATTGATTGAAATAAAGGCTGATGAAATTGCAAAGATACTTGGAATTTCAGATAATCTCTCTGAGGCATTGTCAAAATTGATTGATTCTGGGCTATATTCAGAGGAACAATGTACTGGCATGGACTATAGAAAAAAGTGGATACAAATGTAAATCAGTCCGACGAGAGAAAGAGGTCTTTCGCTAGGCTGATTCTCATTCAGTAGGTAAGACTAATAGTGTAAGCCTTGCCTTGCTTGGGTTGTGGTTGACGAAAGCCCATCTTTTCAAGGAGTTTCCGAGCCATATCTTTGAACCGCTGAAAAACACTTACTCCGTCAATCTTGAGTTCAAATGTGTGCTTGTTATCGGCACTCCTCTCAAGTTTTGCCCAAGAGCCTTCTGTGCGGAAACTCTGCTGATGTTCGTGGGAGTATAGTTGACCCTTGAAGCCTATTTTCTCAAAGTTGAGGATTCTGTGAACGTAACTGTCAGGGAAGCCGATGGAGGTGCAATATCTGCCCCAAAACAAAAGGTCTGAGACATCGGGGAAATATCGCTCAATGTCGGCCTTGTACTTTGCCAAGTCTGCATCCTGCATTTTCCGCATTTTCTGCATTTCCAAACGTGCAATGTCATCAGTGAGTTTGGCGTTGGCCTGCTCTAACTCATCATGATGCTCAACAAGTTCAGCCACTTTTGGAACAAGGGAATTGTTGGCGGAGACAAGCATGTTGTTTTCTTCTACAAGCGTTTCATTCTCTTTGCAGAGTCTGTCGTTAGCATTCTTGTAGATTTCATTCTTGTCGATTAGGAGATTGGCACAAACTTTCTTGAACCAATGGTAGTTTTTACGAGGCCCCTCGCCAGAGCCTTTCTTTCGGAGGTAGTTGATGAATCCTGTCACCATATCGGGCGTTACGGCATCCATTGGCAGTATCTTGGTATATTTGGAGAAACGAGGTGTCAGTCCAAGATATTCAGTAAAGCGGACGTATGAATAGTAATACGATTTCCGTACAGGCTTTGTAAAAGCCTCATTCTCTGTATGGCTTTGGAAGTAGCGCAGGAAATTACACTCTTTTTCTCTCTTGAGTCTGTATCCCTTGCGGTCTTCAAGCATCTCCTGCTCTTTCTCAAAGCGTATCTTCTCGGCGAGTTGGAGCGTGTTCTTGTTCTGCTGTCGCTCCTGCGCCGTGCGCGGAGCCAACCATATATAGAGATTCAGAGCCTCTTTCTTGCGGTTGTGCTTCACAGTGTATTTCGGCTTCCCTTTCATTGCCCCGGTGGTATAGAGGACGGGATTGCCGTCATCATCATATACCGGGGTCTCGGTTCTGCCGAGATAATATTCGAGGACAAGGCTCGCCCGGCCATCCGACATGGCATTCTGCACCAACTTCGGATTTTGTTTCAGTTTATTTGGTTGTCTACCCATAATCAGTTAATTTTGTGGTTGTGGAGCAAAGATAACGCTGTGTTGTGAAACACGAAAATTGCCCTACATCTATTAACAAACGAGAGGGCATAAAGGTGTACTAAAAGTGTACTTTTTGCGAAAACAGATAGAAATCAAAGAAGATAGAACGAAATTTACAACGACATAAAATGCTGATACACACCCAAATCAATTAGATTGAATTATTTCCGTTTTCCATACGTGAAAACATACCTATTTGGGGTTATTTTTAAGTTTTTAAAAGGGTGTTATTGCTCTTATAATGCAAAGCGGTTTTTGTTCTTCTGAAAAATGGGTAAAAGGAACATCTATTATAAAGAGGTTTGTTGAGGACACGATTTTAATTCGTTTCTTTGCAATCAACAACAAGGAAACATTATGATACCAGACGAGAAAACCATCAAATCACGCAGTATGGGCGTTTACAAGGCATTGTCGAATGCATTGCGCTGCACGTTCGACGAGTTACAAAACCAATGTAAGTTAGGAACTACGGAATTATGTCTGAGCATTGCCCGTCTGATGCAGGAGCATAAGATTAGGCAAGAGCGCGAAGGAGATAATGTGTATTACATGTTGGCTTATTGAGTAAGCTTGACCTAATAGGTAAAGAATAAAGGGGATGTTAAAGCATCCCCTTTATTCTTTCTATATGGACAGTTCTGATTACTTGTTCAGAGCCAAAGCCACATTTACGGCACAAGCTACCGTACAACCTACCATCGGGTTGTTTCCGATACCCAGGAAGCCCATCATTTCCACGTGGGCGGGAACGGATGAAGAGCCTGCAAACTGAGCGTCTGAGTGCATACGGCCGAGCGTATCCGTCATACCGTAAGAAGCCGGTCCGGCAGCCATGTTGTCCGGATGCAAGGTACGGCCTGTACCGCCACCTGAAGCTACTGAGAAGTAGGGCTTGCCTGCCAATACGCGTTCTTTCTTGTACGTACCGGCTACGGGGTGTTGGAAGCGGGTCGGGTTGGTAGAGTTACCCGTAATGGATACGTCTACGTTTTCCTTCCACAAGATAGCCACACCTTCGCGCACATCGTCTGCACCGTAGCATTTTACTTTAGCACGAGGACCGTCTGAGTATGCGGTTTCCTTCACTACGTTCAGTTCGCCCGTGTAGTAGTCGAACTTCGTCTGTACGTAGGTAAAGCCGTTGATACGTGAGATAATCATGGCGGCATCCTTGCCCAAGCCGTTCAAGATACAACGCAACGGGTTCTTACGAACTTTGTTGGCCATTTCGGCAATCTTGATGGCACCTTCGGCAGCAGCGAAAGATTCGTGGCCGGCCAGGAAGGCGAAGCACTGGGTTTCTTCGCGGAGCAGACGGGCAGCCAGATTGCCGTGTCCCAAACCAACTTTACGGTCGTCAGCCACAGAACCCGGGATGCAGAAAGCCTGCAAGCCGATACCGATAGCTTCGGCAGCGTCAGCTGCGTTCTTGCATCCTTTCTTCAATGCGATGGCAGAACCTACCACGTAAGCCCACTTTGCATTTTCGAAACAAATCATTTGGGTTTCTTCGCAAGTCTTGTAAGGATCCAAACCAGCTTCTTCACAGATTTTGTTAGCCTCTTCAATATCTTTGATACCGTTTTCGTTCAATGCAGCAAGAATCTGCTTCATGCGACGGTCTTGACTTTCAAACTGTACTGGTCTAATCATAATCTGTGTCCTCCTATTATTCTTTACGTGGGTCAATATATTTAACAATTCCCTGTTCCGGTTTTGTACGGCCGTATGTACCTGTTACAGACTTCAAAGCCTCGTCTGCGGGTACACCTTTCTTGATGGCCTCCATGAATTTACCCATGTGTACGAATTCGTAACCGCATACCTGATCGTCTTTGTCGAGGAACATTTTGGTGATGTAACCTTCAGTCAATTCCAAGTAACGTGTACCTTTGGCCAAAGTACCATAAAGGGTACCGGTCTGGCTACGCAGCCCCTTACCCAAATCTTCCAATCCGGCACCGATCATCAAACCGCCTTCGGAGAAAGCAGACTGTGTACGGCCGTAAACGATTTGGAGGAACAATTCGCGCATGGCTGTGTTGATGGCATCGCAAACCAAGTCGGTGTTCAATGCTTCCAGAATCGTCTTGCCCGGAAGAATTTCAGAAGCCATGGCAGCCGAATGGGTCATACCCGAACAACCGATAGTTTCCACCAGGCATTCTTGGATGACACCTTCTTTTACGTTCAGTGTCAACTTGCAGGCACCCTGTTGGGGGGCACACCATCCGATACCGTGAGTCAAACCTGAGATGTCTTTAATCTCCTTTGCCTGTACCCATTTGCCTTCTTCTGGAATGGGGGCTGGTCCGTGGTTCGGGCCTTTGGCAACACAACACATGTTTTCTACTTCGTGTGAATAAACCATAATTATACTAATTTATTATAGGTAATATAATGAGTTTCTTATTAAAAATCCTCATCTTTTTGTGCTGCAAAGATAATCAATTTTTGGTATTTCATTAAAGGCCGATACCAACTTTTTGGGGTTGGTTTATGATTTTTATCACTTATATGAGGTATAGGGCGCTTGGGCGGATATTGGGGGGGATTGCTTTTCCGCAATTTTACATGAGAATGAAAAAACTTTTAAAATAGAAATGCCAAATGAATTATTTTTTATATTTTTGCCGAATGATTATTCCTTCTTATAGAGGTGGCCATTTTTGAATGTACTTTCACTTTATGTACAAAAGCGATGCCGCATCGGAGGGAAGCAATAGGCAAACCGAGGAACTTAAATTTTCAGGAATGTCTGTTTGTTTAATGTAAACATCTAAAAGCCAGTAAAATATGTGATTTTACCGGTATGGTCATCAAGTATTTATGAGTGAGATAGTTTCATCTCGTAGGGGGATGGGAAGTCATGCTGTACGTTGGTATATTCTAGTACTTCCCGTAGGGCACAGAGGAGATCCGGCCCGTGCATTGCGTATGGAGGCAAGCCGGAGTGTGAAGAGGGATGAAGCGATGTTGGAATATTTTGCACCTAAATATATAGAGGTAAAAAGAAAGGGTGGGGAATTCGTGCGTACGGAACGACCCTTGCTTTACAATTATGTGTTCATTCGTTCTACGGAAGCCGAGATTTACCGAAGGCAGCGAAGTACCCTGCATGCCTATAGTTTTTTGCCGCGCGTGCATAGCGGTGGCGAAAGTCATTATCCCTATCTTTCGGATGCTGAAATGAGAAACCTTCGTTGGGTGGCGGAAGCATACCGTGGCGAGCTTCCGGTGTATGTGCCGGAGTCAGGACGTCTGGTGAAGGGCGACCGTGTCCGGATTACGGAAGGGGAGTTTAAAGGAGTAGAAGCCGTGGTGGCAGTCCAGCCCGGGGCCGGGCATAAGGATGTCGTGGTTTGCATAGAAGGATGTTTGTGGGTGCCTTTAATGCGTGTGTCTGCCGGACAGTATGAAATCATCGGCCTGAACGAAAGCGGCAAACATGTGTATACGAAGTTGTCCAATGAACGTATTTTCCAGGGGCTTCATAAGGCATTACGGAATTACCACTCCCGTGGCGGTGTGACGGACGCTGACCGGGCTTTGGCGGAAGAGGCCTTGCGTGCCTACGGTAAGTTACAGATGGATAGCGATGTGATGCGTTGCAAGTTGGCTTCAATCTTATTGATGGCTCATACGGTGTTGGGGAATCGGGAAGAGAGGGGCGAGTTGGAAGCTTTTTCCCGCACCATCCTGCCTTTGCTGAAAGCGGAGCAATCCCGTGCCTTGTTATTGGCTACGTTGTATGGTTGTACGGATAATAACATGTATTACCATGAGGCTCATGCTTTAATCGTCCCATGGCGCAGGGAGCCTGATATGAAGAAAAGCAAGCGGCAACTTTTGCAGTGGCTGGATGATTATGACGAATGGCTGGGGCATCGGGGATAAATATTTATAGCCGGAAAGTTTGGAATGTCTGTTTGATTTTTCTACCTTTACATGGGTGTTATGGCAAAGGCTTGGATGAAGTGTCCGCTTGGTGTACGGATTCTGAGAATATGTTAGGGATTCCTCGGGAATGTTGAAAGGTACGTGATGGAACGGAAATGGAATAAAAGGGAGGACTTGGAATGGATTTTTTGAAAAGGCTTTATCCTATAGGCATACAGACGTTTGAAAAAATAAGGAACGGTAATTACTTGTATATAGACAAGACGGAATACGTCTATCGTATGGCGCATTCCGACTCAAATTACATGTTCCTGAGCCGCCCCCGACGTTTCGGCAAGTCATTGCTTACCAGTACGCTCCGTGCCTATTTCGAAGGACGGAGGGACTTGTTCAAGGGATTGGCTATGGAACGTTTGGAAACGGAATGGACGGAATATCCCGTCCTGCATTTCGACATGAGTTTGGGCAAGCACTTGGACAAAGAAGGATTGGAACGTTATTTGCTATGGCAATTAAAAGGGATGGAAAGGAATTTCGGCATCGAGTCTGAAACCCCGGACACGAACACACGCCTCACAGACCTTATCCATTGCGCTTACGAACAGACGGGCCGCCAAGTGGTGGTGCTTATTGACGAATACGATGCCCCCTTGCTCGACGTGGTGCACGAAGACGAGAATCTCCCCGTCCTCCGCAACATCATGCGCAATTTTTATAGTCCGCTCAAAGCCTGCGACCCTTACCTGCGCTTCGTCTTCCTGACGGGCATCACCAAGTTCTCGCAACTGAGCATCTTCAGTGAACTGAACAATATTAAAAACATCAGCATGTTGCCGGAATACGCCACGATTTGTGGCATCACGGAAGAGGAGATGGCCACCCAGATGGACGAGGATCTGGACATCCTGGCCGGACGGATGGGCATAAGCCGCGAGGAGGCCGTGCGGAAACTCAAGGACAATTACGACGGTTACCATTTCACATGGCCCTCGTCCGACATCTACAACCCTTTCAGCCTGCTGAACGCTTTTGCCGACGGGCGGTTGGATTCCTACTGGTTCGGCTGCGGCACGCCCACTTACCTTGTCGAGATGCTAAAAAAGTACAGTGTGTTACCTCAACAAATCGGAGGACGGAAAGCCATGGCGGAGTCTTTCAATGCCCCGACAGAGCGCATGACGGACATCGCCCCGTTGCTCTACCAAAGCGGTTACGTCACCATCAAGGGGTATTCCCCCGTCACGCAACTCTACACCTTGGACTTCCCCAACAAGGAAGTGCGTCTCGGCCTGATGAAGAGCCTCTTGCCAAGCTATCTGGACCACCGTACGACCGACGGGTTGACCACCGTGGCCTTGCTTTATGAGGCCATTTATGAAGAGCGGTTGGACGATGCGTTGCGTTTGTTGCAGACGTTTCTTTCCACTGTGCCTTATTGCGACCGTACGGACTACGAAGGCCATTACCAACAGATGCTCTACATCATCTTCAGCCTACTCGGTGCGTACGTGGACGTAGAGGTACGTACTCCGAGGGGACGGGTGGACATGGTGATGCGTACGGCCACCACGCTCTACATCGTGGAACTGAAACTGAACCAATCTGCCAAGGCAGCCATGCAACAGATTGACCTGAAAAACTATCCCGAACGCTTCGCCTTGTGCGGCCTGCCTGTGGTAAAGGTTGGCATCAACTTTGACATGGAACGGCATACGCTGAAAGATTGGATGATCACGAGATAAAAGACGGATGGGGGGATAAAGTTTCCGCCGGGAACCCGTCATGTCCCTATACACTCTACCCTAAGAGTTTGCAAAAATATCCTTCATCCTTCAGGAACTGTGGTAAACATCTATTATATAATATATTACGGGTTGAACGATGAAATGCCCATCTTTCAGTTTCCTTTCATGGCTGAGAGCCGTCAAACGCTTTGCGCCAAACGATATTCCAATCTCAGCCAAACGATTTTTCATTCTCAGCCGATTGATTTTCAGTTCTCTACCAAAGGAAATGAAACGCGGCTGAAGGATGCCTGAAACATCCTTCAGGTTATAACTTCAGAATAATGAGTGGATTAACATGTATCCTGAAGAATGAAGGATGTTTTTGGAAAAATTTCTGTGTTGGAGAATTTCTTGTAATAAGCGCCCAATGCAAGCAGTTGTTCAAAGCAAAAAGTGCGTTTTAGTTGATTGATATACTTTGGATGAATAACGGGGATGGGGGCGTGCCCCAATACAATTACGTAAAAATAGTGTCAGTTCTCTCAGTCTCTTGGCATATATGTAGACAAATTATAAAAAACAATTGAATTTTAATCTTATTTTGAACGTATCACTTGAAGAGCAAGGATGGTTTGAATAGGAAGCTTACTTAGTTGGGATATGGACAATAGGACTAACAGTAAGCGTGTGGCAAAGAACACTGTGTTTTTGTTCTTGCGCATGCTTGTGGTGATTTGTGTGGGACTCTATACCTCTCGTATAGTATTGAACACTCTCGGGGTTCAAGACTTTGGTATATACAATGTTGTTGGTGGCATAGTTGTTCTGTTTTCTTTTTTACAATCTGCATTGACCAATGCTACTTATCGTTTCTTGGCGTATGATATGGGGAGTGGGAATACGTTTTCTTTAGGGCATACGTTTTCTATGAGTGTGAATGCTCATTGGATATTGGCGTTGCTTATTTTTATTCTGTGTGAAACGGTTGGTTTGTGGTTTCTTAACAACGAGTTATCATTTCCAAAAGGAAGATTAGAAGCGGCCAATATTGCTTTTCAATTTTCAGTACTTTGTTTTTGTGTTAATATAATAAAAACGCCATATAACTCGGCCATTATCGCGCACGAACGAATGAATTTTTATGCTTATACAAGCGTTCTCGAGGCTGTATTGAAATTAAGCGTGGCTTATGTTTTGTATATATCCCCTTGGGACAAACTAAGTGTCTATTCATTCTTGCTTTTTTCGGTGTCCTTGTTATTGTTGATTTGGTATTGGTTACACTGTAAGAAGCATTTTAAGGAGTGTACATATCATGTCTGTTGGGATACCCTTTTATTAAAGCGAATGTTAGGGTACTCTGGGTGGAGTATGGTTGCAAGTATGATGGACGTTGGTGTTGCTCAGTCTGCCATTTTTTTCTTTAATATCTTTTTTGGGGTCGTTGCAAATGCAGCTTTGGGGATAGCAAGTCAGGTTAATGCACAGTTGATACAACTTATAAATAACTTCAAGCAGGCATATACGCCACAAATCATTAAGGCCTATGCTCGTGGTGACAAGGTCTATTTTTTGAATATAATATATTCAACGTCCAAGCTATCCTATTTTTTATTATTATTGGTATCTGTTCCATTGTCTTTGAATATTGATTTTATTCTCAAGCTTTGGTTGGGTGTCGTTCCAGATGGAACAGGCTTGTTCGTATTATTGGTTGTTTTGTATTCTTTAGTAGATGCTTATTCAGCTCCTTTATGGATTGCTGTTTATGCTACAGGAAAGTTACGTACTCATCAATTGCTGATGTCTGGCATAAAGGTTCTGAATATTCCATTGGCTTACATGTTGCTAAAATCAGGTTTTGAGGCTTGGACGATTCTTGCATTGAAAGTTATTCTGAACATTGTCTGCTCTGTTGTTTGTCCTTTATATATGGTACGTCTCATCAATTTGCCTTTTTGGAGATATGTTAAGCTTGTTTTCGTTCCGATGTTAATAGTCTCAATGTTTTCTATACCAATACCAATCTGCTTAGGGAAAATATATGTTGATAGTTGGATGCGGTTGTTTGTTACATCAGTAGCCTTTTTCTTTATCTATGGTGTTTGTGTCATGACTATTGGACTTTCGCACAAGGAGAAAGGTTTATTACGTGATTTCTTGAAAATACGTCATCATAAGATTCGGCAGTAAATTACCTCAAAGAGGTATTTTTAATTTATAAGGCTGTCAAATGGTGTCTGTCCATATTTGTTGTTCTTTTATTTATTGATTTGATTATGTTTCATGTAGTTTGCAGTACAGATAATTGCTATGCGCCATATTGTGGCACAATGTTATGTTCGCTTCTGACAAATAATATTTATGAGTTCCATATTCACGTGTTGTATGATGATTTGAGTGACGAAAATAGACTGAAACTAAGTACCCTTGTAACTTCGAAGCACCAAAGCAAATGCTTTTTCTATAATCTTTGTGGCTTTGATTTGCACGAAAATCAGGTTGAAGGATGTCGTAATCTGTCCAAATCTGCTTATTACAGGCTCTTATTGGTATCTATCTTGCCAACGGATATCGAGAAAGTATTATATTTAGATTGTGATATAATTGTTTGTGGAGATATTTCTTATTTATGGAAGATTGACCTTGAGAATTATGCTGTAAAAACTCATATTGTTGTTTTTCATGATCAAGATGCTTTGAATTATGTACTAAAAGGGAAATGGTTCATGCTGCCGCCTCAAGCATGTTGCTTGAATATGGTGTTGTATAAATTATTATATTTTAAGAGCCTGTTTAAATTTTATTTAATAACATCCTAATGGATGCCAGTTTTACCATTTCCTCTGCCGAATCGAAAGTTAGCTCATAGTTTCGGCATAGCCTTCTATAATTGTCAAACCATGAAAAGGTTCTTTCCACAATCCATCTTTTTACCTATTGGTCTAAAGCCTTTTAGCTTATCACCACTGACGACAACTTCAAGAATGTATCCAAAAGCATTTTTAATCTTCTCAGCTATTTCTCCACGATATCCGGAATCTGCCAATATGACTTTGATGTTGCAAGAGAGTTCCCTCAGACACCTTGCCAACAGATAAGCCGCCTTGCTGTCATGCACACAGGCAATCGTCACCATGACTGCAAGCAGGAATCCATTTTTATCTACCACCACATGACGTTTAACGCCTTTTACTTTTTTGTTCCCGTCAATGCCATTAAGAGAACGATTATCACCCCAACGTACACTTTGACTATCCATGATACCCAAACTTGCTTCTGCTTTTTGACCCATTTTCACACGTACTTTTTCTCGTAAGTTGTTCAATAATAAATCAAATTCACCCCAAGAAGACCATTTGCGATAATAGTAGTAAACCAACTCCCAAGGAGCGAAGTCTGAGGGAAGCATACGCCATTGGCAACCGGTTTTGACTACATAGAAAATGGCATTCCATATTTCACGCAAATCATATTTTCGTTTCCTTTCTTGCACGTTCAAGATTTTCTTGATAACTTGCCACTGTGTTTCTTCTAAATCCGTCGAATACATAATTATTTGAAGATTGGTAACTAAAAATAATCATTTTCGAGGAAAGAAGAAGCACTCTTTTTATTTCAAACAGGAAAATTTAAACAGGCTCTAAAACAAAAAAAGATTTTTATGAGTATAGGAAAAATAGAAAGGTGATACATTTTGTGTCAGATTTGAAACCATGGCACGATTTGATGTGTTATCCTAATAAGAACTTGTTTATATCGTATTTAAATCTTACTCCTTGGGCGGATACTTTTGAGCCTGTTGGTGTAATGAGGTGTACACATGCTTATTTGAGAATGCTGAATATAATTGTTAGAAATTATTATTTTAGGATAATTTTTAAATTATTAAACTGAAAGGTTGTATCTTCTTGTTTATGCTTGTTCTATGGAAGAGTTTTTTTATTTGTATGTAATAATTCTGTTTTTTGTATTAAGAGAAGTGCTTATGCGGACAAATAAAGGTTTCTGTTTATGCGCTTTCCTAATGTTGGCAATGGTTGGACTTCGTGATATACATTGTGGTGCAGATACATGGAATTATTGTGATTTTTTTGTAAATCCTAAAAAAAGCACGACATATTATTCCATACAAGGGGTTGAGCCTGGATTTAGGGTTTTAAATTCTATTATTGGCATTTTTAGTCATAATGAAAATTTCTATTTGTTTGTAACCGCCTTGATTACTTTCTGTCCAATATATTGGTATATCGGCAAGTACTCGTCTTGTAAAGTCATGTCTCTGTTTGTGTTCTTGACTTTTGGAACAGCAACAATGATGTATTTTATGTCGTTTTATTTGATGAGGCAGTATCTCTCTATTGCATTTTTATCTTTGGCGATAGTTTTCTATAAAAAAAATAATGAAAAAATAAACAAGAATGTTGTATTGCTATATTGTATTGCATTGTCAATGCATATTGCTTCTTTGATTTTTTTACCCGTTTTCTACAAATATAAGAGTGTAAGTAAAAAAAAAACGTGATTCTTTTATTTGTAATAACATTTGTTATTGGAAGCATTACGACACATTATTTTAGTGATTTTTATGCTTTGGGTGCGCTAATAGGTAAGGGACAGTATCTTCAAAACAACGCTGAGCGTTTTTATCAGTATATGATGACATTACCATTGTTTGCCTTGGGTACAATGTTTGTGTTGTTCACAGATGAAGGGCATTTAAAATTAATAGAATATAGAAGTTTGTATTTTGCTGTCGTATTTAACAATTTATTTTCGATAGTTGATTATTCTGACCGTACGATAGTTTATTTCTTATTTCCTTTGCTTGTTTTGATACCAAATGCTTTCAATTATATGAAAATAAAAATTTTATACAAGGTGATTGCTTTCGCAGTTTTTGTAGCGTATTATTCGTATAAGTATTATAGCGTACTGAACCTTTATAGTGAATTTCAAAATGACAGCCCTGTCCCTTATAGGAGCTGTTTGTATTGATATGTGTCGCTTGAAAAAAACAAACTTTAAAGAAAATGGATGTCGTTATTTGCATGTCTTTGAAAGACTGTTGGTTTTTTAGAAAAAATTTATATTTCATCAAGAAGAACATCAATCCCAATCATATTTATGTTTTGACGGACAAGAGAAACTTTAATTATATTCCAAACGTAGGTTCTTTGATAACTTGTGTGGATGAAAATGAGGTTGTTGACCATCTGACGTTCTCTGTTTGCAAATCTATTGTAGAAAAGTATTTGACAACGCAAGCTTTTGGTTGGTACTACCAACAGTTGTTGAAACTGGGATTTGCTTTAAGCAGATATGCAAAAGATGAATATTTGGTCTGGGATTCTGATACGGTACCGTTAAGCGAATTGAACTTTAAAGATGAAGAAGGGCATGATTTGGTATTAGTGAAGAAAGAACGTCATGTCCCATATTTTAATACAATAGACGGATTGTTCCATGCTCCTAAGAAAGCCCCATACTCATTTATTTCAGAACATATGCTTTTCAATGTATCCATTGTAAAAGAAATGCTTTCTTTGATAGAGGAAAAATCCCAATTCAAACTTCCTTGGTTTGAACAATGCATCGCGGCAAGGAAAGAAGATGTCGTTCAGGTTTTCAGTGAGTTTGAAACATACGGAACATTTTGCTATAATTATCATCCAGGCAAGCTAAAAGTAAGACCACTTAATACGTTTAGATTAGGCAGTAAAATATTTGGAGTGATGGCTTCACGTAAAGAAATACAAAGTTTGAGTTTCGACTTAGATACCGTATCTTTTGAAATGAGAGATTATCCTGTCTCATGGCATCGCCGTTTTGTGCAGTGCTGTATTTATTGGACTATACGTACGGTCATAAAATGCCGGGTGAAGTTTGGAAAATTCCCACTTTGATATATGTTCTAATAGCATGAAGATTGTAGATTGTCCCAAGGTGACAGTAGTGATAGCCACGTTCAATGTTGGCAGAACCATTTCATCAGCCATAGAAAGTTTGATAAATCAAACATATCCTAATTGGGAGTGTTTGGTTATAGATGGAGGCTCGAAAGACAATACGATAGATATTCTAAAGTTGTATAAGCAAAAAGAGAGTCGAGTAGATTTTATTTCCGAACCGGATAACGGTATTTATGACGCTTTTAATAAGGGGTGGAAAAAAGCCAAAGGAGAATGGATATTGTATCTTGGAGCTGATGACTTTTTATTTCCAAGCGGAATCGCAGAGTTGATGAAACATAGTGACGAAGCGGATGTCATATACGGGGATTGTGAGTTGAGGTTTGGCCACTCAAGCAAAATAAGGGGAAATCTTCCAATCACTTGTATCAAGTATCGTTTGCCTGCATGCCATCAGTCGTTTGTTATGAAACGTTCTGTCATAGAACGTTTAGGAGGATTTCGCTTGCAATATAAGGTTTATGGAGATTTTGATTTGATACAGCGTGCGTATATTGCAGGTTTCAACTTTAAGGAAACTAAATCTGTTATATCATCTTTCTTTGTTGGTGGGGTTAGTTCTGACAATATATCAGCAGAATTTGAACGTTGCCGTGTGATGAAAACAAACAAAAGCATGCCGTTGCCAGAATTATTGATAATAAAGAATATTTGCTTGAAGATGACATTGAAGCTTTGGCATATATTCAAATGACGTGGGTGAAAGGTTGGGTTTCCAATCACGTGTTGTACAATATTTAGAACAAGAAGATATGAACATCGCATTAATCATTGCCGGAGGTTCCGGCAACCGTATGGGGCAAGACATCCCAAAACAGTTTATGCACGTGGACGATTGTCCAATCATCATTCACACCATGATGTGTTTTCAAAATCACCCTGACATACAGGGTATAGCTGTGGTGTGCCTGAATGGTTGGGAAACCGTGCTTCAATCGTATGCAAACCAGTTTGGCATTACAAAATTGAAGTGGATATTCCCTGGTGGAAACACAGGCATGGAGTCCATACACAATGGTATTTATGGATTGAAAGAGGTTGGATGCGTGGGGGAGGACTTGGTGCTGATTCATGATTCAGTACGTCCGTTGTTGTCGCAAGACATCATATCAAGTAACATTGCCATTTGCAAGGCGTCGGGCTATGCTGTCACGGGTATCAAGTGTCGTGAGGCGATATTGGAAAGTGAGGATGGCTTTACCTCGTGCACAAGCATTCCTCGTGACAAGCTGATACGTACCCAAACGCCGCAGACATTTAGGTTGAAAAACATCATTGCTGCCCATGAGGAGGCTAAAGAAAAAGGTATAACAGATTCTGTGGCCTCATGCACATTGATGGCGGAGTTGGGTGGCAAGGAAATGCACTTGGTGCCTGGCTCGGAAAAGAACATAAAAATCACTACGGTAGAGGACTTGGAAATTTTCAGAGCCTTGAGGCATACGACTAAAGAATCTTGGTTGAAATGACTTGTTATCAGGAAGAGTTATCAAACTTTGCCCGGCTTGATTTGCCTTGGGACAGCCTGAGTGGCAGCAACATTCTCGTGACAGGAGCCACAGGTCTGATAGGAGCCTGTCTTGTAAAGGCTCTCATGCTCAATGAGCGAAAAGATTACAGCGTCTATGGAATGGGGAGAAATGCGAAAAGGGCGGCTGGCTTGTTTCAGGACTTTGCCTCCGACGCATCGTTCCATTTCATCCAACATGATGTTACTTCTCCATTGGTATCAGATATCGATTTCCATTTCATCATACATGCGGCCAGCAATGCCAGTCCTAATTTCTTCTCCCTACATCCGGTTGAAGTAATTAAGTCAAACATGAACGGAGTTGACAATCTCTTGTCGTATGGATTGCGGCATGGCATGAAAAGGTTTCTTTTTGTATCTTCCGGCGAGGTGTATGGTGAAAGCGATGGCAGAATCTTTACAGAGGATTACAGTGGATATGTTGATTGTATGTCTCCCCGTTCATGTTATCCATCTTCAAAACGTGCTGCAGAAACATTGTGCGTGTCCTATATGTCCGAATATGGGGCAGGCGTGGTCATTGCCAGGCCTTGCCATACATACGGTCCGGATTTTTCTGAAAATGACAATCGGGTTTACGCCCAGTTCATACGCAATGCACTCAGGGGAGAGGACATCGTAATGAAAAGTACTGGAAGTCAATTTCGTTCTTGGAGTTATGTGGTAGATTGTGCCTCAGCCATATTATATATCTTGCTAAAAGGCAAAAACGGAGAAGCGTATAACATAGCTGATGAAGCATCGAACATTAGTATCCGGGAACTGGCTGAAATCACAGCTAGCATGGTTGGACGCAAGGTTGTCATGGAAGTTCCTGATGAAACTGAAAGGAAAGGATATAACCCAGTATCTAAATCTGTTTATTCCGTTGAAAAACTGAAAACGTTAGGATGGCAGCCTGTCACTTCGATAAAGGACGGAATAAGAAAGACCATCAATCATCTGCAATCAAAGCCATAATCATGAAAAAGTATATTGGACGCGTATTGGGCAGGTTCTTAGTGAATTTTGCGATGTTCCGTTTTATCCCCCCCCCCTTTCGTAATATTTTACTAAACAATAGGATAGGGAAAGTTTCAAGAACTGCGGAGATTTGTAGTGATACCTATTTCACGGGCAAGCGGATTGTCATCGGTGAACGGGTTTTCATTAACAAGTTCTGCAAATTTTTCTCCCACACAAAGATGGGTTCTGACATCATAATAGGCGATGACGTTGCTATTGCCATGGGTGTCACCCTGACCACTCATACACATCAGATATCAAGCGGGAAGCGAAGGGCAGAAAGAAAGACGGTGTTTAGGCCGATAGTTATCGGTGATGGTTGTTGGATTGGTGCCAACGTGACAATCCTCCCGGGTGTCACCATTGGCAGGGGCACTGTGGTCGGAGCTGGGTCGGTGGTGGTGAAAGACTTGGATGCAAACTCCGTATACGTTGGTAACCCTGCAAGGAAGATAAGGCAGTTGGAAGGATAAGAAAGTTTTTTGAATGATAATTTGAGACAACGATGAACAATGTTCGAAAAGTGCAAATGACGCAAATGGAGATTCTCCGGCTCTTCATGGATATTTGCGAGAGACACAGATTGAGGTGGTATATGATTGGCGGTTCGCTGATAGGGGTACTGCGTCACAAGGGGTTCATCCCGTGGGACGATGACATAGACATAGGCATGCCGCGAAAGGACTATGACAAGTTCGTGAGCCTGCAAGCGGAATATCCGGACGGGTATGGGCTGACTTGTCATGGCAACACACCGGAATGGCAGTTCAACTTCTCGCAATTCATTGACAAGGAGGCCGAGATAGAGGTGCTTATGAACGAACTTCCGCGTAAGTGCCACGTGTGGCTCGACATATTTCCCATAGACGGCCTGCCTGCAAACGGGTTGCGCAGGTGGTTCCATGTGAAGCATATCTTGATGTACAGGTATTTGGTGCAGATTCCCAACATAAGGACGCAGGTTGACACCCACAAGGTGGGGCGGCCTTGGCATGAGAAGTTGGTCATCAGATTGCTTCATGTGATACCCGTTAGTAAGCTCGTGTCCGTAGATAAATGCTTGTCGGCCATGCAACGCGTGTTGAGGAAACATGATTTCGACAAATCTCGGTATGCTGGTAACATGCTCGGCAAATATAGGGAAAGGGAGGTGGTGATGCAAAAATGGTGGGGAGAGCCGCGTAAGATGCCTTTCGAGAACATTACAGTGAATGTGCCGTCGAACGCGGACGCTATAAACCGCCACATTTACGGGGATTACATGAGGTGGCCTGTCGAAAAAGATCGAGTGAGCCACGACATAAAGATAATCAAGTTGAGGGGCACGGAATGAACGGCTTGTTTTCAACATTTAAGAAACTCGGTGGATGGTCGCTACTGAACCTGTGGCGCAAGGCTGGGGTGCTGCCATACGCCGTGGCGCAGGTCTGCCTGACCGGTGTATCGCGCAAGTCATTGGAAATTGTACGTTTAGGAGTGCAGCAGAAAATACTGCATAAGTTGAGGAAACGGTATTTGCCTGTACTGGAGGCATTTGACGAGGAATGGAAGTCTGGACAGTATGCGACGGAACAGGAAAGTTGTCCGAGGGTTTGGATTTGTTGGATGCAAGGGATTGAAAATGCTCCGAAATTGGTACAAGATTGTTATTCATCTATTCAAGAACATATTACAGATCGTAAGATTGTACTTATAACTGCAAAGAATAGGAAAGAATATGTAGTTTTCCCCGATTATATCGAACAGAAATATGAGGCGGGGATAATTACACATACGCATTTTTCGGACTTACTACGGGTAGCATTGTTGGTCAAGTATGGCGGAACATGGATTGATGCGACGGTGTTCTGTACGGGAGGAACAATTCCAAGATATATGTTGGATAGTGATTTTTTTGTCTTTCAAAATTTGAAACCAGGGGCGGATGGGCATGTGTTGAATATTTCGAGTTGGTTTATGACGGCATGCGCAGGAAATAAAATGGTGTCGGCCGTAAGAAAGTTACTTTATGAATATTGGAGAGAGAATGATAGGTTGATTGATTATTTTCTTCTTCATCATTTTTTTGCCATGGTGGCTGATTCTTATGTCGATGATTGGAAGAAAGTGGTTCCCTTTAGTAATTCCGTGCCACATATATTGTTGCTCAGGCTTTTTGAACCTTATAATAAGGAATGTTACGAGGAATTGAAACGGATATGCCCTTTCCATAAGCTTGCGTACAAGCGTACTTCGGAAGAGTTTGCTTTGAAGGGGACTTTTTATGATGTAATATTTAATAAATAGTAGAAAACGGAATGAGTATGGATACTAATCGACAATTTACCCCCCCCCCATGTAAACAAATTTAAATATAATAATATCAATGGATTGCGTGCGCTTTCGGCTGTCGGGATTGCGATAATGCATTACCAAGCAAACATTTCTGTTAAACCAGAATTGGGGTGGTTCTCGGATACATTGATACCATGGTTTACGTGGTTTGTAGTTTTGTTTTTTATGATTAGTGGTTTTGCTTTATGTTGCGGCTATTATGATCGGATGAAAAACGGCCAAATATCATTAAATGATTTCTATTCTAAAAGATATAAGCGAATATTGCCTTTCTTCGGTCTGCTTTGTGTATTGGATTTAATTGTTGATTTTTCTAAGGAAAATTTGGCGCAGGCTTTCATGAATTGTACCTTGGTGTTTAATCTGTTGCCGAATCCCGATATAAAAGTGATTGGAGTAGGATGGTTCTTAGGTTTAATCTTTTTGTTTTATATGCTGTTCCCGTTCTTCGTTTTCTTATTGGATAATAAGCGTAGAGCTTGGGGTATATTCTGTATATCTTTAATCATTAATTTCTTATGTCAGGAATACTTTTTTACGGAGATTTTCGTGGATTTTAATCCAAGTAGGCACAACATCCTGTATTCGGCTCCTTTCCTGTTATCGGGTGGGTTATGTTTCCTTTATCGCGAGAGGCTGCATGAGTGGTCTGCAAAGTGGGGAAATGCTTTGTTGGTAGTTTGTTTGATAGCAAATGGTCTGTATTTTGTTTGTCCTCAATCCGAATGGACGCTTCATCAGGTTATACCCTTGATGGTCGTATTTACGTTATGGCTGATTTATGCCATGGGAGCAGAACATAAATGGTTGCATAATAGGATAATGGATTTTATAAGTGGCATTTCCATGGAGTTTTACTTATGTCATATGGTCATGTTCCGTGTGGTAGAGAAGGTTCATTTGGAAAAAATAGTTCATAATGAGAATCTATTATTCCTTTTGACTTGTATGGCCGGAATAGGACTTGCAGTCGCGTTTTCTTATTTGGGCAAGAAAGTGATTGTCCGCTACAGTCGTTTGTAATGTTTGATCGTTGGTTTGGGCACATATTCATTGATTCTTAATCCATAACATATTATATGAAAATAGCATTTATCAGCACCCGTGGCATACCGAACAACTACGGGGGCTTCGAGCAGTTTGCAGAATATATCTCCGTAGGATTGGTCCGACGGGGGCATGAAGTCGTGGTGTACTCTCCGCATTTCCATCCTTACCGTGAGTCTGACTACAAGGGGGTACGCATAAAGCATATTTATAGTCCGGAGAAGTGGATGGGGAGTTCCGTGGGGAGTTTCTTTTACGATTTCCTGTCTTTGCGTGATGCTTTGAAGAAGGAGAAGTTCGACATTATTTACGAAGCGGGCTATACGAGCATCGTTCCGGCTTATATCTGGTTTAATGTGAAGCGTATCAAGTATCCGCTTTTTACGACAAACATGGACGGGTTGGAATATAAACGTACGAAGTTTAACAAAAGGGTGCAGAAGTTTGTATTCTGGGAAGAGCGTATGGCGGTGAAACACAGTCATTATTTGATTGCAGACAATATGGGTATCCATTATTATTATAAGGAGAAATACGGAAAAGAAAGCAAGTTTTTAGCATACGGGGCTGACGTTCATGAGGATTACGATGTGGACGTATTGAAGGAGTACGGTTTGGAAGCGGGTGGTTATTTCATCGTGGTGGCCCGTTTGGAGCCGGAAAACAACCTTTTCATGGCCATAGAGGGATATTTGGCTTCGAACCAGTATGGTAAGCGTCCGTTAGTGGTTGTGGGAAAGACGAATACGCCTTATGGAAAATATTTGGTGGAACGATATGGTCGCGATTGTAATATCCGCTTTGTGGGTGGTATATATGACTTCCGTAAACTGAATTCCATTCGTCATTATTCCTATGCTTATTTTCATGGTCATAGTGTGGGTGGAACGAATCCGTCTTTGTTGGAAGCCATGGCTTCCGGATGTTTTATTTTGGCACATGACAATATCTTCAACCGTGCGGTCTTGGGCGAAAATGCCTTATATTATGGATCTACGGATGCAGCTACGGAGATGTTGGACGGAATAGACCAAGCGGTGTCTGCCCATAAAAAGGAATATACGGAACGTAATTTGGAAGTGATACGACGTGATTATTCATGGGAGAAACTGGTGGATGAGCATGAAGAATACTTCAAATGGATGTTGTCACAACGAAAAGGCGGCTGACGTTTGTCCGTAGCTGTGAGCATGGGCATGAAAAACAAATCCCCGTGAAATGAAGTGCCCCCAAAAAGTTGGACGGGTTAAATACTATCCAGTAATTGAAAGAGTTCGGTATTGCACCGGACTCTTTCCTTTTAACCGGGATTTGATTCTTTTATTGTTATAGTAGTTTATATATTCATCCAAAGCCTTTATAAAGGCTTGCGGCGAATCGAACTTTTCAGCATACAACAGTTCCGACTTCATAATCCCAAAGAAGTTTTCCATCATGGAGTTGTCCAGACAGTTTCCCTTCCTTGACATGCTTTGGATTATATGATGCTCTTCCAACCTCTTGCGGTATCCGTAATGTTGATATTGCCATCCTTGGTCAGAATGCAGTATAAGGCCGTCAAGGCTCTCGAACCGGGCAAAGGCTTTGTCAAGCATGTCATATACCTGCTCCAGATTCGGGCTTGTTGAGATATTGTAGGAGATTATCTCGCCATTGAACATGTCAAGTATGGGTGATAAGTAAAGCTTTGTGAAGCCTATGTTTATCTGTGTCACATCGGTTGCCCACTTGCGATTGGGAGCAACGGTTGCAAAGTCTCGTCCTATCATGTTTGGAGCTACCTTGCCAACCTCTCCTTTATAGGAGCGGTAACGCACCTTGCGAATCTGACATTTAAGCCCCATCTCTATCATGATGCGCCGCACGGTCTTATGGTTTATGGTATAGCTACGATTGCGCATCTCCGCAGTTATCCGCCTGTATCCATAGCGTCCTTTATGCTCATGGAAAATATCTCTAATCTCTTTCTTTTCCGCGGCATATTTGTCAGTAACTTTCAGGTATTTAAGATGATAATAAAACACAGAACGAGCCATCTGCCTTAACTTTAGAAGCAAGTCAAGGGGATATTCCGACCTTAGTTCGTCGATGGCTTTTGCCCATTGAGCAGTGTCCGGGCTTTCTGTTCCTCGACTAAGGCCTTCACTTTTTTTAGCAGCGCATTCTCAGCCCGTAGGCGGAGGTTTTCCGCCTGAAGCTTTTCGAGTTCAGTCTGTGGTTCTTTCTTCTTAGGTCTTGCCATAGAGTCTTTTAGGAGGTCGCTCCTGTTTTCTGTTTTCAAGCGTTTTCCCCGCACGATACTTGCGAAGCCACTCTTGAATCGTTGTCCTGTTTAAGTCGTACCGAAGGCATATCTCTTGCAAAGGTATTCCTTTTTCTTCAACTTCCATTACTATTGACAACTTTTCTACGGCTGAATAATGATATGACCTTGTTCCACGAAGTCCATCTTCTCCGTACTTTTCATAACGAAGATACCACTGACGAACCATTTTTTGTCCAAACCAGTTTCCCTGACGAGAGACTCCATAGGTTCTCCTGATTTCAATCGGCTCACTATATGGAGTCTTTCTTCAAATGGATGGTGTCTATACATAATGCACCCCAAAAGTTTTGTGTCTAACTTTTGGGGTGCAGTTCAAAAACGATATTGAAGTTTTCACGGGGATTTGTTTTGAGGCAAGGGCGGTTTACAAGGGTTTCACCCCTTCAGCAGTGGGAGGTATCGGCTTGATGCTGCCATCTGTATTATATTCCATCGGTTCGGCTATGACAGAGCGGCTGTAACTGGTGCCGGTAGGCAGACCGCCATTATGGCTGATGAATATCCATTGTCCTTTGAAGTTCACGATGGCCGGATGGGTTGTGTTGCTGTTTCCGGCTATTTCTGAAATTATCCCTTTCGTTTCATACGGGCCTTCAATGTGGTCGGCTACGGCGTAGGCTATTTTTTCCGGCCATTCGCTGGCGTATGTGAGGTAATATTTGCCATCGTGTTTGTGAATCCACGGTGCCTCAGTGAAAGGATGGCTTTCGTCGATATGGATGCGTTTCACCTCTCCCTCTGTTTCTATCATGTTGTCTTTCAGTTTCACGATGTAACATTCGCGGTTACCCCATGTCAGGTAAGCTTGCCCGTCATCGTCGATGAATACGGCAGGGTCGATACAGGCCCAACTGTGGTGGGAATCGAAACAGTCCTTGTTGGTGAGCAACGGCTGACCTAAAGCGTCTTTATAAGGGCCGGTGATTTTGTCGGCTACGGCCACGCCGATACCGCACCAGTTGGTACTGACATACCAGTAGTATTTGCCGTTGCGTTCAGCCACATGTCCGGCGTACGCCTGTTTACTGGCAGCCCATTTGAAATCTTCTACTTTCAAGGGGACTGGGTATTGTGTCCAATGCTTCATGTCGGTAGTGGAGAACACGAGCCAGTCTTTCATCACGTAACCGCTTTGGTTACCGTTTTGGTCACGTCCGGCAAAAAGCCACAGTGTGTCCTCTTTGACGAGTGCGGCAGGATCGGCCGTATGGATGTGGCGGACAACGGGATTGCCTTGGCTTTCAAACTCGTATTTGACTACGTAGCCCCACTTTTCTTGCAAACGTTGCAATTCGTCACGGGTCAGTGAAATGACGGAACCGTGGCGCGGGAAAAAGTCCTTGGTGAACGCTTTGGGTTCGGAGAAATGGTAAAGGTCCGTACTGGTCTGGTATTCATATCGTCCGCTGGTGTACATGTCGTACATCAATACGTATTCGTCTTTTCCGTTCAGTTTGAAGATGCTCGACCCTTCCACGGGTGTCTTTCCGGCGTAAGCGTCCAGATACTTGAAGTCCTCTTTCCACTTTCCTTTCAGGCTTTTCGAGGTGGCTTGTTGGATGCCGTTCTTGATTTCCTTACCGTTCTCGTCTTTGGTGTTGCCTTTATAGAAAAGGTGGTAGGTACCGTCTTTTTCGATGATGTCGTTGTCTATGCTGCCGTATTTGGCAGAGAAAAGCTGTTTCGGCTCGCTTTCAAAGCCCGTGAAGTCCTTGTTGGCGTATGCGTAATAAGTGATGAGGCTTTTGCGGTCGTTGCGTTGCAAGGTAAAATAAATCATATATTTTTTGGCCTTGTGGTCGTAAATGGTCTGAGGAGCCCATACCCAATAAGCATCACCGAAATGTTTCGGATAATCTTTGGACAGATTGATCTTGGCGTGTTTCCAATGCAGCAGATCGTCCGAACTCAGGAGTACGATGCCCGGGTTTTCGTTCCAACCGTTTTTGGCGGTATTCATGTCCGTGGCTACGATGTAAAAGCGTCCGTCTTCACCGCGCAGGATGTGCGGGTCGCGGATACCGCCACTTTCGCTGATGGTGTCGGAAGCGATGACGGGGCGGTTTTCGTTAAGCGCGCGCCAGTTCACTCCGTCGTCGCTGAGGGCGAAACGCAGGTGTTCCTGTTGCTTGGCATCTCCTCTTCCTTCGAAATAGGCAAAAAGGTAGCCTTCGAATGGTGGTTCTTCAACTTTAGGAGCGGCTGAAAGTGCCATGGAACTGTTCAGGACCGACAAGAATATGGCAGCCGCTAAGGTTTGTTTTTTCATTTGAAAGGATTTTTTTGTTTATTAATCGTTGCGAATTTATGAATAAAAACGCATCAGGGCAAGAGCTTTGAGGGAATATAGGCATTTAATTTCACTACGAAAGGTCCGGATGTGCCTGTTACGGCGCAACCGGATCTTTTTCGTTGAATGGAGATGGTATTCTTTATATTGTGGCTTCCATGTTTACCACCCGTCCTTGTTCCAAACAGATTCCGATTTCAAGCTCAGCTCGACGAAACCACCGTCTGCATGTTCGTTTTCAAAAATATTAATGTTATTACTCGCAGCTAAAAAACCTTCGGTATGAAGGTGTGAAATGATGATTTGGGGTGCTATATACTTTTTTTTCATATATGGAATGTTTTTTGTTCTTACTGAAATGATTGGATTTGATGTCCTTGGTCGTTTAAGTATACTTTACGGCCATTGACAATGTAGAGGCCTGTGTGGAGGATCTTGTGGATGCGGCGTCCCGACAGGTCATAGATGATGGTCGGGCCGTCATTAATCTGTTGTCCGTTGATGCCGGTATGTATTCCGTCAAAATTGAAAGTGAGGGATGTCGGTTGAGTGCTGCCTGACAGGGGCAGGTAAACCTTGTTGGCCGAAACCTTAAAGTGGCCTCCCTTGTCTGTTCCCTTGTTACCATCCGCAATTGTACCGTTGTCACTGTATTCCAACCAGGCTTTGTAGAGTCCCACGTTGTTCGTTTTCACACCGAAGAGGTAGTATGAAGTTGAAGCTTCGCCTTCCATGTAACGGGTGAATGAAGACCCGCAGAGCAGGTTGGCAGATTCTGCAGGCGTGGCGGATTCGGCATAGGCCAAACGGTAGCGACCGGCAGGGGCTTTCACTATTACCGCAGTGCTTGCTGGCACCAAGCTACTGGCTATACGGGAGAGGGTGACGGCGTTCCCGTCTATTGCGCTTACAGTGTAAGTCTCTGTCCCTTCCGGCATTTGTACGGGGTAGTCGAGGTAAAGTCCGGCGTAGCCGTAAGTGCTTACCGTGAGGTCATGGCCTACTGATTCGGGGGCTTCTACTTCTTCGATATACCATCCTGAGGTTGCGGTTTTTCCGGCTATTGGGCCTGTAACGGTTGGATTGTCCGGGGCATTGCCTTTCACTAATGCTACTTGCCCGTCGTCTGCCAAAGGCTTGAGTTCGATGGCTGCTGCGTTTTCTTCAACCAATTTGTTGCCCTCTGATATTTCGGAGAGGAAGGAAGCTGTGTGCAGGCTCTTCATATATAATTTTCCTGTTTCTGTTACAAACGTCCAAACAGCATTGCTTTGGGTACTGTTGGTATCTGTGCTTGAACGGAGTATGTTGTCTGAATCCACACAGAGCAGCGAAGCACCTTTGCCGTCGGCTTTACGCACGGTGTAGAGCTTGCCGGTTTCGGGTTGGTTCACGGCAAGGTCTTCGTAAGCCTTTTTCCAAGCTTCAAGGGCTGCAACGTAGTCTTTCGCTTCAGCTCCCTTGTAGGAGAGCAGATAGGCGGCACGAACGTATGCCCGGTTGTATGCCTCGGTCGTGCCTAGCTTCCATTGTCCTACCTTGTTACCAGCTTTCAATTCACGCATAGGCAAATCCGGGGTTTGGCTGTACTCTTTCAGTTCATTGTAAGGTGCAGAAGCTTCTTTTGCTTTAAACAAAGAGTCATAAACCTGTTGCAGTTCTGCCAATTGTTCATCGAGCATCGTTTCTGAAACAGTCATGGCTGTAATGGATTGGGCAATCACTTTGCTCAACTCTGTATCTATTACTTGTGAATCGCTCACGCATGACAGTTCTTCTTTCTTGCTTACGTTGATATCGGTCTTATATTCGTAGTTGTTGAAAGAAAATTCGGACATGGCAAAACTATATTGGTTCAAATCGAATTTAGTTGACTTTGTGACCACAAAACGCAGGTAGCGGTAAGTCCCATTGGGTGTGAGTTTGGGGGAGTTCCACTGTGTGGCGTTCTTTGCAGGCATCGTGTCTGCCTCTTGGGTGAATTCTTTCACGGTTGTAAAGTTCACTCCATCCTTGCTTTGTTCGACGCGAAGGGCTGTCGGATACGGGCCGCCATTATGCCGTGTGGTATATGAAAAATCAAATTCGGCATCGCTTTCAACGTTTGTCAGCTTAATCTGGATATTGTGTGGCTCATTGACAGGTGTTCCTTTCCAACGGCTGTGATAGAAAGTGTTGACATTCTTGTCAATCAGAGCCGGTTCGCTGCCGCCGGATATTTGGCCATCGTTTCCAGGACCATTCTGATCCGCATTGCTTGAAATGTATGCCTTGCCTTGGGCGTTCGTGCACTGCAAAGAAACGGGTACGGGAGTTGCCACGTTGCGGTTTTCTTCGTAGTCCACCGTGGCTACTTCCTTCAGAAGCGCGTCCGTCTTTTCAATGAGGGCTTCAAGCTGCTTTTTTTTGCTTTGCATGATTTGGTCGTCGATGGCCTTGCATGCAGCAGCAAACTTGGCGTAGGCTGAATCCAGTTTTTCCTTGGTGGCTTTCAGGTTGTCCATTTGTTCTCTCCCTCCTTCCAATGCCTTGCGCGTGGCTTTTATTTCTTCAAGCAAGGCTTCCAGTTCTGTTGACGTGGAAGCATATTTTTCTAACAGTACAGGTGTGACCAATCCGAAAGAAGACATCGAAAAGTAGGGATGCCCCTTGCTGGTCTTTGCACCGTATGTGGCGGTTACCATGAAACGGAGGTAACGGTAGCTGGCATCCATCAATGGGGTTTCATATGCCGTGGTGCGGTGTTGCGGAAGCCCTTGGCTAATGGTCATGATGGGGGTGAAGTGCCGCCCGTCTCCACTTCCTTCAATGCGGATTGTTTTAGGGCGTTCCTTGCTGTCTGCATTACGTGTGGTGTAGTGCATGCTCATCACCGGGAAGTTCAGGCCCTTCAAATCCACTTTCAGGTAATGGTCCAAACTGTCTTTCGAGTTTATGTTATTATCCGTTTCCGAATGAAAGTAAGTGTTGATGTCCTTGTCAAGCAGGTTATAGCCATTGTTGGCAGAACCGTTCACAGATTCGTTTTTAGAAGAAGGGGCGTTGCTGTATAGGTAACCGGTGCTGTCTGCTTTAGTGGCCTGCAACTTAACCTCTTTCATAACAGCCGCTTTGCGTACTAATGCTTCTGCGATGTCAGCAGACTTAGCCAAGTCTTGGTATGCTTTTTCCGAATCTTGCACATCGACCAATAAGAGACGCCAACGGCTTTGCGTGCCTTCAATTTTTGCCCATCCCCAAACTTTGCCTCCATTATGGTCATAGTTCAAATAACCCGTTCCACTGCCGAGGGCAAAATAATTGTCTTCGAGTGTTTCGATATGGTAGGTGGAAGCATCCTTTTTGTCTACCAACTTGACAGCTATGGATTTTTCAGCTTTTGACATATACTTGTTCGTGCCTACGTGTTTCAGGTAGTAGCTGTTTTCGCCCGCCAATTCAAAGAGCCACTGGCTGGCGTTAGTCGTGTCTTTTTTCAGTGCAAGCTTGTTATCGCTTTCGCGGTATATAAATTGATTGGGGGCGTATTGGCATTCCAAAAGGTAGGTACTGTTAGGGACGAAAGTGATGCGTGAATCTTGCGACTCGTTGATTTTGCGGCATTCTTCGGTCAGCAGGTAAGAGGTTGAAATGTAAGCCTCCTTTTTCTTTTCCTCATACACCTTTTCGGCCTCAGCCAAAAGTCTCTCCAACTCGGATACGGCTTGCTTGTGGAAGAAACCTACGCGGCGGTTCTCCTCATCAACTTTCTTTAGTAGTTCCTTGGCATCGTCCATGGCTGCACGCAACAGTTCGCGTTGTTCGCCAACCACGTCGTTTCCCTTGATTTCGGTTAGATTGCCGTTTCCATCAATTACATAGAAGTGGAGCTTTTGGCTTGAAAGTTTTTTGCGTGCGCGTTCGGAGAGCGCAAAGCTGTAGCGGTCGGAGAATGCTTGGAGCATACCCTCGTCGTCGTAAGCCAAGAAACCTACACCACCCTTGGCACCGCTCATCACAATCTTGCCTTCAGAGAAACGGTAGCTGTAAAGGCCTTGGACCTTGCCCTCTTCGGGGGTGATGAAATCGGTGTACATACCCATGTCCGCATTGGGCTTACCGTTGTAGATATGGCGCTGTGTTTTACCGTCGTGCGAGTATACCGGTTTGCCGGCGCAGTCGTTGATGAAGATGATGTTGCGGTTAAGTGGAAAGTTCCATGATTTCACTTCTGCTATGGCTGCGTCTACCTGTTCTTGTGTCATGGTGTAGTCTGAAGAGGTATAGTCGGCCACGTGGCGCTGTTTCAACGGAGTGAAGAAACAGTGGGCACGGAAGAACTCGGTGAGATCCTCGCCGGCGGCTTTGCAACACATCTTATAGAAATGAAGCAGGCTTTGTGCACCGTCTTGGTCGACAGTGATGTTCATGGGGTCTTGACGAAGCAACTCGAAGAGACGGGGATAAAATTTGTTATTTTTACCCGCAAGGTGATAGTATAACCATAGTTTATAGTAAAGGTGCATCTGTACGCCGAGGGTGGTATGGAAAAAGTCTCCATCTTTACGGTTATATACTTTCAACAGGTTTTCTAAAGCTCCGTCTGCCATGTTGGAGGTGGCTTTTCCGTCAAACCACACGGCCACATTGGAGAAGATATTGTTGGATGATTCTTTCAAACCATTCATGTGGAGCAACGCCTGATGTTGATGTCCTATTTCATGGGCTACTCCCCAAATGTTGCCGAAGTTATTATGTTCTTTCGACGCCAGTCCTACAGTGATTGCTTCGAAAGTGCTGATGTTGTAGCCGCTATAGCTGTTAGAACCCACCATGTAGCCGGTAAGTTGGCCCAATGACATACCATGTACGCGATAGGAGTCTGAATAGTCGGCCGCAGCAATGGAGTCGTCACCGATGTAACCATATATACCCCTTTTGGGATTGTCAAGCGTGGGGTACTTTTCTCTGGCTTCTTCAATTTCTTCTTTGCTCAGTACGCCCAAAGTCAGACGTTGGTTGAACATGAGTTTGTCCCAAGCTGTTATCACGTCTTCTATCTTCACTTTCTCGTTTAAAATGGAAGACAAGCCTGGGTAGGTTTTGCCGTCGTTGGATTTTATGCTGTCTTTATAAAGTTGTAGCACTTGGTACTTGCCCACGATGGTGATGAAAGGCATGTTGGCGCGCTTCTCGTAGTAATCCCAATCCTCGTTTTTATCTGCTTTGTAGAGTGAGTCTCCCATGTGGTTGTAGTAGCCATTGAGACTTCCGCCTTCAATATGGATTTTCAAATCCTTGTATTCGGAAAGTTTACGTCCGGTTTTTTGTCTGTTTTTGAATGTTTCTACCGTATAACAAACAAATGTGTTGATAGAATCACCGTTGAAAGGAATGATGTTCAGTCCTTCTTTAAGTTTTGTTCCCCGTCGTGCGTCACCCACAGGCCTGTCATAGCCCTTATATGTGCTGAAATACAAATCTGCCCCTGTTTTAATTTCGCCTTCCACCATCACATAAATGGTATCTCCTTTGCTGGCATAGATGCCTGTCGGGTTATTCAATACAGTGTGTGGCTGGATGTGCAATGCAAGTCCGGCTTCGTGTGGGTCACTATAAGGTTCGTAGAGTTGCACACGGAATTTTCGAGCGTATATATCATCCCATTCCGGTTTGTTGGAATTGGCATTCTTTTCCGTCCAATTGTTGCTCTTGACTTTCTTTACCGTTTTCCGTAGCACGGATGGTAATTTCATATAGTCGGCATCTTGCTCCAATTCTGTTTCTGCCATTGATTCGTATTTGGAAGTGAGTCGCGTGCAAGATTTGTCCGTGAAAATCTTATATAATGTTTTTTCGTAGATCAGCGCACGGTAATATTCAGTGCGCTCATTCTCGAATTTGGCAACTTTCTCTAATTGTTTTTTGATTTCTTCATCGGTTTTAGGACCCTCTTTAATTCTCCACTGCGAATTTTTATCGTTACTGTTTCCACAGATAACTTTGAAAACGTTTTTGCCTGTTTTTATTTAAATAAAAATATAAAATGAAAAAAATATAGTTACTTCTTCTTTCCTCGAAAATGATTATTTTTGTTTGAGTTACCAATCTTCAAATAATTATGTATTCGACGGATTTAGAAGAAACACAGTGGCAAGTTATCAAGAAAATCTTGAACGTGCAAGAAAGGAAACGAAAATATGATTTGCGTGAAATATGGAATGCCATTTTCTATGTAGTCAAAACCGGTTGCCAATGGCGTATGCTTCCCTCAGACTTCGCTCCTTGGGAGTTGGTTTACTACTATTATCGCAAATGGTCTTCTTGGGGTGAATTTGATTTATTATTGAACAACTTACGAGAAAAAAGTACGTGTGAAAATGGGTCAAAAAGCAGAAGCAAGTTTGGGTATCATGGATAGTCAAAGTGTACGTTGGGGTGATAATCGTTCTCTTAATGGCATTGACGGGAACAAAAAAGTAAAAGGCGTTAAACGTCATGTGGTGGTAGATAAAAATGGATTCCTGCTTGCAGTCATGGTGACGATTGCCTGTGTGCATGACAGCAAGGCGGCTTATCTGTTGGCAAGGTGTCTGAGGGAACTCTCTTGCAACATCAAAGTCATATTGGCAGATTCCGGATATCGTGGAGAAATAGCTGAGAAGATTAAAAATGCTTTTGGATACATTCTTGAAGTTGTCGTCAGTGGTGATAAGCTAAAAGGCTTTAGACCAATAGGTAAAAGATGGATTGTGGAAAGAACCTTTTCATGGTTTGACAATTATAGAAGGCTATGCCGAAACTATGAGCTAACTTTCGATTCGGCAGAGGAAATGGTAAAACTGGCATCCATTAGGATGTTATTAAATAAAATTTAAACAGGCTCTAAGAGCAAGGCTACAAAGACCACTAACGTAGTCTTGTCTTTCCATGACGGGAGGAGTGTGGCACGGCGCATGCGGAGGTAGGTCAGCAGATAACCAAACAGGATGAGGAAGACGGGGATACCGAATGTCCAGCCATGTACCCATTGTTGTACGGTATTATGGTAAACGAAATCCGGTCCGATGAAATAAAATACGGTACAGAAAAATGTAAAATAGTACATCAAGGACGTGAGCAACACGAGGCTCAGCGTTTTTTGGAAAGGTTTCTTCTGCCAATAGGTACCGCCTAAAATGAACAAGGCTTGCAGGCCGTAGGCTTGGAGGATGGCTAAGGGCAGGTACACGTCACATTCGCTACTTAACCATGGGACGGGGAACGACAGTGAGACTTCAGGATAGAGGAAATGGATGAAACCGATACGGGTGAAGTCGGCCAATACGGTGGCTAAACAAAAGATAGGGAAGGATATGATGGAGATTCTGAACCATCTCACCATAAACTTCTCGGCATTTGAAACCGGGAATGTCAGGTCGGTGATGTAATCCTTCCGGTATTTTGATGTCTTGAAAAAAGTGCTGCCCGCAAAGGCCATGAAGAAATCGAAACACAGCACGGCCGTGAAGACAATGGAAAACCAACAGTCGTCTTTCCCGGACAAGGCGTTCTCCATAATCAGTTGGTAGCTGTTGTTGTCGGTTTCCATGCCTTGCCGCACTTGTTCCAATGCCACGACCACAGAGTGCGTTTTGGTGAAATCCATCCAGATGAAGAGCAGGGTCATGATACCGTAGGGGATGATGAAATAATAATAGAGTTGTGCGGCGTTTTCGCTCCAATCTTTGCAGAAATATTGAAGGAGGCGTTGGGCGTTCAATGTATTCTTGTTCATGATGATTGTTTTTAAAGGTTGGACATAGTGCCTGAGGTGTCTGACAAATACTGTCGGTAAAGGATTTCGAGTTCTTCCACCGTGATGCCGATGGAACGGGCTTGCCGGAAAAAGTCGTAGAGTTCTTCATTCATGAAACTTTCCCTGCGAAACGAACGGATGCGTTCCGATGCGCCCGGTTCCACGAAATAACCTATGCCACGTTGCATGCGGATGACAGAGCGGGATTGCAGGAAGTCGTAAGAGCGCATGGCCGTATTGGCGTTCACCTCCACCGTGGCGGCGTAATCGCGCACGGAAGGGATACGGTCGTTTTCAGCGTACCGTCCTTGTAGTATCTCATCGCAGATACGGTCGGCGATTTGCAAATAAATGGGTTTGTTTTCCTTGAAATTCATACGCTTTCCGGATTGAGGGCATATTGGTATTTGAGGTCGTTCTTTTTCATTCTGCGGTAGGCCGACAGCCAAAAGAGGGAGGTCACGGCAAGCCAAAAGGTATGCCATACCACTTCGGCAGTCGCTGCTCCGGGCTGTTGGGGGTAAGTGTAAGGGTCGCCTTCGGCAATGAGCGAGACTCCGATCATCAAAAGGAGGGGCAACAACAGGATTGGGCATTTGCCGAGTGTGCGGTGCAGGGGTGTCCGTCCCGTTTCGCTTCTGGCGGAAATGGCTTGGCCCAACAGACTGGTCGTGAGGAGCATTCTGAGTACAAAGCCGGAGGAGGCCGTATGAAGTCCGGAAGTAAAGAGGAGGGGGCGGGCGAAGCTGTAATCCGGGAAGGCCATGTTGCAAATGATGACACGGGTGATGTCCGCTGCCAAAATAATAAGAACGCCTGCTAAAATCGAAAGAGGAACGGCATAGAGCCACCATCGGGCGAACTTCTCGAACGTGGAGGCTGGGAGTAGCAAGTGTCTGATGTGCTGTCCCTTGTTGTATATGGGCGCGTTCCATAGCCACGGAGTGACTATAAGGAATAGGAAAAAGAATGCCGTAACGGTGACGATCGCAGCATTTTGGTTAGTGGCCGTGTCTGTGAGGTGGGCGAACTTGTCTTCCAGTATATCCGTTGGGACGGTCTGTAGCAAGGTGGCGTTTTCCGAATATGCTTTGAGGCAAGACACCGTGAGAATGGCATAGAGTAACAAGTAGCCTGCGGCGAGAGTGACGAGGCAACGTGTACGCCGGGCTGCCCAGTCTTCGTGGAGCAAGACCGCGAAGCGTTTGCGGTCGAAACAAGAACGGTTCATAAGCTTAATGTTTGGCGGATTTGACATAAGTGAGGTCGGTTTTGAGGATATGGCGGTAGGCCATGTACCAGTTGAGGACGGTGCACAGCAGGAAGAAGGCATTCACAATAACGGGGCGGATGAGCCAAAGGTTGAAGGCTTCTCCCAGGGCGTAGCGCGAATGTGCGAGGGCGAAAGGCACGAGGACGACGAGCAGGAGGACGGCGGTGCGCACGCCTGCCCGTTTCGTTTCGGAGGTGCAGATGAAAACGGACTGCGCCCAAAGCGTCAGGTTGAGTATGGTAAGTAACCAGTATGGGTGTACTCTGCCATTCCAATACTCTGCGTATGGCAGCAGGTGGGCATAGTCCACTTGCGGGACGATGAGGCTGCAAAGCCCCACACGTGTGAAGTCGGCGGCAACGAATACCGCGCAGTAGGTCAACAAGGCGAGTGGGACGGCATAGAGCCAACGGAGCAGAAATTGCTCGAAGGTCGACACGGGGAAGGTAAGCGTGCGGGTAGCTTGGGACGTGGCCTGCAATGCCCTTTGTGTCCGGCGTGCAGTGCCGACAAGGTAGAAGGCAAGAATCGGGAAAAACAGGACACTCACGGAAGTCCAGCTTCCGTCCACGCCTTGGGCGAGGTCGGCCGATATGGCTTTCCATTCTTCCACGCGTTGGGGGCTGACGTAATGGCTGAGGGCATTGGCACGGAGCGCGCCGCGTATCGTGTAGAAGCCGGAAAACACGGTGAGGACGGCGTAAATCACTACGGTCTGCAATCCCAATGCTTTCTGTCTTTCCGTCCAGTCCCAGCGGCACAAGGCGATAAAACGTTTCCGGTTGAAAAACTGTGAATCCATATCCTTTTATTTTTCAGCATTAAACAAGGGGCAGATGGTTTCCGGGTGTGCCAGAGTGCCGTTGAAAAGTAACTCCAAGTTGATTTCCGAATCCTTGTCTTCCGGATTCGGGAGCACGACGCTGTGCCCGTTGTAGGAGGGGAGGGCATAATAAGCCTCTGAGGTTTCCGCTTCATTGTCGGTCTGCGTGAAATATAATTTATGGCAGATTTCAGTTACCGACGCATCGAGCAGTACGTGGGCGTTATCCAAGATGACCACGTGGTCGAGAAGTTGTTCCACATCTTGCACCTGATGGGTGGAAATCACGATACCGCGCGATTCGTTCATTTCGTGGATGAGGAGTTTGCGGAATTGGCTTTTGCCGGGGATGTCCAGTCCGTTGGTCGGTTCGTCCATGATGAGCCACGAGGTACGGGTGGCCAAGGCAAAGCAGATGAGTGCCTTTTTCTTTTGTCCCATCGAAAGTTCGCCGAGTTTGATGTCCTCCGGCAGTTCGAACATTTCCAGATTACGGAGCAAGTTTTCGTGGTCGAAATGCGGATAGAAAGAAGCGTTGAGGCGGACGTACTTTTTCAGGTTGTAGTCCGGAAGGTCGAATTCTTCGGGGATGAGGAAGAAGTCGCTCAATGTGTCCGGACGGCGCAAACGCACATCCGTGCCGTTCAGGCAGGCATGTCCTTCTGTCGGTGTGAGGAGGCCGGTCATCAGGTAGAGTAAGGTGGACTTTCCGACTCCGTTTTTCCCTAAAAGCCCATAAATCTTGCCCTCGTCGAGACGGAGGGAGCAATCGTTTAATACGCGGTTTTTCCGTTTGGAATATCCGAATGAGAGGTGTTCAATGGTCATCATAAGGCAATGTTTTATAAATTAATTAGTGTATTAGTATAATAGTACACTGCAAATATAGGATAACATTGCGGAACGTACAAATAAAAGGCGGAATATTTTTAGGATTTTCTCTTTTTATGCTGTTTTTAACTGAAGATAGGGTGGCATGTTCCCACCTTGGATTGTCTTTGCAATCGCGAAAATAGGATGCGGCTCGGCAGTTTTTCGCTCAAAAGCAAGCTTTTGGCTTGCAACTGCTCTCACCTTTCACTATCTTTGCAAATTCAAGACGCAAAGGAATGGAACAGAAAATAATAACAATCAGCGATGCGCGGTTGCGCGAGGCGGCTGCACAAGGAATGGATGAGTTTTTACAGGTCTTCATCGACCGTTACCGGGAGGTTATCGGCGGAGAGTTGAATGCCGGGAACATGGGGATGCTCAATGGGGAACAAATTTCATTGCTTGCCTATGCCCTGTTTCGTGAGGAAGTGATGGACGGAGGATTTATCCAATTGATACACAACGGCTACGGGCCGTTTATTTTCGACAATCCTTTTGCGAAAGCCATGCGGTTGATGGGGGCACATGATTTCTCCAAACTGGTATATAAAGGAAAGAGACTGTATGACAAATACAAGGAGGAACTGACGAAGGACTGTTCGGACGAAGAGTTTATGGCTTTGTTCGAGGCTTATCCGCAGTTTGACGACTTGGACGACGAGTTTGTGGAAATGGAAGAAGAAGTCACGGCTGCATTGGCTTGTTATGTGGATGAACATCTCGAGCTGTTTGCCGAGGTGGTGAAAGAGTAAAGAGGAAAAAAGATGGCAGAAAAGAAAAATAAGACCAAATCGGTGAACATCAAGAACAAACGGGCTTCGTTTGATTTCTTGCTGTTGGACAAATATACGGCCGGCATCGTGCTGACCGGTACGGAAATCAAATCCATCCGGGCGGGTAAGGCCAGTCTGGTGGATACTTTTTGTTTCATCCATAACGGAGAGGTGTGGGTGAAAAACATGTATGTGGCCGAGTATTCGTACGGTTCTTACAATAACCATGCGGCACGGCGCGACCGGAAGCTTTTGCTTAACCGCAAGGAAATCCGGAAGTTGCAGCAGGACATGAAAAGTCCCGGCTTCACATTGGTGCCGACCTTGTTGTTTATCGACGAGAACGGACGTGCCAAAGTGGATGTGTATTTGTGCCGGGGTAAGAAAGAATACGACAAGCGGCAGACGCTGAAGGAAAAGGAAGACCGGCGCGAGATAGACCGGCAGGTAAAAAGGTATTAGAGTTTGAAATCATGAGGTTGGAAGAGATTGTTAAGGAGAGGATATTGATATTGGATGGTGCCATGGGTACCATGATTCAGCGGTATGGCCTGACGGAGGCTGATTTCCGAGGGGAACGTTTCAGGGATGTGCCGGGATTGATGGCCGGTAACAACGATCTGTTGTCGCTGACGCGTCCCGATGTGATTCGGGATATCCACCGCAAGTATCTCGCGGCCGGGGCGGACATTATCGAGACGAATACGTTCAGTTCGCAACGGGTGTCGATGGCGGATTATCACGTGGAGGACTATTGTCGTGAAATCAATCTGGCGGCTTGCCGGATAGCCCGTGAGCTTGCGGATGAGTTTACGGCCCGCAATCCCGAAAAACCGCGTTTCGTGGCCGGTTCGGTGGGACCGACCAACAAAACCTGTTCGATGAGTCCCGATGTGAATAATCCGGCATACCGTGCCCTGACTTTCGACGAATTGGTGGCTGCCTATCGGGAACAGATGGAAGCCTTGCTCGAAGGCGGTGTGGATGCCTTGCTCATCGAAACTATTTTCGACACGCTGAATGCCAAGGCCGCTATTTATGCGGCAGAAGCATCCATGCAAACCGTCGGACGCAGGGTACCGCTCATGTTGTCGGTTACGGTGTCGGATAAGAGCGGACGTACGCTTTCCGGCCAGACGATGGAGGCCTTCCTGACTTCTGTGGCTCATGCCGATATTTTTTCCTTAGGGCTGAACTGTTCTTTTGGGGCACACGACCTGATTCCCTTCCTACAAATTTTGGCTCACCGTTCACCTTATTATATATCAGTCTATCCGAACGCAGGACTGCCCAACAGTATGGGAGAATATGACCAGACCCCCGACCAGATGGCAGAGGAAATGAAATTCTTTGTGGAAGAAGGTTGGGTGAATATCATCGGAGGCTGTTGCGGTACGACGGACGAGTATATCGCCCGTTTTCCGGCCTTGGCGACGCAAGGGCGTCCGCATGTGCCGGCCGGAAAGGCAGAAGCATTGTGTCTGAGCGGTTTGGAACAGTTTGAACTGACGCCTGAAGTACGGTTCGTCAATGTGGGCGAACGTTGCAATGTGGCCGGTTCGCGCAAATTCCTGAGGTTGGTCAAAGAGAAAAACTACGAAGAGGCTTTGGAAATCGCCCGCAAGCAAGTGGAGGATGGTGCCTTGGTCATCGACATCAACATGGACGACGGGCTTCTCGATGCCCGGCAGGAGATGGTGACGTTCCTGAACCTGTTGGCCTCCGAGCCGGAGATTTCCCGTGTGCCCGTCATGATAGATTCTTCCAAATGGGACGTGATTACAGCCGGACTGAAATGCGTGCAGGGCAAGAGCATCGTCAATTCCATCTCGTTGAAAGAAGGAGAGGAAGTCTTCTTGACCCATGCCCGGGAGGTGAAACGCCTTGGGGCGGCCGTCATCGTGATGGCTTTTGATGAAAAGGGGCAGGCCGATACTTATGAACGCAAGATAGAAGTCTGCGCACGGGCTTACCGTTTGTTGGTGGACGAGGTCGGTTTCAATCCCCATGACATCATATTCGACCCGAACGTGCTGGCCATAGCCACGGGAATGGAGGAACATGACAACTATGCTGTGGACTTTATCCGTGCTGCGGGATGGATTCGCCGTAACCTCCCCGGGGCGCATGTAAGTGGCGGGGTGAGCAACCTTTCTTTCTCTTTCCGGGGCAACAACTATATCCGCGAGGCCATGCACGCCGTGTTCCTCTACCATGCCTGCCGTGAGGGGATGGACATGGGCATCGTCAATCCCGCCACGTCGGTGATGTATGGCGATATTCCGTCCGACATCCTGACGGTCATAGAAGACGTGGTGCTCAACCGTCGGCCTGACGCTGCGGAACGGTTGATTGAGTTGGCCGATAAGCTGAAAGCAGAGGCCGAAGCGGCCAAGGCCGGACAGCCCGGGGCGGATGGCGGCGGGATATCCGCGAAAGATGCTTGGCGCGGCGGCAGTGTGGAGGAACGTTTGCAGCATGCTTTGGTGAAAGGTATAGATTCCTATTTGCAGGAAGATTTGGAGGAGGCTGCACAGTCTTATCCGCATGCCGTAGACATCATCGAAGGGCCGCTCATGAAGGGGATGAATACCGTGGGCGAGTTGTTCGGATCCGGTAAGATGTTCTTGCCGCAGGTCGTGAAGACCGCCCGTACGATGAAGAAAGCCGTGGGCATCCTGCAACCCCGTATCGAGGCCGAGAAAAAAGAGGGGGCAGCACGTGCGGGATTGGTCTTGGTGGCTACGGTGAAGGGAGATGTGCATGACATCGGGAAGAATATCGTATCGGTGGTCATGGCCTGCAACAACTATGAGATAGTGGATTTGGGGGTCATGACACCGGCAGAAGAGATTGTGGCGAAAGCCAAGGAACTGCATCCCGACATCATCGGCCTGAGCGGCCTGATTACGCCGAGCTTGGAAGAAATGGTGCATGTGGTGGGCGAATTGAAGCGGGCCGGGCTGTCCATTCCGGTCATGATCGGCGGGGCCACGACCAGTCGTTTGCATACGGCATTGAAGATAGCTCCTGTGTACGACGGGCCGGTCATTTGGATGAAGGATGCTTCGCAGAACGCGCTGACGGCTGCCCGTTTCCTGAATCCCGACACGGAGGGAGAGGCTTTCCGCGAGTTGCGCGAAGAGCAGGAACGTTTGCGTGAAAGTGCCGGAACGCGGCGTGTAGAGACTGTCTCGATAGAGGAAGCCCGGCAGAAAAAACTGAATCTGTTTTAATACTGTTTTTCGTAAGATATGAAACGCTATACCACTTATATTTTTGATTTCGACTATACCTTGGTCGATTCTTCACGGGGCATTGTGACTTGTTTCCGTCATGTGCTCGGCAACCACGGGCACACCGGGGTGACGGATACGGAAATCAAGCGCACCATCGGGAAGACGTTGGAAGAATCTTTTTCCATCCTGACGGGAATTACCGAAGCCGGGACGTTGGCGGATTACAAACGTGAATATGTGAAGGCCGCCGATGTCCACATGACTGCCAATACCTTCTTTTTCCCGGAGACGATAGAGGTTTTGGAAGCTTTGAAGAGCCAAGGAGCCGTGTTAGGTATCGTGTCCACCAAATTCCGTTACCGCATCCTCGACTTGTTTGAAAAAACAGGCCATGACGGCCTTGTGGATTTTATCGTGGGCGGAGAGGATGTGAAAGCGGCCAAACCGGCTCCCGAAGGGTTGCTGTTGGCCATCGGACGTGCTTCCGGTGGCGGGAAATCCGAGGTGCTGTATGTAGGGGATAGCGTGGTGGATGCCGCAACGGCACAGGCCGCCGGTACGGATTTTGCCGGTGTATTGCATGGCATGACCACGCGTGAGGAATTGGAGGCTTATCCCCACGTGGCTATCGTGGACGACCTTCGGGGTATCCTACCCGTCTCGGTCTGATGTTTTTGCACAGTATAAAGTTCCTTCACCTTAACTGTTTGTGTTTCAGGATTTATGAATATGTACACATCGTGTGCCGTGAACCTCCGGTGAAGGCTCTTGTCGAAGAGGTTTCACCGCAACAGATTGGTTTACAGTATGTATGAAGGATGCGAACCCTTTTTCCGTTTAAATACTTGTACGTAGGGTAGGGGAGTTTGTATGTTGTCGTTGTCCGCTTAAAAGGCTTCCGTCAACGGGAAAATCGTTTGCCACAGAATGGAAAATCATTCTCAGGAGAACGAAAAATCGCTTGCAGGAGATTGAAAAATCGTTTGGCGCAGAACTGGTGCTCGTAAATATGAACAGCGGCCGTAATCCTAAGAGATTACGGCCGCCGTTCATATAAGTTATGGCTTTTTAGCCCTTGATGCGTCTTTTGTAGTCCACCATTTTAATGGCCGTTACGGCACATTCGTCACCTTTGTTACCCAAAATGCCTCCTGCGCGGTCTTGCGCCTGTTGCAAATTGTTGCAAGTGAGCAGACCGTAGATGACAGGCACGTCGCCAGTCGTGTTCAGTTCAGCTAATCCTTGGGTTGCTCCCTCACAGATGTAATCGAAGTGAGGGGTGTCGCCGCGAATCACGCAACCGATGGCTATCACGGCATCCACCTTACCGCTTTTTGCCATTTGAGCGGCACCGAATACCAATTCAAAACTGCCCGGCACGGTCATGACCAGAATATCTTCTTCGCTGACTCCATGTTTGAGCAAGGTGGTTTGCGCACCTTCCAACAACGGACCGGTGATGTGGTGATTCCATTCGCTGACCACAATGCCGAAGCGCATGCCTTTGGCGGAGGGGACGGACTTGGGGTCGTATTCTGACAAGTTATGTAAATTCGTTGCCATTTTCGCTTTGTGCTTATAGGACTTTATTCGCTTACGCGTTCGATATATTTGTCGATTTCGGCATACTGCATAGAGTTCACATACTTGGTTTTGATCTCTTTGTAGCATTCCAAAGCCTTGTCTTTCTTTCCTTGCGATTCGAAAATCTCACCGGCCTGAATCAGATAGAGCGGGCTGAGGCTGTTATTGTCTGCCTTTTTGGCTGCTTCCAATAAAGTGGAAGTCGCTTTATCTAATTGGTCCAATTCTGCATAGCAGTTGCCCAATGCACCGATGGCAGCAGGAGACACCATGACGTCGCCGCAATTCTTGAAATCTTCCAGACGGGTAACAGCTTCCTGATATTTACCCAATTTGGCATAACTTAATCCGGCATAGAGCTGTGCCAGATTGCCGGCTTTCGTGCTTCCGTAGTCGTTTGCGATTTTCAAGAAACCGGGAAAGCCTTGTCCGTCACCGTTCAACGCCTTTTCGTAGTTGTCCGAAGCAAAATATTGCTGTCCTTTGAACATCAGTTCATTGGCTTTGGCCTCGCGCGGTTCGCTTACGAAACTCCGATAGAGGAAGTATCCGCCTACCAATACGACGATGGCGATGAAAACGTACATAATAGGCTTCTTGTATTTGTCGATGAAAGCCTCGGAAGAAATCAAAGTCTGTTCCACGTTGAGTGAATCATGCTGTGTCTTTTTGTTCGTCATTTTATTTGATGGTTTTATTATTATTTCCTGTTTTTCGTCCCGTAGTGCATGGTACGGGAATAAAGCGGAGCAAAAGTAGCGAATTTCTCCCGTTTGATGAAATTTATAGGCTATTATTTTTAGGATTCGGGGGATAAACCTTAATTTTGCAGGGTGATTTAACGGGAAAACCTACGGATGATACTGAAAAAAATTTCTGTCTTGAATTATAAGAACATAGCGCAGGCCGAGTTGGCCTTCTCTCCGAAGATGAATTGTTTCATCGGGCATAACGGTGAAGGAAAAACCAATTTGCTGGACGCTGTGTATTTTCTTTCCTTTTGTAAGAGTGCGACCAATTCCGTAGATTCCCAGAATATCCGGCACGGTGAAGACTTCTTCATGTTGCAGGGGGAGTACGAACATGAGTCGGGAGAGCCGGAAGAGGTATATTGCGGATTGAAACGTAAACAGAAAAAACGTTTTAAGCGTAATAAGAAAGAGTATAAAAGATTGTCGGAGCATATCGGGTTGGTGCCGGTAGTGCTTGTTTCTCCGGCCGATGCCGATTTGATTTCGGGGGGAAGTGAGGAGCGCCGCCGCTTTATGGACATGGTGATCGTGCAATATGACCATGAATATCTCGACGCGTTAGTGCGTTACAACAAGGCTTTGCAACAGAGGAACGTATTGTTGAAACAGGAGGAAGAACCCGACGAAGCCTTGATGGGGCTATGGGAAGAAATGATGGCTCAGGAGGGGGAGAAGATATACGAGAAGCGAAAGGCTTACGTGGAGGAATTCATTCCGGTGTTTCAGGATTTCTATGCGCGGATTTCCCGTGGAAAAGAGCGTGTGGGACTGCGTTATATTTCGCATGGCCAGCGTGGGGAACTGCTGGATGTCATTCGTCGCGACCGTGCCAAGGACCGGATTATGGGGTATTCCCTGCATGGTGTCCATAAGGATGATTTGGAGATGACCTTGGGAGAGTTCCCGATAAAACGGGAGGGTTCTCAGGGGCAGAACAAAACCTATTTGATTGCTTTGAAGTTGGCGCAGTTTGATTTTTTGCGCCGTACGGGAAGCCGTACCACTCCTTTATTGTTGCTGGACGATATTTTCGACAAGTTGGATGCCGACCGCGTGGAGCAGATTGTCAAATTGGTTTCCGGCGAACAGTTCGGGCAAATCTTCGTGACGGATACCAATCGTGACCATCTGGACCGTATTTTGGAGAAGACGGACGAAGACTACAAGCTCTTTTATGTGGAAAACGGAGAAATCAAAGCATGAGACGGAACAAGGCGGAATGCATAGGCGACATCATCCGGCAATATCTCCGGCAGGAAGGGTTGGAGACACCGTTGAATGAGACCCGGATGGCAGCGGCTTGGTCCGAAGTGATGGGGCAGGCTATTGCCCGGTACACCGGGGATGTTTTCGTGAAAAATCAGGTGTTATACGTTCATTTAAAGTCGCCTGCTCTCAAAGCCAATCTGATGATGGGACGGGAAGCATTGGTGCGCAAACTGAATGAATACGTGGGAGCGCAAGTCATTCAGAGTATTGTGTTCCGTTGACAAAGACTCAAAGAATCTCGTCCATAGGGATGTCGTGAGGCTCTGTAGGAACATGCTCTACCCGCTGGAAATCGAAGCAAACTCCTATTTTATATATATTGTAATGTTGCAACCGCGTCAGTAAGCGGTCGTAAAAACCTTGTCCGCGTCCCAAGCGATTCCCTTCTGCATCGAAGGCCACTCCCGGGATGACGGCTAAATCAATGGAAGTGTAATCGGTGAAAACCTCTCCCGTAGATTCCTGAATGCCGAAAGCCCCCGTTTCGAGGTGGTCCTCAGCAGCATAACGGTGCAATTCTATATCTTTTCCTTTTACGGTTGGGAGTAATATACACTTGCGCAAACTCCAGTAGCGTACGAAATCTTGCGTATCCACTTCATCCGGCAATGAGTGGTATAGCAATATGGTACGTGCCGCGATAAAGCGCGGATGAACCGCCAAACGTCTCAAAATAGGACCTGAAAGATCGAGTATGGCAGCCCGTGAGGTCTCTTTCTTATTCTGGGCGATAAGCGTCCTTAGTTCTTTTTTATCCATAAGCATAGTCAAAACTCGGGAAAGCTACGGTATCGCAGGATGCCATAGCTTTCCCGATAAATTTTTATTTTTTATTTTCTGAGGGTGCCTTTTGAGGAGCTTCCGGAAAAGCTTTTCCTTCCTCCAGAACCTTAATTGCACGTTCTACTACAGCGTCATCGCTGTTGATGAATTCGTAGAATTGTTCTGTTTCCTTTACGTTATTGATGATAGAGGCGTAGAGGCTTTTTCTGAAAAGTTTACGTGACTTGTAGAGCATCAGGTTGCGCCGGCGTAATCCTCTGTGTTGGGCGAAGTCGGCAAATTTGCCGACTATATTTTGCCGGTCCAGATAACGGACGAGCTCTTCGTTCGTTTCCAGTTCGTTCAATTCCTGACGATGGCTGTCGGCGAAGTTGAACGCATACTGGTATATCAATCCGCTTATTAATGCTTCTTTGTAGTATGAAGTCACGTCGGAAGTGTCTTCGGGTACGAAGATGTCCGGCATGATACCTCCGCTACCGTATACCGTGCGTCCCAAGCGTGTCTTGAATTGAGGGCCGCTCTGCTTGATGCTGTCCTGCGAGAAGAACTCTCCACGTTCGTAACGTTCTATCAGGTCGTTTTCATATTCCTCTCCGTGTCCTTTTTCGTAAGGCTTTTGGATGCACCGTCCCGAAGGTGTGTAATACCGCGCGATGGTCAGGCGAATCATGCTGCCGTCACGGAATTCTATGGGTTGCTGTACCAATCCTTTCCCATACGTACGGCGGCCTATGATCGTCCCCCTGTCATTGTCTTGTATGGCACCGGCGAAGATTTCGCTGGCCGATGCCGACCCCTCGTTGACCAATACCGTCAAGGGCAGATTGGGGAAGGCTCCGCGTCCGTCGCTTTTGTATTCTTCACGAGGAAATTTGCGTCCCTCCGTGTAGAGAATCAAACGGTTCTTGGGTAAGAAGATGTTGGCCATTTGTATGGCGGTCTGCATGATTCCCCCTGTGTTATCACGCAGGTCTATGACCAGGTTTTTAAAGCCTTTTTGATTCAGTTCGGCCAAAGCGACCAATAACTCGGGGTAGGTCGTTTCGCTGAAACTTTTGATTTTGACATATCCGGTTTCGGGGGTAAGCATGTAAGTAGCTTCTATGCTGTGTACCGGAATGTCACCTCGTGTGATGGTGTAGTAGAGGGGCTTCTTCTCTCCCATGCGCTGGATGCCTAATTTTACTTTGGTTCCTTTTTTGCCCTTCATGAGTTTCATGCAGTCTTCGGCCGTGATTTCTTTGGCCGTGATGTCTTTTCCGTCCACATTGACAATACGGTCTCCTGCCAGCAATCCCACTTTTTCAGAAGGCCCGCCTTTAATGACACTGATGATACGTGCCGTATCGTTTTGTTTGGTGAATGATACCCCGATACCGGAGAAACTTCCTTTCAGGCTTTCCACCGAGGCTTCCGCGTCTTTGGCTCGGATGTAGCCCGAGTGCGGATCCAGTTCCGCCAATATGCGGGGCATGGCTTGCTCCACGAGTTCGGTCATATTGACCGTGTCTACATATTGGTCGTCGATGATACGCAACAAGTCGTTCACCTTGTTACTGTTCGTATTGATGATGTTCAGCCGGTTTCCCGAGAAATGGTTGGCATAGAACGTTCCTATCAATATTCCTGCCACAAGGCATAATGCCAATAGGATAGGCGTAAATCGCGATGAACTATTCTGATTCATAAATACATGTTTTTTTAAAGTTCTTCTGTCGGAGTGTCCAATGGTAGGTAATGTACCTCTATACCGGCTCTTTGGAGCAGGTCGATACCGTCTGTCAGCCGGTATTGTCGGGCATAAAAAACCTTCTTGATGCCGGACTGTATGATAAGCTTGGAGCATTCGATACAAGGAGCGTCTGTGACGTACAAAGTGGCTCCTTCGCTGTTGTTTCCAGACCGTGCGATCTTGGTGATGGCGTTGGCTTCGGCATGTAGTACGTAGGGTTTGGTCAGATGGTTTTCGTCTTCGCACACGTTTTCGAATCCTGCCGGTGTGCCGTTGTAGCCATCGGAAATAATCATTTTGTCTTTCACGATGAGGGCTCCTACTTTGCGTCGTTCACAGTAACTGTTTTCTGCCCATATCCGAGCCATACGCAAATAGCGCAGGTCCAATTCATGCTTTTTTTCTTCCGGAGTTTTCATGTTTCTCTCAAGCTTTGTTTATGGGTTTGATACCGTTTCGTTTTAGCAGGGCGTCTATGGTGGGGGCTTGTCCGCGGAATCGTTTATATAATGTCATAGGAGGTTCCGTGCCTCCCTTCGACAGGATATTGTCGCGGAAACTTTGTGCCACCTCCCGGTCGAATATCCCTTTTTCCTTGAACAGGGAGAAGGCATCCGCATCCAGGACTTCCGCCCATTTGTAACTGTAATATCCGGCTGCATAGCCTCCGGACATGATATGTCCGAACTGTACGCTCATACAGGTCTCTTCCGGTTGCGGCAACAACTGTGCCGCTTCCCACGCGCGTTTTTCAAACGAAAGCACGTCTTCCTCGAAAGGTTTGTCCTGTGTATAATAAGCCATGTCCAACAGACCGAAACTGACCTGGCGGATACAAGCATAAGCCGCGTTGAAATTGCGGCTTTTGATAATCCGGTCGATAAACTCTTCCGGAAGCGGTTCACCCGTCTGGTAGTGTTGGGCAAAGGTATTTAAAAAATCGCGTTCTACGGCAAAATTTTCCATAATTTGTGACGGAAGTTCCACAAAATCCCAATAGACACTCGTACCGCTGAGGCTTTCGAAGCGTGTATTGGCGAATATGCCGTGTAAGGCATGTCCGAATTCGTGTAGGAATGTTTCTACCTCTCCTAAAGTGAGTAAGGCCGGTTTGCTCTCTGTCGGCTTGGTCAGATTCATGGTGACGGACACATGAGGACGATGATTGATGCCTTCCTCGTCTATCCACTGGTCTTTGTAGGAAGTCATCCAGGCACCGCTTTGTTTGCCTTTCCGGGGATGGAAATCCGTGTACAATACGGCTAAGAAAGTTCCGTCTTTGTCAAACACTTCGTATGCCGTCACGTCCGGATGGTATACCGGAATGTCGGTATTCTCCTTGAAGGTGATACCGTACAGGCGGGAAGCCAGTCCGAAGACGCCTTGTTTGACGCGTGACAGTTCGAAATACGGGCGTAGCATTTCGGCATCCAGATTGTATTTTTCCAGTTGTAATTTATGGGCATAATAACCGAAATCCCAAGGTTGCAGGACGAAATCCTCTCCTTCTTTTTCACGGGCCTTTCTCTCCACTTCTTTCACTTCTTCCCGTGCCGTGGGCAGGTAAGCTTCCAACAAGTCGTTCAACAGTTGGTAGACATTCCGGCTGTTTTCCGCCATACGTTTTTTCAATACGAAGTCGGCGTAGGTGGGATAGCCCAACAGTTGTGCCCGTTCGCGTCGCAGGTTGACGATACGCTTGACGATTTCAAGGTTGTTGTATTCGTTGTCGTGCGTGCAGATGGTATTCCGTGCCATATACATTTTCCGGCGGAGTTCCCGATTGTCGGCGTAGGTCATGAACGGATTGTAGCTCGGGGCGTGCAGGGTGAAGACCCATCCCTCCAAATCCTTTTCCTTGGCAGCCAATGCGGCAGCTTCGACAGCAGATTCCGGAAGGCCGGCCAAATCCTTTTCGTCTGTCAGGTGGAGTTGGAAATTGTTGGTTTCTTTCAGATTATTCTGTGAGAATTGCAAAGTCAACTGGCTCAGTTCCTTGCTGAGTGCACGGAACTTTTCTTTGTCCTCGGCCGGAAGGTTAGCCCCGTTGCGTATGAAGCCGTCGTAACTCTTGTCTAAAAGCATTTGTTCTTCAGGCGTCAATTCACGGTGGTTTTCGTACACGGCCTTTATCCGGGCGAACAGTTTCTCGTTCAGCAGGATGTTGTTGGCATGTTCCGTCAATATCGGTGACATTTTCTGTGCCAACTCGTCCATCTCGTCGTTGGTTTCTGCACTCAGCAGGTTGAAGAACACATTGCTCACCCGGCTCAGCAGATTGTCGGGGACGCTGAATGATATGGTGTTGTCGAACGTGGGCGGTTCCGGATTTTGGATGATGGTGTCCGTCAGTTCGTCATCTTGCCGTATGCCTTCCATGAAAGCCGGTTCGTAATCTTCGAGGTGTATCCGGTCGAAAGGTGCCGTGTCGTGAGGCGTTCCGTAGGAAGAGCTGAAAAACGGATTTTTTCTTTCTTCGGTTTGGTTTTCTTGTATGATGTCCATGTCGATATTTGTATTTTTTAGAAGGCCTGAATCAATTTCTCCAAGGCCGGTATGATAATTTTCCTTCTTTTTAATAAGACTAAGTTTTCTTTTTGCAAACGGTTCAGGGCGCGTGACACGTTCATGCGTGGTTCATTGATTTGCAATCCGAGGTCTTCCATGCTGATTTCCAAAATCTTTTCTCCGGCGGGGTATACGCTGCGGGAGTGAATGAAATTGACGATACGTTTCTCCGTATTCCCTGAAAGGTTATGCCATAGCCATCTTCCCTGACGGTAGATATAGGTAGACAAGAGGTTGATCATGTTAAGCCGGAATACCTCGAAACGGCTGAACAACAAGGTTACCCCGTCTTTGGGAATGATCAGGGCGCGTATGTCTGTCTGTGCCGTATAAGTATGCGTGTAGCGTGGAGTAATGCCGTACAGAGCTTCCGGTTGTAGAGCTACCGGTGACTGTAGCCGTTCGTAGAATGCGAAACGGTTGTTGTCCGACCGGGTACGCATCCCGATGGTACCGCGGAAAGCCAGTATCAACTGTCGGCAGGGGTGGTCCTGTTCTGCCAGGTTCTCTCCTTCGGCATATTGGACGATCCGGTGAGGGACAGACGTGGAAAATTGTGTCAATTCACTTTTTCCGATGCCTTGAAACAAGGGGAGGGCGGTCAAAGTGTCCAATGTAAAGTTTTCCATATCTGTCTGTTTTATCGGTCCATCATCGTTTGGAGGGCCGGGGTTGTGTACACTTGGTTCTTCCCTTTCTCGTCCGCATAGATAAGGTAAGCTTGTATGTCGGGAGTGGACTGCAATATCTTTTTAGCCTGTTCCAATCCCAAAACCATGAATGCCGTAGCGTATGCGTCGGCGGTAGCGCAGTCTTTGGCCAGTACGGTGGACGACAGAATGGAATGCTGTACAGGATAACCTGTGTGCGGGTCTATGGTATGTGCATACTTTTTTCCATCTTTGTAGTAGAAGTTACGGTAATTTCCGGAAGTGGCAATACCGAGGTCCGTGACGTTCAATATGGTTTGGATTTCATTGTTGACATTCAAAGAGTCGTCTATGGGCTTATTGATGCCCACTTTCCATTTTTGTTCTTTTGGACTGAGACCTTTCACCACGATTTCCCCTCCGATTTCAATCATGTAGTTCCGGATGCCTTTACGGTCGAACAGGCGGGCTACCGCATCGCTGCCGTATCCTTTGGCAATGGCGCTGCAATCCAATATTACCCGAGGATCCTGTTTCACAATCTTTCCGTTTTCCAAAGCCACCTTTTCAAATCCGACGAACGAAAGAATGCTGTCGATTTGTGCAGGAGTAAGATCCTGCCCGTTTTTGAAGCCGAACCCCCAGGCATTGACCAACGGTGCGACGGTTATGTCGAATGCGCCGTAGGTATGTTCGCTGATGGTTTTGGCCAGTTGGAATACGTGGACGAACATGCTGTCCGGGGTAACTTCCTCATTCCGGTTGATTCGGCTAATGACCGATTCTTTATTGAAGGGAGAGAGAGAGACATCCACTTTTCGTAATTCGGCTTCGATTTCCTTTTGCAGACTCGAATCGCATTGGTAGGTTACGTGGTAAAACGTGCCGAAAATGGCTCCTTCTTCCCGTTGGAAAGGAATGTTGGAATGTGGGCTGCGTATGGCATATATCGTGCCGATAACCAGCAGGATGAGAAAAGGCAGTTGCCAGCGTAGTTTTTTTCTTTTATCGTTCATGAGCATAAACCTAAATGTTCTATAATGATTTTAATACCGATACCTATCAGGATAAGACCTCCGACGGGGGCTATGGAGCATGGGATCTTGCGTCCGATGAATATGCCTGTTCCCAATCCGGCTATGGTAAGGGCAGACGAGATGGCGGCAATGAGGACGGCCGGAATAGCGATGGTGTCCCAACTGCTGCCTATTTGCATAAAAAGCCATGGAAACCCCTACGGCCATGGCATCTATGCTTGTGGCTACGGCCAGTGTCAGGATGACTTTATAACTTAGCGGGTCGAATTTGGTTTCTTCTTTTTTCCCGAAGCCTTCCCGAATCATCTGGATGCCGATGGCAGAGAGCAATCCGAAAGCAATCCAATGGTCTATGGGAGCCAGAATACGGCTGAAGAGCGTGCTGACATACCATCCGGCCAAGACCATTGCTCCCTGAAAGAGGCCGAACGAAAGAATCATGGTCAGCATGGGGCGCAAGACGATGTGCTTGACGATTGCGCCCGAGGTGATGCTTACGGCAAAGCAATCCATGGCGAGTGCCAGTCCTAACAATATAGCCTCTGTGATGTACATGTTTGCATGTTTTTGCCTGGGTTTAAATGTCGAATATGATGTTGAAAGTACCGCCGATACATGAATTGCCGTATTTACCGAAACCGGGCACATACCACGGAGAACCTTGCGGAGCCTCGCTGTGGCTCATACGGATTTTATAGCGTACGTTCCATCCTAAGTGGAAAATTTTCCATATTCGTGTTTCTATGCCGAAGACGATTTCTCCCCAATGGGAATTGGCCGAAAGCCCGTTGAATACGAACGGGACTTCGTTTCCCCACACCGGATCGGCGAATCCCGGAGAACTTATATCGTATTTGAAAGACGTGAAAGCATAACGTATGCCTAAATACAACCGATTGCCCGTGTACCACTTTTTAGTAAAGTTGTAGTCCATACCGATGCGGAAATAAGGTGCCTTGGTTTTGTAGGTATTGCCAGTTTCCTCACCCTCACAGTTGCTTTCCCCATATCCCAATTCAAAAACCGGAAAATATTTCTCCTTGAAATTCAAGTGTGCGGCCACTTCCATTTGCGAGTAATCCGAATTGAGGGATTTCATAACAACGCCTACGAGGTCGCCCGACAGAGCCACACCTCCGAATACGGGAGCTTCTTTCTTCGTCAGGTCTTCTACGGTTTGCTGGGCCTTCTCGCTTTCGGTCTGTTGGGCGTACGAAGCGAAAGGAAGAAGCAAGCTAATTACCGCTACGGAAATATATTTTGAAATTTTCAGATACATTATAATTGATGTTCGGATTTACAATCGAAACGGAGTCTACAAGCAGTCGGGTCCAGCGAACGGCGGTCACATGGTGGAACATCGAAGCCGGACAAGTAGGGGATTCGTAATGCGGAATATTTTCTTTGTCAATCCAAATGGTGTCTCTCCGTGTACGGCTCGTCGTATCAGTAAAGTGAAAGATGAGCGTGTCGGTTGCTGCACTGTAACTTACCGGAAGTTCCACCTCACTTCCTCGTACCAGACGGTTAATCAAAATGGAATCCGTTCCGGCAGCCGTGATCGTCAGTGTGTCCAACACTTGGATTTTGCTTTCCCCTTCATCCGTGGCGGCATAGAATCCATACGTACTGTAAACGATATTGTTTATCGGACAGTCGGTAGATTCGCAGGCCGCGACAGCAATGAAAACACCGATGCAAACCAGTGTGCGGGTTATACCTTTTAGTTTCTTCATCTTCAAAAGATGTAATCTTTATATTTCTTTTTCAATCAAGTAGTTGTTACGTTCCGGCGAATTGCGGCTGATGAGTTCTCCCAAGAAGCCGGTCAGGAAGAGTTGCGTGCCCAGTATCATTGTGGTCAGGGCGATATAAAAGTATGGTGAGTCGGTAATCAGACGGTAGGAGTTTCCGCAATACATGTCGTACAGTTTGTTGACCCCGATGACGCCGGCTGCGATAAAACCCAGAATGAACATGATGGAACCTAAAAAGCCGAAGATGTGCATCGGTTTAACCCCGAATTTAGACAGGAACCAAAGGGAAATCAGATCCAGATAACCGTTGAAGAAGCGGTTCAGGCCGCCGAATTTGGTCTTGCCGTACTTGCGTGCCTGATGGTGTACCACCTTTTCCCCTATTTTATCGAAGCCGGCGTTCTTGGCCAGATAAGGAATATAACGGTGCATTTCCCCATAGACTTCAATGCTTTTCACGACTTCCTTGCGGTAAGCTTTCAATCCGCAGTTGAAATCGTGCAGGTTTTTGATACCACTGACCTTGCGTGCGGTGGCGTTGAACAGTTTGGTAGGGATCGTTTTGGACAACGGGTCATATCGTTTTTGCTTGTATCCCGACACCAAATCGAATCCGTCTGTCACAATCATACGGTAAAGTTCCGGTATCTCGTCGGGGGAGTCCTGAAGGTCGGCGTCCATGGTGATGACCACGTCGCCTTCCGCTTTCTTGAAGCCGCAATATAAGGCGGGGCTTTTTCCATAGTTACGGCGGAATTTGATGCCTTTCACGCAACTATGCTTTTCCTGCAAATCTTCAATCAGTTGCCAAGAACTGTCGGTGCTGCCGTCATTGACGAAAATGACTTCGTATGTGAAGCCGTGTGCATTCATTACGCGTTCAATCCATGAATATAATTCCGGAATGGATTCTTCTTCATTGAAGAGAGGAATTACGACTGAAATATCCATATTTATCGGTTTTGACTGTGAGTCGTACGGCTCTTTCCGCTCAATCCGATCCACGCGGTGGGGATGGCCAGCAGGAAGCCGAACATGAGATTATATACTAAGAATTCGAAAGTCAGTTGTATGGGAGAGATACTTTTAAGTAGGTCTATGACTTGGCGGCTGACTTCGGCCGCGTCCTCTTCCGGCATCATGCTTTGCATCATGGCTACAGCTTCGGGCTGTTGCATGATGGTGGAATAAGTTTGGAGGAGCAATCCGTTGTCGATGTAGCGGAAATAAACAAACTGGGCAACTGCCATGAGCAAGGAGGCATACATGAAAATCAGCGTCGCCATCCACCACGACTGGCCGAAACGAAGGGGAAACACTTCACCTCTGAATTTCCGTATCAGGAAACCGGCTGTTACCACGGACAACAATCCGATGATGAGACCCACGTTGCCTACGAGCGGACGGGTCAGCCCGATAATATAAAAAGCAAAACTGACAATCCACATCAGACCCACCACGGCACCGTATTGGGCGGCAAAAGCACGGAGTTGCTTGTAGCTTATTGCATTCATTATGATATATATTACATATTAGCGTGCAAAAATACGAAAAATTAGCGGAATACGGTGAACTAAACTTCTTTATTTTTGTAAAATCTAAGCGGTTGAAAATGAGTTTTATTTCAGGAGTGCATTAAAAAAGTATATACTAATGTTTGGAACGGAAAGAAAAAGTTCCTACCTTTGCAACCGCAAACGGGAAAGTCCTGTACGGCCAGCTCCCTTCGAATCCCCTAGGGCTTGATCGCAGCAAGGGTAGTTGGTTGTAGCGGCGCGATGCAGTAAGCTTTCCCACCCGCCTCTTTAGCTCAGTTGGCCAGAGCACGTGATTTGTAATCTCGGGGTCGTTGGTTCGAATCCGACAAGAGGCTCAAAAAGCACAAAGGCGAAACCGGAAAAGTTTCGCCTTTTTATTTTATCGGGCTTATGGCGTATGGAAAATATTATAATCCGTTGATTTTAGCACGTCTTGAATCCTATTTCGAGGCGGGTGAGTGGGACGGATTGGCTGTATATTTGGACAGCTTGTCCCATCGCGAGTTCCGTATGGCCGGTGAAATCATCAGCGTACAAATCATGCCTCGTGTGCCGGATACGGTGTTTTGGGAGGCGTTTCGTTTCCTGTTGGTGCACCATTCCAAAGCTTTTCTGGTGACTTTACTCAAGTCCGTTCCCCTTCGGAAGCAAAAATCCGGTTTTACATTGCGGCAAGACGGCTATGTGCCGGTAGCGAAGTTCCTGAACGATACCGGGACGGAATTGGACCGTGCCAAATTTATCCGGTTCATGGTGGAAATATTCGGGGAAGATACGGAGGAATTGTCTTATTTATTCGGAAGCCTTCATGTAGATATGCCGCGCGAACGTGTGCAATATTTGTTGCAGGGCCGAGGAATGGCCTGTTATTATTTATTGTTCCAGTGTATGCGTCAGTTGGAGCATGAACGCGATCTTTTGGTGCGTTGTTGCCAGTTCCTGATGAAAAAAGGAGATGCCTTGTCGTTCAATCTGGCCAGCGTGGCCAAGCTGTATTTCGACCTGACACCGGTGAAGGGTACCTTCTCCTTGCATCTCGCTCCTTATCAGTTGGGATGCCTCGATGCTTCGTTCGAGAGTTTCTGTAGGGTCATGAAGAGCATATCGTGAAAAAATAAAGACATCCGCCCAAGGGATGTCTTTTATTATGTAATTTATGAATGATAACCTCACAGATATTCCTTTGTGCTAAAAATAATTGTTAGAATGTGTAGCTCGTGCCGAGACTGACCTTGGCCACTACGTCATTGAACGGTGACAACACTTCACCGCCGATGAAACCGTTTTTCAAGTAATAATGGACTTCCGGTTCGAGTAGCAGGCTCCATTGGTCGTTGATACGGTATTGCGCCACGGCACCGAGCAACAATGCAGGTGCTCCGCCAGGGTTCGCGGCGGACAGGGGACGGGGGGAGGAACCCACTTCGAGTTCGCCGCTGTATATCCGGGCATTGTCCGACATGCACTTGCTGTACAAGGCACCGCCTTCCACGAAGAGGTTGAACTTCCGGTTTAAGTCATATTTCTGGTAGACGTTGGATAAATTAAGCATATAGGCCAGTTTGATGTTCAGCAGGTTGTAGCGGTATTGCCATAGTGCGGTGAATTGTTTTTCCACGCCCATGAAATCCACCACATAACTCCCATACTTGCTTTCGTTGAGGGTTTCATACTCTATGGCAGCCTTGAGCGAGACGTAAGGCCCGAGGTGGTAGCCTACGTAAAACTGTCCCGAGTAGTTCAGGGCGAAGTCGCCCACGGTGTTCACCGAACGCATGTGTTTTAACCCTCCTACTTGTACGCCGGAGAACAGGCGTGGCTCGAAGATATAAGGGGGCCACGAGGCGCGTTCTTTCCGGTTGGCTGCACAGACGCGCACGCCGAGCGATATGGAGGCCGAAGTTTCGGTGAAGGACGCTTCGCGAGCCACATTCACGTATGGTTCACGGAAATTGGCCACAACCACACGGGGCTCCACGAAAAAAGAAGTCTCTTTGTCCATGCTGTACAGGAAAGTGGCGGCACCCGTGAAACCGGCGTAGTTGCATTTCAGGCCGTTGTCCGTTCCCGGGATGTATTTGGTCAGCCAACCGTATTCGCCTCCCACGGCGATATTCATCTCAAACGGATGGCGTACTTGCCGCCAATAGGGGAAGAAGTTGAGAGGATTGACCAATCCTTCGAGCCGTCCGGCAAACATGCTGCCTTTGTAACGTGTCTCGTAGGAGGGGCGGGCTTCGGTGGCCGCTGTGGTGTTGTAGCTCCAATAATATTCGGAAGCCGTGGCCGAGAGGCGGAGTCCCACGATGGGGTCGAACCACCGGCCCACGGAAATCTTGTAGCCCGTACCGGTCGTTTTGAAGAAGCCCAAGTCATCGCTGTCATAAAAAGTCACACCCTGTGCCAGTTCGTAGAAAAATCCGCGTGTATAGACCACGTCGCTGTTATAAAAGTCATTGGTATTGTCCATATTGACTGTCAGACCGGCTTTCACGCCATATTGTATGTCATACTTTGACACGTTCGTATGGCCGGAATGGTCGGCTTGGTCGGTCAGTGCGGAAAAGAACGGTTCTATGAAGAATTTGGCATTGCGTCCGAGACCTATACCGACGTTTATGCCTGCCTGTCCTTTAAAAATGGAAGCGCGCTCTCCTTGGAAAACGGAACGTATATAGCCCACGCCGAGAGTAGGAGAGATGCGGAATATGCGTCGTTTGTCGTAGCCATAAAGGTAATCGGACAGATGGAATACATAGTCTATATCGGTTTCCCATTGTTTCACGGTGCCATCGCCGTCCTTCATGTCATAGTTCGTGTGCAATAGTGTGGCGCGTAAGCCGTGTAGCCGGTTGAAGTCATATCCGGCCACACCGCCGAAAGGTATTCCGTTTTTCATGGCCCGTCGGCCTTTCGGGGCGACTTGCGAGAAGCCTGTTGTGAATCCTACGTACAGATGGTCCAGGAAACGGTTGCGGAAAGTATCGCCTTTTTCCACATAACGGTCCGGGTACAGGTAGTCCAAGGGGTTGAAGTCCACGGTGTGGTCCAGTTTGGGTTTGGAGGAGGTGGATACCGCCGTGGAAACCGGAGTTTCCTCGACGAGCTGTACCGCTGTGGTGTCGGCTGCTTCCGGTGTGGAGGATGTCGCCGTGCTGTCCGGTGTTTCCACAACAGGCCGTACCGCTGTCACCATCATGTGCGCCTGTCCCGGTGACATGTGCCACAGGCACAGGCATGTGCATATTATTTTATATTTTCCGTACATCATCTTGTCTTGTATTCGTTATATTGTGTCGCCCTGGTTCTATAATGCCTTTTTCATATTCATTTCATTCCCCCATGGGTGTTGCGGCGGGTTGTTGTACCGGCACGGGTGTCGGCACGACTGGCGGACTGGCCGTGGCAGCACTGTCGGTCGGGCTTTCCGTTCCGGATGCCGGACCGGCAGATGGGGTGGTGGCGGGTGCGCCGGCATCTCCGGATGCTGCGGGCTGCACTGCTTGCTGAGGGGCTGCAGACTTCTCCAAATCAGCCAATATCTTGCGGCATCGTTCCGGGTCGGCTTTGAGTTTTTTCCAGTATTTTTTGAACGCTTTGCGGTAGTCCTTGTTGAATGTGCCGTCGTTGAGCATGTGTTTCAGGTTGCGCTCATCCTTCAGGCAGCATTGCACCATCGGTAACCCCCAGTCCATACGCTTATCACCGAGCCTGTTCACCGTGGGGTCATCGTCCGATGGTTCGAAGAACTCATCGAACATGAAATTGTCGTCCATGTATCCCGTCGTGGTACGTTTAGGTGCATCCAAGTTAAAGCGTAGTTGTGCCTTGAGGTAAAGCGCTCTTGGGTCGGCGGGGTCTACTTGTGTGGCATCGTCCAGCATGTAGAGCGCAGTGCCCCAGCATCCCGGGTCTTCCTGCGCCGCCAATACGACGATTTTGTTCCAATATGAGGAGTTTGATACGGTATCCATGACCTCCGGGTCGTTCCATTCGCAGTTCAGGCAGCGAAGGAACATTTTCAGTCTGCGATATTCCGGTTTGCCGTCAGGCAGGAGCATTTCCGCTACGCGATAGGCCGAGGCGAAGGCACCGGCGTTGGCCAGCATCTTGATGTGGGATGTGACGATGGCTTCGTCGTTGTACCACCCCTGCCAGCTTGCATTGCCGAAGTCGTCCATTTTTTGTTTGTGGTATTCCAGATTCAGTTGCACGTCGATGTAAGGTTTGAGCAGATTGGTGTCCGCCACGCCGCGTTGTATGGGGCGTAGAACGAAGCGGTTTTTCAATGGTGAGGGCACAAACGGCGGAAGTTCTTTGTTTATAGGGAGTTACGGATGAATGGCTGAAACGGCGTAATAATTCGAAGCGGTTTTTTATCTAACATCGGCTTTACATTTGCGTTACGTTTCGAGGGCGTTTTATGGCTCTTTCGGGCTGTTTTTGTAACATGAAATACCTGAAGCTGATGAAACGGCTGCTTTGAGAGCGTTTGTTTGGCCTATGCCGCTTTTTGTGGCGGTTGGCGGTAGAGTGGCAGGGTGGGGGAGTGGTGGCGGCTGTATGGCCGTTTTTTGTGACCTTTCTTTATTTTGTATCATATATTTTCTTCTAAATAATTATTATTTGGTATATTTGCAGACGTAAAACATACGATATGGCAAAGGTTATTCATGTGCATTTACTGCATAATATTGACGGAATGAAACGGAAAGACTGGTATTTTAGTTCCATTTCGGCCGTTTATACGGTTCTGACAGCGGAACAAGTTGGGGCAACGAAAAACTACCTGTTGCACGCCGGACTGGCCGGGAACGGCACAGTATGCACTAAAAAGGCCATTATCAAGCAGTCTCAGCTTATTTCAGGTGGTAGACGGGATGATGGTTAATATGATAAAATAACGCCGTTAGAAAGGTTTTCGGGCGTTATTTCCATGAATGCTGACGAGGGGGGCGAAATGCCCCCTTTTTTGTGTCTTTTTTGATTAGGGGTTACATTTGGGATTACAGTTAGGGGTTACAACTTTATTAAGTTAGGGGTTACATTAGGGGTTACAAAACCGCTTTTTTGAGTGTACGCCCGAAATAGGAAATCCGACAAAAGATGCAAGCAAGTGCCGTTTTTCCACGTTTTCGGCGAGGAAAAACGACGCTTTTATTATGGTTACTCCTTATTATATAAATACGAATGCGCCTGATAGACAGTGCTTTCCGTAAGTTTTCAGGTGTAAATGGCTTAGAATGGGGGGTGCGTGCGCCTTTGTGCGTCTTATGTGTGCTATTCGAGGCGGACGAGGCCGCGGACGAGTGCCACGCCGTGGAACTGGTCTTTAGACAGTTCAAAAGGCTCGTATTCAGGATTGTCGGACACAATGAGGACATGCTGCTCGTCGGAGCCACGCCGTATGCGCTTGATGAGCGGCCCTTGTGAGGTGTCGAGGACGTAGGTTTTGTTCCACTGAAAGAATAAGTCATTGAGTGGAACACGCTGGCAAGCGACGAGGTCGCCGGAATAATAAGTGGGCTGCATCGAGTCGCCCTTGACAGGCATGAGGAAGTCAGCCCCCTTGAATGCCGGTATGACGTAACGTTCGCATTCATATTCCATAACCCCGTCATCGTTGCCGGTGAATGCCCCGGCCATTGCGCTGAGGGGAATGAGCGGTATGCCTTCATGGCTACCTTCGGCAACATGATGTGCTGATTCTTTTGGTCTGTCATCAACAGGAGTGCTGGTAGAACTGGGAGATTTGAGCATATTACCATTGCCAGACAAAAGCCAATCAGCAGAGTATTGGGGATAATTTTCAACTATTATCTGTAACCATTTTGATTGTATGTCCGTACCATTATTTATTGCGCGCGATAATACGCCTTTGCTTGCTCCTATTATGCGTTCAAGCGCTCCGATAGTTATCCCCTCGTTAGAGGCTATCTCCTGTATTCGCGATAAAATTGTACCCATAAGTTGAAAATAATCCCATTAAAATTTTGTTAGTTGAAAATTATCTACTATCTTTGCCACGTGGTTAATAAATAACCAGCGGCCAAAGATAATGAAAAAGGCCGAGATTAACGAATTTTCAAGATTAAAGAATATGAACGACGAGATTAAGGAGTGGAAGACGCAGAGCTACAGGACGCGAGTTGCCGCATACCTCATACTTGACAACGTAAGTTTCTCTTTCAACGAGAAAGACGGGATTGTGTTTACCGCCCCGGAGTTTTACGTGGAGAAGATGAAGCGCAGCCTCGTGACGTCTTTCGGCTGCAAGAAGTGGCCGGTGATAACGGAGTATTAACTAATGAAATAAGTGAGACAATGGAAAACGAGAATGCAGTAAAGGAAAGCTTGGACATGATTGCCTGCCAGGTTAGAGCGCGGATAAGCCACTGCGTAGAAGAAGCCGACGAGTATGCCAGGGACATGAACGAGGACTATGAGCACTTCTTCTGTTGGCACTCGGAAGATATGTACAAGGTGCAGCTCCGGCTGAAGATATACCGCGAGCTTCAAAAGGTGGTAAACGGTGGCAGCCTGTGCGAAACGCTCGGATGGCTGAACCACACGGTGGGCATTTTACGGACGACCTTATATTTGGCCCGATACAACGCCACAACACAAATGCCTCATTCAACACCGCCCACCTGTTGGAACTGGAGGTAAAGCAGGATACAATAAAGGAATTCCGAGCCATGCTGTACCGCATAAAAGACGGAGGTACTGAAAAATGAACACGACGATGTGCAGGAACGATGTTTGGGCGGTGATGCTGACCGCCACGGACGGCAGGGTGTGCCGCTGGGAGTTCCGGAAGTGTACGCTGGCGCACGTGAAAGACCTCATAAAGGGGTATGTGGAAAGTTGCCCGTATGATTGCGACTGGACAATCAGGGGAGGCGGAATGAAGATACAAGGCAAGTCACGGCAGGACGATTATGGACATGCCTGTGTATGGCATACAAAAGACAAATGCGGTAAGAAGGTTGCCGGATAACAGGCGGCCCGGAAAGACGGGCAAGGGGCGGCAGGCGCGGCCGGAAAGTTGGAAAATTGAAAGCGAAAAGCGTAGGACAGCCGCCGGGGTTCGACTCCCCGCGCCCCACGAAGCAATAAAGAGTTACGAATTAAAAATTAAGAGTTATGGCAAAGAGACAGGACAACGAAAAGTTGAGGGAACAGTGGCGTCACAAGCTGATGACGCTCGTGGGCTGCGTGACGCACGCGCAGGTGGTTGCCGACCAGGCGATAGGTCTGGCCAACAGGTTCATGAAATACGACGAGATGGACGACAGCGACGCCGTGCGCACGGTGGAGAACCTTTCGTGCATGTGCGAGGAGGCGTTGCAGGTGATATGCGCTGAGCTGGCAAAAGGCACACGGCTCGGCAATGGTGAAACCAAATAAACTGATACGGATATGAGCAAGCAGATTTTGACAGACAAGGAGACAAAGCATTTCCTGATGAAGGCGTTTGGATGCACGCAGCAGGCCGTATGGCGTGCGCTGACCTTCAAGCGCGACAGCGAGCAGGCTCGGAGGATAAGGACGCTGGCGCTTAAGCGCGGCGGCAAGCTGGTTGACGGCTACATGCCGGAGTGCGAGACCATACATAATGAGGTTGACAGGACGGTGGAGCAGACGTTCGGGCCGAGGGTGAAGATGGTGTACGACCGCGTGACGGGCGAGACCAGGGTGTATGTTGACGGCGAATGCAGGGAAAGCCACGCCGGGCTGGACGTGCCGGAGTTCATGCAGCTCCAGGGCGAGGTGCAGCTGATGGCGGCGGCGTTGTAATGTAATGGGCGATGGAGTATTATGGAAAGATTCTGTGCATATCCCACCACGACCTGACGTATGACGACCGTCCCGTGATAAGGGACGGCATGGCCGACTACAGCAGGAGCAGGGCGTTGAAGGGCACGCACCCGTCGATGCTTTCCGAAGAAGAACTCGCTCCCATAATGTCGGATGCCAACTACAAGCAACTGGCGGCAAGGGGGAAAATCAACGTTGTACGCAACGGTCGCGGAGTGGGCGGTTACGCCTTGGTGGAGATAGCGACGATGCCCCTGCGTTTTCAAGAGAAGATAAAATTAAAATACGGAGACATGAAAGAGGACATACTGAAAAACTGGTTCGGCAGCCACTTCCGCATCGACGCGAAGGCACGGGAGTTCTACACCGCCTTCCGTTTCGAGAACGGCGACGCGCTGCCACCGGAGCACATACAGGAGTACACGGTGAACGCATCGGTGATAGAAGCCGTGCTGGCCGTGATGGAGGACACCGTCCTGATGCGAAAGGCGATGAAGGGCGGCCCGGTGAACTGGGGCGAAATGGCCGGTGCCATCAGTTACTACCAGGCAGAGTTCGGGCACACGCTTCCGGTGAGTGCCAACCGCTTCAAGCGCAAGGTAAGCGACTTCAGGACGAAAGGTTACGAAAGCCTGATCAGCGGAAAGTTCATGAACCAGAACCGGCGGAAGGTGACCTACGGCATCGAGCGGCTGCTGCTTTCCATAGACGCGCAACCGGAACAGCCCTTCAACACCACGGTATGGGAACAATACAACCAGTTTTTGGAGGGCGACAAGGAGCTGTTCGACTATGAAACTGGCGAACTGCTCAACCCGGCAGACTTCACGGACAAGGACGGCAATCCTATAGTGCTGAGCCCTGCCACGGTGGCCAACTACCTGAACAACCCGAAAAACAAGGCCCTGCGTGCCAAGCTGCACATGAGCCAGTGGGACTTCAACAACGCCTACCGTCCGTACCACCTGCGCCACGTGGGAGAATGGTCGCTCAGCAAGATTTCACTCGACGACCGCGACTTGCCGCGCCCGATGAAGGACGGCAACAGGGTGAAAGCCTACTATGCCTACGACGTGGTGAGCGGTGCCGTGGTGGGTTACGCCTACAACCGGCTGAAGACCGCCGAGCTGTTCCTTGACTGCATGAGGAACATGTTCCAGACCCTTGACCGGAACGGCATGTACATCCCTGCCGAGCTGGAGGTGGAGCACCACCTGGTAAGCGACTTCGCCGACGGTCTGATGCAGGCCGGCACGGTGTTTCCCCTGATACGCTGGTGCAACCCCGGCAACTCACGCGAGAAACGCGCCGAGCATTTCAACAGAGCGAAGAAGTACGGCGTGGAGAAACGCACCCAGGCGGGCATAGGACGATGGTACGCAAGGCTGGAGGCCAACCGCCCGAAGGAGGAGAAAGTGTACGACGAGAAGAACAACACCTACAAGGTGAAGAGCTATACCTACGACGAGCTTGTGGCCGACGACATACGCGCCATCGGCGAGTATAACAGCCAACTGCACCCGAACCAGAAGAAATACCCCGGCATGACGAGATGGGACGTGCTCTGCGCCCGTCAGAACCCGAACCTCGCGCCTTGGGACAAAGCCGTGCTTTACCGCTACATCGGCTTCCGTACCGACACCACCATCCGCAACAACAGCTACTTCTCGGTGCAGTACAAGAACTTCATCCTGCCCGACCCTGAAATCATCGCAAAGCTGGAGCCGAGGAACTACAAGGTGGAAGCCTATTACCTGCCCGACATGGACGGCAACATCGACGAGGTGTACATCTACCAGCACGGACGTTATATCGCCACCTGCAAGCCTGTGACGCGTTACAATGAGGCCACGGCCGAACAAACCGAAGCCGACAGGGCCGCCTACACCGAACAGGCGAAATATGTGGCCAAGTTCGACAAGATGATGAAGGACGGCAAGATAAGGAAGGTCGGCATAATGAAGAAAGCGGAGGCAAAGGAGATAGCGGACATCAAGGCGGAGGCGGTGGAAATAAGCCCGCGCACGGACGATGACGACTATTCAGCATACCTGGACGTGGCACATTATGAGGCCGACGCCGTGGCGAAAATCTAAAGGCATTAAAACAACATTAAAACAGCATAATCATGGAAATAACGAACGAAGTTAAACAGCGGATTGCGGGGGCGATAGCCTCCGACCGCGAGAACTACCCCAGCGACAACCGCCACGCGACGGCACTGGGCATAGCGGCAAGCGTGTACAACGCCATCAAGAAAGGGAACTACGAAAAACAGGTGAGCGACGCCAACTGGGTGGGCATAGCCCGGAGACTTGGCGTGCAGTTGCGCATGGAAATGCCGTGGACGGCCGCCAAGACCCCGACCTACGTGTTCATCAGCAAGCAGCTGGAAGCGTGCCAGGACAGCGGCCTGAGCGCCATCCTGTGCGATATGCCGAATATCGGCAAGACCTTCACGGCAAAGGCTTACGTGAAACAGCACAAGAACGCCGTGTACGTGGACTGCTCGCAGGTGAAGACCAAGCTGAAGCTGATACGTTATATCGCCAAGGAATTCGGCGTTGGCAGCTACGGACGCTACTCCGACGTGTACGAAGACCTCGTGGCCTACCTGCGCACGATAGACACTCCGCTTGTAGTGCTGGACGAGGCGGGAGATTTGCAATATGAAGCCTTCCTCGAGCTGAAGGCCCTGTGGAACGCCACGGAACGCTGCTGCGCATGGTACATGATGGGCGCGGACGGCCTTAAGGAGAAAATCAACCGCGCCATCGAGGGCAAGAAGGTGGGTTATACCGAGATGTTGAGCCGTTACGGCGACACGTACAGCAAGGTGACGCCCGACGACGCGAAAGAGCGCGAGAAGTTCCTGAAGGCTCAGGCCGCCATCGTGGCCAAGGTGAACGCGCCGGAAGGCTCGGACATCGCCCGGATAGTGAACGCCACGGGCGGAGGCCTGCGCAGGGTATATACGGAAATAGAAAAAATGAGGAGGGCACAAGCATGATGACAAAGATTGAGATGGACGCGATGAATGCCGTCATCGGCATACACCGTGAACTGAAAAGGATGAACGAGCCGGACTGGGAGCGGCGGCGGTACGAGATTGCCAAGGAGGTGTTCTCAAGAAGCTGGGCGGACAGCGTGTTGACCGACGAGTACATGGCGGAAAAGGCCGTGGCCGCTGCGGACGCCCTTGTCGCCGAGCTTAAGAAAGGGGCAAAACCATGAGACTGAAACGAGCATACAGCCCAAAGGAAGTGCTAAACATGAAAATACCGCGCTACGAGTTCACCGGGCCGTGGCTCGCCTCCATCGGGCGGCCGGCGAGGAGCGGCGTGTGGATAGTGTGGGGCGCGAGCGGCAACGGCAAAAGTTCGTTCGTGATGCAGCTGGCCAAGTATCTCTGCTCGTTCGGCAAGGTGATATACGACAGCCTTGAGGAAAGCACCGGGCTATCATTCCAGCTCTCCCTGAAACGCCACAAGATGGACGAGGTGAAGAAACGCCTTATTATCCTCGACCGCGAACCGATGGGGCAGCTGGAGGAGCGGCTGAAGCGCAGGGGCAGTCCCGGCGTGGTGATAATAGACAGCTTCCAGTACAGCGGCTTGAGCTACCCGGAATACAAGGAGTTCAAGGAACGCCACCCAAAAAAGTTGTTCATCTTCATCAGCCACGCCGAGGGAATGCACCCGGCTGGCAGGACAGCCAAGAAAGTGGAATACGACGCAGACGTGAAAATCATGGTGAGCTGTTTCAAGGCATGGTGCAAGAGCCGTTTCATGGAACGTCCTGGCGAGCCATACGTGATATGGGAAGAGGGGGCGTCCAAGGCATTGACGGACGACAAGATACGGGAAGATGGAATGGGAGAATAAACTGTACCAGCTGCTGCTGGCAAAGGACGAAGCTGCGGCCGTGGTTGAGGACTGGGCGGAACGCGGCGTAGAGAGCGACCTACGGTTGCGCAAGGCGAAGACCAAGGGGCACATAGTGATAGAGACGCGCGACGTGATATTCGCCAGCCGCATACGGCAGTGGCATCCGTCGTGCAAGGTAAACATAAAGGACTTGAAATGATGGAAAAGAACAACAAAGAGACGGCTTGCTGCATTTGCGGCATGAAGTTCACCGGGTACGGGTACAATCCTTACCCGGTGAAGGAAGAGGGGCGCTGTTGCCGCCTGTGCAACTACGCGGTGGTGGTGCCCGAACGTTACAGAAGGTATTTGGAGAACCGAAAACAAGGAGGACATGAATAAGAGAGTGTATATCAGCGGTGCCATAGCGCACCATGACATCAGCGAGCGCAAGACGGCGTTCGCCGACGCAGAGAAGCTGCTGCGCCGGATGGGCTTCGAGCCTGTCAACCCGTTCAAGAACGGCTTGCCGGAAGAGGCGCACTGGCGTGAGCACATGAGGGCGGACATCGCCCTGCTGCTCGGCTGCGGCTACATCTACATGCTGAAGGGCTGGGAGCTGAGCAAAGGCGCGAAGCTGGAGCTTGACGTGGCCAGTTCCTGCGGCATAAAGGTATTGTTTGAAATCACATTGTTAAGTTGAGGAGGCAAAAATGAAAGAGATGTATGAAAGACTGTCGGCGTGGCTGCGCGAAACGCGCAGGCAACGCGCAGAGAAAAAGAAGGCGGCGGCCGAATGCCGCATGGTGATGGACGCGAGGCGCGCGGTGCAGGTGCGCGAGTTCGGCGGCGAGGTGTTCGTCTGCATGGACGGCGTTCCGATGCTGCCGGTTGACGGCCTGAAATGGGACTTGCCCACCGTGCTCGACGTGTCGAGGGAGGCATACATAAAGTACAGGAAGGAGGAGGGCGGCGATGGGCGTTGACAATTACGCCCGGTTCTACGCACTGCTTGGCAAGCTGGCAGGCGCAGACAAGGAGACGCTGGTGCTGCAGTTCACTAACGGCCGGACATCGCACCTGCACCTTATGACGGCGGCGGAATACGGCAGCATGTGCACGGAGATGGAGCGTGTGGCCGGTTATGACGATAGGCGCGAGGCATGGCGGCGCGAAATGCGCCGGAAGCGCAGCGCGGTGCTTCACCAGATGCAGCTGCTTGGCGTCGACACGGCCGACTGGGGCAAGGTTGACAAATTCTGTCAAGACAAGCGCATAGCCGGCATGGCGTTCAGGGAGATTGACGGAGACGGGCTGGACGCGCTGCTGACGAAGCTCCATGCCATAAGGAGAAAGAAAGACAACAAAAACGAGACAAAATGAACATCAATGACCAAAACAAGTTGAAGAAGGCCGGATTTTCCATTGTCCGCAAGGACGACTACCCTGTGCCGAGGATAAAAATCAGCGTAGGGGACAATGGAGCTTGGATGACCCTTGGAAAGTACAGTACGAAGGCCGAGCGTGACAAGGCGTTTGCCGACCTTTTGGAGAGTGACAAATTCATCAGTGATTAATCTAAAAAACGAGAAACAATATGGAAAAGGACATTTTGAATGTGGACATAAAGTCCATGAGCAAGGAACAGAGGGCGGAACTGCTGGCCCGGTTGCAGCAGGAGGAGAAGGACGACCGCATAGCCCGGCGCGAGGCATACGAAGCCCTGCGCGGCGAGTTCCTTCACGAGGTGAAGGCCAAGGTGGAAGCCTTGGTGGACGACGTGCGCGGCTTCAAGAAATGGCTCGAGGAAGAAGTGGACGGCTTCACCGGCGTGATGAAGGAGTACGGGCAGGTGAAAAACGGCGAGCAGATGACCTACACCGTTGTAGACGGCGACTTCAAGCTGGAGGTGAAGGGCAACAAGGTGAAGGGCTTTGACGAGCGCGCCGACATGGCGGCCGAGCGTTTAATCGACTACCTTAAACGCTACATGCAGCGCAGCGACAAGGGCGCGGACGACCCGATGTACCAGATGGCGATGACGCTGCTGGAGCGTAACAAGATGGGCGACCTGGACTACAAGAGCATATCGAAGCTGTACGAGTTGGAGGACAAGTTCGACGGTGAGTACGCCGACATCATGCGCCTGTTCAAGGAGGCCAACGTAGTGCAGCGCAACGCGCGGAACTACTACTTCTGGAAACGTAACCCTGAAAACGGCGTATGGACACGGATTGAGCCGAGTTTCTGCCGGCTGTGAGGCGTAAAAACCTGTAAACAAGCACCAAAAAGCCCCCGAAACGATTGTATTTCGGGGGCTTTTTGCTATCTTTGCAAATACAATGAGCAGGGGAAGGGACAAACATCTGATAGACGAGCGCGACCGCAAGCTGTTTGAGCGCTATTATTACTGGACTGAGGTGAAACGGCTTCGGTTCGACGATACCATCCGCAAGCTGTCGTCGGAGGAGTTTTTCATCAGCGAGGGGCGTGTGATGCAGATAATACGCCGGATGATACGTGACGGTGCCACTGTCGGCGGCGCATCCATACCTGCGGCCGGGTTCAGCGGTTTCCGCACTTCACGGAAAGCAAGACTTTCGGACGCTGAACGGCCTCTTTTTCCATAGCGACATTTTCCGATACGGTAGTGGTGTATGTCGTTTCGTACACCTTGATGCCGTGGTTCCACGTGAAGAACTTTGATTTTGTGCGCATGAGCGCGCCGTCCCCGTCCGGCCTGAATCCTTGCAGTAGTGCGTGCAGCCTGTGGCGCAGCTCGTTCCGTTCGCTGACGGCGGCGACAGTGCCGGACGAGGCGTGCGTGTCATCATAGCAGTCGATGACAAGGCGGACGCGGACAGTGCACGCGCCTTTCTGCCCACCGTCTGTAATGTCCCCCCATTCAGTTTCTGGCGTTTCTATGAGGACGGCAGGGAACGTCAGCGGGTACATATCTACATTTTCGTTGTCGAGAGCTTCCAGTTGGCCGTAATCCTCATCCACGACGGACAGGACGGCAATGTTCTTGGAAATGTGTTCTATGAGCTTACAGACTATGTATTCCATTCTTTATGCGGTTTATGGATTCATTGATGATTTCGTTTACTTTCTGCATGAGTTCGCGGCTTTCTCCCATGAACTGGCGTCTCGGGATGTGCGCTGTGACGTTCAACTTCGACTTTTTCGTAAGTGCGAGCGCACGCCATTTGGCCGCTTCCGGCGGCAGTTCCTTGGGCAGTCCGCCCTTGCCCCTGACACCGGCGACGGAGTAGACCTTGGCCCACGCGAAGCGCCGCATCTTGGGTGTCACTGACGGGTGCGTGTTGAGTGTGCCGCCCTCGTTGTGTATGGCCGCGTATGGTACTGGGTCGGTGACGGTGACCTCACCGGGTGCGGTCTGCTCGTACTGGACAGAGCGCATGAGGTGGTCGCGCCGTGAGGTAAGCGGCGTGTATTTTGCGTCAGGCCCTCCGCCCTGTTGCCTCAAGGTTTTTTTCCACGGGTGCAGTCCGTTGTCTCTCCATCCGGCATCGCGGAAGTTCTGCCGGAAATGGTTTACGGCCGTTATGCCGACCTTCCGCGGCAGCCGGTCGCGCACCTCCTTTTCAATGTCAGCCTTTATGCGCTCGATGCGCATTTGAATTTCCTTTGCGTCCATGACCGTATTTTTTTGTCGTTTCTTTTGCCGTTCAGGAGAAAATCGTTATATTTGCAGTGTCTCTTTGGAGCAGCACCTGCAAGGGTAGGCCGCTCCAAGCAGAGACACCGCATTATCCCCAATTCGACCTTTGCAGGCTGTCTCGGCTGTGTCGTTTTGGGGACTTTTCATTTTTCAGCCAATGAGTAGAACTGCTCATATCCTTTTTTGCACCGTTCAAGTTTGACCTCGAAATCCTTTCCTTTATATGTGAAGCTGTATTTGACATATTCGACGACACCGCGCTCTTTTTTCCGTCTGATGTTTGCCCTATGTTCGGGATTGTCCATGTCCTTGCCTTCCCCCAATGGGCTGACGGCCTCGAATGCCATTCTGTCCGGATTATTCCAAATATAAACGGCAGCGTCAACGTCGTAGTCGTGATGGCAGTGTTTCAGCAGCCTGTTGCGTACTTTGTAAGTCCTGTTCAACACCCCGGTTTCCAGTGCGTCGCACATTGTCATGTCATTTTTGGGCATCAAGTCTTTTTGCTTCACTTCGTCCTTTTTTGCAAAAGCGGCCTTGGCAATGTCATCCTTGCCTTTCGCCCTGTCGATGCAGCCGTCGATGTACGGGCAGTTGTAGCAGTCCTTTTGGCGGTTGGTGAAGCCGCCGAGGAGCCGGTTCTTGATGTTGGCCTTACGGTAAAAGTCGCACTTGGCGCACGAGTCCGGGAAATACGGGTGCGTGTCGTTGAAGGTGTGGCCGTCGCGCCCGGTGTTGTTCTCCAGTCCACGCTGCGGCCTTTCTCCGTCAAATTCGCCTTTGAGTTCCGGCGTTGCCGGATCGTCGGTCTGCTCGAGGGAGCACTTGCAGTTCCAGCGGTCGCCTGGGTGGTGCCTGTTCCAGAAAGGGTCGTCCACTGGCAGCGTGAGGCGGCGTTCCCAGAAGGCACGGTGGGAGCTTTCCGGCGTTGGTGACGTGGTGGGCATCCATCGCAGGTTCGGCATTACGTCCTTGTCCCGTTCGAACCTTCGCCAGTCGGCGGCGTTATGGGCGCGTATGAGTGCCGTGTCGTACTCCGTGCGGAGCCATGCCCCTACATGGTGTGACGTGATGGGTTCCACTTCCTCCGCCCATTTATTGAACGGCTTGAGCTTCCCGTCCGCGCCAAAGAGTTTGGAGGCCATGAGCCGTCCCATATTGTGAACCTTGAACGCGGCGAAGACCTCGTTTGAATGCCGCAGGGCTGCGTAAAAGTCAGCCTCGTGGGTCGGAGGTGTTCCTGCATCAGCCAGCCCCTCCACCGTGGCGGAGTTGACGATGCGCAGCACCTCACGCCACATTGCCGGCTCGATGTCGTCGGACGTGTCGAATCCCCGGTACACCTTGCGCAGGAATGCCGCTAGCACGTCGGCGGAGAAAGAAAAGGCCGGCGTGGCGTCATGTATGCCCCGGCAGCAGGAGCAGTGCCCCTCGCCGTAATAGAGGTCGTCAATCAGAAGTCGGAACCCGCCCCTTTGCCCGGGGCGATGCCGAAAAAACCGTTCAAACGCTGTTTGAATGTTTTTTGATTGGAATTCCGGGAAGGCTGGGGGTTTTGGGGATTTTGGGAGACTAAAGCCTGGCGTGCGGCTTCCTTTTCAGCCTGTTTCTCCGCCTTCATCTGTTCATAGTTGTCCGGCTTCTTGACGCAGAACGTCTCGTAGAGGTAGTCGTCGTCGATGGGCAGCCCCATGGACGAGAGCTTCTGTACGATGTCGATTTGCTGCGAGGGGTTGATTTTGTCCTTCTTTGCATAGACGAACTCCCCTCCCTCCACGTTGAAGCCGAGCGATGCGAACACCGGACGCATGTCATAGTTCAGGATGTCGAGTATGAAGTCGCGGTCGTCGGCGTTCATCTCGTCCTCTTCCTCCTTGTGCACTTCTCCCAGGGCCTGCGTGCCAGTCTCCTTGGCGTCAGTGGTGAGCGTGTTGCCGAGCACCCTTATGGACATCTTGCTGTCCCAGTATTCGGCGAACGTCTTGTACAGCTCGCTCGAGCCGGTCTTGTTCCCGGCCTCGACAAGGTTCAGCTCCGACTCCTTCGGGTGTATGTACACCGCGTTGGCTCCTTGCCTCCTTGCGTCGGCGAGCAGCCTGATGCGCGCCTCCTCGTCACCGGCGTCGTAGGTGTATTCCCGAATGGGCATCCCGAATATGTTGCAGAACCTCGCCCAGTCCGACATGTCTCCTCGTTTGTAGAGCACTGCCGGCAGCAGCTCGGCATATATGCCCAGGTCGCGTTCCTTCCCGACGAACAGCATGTCTGGGAACTCCTCGACGGGGATGCCGTCAATGGCCCCTTGGTACTTGAGCACCTTGCGGTGCACGGGGTCGTAATGCTTGCGGTTGATGAGGTCGTAGCGTATGTTGCCGTCTTCGTCGAGGTAGAACTGCACGAGCGTGAATCCCCAGAACTCCGACATGACAAGGTCCTTGCGGAGCTGCTTGAACCAAGGCGAGCGGAGCTGCGCGTTGATGGTGTCGTCCGGCTCCCCGTTCCTCTGGAACTCGATGGGTATCTTCGTCACGCCGCGCATACGCTTTGCGATGACCCCGGAGAGGTGGAGGTCGAGCATGGCGCTCTCGTACATGTCGTAGAGGCGCACGCGGTTTGAGTAGTCGATGCCCTTGGCCGCCTTGACAGAGTTCATGTACGCGTTCATGTCGAAGTAGAAGATTTCCGGCATCTGCAGCACTATGTCCGGCGGCCTCTGCCCCTTGGGCACGAGCAGCCCTCCCTGCAAGATACGTTTCCCGGGCTTTCCCCGGCTCTTTTTCCTTTGTGCCATATTATTCCTGTATTCCATAATCATAACATTGTAGGTCTTACGTCGTCAGCCACGATTTGCCACCTGCTTTTGTCGGCCAGCTCGTCCTCCGGCAGCAGTGGCGCGCCGTCGATGGTGATGTCCCCGGCCATGATTCCCTCGAGCCATTTGACGGCACGGTCATAGCGGTCCTGCCTGATTTTCGACATCTTGTAAGGGTTGTGCTGGCAGTAGATGTGGTAAATTGCGATGTCAATCGCGAACATGAGGATGAGCGGATGCCTGTCCTCCCCACGCGCCGAGAAGATGTCGTCGCAGTCGTAGGTCTTGTTCATGTACGAGCGCATTTCCGACACGGCCCGGTCCTCGCAGATTTCCACTATCTGCGGGTCGTAGTCGTCGGAGCCGGAGCGCAGCAGCGAGTCGAGTATTTCCCTGTGTATGCTGGCGTCATAGTCGCCGATGTCGATGAAGTTGTCCATGTCTTTAATCCATAATTTTTGATTCACGTTTCATAATTCACATCCGCCAGGGGTTCTGCTCGTTGAGCTCCCTGTACGAGATGGTCTCGACGGGTTCCAGCTCGGCCGTCTTACTGTCGATGAGCGTCAGCCCTCCCTCCACGGCGTCGGGGCCGTCGGCAGGGTAGGGTAGCGTCAGCTCGAAGAGCTTGAACTGGTTTATGAGTTCCTGCATCATGGGGTTGTCCTTCTCCTCCTCGTTGAACACCCAGGCGCAGTTGCGGTCGACGGGTTCGAGGTTGGCTTCTATGCGCGTGGCCTTGTCGGTCTTCTTGCGCCCGTCGCCCTTGATGTACAGCTGCCGGTGGCGTCGCTTGCACTCTTCGCGCAGCAACGGCTTGAAGACCTGCTCGAAGAACGGGTCCTGTAGCTTGTTGTTCTCCATGTACCAGTACACGTTGGCCTTTCCGGCCACGAAGTCCCCCATGTCGAAGTACCATCCTATGAATGTGGCGTTGGTTTCACGGGCGAGGAAAGCCTTGATGACGTAGTACACTCCCTTCAGCTTCCCGACGAGCACGAGCGCCTTTGTGGACGAGCCTTTCCTGCGGCTGTCGGAATAGGCCGGGTCTCCGTATCCTATGAGGAAGCGGAACTTGGAGAGCGGCGGCACCTTGCCGAAAGGCAGGTTCTTGAAAATCTTGCCTTCCGCCACCGGGTTGTTGAAATACTCTCCCTGCTGCGCCTTGACGGATATTTTGGATAGTATGCGGTCAATCTGCTCCTCCGTGTTCTTCTGCGGCCATGACGACTTACCGTCCTTGCCGCGTATGTTGACGACATCCCATGAGTTCGCCAGCCGCCCGGCGCGGACGATGCAGCAGTCCTTGGCGATGATGTTTCCGCACCAGAGCACGAGCGTAGGCTCGGAGATGGAACGGGTGGGGTAGAGGGCCTGTTCCGCCCAGTCCCACTTCTTGTCGAGCGTTACCGGGTTGCGGCAGTCCTCGTCGGTGTCGTAGTCGTCGAAGTACAGCACGTCCGGGCGTATGGCCTCGTTGCGCATTCCACGCGGTGCGGAGCCGGCGCCGAGCGCGATGAACTTCGCTCCGCAGCGGCACGAGAACTCCGAGTCGGTCCACTGCCCCGGGACGGGCTGCCGTCCGTAGAACTGGCGTATGCGCGGGTTGGACTCGAAGTTGACCCTGAATGGCGCGAGCAGCCTCTTGGCCGAGTCGATGGTGGCCGAGGCCAGCGCGACGAACCGCTTTTGTTCGGTAAGCGCAAGATACATGATGCAGAACATCGCCACGGTTGACTTTGCCAGCTCGCGGCTCCACGAAAGCACCTCGTACCATTCCGGGTTGGCTACGATGCGGCGTATGGCGCGCGTGTTGGAACGGCGCGAAGTCGTACTTGGCGTATGCCGGGAAAAGAACTTTATCCACTGCACCGGGTCAGCTTCGAGCTTGGCGCGCATACGTTCAATCTCGCGGCGTGAGAGGCTCTCGTCCACCTCTATGCCGCGCATAAGCCCCTTGTGGAAGTCCTCCCAAAGGGCGAGTGCCTGTTTGTCCGTTATTGCAGCCATGCCTTACTTGCCTTTTGATGCCTGGTCCTTGATGAAAGCGTCGAAGAGGTTGCCGAACTGCCTTGCCGCCCCGGTGTCGAGCGGCCGCAGCCAAGCGAGGAAACGCATGGCGACGCTGACGCAATCCGGCACTCCGATGTCCGTCTCCAGCTTCTTCACCGCCCCGGCTAGTTTCGCGAGCGCGTCGGCTTCCTGCGGCGTGGCGAACCTCCTTCCCGGTTCCCGTTCCCCGATGCGGTTGTTTATTTCCATGATTTGCCGGTGAATCTGCGATATAATCTGGTCGGGCGTGATGGTCAGCGACGCTTTCATCTCCTCCCATCCTCCGTCTTTCATCCACCGTGACACCGTCTGCCGTGTGGTGCCGACCTTCGCGGCAATCTCTTCCTGCGTGAAGGCCCCGTTGAGGAACAGGGACTTCGCTATGTCCTTCTTGTCGATGTTAATCTTAGCCATATTCCGATAAAAACACTGCAAATATCCTATAATTCAGGCGTTTTTTCAAACTGCTTTTTTATGGTGGTGTCCTGTGGTGACATGATATACGCAGCTGACGACATGATAAAAAAGCGGTTTGCAAGTGAGGCGTTTTATGCGGATATTTGCATCAAAAACGACGTAAAAATGGGATTTTTCAACACGATACCCGGTGATGGGGAGGTGGCCATCCTACTGTATGGCGACGTTGGCGACGGCCAGAAGGTGGATAGCGCCAGGGTGGTGAGCGAGCTGCTTGAACTTCAGGCTCGTTACAGCAAGATAGACGTGCGCATCAACAGCAAAGGCGGCGACGTGTTCAGCGGCATAGCCATTTACAATGCCCTGAGGACGAGCAAGGCCGACATCACCATATACGTGGACGGCGTGGCGGCAAGCATAGCCGGTGTGATAGCCTTGTGCGGCAAGCCCCTTTATATGTCCCCATACGCGAAGCTGATGCTGCACTCCGTGAGCGGAGGCACATGGGGCAACGCCTCTGCGTTGCGCCGCATGGCAGGCGTGATGGAGGCGTTGCAGGACGACCTGGCCCGTATGATTGCCACACGCTGCGGCATGGACGCGAAGGCCGTGTCGGCGAGGTACTTCGACGAGCGTGACCATTGGATAAGCGCCGAGGAGGCAGTGGAAATGAAACTGGCGGACGGCATATACGACATGCCGTCTGCGGATGGAAGGGTGCCGTCCACGACGGAGGAGATATACCATTATTTCAATAACCGGCTGCAGGAGCGGCCACAAAACGACAAAGAGATGGGATTGATAGACCAAATGAAGAAGATGCCGTCGTTCAAGGACGCGAACGACGAGCAGGACATCATCGACCGCGTGCGTGAACTTGAGAACAAGGCGACCAAGGCCGATGCCCTTGAGAAGGCCAACAAGGCCTACAAGGAAAAGATGGAGGCCGCCGAGGCCAAGGAGGTGGCGGCCGTGCTTGACAAGGCCGTGGCGGACGGCAGGATAACCAAGGAGCAGCTGCCGACGTTCAAGGCGCTCATGGCGAGCGACAGGGCGAACACCGAAGCCTTGCTTTCCGGCATGAAACCGTCGAGGCACATGCGCGCCGCCTCGTACATCGACGACACGGGCAAAGGAGGCGGAATGGCCGACAAGAGCTGGGACGAGCTGGACAGGGCCGGCATGCTGAGCGAGCTGAAGGCTATGGACAAGGCCCTGTTCGAGTCGAAGTACAAGGAGAAGTTCGGCGTTGACTACAAGGAGTGAAAAATTGAAGGACCAAGAATGAAGAATTAAAAAAGGACAGAGAAATGGCACTGAACAAGGAAATATGGCTGAGCGCCATAGTTGAGAACCTGTACCCGGACAACTCGTTCGCGACGAAGAGCGTGGACGACTCCGCGTTCGTGGTGAACAGGAAAGTACACATACCCAACGCGGGCGCACCCTCAAAAGTGGTGACGAACCGCACGGAGAAGCCGGCCAAGGTAAGCAAGCGGACGGACAACGAGCTGACCTATGAGATGGACGAGCTGACGACAGACCCGATTTACATCCCTAACATCGACACTGTGGAGCTGAGCTACGACAAGCGTAACAGCGTCATCGCCAACGACAGGGCGCAACTGCAGGAGGCGGCCCACGTGAACATCCTGGAGCGCTGGGGCGGCGGAGTGGATACGAACCACGTACTGCTGACGACCGGCACAGCCACACGTGACGCGCACACCTCTGCGACGGCGACCGGCTTGCGCAAGTCGATATGCAAGTCCGACGTGCTGAAGCTGATGACGGCGATGGACGCGGACAACGTGCCGGAGGCCGGCCGTTACCTGCTTCTTGACGCCTATATGTACGCTGACCTGCTGAACGACCTGTCGGAGAGCGACAAGTGGATGTTCCAGAATTCGGCCAACGTACAGTCTGGCGTGCTTGGCAACCTGTACGGTTTCAACATCATGAAAAGGAGCAGCGTGCTGAGAGTGACATCGGCCAAGGCGCTGCTGAAATGGGGCGCGGAGGGCGCCGCGGACGAGAACGCGGCGGCGCTTGCCTGGCAGGAAAGCTGCCTGAGCCGCGCCCTGGGCGAGGTGAAGATGTTTGACGACACGGACAGTCCGACCTACTATGGCGACATATACTCGTTCCTTGTCCGCACGGGCGGCGGCATCCGCCGTTATGACAAGAAGGGCGTGTTCATGCTGGCCGAGGCGGCTACCGCATAAGGAGTCAAGAACAAAAAGCGAAGGATTATGTTACCGAGAATAAAGATATCGTACCTGAACGGCCAGCTTGGCACGGTCGGCGAAAGCCCCGACGGGCTTTTCGCCCTCGTGTGCGGGGCTACGGCCGCAGGCGGCACGTTCGAGCTGGAGAAAGCGTACAGCTTGAGGGGCATGGACGACCTCGCGGCATTGGGCATAACGTCGGAAGGCAATCCGAGGCTTTACAAGCACGTCAAGGAATTCTACGACGAGGCGGAGGAGGGCACGGAGCTTGTGGTGTATGGCGTGGCCAAGAGCGCGAAGATGACCGCGCTGCTTGACAAGACCTCCGGCAGCGCGAGGAAGCTGGTTGAGGGGCAGAACGGCAGGCTGAGGGGGTTGTTCGTGGCCGGTGACGGCGGAACGACCGGCAGCGTGACGGAAGGCCTCGACCCGGACGTGCTGTCCGCGCTGCCCATCGCGCAGCAGCTGGCGGAATGGGCGACGGAAGAGTTGTACGCCCCACTGTTCGTCATCCTTGAAGGCCGCGGTTACACCGGGGAGGGCTTGCGTGACTTGAGCGAACTTGCATACAACCGCGTAGGCGTTCTGATAGGCGACACTGAAGCCGGCAGCGAAGGGGCGTGTGTGGGCACGCTGGCCGGTCGTCTGGCGACGCTTCCGGTGCAGCGCAACGCCGGGCGCGTGAAGGACGGCGCGCTGTTCCCCACGGAGATGTACGTCGGGAACGTGAAAGTGGACGAGGGCGGCAGCGTGATAGCCGGGCTATACGACAAGGGCTACATCACGCCGCGTAAGTACGTTGGCCGCAGCGGCTATTTCTTCACCGACGACAGGCTGGCGTGCGACGAGACGGACGACTATGCCCACTTGGCCCACCGCAGGGTGATAGACAAGGCGTACAGGATAGTGTATGACACGTTGCTGGACATGATGCTTGACGAGCTTGAGGTGAACGAGGACGGGACGCTCCAGGCCGGTATAGTGAAGAGCTGGCAGCAGGCCGTGGAGGACGCGCTGAACGCGGGCATGACCGCAAGCGGCGAGCTGAGCGCCGGTGATGACGGCGAGGGTTGCGTATGCTACATAGACCAGACGCAGAACGTGCTGGCCACATCGAAGGTGGCCGTGACGGTGAAGGTAAGGCCGTTCGGCTACGCGCGTTACGTTGACGTGAGCCTGGGCTTCCAGGTGACACAGGCAAGTTGAGAAAGGAGGCAGTAGATGTTTACGAACACAAGGGAATACGAATGGAGCGACGTGAACGTGGTAGTGGCGGGGCGCGTCGTGACCGGGCTGCGCGGCATCAAGTATGGCTGCAAGCAGGAGAAGGAGCTGCTGTACGCCAAGGGCAACAAGCCCCATGGCATACAGCACGGCAACAAGGACTATAGCGGCGAGCTGACCGTGCTGCAGAGCGAGTACGAGGCGTTGCGCCAGGCTTGCGGCGGCGACGTGCTGGACGGCAGCTTCAACATCGTGGCGTGCTACGGCAACCCGTCGAAGGGCGACGCGGTGACGACGGACACGCTGGTGAACGTGGAGATAACTGAAGACAACACGGAATGGAAGCAGGGCGACAAGTTCCAGGAGAAGACCTTGCCTTTCATCTATACGGACAAGAAGAGCATTTGAAAACGATTAAAAGGACATTGGAATGGAAATAAACGAGAAACTGATAGCTGAGCTGAAGGCGAAGCACCCGGGTAAGGAACTTTACCTGGTGACGGTCGAGGGCAAGGGTTGCATCCTGCGCAGCCCGTCACGGCAGGATTTGAGCTACGCGAGCGTGGTAAAAGACCCCATCAAGCTGAACGAAGTGTTGCTCAACCAGCTGTGGGTCGCGGGAGACGAGGAGATGAAGACGGACGACAGCCTTTTCATGGCCGTATGTGCCAAGATGGAGGAAGTCCTTAAAATCAAGGAGGCCGAGATAAAAAAATTGTAGCGGATGCCGGGATTGGCGATTTCACGGGCGGTGGGGACATATTGTTTTTCGACTCGCTGTTGAGATACTATATGTGCGTCGACCCGGAAAGCCTGCCCGACGAGAAGTGGGCATGGACCATAAGGCACCTGCTTGAAATACGTAAGCTGGAGAGGAAAGCGAATGGATAGCGTGTTGAAGTTCTTGATAAGGCTGCAGGCCGACGGTGGCAACGTGCTCGCCGTGGCCCGGCAGACCTCCGTCCGCCTCGACGAGCTATCGAGGAAGGCCGGGACTGTCGGAACACGCCTGCGCCAGGCCTTTTCATTCTCCAACTTCAAGTCTTCATTGATGTCCGTGCCCGGGATGGAGTTCCTGACAAATCCGTACACGATGGCCGCCGCCGGCATCGGCGCCATCGTCAAGCTCGGTTCCGAGGCGGAGCAGACCAATGTGGCATTCTCCACGCTTGTCGGAAATGAGGCCAAGGCCGCGTCGATGTTGGGCGAGATAACACAGTTCGCCGCCGAGACCCCGTTCGGAAAGCTCGACCTGACGAAAAACGCACAGCTCATGCTGAATTTCGGCGTGGCCACAGACCGCGTTCTGCCGTTGTTGAGACAGCTCGGGGATATTTCCGGCGGAGATGCCGAGCGTCTTTCGAACCTGTCGCTCGTCCTCGGCCAGGTGTCGGCCGCCGGCAAGCTGCAAGGGCAAGACCTCCTTCAGTTCATCAACGCCGGTTTCAACCCGCTGCAGGAACTCCAGCGCATGACAGGCAAGACCTACGCCGAGCTCCAGGACATGATGTCGAAAGGGCAGATTACCTTCGACAACGTGGCCGCGGCCATGGCCCACGCCACGGGCGAGGGCGGCAAGTTCCACGGCATGATGGAACGCCAGTCGCAGACGGTAGGCGGCAAGTTCAGCACCGTGATGGACAACATCCGCGAACAGGCCGCCGGGATGTTCGACCAGGTGAAATCCCCGCTGTCCGACCTTCTCGATGCCGTCAACGCGGCCTTGCCGCCTTTGTTCTCCATGCTGCAAGGGTTGTTCGACGCCTTGTCTTCCGGCATCCGCTTCGTCATACAGTTCCGTACAGAGCTTGCGCTTGTCGCCGGTGTCGTAGCCACGGCTTGGGCCGTCAGCAAGGCGTACACCGCCGCCCTGATGGTGTACAAGGGTGTACAAACCGGCATAATGGTGGTGACAAAGGCGTGGACGGCCGCCCAATGGCTGCTGAACGTGGCGATGAACGCCAACCCGATAGGGCTGGTCATAACAGCAGTCGCCGCCCTTGTCGCCGGCGTGATATACTGCTGGAACAAGTTTGCCGGCTTCCGTGCCTTCCTCCTCACCATGTGGGACACCCTTAAAGGGTTCGGTAACGTCATCAAGCAGTATGTGATAGACCGCTTCAATGAACTGCTCGGTGGTCTTGGCAAGCTGGGTGAGGCCTTGAAGTTCTTGTTCACCGGCGAGTGGGAAAAGGCGGCTACGGCCGCCAAGGTCGGTTTCAGTATGCTGAGCGGCGTGGAGTCGACGCGCAAGGCACTGGCAGGCGCGTCAGGAACGGTCAAGGGCATATCTGGCAATTATGGCAGGCACTATGCCGCGGAAAGCGCGAAGGACGCCGCCAAGGCCGATGGAGGGAAGACAACCACAGCTATATCCACACCTGGGCTGAAAGGCAGCTCCCAGTCCGTCGTGTTCGGCAGCGGAAACGGGAAAGGCGGCAAGTCCGGAAGCGGAGGACGCAAGTCGGCCGAGGCCCTTGCCACCGGCGGTACGCGGAATACGTCCATCACGATGAACATATCAAAGTTCTTCGACAACATCAATGTTTACATGAACGACAAGGCCGACACGGCAGAGCTTGAGCGTACAGTGCTGCAGAGCCTGAACCGTGCCCTTGCGATAGCTACGAGTGCTGAAAGATGAACACGGCGACGAGATTTTTGCTTGAGAACATGGCCCTCAGGGTCATTGGTGGGAAGGTGCCGCCATACTGGCTGTTCCGCGATACGGAGCTGGCGGACGTGGACAGTGCCGAATACGACTCTGTGCGTGCCATGAGCGACGGGGAGCTTGAGGAAACGGTCCGCACCAATGCGTTGGGTGTGCCGATGCAGCTGCCGATGCGCCTGAAGCTGGAAGAGGCCGGCGCGGAGGAATGGCTGTTGCCCATGGAACCGATGGTGAGCCTGACAGGGCAAAACATCATCACGCGGCGACACGTGAACAAGGGGCGCGTCAGGGGCTCGATAAAGGAACGCTGGGCGCAGGACGACTACTCCATAACGGTGGAGGGGATACTGATGGGCATGGACGGCAAGTACCCGGAAGAGGACGTGGCTCGTCTGCGTAGTTTTTGCGAGGCGGCGCATGTGACAGTGCTGAACCCGCTGCTGGAGATATTCGGCATATCGCACATGGTGATAGAGAGCTGGGACATACCGTTCACGAGCGGAACGTCAAACCAGAACTACACACTGAAGGCGCAGAGCGATGACATATACAAACTGCTGCTGACGCGCGAGGACTTGGACTTGTAAGGGGCTTATGTACACGATGGGTTATGACATAGCGGTGGGCCGCTACAAGGTTGGTATGCTGGACTCGGTGGAGATACACAAGAGCGTGGAGTTGCTGGCTGACACGGCTGAGATAACGTTGCCGGGGGCGCAGTACAACGCCGCCCTTGAGGTGGAGGACAAGCTGAAAAGGGGCGACGCGGTGTCGGTGAGGATAGGTTATGCTGAAACTGGGCTTGTGGAGGAGTTCAAGGGCTGGCTACAGAGCGTGTCGACTGACGGCGGCAGCATAAGGCTTATGTGTGAGGACGACTTGTTCACGTTCAGGAAAAGCCTTGGCAATGCCGTGCTGAAGGGGGTGACGCTGGCCTCGCTGCTGGAGAAGGTAATCAATGAGCTGGGGCTTGGGTATAAGGTTTCCTGTTCTTATTCCTGGACGTACTCGAAGTTTGTCATTAACAACGCGACGGGATACGACGTGTTGAAAAAGGTACAGGAAGAGAGCGGTGCGGACATATACCTGAAGGACGGCACGCTGCACATACACCCTCCGGGTGAGGTGGTTGGCGAGGAACGCATATATGACTTCATGTTGAACGTGGAGGAGGCCGACCTTACATACAGGAAGGCCGAGGACAAGAAAATACGCGTGGTGGTCAAGGCATTGATGCCTGACGGGACAGTCAAGGAATTGGAGACCGGCAGCACCGGTGGCGACAAGGTGGAGGTGAAGTGCCCGACTTCGGACGAGGCGAGCATGAAGGCGCGTGGCGAGCTTGAAGTGAAGCGGAGGAGCTTCGACGGGTATGACGGCAGCCTTACGACGTGGCTGATACCTGAATGCCGTCCTGGCGATAGCGCGACACTACACGACGGCGACTACCCGGGAAAGGACGGTACTTATTTCATAAGGAGCGTGACGACCTCTTTCTCAAAAGAGGGCGGAAAACGGAAAATAGAATTGGGATTCAGGTTGAGTTGATAAATGGACAGGTATAAGGAACTGGCTGAAAGGCTTAAGGCCGCAACCGGCGGCAGGGAGACGGTGCTGACGCAGGGCATCGTGACCAAGGTGGACGGTTTGCTTTGCGAGGTGAAGATAGGCGGACTGACGGTGCCGGACGTTCGGCTGCGCGCTTCGGAGACGGAAGATTCCGGGCAGTTGCTGATAGTACCGAAGGTGGGCACGGCGGTGACCGTTGGTAGCTTGACGGGCGGCCTGTCTGAACTGGTGGTGCTGGCGGTTGACCATGTGGAAAGGATAACGGTGAACGGCGGGCAGCTGGGCGGCCTTGTGAACATCGGGGAATTGACAGCCAGACTGAACGCCCTTGTGGATGCCTTCAACGCACATACGCACCAGGGAACCCACGGCCCGACAAGCGCGCCGCTGAAAAGCGCGGAGGCGTTCAGCCGAGGCGATTACGAAGATGAAAAGATAACGCACTGACATGAACGGGATACAGTTGGACGGCTTTGAGCCGTCGGTAAAGGTGAGGCACGGGCCTGACGGCAAGATAACGGATGGCCTGCAGGTAGGCGATACGCTGAGGCAGAACCAGGCTTTGATACTCGTACTGCACAAGGGCGAGCTGAAGGAGCGCCCGAGTACGGGATGTGGCATCGAGGACATGCTGCTGGACAACGACCCCATGTACTGGCGTTCGTTGATAAGGGAGCAGATGGAGATGGACGGGCAGACCGTGAGCAAGGTGGCGGTCACGAAGACCGGCATTACGATAGAGGCGACATATTAAACTTGAAAACAGGAAAGGACTATATGATGGCAAATGAGATAAATGATGTGGTAACGCAGTTCGTCCACGAGCACATGTACATGCATATCGTGCTGATAGCGCTGAGCGTGGCGGTGATGCTGCTGTCGATGGCGGTGGACTTCTTCACTGGTTTGCAGAAAGCGCGCAGGAACGGTGTGGCGCGGACATCGCAGGGGCTGAAGAAGACTGCGGCGAAGGCGACCAAGTATTTCACGCCCTACATGGTGCTGGTGGGCATAGACCTGATAAGCTGCGTGGTGCTACCGGTGCCGGCGTTCTCGATGGTGTGGGCCGCATACTGCGTGTACTGCGAGTTCAAGAGCGTGAGGGAGAAGAGCTGGCAGAAGGCGGAGATACAGAAGGCCGGCAAGACGATGAGCGTGATAATAGAGAACAAGGACGACATCGCCAGGCTGGCGGCGGAGATACTGTTCAACAAGGAAAAGGCTGAAAAGGAGGCAAAAGATGAGAAGCGTTAAAAGGATATTCGTGCATTGCACGGCAGGCAGCCAGCGGCAAAAGATTGCCGATTTGCAGGCGGAGTTCAGGCGTAAAGGTTGGAAAAATCCGGGCTACCATTACGTGGTGCAGGCGGACGGTACGGTAACGCAGCTGCTCGGGGAAGACCGGGTGAGCAACGGCGTGAAGGGCTACAATTCTACCTCCGTCAACGTGGCGTACATGGGTGGGATAGATGCCCGGGGCAAGGCTGTGGACAACCGCACGGCGGAGCAGAAGGCAAGCCTTGTGAAGCTGCTGAAGGAACTGAAAGGCAGATACCCGAAAGCGGAGATACTGGGGCACAGGGACATCAGCCCGGACAGGAACGGCAACGGAATTGTTGACCCGTGGGAGAGGATAAAGGAATGCCCCTGCTTTGACGCCATTGAAGAATACAAGGACATCTGACGATATGGACAGGATGAAAGGCTTGCTTTGTGGGTTGTTGGCGTGCGCGTTGCTGACGCTGCTGTCCGATTGTACAACGACAAGATATGTGCCGGTGCCGTCGGTGAACTTTGACAGCGTTTATGTTGACAGATGGCTGCGTGACAGCGTGTACTTGCATGACAGCGTGTTTGTGAACCTTCATTCAAAAGGCGACACGGTGTTTGTTGACAAGGTCGTCACTAAGTATAAATATAAGGACAGGCTGCGTTACGACACGGTGAGCGTTGTGAGGGTTGACAGCGTGCAAGTGCCCTATCCTGTGGAGAAAGACCTGGGCTGGTGGGAGAAGACGAGGCTGTATTCGTTTCCTGTGCTTTTGGCGTTGGTTGCAGTTTTGTCGCTTGTGGTTTTCGCAATAAAAAGGAAGCAGCCATGAAAGTGAAGGTGAATGACGGACAGACGCTTGCTGACATATCCATACAGGAATACGGCTCGCTGGAGGCGGCAATGGAACTTGCCAGGTCCAACGGCATGTCCATAACGGACATACCTGTCCCCGGAAGCGAACTCCAGCTGCAGGACGCAGTGTACGACAAGACGATGGCCGACTATTGCAAGGTGAACGGCGTGTCCCCGGCAACGCAGCGAGACACGTCCGGAGTGAAGCTGCGCATATTCACGGAGGAATACACAAAAGAGTTCGAGTGATGGCACGGACGATAGCGGAAATAAAAAAGACGATGACGGACGCCTTCATGGCGGACGCGACGGTAAGGGAGAAATACGGGCTGAAAGAGGGCGACACCTTCAGCGGCAGCTTCTCCGTGGTGAGCCTTGAAAGCATATTGTTCCACATCGTGGCGGCCTGCTGCTGGGCGCTGGAGACGTTGCTTGACGGGCACATCGCGGACGTGGACGAGAAGATAAGCCGTGCGGTTGTGGCGAGTGTTCCGTGGTACTACAAGATGGCCCGCGCGTTCCAGTACGGGGACGCCCTCGTGTTCGACGATGCGACGCAGGAGTACAAGTACGCCGCGGAAGATGAGGGGAAGCAAGTGGTGAAGTACGCGGCGGTCAGGGACAGGGGCACTATGGTGGACATACTGGTGTCCGGCGAAAAGGACGGCAGGCCGGTTCCATTGTCGGGTGACGTGCTGACGGCTTTCAGCCATTATATGGACAGGGTGAAGATAGCTGGGGTCGTACTGGGCGTGAAATCCCAGAATGCGGACAGCGTGAGGATAAGTGCGACGGTGTATGTGGACCCGTTGGTATTAGGCTCGGACGGCAGCCGGATAGACGGCGGTGGTAAGCCGGTGGAGGAAGCCATTGAAGCGTACCTGAAGGGCATAGTGTACGGTGGGACACTGAACAAGACAAAGCTGGTTGACGCGATACAGGCAGCGGACGGCGTGACGGACGTGGAGCTTGGCGACTGCCAATACAAGGCGGACGGCGCGTCTGCATACGAGACAATGAAGGGAAACAACTATACTGCCGAGGGCGGGAGTTTCATAGCCGACGGCCTCGGGGAGACAATAAGCTATGTGGTACAGGGTTGACATAATGAAACTGGCGGTGCAGCTGTTGCCGCCGATACTGCGATGCGGCTTCACTGTTGCGTTGCTTAGGGTGCTGACGTTGCCGTTAAGGTATGTACAGGAATTGTTTGCCGCCTATATGGCGGAAGTGTCGGGAAGGCTGAACATAACGGCCGGGGTTCAATACATCGAAAAGGCCCTGAACGACGCCTTTTACCTGACGGACGGGAAGATTTACATAGAATCCGTGATGGTAAGCTCGAACAGCGAGTTCTTCAGGCTGGAGGCGGAAGGAATGGACGCGCAATACATAGGCACGGAAGGAGAAGCTCCTTTTTATATGTACCATGTAACGGACACGCATCCGGGCGATGGGGTGAACTTCAACGTGTACGTTCCGACTTTCCTGTGCACTTCGCTCAATGTTGGCGAGGACAAATACGGCGGTGAGAACCTGCGGAGGATAAGGAGCCTGATAGACTATTACAAACCAGCCGGACGGAAGTACGGCATAATACTATACGACTATGAATAAACTGATATTCAACACAGGCGGCCAGCCCGTGTTCCTTGATGACCTTGGTATGATTCAGGACAATGCCTCGGAAGCAATGAGACTGTTTGTCCGGGGTGTATGCGGAGGAGTAAAGGCTTTCATGGTGGACAGGCCGGCACTGGAGTTGCAGGGAAATGCCGGCACGGTTTACAAGTTAGGTGCGGGGACTTTGGTAGTGGACGGGGAACCGATGGACTGGCAGGAAACCGTATTGAATGTACCGTTGCCCGAGCAGAAGATATACCTTTGGGTGAAAAGGACTGAAACCGGCCGGAGAGTGTTCGAGGACGGGCAGTCGAGGAACTGTGTGGTCAGCAGCTCAGTAACGGTGAGCCTTGAAGCGGACACTGCAGGCGAATGCTATGTGTACCAAGAACTGCCAACTTTTGCCGAGGTCGTGAAAGACTATTTAGGAAAGACTGGAAGGCTATGGACGAAAGTGGATGCGCGTTTCTTTAATGATTACAGTGGTATTGTCGCATACAAGGAACTGGACGACTGCTACAGGGTGAAAATAGACATAACGAGCACAAGCATGAAGGAAAATCCGGGGGATTCGCTCTTGTTCTATAGCGATGTTCCATTCCTACAAGCTTTCAGCTCCTCGACACAAGCATACGTGGAAAGCGAGAACGGAGGCTTTTCTTTTACGGTAAGCGGATTCGAGGGGCAGGTCCATGCGGACGTTAGTTTACCCCAGGATGATGTAAGCATGTTAAGCAGCCTTCCTGTGAAAATGATATTCGAGATACCCAAATAATAAACGGTTATGGACACGATATACAACCTGCAGAAGCGTGCGGAGACGCTGCGCGGCAAGACGGAGACGGACAGCATAACGCCGGAGGAAGTGGGCGGCCTGCACTTCGACACGCTGGCCTACATAGCTGACATGGAGCAGAGCGCCGACGGCCTTGGCATAAGGAAGGTGTACAAGACGACGGCGGCGATGGAGGCCGACACGGCCCCGACAGGTACGAACGGCAAGGCACTTCGGTACGGCCAGCTGGTGTGCATATACGACGAGGCGAACCCGACTGCGGCCGGCAGCGGCGACATATACGCATGGCAGAAGCCTGGATGGCTGTTGATGGGCAACATAAGCCGGATATACGAGCTGAAAAACGACATAGATGCGGAGGCAAAGGCGCGGCAGGATGCGGACAGCGCGCTGCAACAGGCAATAAACAAAGAGGCCGCCGCACGCCAGAGCGCGGACACGGCACTGGCCGGGAATGTCGAGACGGAAGCCAACAGCCGGGCCACAGGTGATGACACCTTGCAAAAGAACATAGATGCGGAGGCCAAGGAACGGCAGGACGCAGACAACACCCTGCAAGGAAACATCGACAAGGAGGCAACGGCAAGACAGAGTGCCGACACGAAAATACTCGGCGTGGCGGACAACGCCCTGGGTGGCGCGACCGCACGGTTCTCACGCATCGTGGAGAGCGGAACCGTGAACCCCGTATCCGTGCCTAACGTTACGGAAGTTGTTTACATACAGAGTGCCAAGGTGTTTGCAGGCGTATGGAGCGGAGGCTTCTGCAACAACTGGAGTACCGCCGACCTGTATATGGACGGCACTCGGTCTTCCATCCTGAAAGACAAGGCCTATGTTTGCGGTGATACGCTTTATGTGTGGAGCGATGAGGAGGACGACCTTGTGAAGGCGAGCGGTGGCGGAAGCGGCAACGGCTTCTACAACGTGACACAGTTGCATCCGCTCGGCTCAGGCTACTACACGAAGGAGACCGCCGTGGCCGCACTGGCCGACGCGGACATAGACGACGCGGACAAGCCGGGAATGGTAATAACCATAGAGGTTGCCGCAGGCAAGTGGGAAGATTACCGCTTCTGCGGCACGGACGTGGATACATTCCTTGAAGATTCCGCGTGGGAACGTTATGGTGGAGCTGACGCCATCAAGAAAATCAGGGTGACAAGAGGAACGGCGACCGAAGAAAAGCTCCCGGATGAACAGGGTGAGGTCGCCATCGACATACCGCAGGTGGAAGTAGACCAAAGCGTGAATGAGAACTCGACGAACCCGGTGAGCGGCAAGGCCGTGTCCGCCGCAATAAACGAGAAAGCCTCCACCTACGGCACTGCCCTGCAGCTCAATGAAATTGGCGAAGGCGACGACAAAGCCTATTCGCTCTCCCTGCTGAACGAGTCCGGCGAGGTCATCAGCACGAGCGACGTGTTCACGGGCGGCGGAGGCGGCACGGTGGCCACGACAAAAGTCCAGCTGACACGCATTACGCCCAACAAGACTGTGAAAGTGGGCGACGAGGTGAAGCTGACATACAAGTACGACCAGACGGACACCACAACTGGCGAGAGCACGGGAAACCCCGGCCGTGTCACAGTCACGGTGACGCAGGGAGCGAACACAAACACGCTGACGCAGAACGTCGCGGCAGGCAGCACCAACACCGTGGACGTATCGCTGTACATGGGCGTGGGTACGAACACCGTCCGTGTGCGCGTCGAAGTCGGCGAGGGCGTGGAGATGCAGGTTTCGCAGGTGACATGGACCATCAACGTAGTGCAGCTGACGCTCAGCAGCTCGTTCAACATCGCCACGGCCATAACGAGAGGACAGACCGTCAGTATTCCCTACGCCCTGAGCGGCGCAGGCAACAAGACCCTGCGCTGCTATGTGGACGGCACCGATACGGAGGACAGGAGCATAACCAGCTCGACGGCCAACGGTTCTTTCAGCATAAGCACATCAAGCATGGCTCACGGCACTCATTCGGTGCAACTCGTGGTGGAGCTTGAGCTTGGCGACGGCTCGACGATAAAGAGCAACAGCATATATTTTGCCATAGGCGTAAGGGAAACAGGCAACAACACCCCGTTGGTGTCAGCACGTTTCGACTACGCTGACGGTACAATAATCGAAAAGGGTGCCACGCCGTATATACAGGCGAAGCAGTACGACAACTACACGCTACAGTACGCGGCCTACAACCCGAAGGAGACACCGACGCAGGCGGATGTGTACGTCGGCTCAACGCTTGCCTCCTCGGCGAGCGTGCCGTTCACGGCGCAGAACCTGACGCTGCGAGCCACTAACTACGGCGAGGAGCAGTGCAGGATTGTGGTGGGCAGCACGGCATACAGTTTCCGTCTCATTGCGGAGAAGAGCGACTTGAACATCAGCGAGCCGACAGACGGCATGACGCTGAAGCTCACGGCGCAAGGAAGGAGCAACAGCGATGTGAACCGCGAAGAATGGAGCTATAATGGTATTCAAACCGTGTTCGAGGGCTTCAAGTGGGGCGGCGACGGCTGGACAGGCGAGGCCCTGCGCCTGACGGACACGGCAAGAGCTACGGTGCGCTACAGGCCACTGGAACAGCCGGAGCAAAATGTCACCAACGCGATGGCTTTCATCGTGAAGTACAAAGTAAGCGAGGTGGTTAATGAGGACGCGAAGGTCATCCGCTGCGTTGACGCAGACGGCACGGGCTTTGTCATCACTTCACAAGAGGCGAAGATGGTGACAAGGGGCAAGAGCGAGCTTTCGATGAAGATGGCCGCCGGAGAAACCTATGAAGTCGCGTTCGTGTCGTTCCCGAAAAGCGCGGACGGCTCGTCGGAGTACGAGAAGCTGAACACGGAAATGGTGTACCTGTACATCAACGGCATAATGTCGGGTTCGGTACAAAGGGCGACATCGGACAGCGTGTACCAAGCTACGCCTTCGTACATCGAGCTTGGCGCGGACGGTGCGACCACCGACGTGTACCTTATGCGAGCTTACAACACGTACCTTAGCGACTCACAGGTGCTGGAGTGCTATATGGTAGACCAGGAAGATTCCGACACGATGATGACCCTGTACGAGAGCAACGACGTGATAGACGAAAACGGGAACGTGACGGTTGACAGTGTGCCGGACGGCATGAGGTACATCATCATCACCGGACGGCAGGACAACGGCGTGCCCACGGTGCTGCAGGCGGCGGTGAACAATGACAAGGACCCGAAGTACGACGTGGACGAGATGCTCTGCGTCGTCAAGGGCAACCAGGCGTTGAACTTTAAGTGCGTGGGCGGCTGCATCCGCCTACAGGGTACAAGTTCGCTGGCTTATCCCATAAAGAACTACCGCATATATTTCAAGAATGCCTCAAAAGTGGCAGGCCAACTTTATTTGGGATGTGACGAACAAGGGGTTGGCGGAGTGTTGCAGGAAAAGGCGGTTTACTCATTCCATCCTGCCAATGGCAGCCAGAAACAGGCCGCGCCGGTGGACTGCTTCTGCCTGAAGGCCGATTTCGCAGAAAGTTCCAGCTCGCACAACACGGGTATGGCAAAGCTGGTGCAGAACATATTGACACAGGCAGGGGAACTCACCCCGGCGCAGAAGCACTGTGACGACAGTTACCAGTATGACGTGCGTACAACGATAGACGGCGAGCCGTGCTATCTGTTTTACCGTGGCAGCATTGACGAGACGCCGCAGTTCCTGGGCAAGTTTAATTTCAACAACGACAAGAGCACGGAGGCCGTGTTCGGTTTCCTGGACATACCGGGCTACCACGACCAGGAATGGGTGACGGAGAAGTTCGGCGGACAGAACCCGACGGAATGCTGGGAATTCCTGAACAACGACTATCCGATGGGCATGTTCCTTGACGACGACTTCACGACGAAAGGGGATGACGGCGCACCTAATTGGATGAAAGTGTTTGAGGCACGTTTCCCTGACGATGACGACATCAATGCCCAGTATGAGGCCGGCACGAAAATTCCAACCAATCTGCAACGAGTTGTATCGTGGGTAAAGTCCACCCAAAACGATGGAGCGAAATTCAAAGCCGAACTGGCCGACTATTTTGATGTGGATTACCTTTGCGACTACTATATGTTTACGGACATTATGGGATGTGTTGACCAACGTGTGAAGAACATGATGATGGCGTTTTGGTATGACCCGGACAAGGACAAGACGCTTGCTTACATGATATTTTACGATTGCGATACAATCCTTGGTGTACGTAATGACGGACGTTTGAAGTACAATTGGGACGTGGACGAAAACACCACAGACCCCGAACTTAGTACGGACGAAAAGACCGTATATGCCTATGCTGGGCATGACAGTGTGCTGTGGAAGAACTTACGTGAGCAATTTCCTGACAAACTGGAAGCGGCATACAAGCGCATAAGGGAACGGATGTCGAACTCTACAATCTTCAATATGTTCGACACGGAGCAGTCGGCCAAGTTCTGCGAGCGCATATACAACTTGGATGCACAGAACAAATATGTCGAGCCTAAGACGCTGGGTGTGGAAGTAAACCAAGACGGAAGTGTCACCAATGTAAAATATTCCTATTTGGAGGCCATGCAGGGAAACCGTAAGGCGCACCGCCATTGGTGGGTGACAAACAGAATGGGACTTTTTGATGCACGGTACAGTGCTGGGCAATACACGGCCACGGACATCAGCTTCAAGGGTAACAGCGCGGCAGGAGCGACTGTAAGGGCAACCCCTGCGCGTGACTTCTATTTTGAGTTCAGACGTGAGGGCGATACGATGACTCACGATGCAGTCGCAAAAAACGCAGAATGGAGCTATACCTACGGACAAATGGCGAACATCGGTACAATCTTCCATCTATACGGTGGCGAATGGATGAAGAAATTGGACTTGGGCGACTGGGGAGGTTTCACTGACATGTCGTTGCCTAATCTGCCAGTATTGGAGGAACTTGTCCTTGGCAACAGCTCAAAGACCTATGCTCTGACCGAACTTGTATTGGGAACAAAGTTGCCAATGTTGCGGAAATTGGACGTGGTGAATTATACAAATTTGCCGAGTTTAGATCTTTCGGGCTGTAACCGTTTGGAAGAAGTGAACGCGTCGGGCAGCACGGCATTAAGCACAATTACCTTTGCCGAGGGTGCTGCGGTGAACAGGCTGCACCTTCCAGCGAACTTCCAGACGCTTACGTTGCGCTCGATGCAGTATATAAAGTGGAGCGCGATAACCTTTGACAACAAGCGGAACCTTACCGGCATCTGGATAGAGAACTGTGCCCTCATAGACGGGCTGTCGGTGTTCAAGGAACTATTCTCCCTTGGCGGCAGGCTGAAATATGTCCGCATCACCGGGCTGGAACTGGAAGGCGACGGCAGCGACCTGAAGGAGTGGTACGACGCCGGTCTGGGCGGCTTTGACGCGAGCGGCAACACCACGAACACGCGGTGCAAGCTGGTGGGCACGTACCGGCTGACCAAATATCTGGACGAGGCGGAGTACCAGAAATACGTGGAACGATTCGACGAGTTGAACATACGGCAGCCGCAGTACACGATGATAGAGTTCGACGACACGGTGAGCGACGACGCCAACATCAGCAATCCCGACAACGAGACCGGTTACAAGTACGGCAACCAGTATGTCCCGAGCGCGCATGTGGCAGCCATATTGCGGCAGCGGCACAGGGTGCTCGGCAAGCAGGCCGTAAAAGGAACCATGACAATCGCGCAACTTGACGATGCCGACAGCAACAAGTACGCCGACGGCACGGCGGCGAAGCTGGACGGTACGGAAGGTGACATGTTCGTGTATGAGACGCATTACTGGTACAAGGGCGTGAACGACTACCTGAACAACAAGAAATACGGCTGTTACAGCTCGCAGGACGGGATGCCGGACAGGCCGGAGTGCACGGTGCTGGACCACGACTGGCTGCAGGAACACCGTTTGGTGAAGTCCGGCACGAAGATATTGACGGGTGGCACGGATGTGGACGACTCGTATTCGGCGGACGGGAATTACGAAGCCATAACGGTTGACGTGTCAGGTTACAGGCGCGTGAGGTTCCCGTCAGTATTGGGCAGCAGCCTTGTGGGTGCGGTGTTCGCCGACGACGGTGGCCGGATAGTCAAGAGCGTGATAGTGGAGACGCTGAACGCAAGGTTCGTCGACGGCATGTACCTGATATGTGACGTCCCGGAAGGTGCGACGAAGCTGCATTTCTCCGTCAGGACGAGTTCCGACTTCGACTGCGTGGTGCTGAGCAACAGCGACAAGATAGAGGACATGGAGCCGGACTGGGTGGAGCACGAGGCGTGCCTGTGCGGGGCGTTGCAGGCCGTGGCTAAGGGGACGAAGCTGTACAGCGCCGTGACCGGGGGAACGAGCGTTGCGAACCTGACGCAGCCGGACATGGTCCGCTATGCAAACCAAAGGGGCTTGCAGCTGGTTGACTGGGAGATGCACAAGGACGTGGCCAACCTGTTTTACGCGAAGTACGGCCGCCGTGACGCGCAAGACCAGTGCGGATACGGGCAGAACACGAACGCGCGCATAATGGGCACGACGGCGATGCTTGGCATGGCTGACACGGTGAACCCGGAGCACAAGACGGAGTGGTGCTGGTACAAGATACAGGATGAGTACGGCGGAGACAAGTACGTGCAGATAGCTTCGAGCAACTGCCTGGGTTATGAGAACTGGTTTGGAAACAAAGCGGAATGGGTGGACAAGGTTAGTCTTCCGAACAGCCCGTCGAGCGAGCAGTACAAGCTGTACATCGAGATGCCCGACGGCACGACACGCAAGGTGAAGAGTACGTCGGTGGGCGGCTTTATGACTGCCGTTGTCCACCAGAAGTGGATGGACATAGTAAGCGCTGCCGGTGCTGGAAGCTCCACTACATACTACTGCGACGAGTTCGTTCCGAGCGGTTCCACAGGCCGTGTGGTCTATCGGTCGTGCAGCGGCGCGTATGCGTGCGCCGGTGTCGGTCGTGCGCATTGCGGTAACGATTCGTCGTATGCGTGCGCGGGCATCGGTTCTCGTCTCGCCTTCCGCGGCAAAATCGAGGTCGCGGAAAGCGTCGGAGCGTTCAAGTCGCTGAGCGTTCCGGAGGAGTATGCGTGAGCGTAAGGCGGAGCGCGCCAAAGCGGGAGCGAAGCGACAAAGCGAAAGCAGGAGGAATGGCAAAATACGGGCGTAAGCCCGTCGAAATTTGAAAATTAGGAAGTTAAGATGAATAAAAGTGTTAATTTTGCAGTTCGTAGGCGGATTCCCCCATAGGCCGTGTGGTCTATCGGTCGAACAACAACGCGAATGCGAACGCCGGTGTCGGTCGTGCGAATTGCGGTAACGATTCGTCGAATACGAACGCGAACATCGGTTCTCGTCTCGGTAACAGTCCAAGGGAACTCCAGTCGGCGTACAGGGCCGGGCACGCGTGCCCAATCCGGTGCCGAGGGGGATGAGCCTCGCCAGCAGCGGCCTATGGCCGGAAAGGCGGAACATCAAGTGTCGGGCGATAGGGTTTGGTAGGCCGTATAAACGGCTCGAAGAAGCCTGGCCCGGAGGATTGAAGGCATTAAAGGCATTAACAGTAAAGCGACATCAATGCACAGGGAAGGACATCTGATGGAAGAGATAACGGCATATCCGAACATGGAGGAGTCGTTCAGGGCGGTAGTCCGCGGCAGCCGCCGCAAGGGCAGCCGTACCGGCCGTGCGCTTCTTGCCCACAAGGAAGAAGTCATCGCCGAACTGTCGGCACGCCTGGCCGACGGGAGCTACACCATCAGCAACTACCACGAGATGGAAGTGATGGAGGCCGGCAAGCTGAGGCGCATCCAGGTGCTTCCCATGAAGGACAGGATAGCCATCCATGCCGTCATGAACGTAGTGGACGAACACCTGCGACGCAGGTTCATACGCACGACGGCAGCTTCGATAAAGGGGCGCGGCATGCATGACCTGCTGGACTGCATACGAAAGGACATGGAATCCGACCCTGAAGGCACCGCCTACTGTTACAAGCTGGATGTCCGCAAGTATTATGAGAGTGTCAGCCAGGACAGGCTGATGGAATGTGTAAGGCGTGTTTTCAAGGACAGGACGCTCCTTGTGCTGCTGGAGCGGTTCGTGCGCATGATGCCTTCCGGCATCAGCATCGGGCTGCGCAGCTCGCAGGGGCTCGGCAACCTGTTCCTGTCGGACAACCTTGACCATCATGTGAAAGACAAGTGCGGCGTGCCGTATTATTACAGGTACTGTGACGACATCGTCGTGCTCGGTAAAGCGAAATCGGAATTGTGGAAAGTCCGTGACATCATCCACGGGAGGCTGTCGCTTGCCGGGCTTGAAGTCAAGCCCAACGAGCGCATCTTCCCCGTGAGCGAAGGCATAGATTTCCTGGGATACGTCATACGCCCGGGCTACACTCTGCTCAGGAAGCGCGTAAAACAGAACTTTGCCCGGAAGATGCACGGCATCCAGAGCAAGCGAAGGAAACGTGAGTTGGTGGCCAGTTTCTACGGCATGGCCAAACACGCGGACAGTATAAGGTTGTTTAACAAATTAACAGGCAAAGAAATGAGAGACTTCAAGAGTTTGAACGTGTCTTACAAGCCCGAGGACGGCAAGAAACGTTTTCCGGGCACGGTAGTGAGCATCCGCGAGCTGGTGAACCTCCCCATCGTGGTGAAGGACTTTGAGACCGGCATCAAGACGGAACAGGGTGAGGACAGGTGCATCGTCGCCATCGAACTGAACGGCGAGCCGCGCAAGTTCTTCACCAACAGTGAGGAAATGAAGAATATCCTCGCACAGATTAGGGAGATACCCGACGGCTTCCCTTTCGAGACGACCATCAGGACGGAGAGCTTCGGGAAAGGACGAACCAAGTATGTATTCAGTTAGGCATGAAACGAGTGGAAGGAAGTGCCGGTGTGGCGTTGCTTGAATGCACGAACCCGGTGTTAGGCAAATGGCGCGTCCGCTGGGACGTTGAAGCGAAAGAGGATGGCTCGGCTTCCTATATGGAGGAAGAGCTTGACCACAGGCCGGACGCTGATGAAATTCGGTCATTGGTGTCGGGATGGTACAACAGCCAGACCGATGAACGCATCCTGTCCGGCTTCGAGTACGACGGGCAGCTCGTATGGCTGTCAAGTGAAAATCAGTTCAACTACAAGGCGGCCTACGACGTTGCAGTACAGACAGACGGAAAGAACTTGCCGGTGACATTCAAGTTCGGCACGGACAACGTACCGTACTACAAGACATTCGACACGGTAGCAGACCTTCAGGACTTCTACGTGAAGGTTATGAGGCACATTCAGGATGTCTTGCAAAATGGCTGGAAAAAGAAAGATGCGTTGGACTTGGCTTTGTATGAAGCCTGGTGATGGATGAATCCCACGGGGGATAGAAAAAAGCCCCCGGCCTGTTAATAGTCATCTCACCTACATATTAACACATAAACGCCACAAGTGCGCGACCGGGGGCAAATACCCTCTGACCGCACTTGTGGCTATTTTTTTTATGTGTTGTATGTAAGTGAGATGTTGCAAAGGTACAAAAATGATTTGATATGACATTATTTGAGGCACTTAAATTTAACAGGGAACCGTTGGAAAAGCTTTTAAGGCTGGGCGTGAAGCCTGACGATATCCGTTATATAGACCTTTATTCTGAGTTTGAAGAGATGAAGGGTAGGGGAGAGAAGACGACATACGCCGTGCTGTATTTGGCCGGTAAATATTCGATATGCGAGCGCAAGGTGTATGACGTTATAAAGCGTTTCGGAAAACGCTGTACGCATGATGCAGTGTGATTTGTTCCGACTTTTCTTTTGTCTTGCCCCGTATCGCTACCTTTGCGCAAACCAAAGGAAAGGACGATGAACAAATACTATCAAATGCTGGAAAAGATACTCGTAACGGGCAAAGTCCAGACAAACAAGAAGGGCTGCATCAAGTATCTCTTGAATGAACGGCTGACGCTCACACCCGGCGACCTGCTCGACATATTCGAGAGCCACGGAATAGCGAGAAAGAAGCTGAAGGCGGAACTCGGATTATTCATGCGTGGTGAACGTGACGTGGAAAGATACCGCGAGGCAGGCATAACGTGGTGGGATTATTGCGGCCATACGCTGGTGAACAGCTACCCGACATACTTTGAGAAGCTGCCACCTCTAATAGCCAAAATCAACGCGGAGAAGCGCAACAGCAAGAACTACGTGCTGTTCCTCGGCGCGACGGGCGTTGAGACGAACCAGGCCCCGTGCCTTAGCCTTGTGCAGTTCCAGATAGACGAGGAAAAGCTGGTCGTGTCGGCTTATCAGCGCAGCTCTGATGCGAACCTCGGACTGCCGTCGGACATTTATCACCTTTATTTGATGTCGAGGCAGATAGACCTGCCATTGAAGTCAATCACGCTTGACCTTGGGAACGTGCATATATACGAAAACAATATATCCCGGACAAAAGATTTGCTGGCCGGGGTGGAAAACATAAAATTCGAGTTGAATGTATGAGAAAAATGTATTTGTCAGCTCCACTGCCGTTTGTGGGACAGAAGCGGATGTTCGCAAGGGAATTTATCAAGGTGTTGGAACAGTTTAACGACAAGACCGTGTTTGTGGATTTATTCGGTGGAAGCGGCTTACTGTCTCACATAACCAAATGCCAAAGGCCGGATGCGACGGTCGTGTATAATGATTTTGATGGTTACAGGGAAAGGTTGCAGGCCATACCCCAGACAAACATCCTGCTGGCGGACTTCAGGAGGTTGGCCGCAGGTGTACCGAAGGATAAGCCAATCAGAGGTGCGGCGCGTGAACGTATATTGGAACGCATCGCAATGGCGGAAAGGGAATGGGGGTACGTGGACTACATTACCGTATCTTCCGCGTTGATGTTCTCGATGAAGTACGCCACGAGCCTTGAAGCCATGCGCAAGGAGACGCTTTACAACAACATACGCAAGACGGATTATCCGCCTTGCCCTGATTATTTGAATGGCTTAACGATAACGTCCTGTGACTACAAGGAACTTTATGAGAAGTACAAGGACGTTCCCGGCGTCGTGTTCCTTGTTGACCCTCCCTATTTGTCAACGGAAGTCGGCACGTACAAAATGTATTGGCGTCTTTCAGACTATTTGGATGTGTTGAACGTGTTAAGGGATAAGCCATTTGTGTACTTCACGTCAAACAAGTCATCGATAATCGAACTGTGTGAATGGCTTGGTGAAAACAAGACGCTCGGCAACCCTTTCAAAAATTGTGGAAAAGTGGAGTTCAACGCACACATGAATTACTCCGCGAAATACACGGACATAATGCTGTACAAGAAGCAAGATGAAAAGCCTTTTAATAAGGCAGCTTGAATATCATTTGAATGCTATTATATTGCCTGTTGAATTGTGCTTGACAAAGCCCAAGCCCGAAATAGAGTGATTTTGGCTCTTATTTCGGGCTTTGTTGTTCGTGTTGCGTGCAAGTCCTTTTTTGGACGTTTCGTTTTGAATGAACTCTCGAAAAATGGACGCTTCGTTTCGGATTTGGCGAAAATTTGGATTTGCGGATTATAGTTGGGCGTAACACCGGGCCAGTTCGTAGGCGGCCAACGGCCATTGGCGCAGGCCGTCCTCGTCTTTGACCGACGTGTAGGCGGCCCGGGCTATGGTCTCCTTTTCCTTCGGGTCTTTAATCATGTCGAGCAGTTCGTAGAACTCGTAAGGTACTTGTTTTTGCCCGGCGCGGTATCCGGGGTCGGTCTGGTAGAGTTCCCATATCTCTTCGCGTGTTTTCACGCGGTTGGTGTAGTATTGGTATTCGATGTCCACGATGCGCAATTGCGGCAGGATCTGCTGTTCGATGATGCTCCAGCACGGCAGTTTGCGGATGGCGGCCTCCTGCCGCCCCATGTCTTTCGTCGTGGAGAGTACGGCCCGCACACTGGCAGCCTCTTCTTTTAGCGAGTCGGCTTCCAAGAGGTTCGCCACATCAGTCCATGTGGCCACCTTGTGGGTGGTTTTGATCTCGCCCGTGCGGCGGGCATCCTGCAAGGCAGGGAAACGGCTCAATTCGCCGCGCAGGTATTCCGCACGTTCGCGGCAGAGCCGGGCATTGATGGCTTGTCCTCCTTCGGGCGAGGCCGACCCGTGGATGACCGCGCTGGTGATGCCCGCATCGGCACCCATATAGCGCGACATGTTGTCTTTGAGTTGGTTCATTTGTTTGAAGTTCAACGTGTCTGTCGGGTCGAGGCGTGCTTCTCCTACCACGAATTTCAAATCGAGCTTTTCGTGGTCTTTACTGAATTCCGCTCGTCCTCTTCGTGCATAACGCTCGCGGTTGATGGGAAGCTCGATGAGGCTGTAATCCAAGAAGCGCATGGGGTCTTTTACGTAACCCTCGCTCAGGCAGACGCTGTCCTGCCGGTAGGGGGTGTTGGAGTTCATGCCGTAGGCCTGAAGGGCATCCACCCGGTAACGCGTATTGCGGTCTACGGGTTCCAGAACGAAGTGGATGAGCAGGGAATCTTCCACATGGGAACGCATGAACGTCCCTTCGCGGTATTTGAACAAGGGGTCGCGGGTTTCGTCGAAGCCCATGCGGCGCAGGTTGCCTTTCTGGAACTGTTCGCCGTCTTTCACGAAGGGAACCAGATGACCCACGATCTCGCCGTTGCCTTCTTCCTCATTCTCGTCCAGGTTCACCTCTTCGCTGATGGGAATCGCCTTGACCACGGGGCTGACGATGATGCGTGATTTGTCGTCCGTGTCGTCGGCCGACAGATAATAGTAGAAAGGACCGACCACCATGCGGTTGCCGCACATGTTGGGGATTTGCGGCTCATTCTTCCATTTGCGTTTGGCGGTTTTGGTCACCGTGCCCATCTGCTTGGCGGCCAGGCAGGTCACTTTGATGTCCATCATGCCGCGCAATTCCCGTTTCACGAGGGTGGCCCCCTCCGGTTTCACGACGATATAGCCCGTCAATGGAAGCTGCATCAGGCAGTAGCCGTCCTGGTCGGTCTCGCCCAAAGCGTCGTACTCCGATTCAGACTGTGGAACATAGGTCGAGCCGTTGGCTTCCGCCTCCTGGCTTTTCTTCACGAAGGCGTTGGCCTTGCTCGCGTTGAAAAAGCCATATACGATGACATTCGGCCAAGGGGCTACATCCTTGCTGTTCAGGTCTTCCGCTTTGCGGACCGTGATATTGATGTTCTTCACCTGGGCTTCTGCAGGGATATGGACCGCTACGATGAACAGCAGGAACAGCAGGCGGCGTATAATCATATAGAAATTAGTTTTATACATGGTGATATGCAAGTTGTGGGTTTACTTGATGATATAGGCGAAGGAAACGCCGAGTTTGAACGGGATGAAGGCGTAGCCGTGCGCTGTGCGGCGGTTTTCGGAATAATGGTCGTCGCGGTAGTAATGCTTGTGGTCGTAGTAGACGGCACCCACACTCCCGTAACATTCTATGTTCCAATGGGGCGAGAGGAAGAAAGCGTAGCCGAAAGTCAGTCCGCCGCCCCAGGCGTCGCCCTTATAAGTCTCGCTGCCCCACGTGATGTCGTAAGACGTGCCAAGGGCTGCCACTCCGATGAATTCGCGCATCATGGGGCGTCCGCCGAACCAATAGCGGAATTCGGGGATGGCACCCACCATTTTCATGTCCATACCCCACGGTTTGTAGTTGCCGAACACGGACAAGCCGAAGCTGGTCTTATTGCCCGTAACGATTTCCATGCCTAAGTTAGGGGTCATCAGTCCATCCCACAGTGCGTCGGTCTTCAGGGCCAATAGCTGCGCTTTCAGTCCGGCTGTTACAGCTACGGTTATGATTGTTGATAAAAGGCGTTTCATTCGTTCTTTTCGATTGGTTTGTTCTTTTTTGAAAAAACATCCTCCGGCGCACACGGTTGCGAGGCATGCGGCCGGAAGATGTGCCGTCGGGCTTTTATGCCAGAAGGGAGGGGCATGTCATAGCTCGACGGAGGGGCCGTTGACGGAATCCTGCCAATCGGTGAGGCTGGCATTTGCTTTCACTTCTTCTATGTCGTTCACCGTGATGGTCACCATGTAAGAGATTCCTTGGCGGAACAGGTTGGTGTCGCTTTCGGAAGCACCGTAAGGAGGCCCTACGGTGAGCCATTCTTCCGTAGTGATGTCGAAACCTTCTTCCGGGGATTCTCCTTCTTTGTGCAGCGTGATTTCAAGACGGTATTTTTTTTCCGGGTACAGCATCAGGCTGCCGCCCACTCTCGTGGCCTGGTCCAAGGTCGTACCGATGGCTACAGGCTGCAAGTCTCCGTCTTGCGCATCCTTGAGCGTGAAATCTGCCCTTGTTTCATCGGCCGATGGCTGGATTCTTTCAGCCAACGTGAGTCTCTTGCTCGGATCCTCGCCCCATTGTTCGCGCTTTTCCAAGTCGGCCACGATGAGGTCTACTTTGGAATGCGCATCGAGGATCTTGATGGACTTCACGGAAATCTTGCCTGCATCCTCGAACACGGAACCTTCGTTTTTCGGATCTTCTCCGGGTTTCACTTGGAACTGTAAACGTGTCAGCATGTGCTGCAAGCCGATTAAGGGCATGGCTGCGTCCTTGTTCTCCCGGAAGTAGCGTGCGCTGTAAGCATACTTGTCCTGGAGTGTGGCTCTTCCCCAGATGATGTCCTGCGTGCCGTCTATCGTATAATGCACGGTGGCGCGATGACGCGGGCCACCGGCACCGTCTCCGTCTGCCGACGCTTCATACGTGATATGGGCATCCTCTGCATACGGATAGTAGCCGTAGAACTCATACATGTAGAATTGGCTGATGGGGTAGAAATAGTGTCCCTCCCACGACACGTTACTGCCTTCCTTCTTCGCTTTCACGTTTTTCATCAGGCAGGAAGCGTAGTTGTCTTCAGGGTCGAACCACGAAATATCGGGTGCGCCATCGTTTTTCTCCTGTTTCCCACGTGCGAGACAGAACACCCCCATTTCGTCCAGATTGCCGTCTTCGTCCACTGTGGTCCGCTTGTCCACGGAAGTGGATACCTCATCCGAATGGGCGGCGAAGCGGATTTCCACTTCGCTGTTTCCGGGGATGAATACGGGGGCGGCCGCATGATCCGACAGGTCTTCGTTGGAACAGCCGGGCAGCAGCATGCAAGCTGCCGCCACGACCCAAAGATAATGATGTAACTTCATCTGTCTCTGTTTGGTTTATTAGTTGACGTTTGTATCCACTTCGAGGTCACCACCGTCCTTCCAACCGGTAAGTGTGGCATCGACTTCAACCTTGGCCATGCCATAGACCTTCACATTGACTGCATAAGAAGAACCCGCTTCGGCTATTGCGCCTTCTGCTGTTCCACCTTTAGTCAAATCGATGGCTTTTTCCAAGGTGACTGAACCTACGGCATCGTGGTCTGGAGCATTTTCCTCGAATGTCTGTTCTATGGTAATATACATCGTATATTCTGATTCTCCCGGCGCTACCATCAACGCATGGCCTATCGCTTGTTTTTCATACGTCTTGTCTGGACTACCGGTACCCTCTTGGATTATGACAGGTTCGAGGGCTGTCACGTCAGTGTTGGCATCAGTACGGCTCTTCAAATCGAGCTTTACAGGTTCTTCTGTGGCTGGTTCACTACCGACAGGAAGCGTCCATTCCAACATTTTCTCCGGTTTGAATACTCCGTCGGCCAAGTCGTAAGCCACAATCATCTTACCCGTGGTCTTGGATTTTACCGCGATGTTCGTAACTTTGAGTCCTACGGCTGATTCTGCTGCAGCTTGTACGGTGAAAGTGAAACGGGTGAGCAAGTGTTGCATGTTGATAGCAGGCTTGATACCGGCACGGGCCGTTTGGGCGGAGAAACCTAAGTTCTTGCCCGCTTCATCCTCTTCTCCTTCATTTGTGGCTACGCCTGTCATCAGATCTTGTGAACCGTCAATTTTGAACCATACATATTTCATCTTAACTTGTCCTTCCACTAATGAGTCGCGTACCATGAAATCGGCATTTGCACTTGCATCCGTTTTATTCATTTTCCAATTAGGATTGGTATAAATCGTTGCGGCATTGTCGATATTATATGCGAAGAAATCATGTATGCCCTCATCGGGATAATACTTTGGAGACAGTTCTTCCGTCCATGACAGTGCCCCGGATGCTACATTGGTAGGAGCTGTGACTTTTACGTTGGGGAAATTGACGATGGTGGCTGTCGGATTCGTATGTTCTGGTGTTGTTCCGTCATAATCAGAGTCGTCGATGTTCGGGTCTTCTTCACTGGAAGCGGCTGCACTCTGATAAGTCCAAGTGGTGACCCCCCACGGGTTAGTCTGGGCTTTGTCGGACTTGGAGCGTTGCATCATCAGAAGGTATAACTTTTCTCCCTGCCATTTATTGGCTTCTTCTCCTTCGATGTCGCCGACGGTACCGATTCCACGTTTTTCAACCGTTACGGAGGGGCCGTTCAGAGCCAGTTCTACCGGCACCAGTCCGTTGCCATTTCCTACACCAGGCGTGCCGTTGGTTACGGCAACGTCGTCGTTGGAACAACTTCCCAACATACCCATGCCTGCTACTAAAGCAGATGCAAAAAATAATTTTCTCATAAAATAAAAAATTTAGTAAAACAATATGTTAATTACACGCATTGTGTCAGCATTGCGTCAGTTTGTATCTTCCTCTTCTTCTCCAACGGTGATGTCGCCTCCCGAAATCCATCCCAATCCTTTGCCGTCTACGGTCAGTTCTATTTTGCGCGGGCCGTAGACTTTCAACAGCACATCATGCGTCTTACCGGATTGGAAGCCGCCTTCAAAACGCAAGTTGCTGTATTTGGCAATGAATATGGAACCCGAAGGAATCTTGTCTTCCGGGTTAGCCGTGAGAAAACGGTAGTGGATGATTACGCCCAATTGGTCTATGGGAGGAATCAACAGTGGCTTGCCGATTTTGACAGGTTCTTCTTCCGGGTCGCTCACGCCGGGTTCCGGGTCGAAAGTGGCATTTTCTCTTTTCAGCGTCGCCCCGAATTCGGTAGGTGTGTTTTCGTTGGGTACGTAGACCGTGTCGCACGTAGCTTCCCACGAAATACCCGTCGGGGGAACGTTGGTCTCGTCCGTCCAGTCGTGTGAAACGCCGGCCCAGTCGGCAGCTACCGTGAATTGCGCCCTCGTGGGGATGACTAAGGCAACGGACTGTATGCGTATTTCCCGTCCTTGTTGCTTCAGGGTATCATAAGCCTGCACCAGAAAGTTGAGCCGTGCCATTTCGTGCTTCACGCGAAGGTGCGGCTCGACGTGCAGGCGTGCACTTTTCGTGCTGTATACCAAATCCCCGGCATGATTCATGAGATATTTGGTTTCATCATTGTCCGGCAGCCTTTCGGCATCTTCCGTGCCGGGACGGGCGTATGCCGAAATCAGGTCTTGTGTGCCGTCAATCCGGAAGAACTTGGTGATACTGCCTTGTGTTCGTTGTTCCGGGGCATATTCTTCTGCATCTCCTTTATAATAAAGGAAGAAATTGTATTTATGCTCCGGGTAAACCGCGCTGTAATACGGTGGCTCGCCGTCGGCCCATAACAGTTCGCAGGCGGCTGAAATCCGTGCTTTGCGGTCGTTTACCAGGCAAAGGTTCGCACCGCCCCCAGTGGAAGTTTCGTCGGCTGTGAGGTTAGGATTTCCGTTGTACACATGGTTGCGCGTCAGGAATGCGTAGACGCCGAATTCCGCTGCCATCCATTGGGCACGTTCCTCTTCGTCGTCCCAAAAGCCGAAAGACCCTTGGCCCCGTTTACCCGTCACTAAGGCATAGGCCGGGTCGGTGAGCGACAGGGTGACGGGGATACTGTCCGCCGTCATTTCCGGATTCGGGTTGTCTGCGTCGTAGACGGGCGCATACAGTCCGGGGTAGGACTCGTTGCAGGCTGCGAGCGCGCAGCACAAACCTATTCCTGCGATGTATCTTTTCATTTCAGTATGTTTGCTTTTCCTCTTCATACGTTTCACACTTCAATTTCAAACGTTTCGCCGGGTATCCATTGGTCCAGTCCGGTCGAGGTGCTGCCACCGTTCAGGATACCGTCTTTGTCGATATTCAGTGGTGAGCCGATTTCCACTGTGATGCTTCGGCTGGCTTGCCGGTAGCCGTTCTCCTCTTCGTCCCATTGCAGCGACTTGCGCTCTTTCAAGGTATGGTAGAGGTTGATGCCTGCATGGAACACTTTGGCTGCTTTCCTTTGCGTTCCTTCCTCTTCGTAGTCGTAGTGGGTGTAAATGGCGATTTGCAGGATGCCCGGCCCCGTGACCATGTCTTCGGTATGGCTCCGTACGATACCGGGAATGTTGACGGAGGCTTCACAGCGCAACGCTTCCGCCGAGGCACTGTCGGCCGCTGAAGGCAGGGCGGCGTATGTCGGCCTGAACAACAGTTTATAGGTCTTTTGGGCCAGAATCAGTCCCGTGGTCAGTTCCATGGTGGATGGTATGCCGGAAATTTCGGCCGTAAGGCTGTCCACTACCACGTCTGCCGTCTTTTCGATGTGGAATACGAACGATACGTCCTGTGTGAGCGGTTCGGGCGTGAAGTCCACTACCACTTGGCCTGTCCCTTCTTGGGCCAAAGGGACGGACACATGGTCTACCCGGGCATAGAACACGGGGACACCCTCACTGGAGATGAAGTCGGAGTAAGCGTTGTAATCCTTCCATTCACCATACGCCCCCGCCACTTTCGGATCGTCCACGGGGTAGTGGCGGTAGGTAAGGTAGAGTGGGGTCAGGCCGCTTCCCAATGTGGCCGCGTCGCCTTGCGCGTCCACGATGTCGGTGGCATCTACCAATTCACCTTCATCCCATCCGAATGTGGCGAAGTTATATTCACCACTGCGTACCCATAGGTTGTGCGTTCCGGCCGGAGCCAATGTGTCGGCCGAAGGCTGTCTTTCCGTTTCGGGCTGCATGAGGATGCCGTTGTTGTGGCTTTCTTCAGCGGTTATCCGGAATTCATACCGCAAGATGTTGACCGGACGCACGGCTATTACTCCCATGCTGTCGGGACGGTTTCCTTGGTATTCCTCTTTCCAATGGAAACGGAAATCCATGAAAGAACGGTGAGGGTGTTCCGCCTGGCATAAGTCCACTTCTGTACATGAAGCCATGGCGCAGAGGAGCGGGAGTACGGCAATTAGACTGCTACATGGTTTCATACGCGTCCCTCCTTTCTTGTTTCCTCGGGGATACTGTGTCGTAGTCTTCCTTTGTCGGCCCGATATCCGCCGGATGGTTTGCCTTTTATGTGAAAATAGGTTTCCACGGGTTCTTCTTCTTTGGATTCTTTATTTTTCTTCTTACGTCTTTTTTCTTTCCGGCTTGCTTTCTTCTTGTCGCCAGTGTCTTCGGGCGTGTCGGCCTTGGCGCTTCCGGATGGTGTTTCGGAGGTGCCGTTGCCCGTTGCGGCTTGGGGCGTAGCCGTCACTTGTTCTTCCCCTTCCGTTTTCTTTCCTTTCCTCTTACGGCGGGACTTGCCCTTCTCCCCGGCCTCTGCCTTGGCTTTTTCTTCAGCCTTGGCCTTCTCCTTTGCCACATCTTCTAATGAGTCGTTCAGCTCCAGTGTGCGGCGGAGCGAGTCGCGTGAGAATTTCTCAGCTTCCGCTTCTTTGCGGCGCACCTTGTACATGGAGTCGCGGATTTCCCAATTGCGTTGCCGTACGCGTGAGCGTTCGTTGCGTTTTTCTTTTTGCCGGGTATCCCATTCATCGTAACGTTCGGCACCTCCCTGTACCTTCTTTCCGATAGAGCGGAAGCGAAAGACGAATGAAAGATGTATGTCCTGTACGACCGGAAAAGGTACGATATGCCGTCCCTTCGAACCTTGGTAAGTGTAACATCCGTATTCTTCGTCATAGCCGAATTTGTCGTACGCCGTCATTTTGGCACCGACGGCCAAGCCTAAGTCCAAATCTACGCTTCGGCCATCCTTGAAAGGATAAAGGGGAACACTCCATCCCCCGGTGAAACCGAAGTTATAACTGTCGCCCTGTTTGCCTTTCCGTCCTAGGCTGATGGTGTATTTCTCATAACCGGCATACACGCCCACGTAGTAGGCACGCCAAACCCGAGGATTCATGAAGGTACGTCCCGAGAGCACGTTGCGCCTGAAACGCCTGAAGCCCCAGAGCGGCAGGGAGATGGTGGTGTCGCGGTTATCTTTCGTGTAGCGTTCCATGGCTCCTCTGATAGAACCGCCCGTACGCCAATACTTCCGGGCTTCCACACTCCCGGCCGCCACGTTGTACACGATGCGTGGCTGTATGGAATGGTGGGTATTCCAATTATATTTGCCGTTCATAAGTATAGAGAAACGGGTCTTTTCATTGCCAACCAAGTCAAACTCCACTCCGAGGTTGGGAGTGGCTACTATCCAGTCCACGGCGTTGGTCATGATAGACAAACGTTTAAGAAAGGGCACGGTGTCATGTTTTACGTCCTTTGTTCCGGATAAGGCTTGCCCGTAAAGAATAGCGGGTGTCAAACAAACCCACATCAAGAGTGTCCTAATGATCAACTTTTGCATTCAAACAATATCGTACAATTCGGTTATCAACACTTTTTTAGCCTTTTACAAGGTCTATCTCTTACTAAGAGAGCGTACAGACTACGTAACTCCTTATGTTACAGTTATTATTATTGGAAAATGTTTTGTAAAAGGTTTGCGTATTTTGTTATTCATTTTAAAAAAAGGTGATTTTTAACAAAAGAAACTTGTTCATTTGCTTCCTTTTACCTATTTTAGCGGTCGAAAATCGCTCTCTTAGTAAGAGATAAACCGGATACATATATTTTTAACCGGTGTTGTCATGACAACTTGTGGAAGGGGAATATCAGGCTTCTGTTGTCGGCAAAGTTGAATCGGAATTACGTTAATTTAAATCAAACGTTTTTTGCAGTGTTTTGATAGGGGCGTAAAAACTTTGTGGGAACATCCCCTACACAGGGATTTTACAAAAATATCCTTCATCTTTCAGGTTGTATGGTAATTCTCTCATAATATTGATGTTACAAGCTGAAGGATGTTTCAGGTATCTTTCAGTCACGTTTCATTCCGTTCGCCAGAGATTGGGAAATCATTCGCCTGAGATTTGAAAATCGTTTGCCTGAGACTGAAAAATCGTTTGGCGCAGAACTTTTTATGGGTCTCTACAATGAAAGGAAACTGAAAGATGAGTTTCCTATCTTTCATTCCATAATATATTATGTGAGAGGTAGTTGGCCTACGGCCTGAAGGATGAAAGGGCTTTTCTGAAAAACTCCGGGGAGGGGAAACGTGTAATTGAAAAATGGGAGGAAAGCTTGTCTTGCGTTCCTCCCATTCTTGTTTATTTCTGTTGCGGTGAGAATATCAGGTCGATGACATCCGCATCCTTGAAGAATTTCTTGGCGAATTTCTGTACGTCCTTCGGTTGGATGGAAGCCACAAGGGTTTCCATGTTTTTCGGGTCGTTCAGGTTCACTCCAGTCTTATAATATGTAACTAAGGTGGTCAACCAATAAGCATTGTGCTGTTTGCTTTGTTCAGCTTCTTTCAGCGTGTTCTTGACCACTTTGCTGAGCTCTTCTTCCGTAACCCCCTCACGGATGATATTGTCCACTTCCTTATAAAGCAAGGGTTTCAGTTCATTCGCCTTCTCTGGGTCACATTCGAAGGTCATATACATATTATAGTTGTTGTATGGTTCGCGTGAGGCTGAGCCGCTTACCCCTACGCCGTAGGTTCCGCCTTGTTCTTCGCGGATGGTCTTGGTATAGCGGTTGGTGAGGATATTGCCCAGTATGTTGATGGTATAAGCCTCTTTCAAGGTGTACTTCATTTCCCTGTTGAACAGGACTATGACTGTGGACTTCGGAACTTCCAACGGAATTTCTATGTTCTTTTCCACTTTACCTTTCGGTGCCCTGACCTGACGGTCCACCCACTTCTCATTCCGGTAGAGGGAGGGGAGAGAACCGATGTATTTCTGAGCCATGACCCGCGCCGTGTCTTTGTCTACGTTCCCGACGATGAAGAAAGTAAAATCGCTGGCGTCGCAGATACGGTCACGATAAGCCTTTTCGATACGGTCGAGCGTCAATCGGTCTACGTATGCGTCGTTGAACAATTGTACGCGCGGACTGTAGTTGGCGGAAATCAATGAGAGAGAATCGCGCATGATGGTCTGCGGTTGCCCGGCAATCTGCTTGGCATAGATATGGTTGCGTTCGATGATGACTTTATGTGCCAGTGTATCGAAGCGAGGTTCCATAAAACGGAGGTACATCAGTTGCATCATCGTTTCGAAGTCTTTGGGCGTAGAACTTCCGTTGACGTTCTCATACAATCCGCTGATAGAAACCTCACATCCGGCCTTTTTACCTGTCAGCAGCTTGCCCAATGCGATTTCGTCGTAGGTACCCAAACCGTAGTTCGAAGCAAATTGTCCGGCATTGGATGCCGCAGGAAGGAAATTGACATCCGTATATAAAGAAGAACCGCCGGGACTGTAAGCGGCCAGTGCCACTTCGTCTTTTTCATAATCGGCCTTGCGGTAGATTACTTTTGCCCCGTTGCTTAAAGTCCATTCTTCGGCTTGGAATTGCGGCAGTTCCTTCACTTTTGTGATCGTTCCGGCTGTGGGTTCTTTTTCGATGAGATTGCCTTTTACGCTATTGTCTTCGTATGCAGAGACTTCCTTTCCTTCCATTTCGGCAAGGATGTCCCGAGCCTCTTGTTCCGTCAGGTGTGTGACGCCTTCGCTTGGGCCGCTGATGACGATGGTACGGTTGTCTGTCTTCCACCATCTTTTGGCTTGTTCGGAAACTTCTTCTGCCGTGATGGTCGGAAGGATTTCCTTGACTGCCTCGGCATAATCCTCTATGTTGATGATGGCTTCATTGCCTAAGAAATGGGATTGCATTTCTTCAGCATAGGTGTCATTGGATGTTTTGTCCTTGTCTTTCACCATGGATTCGAGGCTGGTCAGCATATTGGCTTTCGCACGGTTCAGTTCATCTTCGGTGAACCCATGCTGGAATATACGTTCGTGCTCCTCTAAGGCTCCGATAAGCGCTTCTCTTTCCTGATTCGGCTTGGCTGTAGCACTGACGGAATAAGCATAGTATCCTTTTACCATACCGAAAAAGCCGACCGAAGCTTTTACGTAAGGGGCTTGTCCGCGTTGAATAATCTCCCCGATACGTTCACCCACCATACTGTTGTAGAAGCCGATCATCAGACCGTTTTTCACGTCCTGGTACGTGGCATATCCCTTGCCGTCGTATTCTTTGTCGCGGAAGATACGGATAACCTGTACGTTGGACGAAGTGGCTTCCTTGTCGGTGGCCAGACAGAAATAGGTTTCGTCATGGGAAGGAATTTCAAAAAACGGACGTGGTTCCGGATTAGGGATAACGGGAATGGACGAAAAGACTTTCTTTATCTTTTCCTCCATATTCTTGATGTCGAAGTCTCCTACGATAGCAATGGCCTCCAAGTCCGTGCGGTACCATTTGTGGTAAAAGTCGCGCAAGGTTTCGGGCTTGAACGTCCGGATGACATCCATGTCGCCGATGACATCGCGCTCGGCATATTTCGAGCCTTTGTAGAGTACAGGTCTTTTCTGGTTATAGATACGGGTTGCGCTGTTGTTGCGCGTACGCCACTCCTCAGTGATGACCCCACGTTCCTCGTCGATGTCTTTCGGGTCGAGGGTCAGGTAATAAGACCAGTCGTGCAGAATAAGCAGGCACGTGTCCGTCAGGCTTTCGTCTGCCATCGGCACATCGCTGATGTTATAAACCGTTTCGTTCTGTGTGGTGTAGGCATTCAGGTTCCCACCGAAAGAGATTCCATGACGTTCGAGTGTGGAAATCATGCTGTTGCCCGGGAAGTTCTTACTGCCGTTAAAGGCCATGTGTTCCAAAAAGTGGGCCAAGCCGTCCTGATCGTCATTCTCAAGCAATGCGCCTGCGTTGCGGATGATGAAGAAACTGGCCCGGTCTTTAGGTTCTTCGTTATGCCGGAGGTAATAGGTGATACCGTTCGGTAGCTTACCGATCAGGACATTCGGGTCTGCCGGAAGTTTCTTGTTCCAGTCGATGGGTTGTGCATATCCTATCAGGCTGAGAAACAGGAATGACAGCAATAGAATTTTTTGTTTCATAATTTAAAAGTATAAAATCAGACTGTATGAGCAGTCTGTGATTAAGATTTCTGATTGTCTTTGTTGCGGATTTCCACCCTTCGGATTTTTCCACTGATGGTTTTGGGCAGTTCGTCTACAAACTCGATGACTCTCGGGTATTTATAAGGTGCAGTGACTTGCTTGACGTGGTTTTGCAGGGTCTTGACCAAATGTTCTTTGTCTACATCCTTATAGTCTTTTGCCAATACGATGGTAGCTTTTACGATTTGTCCGCGAATCTCGTCGGGTACGCCTGTGATGGCGCATTCCACTACGGCAGGATGCGTCATCAATGCGCTCTCCACCTCGAAGGGGCCGATGCGGTAGCCGGAACTTTTGATGACATCGTCTACCCGTCCTACAAACCAGAAATAACCGTCTTCGTCTTTCCAGGCTACGTCGCCTGTATAATATATGCCGTCATGCCATACTTCACGGGTGAGATCCGGGTTACGGTAGTATTCCTTGAACAATCCCAATGGTTTGCCTTGGGAGGTACGGATGACTATCTGACCCTGCTCGCCCGGTGCGGCCGACGTACCGTCTGTCTTGAGCAAGTCTACCACGTATTCCGGATTGGGCACTCCCATGGAACCCGGTTTGGGTTCCATCCAAGGGAAAGTAGCGATGGTCAGGGTCGTTTCCGTCTGTCCGAAGCCTTCCATCAGTTTGATGCCTGTCAACTTGCGGAAGGTTTCGTATACGGCCGGGTTCAGTGCCTCGCCTGCAATCGTGCAGTATTGCAGGGAAGAAAGGTCGTAATGCGTCAGATCCTCCCGAATCAGGAAGCGGAACACGGTGGGAGGAGCGCAGAGCGATGTGATATGATAATTTTGTATCATTTGCAGGATGTCGGCCGGATGGAACTTTTCATGGTCGTAAACGAAAACCGTAGCTCCGGCAATCCATTGGCCGTACAGTTTTCCCCACACGGCCTTTCCCCATCCCGTGTCGGCCACGGTCAGATGCAGGCTGTCTTCGTGCAGGTTATGCCAATAACATCCGGTCGCGATATGTCCGAGCGGATAGGTGAAATCATGAGCCACCATCTTCGGTTCACCGGTAGTTCCCGAAGTGAAATACATCAGGGATATGTCGTCGTTCCGGTTGGGATGTTCCGGTTTGACAAACGGTGCGGCTCCTAAAACGCCTTTCTGAAAGTCTTCAAAACCATGGGGCACGATCGGTCCGGCCGAGACGAGGTGTTTGACGGAGGGTGAATAGGGGAGAGCGTCTTTGACGTGGTTCAGGATAACTTCCTCACCAGCACAGACAATCATTTTGATGTCAGCGGCATTGTTACGGTAGATAATGTCTTTTCCGGTCAGCAAATGGGTGGCCGGGATAGCCACAGCTCCAATCTTGTGTAAGGCAATGATGGAGAACCAAAATTCATACCGGCGTTTCAATATAAGCATGACCATGTCCCCATGTCCGATGCCTAACGATTGGAAATAGGAAGCCGTGTGGTCGGTGTAGTCTTTCAGTTCGGAAAAAGTGAAATCGTGGTGTACGCCGTGGTCGTTCGTCCAACATAAGGCTATCTTGTCTGGGGCTTCTGCGGCCCATGCATCTACTACATCGTATCCGAAATTGAAGTTTTCCGGTACTTTTACATGGAAATTTTGGATGAAGTCGTCTTGCGACGTGAACGTCGTTTGACTTAAAAATCTCTCCAGCATAATCTTTTTCTTAAAGTCTAAAAAGTCGCAATATGTACTTAATTGGGTACAAAGGTAATAAATAATGGTCTATTTAGTCCTTGTCCCGTTGGAAAAATAACATGTAATTTCGGTTTACAGTGCATATTTGCCGGTCTGAAGTCAGGCCAAATCCACTACGGTGATGCCTGCCCCTCCAAACTGTACGTGTTCGTCCTTGAAATCTTTTACGCCGGGCACCGTGTGCAGATACTGGCGAATCAGCGTGCGTAAGATGCCCGAACCCGTTCCGTGCAGGATGCGTACCCTGGATATTCCCAATAATATGGCATCGTCGATGAAATAAGTGACGGCATGGATGGCTTCGTCTCCCCTCATGCCCCGTACGTCGATATCCTGCTTGAAATTCAGTTTTTTCTCGTACACGCTGTCTTGCGTCTGTTTGCTGACGAAGGTGGCGGCCTGGTTCCGTGCCGGGGGATCGGGGGCTGCGGCACGTTCCAACCGTTCCGGTTTCACGTTGGTGCGCATCATGCCGAAAGTGACGATGGCGTTCTTTCCGTCTATCTCCTCTATCGTGCCTACGGTGGTCTGCCCTTTGATGCGTACGGTCTCACCGGGTTGCAGGGGACGGTTGCGTACCTCCGCTTCCTGCGCGGCTTGCAGCAAGGCATCGGGCTGCGCTTTCCGCATGGCGGCTTCGGATGCTTTTTTCTCTTTCCGTTCGGCCTGTCTTTTTTTCCGTTCCTGCAGTTGTTGCATTTTACGGGCTATCTTGTCCGCTTCGTGTTGCTTTTCGATGTCGTCCAAGGTCTTTTTAAAATCATCCAATTCCTGGCGTACGTTGCGGGTCTTTTCTTTTTCAGCCTGAGCCTCCCTGATGGTTTTAATGGTGTTCTCTATCTTGGCATTCGATTCCCGGAGCAGTTGTTCGGCATCTTCTTTGGCTTTGCGCAAGATTTCTTTCCGGCTGCGTTGCAACTCTGCGATTTCCGTTTCGTAACGGGCTATGGTCTTCTCCATTTCCTTTTCCCGGAGGTGGATGTTCTGCCGTTTGTTTTCCCAATACCGCTTGTCTCTTACGATGTCTTGCAGGTACTTGTCCGCGTTGATGTACTCTTTGCCCACCAATTCGGAAGCATCGGCTATTACTTCCTCCGGAATACCTATCTTGCGGGCGATTTCCACAGCGAAAGAACTGCCCGGATTGCCGATTTGCAGTTGGAACAGGGCCTGCATGTGTTGGCGGTCGTAGAGCATGGCTCCGTTCACTACGCCCTCATGGTCCTCGGCGAAGTGTTTCAGGTTTTGGTAATGTGTCGTGATGATGCCGAAGGTCTTTTTTTGGTTGAACCGTTTCAGGACGGCTTCGGCTATGGCGCCGCCGATTTGCGGTTCCGTGCCGCCTCCGAATTCGTCGATGAGCAGAAGACTGGTACCACAGCAAGCTTTCATCATGTTTTTCATGTTGAGCAAATGGCTGGAATAGGTACTCAAGTCGTCCTCAATGCTCTGCTCGTCCCCGATGTCGATGAAGATGCTGCCGAAAATGCCGGTGCGTGAGTTTTCCCCGATAGGAACGGGAAGTCCGCATTGCAACATGTATTGGATGAGGCCTACGGTCTTCAGGCATACGGATTTTCCGCCCGCGTTGGGGCCGGAGATAATGAGAATACGCTGATGCCCGTTCAGTTCGATGTCGAGCGGCACGATTTTTTTCCCATGACGGGTCAGGGACAGGTATAGCAAGGGATGACGAGCCAGCGTCCAGTCTATCAGCGGTGCCCCTTTGATGTCCGGTGTCGTGGCATTGAATTGGCGGGCCAGTCCGGCTTTGGCATGGATGAAGTCTATTTCGGCCAAAAACTCGTAGGATTGCAGTATTTCCTGATAATGAGGCCGGACCTCAGCCGTGAATTCCTGTAATATGCGTATGATTTCCCGTCGTTCTTCCCCCTCCAGTTCACGGATGCGATTGTTGGCTTCCACCACTTCGGCCGGTTCGATGAAGACCGTGCGCCCTGTGGCGGATTCGTCGTGGACGATTCCTTTTATTTTCCGTTTTAAAGCCGGTGCCACGGGAATGACCAAGCGTCCGTCGCGCATGGTGGGAGTGACATCCTTGTCCACCACGCCGTCTTGTTGAGCGTTCCGCAAGATGGCGTGCAGTGTGCGCGAGATTCCGCTTTCGGCAGCGACAAGTTCGCGTCGGATGCGCAACAGTTCGGCGGATGCCGAGTCTTTGATTTTGCCGTATTTGTCGAGTATGCTCTCAATGCGGCGCACCAGTTGGGGGTAGACGGAGACCCCTTGCGTCAGGCGGCGTAAGGCCGGATAGGGGACGGAGGCATCATCGCCGGGGCGGTTTTCCTCCGTGCCGTTATCTTCTTCGGTATCCTTGTTGAGAAACCGTACGATGTTGATAATCGTGCAAAGCGAGCGTTTCAGATCGAACAGTTCCGTTTCGTCGAGATAAGTACCTTCTATTCTGATGCGTTTGATGGCCGGGCGTACATCATAGAAGTCCTGCTCCGGAAAGTCCTCTTCTTCTTCCTGAATGCGCAGGAATTCCCGTGTCTGTTCTTGCAATTCGCGCAATAGATGCAAATCCGTCAGGAATTTCATCTGTCCGACGCGCTCTATGCCAAGCGTACTCAGGCAATGTCCCGTCAATAAAGTACGTATCTCGTCAAATCCTATTTTCTGTTCAAAATTCTGTGGATAAATCATATTTCATTTGGATTAGCGGGTGCAAAGTTAAGAAAAAGCGGCATAAAAGTTTCTTTGTCCGGGGCTTTTCTGTCTTTCTCCGTTGCAAGTGTCAGTGGAGAGTATTATAAGTCTGTTATAGGATAGTTTTAATGTTATTCAGAACACTCTTTGTGAATAATCAGGTCAGTTTATAAGAATGAAGATATTTATTTTGCAATCGGAAAATAACAGTAGAAAATGGAAAGTGACGTATTGTTAGTTAGTGATGATTTTATGATAGTACGTGAGAAGGATGCTCTCATGTATGGCTTGGAGGCTTGGAGGAATCTGTCTCGGATGACATCAGATACGATAAAAGTAGAATGGGTGATTGTTTCTATTGTCGTTTCGGGAGAAGCCGAATGTACCATCAATGGAAAAATTATAACGTCAAGGCACATGATATAATCATGTCCTTGCCCAATTATGTATTGGAACGGCAGAAAAAGACGGATGATTTGTCTGTAAACAGTCTTTGTATCTCTCGTTCTTTATTTCAAAAAGCCATTTCATTTTCTTCATATAATTGGGATGTGGTTTCATTTCTGATAGCTCATCCGATACTGTCGCTCACGGATATGGAATATACTTGTTTATCATTGTATTATTCTTTGATATCTGTCAAGATTGGGGATAAGAACAAGTTGGGATATAGGGAATCCATGCAGTGTCTGTTGAAATCGTTTATGTGTGAATTGTATGGCGTGATAGGACGTTATATTTCGGTCGGTGCGGTCAATTACTCTCAAGGACATAATCTGTTCAAAGGATTTTTGGATTTGCTTACATCGGTCTATCCTAAACCTCGTTCCGTATCTTTTTATGCGGAGACATTGAATGTAACGTCTAAGTATTTGTCTTCTGTCTGTAAAGCGACTTGTGGCGAAACAGCTTCGATGCTGATTCATAAAGCGGTGACGAAAGACATCGCGGATTTGTTGTCTTATTCAAACAAAAGCATTAAGGAAATTATGGTGGAGTTGGATTTTCCTTCTCTTTCTTTCTTCGGCAAATATGTGAAAAAGCATTTTGGTGTCGGGCCTAAAGAATATCGCTCCAAACGTTTATCCTAATACGACGTCCAGAATCATCATTAATACGAAGCCCAGTGCAAAGCCTACCGTTCCTACGTTGGAATGTTTTCCTTGAGAAGCCTCCGGAATCAACTCCTCTACGACCACATAAATCATAGCGCCAGCGGCAAACGACAGTAAATATGGCAATATGGGGGTGATGTAGGCTGCCAACAGAATCGTCAGGATAGCTCCGATAGGTTCTACGACACCGCTCAATGTACCGATGCCGAAAGCGCGCAATCTGCTGTTTCCCTCACTACGCAGAGGCATGGAGACAATGGCGCCTTCCGGGAAATTCTGTATGGCGATTCCCAAAGATAAAGCCAATGCACCGGCCATGGGAAGATAAGTGCTGTGTTCCATGGCGGCGGCTAATGCTACTCCTACAGCCATTCCCTCCGGAATATTGTGCAAGGTGACGGCCAATACCAACATGCTTGTCCGTGACAATTTGCTGTGCGGTCCTTCGGGTGAAGGGCTGCCTAAATGGAGGTGCGGAGTGATCCGGTCCATCAGCAAGAGAAATGCAATACCCGCTATGAAGCCGCTTACGGCCGGGATAACCCGGGTAGCATCTTCCGTACCGCTCATTTCTATAGAAGGTATCAGCAGCGACCATACGGAAGCCGCTACCATGACACCGGAAGCGAATCCCAATAAGGTTTTCTGCACTAAGTCCGGCATTTGTTTTTTCATCAGAAAAACGCAGGCGGCACCTAAAGTAGTACCGGCAAAAGGTAATAATAATCCTATGATTAGTCCGTCCATAATTTTATATTTGTCGTTTGTGGGTATTATTCCAACGTGATTTCACCGGCCAGGTTGGTATTCATGAGACGCCTGACCTCTTCGGGGGGCAGGTCATGGCCCAAAAGAAACATCAATTTGGTCAATGCACACTCCGGAGTGCTGTCATATCCGCTGATCACTCCGGCTTCCAGTAACTGACGGCCTGTTTCATAACGTTCCATTTCTACACTTCCCGACTGGCATTGGGTGATGTTGATAATAATGATGTTACGTTCTGCAGCCTCTTTGATGAGTTTGATAAACCAGGGTTTCTGTGGGGCGTTGCCCGAGCCGAAGGTTTTCATAACTACGGCTTTCAATCCTTTAATGTTGAAGACAGAAGTAATGATGCTTTCCTGTATCCCCGGAAAAAGCGTGAGAACCACTACATTGGTATCGAACAGGTAGTGTGCCTTCAGGGGGCGTGACGCGTCAGGCCGGCGTATGCGTTCCGGTTTGATTTTAATGTCGATGGCACTATGCCCCAGACACGGATAATTATACGACTTGAAAGCATTAAATTTCTCTGCATTGATTTTCGTGGTACGGTTGCCCCTCATCAAGTCTCTTTCGAAGTAGATACAGACTTCCGGCACCATGGCCGTACCGTCCGGATGTTTGGCCGCAGCAATCTCTATGGCGGTAATCAGGTTTTCTTTGCCGTCTGTCCGCAACATACCCATCGGGAGTTGTGAACCGGTCAATACAACCGGTTTAGACAGGTTTTCCAACATAAAACTCAATGCAGAAGCCGTATAAGCCATGGTGTCAGTTCCATGTAGAATGACAAAACCATCGTATTGTTCGTAATTCCGTTCTACAATTCGTGCCAATCTTGCCCAATGGTAAGGTTCCATATCGGAAGAATCAATGGGGGGATCGAAAGAATAGGTGTTGATATGATAATTAAAACGTTTCAACTCCGGAACGAAGTTCAGCAAGTGGTCGAAGTTGAAGCTTTCCAATGCTCCTGTTTCCGGGTTTTCTATCATTCCGATAGTTCCACCTGTATAAATCAGCAATACGGAGGGGGCAAAGTCTGTCATATATCCATGGTTTTGCGGTTCATTTGCAAATATAACGATAAATTCTGGAATTTGAGGTGGAGTGAATTGCTTTTGTTCGTGTTTTCTAAAAAATCTTAAACTTGGAAAGTTTTCCGCTGGAAATTTGTTTAGCTGTAAATTAAAGGCGTTCTTTGCAAAAGTTTCTATTGGAAAATAATGATAATATAAAATAAGAAGGAAGAATATGAAGTATGTAATTGTGGGAGGAGTGGCTGGTGGTGCGACTGCGGCAGCCCGGATTCGTAGAAATACGGAAAAAGCGGAAATAGTTTTGTTTGAAAAGGGAGAATATATATCGTACGCCAATTGCGGTTTACCTTATTATATAGGTGGAGTGATCCGTGATAGAGAGCGGCTTTTCGTGCAAACTCCGGAGGCTTTTGCACGTCGTTTCCGTGTGGATGTCCGTACAGTATCCGAGGTGACGGCAATAGATGTACGTCGAAAAGAAGTTACGGTAAGAACATCTGACGGTCGGGAATATGTGGAAACTTACGACAAACTCTTGCTTTCGCCCGGAGCCTCCCCGGTACGTCTTCCTTTGACAGGTATCGACAGTCGTGGAATCTTTACGTTGCGTAATGTACAAGACACCGACCGTATAAAAGACTACGTACGACAACATCAGGTCAGACGTGCACTTATCGTAGGTGGCGGTTTCATCGGTTTGGAGATGGCTGAAAATTTGCAACATACAGGGGCAGAAGTGGCTGTGGTGGAAATGGCAGCTCAGGTCATGGGACCTATAGATTTTTCTATGGCGGCTTTAGTGCATGAACATCTGTTGCAGAAAGGGGTGAAGCTTTATTTGGAACAGGCGGTGGAATCTTTTGAGGAAACCGCTTCCGGAGTGACGGTAAAGTTCAAGTCCGGTATCACTATAGAGACGGATTTGGTGATTCTTTCCATTGGGGTACGTGCTGAGACATCGTTAGCCTCCGCTGCAGGATTGGAATTGGGAGAGATGAAAGGTATCCGGGTGAATGAGTATTTGCAGACATCGGATGAATCGGTGTATGCGGTCGGTGATGCGATAGAATTTCCTCACCCGCTGACAGGTAAGCCTTGGCTGAATTTCTTGGCAGGTCCTGCCAACCGGCAGGCACGTATTGTGGCCGACAATATGGTGTTCGGCAATAAAGTAAAATACGAAGGGGCAGTCGGAACAGCCATTGCCAAGGTGTTCGACCAGACCGTGGCTTCAACAGGTCTTCCGGCCAAACGTTTAATACAGTTTGGGATACCTTATCTTTCGGCTACGATACATTCAGGTTCTCATGCCGGATATTATCCCGGTGCCTTGCAGATGGCTATAAAGATTACGTTTTCTCCCGATGGAGGCAAACTTTACGGAGCACAAATCGTCGGTTATGACGGTGTGGATAAGCGGATAGATGAATACGCTATGGTCATTAAGCGCGGAGGTACAGTGTACGATTTGATGGAGTTGGAGCACGCTTACGCTCCACCTTTCTCATCAGCCAAGGATCCGGTGGCGGTATCAGGCTATGTGGCCGGGAACATATTGAACGGGAAAATGAATCCGCTTTATTGGAGGGATTTAAAAACGGCTGATTTGAACCGCGTGACATTGGTGGACGTGCGTACGCCCGACGAATATGCACTGGGAGGGATAGACGGCGCGGTGAATGTACCGTTGGATGAGTTGCGGGAACGTTTGGCAGAGTTACCTCTTGATAAATCTGTGTGGGTGTATTGTGGCGTGGGCTTGCGTGGTTATCTGGCCTCTAATATCCTAAAAGAAAATGGATATGACGTGAGGAATCTGATAGGAGGGCTTAAGACCTATAAAGCGGCTGTAACTCCGGTTTGTATTCCTGGTGCGCCTGAAGACGTTTGTGTTCGGAAATCGAGTAACACGTGTTGTGTAAGTCAGGAGGAAAAGGTGCCGGTTGCCCGTATTGTCCGAATAGATGCTTGTGGTATTCAATGTCCCGGTCCTATTCTGAAATTGAAAACGAGTATGGAGCAATTGCAATCTGGTGAATGTTTGGAGATACGTGCTACGGATGCCGGTTTTCCCCGTGATGCCGAAGCCTGGTGCCGGATGACAGGAAACCGTTTTGTTTCTGCTCAAACCGAAAATGGTACATACATAGTCAGAGTAGAGAAAGCGACACCTTGTGCGATGGAGGTTTCACATCCGGTCTCGACGGCAAAAAGTAAGACTTTTATTCTGTTCAGTGATGATTTGGATAAGGTTTTAGCCACTTTTGTTTTGGCTAACGGTGCTGCGGCTACTGGAGAGAAAGTGACCATTTTTTTTTCACTTTCTGGGGATTGAATGCCATTAAAAAGACAGAAAAGCCAAAAGTGAGGAAAGATTGGTTTGGAAAGATGTTCGGCGTGATGTTGCCATCCGATTCCATGAAACTGAAACTTTCAAAAATGAATATGGGAGGTATGGGAGCACGGATGATGCGTCATATCATGAAACGTAAAGGCATTGATTCTTTAGAGTCATTACGCCGGCAGGCCATTGAAAACGGAGTGGAATTCATAGCCTGTCAAATGTCGATGGATGTGATGGGGGTGAAAAAGGAAGAGTTGTTGGACCATGTGACGATCGGCGGAGTAGCTACGTATATGGGACGTGCCGAAGAGGCTAATGTAAACTTGTTTATTTAGCGCTGCCATGGAGAAAATCAAATGTATTTGTGTCATGAGGGACCTTTATCGTTCTCTTGCTTTGTTGGAAACCCGTCTGTCGGAAACATACGGTTTATCATTGAATGAAGCGATGGTCCTGTGTAGCATTGGGGAAGAAACCGTGATGGCAGGCGTGGTTGTGGAACGTACGGGACTGACGGCCTCACATGCTTCCAAAATGATACGTTCGGTAGAAGAAAAAGGCTTGTTGGTTCGAACTTTGGGGGAGAAAGACAAGCGCCAGATGTATTTTGCCCTGACTGATAAGGCCAAGGAGAAGTTGGAAGACATCCGAAAGCATGGAATAGAGATTCCCGATTTGCTGCTTCCTTTCTTCCAATAAGAGACGGAACATATCTGAAAATCCCCATGGCCGGTTAGGACCATGGGGATTTTCAGATGTCCGAATTCTTTTCAGAACAACAATTTTACAATGGCATATCCACCGAATACCAGCCAGACATAGAGGATGCCGGCCAGATAGAAAGGTTTGGCTCCGGCTTGTTTGAATTTGTCTATGCTAGTTTCTGCACCGAGCGCCGTCATGGCCATGGTAAGTAAGAACGTGTCCACGTTATTGATGAACCCTATACCTGCCTGCAAAGTTTCCTGAGGAATGAAAGTGGCAGATTGTAACAGGGAATTAATACCGATGACGACCAAAAAATAAAAAGCGAACCAAGGTATTGTGATTTTACTCTTTCCGGTTATGCCTTTATTTTTTTGTTTTCCGGAGAGGCATACACTCATGATGACCAAAACAGGCGCCAACAGCATGACGCGTATCATTTTGGCGATGGTGGCGGCATCTGCCACATTGCCTCCCGCAGCATCGATGGCGTTACCCGCTCCGACTACATGAGCTACTTCGTGCAGGGTTGAACCTATATATACGGCTATGGCTTGGTCGCTCAAGCCGTCCAACCATCCGGCACGGTACATGATGGGATAGAGGAACATGGAAAGTGTTCCGAATATCACCACGGTGGATACGGCGACCGCAGTCTTGTGGGCTTCGCAGCGCACAACCGGTTCGGCTCCCAGTACGGCTGCAGCCCCACAGATGGCGCTACCGGTAGAAGTCATTAAAGCTGTCTGGCTGTCCACTTTGAGTAATTTTCCCATTAATATTCCTAAGGCCAATGTACCGGCGACGATAATCAAATCAGCCGTAATGGCTGGTAATCCTATGGCCAGTACCTGTTGGAAAGTCAGTTTGAAGCCGTAGAGTACTACGCCTGTGCGCAAGATTTGTTTGGAACAAAACTTGATTCCCGAAACCCATGTCTCGGGCAGTTTGTTGCGTAAGCTATTGGCATATAGCATGCCTAAGATGATACCGACAATCAGCGGGCTGAAGGAAAGTTGTTTGACGAACTCGAATTCTGCAATGTAAAAGGCAGAAAACGAAAATAAAACAATAAGTAAAATTCCATGCAGGACTTCTCCTTTGTTTTCCTTAAACATAAATCAGTGAAAATGTTAGTTATAAAATAATAAGGGTTATCCGTTTGCAAAGATACGATAAAAATATTGCAGCACGTAGATTTATATACATATTTTAGTATTGTCAGGGATTCGACAAAAACGCCGATGCTTGTATTTATGGCATCGGCGTTTTTTAGTTTAAAGGTGGGGCGGGTATTTATCCGAATTTGAACATAATGTCTTCTTCTTCATCCGACACCCAGAATGTAGAGTCCTTTTTTTGAATGAAAATGTTGTTTTCACGGGCCAGCCAACCAACGGCCAGTGCCGTGTCTTCTACACTGAGTTCTAACTTCCCTGCCAGGTCTTGTAGGGTGATTTCACGCGTTTCTTTCAGGATACGCCAGACTTTTCCGGCATTGGTCCCAATTTCTGTTTTGTACATAATTTATTGAATTAGTGTTGGTATAATGTACCCGCTGCTTTCTTATACTTGACGTAACTCAGGTATAGTTGGTAGTGGGCGTTTACTTGGGTCTCGTATGCTTGTTGCCAAAGGGCTTGTGCCTCCAAATGGTCGGATAGGGATTCCAATCCAACGGTATATTGGCTATGGCTTACTTTCCGGTTTTCTTCTGCCTGCTCCAAGGAGCGGTCTGCAATTTGACATTCCATTTTGGCTTCATCCAGGTTGTGTGCTGCTTGCGTCAGTTCGAGAAGCATTTGTTCGTTCAGATTTTCTTTTTCCAGCCGGGTTTGTTCCAGTTTGGCTTTGGCTGCCCGGACTTTATTGGAACGTTCACCGAAATGATACAATGGGAGACTCACGTTCAGCAAGACGGAAAAACTGCCGTCTTTGAAGAAGGTTTCGTCGTTTAGTTCAAAGCCGTGCAGGTAGTTGAATGCGCCTTGCAATCCGACTTTGGGCATTAATTCGCTGCGGTTCAGCTTGATTTGTTGCCGTGCCATGTCTTCCTGTTTGTCGAGTAGTACATATTCCGGGCGTGCAGAGATGTTGGAGATTTGTATTTCCATTCGTTGCTCAATTTCTGGGAAATCTTCTGAAATACGGATGGGGGTATCTAACGGTTTGCCTATCAGATGACAGAGATTCATGGTAGCCAGCCGGAGGGCGTTATCGGCTTTGCGGACGGCAAGTTCACTTTCATTGAGTTTGACTTGGACTTTGAGTACGTCGTTACGCGGCTTCAGGCCGTGACGGTGTGCACTTTCTACATTGTTCAAAAGTTCTGTGAGGACGGTTTGGTATTTTTCTGCCACTTTTTTCATCTCTTGTGCTTTTACCATCGAGGCGTAGGCATCATCTGTTTTCACGATGACTTGGGTGGCCGTCAGTGTTTCATTGATTTGTGCCATTTCGTTTCCCAATACAGACATCCGGTAGGCTGCTTGAATCTTTCCGCCCATATAGAGTGGTTGTTCCAATTGTATGCCGCCCAGAAACATCGGTCCGATTTTATAGTCGAGGTTTATACCCGGGAAGAAGGCGAATTGTTGGAGTTGTCCCGTGGAAGAGAATATGGGGAGTTGTCCGCTTCCGGAACTGTATCCACCGTTGGCGGTGCTATACAAGCCGGTGGCATTGGCAGTTAAATTAGGAAAGAAATTTCCTTTATAACTTTTCATCGTGTAGCGTGCACTCTCCGTCTGTTGGAAAGAAGCTGCCATTTCTTTGTTATGAGTCAAAGCCATTTCCCTACATTGTTTCAGGCTTAATGTCTCTTGTGCACGAAGTTGGGGAATGAGACATGTTATATATAGGATAGAAATGATGATCTTTTTCATGCGTCAGTCTGTTTGATGTGGAAGAATAAAGCATAAAGTATAGGAATAAATAAGAGGGTAATGAGTGTGCCGAACAACAGGCCGCCCATAATGGAAGCTGCCAATGAGCCGAACATGGAATCCGTCAACAGGGGAATCATACCCAGAATCGTGGTAAGCGAAGCCATCATGACCGGTCGCAACCGGCTTTGTGCACTGTCGATGAGTGCTGTGGTAGGTTCTGTCCCCCGGTTGAGCTGCAATGTGATTTCGTCCATCAGTACAATTCCGTTTTTAATAAGCATACCGATAAGTCCCAAGGTACCTACGATGGCAACAAAGTTGAAGGTCTTTCCGGTTATGAGCATGACCGCTACGACACCGACTAATATGAAAGGCAGACAGCAGAAGATGATAAGCGGTTTCCGGTAGTCTTTGAATAACATAATCAGGATGGTAATCATGAGGATGATGGCGAAAGGGAAGTTGCGGAACAAATACTCCATAGACTGGTTGTTGGCCGCTTTTTCTCCTTGCCATTCCAAACTATAACCTTCTGGAAGAACGATCTGTTCTATTAAAGGGGCGATGCTTTGCCAAGCCTTTTCCGTTTCTATTCCCGGAGCCGGAGAACATTGTACGCTTTGGCTACGTTGTCCGTTATAACGTGGAATGACCGGATCTTCCCAACGTATATCTACTTTTTTGCTGATTTGCTTTAATGGCGTACTGCCCATCAGGCTTTCCACGAGTTCTTCTTTTGACAAGGTTCCGGATTTCAGTTTCACCATGGTTTCCTCGTTGAGGAGCCCGTTCAGCGAAGGTAAGGAAGAAAACACTTGGGCGTTGTTCAGGTCTTCTATAGGTTTCCCTTTTTCGTTTAGGCAACGTAGGTAAATGTTGTCCCGATGAATACCTTGATAAAATGAACCGATGGGAATGCCGCTGGTTGCTGTAAGTAATGACATGCTGACATCATTTCGGCTTAATCCTAATGTACGTGCAGCCGGTTGGTCGTATTCGATTGTGAGTACCGGTATTTGCGGATCCCAGTTGGTGGTGATAAGTCTTACCTCCGGACTTTTTTCCATGATGACCCGTGCACTGTCGGCCAGCCTGTGAAGTACGGCTGGATCCGGACCCAAGAATTGTGCTTCGATAGGATATTTCTTGAACATCAGATTGTAGCGTTTCATCTTGACATAAGCGTCAGGATAGTGGGCTGTCAGGTAGTCTTGAATCTCGTCCATGTGATTTTCCAACTCTTCCGGTGAGGTGAAATCGATAATCAATTCTCCGTACGATAATGAGGGGTTGGCAATGCTGCGCACCAAATTATAACGGCCGGGAGTTCCTCCTACTGAACGGGTTACGTGCGTGATTTCTTTGCGGCTTTTCAGGTAGGTTTCTATCTCTTCCAGGTCATGTGCCACACGGGATGAGTTGGTACCTTCTGGTAATTTGTATTCCATATACATTTGGTTATACACCATGTCGGGGAAGAAACCTTGCCGCATGTAACGGTAGCCCCAGGCTGACAATCCTAACAAAGCAATCATGGACAGCACAAAGCTCCAGCGGTGGTGCAGGCCGAAAGAGAGTGACTTACGCAAAAGGGCATACGGCCAACCCTTGTAAACCCGTTTGCCGGAGACGTTTTGCTCTACTTCCGGATGAAGACGGCGTTCGGCCATTAAGGGGACATGCACCAAGGCCAGCACCCAACTTAATAATAAGGATACGGCCAGAACGATAAATAAGTCTCGCGTGTAGACGCCAGCCGTGTCAGGAGACATGAAGATGGGGAGGAAAGCGATAATGGCTATCAGTGTAGCTCCCAATAGAGGCATTGATGTTTGCCGTCCGATGGCCGTCATGGCTTCCATTCTGTTTTTCCCGGCTTTCAGGTCTACCAGGATGCCGTCTACGATGACGATGGCATTGTCTACAAGCATCCCCATCGCCAATACGAATGCTGCTAATGACACACGTTGCATGGTGCCATCCATGGTTTCCAGAAATAAGAAGGAACCGAATACTGTGACGATTAAGCTGATTCCGATAATCAATCCGCTTTTGAATCCCATGGTCAGCATGAGGATGAACACTACGATAATGACAGATTCGACCAGATTGACGACGAAAGTTCCTAAAGAATCTCCGACACGTTCCGGTTGATAGAATACTTTATGATAGTCAACTCCTGCCGGCAAACGTTTGTCCTTCAGTTGGGATAGTTCCTTTTCAACGGCACTTCCCACTTTGACGATATCCGATCCTGTGGAAGCTGCTATCAGGATACCGATGGAACGTTCGCCGTCGTAGAACATCTCATTCCGTGTGGGCGATTCGTAATTTTTTTCGATGCGGGCAATGTCTCGTAGGCGAAGTTGGTCGTCGTCATGTCCTTGTATGAGCATGTTGCCGATGTCTTCCACTGTTTGGAACTTATTGTTTACCGTAACACGGATACGGTTGTCTCCATTTTCGTAATATCCGGTGTAAGTGGTTTGGTTCTGTCCATTTAGAGTTGCCAACACTTCAGCCGGTTTTACACCGAGGTTGGCCATACGGTCTTGTAGTAGAGATATGTTGATACATTCCGGTCGCTTGCCATACAGTTCTACGCGGTCAATCCCTTTCAGTACAGTGAGTTCCCGTTTGATGAGCTCTGCATAGTCGGACAGCTCACGATCGCTCAGACCGTCTCCGGTGAGGGCATAAAACATGCCGTATACATTTCCGAAATCATCTTTTACTATCGGTGCGGAGGCTCCGGCGGGCAACGTATTCCGTACGTCTTCTACTTTGCGTCTGAGAAGATCCCAGTATTGTTCCACTTCGTCGTCCTTGACGGTGGTCAGCAGTTCCACTTGAATGAGTGAGAGGTCGTTATAAGAATAACTTTCTATGTTGTCAATGCCTCCCATGTTACGGATATTTTTTTCCAAAACATCGGTCACTTCTAGTTCTACCTGGTGGGCGGAAGCACCGGGATAAGTGGTGACAATCATAGCCGTTTTGACTTTGATTTCGGGATCTTCCAATTTACTCATTTTGTAGCATGACCATGCTCCGCCGACCAAAAGAACCGCAATAAAGAAATAGACCAGATTACGGTTTTTAAAAGCCCATTTGCTGATGTCTGTCATAACAATCCTCCGATATTGGTTTTACTGACGGCCGGTAGGGGCATTACGCTTTCTCCGTCTTGAATGTGATGGATGCCCGAAGAGACGATGAGGTCTCCCGGTTTGATTTGTGCCGAAATGATAGTCGCTCTGCCGTCGGTTTGTAACCCGATGAGGGTTACGTTACGTTTATAAACTTTCTTTTGTGCGGCATCGTAAAGGAAAACATTTGTTTTGCCGTCTTCGTACAATATGGCGCTTCCCGGGATTGACATCGGGGCATTTTCTGCTGTATCGCAGAGGATGGTCACCATGGTGTTCATGCCGGGAGACGGTTGAGGCTGGTCGGTATCTTCCTGTCTTAGGCGCATGGTATACAATTGGTTGGCGTTGGCTTTCGGAATGATATAGAGTGGTTGAAGACTATAATGCTTGTCCGGATAGATATCGAATGTACAATAGTATTGTTTGAATTGCCCGCGGCGTATATATTCGGCAGCAGGCAGATTGATTTCCACTTCCGTCCGTCCGTCGCCGATCATGGTAATGACCGGCATGCCTGCACCTACTGTTTCGTAGGGTTCGAACAGATGTTTGTCTATATAGCCGTCAAAAGGTGCACACAATCGCGTGTAGGACAATTGGTCTTTATGGTGATTGTATTTGGCTGTGATTTGTTTTAGTCCATATTCTGCCTTGTCGTTTGCTGCCGGTGTGGTACCTCCGTCTTTGTAGAGAGCCATGACTCGTTCTGCCTCACTCTTCACTTGTAGGTATTCTGCCTCCGTGGCATCCAGTTGTATTTGGTAATCCGTAGGGTCGAGGTCTGCCAGGAGTTGCCCCTTTCGTACCCGTGCTCCGTCTTTTACGTATATTCTACGGATGGTTCCGCTGACTCTGAATGACAGGCTGGCGTCTTCCGCTGCCTTTACTTTACCCGGATATTGAAGGATACTCTGTTCGGCGGCGGAAATCACGGTGTCTGTTTTTACGGTTTGTAAACGACTACTTTCCTGTCGCGTGTGTGAGCAAGCTGTGAATAAAAAAAGGATAAATCCTCCTATGATAACATTAAACTTCTTCATAAAAATAGTTCTCTGGTTCTACATGCAAATATATCGGGTTTGTCGGATATTTGAAAGTTCTAAAGGGCTTATTTTTTGTCTGATTTGTATGTTTTTAACTACCGATGTGACTAAAGTTTTTCAGAATTATATTTATTTTGTTCCAGTGAATAGTTTTATTAATAATTAAGGATGGAGCAAGCTATGATTCCTATACGGGTAAGCCGTTTGTCCGATTGGAAAATATATGGTTTTCAGTGGGGACATTTGCGTTCCACGCTTGATCGATGCGGTGTGTTCTTTTGTCGTACGGGAGAAGTGGAATTGGAAATAGACAATACACCTTATATAATAAAGCCGGGAGATATTTGTTTTTATGTGGCTTCGGCTTTGGTACGCGTATTGCGTGTCGGTGGAGAAATAGACGGTGTCGTGGTAGAGGTGGATGTGGATTATATTTTGCCTATCAGTAATAAAGTGTTGAATGTACAGGATATTTTGTTCATGCGCGACCATCCTTGTATTACGCTGACAGATGCGCAGTGTCGGTATGTGGATAAGCTTCTGGAACTTTATATGCGTAGGATAAAAGAAGGAGATGGGCAAGTGGGCAGTTCCAAATGCCGTTCCTTGAAAGTCGAGTTGATCAAAGCCGGCGGGCAAGCATTATTTTATGAATTGCTGATGATATACTATACCAACCGGCCGATGCATCCTGTACAACGGACACAGAAAGATATTATTTTTCAACGTTTCATTGTTGATTTGTTCAATCATTACCGGGCAGAGCGCGAAGTTCTTTTCTATGCGGAAAGACAGAACCTCTCGGCACGTTACTTTTCTTCGGTTGTGAAAGAAAAGTCCGGGCGTAGTGTTTTGCAATGGATCATACAGATGGTGATTTCAGAAGCCAAACAGCTATTGGAGTGTTCGGAGTTGAGCATTAAGGAAATTGCAGTCAGGTTGAATTTCTGTACGCAATCGTTTTTTGGAAAGTATTTCAAGCAATATGTAGGTATGTCTCCGAAAGAATATCGTGAACGTTCTTTTTATCCTCGGAAAGAGGTTGTTTTTGACAATCAGTAAAATGGGTAAGGATATCCGTAATCCGTATATCGGAGCGTTGGGGATTATGTTCTATTTTTGCAGGTGTAAAGAAATGAATCGACGAACGAAAAAAGTATTGGGTATGAAAACAAAATTCTTAGGAGTATTTCTCATGATGTGGGCGATGATAGGCTTGGAAGCTGGTGCACAGCATACGGCAAACGCGAAGAAAGTGTTGGTTGCGTATTTTTCATGGTCGGGGAATACGCGTAATTTGGCTCATCAGGTTCAAGAACTGACGGGTGGAGACCTTTTCGAGATAGAGACTGTAAAAGCGTATCCGGAAAAATACCGGTCGTGTACGGAGTATGCTAAGAAGGAAAAGGAGGCTGATGCGCGTCCGGCTTTGAAAAGCAAAGTCAAAGATATGGATGCCTATGACGTAGTTTATGTGGGTTTTCCGAACTGGTGGGGAACGGCACCAATGGCTATTTGGAGTTTTTTGGAGGGGTATGACCTGACTGGAAAAACGGTGATACCTTTCTGTACGCATGGCGGCGGTGGGGAGCAGAAATGCTTTAGTGATTTTGCCCGGCATGCGGGTAAAGCTGATTTGAAGAAAGGCTTTATTTGCCATGGCGGAACGGTGGGAGATGCTCGCCAGAAGGTGGAACGATGGTTGGAAGAAATCGGTATGAAATAGAAAGGGTTAAAAAAAGTGGTTATGAGATTGAAAAGAATCAGGCAAGTTGCGGCATGCGTCTGTTTTGTCCTTGTCACACTGTTATTTCTTGACTTTACGGGAATCGTGCAGGGATGGTTCGGATGGTTGGCCAAGATACAATTCATTCCGGCATTGTTGGCCTTGAACTTCGGAATGGTTGTAGCTTTGGTGCTGCTCACTTGCGTCTTCGGACGGGTGTATTGTTCCGTGATTTGCCCGCTCGGGGTGTATCAGGACGTGGTTTCCCGTATGAGAGGCAAGTACAAAAAGAACCGTTTCCGCTATTCTCCGGCTCTGTCATGGTTGAGATACGGGGTGTTGGCTTTGTTTGTGGCCGTTTGTGGTGCCGGACTTTGGGTCGGGGTAACTGGACTTATGGGCTGGGCAGGCCTGTTGGAGCCGTATAGTACTTACGGACGTATGGCTTCCAATTTGCTGGCTCCTTTTTATCGTTGGGGAAACAATTTGCTGGCCTATATGGCCGAGCGTATGGATAGTTATGCTTTTTATGAAGCGGAGGTCTGGATGAAAGGGCTTTCCGTATTAGGCGTGGCTTTGCTGACTTTCGTTGTGCTGTCCGTGTTGGCTTGGCGGAACGGGCGTACTTATTGTAATACGATTTGTCCGGTCGGCACGCTATTGGGTTTCCTGTCCCGTTATGCCTGGTTAAAACCGGTGGTAGACACTTCAAAGTGTGTGAATTGCAATTTGTGTGAACGTAATTGCAAGGCGTCGTGCATCCATATTAAGGAACATAAGATAGATTACAGCCGTTGCGTGGCTTGCATGAACTGCATAGACAAGTGCCCTAAAGGAGCCATACGTTATGTCCGTCCGTCGGCTGTAGCCCAAATGGCTCCGGAAAAGGGGGGACCGGATAATGGCCGTCGCAGCTTTCTGGTCGTGGCTTCATGGTTGGCGGCCGGTTCCTGGATGAGGGCACAGGAAAAGAAGGTAGACGGCGGATTGGCCGTGATAGAGGAGAAAAAGATTCCGGAGCGTAAGGTGCACTTAAAACCGGCGGGAGCGCAAGGAGTACACAATTTTGCTTCGCATTGCACGGCCTGTCAGTTGTGTGTATCGGCTTGCCCCAATGATGTCTTGCGTCCTTCTTCTTCGATAGAAACGTGGATGCAGCCTGAAATGTCTTACGAACGCGGGTATTGCCGTCCGGAATGTGTAAGATGTACCGAGGTTTGTCCGAACGGTGCCATACGCCCCCTGACGGTGGCTGAAAAATCGTCCGTACAGATTGGTCATGCCGTGTTCGTATATGAGAATTGTGTAGTGAATACAGACGGAGTGGAATGCGGAAACTGTGCCCGCCATTGTCCGTCGGGTGCTATTCAAATGGTGCCGTCCGTGTCCGGAATCCCTGATTCTCCCCGGCTCCCGGTCGTGAATGAAGAGCGTTGCATCGGTTGCGGAGCCTGTGAAAATCTTTGTCCGGCACGCCCGTTCAGTGCCATTTACGTAGAGGGACACGAGACCCATCGTTTTATTTAATCAAAGTGCTGCAACATGGAAAAGACTAAAAAAGATATGGACCGACGTAAGTTTCTGAAGCTTTTGGGAGCTGGTGCGGCAGTCACGTCGTCTGCGTTTTACGGTTGCCGTCCGGAACGGAAAACAGCTTCCGGCAGCCTGTCGGGAGAAATACCTACGGACAAAATGACTTATCGTACGAATCCTTCTACCGGAGACAAAGTTTCGATTTTGGGTTACGGGTGCATGCGCCTCCCGACGATTGAAAAGGAAGGAGAAGAGGGCGGAGACGAGATAGACCAGGAAATGGTGAACCGCCAGGTGGACTATGCGTTGGCTCACGGGTTGAATTACTTCGATACCTCCCCCGCTTATTGCAAAGGGCGTTCGGAGCGAGCCATGGGAATTGCTTTGAGCCGCCATTCGCGCAAGAGTTATTTCATTGCCACGAAACTTTCCAATTTCGCTCCGGCCACGTGGAGCCGTGAAGCTTCGTTGGTCATGTACCGTAACTCGATGAAAGAATTGCAAGTGGATTATATAGACTACATGCTGTTGCACGGTGTAGGGATGGGAGACGGTATGAAGGAGTTCAATGCCCGTTACATGGACAACGGGGTTCTGGATTTCCTGCTCGAAGAACGGAAAGCCGGGCGTATCCGTAATCTGGGATTCTCCTATCATGGCGACATCAAGGTGTTCGACTATTTGCTTTCACGGCACGACGAGTATCAATGGGATTTTGTGCAAATACAGTTGAACTATTTGGACTGGCGGCATGCCAAGGAAATCAACGAGCGGAATACGAATGCGGAATATCTGTATGACGAATTGGCTAAGCGCAAGATTCCGGCTGTAATCATGGAGCCGCTTTTGGGAGGCCGTTTGTCGAAAGTGCACGACCATGTCGTGGCTCGTCTCAAGCAACGTGAGCCGGAGCGTAGTGTGGCTTCGTGGGCTTTCCGCTTTGCCGGGACTTTTCCCGATGTACTTACGGTGTTGAGTGGCATGACCTATATGGAACATTTGGAGGATAATTTGCATACCTACTGTCCGTTGCAACCTTTGACAGACGAGGAAATGACATTCTTATTCGACACGGCAGACCTGATGATGCAGTATCCCACTGTGCCCTGCAATGATTGCAAATATTGCATGCCTTGTCCTTACGGCATTGATATACCGTCTATTTTGGTACATTATAACAAGTGCGTCAATCAGGGCAACGTGCCGGAAAGTGCGCAAGAAGAGAACTACCGGAAGGCGCGCCGTGCTTTCTTGGTAGGGTATGACCGGAGTGTGCCGCGTTTGCGGCAGGCTGACCATTGCATCGGATGTCGCCAGTGCGTGCCTCATTGTCCGCAAAGCATCGACATTCCGGCTGAGTTGCATCGTATTGACAGTTTCGTGGAACAACTGAAACAGGGGACTTTATGAAAGATGAGTTGCAAGATTTGATAGACTTGTTGCACGAGCGGAAGTGTTCTTGCGTGCTTCGTAACGGGGAAATCTACACCTTTGAGCGGAGGGGAGTGGAAGACCTGTATGCCCTGTTGCGTGAACAGCCCGGCTTGCTTCTCGGTGCCGATGTGGCCGATAAGGTCGTAGGGAAGGGAGCTGCTGCACTCATGGTATTGGGACGGGTAAGGCGAGTATATGCCGACGTGCTTAGCGAGCCGGCTTACGGACTGTTGTTTCAAGCGGGAATCTCAGTGTCTTACGGACGGTTGGTTTCCGCTATACGGAATCGTGCGGGAAACGGTTGGTGCCCGGTGGAAACGCTTTGCCGCGATAAGGAGACGGCAGAAGAATGCCTGCCGCTGATAGCCGGTTTTGTGGAACGTCTGCGGGTATGAAATACAATAATATAATAACATAAAGAAGGAATAAGAATATGGAAACTACTGTAAGACTTTACGCTCCGGACTATACCGAGAAGCGGACTTATTGGCTGGCCGTGTTGTTCGCTGTCGGCAATATCGTATTGCCGCAACTGTTTCATTTGGTTCCGCAAGGAGGCGTGACTTGGTTGCCTATTTATTTTTTCACGTTGGTTGGGGCTTATAAATACGGTTGGCGCGTGGGATTGCTGACGGCGGTTCTCTCGCCGTGCGTCAACTCGTGGTGGTTCGGTATGCCCGCAGCAGCGGTATTACCGGCTATTCTGTTGAAGTCGGTGCTGTTGGCTTTGGCGGCAGGTTATGCGGCTTCCCGTTTCCGCCGGGTCAGTGTCCTGCTTCTGTCATCGGTAGTGTTGTTCTATCAAGTGCTTGGCACCTTGGGAGAATGGGCTATGACAGGAGATTTCGGCTTGGCCGTACAAGATTTTCGTATCGGCTTGCCTGGAATGGCTTTACAGATAGCGGGTGGTTATTGGATGGTGAAATATGTAATTTATAAATAAAGGTTATGTTTGGAATCGGTACGCAAGAAATTCTCTTTATCCTGTTGATTGTCTTGCTGTTTTTCGGAGGTAAGAAAATTCCCGAATTGATGAAAGGTTTGGGAAAGGGGGTGAAGAGCTTTAAAGACGGGATGAACGGGGTGGAAACTCCGCAGGACAAGAGTGACAAGGTCGAAGAGGCCGAGAGTGAAAAAACGGAAGAACGGAAAGCAAAAGATGAATAATCCGGACGAAGGGGCTACCGGGACATTTTGGGAACATCTCGATGCTTTGCGCGACTGTCTGCTCAAGGCATTGGCTGTGACGGTGGTTTGTGCGCTTGTGGCGTTCTTCTTCAAGGAAAGTCTCTTTCGGGTCGTGTTGGCACCGAAAGAGGCCGGTTTCGTTACCTATCGGTTGATGGGCGACATAGGCCGGTTTTTGGGGGCGGAAGGGATGATACCCGATGATTTTTCGGTAAAACTGATTAATACGGGATTGGCGAACCAGTTTGTCGTCCACATGCGGACGGCATTGTATGCCGGAGTATTTTGTGCTTCGCCTTACTTGCTTTATTTGTTGTTTCGTTTCGTCTCCCCTGCTTTGTACACCCACGAGAGACGGTATGCCGTACGCACGGTAGGGGTGGGGTATCTGATGTTTCTTTCGGGTGCGGCTTTGAATTATTTTCTCATCTTTCCGCTCACGTTTCGTTTTCTCGGTACTTATCAAGTGAGTGCGGAAGTAGAAAATACCATTACGTTGGAGTCGTATATGGATACGTTGCTGATGATGACGCTTACGATGGGTATCGTGTTCGAGATACCTATTCTCTGTTGGCTTTTGGCACGTCTTGGATTCCTTACGGCTTCATTTATGCGTAGGTACCGTCGACATGCCATCGTATTGATTTTGGTGGCGGCCGCTGTAATCACTCCAACCTCCGATGTGTTTACACTATTATTGGTAGGCATGCCTATGTGGATGCTCTACGAGGCCGGTATTTATTTGGTGGCTTTAACGGAAAAGAGGCGTTGAATCACGCCTCTTTTCTTATTTCACGATGAACCACGGGTTCAATAAGTTTTCCTTGTTGTAATGTAACGGTGTTCTTTCATCCGTCAGGTATATATTTTTTCCGGAAGCCCGTACAATGGCATGTCCGGCTGCCGTATCCCATTCCATCGTGGGGGCGAAACGCGGATAGATGTCTGCCGAGCCTTCTGCCACCCGGCATATTTTGAGTGAACTTCCGCAAGAGATGAGGTTTACGTGTCCGTATTCGCTTTCCAGCTTACGGATGTATTCCTCCGTCTCGGGAGAAAGATGGGAGCGGGAGGCTACGACCACAAAGCCTTTCGTGTCGGCCTGCTCCAAAGGCAACCGGTCTGCCTTTTCCATCAGATCGTCGGGAGAAAGGCCGGCGGAACGGGCATCAATCCCTTCTATCCTGTAAGCTCCGATACTGTCTTCCGAGAAATAGAGCGTACGACTGACCGGTACATAAATTACCCCCAATACGGGGATGCCGTTTTCTACCAGTGCAATATTGACCGTGAATTCTCCGTTCCGTTTGATAAACTCTTTTGTGCCGTCCAAAGGGTCTACCACCCATAAGGTTTTCCATCCTTTTCGTATATTATAGTCTGTCAACCGGCCTTCTTCGCTCAATACGGGAATGGAGGTGGCATCCAGTTCGTCCATGATATGGGCATGGGAACGTTTGTCGGCTATGGTCAGTGGGGAGTTGTCTGCTTTGCGTTCGATGGCAAAGTCTGCCTTGGGGTCATTGTAAATGTTCAGAATGTCCTTTCCGGCAAGTAGGGCAGCCCTGATGGCACAAGATAATAATTCGTTTTGCATGATGTTTCTGTTGTAAATGTTTTAGTAAAGACGGCAAAAGGTAAGCGCACGATCTCCATACTTACAAAGATAGCGAAAGGCGAGCGCAGAGACAAATGAAAACGAAGTTTTCTGGTTTGGCTATGCCGAGCCGCATCCTATCTTCGTGAGAACAAAGATAATGAAAATCGGTGTAAAACTCGGGCTTGAAATACAAAATCTGTATTCAAAACGTTTATGGATGCCTTCTGAATGGGTTCGGAATGAAAAAAAACGAAAATACTACCACTCTTTCCAGAAAACCGGACTGAATAGAATCAGCACACTGAACAGTTCCAGACGACCGATGAGCATAAGGAAAGACATGATCCATTGACACACGTCGGGCATGCTGCTCATGGTGTAAGCCGGACCATAATAGCCGAAGCCTAAACCGGTATTGCCCATGGCAGAGAGAGAAGAGGTCAGGGCTTCCAGAAAGTCAATTCCGAAAAATGTAAGCAGGAAACATCCTGCAAAGCCACATAACAGATAAAAAAGCGTGAAAGTCGTGACGGTGTTCAATAAGGGGAGAGGCACAACATGTTTGTTGATTCGTACCGGTAGAATGGCATTGGGGTGAATAAGCCTTTTGAATTGGTTCTTAATGGCGTGAAACAGAATCATGATACGCATGTTCTTGATACCGCCGGCTGTGGAACCTGTACATCCTCCGGCCAGTATGGCAAAAATCAGCAGCAGCCAGGTGAATTGAGGCCATAAAGTATAGTCGTCGGTCACGAGGCCGCAAGAGGTATGGATGGTAGAGACTTGGAAGAGTGCCTTGCGGAAGGCTTCTTCGAGTGGGTATTGTCGTTGGAAGAACAGGCTGACCGTGATGAGGAGTGTGATGACACATACGGAACCCAAGAACCATCGTGTTTCACCGTCTTTGAAGAATTTGCCGAATTTGCCTTGCAGACATAAAACCAGCAGGGAGAAATTCAGACTGGCGATGACCATAAAGGCTGAGGTGACGTATTCAATGAAAGGAGAGTCCCAGTAGGCTATGCTGTCTTGTTTGGTGGAGTAGCCTCCGGTTCCCATAATGCTGAACGAATGGCACACCCCGTCGAACAGGTTCATGCCTCCGAGGCAAAGTAAACCGATACACAAGCCGGTCAGGATGATGTACACGGTCCAGATGAGTTTAGTGGTCATACTGATTTTGGGGTGCAGTTTGTCGTGCGTTACGCCCGTAGCTTCTGCACTGAAAAGCTGTAGGTTGCCTCCGCCGAATATGGGCAGCAAGGCTATGGTGAAGCATACGATACCCAAACCGCCCACCCATTGAGTCAGGGCGCGCCAGAAAAGCATACCTTTGGGCATGGAGTCGATATGATCGAGCACGGTGAAGCCGGTAGTTGTAAAACCAGACATCGTTTCAAAGAAGGCACCCGCTACGGACGGGATTTCACCGCTCATCAGGAATGGAAGCATGCCCAGAATGGTGAACATCAACCAAGTGAGGGTTACGATACAATAGCCGTCGCGGCGTGTCATCCAGGTTTTGGCACCTTTGCCGTAAGCCGTCAGTCCTCCTCCGGTAATCAAGTTGATACCCGCGGCGTACAAAAAATATTTGTAGCTGTCTTCGCGGTACAGCAAGGAGACACCCATACAAATGAGGAGCATGCCGCCCTCCACCCAAAGCAGGATGCCGATTACGTAGGCAATGAGTTTGGCGTTGATGATATTGTTGAGCGGTGCGTGGCCGTTGTTTTCCTTGGATTGAAAGTCGTAAGTCGTTTGGCTCATATAAGATAAATGGATATGGAATATAAAATTGAAGTATTGGGTAACGGGTTCATGGGCGTAATATCAACTCCCAGTCTGTGACGTCCAAACGTTTTCCGAATTTGGTGCCTACTTTTTCGAAAAAGGCTACTTGTTCAAATCCGAGTTTGCGGTGCAGGGCATAGCTGGATTCATTTCCGTGGGTAATACAGGCAATGAGTACATAACAGTCTGATTTCCGGCATTCCTCAATCAGCCGTGACATCAATAGTCGTCCTATGCCTTGGCGGGCGGACGAGGAAGAGATGTAGACTGTTGTTTCCCACGTATGGCAATAAGCAGCCCTTTCCTGCCACAAATGGGCGTAGGCATATCCGATGACCTGTCCGTCTTTTTCGAACACCAAATAAGGAAACCGGGAAGAGATGTCGGCAATGCGTCGGCGCATCTCGTCTTCAGAAACGGCTTCAGTTTCAAAGGTAGCCACGCTATGTAGGATATATTCGTTGTAGATGTCTGCGATGGCTTTAGCGTCGCTAAGCTTTGCATATCTGATCATGACTGATTTTTATTTGATATGCAAAAATACGAAAAACGCCTGTCATTACAGCCTTTCGGGAGGAATTATTCGCCAAGAGGATACAAAAAACTCTGAAGTAACTGTACTTCAGAGTTTTAAGCGGTGCGTACGGGACTCGAACCCGTGACCCCATGCGTGACAGGCATGTATTCTAACCAACTGAACTAACGCACCTTTAAAAGAGGAATCAGGCGATTTCCTGATTGCGAGTGCAAAGGTAGATAAAACGAATGGATGAACCAAACTTTTTGGCGTTTTTTTCTCCGCTTCGTTTGTCTTTTCTGTCGTTTTTCCTCCGCAAACTTAGATTTTACGCTTTCCTCTTTTCGTTTTTGCTGTCTTTATTCATTTAAATAAGTCAGAACCTTTCCGCTGAGTTGGAGCAAAGAGATTTCGCACATTTTGGTATCGTATTCCGAAACCAGAAGTCGTTCTTCCGCATCCAAAAGGCTTTGTTGGGCTTCTCGCATTTCAAATCCGGAAAGATCTCCTTTCATGTAGCGCAGATTGGCATATTCATAATTTTCCTGGGCGGCCACAAGGTTTTGGCGTTCCATCAGCATCACCTGCCAGTTGTTGCGATAGGCCTGCCACAAGTCGCTCAAATCCGATTTCAAAGACAGTTTCAGGTCTTCCCGTTCCAGTTCGGCATATTCAATGGCCAGTTGCGCATTTCTTTTTTGCATTTTCCGTTTGCCGTCGAACAGGTTGAAACCGATGGTGATACCTGCATTCAGCCCCCAGTTGTCCCGCTTCTTCGTGGAGGACAGTTCATAGCGGTTTAAAGTGTATCCGTAGCCTGCATTCAGACGTACGTAAGGATAGTCGCGGGACATGATTTTTTTATAGTCGGCCCGTACGACTTCCGTATTTTTGTCTGCCATCAACAAGGAGGCGTTGGTGGCCAATGTGGCTTGCCATAATTCATCGTATTGCAGATCCGGATTGACATCTATCGCTGTATCTCGTATACCGATGAGTGCCGTTACGTCGTGATTGGCCATCAGTTCGTTCAATTTTATTCGGGATGAGTTCAGTACTTCCCGTTGCTTCATGTATTGGGCACTATCTGCGTTGAAATCGACCTTGGCCTGCAAGTAATCCAGACGTGAGAAATTACCGATGTGGTATCTGACTTCCACGATACGCATGCGTTCCCGAGATAGGGACATGGCGTAGCGGAAGTTTTTTAAACGGATTTTTTCCTGTATGTAATTGTAATATTCGGCTGTGAGCGATGCCACATAGTCTTCTATCGTAATGCGGGTTTGCAGTTCTCCCTGTTCTTTCAGGAGTTGCAGTTGCTTGTAGTTGGTCCACACGCTGAAGCCGTCGAAAATAGTCCAGTTCAGGTCGATGCCGGCATCTACAGTCCCGTCATACGCTCCACGTTCGGTAGTGGTGACTCCAGTGGAGCGGGGGGTAGTACGGGTCGAACCCAGATCGCCGCTGTAGGAAGCACTGAGGTCCACGGTGGGCAACATTCCCGCATTGGCCCGGGTGGCATTGTTTGCAGCCGTCTCTTGTTGGTTTTTTACCATTCGGATGGAGAAATTGCTCTCCAGTCCGCGTGATAAACATTCCTGCAAAGTGACGGAACCTTCCGCCTCTGTCATGTCTTGTTGGGCCTGTACAGGCAATGTGCACAAAAATAAAACAGGCCACAGTATCTTATTTTTCATTTTTCTCCTTTTTATTGATTCGATTGGTTGAAATGTAACTATACACAGCCGGAACTATATACATGGTAAGGAAAGTGGATACCACCATACCGCCTACTACGGCAATACCCATGGCAATACGCTGGTTGCAGCCTTCTCCTGTGGCAAAGGCCAGGGGTATCAATCCTAAAACGGTAGAAGCACTAGTCATTAAAATCGGCCGCAAGCGTTGCAGGGCAGCATCGTGTACAGCCGTTACCTTGTCTTCTCCGTTTTCTTGTTTCAAATTCGCAAATTCTACAATAAGGATACCGTTTTTAGCTACCAACCCGATTAACATGATGATACCGATTTGGCTGAACACATTCATGGTGATGTCGTTGAAGTACATGAATATCAATGCACCGGCAATCGCAAGCGGTACGGTAAGCATGATGATGAAGGGGTCTTTGAAGCTTTCAAACTGGGCGGCCAAAATCAAATAAATGAGTACTAACGCCAAAATAAAGGCGAACATCAGGCTGGAGGAACTTTCGCGGAATTCCTTCGAGTCACCGGACAACGAGGTGCGGAACGTATCGTCCAATACCTCTTTGGCAATCTTGTCCATTTCGTCCAATCCTTGTCCTATGGTCTTTCCCTCGGCCAAACCTGCGGAAATCGTGGCAGAGACAAAGCGGTTGTAACGGTAAAGTTTCGGAGGGGCGATGCTGCTTTCCAATTCGATGAGATTATCCATTTGAATCATCTTACCGTCGCTGCTTCTCAGATAAATGGCTCGTAAATCGGCTGGTTTGTTACGTTGCTGCCGGTTTATTTCGCCCAGAATTTCGTATTGTTTTCCATTCATATAAAAATATCCCATACGCTGTCCACTCAGTCCGTATTGCAGGGTTTCAGACAAATCACGGGTGTTGACTCCCATGATGTTGGCTTTGTCGCGGTTGATGTGGATTCGAATTTCCGGCTTGCTGAATTTCAGGTCGACATCTGCCATTTGGAACACAGGGTTCTCGTAGACTTTTTCCATAAACACCGGCAGGACTTTTTCCAACTTCTCGATGTTAGTCGCTTGCAAAACATATTGTATAGGCATGCTCGAGCGACGCCCGCCAAATGAGGATTGTTGCTGTACGAATGCACGTGCTTTGGTCTTCTTTTTGACGGCTTGCGACAATTTTTCGGCAGCTTCCATCTGGGTGTAATCCCGATCTCCCATGTCTTTCAGGCGGACTTGGATATTTCCGCTTCCGCTGGATACACGGGCGGTCACGGCATCTGCGTCGGGAATCACGGAGTCTACGATGCTGTTTATATCTTCCGTATAATCTCGGATGTACTCATACGTCACGCCTTCTGCTCCACGTGTGTTGATGGTAATCATGGAGCGGTCTTCCAATGGAGCCATTTCCGAAGGTATGGCTCCCCACAGATATACGATAGCTCCCAGCATGAGGACAATGACAGGGAGTGTCCATATACGGTGGCGCAAGACAACTTGCAAGGAACGGCTGTACATATTATTCATTCCGATGAAGAATGGTTCCGTAATACGGTAAAAGGCGTTTTTCTTTTTCTGTTGTTTAAGGAGCTTAGTAGCCAACATGGGGGTGAATGTCAGTGCCGCGAACGATGATATGACTACCGCTCCTGAAATGACCATACTGAACTCTCGGAAAAGCCGTCCGGTCGTACCTTCCATAAATACGATAGGGAAGAACACGGCTACCAGGGTGACCGTCGTGGAAATGACGGCAAAAAAGATTTCCTTGGCGCCTTCTATTCCGGCCTTCTTCGGATTCATGCCCTGCTCTATACGGATATAGATGTTCTCTGTCATCACAATGGCATCGTCCACCACAAGTCCGACGGCCAGTACGACGGCCAACATGGTCAGTACGTTGATGGAGAAGCCAAACAAATACATGATGAAAAACGAACCGACCAAAGAGACCGGAATCACAATACAAGGTACCAATGTGACGCGCCAGTCACGCAAGAACAGGAAGATGATGATAATTACCAGAACGAAAGCCTCGTACACCGTTTGTTTCACTTCGTTGATGGAGGCGCGGATGAATTTGGTATTGTCGAATCCGTAGCTGTAATGTACATCGTCCGGCAGGTCCTTTTTCATTTGCTCCATGCGTTCATATACGGCATCGGCGATATTGATATGATTGGCACCCGGTTGAGGCACGACGACTACGCCGACCATCGGCACACCGTTCATCTTCATGTAACTTTTGATGTCGGCTGCTCCAAGTTCGGCCCGACCGATGTCGCTGAAACGGATAATTTGGTTCCCTTCGTGTTTCACAATCAAATCGTCGAACATCTTGGCCGTGTTCATCAATCCCATGGTACGGATGTTCAGTTCTATGGTATTTCCTTCTATGCTACCCGATGGCAATTCGACATTTTCATTGTCCACTGCATTTTTGACGTCCATAGGCGTGATACCGTAGCCGGCCATTTTGATGGGGTCGAGCCACAAGCGCATGGAATATTTTTTCTCTCCCCAAATGGAAACACTACTTACGTCGGAAATCGTTTGTAACTGCTCCTTGACGGTCAGGTCGGCAATTTCGCTTAATTCGAGCAAAGAACGTTTTTCACTTTGCAGGGCGACCATAAGAATAGGAGAGGCATCGGCATCGGCCTTGGATACGGTAGGAGGGTCGCAGTCACGTGGCAAGTAACGTTGGGCGCGGGAAACTTTGTCGCGGACATCGTTGGCCGCAGTTTCCAGGTCGACCGAAAGTTCGAATTCTACCGTGATGCGGCTTTGACCTTGCTGGCTGACACTCGTCAGAGAGCGGATACCCGGAATACCGTTGATGTTCTGTTCCAACGGTTCTGTAATCTGGTTCTCAATGACATCGGCATTCGCTCCTGCGTACGAACAGGAAACCGATATAATCGGGTTGTCCACCGATGGATATTCACGTACACCGATATAAAAATAACCAATCATTCCGAACAATAGGATGATTACGGTCATCACGGTAGCCAATACGGGGCGGCGGATACTTAACTCTGATATATTCATATACGTCCTCCTTCTCTTAATCTACGCGGTCGAGTACAACGGGTAAGTCGGTGCGCAACTGCAACGTTCCGGATGTGATTAGCGTGTCTCCCACCTGCAATCCTTTTAATACTTGCACGCGTTCTTCTGTGCGCAGACCTACGGTCACTTCAACCGGTTGGGCTTTGCCGGATTTATATAAGAATACTTTATCTTTACCCATTTCCGGTACGATGGCTTCGGCCGGAATAGCAATGGCATCTTGAATTTCCTGCTTCTTGGAGGTTGATGCTGGCATAACGTCCCGGCGTAAAAGGCGTCCGTTGGGATTCTCATATAAGGCACGGACTTTCAGCGTGTGCGTGTTTTCGTCAATGGCAGACTCTTTGGCATATACTTTTGCCGGGAAGTTTTGTAAAGAACCGTCTATGGTGAATGTCAGAGCCGTACCCGGATTGACTTCATTCACATAACGTTCCGGGACGGAAAACTCCACTTTCAGCGGGATGATACGGGTGAGTTTGCTCACGATGGTGGTAGGAGATGCGTATGCTCCCACGCTGATTTGGCGCAAGCCGATCACTCCGTCGAAAGGCGCCCGTAATTCCGTTAACTCTATTTGAGTTTTTACGATGTCGATTTCTGCTTTTAAGGTTTCGAGTTCCGTACGTACTTGTTCGTATGCCTCCTGGCTTACCGCATCGTGCTGCAATAGGGTGCGTTGACGGTACACCCTGTCATTGGCCAGTTTGAGTTGGGCTTGCAAGCGTTTCAATTCGGCCTGTAATTGCCTGTCGTTTACCTTGGCAAGTAATTGGCCTTTGGTGACGTGGCTTCCTTCTTTGAACCCAATCTCTACGACTTGTCCGGATGTCTCGAAGGAAAGGTCTACTTCTTCGTCTGGTAATAGATTGCCGCTTACTGTGAATTCGTCAGTAAGGACACCCGTACGGACTTTTAGTGCGTTCACATTCAAAATATTCTTTTTTGCTTTATCTCCGCTTTCTACTTTGTCGGCTTGAGCCAATTCGGAATTTAATTTGGGTAATTGGGAATAAACTCCCCATACCACTAAACCACATGCGATAAAGGCAATGAGCCCCCATTTCACTTTCTTGTTCATTAATCTCCCTTTTTTATATATGCTGTTTGTTAATTTTAAATTCTCTGCTGACGGAAAAACGTTGTTTTATGAATAAACCAAATGACAGTGTATTAGGATTTTTCATATATAACTTATACCTAAAACCGCAATATTAATCTTTCTTGGAAGCAAATAATCTAAATAAGTATGTTTCATGTCGTATTTTGTTTCTTTAGTATTATGGGAGTAAAAGTACAAATAAATTTGGTAGGAGATTCTTATTTATACATTTTTTAATGATAAAACAAACAGTTTCAGAAAAAACGGAACAGTAGATCATTGACGGGCAGAGTGGATTTCCTTGTATGCCGTAGGTACCCTCTACACAGGAATTTTGGAAAAAGATGTTTCATCTTTCAGATTTCACGATAAGTTACTCGTAATATTAATGTTATGAGCTGAAGGATGTTTCAGGTATCCTTCAGCCACGCTTCATTTCGTTCTAAGGAGAACGGAAAATCGTTTGGCTGAGATTGAAAAATCGTTTGGCTGAGAACTTTTTATCGCTTTCCGCAATGAAAGAAAGCTGAAAGATACACTTTCTATCTTTCATCTCGTAACATGTTATATGATAGTCTTTTATCGTATAACCTGAAAGATGAAACATCTTTTTCCAAAATTCCTGGGGGGGGGATGCAGTTCAGAGGAGTAAAGGCCAGAACTTTCTTTCTCTTCAGACTAACAAAAATTTATGCTTAATCAAGGAATCCCTCAGGTTTTTACGTTGACCCATTATTCCGCTGCTTTTGGGTGTGGTGTTAGACCAAAAGAAAAGTCCTAAAGTATTGTACTTTAGGACTTTTCTTTATTTTGCTTCATAAAAAAGCGGTACGTACGGCTCTAAGCCCAAGATATTCAAATATAATCAACTGTTATCACATTTTCATAAATAGCCGAATATTCAGGATTTTACGCTATTGATTGAGTACGACCGTACCCAAATAGTAAAGCCATTTTCGGGTACTTTTTCGGGTTTTCTATTTTTTACTATTGCTTCTTCTTTCTTCGGAAAAGGTGTCAAATTTAGACATATTTTCCTCTTTAACCGCATCCACTATTTTTATATACGGCTTCATTGCCTTGTAATCACTATGCCCCGTCCATTCCATAATAACGTTAGTAGGAATACCCAGCCTTATAGCGTTGCAGATAAACGTCTTTCTTCCGCTATGCGTGGTAAGAAGTTCGCACTTTGGCAAAACATTTTCATAACGTTTGTTTCCCTTGAAAAACACTATTCTAACGGGTTCTTTTATTCCGGCTATTTCGGCAGCTTCTTTAAGGTATTCGTTCATTTTCGCATTACTGATAACCGGAAGGGCTAACCCTTTGGGGAAATGAATGTTTTTGTATTTGTCAAGTATTTGAAGTGCGTATTTGTTAAGCTCTATATGCAAACGGTCTTCGGTTTTCATAGTAACGATAGATATAAAAGGCTTGTTTGTCGTCCGTTTGACATCGCAGGGACGTAACCGGGCTACATCGGAATATCGCAGCCCGGTAAAGCAGCAGAAGCAAAATACATCACGTACGCACGACAAAGAACTGCGGTTTTCCGGAAATTGATAGTTTAGAAAGTGTTGCAGTTCTTCCCATGAAAGGAAAATAACTTCTTTGCAGTCTATCCCCTTAAAACGCGGTTTATATTGTTCATGCAAAAGCCCATTATAGTAACCGTTGTTACAAGCCCAGCGGAGAAACCAACGTACATAACTCATATACTTGCTTACGGTCGTATTCATTTGTCCCGCGTCTTGCAGGTATTTAACAAAGCCTTGTAGCTTTTCCTTTGTCAGTTGGTTAAGTATTTGCTGGGGCATATAAGCATACAGATGTTTACGCAAACTACTAAATTTCGTATAGGTAGCCGGAACCCAGTTATTAGCCGTACCAGCTTCTACTACAAATTTGTCGAAAACAGTAAAGAAGTCCGGCGTTACTTCCTTCTTCTTCCTTCCGGCGGCTTCATCGAAAGCCGCCTTAAATTCTTTCGCTGTTGGCGTTCTGCGGTTGTCGAGTTCAAACCGGGTTAAGACTTCTTCAACAATAGATGAAAGGTTTGTAAGAGCGCGATTTATTTCGCCTGCCGTTTGGTTGAAACTATTCTTTGCACCGATTTTCACGCAGGCGTTATTATTGTCCCACTTTTCCGCGTCTATTACATAGCCAGAACGCAAATCCACACGAATGCCTGCAAAAGACACCCGCAAACGTATAGGCACGTTTTCCGTAAGCCTATCCCCTTCCGTTCGCGGCGATAATTGGTACTTAATAGAGAATTTCATTATTCAATAAGCATTTTACCGCGCCCGGTTATAAGCCAGCGTGAAGAAATTGGATAATTAACGACCAGCGAATAGATCGCTTCTACTTCTATATTCTTGTAACGTGATTGGTAGCCGGGCTTCGGAGAAACGCCATAAGTAAGCCGCATTTCCCTATAACGCGGCGCACTTAAATCGTAAAGCGTACAAAACGCTTCCAACGCGCTAACCTTACCCAAACTTACAATCGCTTCAATTGCTTCAAAAAAGCGGCGGTTTATCCCTTCGCTTATAGTCGAAGGCTTGGCTATTGTACGGGGCATAAATTCGCACGTTTAAGGTTAGACATCATTGTATTATATTCCCCTTCCGGTATTCGGGCACATTCATTCCCGGACAAGTAGGCAGCTTCCAACGCATCAAACACAGCCTCCGGGATAAATGGATACAAAGCCCGGTTACTATAAAACTTATCTACATTTACTTCTACCATATAGCTAATAGTTATTTTTATTGATTTTTCAATTTAAGCGCGTTTCGTTCCAAAATGGTATAGTTATAAGGCGAAAATAAAATAACGCGAAAATGGGCTTAAAATCGCCTTGTTTTCGTATCACTTTAATACGGCGATTGTATGATATTATTATCATATAAGTACGTGCGTGTGATACTACTTTATGAAAACCTTTTCAGTATTTAGGAACTTTGCGACCAAATACTAAACGGCATTTGCACATCCAGCATGTTCTACCGTCTGGGCATTGGCTTTTTTGCTTAAATCCGTAAGGCTTTCTATTGTACGCTGCTGGCTTTCTATAATTGAAAGCAAACGCGACTTTTCGTTATTGGCTTCTTCCAGCAACTTAGCCAACAGTTCGGAAGAAGGCAACTCGCCTGCGTTCTGCCGTTGTTCGCCTTCCTTCTTTTCGTTAGGTAACAACATTTCCCCCTGCCCCAGCAAAAGCCAAAGCGGATTAAGTTCCGGGAACTGTATGCTAATAGCTTGCATTTTATCCGGTTGAATAGACTTTTTTATAGACATAACATAAGAAGAAGACACACCTATGCGCCTGCAAAATTCCCTTTCGCTAATGTTTAGCGTATCTATAAATTGTTTAAGTCGCTCTTTTACACTTGTTTCCATAAACATAACTGTTTCTAAAAGTTAAAAATCGGCTTTCAGCTAAAAATATGAACACTTTTAGTTTGCATATTGTATGCTTTTGCTATACATTTGCATTGTGTTAGTTGTTCAGTTGCAAAGGTAAGCAAAAAGCGGACACTTAGCAATGACAAAAACACGCTAATTTACAGAAATTTATAAAAGCTATATGATACATACAAGTAAATTCATTAACAAGAACTTCCGCATTAAGGTAAGCGGAATAGACAACGAAGGCAACCGTATTAACAAGTTGGTAGGCGTTAGCGGTCTTCTGAATTTGATTGGCGAAACTTTAGCCGATAAGTTTGTAACACGCGCTTTGAAAGCCGGATTAGACAAAGTTAAGTGCTGCCTTCGTCGCGGGCTTCGCGTTACTTTCTACGTAAAATAGTTCACTCAATTACTTTTAATATTCAGCTATATGGATAAAGATTTTGAAAGCATTAGAAGCAAGGTTCTGAAACTACAAGCCCTTGCGGAACGCGGCGAGAAAGGCGAAGCCATAAACGCAAGGCGTTTGTTAGACCAACTGTTAGCCAAATACGGTGTTTCGTTGGAAGAAATAGTAGAAGCGCAGGAAGAAAAACAACCGTACACTTTCAACGTAAAGGAAAACGGGTACGGATTTACCTTGTTTACCCAATGTTATTTCAATGTAACAAACGAAAAGCGGATGAGTTACCGCCAGCGCAGAAGATACGTTACCGTTGAATTAACCAAAATGCAGTACGTAGAATTGCAGGCTTTGTACGATTGGCACTATAAACAGCTTACAAAGGATATGAAGCGGATGCAAAAGGAGTTCACGGAAGCGTACATACAAAAGCATAGGATATTCGGAAAGCATGGCGACGACAATAGCGAAGAAAAACGGGAATTAAGCCCGGAAGACCTGCAAAGACTTTTGCGTATGCTTAACTACATGGACAGCATGGAAGATACCAGCTATTACAAGCAGATAGGTAACGCTTCTTCTTTCGATTAACGTATTACCTTAATACAAATAAGAGGAACTATATATAAGCCAGCGGAAAAGGAATCCCCTTTGTAAAGGCTATAAACCGATGACTGCGGAAACAGACCGCGCGCGGGACGCTACGGGCGTACGAAGGGCGAACCTTCCCCCGCGCACTATGAATTTTAAATTTTACAATTATGGTAGTAACAACAGAAAATAAGAAAAAAAGCAGGGGCTTCCTTAGCGGGTTGAACCAATTACGTGTAGGCGATTACAAAATAGCGGTAACGGAAATTAAAGCCGCTTTGGGAATAAATAACCGGAACAGTTTCTACGCATACCGGGACGGAAAGATAGAACCTAAAGTAACGCAAGCGAAAGCCGTAGAAGGCGTATTCAACAAATACGGAATAACAGCTAACATTTGGGACGTATGAAACTAAACGTGGAACTAAGCAGGCGGGAAACCGAAGTAGCGCACTTGCTGGCGTGGGGAGCTTCCAAGAAAGAAGTAGCGGACATTCTGTTTATTTCTACCCGCACCGTAGAGAATACAGCCCGGAACATCTACGCGAAAGTAGGCATACAAAAGGCTACGGAACTTTGCGTTTGGTGGTTCTGTACAAAGCATAATGTTCCGGTAAGCCTTGACCCGTTAAAACGCACATTCGTAGCGGTAGCCCTTCTTCTGCTTATACTCCCGAAGGAACTTACCGGGAACGGCGATTTTTTCAGAGTAGGAAGACGCGCGCAGATCACACGGATTGTCAAAACGACGGGAAGGCGCAAAGGCGAAAACGATTATAACCCTTTTGAAGTTTGCAGTTATGACTAAGATTTTTAAAGCCATCGGCATAGAATTTACGAAACCGCTAAAGTGGTATAACTGGCTTACCCTTGCTTGGGTTGCCGTTTCCTTTATACTTCTAAGCATTGACACTGAAACCGCGCCTATATGGGCAGTATTCCTTGTAGTTGCGAATTTCGCCCTTTCAATAAAGGTTGCGGCGAAGACAATACCGGACATTAAAGACGACGAAAACAGTTAGACTATGGACACAAAGAAACGAATAATAGACCTTACGCTCGGCGAACTTATGGACGCGATAGACGAACGTATAGAAGCTGCGGCACAGAAGCCGGAAAAGCCTAAAACGGCGAAACGTTACGTGTACGGTTTGAAAGGGCTTGCAATTCTATTAGGGTGTTCCAAGACAACCGCAGCACGGTTGAAGGCTTCCGGGCGGATTGATGCAGCGATAACGCAAGTAGGCGCGCTACTGATTATTGACGCTGATTTAGCGTTAAAGCTGGCAGCAGGCAACAAAAAGAAATAACTTTTAAAACACAGCTATATGATTAAAAACATTTGGATTAATATTCCCGGCTTTTCTAAATATGAAATAAATAGGGAGAGCAGGCAGATACGAAGTTACTGCCGGGGAGTAGAACCGCGTATATTGAAACCATGCAATAACGCATTGATATTAAAGGCGGATAACGGGGAAAAATACACCAAAAGCCTTAAACGTTTCCTTTATTCGGCGGAAAAGAACATAGACCCGCGCGAAATTAGCCGAAAATACTGTATAGTTGAAACAACCAGCGGGCAGATAGAACTAATAGATCGTAACACATTTCAAGAACGGATTAGGGAGCGTTTGAGAAAGAGAACAAGCGTTTCCAATATACAAGAAGAATATTTGAACGCCATCCAATTTTGCGCGATTGTATTGCAGGCATACCGGACAGGTGATTTTTCAATGGTAATAACCGAGATTGAAAGCCGCAAGGCAAAAGTAACGGAATATATCATCCGGCACAGAATAGCGGTACAGCCGGAACGCGTACGGGAAGTTTGGGAAGCCGTCTTAGACGTAGCCCTAAACTGCATCATAGAGAAGCGCACCTACATAGTAAACCTTACGGGCTACCTAAACAGCATAGCACGCTCCTATGCAGCCCAAAAGAAGAAATTAGAGAAAATAACCGTAAGTCTTGACGCGGGATTTTATTCACTTCAAAAATATCAGTAATATGAGCAAAAAAGCAATCATCAAACGTCTAAGCCTTGTAAATTTCAAAGGCTTGCGCAACGTCGTTATAGACTTTAACGACACAGTTACAACCATAAGCGGACGGAACGGCACGGGAAAGACTACCATAATGGACGCTTTTACATGGCTTCTTTGGGGCAAAGACAGCGAAGGCAACGTAGATAGTAAGTTCGGAATTAAGACCAACGACGCAGAAGGTAACTTTATTCCCGACCTTGAACACGAGGTAACCGGAACGTTGGAAATAATAGATACCGAAACGGGAAGTGTTGAAACCGTAGAACTCCGTCGCGTATTGGTTGAAGAATGGAAAACAGAGAAGGGAAAGACGGAAAGGAAGTTAAAGGGACATCATACCGACTACTTCTATAATGGAGTACCATTAAAAACAAAAGGCGAATACGACGAACGTATAAACGAAATTATACCCGAAGCTGTTTTCAAGATGATTACCAACCCCTACTATTTCCTTTCCCTTCATTGGACGGCACAACGCGAAATGCTTTTGCAGATAGCCGGGGGCGTAAGCTACGAAGACATAGCGAAGGGCGATACCGCCTTTGCCGCATTGATAGAACGGCTTAGCGGGAAAACGGTAGAAGACTATAAGCGCGAGATTTCAGCGCAAAAGGAGAAGATAACGAAGGAATTGGAAAAGATACCTACGCGTATTGACGAAATAACGCGTGCTACCCCGCTTACACCGGACTATGCCGCCCTTAACACCGAAAAGGAGCAACTTACAAAAGAATTGAACGACATAGACGAAGCCGCCGCATCAGCAGCAGAAGCCAACCGTATCGCCTATGAAGCTGCCGCTAAGGTACAAACCGCCATAAATGACAAACGTAGCAGCCAGCACGCATTAGTATTTAAGGCAAAGGAAACGGCAAGGAACGAAGCATTCAAGAAGAACGAAACTTACAATAATGCCGACCGTAAGTTACAGCAGGTTATAAACGACGAACGCAGCGAAGCCAGCCGCTACCGTAGTGAATACGACCGTTTGACGAACGAGAAGAAACGGACGCAAAGCACAATAGAAGGCTACAAACAAATGCAGAACGAACTACGCGAAAGATGGTACAAAGTAAACGCCGAAGAATTTACCGCTACGGAAAGTCTTGTTTGCCCGTTGTTTAAGCACGCTTGCGCCGACCCGGTAGCATTAGCAAAATATAACACCGACCGGGAAGCCGCTCGCGAAAAATTCTATGCAGACCGGGAAGAACGCCTTAACAAGATTAACACGGACGGTCAGCGGTTAAACGAAATGATAACATCGCAGGAAGAAGAAGCCAACCGGATAGACAAAGCGTTAGCCGAATTGGAAACCAGCCACACTACCGCCGTAGCAAAGGCGAAAGAAGACCGCGAAGCGTTGCAAAAGGTTTTGAATGACAATCCCCGCGTAAATACCGAACCGGATATTAACGGAGAAGACCTCCCGGAATGGGTTGCGCTTGAAAAAGAAATAAAGGAACTTTCCGAACAGCTTCCAGCCTTCAACGCGGATGACGCGGCAAGCAGAACAGAGATACGCCAACGGAAAGCCAACCTTACTGCCCGGCTTGATGAAGTAAAGCGTAAACTAAACCTTCGCACCATTATAGAAGCCAACGAAAAGCGCATAGCCGAACTAAACGGGGAAGCCGCAAAATTGGCGCAGGAACGCGCCGAAATACAAGGCTGCGAAATAGTAATAGCCGACTTGATAAAAGCCCGTATGACGGAAGTGGAACGCCGCGTAAACGGATTGTTTAGCCGGGTTCAGTTCAAGATGTACAAAACGCTCGTAAACGGCGAAAAAGAACCGGATTGCATTTGCCTTATTGACGGGGTAAAATACGCGGATAAGAACCAAGCCGGGAAAGTTAATGCCGGGCTTGACATAATAAACACCCTTTGTACGTTCCACAACGTTAGCGCGCCTATTTTCGTGGATAACGCAGAAAGTATTAACGAGTTTATCCCGGTTGTTAGCCAGCTTGTAAAGTTGGTAGTAACTACCGAAGACTTCAAAGTAGAATAACATTATTATTAACTTTTTTAAATAACATCTTTATGAATACAGAAAAGAAAATCGCGTCTTACGAGGACGCTTGTAGAGTTTTGAACATTCAACCGATTAACGAAGAAGTATTTAACATTTTCCCGAAGGAAGACCAAAGAAGCATGTTAGCCTACCACAAGCTGACAGTAATAACCCGCGCACTTAATAACGGTTGGAAGCCAAATTGGGACGACCCAAACGAATGGAAGTATTACCCGCTATTCCGTTATGTAAATGCCGGGCTTTCGTTCGCGGCTGCGGTTAACGCGGCTCCGGCTGCGACTGCGGCTATCGGCTCTCGGCTTTGCTTTCCCACGTCCGCGCTCGCGAAATACGCAGCCGAACACTTTGCGGACTTGTATCGTGACTATTATTGCTTTGCTTCGGGAAACGGAGAAACGCAACAAGCGGAAAGTAGCCAAGAAGAACCCCAAAGCGACTTTTTGAAGACCACCACAGAAGTAATGCAAAAGCATTTAGTACCATTATGTAACGGAAGCAGTTCACGCGGTCTTATCGTAGTAGGTTGCGACACAGATACGAAAGATAAAAACGGCGAAGACAGTACCGGAGTAATGGTAGGTTTTTGCGGAAATTATGGAGCCATAATAAAGGGCTTGAAAGAACTTCTTACCGGAAAGCAGTCCGCGCCGATAGTAGAACGGGCAACCCGCGAAATAGCTTTTGAAAAGATGATTAAAGGCGGTGGAATAGAGAGTTTTTTAAAGGGCATAATGAACAACAATTAACTAACGATAGTATGAATACCAACACTTTACCCGCTACCATATTGGCAGCAAAAGAAAAGTTTGAATTAGCCTGCAAGGACGCTTCGGCTTTGCAGATCGTAAGCAACTTCGGTGCGGCATTTACAGCCGTAAACGTAATAGCACTTCTTCGCGAAGCCATGACCGACGAAGTAATGGATAAGGTTTTCATGCCTTTGATGAACACGAAAATAGGATTTCTTACAGACCGAAACGGGCGTGCAAGAAGCGGCGGGCGCGCCCCGCTTCCGCTTTACACCCGCGACATAGTACGCGATTGCATCATAGACGCAGTTACTATCGGCTTGCTTCCGACCGGAAACCAGTTCAATATAATAGCCGAAAGGATGTACCCCACTAAGGAAGGTTATACTTCGCTTCTTCGCAAGCTGGGCGTAAAATACTTCATTGATACCTCATACGACAAGGGGCAAACGCAGAACTTCGCCGAAATACCTTGCAAAATAAACTATGAGTATAACGGAGAAAAAAACGGCTTTAGCATTATTGCAACCGTAAAGAAGGATGATTACAGCAGCCACGACCAACTGCGCGGAAAAGCCGAAAGAAAGGCTAAGAAAGCCCTATACGAGTACATTACGGGGTGCGACTTCGGCGATGCAGACGAACAAAGCAGCGTACCGATAGTGGATGCGGTAGCCGAAGAAATAAAAGAAGAAGCGAATGCCGCGCCTACTATTGGAGTTATCGACGGGCAACCCATACAAGCCCAGCAGGGACAAACGGCGCAAAGCGAGCCAGCTAACCCGCCGCAAGCACGGGAAGGTCGCGGAAGTAATAACGCTAAACCATTGTTCTAAATATGGAATTAACCGTATTAGGTTCAAGTTCAGAGGGTAACGCCTACGTTTTGCAAAACGCGGGCGAAGCCCTTCTACTTGAAGCTGGAATACCATTCAAGAAGGTATTAGCAGCGTTGGGCAACAACGTAAAGAAAATAGTAGGCTGCCTCATTACCCATGAACATGGCGACCATGCCGGGCGTATTAATGAGGTTTTAAACTACGTTGTTCCGGTTTACGCTTCCAAAGGCACGATAGAAGCCGCTAAGATTAATTCTTGCTGGCGACCGACCCACATAAGGATGGAAAACGGAAGTTACCAGCATTTACGGCTGGGCGGTTTTACTGTCATTCCCTTTCCCACGAAGCACGACAGCCGCGAACCGTTGGGCTTCTACGTCTGGCATGAAGAAACGGGCGGCGTATTGTTTGCTACCGATACTTTCTATTTGCCTTGCACATTTGCCGGGTTGAACAACATATTAATTGAATGCAACTACGACCCGGATATATTGGAACGCAATGTAACAGAAGGTTATATACCGGAAGTATTGAAAGAACGAGTACGGAGAAGCCATTTAAGCTACTATACTTGTTTGGACGCGTTGAAGGCTAACGACCTAACACGGGTTAATAACATAGTATTGATACATATAAGCGAAGGGAACGGCGACGCGGTAGCCTTCCGGGACGGAATAGCAAAAGCCACCGGAAAAACGGTACACGTCGCAAAACCCGGACTACGGATTAGTTTCAACAAAACACCTTTTTAATTGCAAGCACTATGATTAAAGGGTTTTCAGAAGAAACGCAACCGCTGACAGAATACGAAAGGAAAGTAATACTTCCGATTATTCTTGAAGGCTTGAAAACCAAGATAGGCAAAGCCAACGCGGTAACGAATAAGTATATTATTTCCCGGTTACGTGACAGCTACAAGATAGACGCGGCACGGCTAAGGAAGATAATAAACCACATTCGTACAAACGACCTTCTACCGGGACTTATAGCAACTTCCGAAGGCTATTTCTTAGCTACGACCGAAAGCGAACTTTTGGAATACGAAGAAAGCCTGAAAGGACGTGAAGAAGCTATAAAAGCAGTACGGTTGAGTATCGCAAGGCAAAGGCGCATACTTTACGAAGACGCGCACAAGCCCAAGCAGGGAACATTATTTTAATATTTAAATTTTAGTGACATGAAAAAGATTTGTTTATACAGAAAAGAGAACGGGAACGAGAATTTACAAGGCAGATACGACAACGTAGAAGAAGCGCAAGACACCGTAAAGAAACTTACCGAAGACGAAGGGAACGGTAGTATTTTCGATTACTTCTACAAGGAAGAAGACTACGAGGAAATAACCGACCGGGTAAAGACCTACGAAGACGCATGTAAGGTATTAGGCGTAGAACCGATAAACGAACAAAACGCGAAGGCGCAAGGCTTCAGATCGGACGAAATAGCACGTCGCAAATTGGAAACTATTGCCGCAGCACTTAACGAAGGCTGGAAACCGGATTGGAACAATACCGACCAATACAAATACTACCCTTACTTCTATATACAAGAAAACGCGAAAGGCAAAGGTTCTGCCGGGCTTTCGTGCGCGAATGCGGCTAGCACGGCTGCGGCTACGACTGCGCCTATCGGCTCTCGGCTTTGCTTCTACGCTTCACGTTTGGCACGGTACGCGGGCAACCAATTTACAGACTTATACGAACAAATTTTAATTGAGAAGCTATGACAAAGCAGGAATTAGTGAACTCGGTAGCGGAACAGACCGGATTAAACAGCTATCAAGTAAAGGAAGTATTAGAACGTACATTTGATGTTATTCGGGACGAAGTGACGGGCGGCGATACGGTAACTATTCGCGGCTTCGGTACTTTCCAAACGAAGCAACGCAAGGCGAAACCAGCCCGGAACATAAATACGGGCGAAACCCTATTAGTTCCAGCCCGCAAGGTTGTTGTTTTCAAACCCTCAAAAGACTTTAACGCGGATAGGATATGAAACAGAACGAAAAAATACAGACCCGGAAAGACGAAGTACGCTTCAAAACTTCGGACATACGCCGAATAATAGGAAAATACTTAGCGGCAAATGTTTTGCGCACATGGAACGAGGACTTTGTGGATGATGATACGGGAGAGGTTGTAACTATTGAGCGCAACGAAATTCTGTTTGAGCGCGGGAAATATATAGATAACGATTTGGCGACCGAGATAAATTTCTATCTGCAAAGCGAAGACGTTAAAGAAGTGGAAGTAAGCAACCAACGAAGACTTGCTTACGAAAACAAGCGAACCAGCCTTTACCCGTTCAAGATTTCCGCTACCATTGGCGGTAAGCGGCATAACTTCATATTGCAGGCGCAAAACATAATAAAAGCCTATGAGGTTGCGACCGACTATATAGAATTGAATTTTACCCAGCCGTTCGACATAGTGGGCATAAAGTTGATGGATAGGATTATAATTCTTAACGACCGCCTGCGGAAACACGTTGAAGCGCAGGAAGGCGCAAACGAAGAAGGCGAAGAAAGCAACGACGGGGAAGATCAGCGTAACGATACGAAGTATTACAAGGTTGAAGCCGACGTAGTAATACAATCGGAAGACGAAGAAGAACCGAATAAGCAGAACTACGATTTTGTTGTAAAAACACGCGACGTGGATACGGCTAAGGTCGTTATTACCGCATGGATAAACAGCAAGATAAAAGAGCGTATAGAAAAAGAAAACGAAGAATGTAAGGTAGTGGATATTTCCATACTTGCGGCTTCGCCTTTCGCTTGCAACGCGATTGTAGAAAAAGCCTTTTGTTTGGCATACAAAGAACAAGAAGAAAGTTATTAACTAACCGGGGCGCGCCTTCGGGCGTGTCCCTAAAATATACCTATCATGGGCGATAAAAATTCATTCGTATTATATATGGATTTGCTTTCAGTGCTTGATGAACTTGACGACGAAGAAACGGCTATGTTGTTCCGCGCGATTAGAGCCTATAACCAATTAGAGAGCGAAAACGAAGCTATACGGACGAAGGCTGCGGAAGATTTGGAAGCAATGACGGCGAACAAAACCGTTAGGATAGCATTTGCACCCATCCGAAAACGTCTTGAAGCTGATAACAAGCGTTACGCGGAAACAGTGCAGTTGAATAAAGCTAACGGCAAATTAGGGGGCGCGCCTAAAGGTAATCAGAACGCACGAAAGAAGAAAAAGAATACGGAAACCGAGGAAACAAGCCAGAACAACCCAAACAACCGGGCGGTTGATTTTTCAACCGAAACAACCGAAGGGTTGAAAAAACAAGCGAAAACAACCGAAAACAACATTGATATGATATGTAATGATGTTGATATGATTAATAATAATTCTCCTTCTTTTCTTTCTCTTGATGGCGTGCGCGAGAAAAAAAACATAAACGGCAAGGAAACCGAAAACAGTAAGTTTCTAACCGAATTTTTCAGCGAAAACAAAAGGGCGCAGATAGAAACCATTTGCATGCAACTTTATGTCACTCCCGAACGATTGCGCAAGGAAGCCGAAGAAGTTATAGACGAATGGGAACTAACCGGAGATACCCACATAAATTATACCGAATGGGCGCGGCATTTGATTAATCATCTAAGAATTAAAATAAGGAAAGACAATGGGAACAACAGAGAACAAAAAGCAGGAGCAACCGATACAACGGATAGACATAGTGGCATTTGCGAACCTGCTACGCAAAAGAAGCCCCGCCGTAGCACGCTTTAAGATTGACCGTTATACGCAGGACGTACCCGCCATGCTACGCGAATGTTACCGTTTCCAAGTTGAAAACCGGGGCTATTCTTACCAAGAAGACGAAGCGACAAGGCAGCATCTTACAATGGCGGCACGTTGGCTCGTTGGCGAAAGCATGAAACCGGGGTTATTCATGTACGGAACACCCGGATGCGGAAAGACAACATTAGCGCGTGCAATTTCCCAGCTAATAAATACGATTTACCATAGCGATATATCGTTTGAACGTAAAGGCGTTTCCTTTATTCCGGCTTCCGCACTTACGGAAGCAGCGAAGGGGGAAAAGCAGGAACTTTTAGCGGACTTGAAAAATACCGAGCTTCTTTGCATCGACGACGTAGGGACGGAACCAGCAAGCCTAAAGGTTTGGGGAAACGAGGTTAGCCCGTTGGTAGATTTGCTATACCACCGTTACGACCGCCAGTTATTCACGATTATAACCTCAAACTTGGAAGGCGACGAAGATATAGCCAAGCGTTACGGGGTTCGTGTAGCCGACCGATTTGTAGAGATGTTCGACCTTATAGGCTTCGATAATTCAAGTTACCGACCAAGACTAACAAAGCTAACACCGCGATAGCCGTACGAATTAACCCCGATATTCAACTATCGTATTTCAGACAGTAAGATGTAAGGGAAACAATATAATAACGCCTTAACGGGCAAAAAAACGATTAAAAGACATGAAGAAGCATAAAGTATATATAAGCGGGCAAATAACCGGGCTTCCGGTAGCCGAATACGTGGAAAAGTTCAGTAAAGCGGAAGCGGAACTAAAAGCAAAGGGTTACGAGGTTGTAAACCCATTGCGGTACGAATTAAAGCCGGGTTCGCGCTGGAACGAACAAATGAAGGTGGATATTCGCCTTTTGCTCGATTGCGACGCGATTTATATGCTTTCTAATTGGGAGCGCAGCACGGGCGCAGGGCTGGAACTATATATAGCCGAAGGTTTGGGACTGATTATAAACTATGAGAAACCACCCAAACACCGGGATATAAAGACGGCTATACTTACGGCTATGGGGGTTAGCTTCGCTTCCATTTCAGAAGACAGCCGTAACCGCTGGCACGTTTACGCCCGGATGATTTACGCGCATCATTGCAAGAAACGCGGCGAGAATACCCAACGTATAGCGGAAGAAACCTTACACGACCAAAGTACGATATGTTATTACCTTCGGCGGTACGATAGCGAATATAAGTATAACAAGGAGTTTCGCGCAGCAGCCGAAAAGGTTGCTACCCTATTGAGTAAAAAGTTAAGTGTTCCAAAGGACGTATTAAAATAAGACGGTTCGTTAATATGAGATTTGCACTAAGAAATAAAAGCAAGCTAATAAAGGCTTTCGGGGAAGACTACTACAAGCTATTGATAAGCAGCTTAACAGCCTTCGCTAAAAGCAACCGGGAAATAGCCGCCTATACCATTGAAGGGTACACTTACGAATTTATAAACATTCCCAACGTTCAACCGAGCGCAGATAGTAATTTTCAATTTGCGATAGTAGGAAAGCAGTACGACGTACTACACGTAGCCTATTATAGCGCAATAGGATAAGAAAAACAGCATGGAGCAACTGACATTTGATTTCATAAAGGAAATAGTACCTATACCGGATTGTAGCTTTTTGATGGACGTAACCGGGTTAGGAACCCCTATCGAGGTTGCAAACGAAATGGTAAGGGAAGCACGAGTTTGGCAAGAAAATAATCCGGGCAAAGACGTGATGGACGTTATAACCCCGGAATGGAAAGAATATATTAACCATAAAATTAAACATTTATGTTAGCAGTAACAGTAATAGGAAACATCGGCAACGATGCGGAAATTAAAGAGTTCAACGGGCAAAAGTTTATAGCTTTCAACGTTGCGAGTACAGAACGTTATAAAGACGGGCAGGGCAACCAGCACAGCCGTACAACGTGGGTTAGCTGCTTGAAACCCGGTGAAAGTTCCGTAGTAACTTATTTGAAGAAAGGAACGCAGGTATATGTACGTGGTAGCCTTTCCGTTAAAACATTCAATTCCGGGAACGGAGTACAAGCGGGCGTTAATTGCCTCGTGCGTGAACTTCAACTATTAGGCAGTAAGCAGGAAACACAAAACGAGCAACAACAGCCAGCTACTACCAGCACGCCGCCAACCTATACCCCGGCGGGAAGTGCGTCGCCGTTTCCACCGGAAAACGAAAAAGATGATCTTCCTTTTTAAAAACATTCAGCTAACAGAAAAATGAATAGAAAAGAAGAAATAAAAAGATTGCCTTTTGTCGTTTCAGCCTATAAGCAAATTTACCGTTCTGAAAGTTGTTGCGGGATTTGTAATTTGCCTTGGTCGGTTTGCGGTCATGAACATATAGACATTACCGATAAATACGGGGTGTTCTACGTTTGCCCATATTGCTGGGAAAACAACGATTTACAGACTATTTTAAAAGCGACGACACAAGGTTATTTAAGTCAGTTCCATTCATGCTCTACAGATGAAGATAAGGCGCATTTTCTTGAAGAACATAAGTTGGTTGATATATTGATGAAAACAGAACAGAAATATATATCAACCCATTCTGAAAAACAAGAAAAATAAAAAACTATACAAACTTTAAAAGTAGTAAGACAATGAAACCAAAAAAATTTCAAGAAGCAAACGTAGTTTACGGCGAGGGACAACCCGAATACAAGCCATTACCAGCACATAAGACGAAAGAAGGGCAGGCTATTTTCTGTTTCGAATTGGACGAAGCAGAACGAAAAAAAATAGCCGAAACGGGCGAATTATGGGTAAGCCTTCTAACCTTCAACCAACCGTTGCAACCCATTTTTATAACTATAAACAAGTCGGATTTATTCATACAGCCCGACGCAACCCAACAGACCGATAATGAAAGCAGTAGTATTATTAAGTAAGAAGTTCTTCCCGGCACATTTCCGGGCAGGCGAAGCAACCGATTTTAAGACAAAGGTTCTTAACGGTCAAAAGCGGCACACATGCCGATGCAATTATGAGTATTGGAAGAAAAAAATAACCGCCTTGCAGGAAAAAAGCGGTACGTTATGCCTACGACAATGGGCGGACAAACCGTATAGAAGCCCGCAGGAAAGTATTTTAGAAGTTCCGGCTAACATGTGCATAGTTCAGCCTTTAATATTACGAAGGAACGGCTTAAACTTTACCGCAGAAGTTGAAGGACACCCGGTTAGGTTGGAAGATTTGGCACGTAACGACGGGCTGACACCTTCGGAGTTTGCAGCATGGTTTATCCCGGTATTCGATAAAGCGCAGGAAAACGCGCTAACCTTTGCTATTATTCAGTTTACAACATTCAGATATTAGCTTATGGCACAAGAAACAGACATAGGCAAAAGCTGGGAAGAAATCGTAAGAGCGTACGCAAAGGCAGAACGGGAATTAGGCGTAAAAGTGTATTGCGTACTTCGCATTTGCAAGAAAGTAAACGGCGAAGAAATTGTATTACACCGTTACGATATGCCCCGCGAAATTTTACAGCGTTGGCGGTGGGTTATAAATTGGCGTATGGCTAAATTAACGTGTGAAGACCCGCGAGCGCATCTCTATGAAACATTATCTTTTTACGATAAAACAAGCGGAGAAGCATACGGTTTTAATTCCGATTTATCAAGACTAACCGCATTAAAGGGGCGGATAACTTTGCAAGAGAATAGGATAAAAGACTACATCGAAGCAAATAAAGATAATTTATTCTTTGACGAAACCAACGACCCACAGTTAGTTAAGGTTCGGAAAAAGCTGGAACGTGCGAGAAAGAACGTAGCCAATGCAGAAGCGAGATTAAGAACAAAGGTAGAACAAAAAATAGCAGGGAAATGAAAGTAAACGGTAACGGCTTGGTAGAGATATACGGCGAAAAGACCCAAGAACGCGGTTTTTTCTGCATGAAGTTGTTAGCCTTCCTAAATACAGAAGCAGAACCGGGAACGGAAGCCTATGCGGAACTTTGGGAACAACGATTTAACGAAGCCAAGTTAGGTGCTTGCGCCTATCGGGACAAATGCCCGATTTACGCAAGAACCGCGAAGAAGGGAATACAACAAAATTTATTTGCACAGCTATGACCCCAAAGGAGTTTTACGACAAAGTTGTAGAGATGCGGAAGGCACAAAAAGAGTACTTCCGTTTCCGCGCACCTTCCGCGCTAAGCAAATCGAAGCAATTAGAAGCCGAAATAGACGCGGAAATAAAGCGGGTAGAACAACTTCTAAGCGAGAAGGAAAAAGCTCGGCAAACTTCGCTTTTCGGGGCTTTTGACGAAGATTTATTAAACCGTAGTAGTAACGATTAAAGGCTATTCGATGAAAAGTTACCAATTTGAGGAAATAACATTCTGGCTTTCGCTTATTGCGTGCTTGTTGGCAAACGAAGCAAAAATAGATTGGCTTACAAGAATACTTGTAGTAGTCAGCATAGTAAATTTTGCCAGCGCAATAGTGACGGCTTGGATTGATGTAAAACGTAAAAATAAAAATTAGCATTATGGTTAATGTAGAAATTGACGCGCGTATATTGGAAGATAAGAAATTCAATACGCAGGTAGAAAACATTATAACAGAAACAAGAGAAGCTCGCAGAAATGTACAGATAGGCGGGGCACAGTTAAAATCTTCCCCGGTTATCCGGTTGATGGATGAAGGCAACCTTTCGCTTTCCTTCATTCTTTCAGAGTTCCCGAAGATAGCCAACAAGGAAAGCCGACTACCACGCGGGCAACGCGATGTAGTAGCGAACATTGTTTTTGAAGCCGCCCGACGGGTTGTTTTCCTTAACCAGCAGGAACGCGCCCGGAAAGCAGCGGAAAAGGCTAATGAAAAAGCGGCGGGAAATGACATTTGAGGAAATGAAGGCAATAGCCAACAAGACCACTACCCGAAAAAAGTCCAGGCACATAGAAAGCCAAATACAACAAAGTTGCGTTAAGTGGTTCCGTTTGCAGTTCCCGGAAATTGGATTACTACTTTTTGCAGTACCCAACGGCGGAGCGCGGAACAAACGGGAAGCCGGGATATTGAAGGGCGAAGGTGTTACCGCCGGGGTAGCCGACATGATACTGTTAAAACCTTCGGGCGGCTTTGCTTCCCTTTGTATTGAGTTCAAGACCGAAGAAAAGGGCAGTACACAGCGCGAAACACAAAAGCAATGGCAGAAGGCAGCGGAAGCCGCCGGAAACAAGTATGTTATTTGCCGTTCTTTCGATGATTTCAGAAAGGAAGTAATAAGTTACTTATTCCCGAAAAAGTAGGGAGCGTGAAGTTTTGGCGAAGTATTTTAGGATTTAGCGTATCACTTTAATACGCTAAACCTTTTATTTTTGCAGCAAAACCAAAACGAGGGCAATAACGGGGATTGTTCGCCGGGTCGCGTTACCGCCGTTGTTGGTTTGTTTATTCAGGCTTTACAAAAGCATCATATAGCTGATAGCAACGGCTAAGAGCCGAAGCGGGGCGCGGCGTAAAAGACCACGCCCTTTTTTATTAAAAACGATTTGATATGGCAAAGATTAAAAAGACAAAAATAGAAGACCTTATACCGGACGACTTGAATTTCAACAAGGGTACGCAGTTCGGGCAAAGCATGATAGAAAAAAGCCTGCGCACATTCGGCGCGGGGCGTTCAATCCTGCTCGACAAAAACAACAAGATTATAGCCGGAAACAAGACTACCGAAGGCTTTGCAAGTGCAGGCATGGAAGATGTTATTATAGTCGAAACAACCGGAAACGAACTTGTAGCCGTAAAGCGCAACGATATAGACTTAGATACAAAGGAAGGGCGCGAACTTGCGTTAGCAGACAACGCGACAGCCGCCGCTAATCTTGATTGGGACGAAGAAGCCATAGCTAAGGCAAAAGAAGACTTCGGTATAGATAACGAAGCATGGGGCGTTCCGGTAGATTTTGGGGAAGACAGCGAAGGGGATGAAAATCCGGAAAAACAACTTAAACGCCTTAAAGACGACTTTATTTTGCCGCCGTTTTCTGTATTGAATACCCGTACCGCCGAATGGCAGGAACGCCGCCGGGCATGGCTGGAAATAGGCATAAAAAGCGACGAAGGTAGAAGCGAAGATTTGACTTTTGCAAAGACAGCGCAACCGCCAATATTTTACGATACCAAGAACGCATTACGCGAAACTTTAGGCAGAGAACCACAGACGGAAGAAGTTATAGCGGAAATGGAGCGTTTAGGGCTTAAAACAATGACTACTACAAGCATATTCGACCCGGTATTAACCGAACTTTCTTACCGTTGGTTCAACATTGAAGGCGGGCGGATATTAGACCCGTTCGCTGGGGGCAGCGTTCGCGGTATAGTAGCGGCAAAGTTGAACATGCCTTACGTCGGCAATGATTTAAGCGAAGCCCAAATTAGAGCCAACAAAGCAAACGCGGAAGAAGTGTTAGGCATAAGCTACCCATTCTTTCCCCAATGGACGGTAGGCGATAGTTCCCAGCTTGAAGACGTTCTTAGCACGAATGGGATAAGTGGCGATTTCGATATGATTTTCTCCTGCCCACCCTACGCGGATTTGGAAGTATATAGCAATGATCCGCGCGATATTTCAAACATGGACTATGCGCAATTCATTGAGGCGTACAAACGTATTATAAAACAATCCTGCTCCCGGTTGAAGAATAACCGTTTCGCGGTTTTTGTCGTCGGGGATATACGGGATAAGAAGGGCATTTACAGAAACTTTGTAAGCCACACAATAGAAGCGTTTACAGGGTGCGGTCTTCATTATTACAATTCCCTTATCCTTGTAAACCAAATAACCAGCCTTGCAATAAGGGTACGGCGGCAGTTTAACGGTACGCGCAAGGTAGGAAAGGTTCATCAAAACGTGTTAGTCTTCTGTAAAGGCAGCGTAGAAGAAACAATAGATAGTTTTGAAGAATTGCAGGTTAAAAAAGCATTGGAAATATTCAACAAGAGCCGGGAAAATAGCAACCTGCATGATGATGTATTAGTATTCTACAAAGGCGACCCGAAAAACATTAAAGAAGATTTCGGGGAACTTCATATAAGCGACGAATTACCACAATAACAACGTAAGCCATGAACTCTAAAGAAGGTAACAATAATACGGCAAAGAAAGGCAGAAAGACCAAATACACGCCCAAAATAGTAGAGCGTATTTGTGAACTTGTAGCAAAGGACACTTACAGCGTCCCGGAACTTTGCCGCGCCGTTGGCATTGACGAAGCGACCTTCTACCGTTGGAAGAATGATAAAAGCGAGTTTTGCGAAGCATTAGAAAAGGCAGAAGATAAACGTTTAGCCTTCTTTGCCACAGAAGCAAAACGAAGCCTTTTAAAAAAGATACAAGGCTATACGGTGCAGGAAAAGCACATAGTAACCGTAGGAAGCGGAAAGTTCGATGTAAACGGGAAGGAAATACCGCGTATAAAGGAGCAAAAAACAGTAGATAAGCATTTCCAGCCGGACACAGCGGCGATAATATTCACGCTTACCAACGCAGAACCGGAACGCTGGCGCAACCGACAAAACGCGGAAGTTACCGGGAAGGACGGCAAAGACCTTATACCGCCCGCCCGTACATTGACGAAAGAAGAAGCTAAGGAACTATTTAAAAAGTTGGATAGTGAGTGCTAAAGGGATAAGGGATATAGACGTAATACGTACCTTTGTTTTGCAGGGAACGTTAAACTTTACGCGGTACTTCTTCAAGATTAGGCAGAAGCGAAAGTTTGTTATAGGCAAACATCATAGGGAAATAGCTGCCGCGCTTGATAAAGTGCTTTGTGGGGAAATTACGCGCCTTATCATAAACATTGCGCCGCGATATGGAAAGACCGAATTAGCGGTTAAGAACTTCATAGCGGAAGGGTTGGCTATAAACCCGAAGGCTAAGTTTATTCATCTTTCCTATTCCGACGACTTAGCCCGCGACAACTCGCGCGGCGTGCAGGATATTATAAACGAACCGGAATACAGACGCATTTTCCCGGCTACTATACCGACTTCCACCAATACAAAGAAGTGGTACACGACCGAGGGCGGCGGCTTGTATGCCGTTTCTTCCGCCGGGCAGGTTACGGGCTTCGGCGCGGGGTTGGTTGATGAAGAAGAAAACGACGAATTGGCAAAAGAAGTTGAAGAGCTTGATGGGTTGAACGCTGACGGCTTCGGCGGCGCAATTATTATAGACGACCCCATAAAGCCGGACGACGCACGCAGTGCACAAGTTCGCGAGAAAGTAAACAATAAGTTTGAAACAACGATACGAAACCGCGTAAACAGCCGAAAGACCCCGATAATAATTATTATGCAAAGGTTGGACGAAGACGACCTTTGCGGCTATTTGCAACGCCTTGAACCGGACGAATGGACGGTATTAAGCCTTCCGGTAATAGAAACGGGCGAAGACGGAAAAGAACACGCGTTATGGGAGTTCAAACATACGCTACAAGAACTATATAACCTTCGTGAGAAGAACGTTTACGTTTTTGATACCCAGTACATGCAGAACCCGACACCATTAACCGGGCTTATGTACGAACGTGAATTTAAGACTTACGAGGTACAGCCCGTTACCCGGAAGCGAAAGATTAAAGCTTACATAGATACGGCAGATACGGGCGCGGACTTTCTTTGCTGTATTATCTACCTTGAAACGGAAATAGGAAACTTCATTATTGACGTGTACTATACACAGGCAGCAATGGAAACAACCGAACCGGAAACAGCGCGCAGGCTTACCAAGTATAAGGTAGAAGAAGCCATAATAGAAAGCAACAATGGCGGGCGCGGCTTCTCCCGGAACGTTGAAGCGCAATGCCGCATATTAGGCAACCGGGAAACTTCCTTTACGTGGTTCCACCAATCAGAAAACAAGGAAGTGCGCATATTCAACCACTCGGCGGAAGTGCAGAACCTTACTTACTTCCCGAAAGGTTGGGAACATCTTTTCCCACAGTTCTATAAAGCGATAACCCAATACAAGAAGACCGGAAAGAACGCACACGACGACGCGCCGGACGCATTGACGGGAACGATAGAGAAACGCGGAAGCCAACCCCAAAAACTTAATAGAATATTTCGATAACTTAAATATTTACAGCTATGACAATAGAAGAACTATTACAAAGCGAAGACATTAGCAAAGTCGTTAGTGAATTGAGAAACGGACGTTTGAGTGTAGAACCGAACACAAAGGAACACGTCGCGCAGTACGACCCTAAGCTGCACGATATAAATGACACGCAAAAGCGACCGGACAAACTTGTAGTAATTGATAAGGACAGCGACGAATACGGCGAAGTCAAAAACGTGAACCCGAACGTAGAACAGACTACGGAACAAGGGTTCAGAATAGAACCCGTAGCGCGTATAGCATTAGCTATTCAAAAGTTGATAGTAAAACGCGCCGTAGCTTTCACATTCGGCAACCCGGTTACTTATGGAAGTAACCCGGAAGGGGAAGACGAAAAAGCTCTTTTGAAGGCTATAAACCGAGCTTTCCACGACGTTAAGGAAAAGACACTTAACAGACGGATAGCGCGAAGCCTTTACAGCACGACAGAAGTAGCCGAACTTTGGTATCCGGTAGAAGTGCCTGAACACGAAACCTACGGCTTCAAAACTACGAAAAAATTTAAGGTAGCCATATTCAGCCCGATGTTTGGCGATAGGCTTTACCCCTACTTTGACGACACGCGCGATATGGTTGCGTTTAGTCGCCAATTTACGCGCAAAGACCGGGATATGATTACACGTACCTACTTTGAAACCTATACGAAAGACAAACACTATTTATGGTGTTGCGACGGTTTGGACGGGGAAGTAGCGGGTAAAAATTGGACTCTGGTAGAAGGCTTCCCGAAAGAATTAACAATAGGAAAGATACCCGTTATTTATGCCTGCCAGCCACAAGTAGAATGGGAAGACGTTCAAAGCCTTATAGACCGATTGGAAAAGCTGCTTTCCAACTTCGCCGACACGAACGACTACCACGCCAGCCCTAAGATTTTCGTACAAGGAAAGGTTATAGGATTTGCCCGGAAAGGGGAAGCCGGGGCTATCATTGAAGGGGAAAACGGGGCTACCGCGCAATATTTGGCATGGCAAAACGCGCCCGAAAGTGTTAAGCTGGAAATAGAAACACTCCTGCGCATGATTTACACCATTACGCAAACGCCCGACATCTCGTTTGATACCGTCAAAGGAATAGGTGCTATTTCCGGCGTAGCCTTACAACTCCTTTTCATGGACGCACATTTAAAGGTGCAGGATAAAAGCGAAATATTTTCAGACTATTTGCAGCGAAGGGTAAACGTACTAAAAGCCTTCTTCAAACAAGCGCATTTGGAATGGTCTAAGGCTTGCGACAATTTAATAATAGAACCCGAAATAGTACCTTACATCATCGAAGACGAACTTAGTAAGATAAACATTCTTACATCAGCAAACGGAAACAAGCAGATTGCAAGCCGACGCGCCACTATTCAGCGTTTGGGATGGGCGGATAACGTGGACGAAGAAGAAAAGGCTATAATTAACGAAGAAGATCGGGAAAATAGCTATTATCAGAACGAACCGACTATTTAGCTTTAGCTACGTATTAAAATAATACGCTTTTCTTTGATTTGTGCGCGTTTCTACCTTTCGGACATACAAACTAACGCAAAAGGAAAGAAACGCGCTTAAACGCGATTTTTCAAGAAAATAACTATGGCAAAAGAAAACCAGCTTATAATACAGCTTCGTGGATTTGACGCGAAACACTACACAAGAACCGAACGCTACGCAAAGCAAGTAGCCAAGCTATACCAAACGGCGGCGGATGAATTTGCCAGCCTTGCGGGAAAGATTAACCTTCCGGCTGGTGGAACGTTTAACTTTGACGACTTCCCGAAAGCCAAGAAGCAGGCGCGCGGCATTGTTACCCGACTTGCCGGAAAGATTGAAGCCGTAGTTACTTCCGGGCAACGCTCCGAATGGCTGGCAGCATGTCAGAAGAACGACGCTTTTTTAGCTTCCATACTTCGGACTTCCAAACTAACCAAAGAAGAAGCCGAACGTTACCAAGCGCGTAACCTTGAAGCCCTTAGTGCATTTCAGAAACGTAAAGAAAACGGTTTGAACCTTAGCCAAAGGGTTTGGAAGTATGCCGAAGAATTAAAAGACGCTATGGAATTGGGCATAGACGTAGGATTAGGGGAAGGAAAAAGCGCACAGCAATTAAGCCGTGATTTACGACAATACTTGAATGAACCCGACCGACTTTATAGGCGAGTACGCGATAAAGGCGGCAACCTGCGACTAAGTAAGGCGGCAAAGATGTACCACCCCGGACAAGGTGTTTACCGTTCTTCAGCAAAGAACGCCCAGCGATTGACACGCACCGAAATAAACATGGCGTACCGGGAAAGCGAATACTTACGATGGCAACAGCTTGATTTTATTGTGGGTATTCGTGTAATGCTTAGCAACAACCACACTATAAAGAACTCCAAAGGCGAACCCGTTCCGTTCGTGGATATTTGCGACACGTTGGCAGGGGATTACCCGAAAACATTCAAATTCGTAGGGTGGCATCCACAATGCCGCTGTTTCGCCGTTCCCATCATGGCGGATTACGACGAATACAACAAGAACCGGGCTAATAGGCTAAAAGCGATTGTTAAGGGCGCACAGTATAAAAAAGCCTTCCTTCACGACGGACAGTTAAGGACGTACCTAAAGCCTTTCGGGATTACATCAGCAGCATTGAAGAACGTGCGAAGGGCTGGAAGTCTATGCCTTATTATATTCGCGATAACTTCAACGGCGGAAAGATTAGCGGCGGGTTGAAGACTGGAATAGCAAGTAAAGCAATGAATACCGTAGAACCATGTATGGATTTCGACAGCGATATAGCTTATTACAAGCGTTGGGCGTATTCCTTTGGTTTGGATGTTTCCTCTTTAGACACTTTGCGCAATTCTGGTAACAGAGCCGCATTAACCGGAGAAATAGATAAAGTGGATAACGTTCTACTTCAACGAAAGCGTGAATGGCTTAGGGCTATAAGCGACCTACGGGATTTTATAGAAAAAGACATGAAAGGCTTTGCCGATCTGCAAAAGGAATACACAAATATTATAAATGCTAACGAAGTACATACTTCAAACTATTACGGCGATTGCATCACAAAGCTACAACAAGCATTATCAAAAGCTAAGACAGATTTACAGAAGGCTAAAGCGAAAGTAGCCAAAGGCGGAGATAACCCGCATCCGGCATTAAGAACCGCCTACACTTCGGATATACAAGTAGATGAAACCTTTGCAAAGATAAACAAGGAACTTACCGAAAAATGGTTTGAGAACGGAGATTTAAAACTAACCCCAACGAGAAGAACGGGGGTAAACGGTTTTACGTACATGGACGGGCGTTTATCATTAACGCCGGATAGATTAGCCGGGGTAAAATCTGCATTAGCCAAGATAGCTACAAGACATTCGGCAGACATAACAAAAGGAGAAGCAGACGCTATGGCTACCTTTTGGCATGAGATTACACATAATAGGAACAAACCGGGAAATATGTATCTTACCGATACGCAACGGCGTTATATGGAATTGGCAAACGAATTTGTATCACGTAAGACCCTACCGGAGTTTTACAAGAAATTAGGATGTTCCAAAACACCTTATCCCGAATTTATTACGAACCGTAATTCTACCGGATATAATACAATGGTTAATAATTACGATTGGGTTATAAGTAACTTCGGGCTTGACGCTAATAAAGTATTAGCTACGGTAAAAAGAAATCTATATAACGAAGTTTATTCCGACCAATTAACCGGATTGAAACAAGGTTTGTTAGATGGTGGATTAAAACGCTTAGACGGTAAGAAGGTTAGTAAATCAGACTTAAACAATATATTAAAATGCTGTTGCTGCGGACGGGCAACGCTTGAAAATTGGCTAAAGCAAAACGGATATATGAACTAAGGGGCTATATTACCCCTTAGTCTATAATATAACCTTTCTTCATAGCCTTACCGTTTTCTTCATCCCGTTCCTTTTCCAATTTGACAGCAAAAGAAGCCGCCGCCGCTTCTAATTGCTTATCGCCAATTTTATAAGCAAGGTATTCAATATCACGCGCTTTATTTATTGGATGACATGTTTTTTTATAATATTCCACGCGATCACTATCTTTAATACTTATCCCGGTTATTTCTTCAATAATAGCCGGATAGTCGGAAAAATCAAATACGGTTTTGTTTTTTAGTTCTTTTGTTTTCATAACAACGTGTTTTAATTCAGTTCTTCGGATGGTTGGGGCGTTCCGGGAACAGACGGATAAAAGGAAGAAACTAATTCATCAAGTTTGCCTATTTCCTTATACAGTTTGCGGGTATAGTACCAGCGAGTAAGAAAACAAGCCTTATTAACTTTATCAGTCAGTTTTTCTATATAAGCCAATTGAATGGAAACTACTTGCTTTTTAATACTATCGGTAACTATATTACATGCTTCCCCAAATTCGGAAGCAGCTTTAGCCATATCACTAAAAGCATTAACAAAACCGTTAGCCAATTCTTCTACGTTCATATTTTCATCCATACCTTTTAAAAGAGTTATAAAATAGTTCTACAAATTGTTCCGGCGTATTGATTTCACATTTTTGAAACCTTACCGCCTTAATATACTCCGGCTTCGACAAAGAGATATTAACGCCGGGTTTTTCTTCTTTCCATTCCATACCTACCCTAAAGCCGTAACCGTCAAAACTACCAGATACCCGGTAAACCTTACCGCCTTCCAACCATTCCAAAGAGAAAGCCCCGTTCTGCGGGTTCATAGAAATACTGTTAAGTGGTTGCTTCTTAATTACACGCAGAAAATCGCCTTTAAATATCTGCCAGCGACAACGGTTGTACGCTTCATCAAGACGAAGCCCGCCCCATTCGATATTTACGCGCCCGGCTTCCACATCTGCATTATTTATCCAATTATCAGCAACCAAACGTTCAGACCAGCCGTTAGCGTTTAAATATTGCTTCTTTTCAGCGTTGGAAGTTGCAGTAGGTGTTATTATATGCTTCATCCTTGACTATATTTAGTTTCTACTTCTACATGAGAAATACGCGTATCTATAACCTTCCCCGTTTCAGATACATACGGTTGTACCTCTACGCAACCTTTGAAGATTACGGACGTACAGAACTTGGCGGCAAATTCTTTCAGTTGCGCCGTTATAGCAAGTTCTAAATTAGCCTTAGCACTAAAGAAGGCTTCTTCCGGTGTGATTTGTTTCTCTTCCATACAAATAACTATTTATCAGTCACAAAAGTAAACCTTAGTTTCGAGATAACCAAAATTAAAGACCAAAGGCAGGGGCACAAAAAAGGGACAATAGCAGCCATGCAATAGCAGGCGTTACCGTCCCAAATGGTACGACCATAACCAAACGTTACCAAGAATTACCAACCGGAAAAAGCAATAGCAAAAATTACTCAAACGTATTACTTTAATTCGCCTTCTTCTTTTTTCGATGAATTACTATCTTCCTCAAGCCAACGCGTTCGACGTTCAAGCCCGGAAATTTTCAACCGTTGTATAGCAGTATTAACATAGATACGGGTTAGTTCTTCGGCTTTTTCTTTCCTTTTAGCTCTGTTCCGCCTTGCGCTTGCTATACGAGCCGTAAGAACAATGAAAAGAGCCAGCACAAAGCACACAAGCAAAACAAAGCCCAAAATAGCTTCTACTTCCATTATTCCGCGCCTATTACTTCTACAATACTTTCAACTTCAACCCATTTGTTATGGTCTTTACTTGAAAGGTCAAACGATACGCTTAATGTACATTGCCCGGATTTCTTAGGAGAATACGAGATAGTAAAAGGCTGGGTGGTAGAAACGCCGATTACTTCATTTCCAACGTTGGGGGTGTTTAAGTAGTAGGTAACTTTTTCAACAGAACCGTTTATAATTTTCATTAATTCAGTGTCAGACAAACAGAACGGCGCAAAATTCACAGAATACGTGCGCCCAACATAAACGCTATTCAGTTGTTCAATACTCCCAACTTCACTAAAAAAGGCAGAAGCCCGGACGGTTGTAGAAAGGTAGTTTGGTTCTTCTTCGGGTTCATTGTTTGAGTTTGAACAACCGGAAAGCAACAAACCCGGAAGTAGTAGGAAGGAAAGTAATAACTTCTTCATTTTATTTGCTAACTTTGCACCCACCGCCCGAAGCAGATATTACACTTTACTACATAAAGAAAGCGCGGACTATATAGGTTTACATATTTGAGGCATCGCCAAACGCCCAACGAAAATAAACCGTATAGCCGCGCTTAGCCGATATATCAAGCATAGATATACGACACCAGCGCGTTAAAAGGCTCTTTTCGTTATTTGTTAATTTGGCGATTTTCAAATATAAAGACCTAACGCTTTCCATTCATTACCGGATTTCTCCCCGATAACAAGCGCAAAGTTATCAAATAATTAGCACATTGCAAACAAAAAATATACAATTAGCCAAAACAACCGAAAACAACCGGGCGGTTGATTTTTCAACCGAAACAACCGAAGGGTTGAAAAAACAAGCGAAAACAACCGAAAACAACATTGATATGATATGTAATGATATGATTTAATAATTATCTTTCTCTTCTTCTTAATGGTGTGCGCGAGAGAAAAACGCAAAGGGGAAATGAAGCGATTTAAAGCGCGTCCGTATTACCGACTACTAAACACACGCAGAAGCTAATTAATTTCAATGTCGGGCAAATGAACAGGCAATGCGGCGGTTTTATACGCCTATTTCTTACCGCCTACTCTTTTTCAAAATTGGAAGTTTCGGTGAAGTGTTTGCTTCCTATTTCTTAATCCGTATTACCTTAATACGCTACCTTTGCTTCGGTTTAACAAAATAGTTTATGAACGAATTACAAGAACAAATCTTAGCACTACTTGTGGCAAAGTTCCAAGGCGTGCGCAAAGACGGGTTACAGCATTTGGCAGCCGCTATCGGCTTACAAGTCGCTACCATAGAAGAAGCTAACGGAGTTGTAGATAAACTTACCGCCGACAAAGTTAGCCAGTACGTAACAGATTGGCGTAAGGTTGCAGACGCGGAAATAAGCAAAGCGAACCAAACCTACGAAAACGGACTGAAAGAAAAGTACGATTTCGTGGAAAAGGGAAAGCAAACACCGCCGACACCCCCCACGCCACCAGCAGGCGGAGCGATAACGCTTGACGCGATCAGCAAACTTATTGATGAAAAACTTTCGGGCGTGCAAAGTAGCATTACCGAGATTAACGCAAATAAGGCGGCTGCTTCGCGACGTGAACTATTTGTAGCGGAATTGGACAACGCGAAGATTGAGGGAAAGACCCGCGACGTGATGTTAAAGAACTTCGACCGGGCTAACACCTTTGCGAGCGACGAAGATTTCAACAGCTACTTGACCGAAGCGAAAGGCGACATCGCAGCCTTAGCGCAAGAACGCGCAGACGCAGGACTGCAAGGACACGATAAGCCGATTTTTGGAGCCGTGAACAAAGAAGGCGTAAGCAGTGGCGTAGCAGACTACATCAAAGCGCAAACCGAGAGTAAGACAGCCTTAACGGGCAAAGAAGTTTAACCGTAAATTCATTCTTTACAATGGGATTGAAGATAGACAGAAAGCAGGACAAACGTGTAGTACACGCTTGTACGCACATGCTGGCGGACATTCCTAACGGCGTTACCGTTTGCTCTTCCGAATTGGTTGCGGGCGGTATTTTGCAGGAAGGGACGGCATTAGGCGGCAAAGACGCTGCCGGGCTTTACCACGTAGTAAAGACCGCAAGGCTTACCGAAGACGCTACCGCCACTACAAAAGCCTACAAGGTGGCGAAAGGACATCATTTCAAAGTAGGCGATTTTATCATGTTGAAGGTAGGCGCAAAGGCTTACAAGATTACATCTATCAACACGTCGGAAACGCTTTACGACACCATCAACGTAGGCACTACTTTAGGAGAAGCCGCCACAGCAGGCGCAGCCCTTGTACTTGCCGCCGCTGAAAGCGCGGACACTACAAGCGCGTTCAAGTACGTGCCTAAAGCCATGACGGGCGACAGCTACGACGTGGAAGCCCTTAATAACCACTTTGTAACAGCGGTTACTATCGGGCAGTTCAAAGAGAGTGTTATCCCGGCAGTAAGCGACGACATTAAAGCCGCTTTACCCGGTATCAGTTTAATTTAATTGGGCTCTAAGTTATGATTAAGACTTTAATGCGCGGTCTTGTAGAGAAAGATATGCAAGCCGTGATTAATACTTACGATTTGAAGCCCTACTACTATCCTACGCTTTTCCCGTTGAAGGAAACTTATACCTTGACATGGAAGGCTTTGGAAGCGCAGGTAGGGCTTAAAATAGCCGCCGACTTGGTGGCACGCGGGGCGACAATTGACAAAAAGACCCGCGATGCGATTGCACGTTTGCAGGGGGACATCCCGAAAATTGCCGTAAAGCGTACCAAGAACGAAGACGAACTTACGGACTACGAAGTAATGTTAGCCATGACTTCGCAGAACCCCGACCTTCGCGCATTGGTTGAAGCATGGGCAGAAGACACTAATTTCTGCTGGACGGCAGTAGCCGCCCGTTTGGAATGGATGGCTTTGCAGGAAATCTCTTTGGGTAAGATTACACTTACCAACGAAAACAACGGTTCAGTAATAAGCGAATACGATGTAGATTACCAAATCCCAGCCGAAAGAAAGTTAGGCTTCCAAACCGGCTCGGCTTCTTGGGCTACTTCCGCTTCCGCGAAACCTATATCTAAGGACTTCAAGAACGTTGTAAAGGCAGCGAAGAAAGAGGGCGTATCTTTGAAATTCGCGTTTATGTCCCTTGACACGTTCGCGACTTTCGCGGAAACCGCAGAAGTACAGAAAATCTGCGCTTCTTTCGCCGTGAACGCCTTGAACCTCCAGCAAACGCCAAGCCTTGAACAAGTAAACAGCGCAATGAAAACGCTTCCCTACTTGAAGGGCTTGCAACTTGTTGTGATTGACCAAGATATTACCGTAGAACTTCCCAACGGTGACAGATACACCGGAAACCCGTTTACCGAGAACGTGGTACTGTTCACAGAAAGCAAAGTATTGGGACAAACTTACTGGAAGAAGCCCGCAGACATGAACGTAAAAGGTTCAGTAGCGATTAAGGCTTTGAACGGTCACACCCTTATAAAGAAGTTCGCTAACGAAGAACCTTTGGAAGAGGTTACTATGGGTATCGCAAACGCTTTCCCGGCGTGGCTTTCTTCTTCTCGTTCTTGGTTGATGGCTACCGACAGCAACACATGGAATCACTAACCGATACCGGAAAGGCTTAGCGGTCTTTCCGGTTAATAACTTAGCTTATGACGTACAAAGAATGGTTTACCCGGACTACGGCGCGTTTCGACATTGAAAGCGCGGACGTGGAGCTAATTTTAGCCAACCAGCAGAATACAATCCCCAACCCGGAAGAAGCGGTAGATGTAGTAACCGCCAAACGTGCGCTTTGCGCCGAATTTGGGACTATCATACCACTTGCCAACGTCAGCGAAGGGGGGTATTCCGTAAGTTGGAACTGGGAAGCTATAAAGTTTTGGTATAACCAGACTTGCGGCGAATTGGGCATAACCCCGGTTACTACGCCGAAGGTCAGAAACAGAAGTAACAGATGGTAACGGACGTAGCAAGCAGACAATACCCGCATTACCTATACAAGCGTACAAGCAACGGCGAAGCCGTGCAGGACGCTAACGGTAGTTGGCAGGCTTCCGGCGCGGAATGGACGCTACACAGCGTTTGCCGCGAGGAAACCAACGGGAAGGGTACGCAGATACAAGCCGCGAACGGGAAGTTTGTTACGTTCGCTTCGCTAATACAGATACCTAAAGGCGTGCAGCGCATACCCGAAGGCATGGAAATAGCGGTAGCGGATGAGCCGTTAGAGCCTTCACAGTTGCTTAACCAAGAAACAATGGAAGAAGCTAAGATTTCGGGAATAATTAGGATTTCCGGCGTGTGCTTGAAATTCGATAAAGGGCGTTTGCATTGCAGGCTATGGGTTTAGAAGCGAAAGTCACGGGAGATATAGACGGCATGTTTAAAGCCTTCCTTCTTGAAGTGGAAAGGCAGATAATAGAAAGCCTTTGCCGTATAGGGGAAGAAGCCGTAAGCATGGCGAAGACCATACCGCCGGAACGCGGTTTTACAGACCGTACCGGAAACTTACGGTCTTCAATTGGCTACGTAGTCTTCAAAGACGGCAAGCCCGTTAATATCGCCTTTGAAGCGGTAAAGGGCGGTCACGTCGGAGTACACGAAGGACAACGTTTAGCCCAGCAGATCGGCGAAAACTATACCGACGGTTATACGCTGGTTGTAGTAGCCGGAATGAACTACGCCGTTCACGTGGAAAGCAAAGGGCGCGATGTTCTTACTTCCGCCGAGAAACAAGCCGAAAAAGCCATAGCTAAGGAACTTGCAGATTTAGTTACTAACATTAAAGACGCGTTCAAATGAAACATTGCAGCAGCATAGATACGGACGACATTCTTTTTAAGATTGTTTCGGAAGCGGTCACTTCCAGCAAAGTTGTTATAAACGGCGGCGTTTTCACACAAGGCGAAAGACCGGACGACAGCGAAGCCGAAGACATCGTGATAAACACCATTACGGTAACGCACGACAAACCGCAAACGGGTACTTCCAACGTGAATATTTACGCGAAGGATTTGAAGCTGCGGATTAAGGGTAAAGAACAGCGCAAGGCAGATAGGGAACGCTTGCGAACCATCGGCGACGCGCTTGTAGCCTATTTGGACGCGCAAAACATTGCAGACCTCGAATATTGGATAGAGAGCGACATCGTAATAAAAGAGCTTGAAGTAAACCAGCATTACCGGAACATTAGAATAAGTTGGAATATTCATTAAATTTTTATCAGTATGGCAACATTAGTAACATTGGGTCTTTCCAAGATTTTGGGTAAGGTGGGAGAACCTACGGCTTTGAACTTTACCGAAACGGGCTATACGGCATTCGGACTTACCTACGAAGATACCTGCAAAATGTCGCAGGAAGACCCGGAAGTAACCGAGTTCTACGCAGAGGAAGAAGACGACCCGGTAGAAACCGTAGAGAAGCAGGGCAAAATAACCTTTTCCTTCTCAATCATGAACCCCGACCTTCCCGTACTTAAACGGCTTTTCGGGGGCGAAATAGCTTCCGACGTTTGGAGTTATCCCGATGCGGTAAACACCGTAGAGGAATCTATTATCATCCTTCCGAAGAAAGGTTTGAAGTTCCAAGTTCCACGTATGAAACTTGTAGCCAAAATTAACGGCGAGTTCAGCAAAAAGGGCTTGCTTCTTATTGAGGTTACGGGAACTGTTATGAAACCCACTACTTCGGGGTTAAAGAAAATGGCAGTAGGCAAAGTTTCAGCTTCTACGGCTTCCGTTTCTTCTTAATACCGGATTGATAACATCATTTTCATTAACCGGAAGCCCCGTTTACTTTGTTTTCGGGGCTTCTTTTATATTCAGACAATGGACTACAACGATAAGTTAGAAGCCTTAGAACGCGAACAAAGCGAATTAAGGCAGATGATAGGCGAAGGCATAACGTTTGACGTTGAAGTAACCTATACCCGCCGGAAGCCCGGCTTATTGGGCTTCTTCCGTAAACGCGAAAAGATTACCGAAAAGAAAGTATTCCGGGTTCAAGAGCCTACGCTGGCAACGCTTGACCGACTTAGCGCGCTTTGGCTGCAAATGTCGATAGACGAAACCAAATTGGGCGACGAAGACTATTTCAAGACCGCAAAGAAAATGGCAGCGCAGGAAGCCCGGAAACTTGCGCAGGTAGTAGCGGTTGCAGTATTGGGCGAAGACTATTACGACGTAACGGACAAAGGTGGCTATTTGGTACGCAAGCCCAATGAAACCCGCTTAGCCCGGCTTACTTCCCTTTTCCTTCATACCGTAACGCCTTCCCAACTTCTTACGCTCGCGATATTGATTACCAACGTAAGCAATTTAGGGGATTTTATAAACTCTATAAGATTGATGAGCGCAACGCGCACAAGCGACCCGACACAACTTATAGAGCAACCGGGTTAAAAAGCCCACACGGTCGCCGGGGGTCGGTTTGCGCGCACTTCGGCTGGACGTTGGATTACCTTCTACACGGGATTTCGTGGGGAACGGTTCAGAGAATGATAGTAGATGCACCGGGAGCAGAGGAAGAAGACACGAAACCGGGAACGACGGAAGTAGTGCTTACCGAAGAAAACGCGGGCGAAGTATTGGACTTAATAAATAAACTTAACCGATAATGAACATACAAGGTGGCGGTTTGTCCTTTGAGATTTCGGGAAGCAACGATAAGTTGTTATCGGTACTTAACGAAAGCAAGAAGGCAATACAGAATTTTAGTACGGCGGCAGTTTCCGGCGGCAAAGGCATAGATAGAGCCTTTGAGAATGCAGCCGCCGCTATTGAAAAAGGCTTTGCAGACATTGACCGGATTGTAGATACGAACAAGGCTTCATTAGCTAAGTTGCAGGAAGAATACAAACGGTTAAGTTCAGAAGCTGCAAAGGCTTTCAGCGAAGCGCGGGATGCGGACTACCGACGTTACACAGAAGCCGCAAAAAACATACAATCGGAAATAACCCTACGCGAAAAACTGATTAACGAAGCGCAGGCTTCCGCCGACCAGCTTCTGCAAGAAGAAACAGCATTGAAGAAGCAAAAGGAAGCAGCCGAGAAGAACGTGAACACACAGATTTCACTACGAACCCAGCTACGCAACGTTCGCGAAGAACTTGCACTTTTGGAAGCCAACGGACAACGCGGAACGGAAGCCTTCAAGAAGTTACAGCAGGAAGCCGGACGGCTTACCGATGCGATAGGCGACGCTACGACACAAGCGCGTATATTCTCCCATGACAACCGGGGATTGCAGGGTATGATTTCCGGGCTTAGCGGCGTAGTAGGCGCGTTCAGTGCGGCACAAGGCGCGGTAGCGTTGTTCGCCGGAGAAAACGAAAATTTGCAGAAAGTAATGCTAAAGGTTCAAAGCCTTATGAGCATTACGATAGGTTTGCAGCAAGTAGCGAACACTATAAACAAGGATAGTGCCTTTATGCTTACGACCGTAGCGAAAGCAAAGGAACTGTTAGCGGCGGCAACCAACAAGCTAACCATAGCTTTAGGAGGTTCAACCATTGCTGCAAAAGCGTTGATGGCTACGCTAACTTTGGGGCTTTCCGTCGCTATTACCGTAATTATAGCGGCACTTTCCAAACTTCAAAGCAAGCAGGCGGAAGCCAAGAAAGCACAAGAAGAATTTAACAAGAAAGTATCGGAAGCAGCCGGGAAACCCGTAGCGGCTTACCGGGCATTGCAAACGGAATGGATTAGCCTTAGCGGATCACTGAAAGAACGCGAAAAATGGGTACAGAACAATGCCGACAAATTCAAAGAATTAGGCTTTTCAGTCCGTGACGCGAAGGAAGCCGAAGAACTATTAGTTAGTAACAGCTCCAAATTTGTTGAAGCGATGATGTTGCGAGCTAAAGCCGCTGCTACAAGCGAACTTGCGATAGAAAAGTACAAGGCTGTAATAGAAGCGCAAAACAAGCTGGATGCAACCCCTAAAGCATACGTTTCTAAAAAAGGCACATATACGGACGGGTACGGGGTAAAACGGAAAGGTACGGTATTGGAGAAAAGCGACACATGGAAAGAAGCCGAAGAAACCTTAGAGAAAGCCGAAGCCGAATATAACAAACTTATCAACCTGCAAGTAAACTTTACCCAGCAGGAAAAGCAGATATTAGAGCAGATAGGCAACCAAGCCGGGCAAATTATAGCCGGAAGCGTGGAAGCAGCCGAAAAGGAGTTGGCGCGGTTGCAGGAACTATACAAGAAGGCAGGTTCTGACCAAGAACGCGCCAGCTTGAAAAAACAGATAGAAGCACAGCAAAAGGAAGTAAACCGAATAAGCCTTTCTTCCGGTAACGGCAGTAAGCAAAATGACCCATATTTAGACATGCTGACGAAGCGAAAAGAAAAGTATGCGGATTATTTAAAATGGGTCACAAGCAAAGACGAAACGTTGAGAAAGGCAGCAAACACCGAGTTTGCCACATTGTTGAAGGAAGGTACAAGCTACCTCGATTATCTGGAAAAGAAACGCGCGGATATTCAGGCGAAAGCAACCAAGACAACAACCGACCTAAAGAACCTTAGCACGCTTAACAACGAAATAGCCAAGACCACGAAGGAAGCGGTTATTTCGGACTTTGACAAAAAGCTGCAAGAAGAATTAGCGGCATGTCAAACAATAGGCGCACGTTTAGACCTGCTGGAACAACGAAGGAAGGAACTTAGCGGCGATAATTCCGACGTGGATAACGCCAAGAAGGATATTATAGACGACGCCAAAAAAGACACCGTAAAACAAGCTAAGGAAGAAACCAAACAGTTGCTAAGGGAATACGCCGGGTATTTGTCCGATAAGCTGGATTTTGAAGAAAGCTACGCATGGAAGAAACAAGCGATTACGGATAAGTTAGCCAAAGCCACTACCAGCAAGGACAAACAAGTAGCCGAAGCCGCTTTAGCCGCATTGGAAAAGAAACGGGCGGAGTATTCAAAGCTGACCGGAAACGAGCAATACGACCAGCTTTTGCAGCAATACAAGACGTACCAGCAGCAACAGACCGAAATAATGAAGACGTACGCGGCGCAACGTGTTGAAGCCGAAAAACAGGGCAATATAGCGATGATAGCGCAAATAAACGCGAAGGAACAAGCCGAGTTAAGCAAACTTGCAGCTTCCCGCCTTATGGCTTCCGATAGCTGGAACCAGCTTTTCAGCGACCTAAGCACACTTACGACCAACACGATAAACAAGCTGATTACAGACATAAACAGCAAGAAGGTATCACTTTCCGCACAGTTCAACCCGGCAGACTTGAAAGCCATTAACGACCAGTTGGAGAAAGCGAAGGACGAATTACACGAACGTAACCCCTTCCTCGCTTTGAAAGACAGCTTAGCGGAATTGCGTGCCGCCATGAAAGCCGACAAACTATTAGAAAGTGACGACCCGTTTGTTAAGAGTTTGGAAGAAAGGAAAAAGCAGTACCAAGCCTATACGGACACCATAAACAGCGGCGACGAAATATTAGCAGGCGCGGCAAAAGAAGCGTTCGCGGAACTTCTTAGCGAAGGTTCTTCCTATGTTGATTACCTGCGCCGGAAGATAGCCGAACTTAATAAACAGAAAGCTACAATAAAGCTGACCGTAGAAGGCGAAGAACAGTTAGCCGTGCTTAACGCCGCATTGTCAAAGGAAGAAGGCACGACGAAAAGCGTTTCAGCAGCTTTTAAGGAATCCTTTAAAAGCATAGGAAGCAGCATAGACCTTGTTTCCGGGGCATTTGACAGCGTTATAAGCGGAATAAAGAAAATGGGTGTTTCAATGGACGAAGAAACGGACGCTATTTTAGGGGACATCGGCGGAATGCTTGAAGGTGCAGGACAGTTCGCCGCAGGTTACGCAAGCATGAACCCGGTACAAATGGTTTCCGGTGCGGTAGGCTTCCTTTCTTCCGCCTTCGACCTATTCAACACCCGCGACCGGAAAGCCGAGAAGTCCATAAAGAGACACCAAGAAGCCGTTACCAAATTAGGCTATGCCTATAACGCATTGGAACACGCCGTAGATAGTGCTTTGGGCGAAACCGTTTATCAGAACCAAAATGCCATGATACAGAACCTGCGCGCCCAGCAGAACGAGATACAAGGCATGATAAATGATGAAATCAGCAAGAAGAAAACCGATTGGGGCAGAGTGGACGAATTTAGGGAGCAATACGCCGAAGCCGGAAGGCAGATAGAAGACCTAATAAAAGAGATTACCGAGAGCATTACGCAAACTTCGGCTACGGAATTGGCGGACGAATTGGCTAACGCGCTGGTAGAAGCCTTTGAAGGTGGGGAAAACGCGGCTAAGGCTTTCGGGGAAGTAGCAAACGACGTGATAAAAAACGCCGTTGTAAATGCCTTAAAATTGCAGTTCTTGGAACAACCTTTACAGAAGGCTATAAAGCAGCTTCAAAAAGACATGGGGTTTGATGAAGAAGGAAACGGTTCTTTTAACGGATTGACGGAAACGGAGCAGGCGCGCTTCAAACAAGCCATACAAGCAGCCGGGGCGAACTTTGCCGCTGCTATGGATATGTACAAAGACCTATTTGAACAGTTGGACGAAGACGACCCCAGCACGTTAAGCGGTGCAATAAAGGGCGCAAGCCAAGAAAGTATAGACCTTTTGGCTGGGCAAACGAACGCGGTACGGGTAAACCAAGTAACATCGCTCCAACTTTTGCGGCAACAGCTTACGCACCTTGCGAACATGGACACCACGTTAGGCGTGATAAGCGGGCGGCTGCTTACCATAATAAACAAGATTACCAACACCCCTACGGATGATTTACGTTCGCAGGGCATAACCGATTAACAACGGAATATGAGTTTTGAAGAATTGAAAAGGGCTTTAGCCGCCGAAGCGCAGGCTAAGGGCATTTGCTCGGAATGGTATAGCTTTATTCTTCGGGCGACATCAAAAGAAAGGCTTCTTACGCTTTTTGTGAAAGGGCTTGATTTTGTTTTTGACAACGATTTTCCCAGCGCGGAACTGCGTGCGGAGTTCAAAGGCTTGCATGAACATTACGGTGTGTTCATCGACGAACCTTTCAGCGTTGCAGACATGCGCCGTATTGTAGCTTTCGGAACATCGGAAGGCGAAGCCCGGTTTTCGGGGTTCTGCGCGGCGCAAGTATGGGCGCGGGATGATACAAAGCTGGTTGTAGAGGTTGAAGATAACGCCTTTGTCTGCATTGACATAACCAGCCGGGCAAAAGTGGAGATAACAGCAAGCGGGACGGCAAAGGTTACTGTCTTCCAACACGGCGGGGAGTGCATTAACCGGGCTTCCGGCAACGCGAATATAAAAGTAATTGATAAACGTTAGCAGTTATGGCATTAGAACAGAATTTAATTTTAGACTTACCTTTCGACGAAGCGAATGGTTCTACCGTTGCATACGACTTTGCGCAGAACCGCCACGACGCAACCGTAGTAGATTGCAGTTTTGTAGCAGGTAAGCAGGGAAACTGCATAAATTTTGACGGCGAAGGATATGCAGACGTAAACTATAACGTTGTGCCCCTATCCGGCAGTTTTACCATATTGGCATGGGTAAAAGCCAATAAATATCCGGACGGCTATACGGGCAAAAGAATAGGGTTGTTCTGCAATACCGACCAAGTGGAAGGCTACCGCACCTTTTGGATAGACGTAGAACCGGATAGCTGGGGCTTCTTCGCTATAAAGAAGTCCGGTAACAGAGTTTTGGTTTACTTAGACACGCAGTTAATAGAAACGATTGTACTTCCTTCCACGCTTACCGGGATAGCGTTAATACAAGACATTTACGGCATAAGTTACGGTTACGCCGATTTAGACAGCGTGAAGGTGTATAACGTCGTATTGAGCGACGCGGAAATAGGCGAAGAACTTAACTCCGTTGCACAGCTTGAATATTATTTGGATGGTAAGAACTTCCGCGATTTCGGAATACGCGTAGAAAGTTCTACGGGCGTTCTTGACCTTCCAAAACTGAAAACCCCGGCTTCCGTTGATTGGGCGGACTATCACGGGAAAGTTATAGACCTTACCGAAAAGCGATACCAAGAACGCGAAATAACGCTTAATTGCTGGCTAAAGGCTTCTGGCAAAATGGATTTTGTAGAACGGGTTAATACCTTGTATGACCGTTTCCGGCAGGACGGCACACAGCGTCTTATGATTTCCATACACCCAACTAAACCGCTTGTTTACGAGGTTTACTGCGAAGACGGGGTAGCCCCTTCCAAACGTTGGCACGATGATAAGATGATAGGTACTTTCTCCCTGAAGCTGAAAGAACCCGACCCGGTTAAGCGTGTCGTAAGACACCAGCGATTAAACAGCGGTTCGGTTTCGGTAAGCGTAGCTTTCAAATCGGATAAGATGGTTAATATCTATTGGGGCGATGGTACGGTAGATACAGACGTTTACGGGGATTGCACCGGAAAGAACGCCATTAGCCACACCTACACGGATAACGGAATTTATTACATAATTGTAGCCGGGGTAATTGAAGACATAACGGACTTTGAAACTAACGGTATTGTAGTATGGAACAGATTATAATAAACCATGCCGACGGAAGCAAAACACCGTTATTCAGCAGGAAGAATATAAGCGCAGTAAGCAAGGCGACGCAAAAAATCGCCTTGCTTTCCGAGGACGTGGTAAGTATTACCATAACCACCGCTACGCCTTTGGATTTGATGATAGGCGATACCACGCTGATATACGGCAAGAAGTACAAACTTAACCAGCTTCCGCAAATAACCAAGAACGGCGAAAGGAACTATACCTACGAACTGACCTTAGAAGGGGCGCAATACGACCTTATAGATGTTCAGTACCATTTGCCCGAAGATTGCTACGGCGATACGTTCTACTCGGATTTTGGCGGGCATTTGGAAGTATTGATGTGGAACATAAGCCGCGTATATCCGGGGCTTTGGAAGCTGGGGAACTATCCCAAAGATACGGAGTACACAAACTTTACAGCCACCGAAAAGAATTGTTTGGCGGCATTGCAGGAACACTGTACCAACTACGGCGTAGAATTTGAGATAACCAGCGACGGGAAGACCAACACGCTCAATATAAAAGCCAAAGCGGGAATAACGCATACTTTCACGTTGAAGTACGGGCGCGGGCGTGGTCTGTACCAGCTTAGCCGTACCAACGTGAACAATGCCGGGATAACAAACCGTCTTTTCATTTACGGCGGAACGGAGAATTTAGGCAAGAACTACGGGCATACAAAGCTATGCCTTCCCGGAACTACGCGCCTTACTTCCTATTTGGAAGACGCGGAATCAATAGCCGCCTACGGGATAAAGGAAAACGAGAAGAACTATACCAACATCAAACCGGGACGTATAGGCACGGTTACGGCATTGGGTACGGATAAGATTACCTTCATCGACAATACGATGTTTGACCTTAACGCGAAAGAAGCGGACGGGAAAACAACGAAGTATCTGATAGAAGGAACGAACGCGAAGATTAAGTTTGAAAGCGGGCAACTCGCAGGCTACGAGTTTGACCTGCACAGCTACGAGCATGGAACGCACAAGTTTGTAATAAACAAGTTCCAAGACGAAAACGGTACGGTATTCCCTTCCGAAACTTCCGGCGCGTTTCAGATAAGCGTAGGCGACAAATACAGCATTTTAGATATTCAGTTACCGCAGGAATACATAACGGAAGCCGAAAATGATTTGAAGGAAGCCGGGACAAAGGATTTTGAAACCATGACACAGCCGCAAGTAAGTTACAAACTTGCACTAACCGAAGGCTTCTTTATTTCGCTTTGGGGCAAAGAAGTGGAAACCGAAATACTGCACGTAGGCGATTTCATACCGATTGAGGACGAACAGATAGGTGTAAACAAGGCGGTAAGGATTACCCGCATAGAGCGCGATCTACTAAAACGGCATAGCTACGACATAACGTTAAGCGACACCGTAACGAAAAGCACTACCGTACGCGTTCTAAACGAAATAGAGGACTTGAACGAAGTTATTACCATAAACAAGCTGGCAGACCCCGCAAGGGCGCGCCGCCGTTGGCTGGCTACGCAGGAACTTCTAAACATGGTATTCGACCCCGAAGGCGACTATTACAGCGAGAAGATAAAGCCGCTTTCCATTGAAACGCAGATGTTAAGCGTCGGGGCTAAAAGCACACAGTTCACACTGCAAAACATTACGTTCCAGCCGAACTATGGCGGCAACCCTAATAGCCTTTACGTTTCTTCCGGTACATTGGTTCATTACGCGATAGAACCGGACGCATTGAAGTTGTGGGCGCTTTCTTCGGCAACATTTACTAACCTAACATCCGCTACGGCGTATTACATCTACGCAAAATGTCCTAAAAACGGGGATAGTGGAACTATTGTACTATCCGCTACGGCTAAGACGGTAGAAGCGGAAGCGGGCTATTACAATTTCCTTGTAGGGGTTCTTAATTCGGTTGTTACAGATACGAACGGGAAGAACCCCGGTAGGCTTGTTTCATTGACTTACGGGAGCAGTACCATAAACGGGCGTTTCATCCGTACCGGAAGGATAGAGAGCAGCGGTGGCGGTAAATGCTACTTCGACCTCGACAACGACGAAATAGGCGGCGTTATTCACTTTGTAAGCAGCGACGGAACGACAAAGAACGTTTCAGACCTCGACCAGATAGCGAACGAAACAAAGAACTACATAAATAATACCCTGCCCGGTATTCTGAACGAAATACAAGCGCAATTAGACGGGCAAATAGAGCAGTTCTTTGAAACATACGACCCGACGCTGACAAACGCGCCCGCGAAGGATTGGAACACAACCGCGCTGAAAGATGAACATTTAGGCGACCTTTTCTATAACACTTCAACGGGTAAAGTTTTCCGTTTCGTAAAAAACGGTTCTACTTACAGTTGGCAGGAACTACAAGACAGCGAAGTAGCGCAAGCGTTGGCACTTGCTAACGACGCGTTAAAACTTGCCGGGACAAAACGGCGTATTTTCGTGGCACAACCTACAACGCCTTACGACGTGGGCGATTTATGGGTACAAGGCAGTACGGGCGACATCATGCGATGCAAGACCGCCCGCACTTCCGGTTCTTATAATTCCGTAGATTGGGTAAAGGCTTCCAAATATACGGACGACACCGGGCTAACCAACTTTATAAACAACAACTTTACACCAACTGTAAACGACCTTACGGCACAGATAGACGGAAAAATAGAAAGCTGGTTCCAATCATCCGACCCGGCGACTAATTGGACGACTACGGCACTAAAGAAAGCGCACGTAGGCGATATGTGGTACAGTTCATCAACAAAGTTGTTGAAACGCTATACCGTTTCCGGTTCTGCATATTCATGGACTACGATAGAAGACCAAAAGGCGATAGACGCATACACGGCAGCAAGCAAGGCACAGGACACAGCGGACGGGAAAAGGCAGGTATTTGTAACCCAGCCCAAACCACCGTATGATATAGGCGACCTTTGGCTGACGGGTGGAAAAACAGACGGAATACTAAAACGTTGCATAACTAAACGTACTTCTGGTTCTTACGTCGCTAACGATTGGGTGGAAGCCGTTTATTACGATAACACCCAAACCACGATAGACGGTGGCATAGTAACAGCCGGAACGGTTCAGCTTGCAGGTAGCGACGCGAGTATAAAAGCAGGAATAACAGGGGAAGGCACAGCCGACACAAGCGTAAGGTTTTGGGCTGGCGCAAGCAAGGGAAACCGGGCTACCGCACCTTTCCGCGTACTGCAAGACGGTAGCTTTGTAGCTACGAAAGGAACTATAACGGGAACAATCAACGCAAACGCCGGAAGTATTGGCGGCTTTGCGATAGCAAGCGGACGAATAGGCGTAGCGGCTTCATCCGGCGACACAAGCGGAAGCGGTTTAGCATTGCTTAGCAGTTTTATAAAGTTCTCGGACTCTTACCGCTGGGCTTCCATTGGAACGAACGTATTACCAGCTTCTACCGGGTTGGTCGGCGTTGGACGTTTTACCAACAAGACACCAAACAGCTACGGAACTAACTACGGGCTACTTATTGAAGCGTCCGGCGCGCTGGTTAATTTGGGTATAGTGAGCAAAGGCGCGATAGTTTGCGACAGCTACGTAGCGGATTACGGCATATCAAAACTTTTGCCTTCTGTAAATACCTGCCTTACACCGGGCGACGCTACCAAGCCTACGTTATTCAAGTTAATGCCGCGCTTCATTTATAGCAACAGCGGCATAGGACTACCGCGTCGTGATTCCATTTGTACTGTGTTAGGCATTAGTAATTATACAGCCTTTGCCGTAAGGATTACTATTATTTGTGATAGAACGAGCACGCAGACCGGGTACGTTTGCGGGCGTAATACATTCGTAAAGAACAGTTCCGGCGGCAACGCTATGGATAGCAACTACTACCCGTACCGTATGAACAACAACGCGGGAAACGAAACCGGAAAGTGGAACATGGCGGCGGGCGACATACGCGAGTTTCTTTTAGTTTGGGACGGAAGCAGCGGATATTACGCCTATTTATTGAACATAAGAGAATAAGCCATGCATCACGGCGCAAGGCATTAAATAGAAGTGTTGTAACGCCGAATTTCACGGCTTCGGCTAAACAAACACTTCACGAGTATTTCACGACGTATTAAACTAATACGATAAGAAAGTATTTTTGTAACGACTTAAAATTAAGCGTATGGAAAATAGAAACGGCGATTTAGTGAGCGCGCAAATTTCGGTAGCCGGGAACGTGGACTTTTCCGGTGGCAACTTCCGAATGGATACGCCTTTTTGCTTAAAAAACGATGGCGAAGCGGCGGTAGTATTGGAAGTAAACCTTTGGGGAATGCCCGAAGGCGAATTTATAAGCACGCGCTTTGAAACGGGATGGAACCCCGAAATTATCAGAGAGATAAAAGAAACGAGTTCAGCAACCGCCCTGATTTGGGGCTATTAAAAATTATAATTATGGGTTTAATTATTGCAGCGGGCAACACAAAGCCCGCGTTTCCTTATGATTACTATTATGGCGTTAAGATTAACGTAAATGTAGCAGATACAAAGCTGGAACGGGTAGGAAGACCGGAACTACATGTTTCGCTCCCGGTTCAATCCCTTATGCGGCGTTGTCTGCTTAACGATGCGGGGAAGGTTGTAACCTACCTACATGCTACTAACAGTACGAAGACGGACACCGGGGCAGCGGCAGACCTTACCGGAGCTTCCGGCATGGTAATGGTAGAAATACCGAAACACTACCGTAAGTTTGAGTTTGACGGTACTACGTTTACCTGCCTTATTTCGCAATACCAGCTACCGGGCTTTATCGAAGTACCAAAGATGTACCGGAGCGCATACGAAGCCACGATAGACCGAACTTTATCAGCTACTCCCAAACTTGCCAGCGTGGTAAATACTACGGCGGCTTTCCGGGGCGGAAATAATAATACAGCATGGGACGGGACTTATAGAACCCTATTAGGTCGCCCGGCTACTGTCACATCGCTAACCAACTTCCGAAAATACGCACGAAACAGAGGTGCAGCAGGATTGAACGGCGCGGGCTGGAACTGCGATTTATACGCGGCACAAAACGCGACCTATTGGCTTTATGTGGTTGAATACGCTAACCTTAACTGCCAGCTTGATTTTAACGCGCAGCCTACAAGCGAAGGCTACAAGCAGGGCGGATTAAGCGCGGGCGTTACGACACTTAACAGTACGAAGTGGAACACATTCAACAGCTACTACCCGTTTGTCCCCTGTGGTACTACAAATTCATTAGGCAACGCTTCGGGCGTAGTTGAATTTACCATGCCGGACGAATACGATACGGGAGTAGTAGTTAAAGTAAAAGTACCTTCATACCGGGGAATAGAAAACCCGTTCGGGCATATTTGGAGTTGGACGGACGGATGCAAATGCGCTATTGAATCGGATGCGGACGGCGGCGTAAGTTCTTTCTATACTTGCGACAACCCGGCAAACTACCAAGATACCAACTATGATAATTACGTAAAACGCGGCGAACTTCCACGTAAGGAAGGTTATGTTAAGCGCATGATGATAGGCGAATACGGGGAAAATATGCCTACGGAAGTGGGTGCAGGTTCTACTACCTACTTTGCCGACTACTTCTATACCAACATACCAGCCAGCGGCGTAGCGCAAAGGGGTGTCTTGTTCGGCGGTAGTGCGGCTTACGGCGCGGCTGCCGGGCTTTCGTACGCGTATACGAATCACGCGGCTTCGTTTACGGCTGCGACGATCGGCTCTCGGCTTTGCTTTATCCCCGCCGCGTAACACGTCACGAAACGGAATGTTTAACAATTAAAAATACAAGAAAATGACTTCAAACAATAATAGCACAGATGATGGTAGCCTTTCGTTCTTGAACATTCAACCGGACGAAGCGAACAAACATTTTAACTGCCCGGAAACCACGCAACAGAAACTAATCAATTTGCAGTTTTGGTTAATTGATTTCATCGAAGACGTGAAAACGAAATTCGGTGCGAACCGCTTCCTCGTGAAAATTAAGTTCAAGAAAGACGACCCCGAAAGTGAAGCGAAGAAGTTCTTCACAAATTCCAGCGAGATAAAATACATTTTGCAGGAGATAAAGAAGCGTAACGCCTTTCCGCGAAAGGTAACTATGCGGGCTTCGGGAACGCGCTATTATTTTGAGTAAGAAGATTTTCACGGTTGTTTGTCCTTCGGGTGTCTTGTTCGGCGGTAATGCGAATAACAGCGCGAATGCCGGGCTTTCGTACGCGAATACGAATAACACGGCTACGAATACGAATGCGAATATCGGCTCTCAGCTATACTGATTTTTTGTAAAGCTAATAAGGACAAAGACCGCGCCGAAAGGCGGAAAAGATTAATCATTAACGGGGTTTGGTAGGGAAACCGAAGAACACCATTTAATCAGCAAAGAAACAACTATGAAAAGGTTAGGCAACCTTTACGATAAAATAATAAGTTTGGATAATTTGCGCCTTGCGGACGAACGCGCCCGCAAGGGCAAACTACGTTCTTACGGCGTGAAGTTGCACGACCGTAACAAGGAAGCCAACCTTTTATCTTTGCACGAAGCACTAAAGGCAGGAACTTATAGGACTTCGGAATATAGTACCTTCACAATATACGAGCCTAAAGAACGCGAGATTTTCCGTTTGCCATACTTTCCCGACCGGATTGTACATCACGCCGTAATGAACATTTTAGAACCTATATGGGTGTCTATTTTCACGGCGGACACTTATAGTTGCATAAAAGGGCGTGGCATACAAGCGGCGGCAAATAAGTTAAGGCGCGTTATAGACAGAGATAAGGCAGGCTGCGCGTATTGCTTGAAAATAGACATACGCAAATTTTACCCTTCCATAGATCACACCGTATTAAAGTCCATTGTTCGCCGGAAGATTAAGGACACACGGCTACTCAATCTTTTGGACGAAATAATAGACAGTGCGGAAGGCTTACCGATTGGCAACTACCTTAGCCAATATTTAGCGAATCTTGTACTTACCTACTTCGACCATTGGGTAAAGGAAGTAAAGCGGGTAAGGTACTATTTCAGATACGCCGACGACATTGTAGTATTACATAGCGACAAAAAGACGCTTCACGCTTTGCTGGCAGAGTTTGAAAGCTACTTGGCGGCTAACGTAAAGCTGGAAATCAAACAGAACAAACAAGTCTTTCCGGTGGCACACGACCACCGCGACAGCTTCGGGCGTGGTATTGATTTCTTGGGCTATGTATTCTATTTGAACGAAACACGGCTTAGGAAGCGTATCAAACAGAACCTTTGCCGTAAGATAGCTAAATTACGGAAACGGAAGAAACCGTTAAGCGAGGATGAATTTAAGCAGACGTTAGCCGCGTGGTGGGGTTGGGCTAAATACAGCGACAGCGAATATTTAATTAACAAATTAAACAAAATTACACCTTATGAAATCAAGTTCAGACGTTAGACCCGCGATTATTTTACCGTTGGGTAATGGTTCTTACCACTATAACTACAACATAGTGGAAGAAAAGGTAGAAGACCCGGAAACGGGCGAAAAGACCGTTTACAACTACGATACGGTGCAGGTTTGGCAGAAGCCGGACTACGAAAACCTTACGCGTGCGGTTATCCGTAGCGAAATAGACGAAACCGAAGAATTTTCTTTGATTAACGACTATTACGCCGCACAGTTGGGTATAGAAACGGACGAAGACCGCAAAGCGAAAGCGGTAGCGGACTATAAAGCACACCTTAGCAGGGTTATTGCTATCAAAACTATGGTAAAGAACGATTTATTAACGGAAGGTTACTAATATGTTGGAATTGATACAGCAAGAAGACTGGCACGGCTTGACGGTTTACGTGGCGGTGCGCGTAGCCATTGTGCTAATTTGCTGGGTATTCTTGGCGATGGCTACTTTCATAGATATGTACTACGGGCGCAAGGCGGCGAAGGCGGCAGGGGAAGGACTGCGAAGCAGGAAGTACCGTCGGACGTTCAACAAAATCGGTCATTTAGGACCCGTAGGCCCGGTAAAATGAAGTATTTTATTGTTTCTTAAGAAAACTAGGTCTTATCACACCCATGCTGAGACGGTAGCCAGCTGCCATCTGTGGGGCAGCAACTCAACCAGCTTTTCCTCTGCAGTAGTTCCGATTCGACGGAACACGTCGCATAAGTAAACGATGGGGGCCAAGTGATGGGACTTGATGTTTGCGAAGACTGACATGAGACGTGCGAAACGGGCACCTGACTCAGGGCTACCCACAAACAGGCTGTTGTTCCTGTACTTTGCAACTCTCCGGATCTGTCGCTCGCAGATATTGTTCGAGAGGTCAAGTCGTCCATCCTCCAGGCAACGAAGCATGCAGGGATATTCCTTAAGGGCATAGTTGACTGCCTTAAGAAGTTCCGGTTCATCCTCCTTCTTAAGGTTATTGCTAAGCCTATCCAGGTAATTCTTCAATTCGTTGAACATCGGGACCAATCTTACTCCACGTTCCCTGCGTATGTCGTCCACGTCGCTGAACGCTTCTTTTATTTTTCGGTCTTCATGGAAGATGGAATCGAACAGCTTCATTATCAGCATCGCATCTTTCGAGAACTCTTTCAACTTGAAGAAGGGCCTTCGCATGTGGACCAGACAGGCAATCCTCAATATAAGCTCCCCTACATCATAGCATTTATAGAGGGGAGCACCATCACTGTGCAGGTAAAGCTTCTCTATCACGTCCTCAAAGTACTTCTTTACTGCTTCCTGCGTCCGACGACCCCGATCATGGAAAACGAACTGGGTCAGACTGTGAAGCGGGGCATAATAACAGAAGATCCACCGCTTGAAGTAGTGAAGGTCATCCTCTACATCCTCCGCCTTTTCATCCTTGTCAGGAAGCCTCTTGTCCTTGCACCCCACGGTACTCTCATCACCATGGGCCTCGCCCGAAGAGATGATCTCCTTATGAAGCGGTTCGTCCAGAGGTTCCAGTATCTTGGCTCCCAACTCAATCCAGTGAATGACGGTGGTATGGGCAAAATTCAGGCCCATGCCTTGCAGCCATTCCTCAATATCTGAAACAGTCATGTTGTAATAGAAGTGCAACGTCAGTATCTGTGCTATCAGGCTTTCAGTAACCTGCGTCCTTCCCATACAGTTCCTGTACTTTTCAGGAAGGTTGACGTGGTAATATTTACCTCTCGGGTCCTTGTACTTCTTCCTCCGGATGAGAAGCGTTCGTAAGTAGCCTTTGACGTAGGTATAACGGACGGTGACATCCTCACCAATATACTCCGCATCCTCAGGAAGGCCTTCCGGAACCAGGACGATGTCATTCTTGGTATCTTTTGCCTGCTCCACCAGCGGCTGATCACGTCTGGGCTTGTCAACGCCCTTCATGTTCTTATGTTCCCGGAGCTCACGGGCTATCTCTACCACCTTTTCCGCAGGGACATCCTCACCATTCAGGTCCAGGTCATCAGCATGCTCTATCTGTTGTGAGCCATGAAGGTATTTCTCAGACTCAGTATGCTGGCCATAAGAGTTCACCTGGAGACTGGCCTTCTGCTGCTCGAGCTGCTTGTTTCTGGCAGCCAGTTCTTCCGGCGTGAGTGGAGCAGAGAAGCCGGGAGCGGTCGTGGACGGGGGCTGACCATCCTCATTACCGTCCTCTCCCTTAAGACGGGCTATCTCATTATCCTTGGCTGCCAGCCTGGCATTGAACGAGGCTATCAGGTCCTGCTTCTCCTTCTCATGCATAGCCTTCAGTTCCTGTATCTGACGGTCAAACTCCGCACGTATGGTGCCGACCAGTTCCTCTTTCAGGGATTCCGGTAGAGACAAGGCACCACCACCCATCAGCATGGTCGTTATCTGCTGGACCATCTCGGCGACCTTGTTGAGCTGCGCTTCAAGTCTCGATTCCAATTCAGTGTTCCGGGTTGTCAGGTCAGAGACGCGAAGGTCCGCGTCGTGCGCCTTCTTCTCGGCTGCACGACGCGCACGCTTCTCCGCATTCAGCTGTGAAACGAGTATCTGCTGGCTATGTTCCTCTGACTTTAACATGCTACAAAGGTACTCATTTTTATTCATATATACAAATGTTATCTAATTGATTGTCAGATATATAAGTTAATTGTTACTAACACCAATATAGGATAAATCCTCATCTTCATCCTCTGTCTCACTGAAGTAATCGTTTTCATCAACCTCGTCAATTTCCTCTTCCTTGTTCAGTTGCCGCAAGGCCTCCATGAGATATACGAAGCTCTCCCAGGAGATGTGGTAAACGTGTTTGTTCGGGTCTTTGAAGATGGGACAGACAAACCTCTCGTCAAACAGGATACGGTCGGTGAGCACTTCACTGTTGCGGTAATGGTAGTAGAGACGTACACGGCGGAAGTCACGGGAAAAGAACAGGAAGACATCCCCGTTGCAGGGGTCTTGTGGAGCTTTTCTCGGATATAACCCCGCAGGCCTGCATGTCTGTAACGCAAGGTAACTTCATCTGTACATACATAATAGTGGTAAGTAGCGGACATCCCCATCATAGCGTCACCTCCATCTCCTTCATTAAGGTGACCAATGTACTTACTTCACAAGACCCAATCCTTACATTAAGCCGGCCGGAAAGGGTAAGTGCGACGTCGGACAGGGTACCACACGGTGACGACTCTTTTTTTGTATGGCGTCTTTTACCAGGCACGGGAGTAGCCGACGAGGATGACGTTTCTGCCGGTTGATTGGGCAGGTCAACAACCAGAGGCTGCAAGTCAATGACTGGCAATAGGGTATCTGATACATGTGATTTATCTCCTGTTGAAACTGTTGGCGTGGCTTTGGGCTTACGGTAGGCCGGCCGCCCAAGGCAATGGCACATCTTGGTATAACTGACATTTTCTGCATGGCAGAATTCCTGCAAATTCTCGCCGCCGTACTCATTCAGGAACAGGCGGACTTTCGAAGCGTAAAAGTTTCCTTCCTTGTTTTTATTATTCATACTTTACTGCGTATATAAATTATCGCAGCAAAGCTATGCCTTTATCTTATCAAGAAGACGCGGTTAGCCGCGTGATGAAGCCGCACTATTGGGACAGATGGAAGGCAGACCGGATAAAAAGCCAGTCCGTCGCCAACTTGGTAGTGGATTGGGTTTGGGCTTCGGGAAAGAACGGCATTACCGGAGTACAGCGAATTTTAGGGGTAAGCGTGGACGGCATAGTAGGCGAAAAGACCTTAGCCGCGATGAACGGAAGGAACGCCCGCGAACTGTTTGCAGACATAAAACGCGCCCGTATTTCCTTTATTGAAGGAATTATAAAGCGCGACCCTTCGCAGATGGTTTTCAAGAAAGGGTGGTTATCCCGGCTTAATTGTATAAACTATGGAAGCCTTACCCTTAACAAGAAGGGGAAGGACAAAGTTCTAAATTTCACAGACGTATGAGAAGATTTGTTTTAGCCATGCTTTCCCTATTCTTGCTTCTGTTGGTTTTCGGGTGCGCAAGTACCCGAAGTACCCGTAAGGGAAAGCTGGCGGCGGAAAGCCAGCTAACAGCAACTACGGAAGGAAACCGGAGAACGGAAGACCGGACAACCACCAACACTACGGCTATTACCGGAAGCAACGAGAAGCAAAACATAGTTATAGAGTTTACAAAAGTGGAGTATTACCCGGAAGGACAAAAGCCGAACCGCTTTGCAGAACAGTTTCAAAAAGCCGACAGCGCGTTTAATGAAGACATGCGCAAGGCATTGGAAATGGCAAACGGAGAGCCAACCCGGAAAACCAGCGAAACGGCAGAAGGGCAATCAGACACCTCCCTGCGGCATAATACGGATTTGTTCCCGGCTATTGAAGGATTGAAGAAACCGCCTAACGTAAAGTCGCTGACTACCGGACGCATCGTTATAAACGGCGATAAGCAAAAAACGACAGAAACAAGCGTTACTACCGCTACGGAAACGGAAGTTACCGAAACGCAGAAGACGACGGCGGAAGCGGAAACAAAGGAAACCGCGCAGACCGAAGAAGAAAAGTACCCGAAAACGAACCCGTTTCTTTGGGTACTTAGCGGGATAGGGTTAGCGGCGGTTCTTGCGGCGGGCTTTTACATCCGCTATAAAATTGTTAAAAATAGAAGGTAAGCCGAGAGTTCCGGCAGAAAAACAGACAAAAAACACCCGGAAAAGTGAATAATGGGTACTTTTCCGGGTGTTTTTTATAAAACTTCCTTATTATAAGTGTTATACGCGGTGCGTACGGGACTCGAACCCGTGACCCCATGCGTGACAGGCATGTATTCTAACCAACTGAACTAACGCACCTTTAAGAGCGGAAAACGAGACTCGAACTCGCGACCCCGACCTTGGCAAGGTCGTGCTCTACCAACTGAGCTATTTCCGCAAGGTTTATGGTTGTGGGTGGAGATGGATTCGAACCACCGAAGGCGTAAGCAGCAGATTTACAGTCTGCCCCATTTGGCCACTCTGGTATCCACCCGCTCTTGGTGACTCCGACAGGATTCAAACCTGTAACCTTCTGATCCGTAGTCAGATGCTCTATTCAGTTGAGCTACGGAGCCGTAAGAGATGGTGGGCGTTGACGGATTCGAACCGCCGACCCTCTGCTTGTAAGGCAGATGCTCTGAACCAGCTGAGCTAAACGCCCTCTTTTCGCATTGAAAAACGTTCAGACTTTTAAGTTTTGCCTGTGTTGTTTCTCGTTTGCGGTTGCAAAGGTACGCACTTTTTTTAATCCGGCAAACATTTGAGGGATTTTTTTTCGATGTTTTTTTGGCATGTATGCTGTGATATTTTTTAAGAATCTAATTCTTATAGGGTTATGAGGTTTGTCTTTTTTCATATACAGAAATGTAGAATGGACGGTCTTCTACTTTCTTTTAGGAGGGCATTCGTTTTTGGAGTATTTTATATAACTTTGCCGGCGTTTTTTTAAAATCAAAAGTAATGAAAAAAAAGTTTTTATGTCGGGGTATTGTGCCTGTGGGCCACAAAAAGCCTCGCCCAACTCAACGTCCAGTTACATTACGACCTGGGTCATGGGATGTATGGCAACGAGATTTCTTCGCGCCAGCATCTGACAGCAACCGTTGAGAATTTCTCTGCCGACAAGTGGGGAAGTACCTATTTCTTTATGGATGCCGATTTCGGTGACAATGTTTTGCGTGGAGCCTATGGCGAGTTTTCCCGGGAAATCCAAACGAAGAAAATGCCGGTGGCATTCCATGTGGAGTACAACGGTGGTTTGAGTTATGGAACCGGAAAGGGAGATGGTTATGCTTTCGGGGATGCCTATCTGGCTGGCGCAGCTTACAACTGGAATAGCAAAGACTTTGCCAAGGGATTTTCCGTACAGGCTATGTACAAATACTTAGCTAAGAATGGCCCTTATTGCCATAGCTGGCAGTTGACAGGCGTTTGGCGAAACCGTTTTGCCGGAGGCTTGTGTACGTTCAGCGGTTTTGTCGATTTGTGGTACAATAATACCGTGAACGGGAATCTCATCCTGATGTCGGAACCGCAATTTTGGTTTAATCTGGCTGCGTTGAGAAGGGTCAGTGACGATTTCAAGCTGAGTATTGGTACGGAGGTTGAAATCAGTAATAATTTCGTGTATACGGAAACCGGACAGAACAACCGTTTTTATGCCATACCTACGATTGCATGCAAGTGGGAGTTTTAGACTTTTGAGGCTGAACAGAAGCTTCCGTATGTTGAGGAAGTTTATATAAAATAGGAAAAGGAGGAAGACACAATCCCAAAGTCTTTCCTCCTTTCCTTTTTTCCGGGTGCTTTATTTTTCTTTCAGCATCTCTTCCATGCGCAGCATTTCGTCCCTGTATTGGGCGGCTTCGATGAAGTCTAATTTCTTCGCCGCTTCCTGCATCAGTTTTCGGCTGCGTTCTATGCTCTTTTCCAATTGGTCGCGCGTCATATATTCCATGATAGGGTCGGCCACAGCCATTCTTTCTTCCGGTTCGATGTAAGCACGGGTTTCCGCATGAGCTTCCGCATTGGCACTGATAAGGTCAGTCATTTTCCGGCCTTTCTTGATTTGTTGCGGAGTGATGCCATGTTCTTCGTTGTATTTAAGTTGCTTTTCGCGCCGACGGTTGGTTTCGTCGATGGTTTTCTGCATACTGTCCGTGATGCGGTCGGCATACATGATAGCCTTGCCATGCACGTTGCGGGCCGCCCGGCCTACGGTTTGTGTGAGCGAGCGGTGCGAACGCAAGAAACCCTCTTTGTCTGCATCCAGGATAGCTACTAAGGAAACTTCCGGAAGATCCAGTCCCTCGCGGAGTAAGTTCACGCCGACCAACACATCGAAGCGTCCGGCACGTAAATCGTCCATAATTTGCACGCGTTCAAGCGTGTCTACGTCGCTATGGATATAATTTGTGCGGATGTCGTGCTTCATGAAGTAATCGGTGAGTTCCTCCGCCATTCGTTTGGTCAGTGTGGTGACCAGGATTCTCTCGTCTTTCTCGATGCGTTGCTGTATCTCTTCCATCAGGTCGTCCACTTGGTTCAGGCTTGGGCGCACTTCGATGATGGGGTCGAGCAGGCCGGTAGGGCGGATAACCTGCTCCACTACGATTCCTTCGCTCTGTTGCAGCTCATAGTCGGCGGGAGTGGCGGATACATAAATGACCTGTCTGGCCAGTTGTTGGAACTCCTCGAATTTCAAAGGGCGGTTGTCCATGGCGGCCGGAAGCCGGAAACCGTATTCCACCAAATTCTTTTTGCGGGCGCGGTCGCCGCCGTACATGGCATTGATTTGCGGTACGGACACGTGGCTCTCGTCGATAACGATCAGGAAATCCTCGGGGAAGAAGTCCAGCAGGCAATAGGGGCGTGTACCGGCCTCGCGCCCGTCGAAATAACGCGAATAGTTCTCGATGCCGCTGCAATGCCCCAGTTCGCGTATCATTTCCATATCATACGTGACTCGTTCGTATAATCGTTTGGCTTCATACGGCTTTCCTATCTCTTCGAAGTAACTTACTTGTTTGTGCAAGTCGTCTTCTATCTGGTGTATGGCTTTCGCCGTACTTTCTTTTGTGGTCATGAACAAGTTGGCCGGATAGATACGGTATTCGTCGAAACTCCCCAAACGGAGGCAGCTTACGGGGTCTACCTCTTCTATGGCGTCGATCTCATCGTCCCAGAATGTCACGCGCAGGAGATTGTCCGAATAGGCCAAGTAAATGTCTACCGTATCGCCTTTGACCCGGAAGCACCCGCGTTCCAGATTCAAGTCGTTCCGGGTGTACAGGCTGTCGACCAAGCGGCGGAGGAATACGTTACGGTCCAGCAATTTGCCTCGTTTCAGTTCTATGACATTATCATAAAAAGCCGCCGGATTCCCCATGCCGTAAATACAACTGACGGACGAGACGACTACAACGTCTTTCCGTCCGGACAAGAGGGCAGAAGTGGCCGCCAGCCGTAACTTGTCTATCTCGTCGTTGATGGCCAGATCCTTTTCTATATAGGTGTCGGTGGACGGGATGTAAGCTTCCGGTTGGTAATAGTCATAATATGACACATAATACTCCACGGCATTATGCGGGAAAAAACTTTTGAACTCACCATATAATTGTGCGGCAAGTGTTTTATTGTGACTGAGAATCAGCGTAGGCTTGTTGATGTTCTGAATCACGTTGGCTATCGTGAAAGTTTTACCCGACCCGGTCACGCCCAACAGCGTTTGGGCCGGTACGCCCTGCAAGACTCCTTCTGTGAGTTGGGCAATGGCTTCCGGCTGGTCTCCGGTAGGAGAGTAATCGGCGGTCAACTCGAATTTAGGCATATTATGGCTTGGTTATTTTAAGTTTCTTCAAGCTACAAAAATAGGTATTTTATCCTTAAAAAGCCGTTTCATGTGCTTTTTTTGCATTTAAAAACTTCCTTTCTTTGCAAAATTCGATGCTTTTCCATAATTTTGCAGTTCAATTGTACAATATGAAACGGATTTTTTTATGGCTGTCTGGGGCGATGTTGTTGCTGGCTTCGTGCAATCAGTATAACAACGTGATGAAGACCGCAGATTACGATTATAAGTACGAGGCTGCAAAGGAATACTTTGTCAAGGGGCAATATTCCCGTTCGTCCGTATTGTTGGGAGAGCTTGTCACTTTGATGAAAGGGACTTCGCGAGGAGAGGAATGTCTTTATATGTTGGCGATGTCGGAGTTTTGCGACGGTAATTTCGATGTGGCGCATTCCTATTTTAAGAAATACTATCAGTCTTATCCTAAAGGCGTTTATGTAGAGTATGCCCGTTTTTATGCGGGGCGTTCCCTTTATGAAAGCGTGCCGGACACGCGTTTGGATCAGAGTAGCACGATGGCTGCGGTGAAAGAATTTCAGGATTTTCTGGATTATTATCCCTATACGCATCTGAAAGACCGTACACAGGAGATGATTTTTGCTTTGCAGGACAAGATGGTGGAAAAAGAGTTCGAGGCCGCAAAGCTGTATTACGATTTAGGTTCGTATATGGGTAATTGCTCGTATGGGGGAAGCAATTATGAGGCTTGTATCGTGACGGCCCGCAATGCTTTGTTGGATTATCCATACGCTAGCCCGGAACGTCGTGAGGAGTTTTCCATTATGATATTGCGTGCTAAATATCAACTGGCTCAGCAAAGTGTGGAAGAGAAACGGTTGGAGCGTTATCGTGACACCATAGACGAATATTACGGCTTTATGAACGAATATCCCGAATCCAAATATTTAAAAGACGCGCAGCGGATTTTTGCGCAGTCGGAGAAATATGTGAATAAGAAGTCTTAAGGGTAAAGGAAACAAGTAAATCAATTATATAATTATGGATTATAAAAAAACAAATGCGCCTACAAACACAGTGACCCGTGACATTATGGATCTGTGTGACGAAACCGGTAATATCTATGAAAGCGTAGCTATCATTGGCAAGCGTGCGAATCAGATTTCTTTGGACATCAAGAATGAGTTGTCCAAGAAATTGCAGGAGTTCGCCTCTGTAAGTGACAATTTGGATGAAGTATTCGAGAACCGCGAACAGATTGAAATCTCTCGTTTTTATGAGAAACTGCCGAAGCCATCGTTGATTGCCACGCAAGAATTTGTAGAAGGGAAAATATATTTCCGTAATCCGTTGAAGGAGAAAGATACGATAGAATAAGCCGATACTTATTTTTATAATATAGTAGAACTGTATGATCCAAAGAATCCAGTCTGTCTATCTTTTCTTGGTCGCAGTATGTGCGGTGGTATGCTTGTGCATGCCCGTAGGGCATTTTCACCAAGACGGTATCGGGATAGCAGATTTCTATAATTTATGGCTTACGATGGCCGACGGGGCGCGAGTCTTTGCTCCGTGGGCCATGTTTGTACTGTTAGTTTTGGCAGCGTTCACTTCGTTTGCAGCCATATTTTTGTTTAAGCGCCGTATGTTTCAGGTGCGCTTGTCTGTGTTCAGCAGCCTTATCCTGATGGGCTACTATATCGTGTTCGGGGTTTTCGTTTACGTGTTTAAATCCCGTTATGATGCTGATTTCACCCTTTCCTGGACAGCGGCCTTTCCGGCGGTAGGATTGATATTAGACTATCTGGCTTTCCGGAACATCATGAAGGACGAATTGATCGTCCGTTCGCTTGACCGTTTGAGATAGGGGAAAAGAGGGATAGAATAAAAAGAAAGTGCGTTGGAATGGATTACTTCATTTTAACGCACTTTTTTCGTCCTTTTTTATATTTTTTGTTCGAAGTCCGTCGTGTACGTACAATATCGAACAGGTAGCTGGCTTTCACTACGATGGTGCCATTGGCCGACCGGCCGAACACGTCTTTCTTGCCGTTGCCGAATATATCGCTCAAGCCGTAGTAGTAACGGCCTTCCAAAAGGAAATGTCCGATTTTGGTATTGACCTCAAGACCTGCACCGGCTGTGATGCCATATTCAAATTTGTTCTTTACCGGCATGTCGTATTGTTGGTTTACTTGTCCCGGACGGAGGCTCAGGGTCGAGTCGTTGAAAAGCCCACCTTTGTGCCCCTTGTCGCCTAAATAAAAGCCGACTTGCGGACCGGCCACGACGTAAAACAAAGCCCCCTTTTGTTCGTATCCCCAACCCATGCGGGCTAACAACGGGATTTGTATATAGTTGATATCCCGTTTGTAGGTGTCGTCGGACGTTTCTATCAATTCCTCCCATCCCAAATTGGTATAATTGACTTCCAGTTGGATAGAGCACAAGCTTTTGAAATACTTCTCGCAGGTATATCTGGCCGTAAAACCGAAAGTCGGCGCCCCTTTGAATTTTTGTTGGATGGTAGGGTTGAACATGACTTGGTTCAGCGTGTATCCCGCATTGAAACCTATGGCCAGGTCGTTACGCGGTTCACCGATTTGCCCGTACACTTTAGAGGTCCCGATGCAGCAGGCCGCTATCGCGATGAGGAATGTTTTTCTCATTTTTTCAGTCGGATTAGTTCAATGCTGTGGGATGGACTATAGTGGATGAATTCGACTTCACGGTTGATAAAGCCGCTCCAATTACTGATGCGTTGGAAGTCGAAGCGGTGTTGATAAGAAGTCGTGACGATTTGCGAAAGATGCTGGTCGAAAGCTTCTCCATACGTAGATATGCCTTTCAGGAAATAAATAGCCGTGTCGAAACCCAGCATACCGAAACGTGGCCACGACACGAGGGTCGGTGTGTGAAAGGCCTTTTGGTAGGCATTCTCAAATTCGTCGGCGTTACCGTTCAGCGGATTCCTGAAAAAGGAAGAATAGGCGTATGTGTTGAATTGGTAGAAGTTCTCCAGATGATTGCTGGCGTATGTCTGCCATTCCGGATAGCCCACCAGTTTGATTCTGTATTCGGGATTCTTTTTAGTGAACTCTTTCAACTTGGGAAACAATTGGTTCAACAGTTTGATACCGGATGAGTTGGGAATGATGACGTTGTCTTTGTATTGGGTCATCGCTTCCATCCACTTTATTTCGTCATCGTTGAGTTTCAAGCGGTTTGCTTTACTGCCGTTTTGTTGTAACCGTTTTCGGGTGGCATCGATGAATGCAGCCGCATCTTTGTCGTTTTCAGTGCCTTCCAAGAAAATGACGTTGTCTTTTCCGAAGAGTTCCGTGGTCAGCCGGGATGCTTCTGCAAACTGGTATGATTTGGGAGGGTTGATGGCGTAATAATATGGGTTTTCATATACGTTATCACCGAGAGACGAAAATGGGACTACCAGTTTGATATGATGCTGTTGACAGAATTTGCTAAGTGGGGCTATCTGTTCCGGATACAACGGGCCGATGATGAAATCAAGGTTTGTAATGGGGTGGCTGTTTACGACGGCCTTGATGTCACCTGCGCTTTTGCCGGAATCATAGGCGAAAACATCCACCGACGTACCGGATTTCTTTATCTCTTCTACAGCCATCAGCACTCCCCTGTAGAATTCTATCATTTTATCGTTGTCCGCCGAACCTCCCTTAAAAGGCAGGATGACTCCCATACGTATCAGTTTCTGAGGGGCTGATACGGCTTTCTTCCCCATCAGTTCTTCATTGGTAGGAATGATTTCTTTCGGCTTTTCCGGTTTAGGGAAGGGGATACAGACGAAGTCTCCTTTGCGGAGTTTATAACCAGGCTCATTCATTTCCGGATTTGCCGCTTTCAGTTCGGCTTCTGTCAGATTGAAATCCCGGGCGATGCTGTATAAAGTTTCCTTGCGTTTTACCTTGTGCATTTCCCGGCATCCGGATTGTGCTACTCCTTGCGGTTGGGCGGTCTCCTTCACCGGGGTCGTGTTCACGGGTGTGGTGGAAGCCGGGATACGGATAACCATTCCCGCTTTGAAGTTTTCGGCCGTAAGTCCCGGATTGGCTTTGCAAATATCGTCGGCACTTACTTGGTAAGTTTTAGTCAGTTTGTAAAGTGTTTCTCCGGCTTGAATCGTATGGAAACGTTTTTCTTGCGTACCGTTTTGCTGTTGCGGAATCGTCAGTGTTTCTCCGGCCTTGATACCTGTAGAGGCCGTTGGGTTCAGCTTGAGGATAGATTCGGGAGACACTTGATAAGTGCGGGCTATGGAATATACCGTTTCTCCTTGTTTAATGGTATGTACGAAAGTTTCCGTCTCCTGCGCACGAGCCGTCAGTTGTAAGGAAAACAGGGCGATTACGACATATATAAATCTTTTCCAGTGTGCCATTTCTTTTTTTCTGATATTGCGGACAAAATTACATAAAAAAAGTGGTTATGTCAACGGGAAACATTATTTTTGCACAAATATTCAGGCATGAAAACTATTTTGAAGTATTTGTTTTTAGGTTTATTCTGTGCTGTTTCTTTTTCGCTTTCGGCACAAACGGCTTATCCTACGGCTAATCCGGCTGCGCGTTATACGACGGCCACGGGCGAAGAGTTGGAAGATGCGTCCGAACCCCAGTCGGCTCCGTTGGCGGGGCATTTTACTTCCAATGTGGAAGATTTAGGGGATTATACGGTACGGTATGAGTGGCGTGTGTATCGCGAAGGACAAGAGAATACTCCGATTATAGACCGTTTCGATGAGAATCTGGAGTACACTTTCACCGAAAGCGGTACGTTTTACGTGCAATTTTATGCTACTTTCGTGCATGGCAACGATACTATCGTGTTTCCCGAAGAGGGGACGGCAGAACCGTTTGTGGTCTCCATCAGCGAGTCTGTTCTGGAAATGCCGAATGCCTTTTCTCCCAACGGAGACGGTTACAATGATATATATAAGGTAAAGGAAGGCTATCAGTCCATCGTCAGCTTCAAAGCTGTCATTTTCAACCGGTGGGGACAGAAATTGTACGCTTGGGATACTCTGGACGGCGGATGGGATGGGAAGTTTCATGGCAAGACCGTCAAAGACGGGGTGTATTTCGTGGTGGTCAATGCACGCGGAGCCGACGGCAAGGAATATAAGATAAGAAAAGATGTGAATGTGCTGACCGGTTATTCGGGGACGGGCACCAATGGAAATGATTAATAGGATGATGGATAACGAAACAGAAAAAATAGAAGTGTTCGGCGCGCGGGTGCACAATCTGAAAAATGTGGATGTGGAACTGCCGCGCAACAGTCTGACGGTGATTACCGGGTTGAGCGGGAGTGGGAAGTCTTCATTGGCTTTCGATACGATATTCGCCGAAGGGCAGCGTCGCTACATAGAAACATTTTCGGCATACGCGCGTAACTTTTTGGGTAACTTGGAGCGTCCGGATGTAGATAAGATTACAGGGTTGAGTCCTGTGATTTCCATCGAACAGAAGACGACCAATAAAAATCCCCGTTCTACGGTAGGGACCACTACCGAAATCTATGATTTCCTGCGTTTGCTGTATGCCCGTGCCGGAGAGGCTTATTCTTATTTGTCGGGCAAGAAGATGGTACGTTATACCGAAGAGCAGGTGATCGATTTGATTATCAGGGATTACGAGGGGAGGCGCATCTATCTGTTGGCTCCCGTGGTGCGTAACCGTAAGGGACATTACAAAGAACTGTTCGAGACGATACGCCGCAAGGGGTATTTATATGTGTGCGTGGACGGCGAGATTCGCGAGATAGTCCATGGGATGAAACTCGACCGTTATAAGAACCACAGCATAGAAATCGTTGTGGATAAGCTTTGCGTACAGCAGAAGGATGACAAACGGTTGCACGCCAGTGTGGCCACGGCCATGCAACAGGGGGAAGGTCAACTTATGGTTTACGATGCCGAAACAGAGACCGTACGTCATTACAGTAAACGTTTGATGTGCCCCGAAACCGGTTTGTCCTACCGTGACCCGGCTCCTCATAACTTTTCTTTCAACTCTCCGCAGGGGGCTTGTCCGCGGTGCAAAGGATTGGGATATGTCAGCCTGATAGACATGGATAAAGTGATTCCGGATCGTAACCTTTCGGTGTACGAGGGGGCTATCCTACCTTTGGGGAAGTATAAAAACAGCATGATATTCTGGCAGATAGATGCTTTGTTGGAAAAATACGACGCTGATGTGAAGACACCGGTCAAGGATTTGCCGGAGGAAGCGTTGAACGAAATATTGAACGGCAGCATGGACCGCGTGCGCATCAAGTCTCAGTTGGTGCACACCTCATCGGATTATTATGTGACCTACGAGGGATTGATGAAATACATCCAGATGATGCAAGAGAACGAAACTTCGGCTTCGGCACAGAAGTGGGCGGAACAGTTCTCCAAGACGGTGACTTGTCCGGAATGTGGAGGACGCCGTTTGAATAAGGAAGCTTTGCATTTCCGTATGGCAGACAAGAACATTGCGGAGTTGTCGGCGATGGATATCGGTGAATTGTATGATTGGATGTTGCACGTGGAGGAACGGCTGACCGACCGGCAGAGAAAGATAGCCCCGGAAATTTTGAAAGAAATCCGTTCGCGCCTGAAGTTCCTTATGGATGTGGGCTTGGATTATCTGTCCTTGAACCGTTCGTCGGTGTCATTATCGGGCGGTGAGAGCCAGCGTATCCGTTTGGCCACGCAGATTGGTTCTCAACTGGTCAATGTCTTGTATATTTTGGACGAACCCAGTATCGGTCTGCACCAACGGGACAACCGTCGGTTGATAAGCTCCCTGAAGGCTTTGCGTGACACGGGAAACACAGTGGTTGTGGTGGAACATGACGAAGAAATGATGGAGAGTGCCGACTATATCATTGATATGGGGCCGAAAGCCGGCAGGTTGGGAGGCGAGGTGGTCTTCCAGGGCACGCCGGAAGAGATGTTGAAGCAAGATACGTTGACTTCACGTTATCTGAACCGTACTTGTTCCATTCAAATCCCCGGGCAGCGCAGGAAGGGCAACGGACACTCTTTGTGGTTGAGGGGCGCACGGGGAAACAATCTGAAGGGTGTGGATGTTGAATTCCCTTTGGGGCAGTTGATTTGCATTACGGGGGTGTCCGGAAGCGGAAAGTCCACGTTGATTAACGATACTTTGCAGCCCGTCCTTTCGCAACATTTCTACCGTTCCTTGCGCGATCCTTTGCCTTACGACAAGGTTGAAGGCTTGGAATTTGTAGACAAGGTGGTCAGTGTTGACCAGTCGCCCATCGGGCGTTTGCCGCGTTCCAATCCGGCTACCTATACCGGTGTGTTCAATGATATCCGTGCGCTTTTTGTCAGTCTTCCCGAGGCGAAGATACGAGGTTATAAGCCGGGACGTTTTTCTTTTAATGTGAAGGGCGGACGTTGCGAGGCATGTGGTGGAAACGGATATAAGACCATCGAGATGAATTTCCTTCCGGATGTGTATGTCCCGTGCGAGGTATGCCACGGAAAGCGTTACAACCGTGAGACGCTGGAAGTTCGTTTTAAAGGCAAATCCATAGCCGACGTTTTGGATATGACGATTAACCGTGCAGTGGAGTTCTTCGAGAATCAGCCGGTGATTCTGAATAAAATCAAAGTTTTGCAGGATGTGGGCTTAGGATACATCAAACTGGGGCAGCCCTCTACCACGTTGTCGGGTGGCGAAAGCCAACGCATCAAGTTGGCCACGGAGCTGTCCAAGCGCGACACGGGGCAAACCATATATATATTGGACGAGCCGACCACCGGATTGCATTTTGAAGACATACGCGTGTTGCTCGGAGTATTGAACCGTTTGGTGGACAAAGGCAACACCGTGATGGTTATCGAACACAACCTGGATGTCATCAAGTCGGCAGACTTCCTCATCGATATGGGACCGGACGGCGGACGTGGCGGCGGCGAGCTTTTGTTCGAGGGTACGCCCGAGGAACTGGTGCGTTATGGGAAAGGTTATACAGCCGCGTATTTAAAGGAGGTGCTTTATGGCAAGGCAAAAGATTAACAAGACCAATGTGGCACGCTTGTTGGACAAGGCCAAGGTCGCATACGAATTGATTCCATACGAGGTGGACGAATCGGATTTGAGTGCCGTGCACGTGGCCGCCCAGTTGGGCGAAGATGTGGAACGTGTGTTCAAGACTATCGTGCTGTATGGTGACAAGACCGGTTATTTTGTTTGCGTAGTACCCGGAGAACATGAGATAGACCTGAAGAAAGCGGCCCGTGTGAGCGGCAATAAGAAATGCGAATTGCTGCCGATGAAGGAACTTTTGCCTACGACCGGTTATATCCGTGGCGGATGTTCCCCGATAGGGATGAAGAAACATTTTCCCACTTACGTGCACGAGACGGCGGCACAGTACGATTATGTTTATGTCAGTGCGGGGCAGCGCGGTTTGCAGGTCAAGTTGTCGCCCCGGAATTTGTTGGATGAGGCAAGGGCGGAATATGCCGATTTGATTGCGTTGTGATTGTAGTCAGCGGATGCGCACAGATAGGGTGCTGGCTCCGTATCCGCACCAATAGCCTTTTCCACCTTGTACATTGGATTCCAAGTCGTTAGTGTAGGGGAAGAACATATTGGAAGACAGGTTGTTCAGGTTGGAGTAACTTTTCCAGAATTCGTAAGAGGCCTGGTCCATACGGCAGAGTTTTACTTGTACCAAGTCGTCCTTTTTGAAATAGGCGGATGCGTTCTTGTCGGCTTCCGTATAGACGGAGGTCCCGCAGTACACGTCGGCCGCCACGTGCATGGGGATGACTTCATTCGAGAATACCCCCATGAAAGATAAGAGAAAAGCTTTGTCTTTTCCGTGTCTTTTGCTGAACAGTCCATAGTAGTTCCTTTCGTCGGGATTGTCTTCAAAAAAAGCTTTTATATAGAATAAGGTGTCGCTTTCGCTGCGGACGACATGCAGGGAGTCCAGTTCGACGGGTTGGGGGATGGTCGTGACGGCTGTGGCTTTTTTCCCCCGATACTCGGCAGTCAGCGTGTAAGTTTTTCCGGCCTGTCCGGTCATTTTGAATGTCGTGTATTTATAGGGCGGAAAGAAGTCATTGTCATATCCTCCGGTCAGAATCACACTATCGGTCCCGTCAGAGATGGTTACTTTCCCCCAACGTACGATATAGTTTTCGATATTCTGCATACCGGCGTCTATGGCATGGGTTTCGCCCAATAAGACCACGGGGTAGCCGCCGTCCTCAATCCATCCCTCTACGACTAATTGCGTTTGGAGTTCTGCGTCTTCTTCCTCCATGCAGGCCGTAAGTGTGGCACATGCCAGAAGTATCAGTCCGAGTGTGTATATGCAATATGGTTTCATGGCTCAGAATTTTAAAGTATAACCGATGGAAGGCAGCATGCGGCAAAGGGAATACACATGTTTGTAGCCGAAGTTCTCTTCCTGAAAGCCCAAATAACTGAAAAGGACATTACGCCGGGCATATAAATTATAAATGGAGAGGTTCAGGCTTTGCTCCCTGTGCCCACGGGGAGTGAAACGGTAGGTCAGGGCGATGTCCATGCGGTGGGTGGCAGGAAGGTTGGAGCCGTTGTACTTTCCGTATTCGCTCACCAAATTGTTATTGATGACGTACACGCTTTTGGCTTTGGTGTAGGGCGTGCCACTGGCGTATACGAAATCTCCTCCCAAGCTCCAATGCCGGTTGAACCGGTAGTTGGCTACTACGGACAAGTCGTGGCGTCGGTCGAAAGTCGAATTGAACCATTCTGTCGGACTAAGTTCGGGGAAACGGCGTCGGCTGCTTCCTATGGCATAACTGACCCAACCGGAGAGTTTGCCTCTGTTCTTTTTCAGCATGAGATTCAGACCGTAGTTATAGCCTTTCCCATGTATCATATTGTTTTCTATGTGGTAGACCTGCGTGAAGAAATCCAATATGGAACCTGAATATTCGTGCTGATGGCTCAGCTTTTTATAGTAAACTTCCGCACTGATTTCCATCATTCCTTTTTGTGGCCGGAAATAATAACCCAAGGCAATGGAATGAGCTTGTTGGGGGCGTACGGAAGGAGACGAAGAGGTCCAATAGTCTACGGGCAACCCACCGTTGGAGACGGACATTTGATGAAGGTATTGGTGGTACAGACCGTAATGTACGGACAAAGTATGGGAGGGCGAGGGATGGTAGTGCAGGGTGATGCGCGGGTCTGGCGAAATGAAGCTGCGGCCATGGCTGTGGTAGGATGACAATCTCAATCCTCCGAGTACCGACCAGGAGGGGTGGAGGGAAATGTCGGCCTGAAGGTAGGCATTGGCTTCGTGGGCGTCTTCACGGAATTTGGGTGTTTCGTTTTCGATGAACGAACCGGAGACTTCGAACTGCATGGGACGGAAATGGTAATAGTTGTATTCCACACCGCCGTTCCATTGCAGATTGCCCCGTGTCCATTCCAAACGGGCGGCGTAACCGGCTTGCGTGATTCCGGAAGACAGGTTGAGGGATACGGAACTGATACCCATATCCAATGTGTTGCGGTAGCGGCTGAAAGTGGCGTTCTGTTGGAGGATAAACCGGGAGGAATGGTGTTGCCAGTGCAATGCGGCAGCCGTGTTTTGCCAATTCAGCTTGTTTTCGTCTGCAAAGTCTTCCTGCAACAGATTCATACGGTCTTGTCCGTGATACAGGCTAAGGCGGATTTTGTCGTGCGCTCCGGCTTGTTGCACAAAAGTCAGGTTATAGTCTTGCAGGCCATAGCGGAGTTGCATCTCGTCTATTTCCAACAGGTTGCCGTAGAGCAGGTTCAAATAGCTTCCCCGTCCGGATAAGTAGAGCGTGGAATGCTCGCCGGTCGGGAGCGTCAACGTACCTTCGCTTTCCATAAAACTGACAGTGGCATCAAGATGGACTTTACGGGCTATGGAATCGGTAGGGTAGAAAGAAATTTCTCCGCCCAAACGGTTGGAGAAAGCGGCATCGTGACGGTTCTTGACCAATGCCATGCCGCGGAAGTGAGAGGCGTTGAATACGGAAAACAGGCCTAACAGGTGGGAGGCGTTGAATATCGGTGCCCCGTCCATGTTTAATACGCTTTGGGAAGCTGCACATCCCTGTATGTGGATGCCGGAGGTATAGTCGTTGTTGGTGGCTACCCCCGGAAGAAGTTGCAGGCTGCGTAAGGGTCTGCACTGCCCAATACATGAGGCATGTCTGCCAGCGACTCCATATTCCAGTACAAACGTCCGTTCCGGTCGTCCGATAAAGTGCGTGGACTGTAAGCCTTCACTTCCACTTCTTCCATTCGTTCGCTTTGCAGGCTGTCTGCGAGCGAGGCACGTAGATTTTGGTGGAACCCAACGAGCAGGAACAAAATGCTAATGGTTTTGTACATGCGAGTATGCCGGACACACGTGAAAGCAGGCCGACAACGGATTCCCACGAAGTGGAAACGCGAGTCAGCCTGCCATGGTTAAATTAAAAAAGTATGTTATAAGAGCCTGTTTAAATTTTATTTAATAACATCCTAATGGATGCCAGTTTTACCATTTCCTCTGCCGAATCGAAAGTTAGCTCATAGTTTCGGCATAGCCTTCTATAATTGTCAAACCATGAAAAGGTTCTTTCCACAATCCATCTTTTTACCTATTGGTCTAAAGCCTTTTAGCTTATCACCACTGACGACAACTTCAAGAATGTATCCAAAAGCATTTTTAATCTTCTCAGCTATTTCTCCACGATATCCGGAATCTGCCAATATGACTTTGATGTTGCAAGAGAGTTCCCTCAGACACCTTGCCAACAGATAAGCCGCCTTGCTGTCATGCACACAGGCAATCGTCACCATGACTGCAAGCAGGAATCCATTTTTATCTACCACCACATGACGTTTAACGCCTTTTACTTTTTGTTCCCGTCAATGCCATTAAGAGAACGATTATCACCCCAACGTACACTTTGACTATCCATGATACCCAAACTTGCTTCTGCTTTTTGACCCATTTTCACACGTACTTTTTCTCGTAAGTTGTTCAATAATAAATCAAATTCACCCCAAGAAGACCATTTGCGATAATAGTAGTAAACCAACTCCCAAGGAGCGAAGTCTGAGGGAAGCATACGCCATTGGCAACCGGTTTTGACTACATAGAAAATGGCATTCCATATTTCACGCAAATCATATTTTCGTTTCCTTTCTTGCACGTTCAAGATTTTCTTGATAACTTGCCACTGTGTTTCTTCTAAATCCGTCGAATACATAATTATTTGAAGATTGGTAACTAAAAATAATCATTTTCGAGGAAAGAAGAAGCACTCTTTTTATTTCAAACAGGAAAATTTAAACAGGCTCTAAATTCTCGAAGCGCCCGAACAATTCTTCATACGCAGCAATCAGAGATTGGAAACGTGCAACCGTGAAATACTCTCCGAACGTGTAGGTCGTGCCATTTTCGAAGTTCAATACCGGTTCGGCCGACCATTCACCGGAATAATAATAGCTTCCGGGATATGAATAATCGTAATGGACGGCTTGCCATGTCAGAGGTACGGAATAGGTGCTGTTCTTGAAGAACATCGCAGCCTGTACGTATTGGTTGGCGGCATCGACAGCCCTTTGTGTTTCCAATCGGGCAGCCTCTTTTACGCTTTCCAAAGAACCTTCCGCATTTCCTTGGTAGTAATAATAGTACCCGTCATAGTCGAAGGCATCTACCAGCCCGTTGTTGTTGTCGGCAGTGATGTTCAGGCTTATGTCGTCCATGATGTTGCAACCCAGGATTCCGTTTTTCAAGTTGGCGTTTCCGTCGAAATATCCGGATTCGATCAAATCTATGTCAGCCAAATTATGCCCGTTCACGCTGCATGACATGGTAATCAGTCGTTCGTTTCCGCTGTAAAGTTCCGATTTCACGGCAGCATCGCTGTTATTGTCAAACAAAGAATGGGTGACTTTATAACCGGCATCGGCAGCCTCGAACGTTGCATTTGCGGAATATTGCTTGCCGACATAGTCGCAGGCTTCCGTGTTGACGGTAAGCTGGGCCATGAGTTTGCCGTCGAGTTTTACGGTGCCTGTAAGGGTAGCCGGAATCTTGATGGTTTCGGAATAGGCATTCCCGGTTGCATCTTTACGGACGAATTCAAACTCTTGGCCGCTGCCTTTCACTTCGGCTACACAGTTTTTTCCTTCGTATCTGAACTTATAGATGGCGGAATTCCTCATCGATGCATCGGCAATTTGATCCCACTCTTCCGTAGTTTCGTTCCATTTCCATTCTCCGTGGAGTTGGCTAATTTCGTACACATCGCCGATAGCTCGCTTGGAGGCCAGTGCGGCAATGTCTCCTTGTGCGCATGAGGCTTCTCCAACCGTAATCCGGACGGTTCGGGTTGTCGGGGAGCATGACTTCGTCATCCTCGTTGAAGAACGTGTTTTCGCAATATTCCAACAGCGAGATGGTTGGTTTGAGGCGTTCCACATCTATCTTTGCGGCCAATGCCTTGCCCACACGGTCTATCTCCTCTTGTGCCTGCTCTACGGTCGTGACGGGGACGTTACCGTTTCCATTTCCACCGCCCGGACCTTCATTTCCGTTGTTGTCATCATCGCTGCACGCCGTTGTCATACACAATGCCGCACCTAAAAATAAAGAATAGAATAGTCTTTTTCTCATTGTTTAGTTGGTTTAAGTGGGAAGTTAACGGTATTTTTCTTGCATGCATACGGGAATGCTTCCCTTCATTTCCTTGAGCATGAATGTACTATTTCGTCTGCAAATATAGTAATTTTAATATAAGAAGAAATATATTCACTCTATTTTATATTATATTAATATATGAGTGTTACTCTGAATTTCAGTATTTGGATTTCTTTTCTTTTACAACACGGTAGAGAGGTAAGGACATCGGTACACGGTTCTGCGCCAAACGATTTTTTAGTCTCAGCCGATTGATTTTTCAATCACAGCCAATCGTTTTTTCGTTCTGCGGAGATTAATTTGTGTTTTGTTAGTATTTGAAATACAGCTTTTTATGATGCTGATTTTGTGGAACGGCTAAGACCTTTACGTTGTATTTCCAAGAGGAATAAAACCGGACAGACAGAAAAGGGAAAAACAAAAGCCGGTATTTTTCGGCGTACCTCCGAATACCGGCTTTTCCCGCTGTGGAAAGATTTATTTCTTGAGGTTGGCTTTTTCCAATCCGTAACCGTATTGCTTATCGGCGGACTTGAGCAGGAAAGCCACCAACAGGGAGAGAATGGCTATACCGGTGAAAATGCACATGGGGAGGGTATAGTCGTAAAGATTGGTTGTTTTACCGTTTACCACTTCCTGGCCCGTGATGCAATAGTTTTCGAGTACGCTGCCAATGAGAGCCGGAATACCCCATAACCCGATGTTCTGGATGAAAAATATCAGGGCGTATGCCGTACCCAGTTGTTTGACCGGGAATATTTTGGCCACGGAAGGCCACATGGCGGACGGGACGAGAGAGAAGGCGATGCCCAGAATAATCATCAGGATGATGGCTACCCAAGAGGCGTGGATGAAAGGAATGGCATAGATGGCATGCACGCAGATGAGCATAAAAGCTCCCAACATCATAATGGAAGCAGCCTTTCCTCTCCGGTCTATCATTCCGCCGAACACAGGAGTCAGGAACAGCGCGCCCAAAGCAGGAAGGCCCGCAAAGGTACCGGCGATGTCTTCGGATACGTTGTATTTCGTCACCATCAATTCGGTAGCGAATTTCTGGAAGGGGAATACACAAGAATAGAACAGGACACACAAGAGGGCAATGAGCCAGAATCCCGGATTGCTGACTACGGCCACCACATCCTTGAAGGAGAATTTTTCATCATCGCCGCAGGAGGTGTCGATCGTGACCTGGCGGTCGAGCTTGCGGTCCATGAAAGTGAAGCATAGGAAAGAAACCAGTCCGCCGACGAGCAGGACGGCACCGATGAGCAACGGAGTGTCGAGATGCCAGTTCTTGGCTACGGGGATGGCTACTGCGTATGCCACTTGCGAGCCGACGCGGGCCAAGGCGACCTGTACGCCCATGGCCAAAGCCATTTCCTTGCCGTGAAACCATTTGGCGATGATTTTTGTTACCGTTATGCCGGCCACTTCGGCACCGACACCGAATACGGAATATCCGGCCGAGGCCATGAAGACATCCAGTTTGTAACCGAACAGCATCTCTTCTGTTCCGCCGAAACGGGTGATGGCAGCGTATTCGCATATCGTGCCACCTACCATCAGGATGGCGGACAGCATACCTGTGAAGCGGATACCGAATTTATCCAAAATCAGTCCGCCCCAGATGAGCATGAGCAGGAAGACATTCAGGAAACTGTAGGCTCCCGTGAAGAAGCCGAACTCACCGCTTGTCCAGTGCAGTTCGCCTTCGAGCATGCTTTTGAGCGGAGCCATGATGTCGTTTACGTAGTAAGCGGCCATCATGGTGAAAGCTACAACAAAGAGGGCAGACCAACGTGCCCACGTCTTGTCATTTAATTTTTGATTCGAAGTTTGGTTCATGACGTTTATCGTTTAATTTATTTTTTCAACCAACGGTCCAGCCAGCGGAAGAAAGTGCGCTGCCACAATATGCCGTTTTGGGGTTTCAATACCCAGTGGTTCTCGTCGGGATACAACAGGAGTTCGGCGGGGATACCACGCATGACGGCGGCACTGAAAGCCGACTGCCCTTGTGAGCTGAGGATGCGGTAGTCTTTCTCGCCGTGGATGCAAAGGATGGGCGTGTCCCAACGGTCTACGTAGAGGTGGGGACTGGTGGTGAAGGGATTCACCTTTTGCTGGTCGTTCACCTTTTCCGCGTTGTCCGGGTCGGCACTGATGCCCTTACGCCAAGGGCCTGCGCCGAGGTCCCAGTTGGGAAACCACATTTCTTCCGTTTCGTAATATTGCTGTTGCGTGTTGAAGATTCCGTCGTGCGAGATGAAGCATTTGAAGCGTTTGTCGTGGTGTCCGGCCAGATAGTACACGCTGTAGCCTCCGAAGCTGGCCCCCACGCATCCCAAGCGGTCTTTGTCCGCATACGGTTCTTTGCAAATGTCGTCGATGGCACTCAGGTAGTCTTGCATGCACTGGCCGCTGTAGTCGCCGCTGATTTCCTCCAGCCACTCCATGCCGAAGCCCGGCAGGCCGCGGCGGTTGGGAGCGATGACGATATAGTCGTTGGCAGCCATGATTTGCAGGTTCCAACGGTAGCTCCAGAACTGACTGACGGGGCTTTGCGGGCCTCCTTCGCAGAACAGGAGTATCGGATATTTTTTGGATGGGTCGAAATGAGGCGGGTAAACCACCCAACAGAGTTCCTTCTTGCCATCCGTGGTAGCGACCCAACGTTCTTTGACTTCACCCATCTTCAGGCGTTCCTGGAAATATTGGTTTTCCCGGGTGAGCTGCCTGACTTCCGCATTTTTCTTCTTTTTAAAGGAAAGGCTGTAGATGTCATCCGGCGCACTGATGCTGTGGCGGGTGACGATGAGGTTTTTACCGCATAAGGCCAGTCCGGCACCATAGTCGAAATCCCCCGTGGTCAGCGGTCTCACTTCGCCTTTGAGGTTGGTGGAGTGTACCATGCTACGTGCCTGCCATACGCCGGTGAAATAGAACGAGCGGCTGTCGGCTGCCCAACAGAATCCGTTTACTCCGGATTGGAAAGCTTCCGTAACGTAAGTTTTTGCACCCGTCTTCAGATCCAGGACGCACAGTCGGGTACGATCGCTTTCGTAACCGTTGCGCGCCATGCTGAGCCACGCCACATATTTCCCGTCGGGAGAATAAGCCGGGTTCGTGTCGTAGCCCACGTTACAATCCCGGTCCAGATGGTTTATGATTTGGTGTTCCATGGAACGCGACGGGTCGATTTCAGGCTCTTTGTAGTCGGACGGTTTGCATAGGTTCTCGGTTTGTCCGGTCGCCGTATCGTAGCGGTAGATGTCGCTGTCCGTACTGATAGCGTAGTCCCGGCCTGTCTTTTTGCGACTGGTGTACACGATATAACGGCTGTCGGGACTCCAGTTGAATTGTTCGCTGCCTCCGAACGGTAACATCGGGCATTCAAACGGTTCGCCGTTCAGGAGGTCGATGCCGTCACCCGTCCGTCCGTCTTGGACATCCGCCACGAAGATGTGGGGGATGGTGGTCACGTAACGGTCCCAATGTTTGTAGTTGAGGTCGGTGATGACCATACCGCTGGATAATGGCAGGTCGTCGTATTTTTTCTCGATAGAAGTATAAGTGTCTACGGAATGGACGATGATGACTTTTTTCCCGTCGGGGGAAAACTTGTATCCTTCCACGTCCTTATGGCAGAAACTGACTTGACGGCGTGACGTGCCGTCCAAAGCCATTTCCCATATCTGGCTGCTTCCGCTTTTACCGCTCAGGAAGGTGATTCTTTGTCCGTCCGGAGTGAAAGCCGGTTCGCTTTCGTTGTCGGCCGTGGTGGTAAGCAGGGTCGGGTTCGCGCCGTCGGCATCCATCAGGTAAAGGACGGTATGGCTCTTGTTCTGCTGTACGCTGTAATAGCTGACGGTGTATACAATCTTTTGGGCGTCCGGAGAGACGGCGAAAGTCCCGATCCGTCCCATGGCCCATAATGCCTCGGGAGTGAGGCGGTCTCCGGTAAGTGTAATCTGGTTTTTTCCGATGATTTGTCCGTCGTTGGCTCCGGATACCGGACTGGCGGAAGCCAAGGTAAGGGCTGCGGTCATAACATGAATGAGATTCATAATAGATGTGAGCTAAAAAAAATGAATCATTCCGGACGGTTGCGGATAGCCCGGAATGATTCTTAAGGATGTATTATTATTTTTTGTTTTGAGCTTGTTTCTTTTTCTGTTCTTCCAAGATGGCTTGCTGCTGTTTTTGCAGTGCTTCCAACCGTGCGGCCATTCCCGACATCTTTTTGTTAGGGTTGGCTTTATTGGCTTGGTAGTTGGCTTCGAGCTTAGCCAAAAGCTTCTTGTCATCGGTGGTCTTGCGTAGGAACCACATGATAAGAATACTAGTCAGACCGGAAAGGAAATAGTAATAGTTCAATCCGGACGAGTAGTTATTGAACATGAAGAAGAAGGCTACAGGCATGATATACATCATATACTGCATGAACTTCATTTGCTGTGCTTGTTCGCCGGTCATGCTGTTCTGCTGCTGGCGCATGCTGATCCAAGTGTTGACGATATTGGTCAGGCAGAACAACAAGCAGAAAATGCTGAGGTGGTCTCCGATAAGCCAGATGGACTTGTCCCATCGTATTACGTCATCGTATGCCGAAAGGTCGGAAGCCCAAAGGAAACTTTCTCCGCGCAATTCGATGGCGTTCGGAACGAAGTTGAACAAAGCGATCCAGATAGGCATCTGTAACAGCATCGGCAAGCATCCGCCCATCGGGCTGACCCCGTACTGGCTGTAAAGCTGCATGGTTTCCTGTTGCTTCTTCATGGCGTCTTCCGGTTTCGGATATTTGGCGTTAAGCTCGTCAATCTTCGGTTTCAGCACACGCATCTTGGCAGAAGACAAGTAAGACTTGCGTGTGGTGGGGTAGACCAGTACTTTCACCAATATCGTGAGCAACAACAAGACAATACCCATTGACAGTCCCAGACTGCTCAACCAATCGAAAATGTATATGATGAAGAAACGGTTGATCCACTTGAAGAGCGGCCAGCCCAGATAAACAAGGTCTTCCAATTCCAAATCTTTGTCACTGGCACTGAGTTTGTTCGTGTGTTGCAACAGATGGTAATTGTTCGGAGCGAACAGCATCTGCATTTGAGTAGGGGTCTTTCCGCTGGGATCGAAGAACGTTTTCATGTCGGCCTCGTAATCTTTCAGGTAACCGCTGGCTTTTTGCTGCGGCGTGCTGCTGAGGTGGGCTTCCGTGAAATCCTGATGTGCTATCAATACACAACTGAAAAACTGGTTCTTGAAAGCGACCCAATCCAAGGGTTCTGCAATCTTTTCGGATTCGGCACTGGTTTCGCTCAGATAATCCGTTCCCTCATTCTTTATTTTATACGTCAGGGAAGAATAACGGCTTTCGAAATCGAAGCCTTTTTCTTGTTGGCGTGCCATTTCATTCCATGCGATGTCCAGAGTTTTCATAGACGGAGCGAAGATATTGCCCAAACCGTTGGCTTGGATGGTAAAGTCGATCATGTAGGAATGGGGCAACAACTTGTAATCGAAATCCAGTGTACCTCCTGTGGAAGCCTGGAGACGCATGGTGAGGGTCGTGTCGCTGACGTTGATTGGGGTGAAAAAGAGGTCGCCGGAGTTGATGTTCTCCGTTTTCCCACCCAACATGAATTGCATGCGTGCGTCTTTTTCGTCGAACAGCGTCACCGGGCCGCCCTGTTGGTTCTTATATTCTTTGAGTTCAACCTTTTGGACGGTTCCCCCACGTGTATTGAACGTTAATTTAATCAGCTCGTTTTCCAATACGACGTTTTGTGCTTCTCCTCTCCTGTGGGCGTAAAACAATGACGTCGTGTCTAAAGCTACTTGTGCCTGATGCGCTATTTCAGCCTCTTCCTTGGCTTCTTGTGCCATCTGTGCCTTTTGTTGAGCCACGGTAGCGATAGAGTCCTGTCGGCGTTGGGCTTCCATTTCCGCTTCGCTCGGGCGACTGAAATAACTGAATCCGATAAGTACTGCCGCAATGAGGATAAATCCTGTAAGCGTGTTTTTGTCCATATTCTTATTTATTTGTCTTTAGATTGCTTTTTGGTGCTCAATGAATTCTCAATGGCTGCCTTTACGAATGAAAGGAACAATGGATGCGGTTTGAGTACCGTACTGCTGTATTCCGGATGGAATTGTGTACCGATGTACCATTTCAATGTCGGGATTTCTACAATCTCCACCAAGTTGCTGTCGGGGTTGGTGCCGACGCATTGCATGCCGGCTTTTTCATACTCCTTAATATATTGGTTGTTGAACTCGTAGCGGTGACGGTGGCGTTCGGAAATCTGCTTTTGTCCGTATGCCTCAAAAGTCTTACTGCCTTCACGTACATCACAATCGTAGGCTCCCAGACGCATTGTACCTCCCATTTGGGTGATATTTTTCTGTTCTTCCATGATGTCGATGACATTGTGCGGAGTCTTTTCATCCATTTCGCGGCTGTTGGCATCTACGTATCCTAATACGTTACGTGCAAATTCGATAACCATCATTTGCATGCCGAGACAAATACCGAACGTCGGAATATCGTGGGTGCGGGTGTATTCGGCTGCAATGATTTTACCTTCGATGCCCCGTTGTCCGAACCCCGGACAGATAACCACTCCCGCCATACCTTTCAGTTGCTCTTCCACATTTTCACGGGTCAGTTTTTCGCTATTGACGAAATGTGTCTTGACTTTATAGTCATTGTAGGTTCCGGCATGTGCGAGTGACTCTAAAATACTCTTATATGCGTCTTGCAAATCATATTTGCCAACCAGGGCGATGTGGACGATTTCCGTAGCTTTGTTGCGACGGTCGAGGAAGGAGCGCCATGGACCGAGTTGGGGCGTTTCACCCACCGGCATATTCATCTTGCGTAAAATAATGGCATCGAGCTTCTGGGCTTGCATGCTCAGAGGTACTTCGTAGATGGACGGCATGTCCAGGCTTTGAATGACTGCTTCTTCGTCCACATTACAGAAATGAGCCACTTTCTTCCGGATGTCCGCATTCAGTTCATGTTCCGTACGAAGTACCAAAATATCCGGTTGTATACCCAAACTCTGCAATTGCTTGACCGATGTTTGGGTCGGCTTGGTCTTCAACTCTTTTGCAGCCGCCAGATAAGGAACGTAGGTCAGATGCAGGTTGATGGCATCTTTGCCCAATTCCCAACGTAATTGGCGGATGGCCTCCAGGAAGGGCAGGGATTCGATGTCACCTACCGTTCCCCCGATTTCGGTAATTACGAAATCAAACTTGTATTTTTTACCCATCAATTTGATGTTCCGTTTGATTTCGTCCGTGATATGAGGTACGACCTGAATGGTTTTACCCAAATAGTCCCCTCTGCGTTCTTTTTCGATAACGCTTTGGTATATCCGGCCGGTAGTTATATTATTGGCACGGGTAGTCTGGATTCCGGTGAAACGTTCGTAATGTCCTAAATCCAAATCCGTTTCCTGACCGTCTACGGTAACATAGCATTCGCCGTGTTCGTACGGATTGAGCGTACCCGGGTCGATGTTGATATAGGGGTCGAATTTTTGAATGGTAATGTTGTATCCACGAGCTTGCAACAATTTACCCACAGATGAGGATATAATGCCTTTGCCTAATGATGAGGCTACTCCGCCAGTAACGAAGATATACTTTGTTTCTCCCACAATGTTATAATTTTTGGATTAGAATTCAATTATAATACAACTATTAAGTTGCAAAATTACAAAAAACTTTGAGTTCCGTGGGACTTTTCCTTTAAAAAAGATATATCTTTGTGTCGACAAAAGAAAACGTGGATGCAAATAAGGTTCTTTTTTATCATTATATTGTCATACTTGTTCAGTACTGATATCGGGGCTCGAAACAAGCGTACGTGTATTGTGGATACATTGTCGATGAACGCTGTAGTGCAAAGATATACAGCTCTGTTGAATGCACTTGTCTGGGAAACAAGCAATTTACAGACGGATTCAACCGTGAGATTCACTCCGTATTATTTCCGGTTGTTTGCTCCGGGGACGCTTTATGATGCCCCCATGAAGCAGGAGTTTGGTGTAAAGTGGAATTTCACACTTCCGGGACGTGAAAAGAATGTCCCTTCTTTGTTGGATTATAGAGATAAAGACCGATTGGTATTGGAAGAGGAGAATAGGATGTTGATGCAGGCTTATGTCCGTACTCCATGGTTGATTCAGACTACGGAAGACGACTTGGAAAAAGCCGGTGGGTTGCAGAAAGAAGTCTTACCGGAATTGCCTGCTGTGACCCATTTGGTGGAAAATGAGATCAATGTTGATTTAACACAGGATGTAGATACTATACGTTTAAAGGTACGGCGTCCTAATTTTTGGAAATTCAAAGGAGATTATTCGTTTCAGTTTACCCAAAATTATTATTCCGAGAATTGGTATCAGGGCGGTGATAACAATTATACGATGTTGGCTTTGGCAACCATGGAGGCAAACTTCAATAACAAACAGAAAATACAATGGGACAACAAGCTTGAAATGCGTTTGGGATTTCAGACCTCGAAAACGGATGAGAAGCATAAACTCAAGACTAATGACGACTTGTTGCGTTTGACCACTAAAATAGGTTACAAGGCTACCAAACATTGGTTTTATACTTTGCAGGTTCAGGCATATACTCAGTTTTATCCGAGTTTCAAGGCAAATAGCGACGAGGTTTCTTCCGATTTCCTTTCTCCGTTCAATTTGGTTGTTTCTTTAGGTATGGATTATAAATTGGAATTGAAACGTTTTAAAGGTTCTGCCAATTTGTCTCCCGTAGCCTATAACTTTCGTTCGGTAGAGCGCAGGTCGTTATTCGGTAATTTTGGATTGGAGTCCGGACGAAGTATGTACAATAATTTCGGTCCGAATATTACTGTGAATTATAGTTGGGAGATATGGAAAAACATCAAGTGGGATGCCCGTATATATTGGTTCAGCAATTTGGAAACGACCGATATTGAATGGGAAAACACATTTACTTTCACGATAAACAGGTTCTTGAATTCCAAACTGTTTCTCTATCCTCGTATAGATGACAGTTCGGAGAATTATCGGAATGAGGATAAAAAGTTTTCTTATCTCATGTTCAAAGAATGGTTCAGCTTGGGTATCAATTACTCGTTTTAATAGAGGCTTTGCTTATAACGACTTATTAATGCTTTCAATATAGTTCAAGAGTTCCGTACGTCCCGTTTTGTTTTCGGATGAGGTTATGAAGTAAGGAGGCAGTTCTTCCCATTGTTCTTTTAGGGCTTTAAGATAAGCGTCAATATTAGCCTTGAGCTTAGTCGGCTTGGATTTGTCGGCTTTCGTAAAAACAATACTGAACGGGATTCCGCTTTCTCCGAGCCATTCGATGAATTCCATGTCTATTTTTTGAGGCTCGTGTCGCGAATCGACGAGTACGAACAAGTTGGTCATCTGTTCTCTGTGCAGTATATAAGAAGAGATGATTTGCTGCAATTTTTCTTGTTCTTTTTTGCTTATTTTGGCGTAACCGTATCCCGGAAGGTCTACCAGATACCACTCATTGTTGATTAAAAAATGATTGATAAGCAATGTCTTCCCCGGTGTGGCGGAGGTCTTTGCCAATTTTTTATTATTGGTCAGCATGTTAATCAAACTGGATTTGCCTACATTGGAACGGCCTATAAAAGCGTATTCGGGAGCATGGGTAGAAGGACATTTCCCGACCGAAGAGTTGCTGATGACGAATTCTGCTGATTTGATTTCCATGTCAGTTTTTATTTTTTTGTTGGCAAATATACGCTTTTTATTTGGCTTTTGGTTATCTTTGCACAAATTTATGTATTTTGATTGTAGATGAATCAACAATATCCTTCAGTATTATTAGAAAAGGCCGTAAATGAATTTGCGAAGTTGCCGGGGATAGGTTCGAAGACCGCCATGCGGTTAGTTCTACACCTGTTGAGGCAGGATGTACAGGCGGTTGAGAGTTTCGGCCAGTCGTTGATTACGTTGAAGCATGATGTGAAATATTGTTCTGTATGTCATAATATCTCGGATACGGACGTCTGTGAAATCTGTTCGGATATGCAACGCGACCATTCCACGATATGTGTGGTGGAAAATATTCAGGATGTGATGGCTATAGAGAATACACATCAGTACAAGGGTGTTTATCATGTGCTTGGCGGAGTGATATCTCCGATGGACGGGGTGGGACCTTCCGACCTTCAGATACAAACTCTTGTAGAGCGCGTGGAAGACGGAGGCGTGAGAGAGGTGATATTGGCTCTTAGTCCGACAATGGAGGGAGATACGACCAATTTTTATATTTACAGAAAGCTGGAAAATGCAGCCGCACGTATCAGCGTGATTGCACGTGGGGTTGCGCAAAATGATGAACTGCAATATACGGATGAAGTAACGTTGGGACGTTCTATTGTGAACCGTGTAGTTTTTACGGGACAAATGTAGGAGAACAGAGAGATGGAGAATGTTATAAAGAAACTCCGGTTGGAGTTTTGTCTTATTTTTATATGGGCGGCCGTACTTATAGGGCTGTTTGAGTGGGACGTTTGGACTGCCGGATGGGCTGTAGGAAATGAACTGGCAGATTACTATATCAATCTGACGGGAATCATCATGGTTATCGTATTGGTACCTATGGCTCTGAAAATGATGTCGTTTAGGGTGGTGAAATCTTCTTATTCCGTAGACTTTCCGCAACGGTCCGGTTTGAAATATAAAAGATGGAGTGAGGTACGTATGGCGATGCTGGCTGTTACGGGGTGGACGAATATCGTATTTTATTATCTGACATTGGACTCAACCGGTTCTATTTGTGCGCTTATTACAGCTTTGGCTTTATGTTTTTGCTGGCCTTCCCGTGAAAAGTTTGAGAATGAAACGGGGCTGGAATTGAATCATGACGGTGTAAAGACAGAAAACCAGAGAAAGGCATGAAACTTTCAATCGTAATCGTCAGCTACAATGTGAAGTATTACTTGGAGCAGTGCTTGTGCTCTGTGATACGGGCGTGCTATGGACTGGATGCTGAAATCTGGGTGGTGGATAATGCTTCTTCCGACGGATCGGTGGAATATATACGCTCTCGTTTTCCAGATGTCCATTTTATAGAAAATCAGGAAAATGTAGGTTTTTCCCGTGCGAACAACATGGCGATAAGGCAAGCGACAGGTGAATATATTTTGCTACTTAATCCGGATACGGTGGTGGGAGAAAATACATTGTCCGGATGTTTGCATTTTATGGATACTCATACGGAGGCCGGTGCTACGGGGGTTGCTATGTTGAAGGACGACGGTGGTTTTGCTTGGGAATCTCGTCGGGGGTTGCCTACTCCTTTTACGTCTTTTTGCAAAATGACCGGTTTGTGTGCATTGTTTCCTCATTCGCGGCGTTTGGGACGTTATTACATGAGATATTTGGATAAGAACAAGACCAATCAGATCGATGTCATCTCGGGGGCTTTTTGTATGGTGCGCCGTTCTGCACTTGATAAAACCGGACTTTTGGATGAGGATTTTTTCATGTATGGAGAAGATATCGACCTCTCTTATCGTTTATTACAATGTGGCTATAAAAATTATTATCAGCCGTTAAGGATTCTGCACTATAAGGGAGAAAGTACGCATAAAAGCTCTTTCCGTTACGTGCATGTTTTTTATAAGGCCATGCTTATCTTTTTTGACAAACATTACCGTCGTTCGAATCGTTGGTTGGCACCTTTTATCCAAATGGCCGTTGTTGTCCGGGGGGTATTGGATTTGTGTATGCACCAGAAAGAGCGTTTGTTCGGATGGATAGGAAGAGGACGAGACCGCGAGGCTGACAAATCATATTTGTTTTTGGGACGTCCGGAAGCTGTAGAGTCGCTATGCAGATTGGGGCTTGAAAATAACTTGAAAATAGATTTTGTGGTAGCGGATGAATCGAATAAGCCGGACGGCCATCTTGATCCGTCTCTTTCGGTGAAGACCTATGATTATGTCATATATGATACCGGGGCATATAGTTATGAGAAAATGCTGTACCTGTTGTCTCTCGGGGCGGAACATACCCGGATACGGATAGCGACTTACTCTATGGAGACATCTAAGTTGATAACGATGAATAACGTATATTGAAAAACGAAATACGATGATGTTTGCAGCAGATAATATACGGTTGCGTGCACTTGAACCGGAAGATTTGGAGTGGTTATATAGTGTTGAAAATGATGAAGAGTTGTGGCAATGGGGAAGTTCGAATGTTCCTTATTCCCGTTATACCTTAAAAACATATATAGCAGAGTCACGCCACGACATTTATGCCGATGGACAGTTGCGTTTGGTTATAGAGACGGAGGATGAGCATTTGGTTTTAGGCTGTGTGGATTTGATGGATTTTTCTCCTCGGCATTTACGTGCGGAGATAGGAATCTTGTTATTTCCAGAGTATAGGGGGCGGGGAGTTGCAACCAAGGTATTGGGGATGCTTGTTTCTTATGCTCGCGAACATTTGTATATGCACCAGCTTTATGCTATAGTTTCCCAAAAGAATATGAAGGCACAACATTTGTTTGAGCGGTTCGGTTTCAAACGTGTATCCCTATTGGCGGATTGGTTAAGGGACAAAGAAGAAGATTACGTATCAGCCTATATCTATAGTTTCCGGTTGTAGTTTTGTATCGGAAGAAGTTTTAGTTTCAAAAAAAACAGGTTGGGTTTTTGAAAAAAGTACGGAAGTAATTTGGCTATTTAAGATAAAGTCTTTACCTTTGCACTCACAATCAGGAAATCGCCTGATTCTTCTTTTAAAGGTGCGTTAGTTCAGTTGGTTAGAATACATGCCTGTCACGCATGGGGTCACGGGTTCGAGTCCCGTACGCACCGCAATAACATTCCAAAGCCCTTGAAAGTCAATCACTTTCAAGGGCTTTTTTCTTGGGGTCTCAATCGAGAGACCAATCCGATAATACACCGTGATGCATTCTGATACATTGCAGTTTGCTGTAAACCACCCTTTTATTATATTCCTGTCTGCAAATAGCCTTTTCCCACAAATCACTGTGTTCATGATTTGACGAAATATCCCAATAACTTTTTCATAGTCCCCTGATTGATACCGATAGGGAGACCAACGGTGTAGCCCACATACAATACGCATACTGTGGGCTACACCGTTTTTGTTCTATACCTTATTATAATATGTCGGCAGAATACCAACTCTTATTACCCCATTATTCATTCACGCAAGTAAAGTTGGTCTCCCCATTGGTCTCCCGAAACGTTCTGCCTGTTACTTTTTTCTTTCTTTCATCAAAAGTCGGCAGACGGTTGAGGTCTGTTTTGGCTACCAACTATTCGGGGAAATATCACGTGTTTTTCTCTTTTTTTCATTGGTAGTGCATTTTCTTCAAAAGGTCTGATTTCGTGAGAGATTTTTCTGTTGCGTTTATCAAATCTGGTAGTAACTTATATCTGTTTGGGTAGTAATTTTCTTATTATTTAATAGTCGTAATTACCTGTGTATCAGCTACTTATTTTTTTATATTTCAAAAATAAAAAATACCTTTGCATCCGCAATCCAAGCTGGTTCACGATGCAAAAATGTATGCGATGATTCGGTCAGCGATTGAGTTCTTTGAAATATTGTACAACCCAATCCTATTCAGATATGAAAGAGGAAATAAAGCTAATTAACGGTTCGGAGCTGCAAAGACAGCTTGAACCATTGTATGAGTTGAAGTCAGACATTGTAAATCTGAAAACAGAAATTAGCAAAAAGACTTCAGCTAAGTTCTACACAATTCCTCAAGTATGCGAAATTTTGCATGTATCAAGAAGCACGGTTTATAGAATGATCCGTAATGGAAACTTGAAAGCGCATAAAGCATACCGCAGGGTTTTGGTCTCTGAAGTGAGCATAAACAATGCTCTGATTCCTATTAATAGTGGTCGGTAATTGCCGACTACTAAACTCTTTAATTTATAATTTAAAAACAATAAAACACATGTCAAAAACCAAAAAACAGGTTATGAACTTTATAACCAAAGATCGAATGCGTCGCTTTCCAGACGAGTGCGGTAAAAGTACGTTGGCAAAATTCCTGCATTCTTATTTTCCTGAAAAGGTGGTTGATTCTCTTTTGGCTTCATTTGAAGTCAGAATTGATACGAGGTGTTGCTATAAAGGTGATTATGCAGCAATCTTGGCATTCAAAAGCAAAAACGAAAAAATTCGTGATGTAAGGATGATACTCTTTAACCCCGACACAGGAATGATTGTCCGTGACGGAGACGGGGATGCGCTTATCCAACATACCAAAAAACAGAACTCCCATGTGGAATACGAATCTGTTCCGTATGGTGACAAGTATTATTCTCTTGCGTATGAATTAATCGAGGGGTACACCCTAACATTTCTACCCACTCTCTTTGGTATGCAGAGAATCAATGGGGCAAAACATATTGGCGTGGTAACATCCCCTGTTGATGCGTTGGTCATGTCAATCATAGATCCACATCGTACGTGGCTGGCTACCGGGCATGAGGGTAAGTTTGGTATTGCATTATATCATCCTAACGTGATACAGGATTTGCGTGAAACAGGTGTACGGGTTACGCTTTTATCCTGAATTTGACGGAGAGGCAGAAGCTGAACAAATAAAGTTTCACTTGTTGCAAAACAGGATACCAGCCGATGTCTATCCACATCTTGATTATCTCAAGAATTGTGAGTTTGTGGGACACCGTAAGAGCATTGCCATCATTGCCTTAAAAATGGTTGATATGCAGTTCTCTTACAGAGATATAATGCTCGCTCTACGGTTGGTTGACGAACAGAATATACTACCGTATTAAGCACAGGAGCACGGGGCAATTAATATCAAGGTGGTTGCCCCGTGTCTATGAAACCTACCAAGTCGGTTCTTTGTATCCACCTTGATAACGTGATTAGCACAATAAAATATTAACCCGATTGCAAATGATGTTCTGATTATCTGCAATCTAAAAACAGAACAAAAAATGAGAAAAACAATTAATAGCAATAAACTGCAGTTTGATACAGTAAGATTCTGTACAAGTAGTGATAACATTTCATTGATTGAGGGTAAAGAGCATCTTTTCAAGCATACACTTGATATGGAGACGGGAGAATTGTCAATTATAGAGTTTAACTCACAAGCCAATCAAAACAATCGTGCCCTTGTGCCCTTCTCCCTCTATATCCATGCCAACAGACAGTCCAAGAGAATGACCATAGAGTTCTCCTCTAAATTGCTGTTGGAAGATTATCCCCTACTTATATCAGAGGACACCTTTCCGCAAGCATTACGGAACATAGAGAGATTGGGTATCTGCAAACTTAATGTGGAAGCCATTATTGAGGATTGCTCTTTCAATAAACTCCATGCTACAAAAGATGTGGATATGGAACTCGCAGAATCCATACTGAATACACTGAATCTATGCACAGGCGACAATTTAAGTTGATAAATATGAGTAAAAAGTTGTACATATCGCTGATTTTTAGTAACTTAGTGGTGATCAAAACATTAAGTTCAAACCATCGTATGTACAACCTTTATACAAAATTCGTCAAAATACTTGAGATATGCAAGCAATTCTCTGAAAATCTCATCAACGAATCTGGTAATGTTCCACGTCGTGGTCCTGTTCCCAAGTTTTCGGATTTGGAAGTGGTGGCGCTATCCCTGACGGCAGAGACCGAGAGCATTGATAGTGAGAAGTGGTTGTTCGACTATAAATTGCAAGAATACAAGGACAGCATTCCCAATCTCATATCAAGGAGACAGTTCAATGACCGCAGGAAGAAAACGGCAGGCCTGTGTGAGGAACTGCGCAAGAGGATTGCCATGGAAATGGATGGCGGAGAGGAACAATTCTTTGTTGACTCCAAGCCGATAGAGGTTTGTAGGGTTGCAAGAGGAAAACGTTGCAAGATGGGGCGTACCGGAAATTTCTCTCAAGCTCCCGACTTCGGATTCTGTGCTTCGCAGAACACGTATTATTTTGGTTACAAGTTACACGCTCTCTGTGGGTTAAGTGGAGTTATCCATTCCTATGATCTGTCAAAGGCAAGTGTAGCTGACCTCCATTATATGAAGGATGTAAAACATACTTATCACGACTGTAGCATCTATGGTGACAAAGGGTATATTGGAGCTGACGTACACTTGACTTGTTCGAAACCGCACACATAAGACTGGAGTGTCCGTATCGGCTCAACCAAAAAGGATTGGAAACCAACATTCATTCCGTTTGCAAAGGCAAGAAAGAGGATTGAGACAATATTCTCTCAACTTACAGACCAGTTCCTGGTCATCAGGAACTTTGCGAAAATAACGAATGGTTTGTTTGCCAGAATCATTGGCAAAATTAGTGCACTTACCATTCTGCAATACGTAAACTTCATTAACGACAAGCCCATTGGCAGAAATTAAGTATGCACTAAATCGATTTCCACAATCAGGCTTCGGGTAAATCTGCATCGTGAAAGACTGACATTCTATCTGCCTGTCGAGTACAAGATACAGCCCAAACATTGGGACAAGGAAATGGGGTGTGCCATAGAGGACAGCAAACGGAATCCCGACTTGAAAGGGAATATACGGCTGCAACTGATATTACGCAATATCAACAAAGAGATTGAGAAAACCACCAATGCCCTAATCAAGGTGTTGGAGGAAATGAAATTACACGAAATCTATCCTACCGTGGATGCCGTGCGTACAAAGTTGCGTGAAGAATTGAACCAAGCTACAAAGGGAAAGCGGATGTTTGCAGACTTCATCAGTTTCATGGAATATTACATTTCCCTCTGTAAGGACGGAACTATACTGAACAGCAAAGGGGGAAGACTGGCAGCAGGTACAATACAGAGCTATGCTTCAACTCTGAAAATCGTAAAGCAGTATTGCGCCAACAGACGGATAAAGTTGAGATTGGACGGTGTAACCGTGAACTTCTACAATGACTTTGTGAAATTTATGAATGAAGCCAGCCATTCCCGTGGAAAATACAAGCCGAATGCGATTGGAAAATTCGTCAAGAGCATAAAGGCTATGTTGCGGTATGCCTACGAGAATAACTATACCGCCAATGACGACTTTAAGCGCAAGGAGTTCAAAGTGTATAAGGAAAATGTGGAAACGGTCTATCTGACGGAGAAAGAATTGGATAACCTCTACAATCTTGAACTCAACGAGGGTGAATCTTGTGTAAGGGACAGCTTCATTGTATCAAGTTATACAGGGTTGCGCTATTCCGATATAGCACGCTTACAGCAGAAACACTTGGACTTTGACAACAAACTGCTAACGATTGTAACCCAAAAGACCAATACGCTTGTGGTAATCCCCATGCATCCCAAAGTGGAAGCCATTTTCCGCAAGTATGGAAACCAACCGCCTGCCGTGCAGTCCAACCAAAGCACAAACAGAATATTAAAAAAATTGTGCCGTAAGGCAGGAATCACTAACTTTGTCTCCGTGGTCGAGACATCGGGTGGAATTAAGCATGAGATTACCCATGAGAAGTGCGACATGGTAACCAGCCATACAGCCCGAAGAAGTTTCGCTACCAATGCTTACAGGGCAGGAATACCGAGCTTGTCTATCATGCAGATAACGGGACACAGCACGGAAACCAGTTTTATGAAGTATATCAGAATATCCAAGGAAGAGAATGCGATTGCGTTAAGCAGGCATACGTTCTTTAATCATTTATAAATTGAAATCAATGTATTATGACAGAAAATAAGATTGAACCGAACAGAAAAACCATTGCAGAATTTATATTCATTGCAGAACTTTCCTCTGAATGTATCTGCAAATATGTGGAATTGGGAGAAAACAGCGAATCAGTGTTTGCTCTCTTTAATGACAAGATAAAGTGGAATATAGAAAAATTCTATGAGACATATCGAAAGGAATTATATTACGAAAACGATTCCATGTTCAATGGCTACATTAATATAGATACAAAGACTGTTTCCAAAATATTCGATAATAAAATTCTGGATGAAGACGGCAATGAAATAAAGGTTTATACAGAAAACACCTATAAACTAAAAAAAGGAAAGACGGAAAAATACTACAAAAAACATCCACCAAAAATTGCAGAAAGTTTTGAAAGAACTAAGGCGTATGATAAGTATCTTGAACAAGAGTTTAATACTAGCGATTTGGCAGAAATCAATTATCTGAGTGTAAAAGACAATGGGACTTTTTTTTACCTTGTTACAAACAAAATCCTTTTTGGATTCCTTATGTGAGGAAGCGGAAAAAGCCATAAAAGACAGCAAAAAATATGAAGAAGAATATGCAATCCGATTGACACGCCTGATTGAGAAGCTCAAGGAATATTCTGAAATGATTATCTCTAAAGCTACACTAATCGAACTGGCTATTAGGGACTGGAGAACACGTGTAATGGAATGCTCTCTTAAGGTATTAAAAGCAATGCCTGTCGAAAAAGTATCAGAATACAATCTTAAAACAAGAGCGTTTGTCTTGAAATCCCTTTTAACCACTCTTGATATTGGAAATTCCCAAGCCAATATTATACGGTTTATTGCAAACATAATTGGCACAAGCGAAGGAACAGTTAAAGGATATTTTATAGATTTCAGTAAGGACAATCATGGCATGAAAAAAAAGGAGGCTTTCCAAAAGGAAATGGAAAATGCACTTAATATGTGTAATCTGCTCTCAACAGAATCCGAAAATAAAAGATACGTAATACAACTCATAGATGCTATTAAAAAAATAAAGGATGCTCAAAAGTAATAAAAAGAAATAGTATGCCTACAAAGAACACCATACGCAGACATTATCTGATAATCCGCAGAATATTGCGGAATGATTATCCAAGCAAACATATCCTGCTTGAATACATGAAGCAATATGACGTGGAAGTTGGAGAAAGGACTTTCCAAAGAGACTTGGCAGAGATACGCAGCAACTTCGACATTGAAATCATATATGATGAAAAGAAGAACGGCTACTTTGCACAGACTGACAGTACATTGGAATTAGACAAGTTACTGTATTTTATAGGATTGGCGGAAAGCTCGGATATTGTCCTCTCTACCATGAGGGATAAAAACAGGCTGCTGCAATATCTTGCTGTCAGCCCCGATCCCCGTGCAAAAGGAGTGGAACATATCGGGTGGCTGTTGAGGGCTATCCAAAATCAGACGGTTGTCCGCTTTTCCCATTATAATTACCAGTCGGGAGAAACCAAAGACTATACCGTCTGTCCCTACTTGCTGAAAGAGTTTGAGGGCATGTGGTATTTGTTTGCCTTTGTGGATAAGTTGAAATCGTTCCGTACATTCGGATTGGACAGAATACACAATCTTATAACAACAGACGATGTGTTCCAACGAGAACCTGCATTGGAAGAAACTGCCAAACGCTTTGATGATGTGTATGGGCTTGTCTATGAACCCGACAACAATCCGACTGCCCCGATAGAAGAAGTCAGGTTGAAGGTCTCTCCTTCCATGTTGCCCTATCTCCATTCGTTGCCAATCCATTCCTCACAGGTAATAGAGGGTGATGTTATCACCCTGCATCTGATAATCAATCCCGAATTGGAGAACAGGATAATGGGCTATGGAGAACATATAGAGGTGTTGTCTCCGTTGTCATTGAGGGAAAGCATAAAGAACAGAATACAAAAGATGTTATCCAATTATAAATGAATTATTGCCAGATTATTTGCATGAGCCGTTGCAGCAATGTAACGGTATTTTTTTGCCATTTTCTCGTCAGTGATGAAAGATATTAGACCACCGACTTAAACTGACGTACCCCTAATCTTATCTTTGCGGAAAAAACAGGCTTATATGTCAAAATTGATAGGAGGAAAGAAATCGGCAGGGGAACAATCGAAAAATTGTGCGATAAGGAAAACTTGGTGTACGCTGTACTTTATGTCAAATTTATCGCTCTCCACCTGTCCTATGAAACTGGGTGAACATTCCAATATCGCAGCCAGTCCACGCTGCGATATGCCAAGTTCCTTTCGTTTCTCCCGAACCTTATTAATGACGAATAAATCGACCTTTGACTTCATAAAACCCTGTTTTCGAAATTGTAAAGTTGAAAAAAAGATTTATCTTTGTGCTTAGTAATAATAAGCATACGCAAAAGACAAAAGGTTATGGGTAAGAAAATTATTGAAAAAGGATGGCTGTACGAGTATGAGGAAACAGCAGAAAGCCAAATAATAAACGGCTATGAAGTTACAGGGGTAAGATATGTGTTGGGAGAGCTATTTGACACTTCTTGCAATAAAGCGTTAATCTGTATCGGTATAAATCCAAGTACGGCAATACCTGAACAGCTTGACCCAACACTAAAAAGGGGTACAGAAATATGCCAAAAGAAGCGGTGAATATGGAGCATGGTATATGCTGAATGTATATCCGCAACGTGCAACCAATCCCGATGATATGGATATAGACCCCAATATGGAAATACACCGTAACAATCTGATTGCTATAAAGAACTTGTTATCCGAAATCAAAGAAGCAGATGTATGGTGTGCTTGGGGTAATCTTATCGGAAAGAGGAAATACCTGTATGACTTGTTGTTTGGAAATAAAGAAAAAGATATTGACGGTATTATCAGCCTGTTCAATGCAAACTATCACTTCAAGGCATACGAAGCTACTACGAAAGGGAATCCTAAACACCCTATTTTGATAGGGGAAAAAGCTGAATTGAGCAGTTTGGATGAAATCGGATTGAAAGAATTATCGGATAGAATTATTAATAACATTAAGAAATAGCATTATGAAATTGAAGTATTTATTGGCTGCTTGTACAGCCTTTTTTCTTGTATCTTGCAGCAATGATGATGAACTGCCCCAACTGCCCCAACATGGTGATATTGTAGGGTTGAATATCAAAGATGCAAAGTATATCTATACAAGTGGAACTAACACCCGTTCTTCTGCTGCCCAATATCGACAGATTAAGAAAGACGGTAGAGACATGGAATTATCATGGATTGACGATAAGGGTGATACGGTTAGAATAAATGATTTGTCTAAAATATGGGATATTAATGAAACGTATCTGATGATAAACACAGAAAGACCTATAAATTATAAACCCTCATTTGATGAGAATGGGAATATACTTCTTGATCCAATAATAGGTGGAGGACACTCTTACCTCATTAATAAAGAGACAGAAGCGATATATGATTTAGGTATAGGACTAAATGGAGAGAACGCTATAACAGATAAACAAGAAAATATCTATGCAACGCAATATTCTGGTCTTGCCTTGTATAAAATCCATACACAAGATGTTACAAATTTGAGATTGGAAATGTATGCACAGGCTTCAGTACCCCAAGCTCAATTTGTTGTGAATAATAAAGGAATGTGCTTCTACGATTATAGATACATCCGTCCGTCATATGGTATGCAGCAGTTATCATTTCTAATTTTATCCCCCAAACAGAGTATGGAAATGCTTTTGTATCTCACGACAACGAAGATTTATATCTCACTGCTGTTAGTGGAGAACATGAATCTTACAAACTTGTAGTTAGCAAGCTAAATGAGAATAAAGAACTCCAAAGTCAAATTATGGCAGAAACGGAGTTTCTTGATTACTGGGGAATATCACAGCCCAACGATATACAAGTGAAATGGAATGAACGCAGGGCTACAATGTTGATAAATGTTTATGGACGCACATACGAATATCAGTTTGCTACAAAGGCATTGACAGAAGTTTCAGCTAATTTGAATGGATTTTTTGCCACCGATCGTTCCACTTATGTCACAACAAATGCTTTATATGCGCGGAAATCTGTGGATAAATTGGATATTATAGCATTAGAGGACTACAGTATCAAGGAATTGGACTTGTCAAGCAAAGGCATTGATTTTCGTTCCATTTATACAATGGACGGTTCTGATTTATTGTATTTTGCAGGTTTTCAATATAGTACAAGCCAATCTGTTATCGGAACGATTGATATAGACGGTAATGTGGAAATTACGGAATCAACACCTAATCCTATCACTAACATAATACAAATAAATTAGGGTATGAAAAAGCAGCTCAAACAATTAGAAGAATTTCATCGGGCTTTTGGCTTGTACATAAATGAACAGCCAACTTTGCGCATCCCCCAAGATTTGCATGAACTTCGTATGCGTGTGATGAAAGAAGAAGTTGATGAATATGCAGAAGAATACGCAATCACAGGAGATACAGAGGATGAACGGCTGCAAGCGGTAGCCAAAGAATTAGCCGATATAGCTTACACCTTGTTGGGAACAGTCGTCTCTCACGGTTTACAAGATGAATTTGAGCGTATCTTCGATGCGGTACATGAAAGTAATATGAGCAAGTTGGACGAAAATGGAAAACCGATCTATCGTGAGGACGGTAAGATACTGAAATCAAGCCGTTACCATGAACCCGACTTGAGTTTCTTGAAAAATAAGAAATAATTTCTCTATACCAACCGCTATGATTATGAAAAATTGTAGCGGTTGTTTTCGTAAATAAACAAATCCTACGTCAAAAAATGTCGCAGGTCAGGTAATAACTTTGCAATGTATTAATCATAAAAATTAGAAAATATGAAATGCTTTGGAAGAAATGGATTAGAGGGAACTAAAAAACCGAATATAAAATCGGGATTTCCTGAATTGGATAAAATAACAAATGGGTGGAACAATGGCGACTTGATTGTTATTGCTGCTCGTCCTGCAATGGGAAAGTCAGCCTTTGGAATGTCTTTATTAAAAGAAATAGCAGTAAAGAATAGAATACCTACGGCTTTCTTTTCTCTTGAAATGTCAAGTAATCAAGCTATAAACAGATTACGTATGGTATTAAGCAAAGTGGATGGAGCGAAAATAAAGGTTTACGACAATGGTTATACGGATACTTTAAACGAAGAAGAAAAACGCAGACTTGAAGATGCTGGAAAGCAAATGGATATTGCTCCTATTTACCTTGATGACTCTCCCTCTTTGTCCATACACGAATTATCCCAACAAGCAATCCGATTGGTTAGTGATTTTCAAATAAAACTGATTATTGTTGATTATCTACAATTAATGAACTCAGGACTTCTATTCTCAGATAGAAATGAGGAAATGGCTTATATTATACGTAGATTAAAAGCATTGGCTAAAGACTTGAATATCCCGATTATAGTATTCAGTCCAGTATATCGTAGAGAAAGTCGGGAGGAAATAGATGGTATACGTCCTCAATTAAGAGATTTACGTTGTGATGCCATTGAGCAGGATGCAGACATGATTTGTTTTATCCATCGTCCAGAATATTATAGAATTTATAATGATATAAATGGCAATGATTTACATGGTAAGGCAGAAATAATTGTTGCTAAAAATCGTAATGGAAATAGAGGAGATGTACTTTTAAAATTTAATGGAGGATATTCAAGTTTTGATAATTTAGATGAATAAGCCATAGTAACTCATATCCATAGAGCCATTATTCCAATTACGGAGCAGTGGCTCTTTTTTTTCTGTACCTACGTCTAATTCTGTCGTAAGCACTGACCTACCTTTGTTGCAAAAAAATCCCATGCAAAGGAAAATATTCAAATTCAAGATAATAAGCAAGGAGGGTAATTGTATCCTGTCGCTTCATTATACTAATCTGACTAACGAGATTATCCGTTCAATCACGAAAAATCTAATCAAGATAGAACCTAACGAGAAATGCAAATTGCTGTTTGTAGGGAAAGAAGATTGCAGGCTTACATTGGAAGATGTCTATAATTTGTCGAGCCTGTTCCAATCGGTTGTAGGTTCGGGTTTGGTATGGGATATTATAGGAGACTACCTATATACGGGCGAGAGCCAAGACTTGGACGGTTACCTGCTTATTAACCCTGACCTTATCAATCAATGAGCAATACACTACCACTATTCCAACAATACACTCCATACGATACGGAGATTGTAAAGACCGCCACCCGATGCGGTTTGTACCTTATCGGTGGAACGGCAATAGACTTGCTGTGTAGGTATTACTCCATTCCGTTTTGGAGAAACAGATCTGATAATGACCTTGATTTTTGGACTTCGTTTGCCAATAAGGAAAGGGACAGGTTCGTCAAACAAGTAGGTAGCAAATTCGGGATTGGCGTAGAGGACAGTTCCGAATATATGGTTTCCTTAGAACTGGAGAAAGTCAAGATTGAGACTGATATACTGATAGATTATGATTGCGCCAATACAAAGTTTGCATCTTTTATAAACGGAATTTGTGTAATGTCTCCTATATACCTGTTTTCCTCTAAGTTTGACAGATACATTAATACCGCTAACATTCAGCGCAAGAAGACCGATTTTTATGATTTAAGGACATTGCTGTCTATAATCGAAAAGACAAACGGCTTTGATGAACTTGAAAGCCATTTGTCTAATCGGGATTATGACCAGAGAGCCGAAGATATGCTCAACGGCATAATTGCAAGTATGTTATAAGCTGATATTATTTTCATCTTTCCTTTTTCTCCCTCTTTTCTTAACGTTTAAGAGGTGATTCAGATAGATACTGGGCTTAAAGTTTACAACCTTTTTAGCAGGAATATCAATCGGGGCGAAAGAAGTCGGATTCATCCCTTTCCTCGCAGCTTTCTGTTTGACGGAGAACGAACCGAAACCGATAAGGGTGATTCTGCCATTCTTTTTCATTTCATTGGCTACGATTTCAATAACAGCATTAAAGGCTTTTTGAGCTTCTGTTTTAGTCAGCCCTGTTTTCTCTGCAAGAGCATTGCACAAATCTTTCTTGTTCATATTCTAATTCTATTGTTCGACAAGATTTTTTCAAGAATCGTTCCTTTGCATAGAAATATGACGAGCCGTCATATAGTGATTTGATAGAATATGACGTGTGTCTGCCTTGATATGACGAGTAGTCATATTGAAAACACGGGTCTCAATCTGGGTCTCAATTCTGTGGCATATTGTGATACCCAATGAAACAACAGGCAACAAACTTTCTTGCATCACAAGACAATCAATGTACCTGTATGTATCACTATATGCCAGTAAGTATATATGTTACTGCCCCGTACGCACCGCAACAAAATTGAAAATCAATAGTTTACAAAGGCAATATCCAATTTTACACCCAGCAATGTGAAGTTGGGTATTTTTACTTTGATATTTTAGTGAATAGATAAATGGCAAAAAAACTAAGATAAGAAACGAATATTTCTTTTCTCTTTTTCTGCCGTAGTATTAACTTAAAAAATGATTAAACAAGAAACAGATAGAATGAAAGAAACCTGAAAGCGCTTTTGCAATAGGCATAGGCTTTCCATATTTAAGTAAATAATTAATTTAATTAATAACGGAAAAGCGTTTCTGTTCATACGTATAAAAGATATTGAGCTTTAGCTCTTGTTCTCTAATCTCGAATACCGCCAATATTCACTCACGAGGACAAGCTCAGAAGGTTCACGTTCATAGGGCGTGAACCATTCATGCTTGTTTGTGAGTAAGGTAACTTGGCGGTAACCTGAGATTAAAATAAGCGTTGAATGGTTCCGCCTTTTAATTTAGTTAGTAACGTGAAATCAATTATTAAATTATTATCAATTTTGGCTATACTTATAGCCAGTATGTTTTCTGTATCCTCTTGCACAGAGGATTGGGAAGATGCTTATTTAGCAATAGACCAAAATAATTTTAGTATATCCAGTAGCGGAGAAACTAAAACAATTTCTATTCAAACTAATTCAGATTGGAGAGTAGTTACAAAAAATGCTTCTTGGGTAACTTTTGATAAAACATCGGGAACTGGCAATAGTGAATTACAAATTTCTGTTGGTCGGAATCGCTCAAATAAAAGGACTACTATAGTTACAGTTTGTGCAGGTACAGAATCTGCAGAAATAGAAATTGAACAAGCTGCATCAACCACTGGAACGTTATCGGTAACAACCGGAGCATGTACAATTAAGAGAGAAAAAAGTGGGTCTAAGTACAAATATACCATTACAGCAGGGTATAATGTTCAGGGTGGACATTTGGCTTCTGAAGTTGGTATTATGTTTGGAAATTCACCAAGTAAAACTACTGGAACAATAACCGATGGTCTCCATAAAGCAACTGCATATGTAACTACCTCAAACTCAAATTATACTGTAACGTATAGAGCGTATGCAGTCAAAAAAGTCAAACGGAGCAAAAGTATATGGAACTACTAAAACTAAAAGGTATAAATAATGGTATGAAAAAAATATTCTCTTTTTTATGTTTATTCTTTATTTGTTGTAGTTTGTCTGCACAGCAGATACAAGAGACTATATATCTCCGCAATGGAAGTGTAATCAAAGGTAATATTGTAGAGCAAATTCCTAATGGCTCTGTTAAGATACAAATAGCAGACGGAAGTCTATTAGTTTATCAGATGTCCGAAGTTGAAAGGATTACTAAAGAAAGAAAACAATCTTCTAAGAAAGAAGGGCGGCATAGAGGGCTTGATTTTAGCGTTGACGCAGGATATCATATTGCAACTAAAGGCGGTGGTGGGAGTATTTCTGCCGAAATTGGAATAGGCAAACGTTTCAATAAGAATTTTTATTGGGGGATAGGTACCGGAGCTTTCATTCCTACAAGTGACGGTGACCCTTCAATTCCCTTGACTTTCGATTTTAAAGTATATTTCCCTTTAAAATCTACATCTTTGACTCTCGGGGGATTATTCGTGCTGGATATGTTTTTAATACCTCTGGTGATATTACCGTTGGAAGTGGAAAGTACCAAACAACAGTTGAAGTCCCGAATAATATTATGATACAAATCATGCCAACTTTGGAAATTCCTTTATCTAAACGGGTAGATTTTAATTTGGGAGTAGGATATACTCATTTTGTCCCAACAAAAGGAAGTGGTAGTAGCGGTGCTTTTAGTATGAGAACTGGATTTAGTTTTCATAAGTCGCCTATTCGTAAGCCTAAAAAGCCAACTCGTGATAGAGGCATGCAAGTAACGTTGGAAGGTGGTAAAGTCAATTTTGGAAGTGATGAATATGACGGTGGAACGGGTGCACTAGTGTTCACTTATAAATTTAATCCTCATATAAATTTAGGTATAGGATTTGGGGGAGATTTTGTTAGTTCTTATGCAGAAGATGGTGTAAAATCTCTCAAGATAAGAGATGACGGTAATGTTTATCACTATAACTCCGACCTTGATGTTAGTATCTCTGCTGTAAAAATATTCGCCAGAGGCTCGTATAGGCTGACGGATAGACGCTTTTCTCCGTTTGTAGCATGTGATGCAGGTGTACGTATCTACTCTATCAATGATTTGTATGGTTATGATGCAGCAGATGATAATAGTACGATAGAGTATGTATTAGAAAAACCGTCAAGTATGGGGTTCTTTGCTGCCCCTGCGATTGGATTGTCTTTACGTACAACAAATAATTCATATTTGGAATTAAAAGCTGGTTATTCTTTCGCTCCGGGCATATCAGGAAAGAAAGGCGAGGCAGAGTATGATACCAATAGCTTTCATTTTATCCACGCGGCATCTTGTAAACCTTTGAAGATGTCTGCTCCATTCATTTCTTTTTTAGGCTTTACTCACACATTTAAATGGGGTGAGAAATGGGGTAAGTAATGGTCGTTTGATACATTATTTCATAGCTCGTTGAAATAAATTATCTGTAAACAAAATAAAAGTGTAATTCTATTTGGTGGATGAATTACACTTTTATTTTTTCTACACGGGAATTATATTCTTAACCCTTTTTAGGTCTGTTGTCCTCTTTTGGGTGCGGCTTACACCTACTTTTCTTTGAGTTTCCGGAACTTCATCTTAAACTAACTATTTTAATAGTTTATTAATTAACAAACCTTTCAACGGCTCGCCGTTTATCTTCTGGCAATTGATAAAATGTCTGATTCACAATTAGTTCATTCTGATTTATAGATGTAATATGTGGCTTTAAAATAGTCATATCCTCAAACATCACACCATACTTTTAGAAGCCAGATTTCTTGATTATCATTAGTACCATATTTTATATAATTAGCAGCCGTTAAAGCTCTATCATCACCATTTTGAAGAAAATACTTGTAAAAAGCAGCATATAAAATATCAGACAACTTAAATCCAATAAATTTGTCAAGGTAATCATAAGTATCATAGATTATGGTATCATAATCTACATCACGAGCCAATATCCCCCGGTCAACGAGAGGTAAAGAATGGCAATTTTTATTCGGGATTTCCTGATACCTAGCTGTGAATTTAGCTTCTAAACGATTCTCGACATTTCTACGTTTATATAGAGCTCGTTCTTTCGCTCGACTAACATATTGATATCTCAATTGGCACATATTCTTAAATGTTTTGGCTTCAACTCGCCACACTAAAATACGAATAGCAGTATGCAAAACACCCCTTTCTCCTTGCGATAATTCTCTTTTTACATAGTGGGCATAAAAACTATCAAATAGTGATACTAATTTGCTCCAACGATCGCCATTAGTAATTGTATTTGAAGATATAAATTTTTGATTCACAAATAAATAATCTAATAATTGCCTTATTATTTGATTACTTTCATCGTCACTAAGGATTTCAAGTTTACTTTGAGGCAAATTGAAAGAATCATCATAGGTGCCTTCATTTAATTCTTGTTTTATTTCATTCAAATCAATATCATCTATGTGTTCAACATCCAGCATTGAGGTTGATTTTAGGGTAATGGGAGTAGTCATTAATTGTCTAAAAACGCGACATTGCAGAAGTTCTAATAACGATAGATCCATAATCAAAATTTGGATCGACAGATGAACGTCCAGCACGACCTATAAGATTTTTCACACCAAGTGGGTCGCTGGATTCAAGCCTGTCAATGAATACTATATCAAAAGGCATATTGATTCCTTGTTCAAGAGTAGAAGTCGCAAAACAAATTTTACAAAATCCTTTACGAGTGAACTCTTCTACTAATAAACGAGCCTCAAGTGGCATAGAACCATGGTGTACTACTATGCCATATGACAATAAATCTATAAATAACGAGTAATAGTTTTGATTCTTAGTTGTTTTTCCACCAGTATATTTCTGTATTTTCTCTATTAAAATCAGGGCATTTTCATCTGAAATTTTTTCGCATTTGGAGATATACTCATTAAATTCATCATGGAACCCACGAGATAGTATTTTAGATTTTGATACATAAAATAGTATAGAGCCTCCCGATTCTATACATCTCATAATTGGATCAAACGAGCATTCTTCCTTACGATTTCCCATTACAGCTTTATCTATTCCATAATGATAAAACTTAGAGTCATTGTATGCCAAATACAATTGTCCTACATTTTGTTGCCGATAGTTTTTGCTAGATGATTGTCTTTCTGTTAATTTATTACGAGCAATTTGGGATTCCGGATTGCACACAAATGGTTGTGCAAATATCAATTTTGCCTTTGGAAATTTTACATTACATCTACGAACTATACTATCAAAAAACATACCTCTTTGATTATCTTCATTGCTTAATTGAGCCTCATCAAATAGAAATAAACCGACTTTGAATATGTTTGAAAATTTAAATATTTCTCTACAACGCTCTGGTGTTACGATAAAAACATTCTTGTTAGCATGCGCTGTATTTATATGTTCTATAAATGTTAATATATTGACACTTTTTTTCAGGGATTAATTCACATAGTCTTGCATAATATTCATTAATAAGTGCTCTTGATGGAACAATAACAACCACATCCGAATCACATTCTTTGATTAGATTCATTATGACAAATGATTTTCCTGTACTTGTTGGTGCGGAAAAACTAAATATTTGGTTATTAGAAATACCATTTGCTATATCTACCTGAATAGGAGTATAGCCATGGTGAAAGTTCTCAAAAATTACATCTTGATATATCTTAAAAATTTGTTCCTTTACTGTACTTGGTTCTGGTAAAGTCTTGTAAAATAAAGCTTGATAGTGAAGCAACTTATTTTCGCGAGACGCAAATAAATTGGGGTAATAAAGTTTTATTAGGGATAATATTTCTGAATCAGAAGACATAATAAGCCCCTCTCCAAAAATACGCAAAATTGTTTCATCAAGAAGATTCTCAATGCTTTCCCCTTTCAATATTTGTTTTATTCTATTCATACATCAATAGCAACGCAAATTAATTCGGTACAATCTACAAGTTGTTTAAAAATATTTATTCCTCTCAAGTTTGTTAATCAGTTCGTCATTAGATTCATTTTTGGATGCAAAAGCTGCAATATATCCTTTTTGTCCATTGCAGTAATTTTGGAAAGCTACTTTTCTATCTTGAGGTATGAAAGGATTGACTGTTATTAAATCCTTATCGTCTTTCTTATTATTACGAAAATCCACAATTTGTTTTAATGCGGAATTATGCGCTGTTGTAGCGGCAATATACTTAGATTCCCCAAAAGAAGGACATCATCCAAATTCATAGAATAGAAGTCAAATCCAGGATTTTGAGCAGCTTGGGTAGCAATTAATTCTCCTATAGGAATATCAAGATAATGATATTCAGAAACGATACTTTGTCTTGCTAATTCAGATACCACCAATTCACCTGAATTTTCATCAACAGCAGTTAAACGTCCATTATTGAGATTTTTTGTTATATGTTTTACTGTTGGTTCAACCCTAGCCCTTAGTGAAATCCTTAAATAATCTGGCATAAAAGAGTCTATCCAACTCATATTAATTAATGAATCAAATATTTGCCGGATTGTCAACTGCAAATTATTAGGATGAATCCGCAATAATTTAATATGTGCTTGAGATAAGCGACAATTACATACGACTGTGAATGGCGGCATATTTTGTTTTTTTAATAGAATTAGAATTTACCCTTTATCAAATAGTTCAATCACCTTATGAATCTCAGAGTATGCTTTCAAATCTTCCGGTGATTCTTTGCAGAGTTGACACAACTTTTCGGAATTTGACTTCGCTTGTTCCAAATCGCCATTCTCAGTCAAGTATTTGTAAAGATTGGTACGTATGAAATACCGTTTGGTCTTTTCATATCCCGGCATATACTTCTGTAGCTCAGGGAGTAATTGGTCATAACTCTCATATCTACGATAAACCACATTTGGTAGAAAGTGAAGTAAGAACCAGAATTCCGTGCATGGATTCGTTTCTACAAACATCACCCTCTCTGCATACTTCCTTGCATTGTACTTTCTTTTTGCCTGTTGATACAACTGCATTTCAGATGGGAACTGGAATAGTCTGTCCATATCAAACAGGCATACGATAAAATCATACTGCTTGTTCAAATAGGATTCAACCAGTTTTAGAATATGCTTGATATCACTATGCTGTGGAAAATCAGGCGCAACCTTGAAAGGATAGCGACACGCAACTCTCAAAGAGTCGAAATAGAACCATTCGGTTTCTCCCTCGCCTATGATGGCGATACTTTTTGTTACTGTTCGCCCCATATCATTAGTCGTTTAAGTTGATATACTGACTGCCAAGAAATGGCAACTTTACTAATTTCCCCTGCTTATAAGCGTTATACGGGGAGAGGTTCTTATGCAATCCCAAGTTAGAAAGTCGTACTACTTGGGTTTCGCCAAGTTCATCTTTATCGGTAAACCATATCGTGTCACGACGAATGAAATCTTCATTGAGAAGATTAATGTCGTGTGTTGTCAGCAACATTTGGGATGTCCCATTACTATTTGCCAAGAAAACTTTCAGAAAATAAGCCAGCAACTCATAATGAATACTTGTTTCGACTTCATCAATAGGTACAAACCGATTTGTCTTTAACAAGAAATTCAGAATCACAGCCATACCCAAAAATCTCATTGTTCCATTAGATTCGTATTCTTCAGACAATTCATAGAGTTTATCGCCAGCCTTATGCTTGAATGTCAATTCAGTATTTGTGATTTTACCTTTTCTAAGCATCTCGGCTTTTGCTTCCTCCCCAATAGGAGCGTTTTGAATCAACTGTTCCAACTCCGGTGTAATCAACTCTTCTTCTTCGTGCAGAACAACATCTTCTATATTAAAATCAGAGGCTTTCAGAAAGGCTAAAACAAACTTCTTTAAATCCCCTGTTTCATCATTATCCAATCGAGATTTTACATATCCTGAAAGCAACATTCCGGGAGCTAATACATCCTTCACTTGCTTGGCAAAATAATCATATACATCATTCAATCTGGTCCGCTCCACATTACTTTTACCAAAGGCAGCAAGCACACTGCAATTATTGATAGTGTTACCAGAAATCACGTCCTGATTCTTCTTTGTCATCTTAAGATTTGCGCCAAACTCTATGATTGAGGAGTCTGTGGCGACATCATAACTACGGCTATACAGCCTGGTAGGACGAATGGAATCATAAACAATCAGCGTTTCGAAATGAATGTGTTTTGCATCCAACTCAAAGCTAAGGATATACTTTGACTGATCGATATAAAATACCATCGACATTTTTGTCTTTTCATTCTTTGAAGTGTCATCCAGCATAAAAGGGACAACCCTTGTTGTCTCATTTCGGTCTTTAGGCATACGTAACACAAGCATCCTGAAAAACTCGACAGCATTCAATATATTGGTTTTTCCTGAGGCATTGGCACCATAAATGATTCCTACTTTCAGCAATCTTACACCGTCTTTCACTTCATACGAATACTCGTCAGACATAAATATGTCTGATGAAGGCTCAAAACTAATTTTTTGAGCTGACTTAATGGAGAAGAAATTCTCAATATTGAATTCTGCTATCATAATCGTTGTCTTTTTCTAATTGATTCCACAAAAATACGAATAAAATACGACTTAGCAAATTATAAAAACATATTTCGTAATAAAACTACAATATTAAGACATAAAACAAATAAAATACGCTTTATATATTCTTTGACATTTAATCAGAAGGCTGGAAACCAGCATTTGTAACTTTTGCTAAAACAAGAAAAAGGATAGAAACATTATTTTACAACTATGCGATTATGATTGGAAGAAATTGTTTGAAAAATGTGTATAGGGATTATTCACTCAGATTGTTGGGAAAGTTAGCTACCTGCAATCCTCCTAATTACAAAACCAGAAAACCATTGGTAGAGTTAAATATGTGCTAATTTAATTTCGTCAATGGGTTATAAATAAAATTTGGTTATATTGTTACTTTTTTCAATCTTTGCAATGTTCTAATCAGCTATAAAAAGCTAAGCAGAACAGTGAACTCTTCACGTTGGATTAAACGTTGGACTAAAAAAAATCGACTGATTAAGATATTGGTAAAGAGTGGATTAGAATTTGAATTCGAGTCCCGTGCGCACCGCGACAACATTTTGAATTCCTTGAAAGTCAATCACTTTCAAGGGATTTTCTTTTTTAGGGGGGCTCAATCGGGAGACCAATCTAATAACAAAATCCTGAACGGGTTCAAGGACATCTATTGGAAATTAATCCAAGAACATCCGGAACTTACTGCAAGGCAGGTGGCGGATTACTACAATCCGAACGCTTCAAACCCGTTTGCCCTGCAGCAAGAGGACTTATTGGTGTGGCCCGTGGATAAAATTATCTATGGGGAATGGGGCAGAGTCAAGCATGAAGTGCGCTCTCCTCCCCAGGAAGTTTGCAAAAAGGGTATTCATCCTTCAGGTTGCATGGCAAGTGTTTCATTACCTGTTTGTTATGAACTGAAAGATGTTTCAGGGATATTTCAGCCAAGTCTCATTTCATTCGCCTGAGATTGAAAAATCGTTCGGCTGAGATCGAAAAATCATTCGGCTGAGAACTTTTCACCGCTTTCCCGAATGACAGAATACTGAAAGATGCCTGAAACATCCTTCATCCTGTAAAGTGCTATATAGTAGTTTGTTAATGTGGGTTTTGAAGGATGAATGCTATTTTTTGAAAAACTCCGGGGAAGGAATACGCGAAAAAGAAGAATAATATAGGGAAGCCCGTCTTAAAATAAAAGAGACCGGACTCAAAAGTATATTTTGAGCCGGTCTCTTCCTCCAGCATCATTCAGGAACATTGAATGAAGTCAGGGACTCCTCAATCCACCATTGGAAATTCAATGGTTTCACTAACTTCGTTCCAGTTTTCGATTGTGAAGTCCCCGGTACTACCCCCAGATAAAATATCTCCTATCACGATGTTAAGGGTCAGACGCGTGTTTGCTGATAAAGTTGAATTCAGGTTACGTGACAGTTTGTGTACGCTGCCATCTTTCAACGTGATGAGTAATTCCAGCGGAGGAGTTTCTGAGGATGGGAATACCATTACAGTGGCATTACTCATTTCCGTTCCGTCTTCCGAACGTTTCAGGTCAAATTTAATCGTCTTTGTCATGTCGGATGCTTCTGCTGTATAGAAGTTGATTTGGTTTGCGATATTTCCGATACGTACCTGCATGTTAGTAATGTTCGAACTGAAGATACCATTGTTTTTCTTCTTGACAATGACTTTCATACCAGCGATGACACGTTTAAGCGATGCTTTTAAGTCTTCTTCTCCTACTTTAGCTTCTTTCACAGCATATACGAGGTCATATACAGGGCGGTAAGTCCCGTCATTGTTGCTCCATAAACTGAAGTAAAGAGAGGATAAGTCTACGCCAATACTGAATCCTGGTGTATGGATAGCCGGAGTGTCATAAATAGGTTCCTCATATTTAGGCGTACCCCAATATACCATATTGTATGTATTCATAGGCAAGTGGAGTTCCCGATTATGTTCACCTTCAAGGATATGCCCGTCTATGATATGGTAGTAGCCATAGAATGGTGTAAGATTGCCATTGACATAGTTTCCGAAATAGGTAGAAGTTCCTGAAATACAGGGGTAAATTTCGATGACGCCAGTCAGCGGGCTTTGATTAAGGGATTCATCAGCGACCGTGGCACTGATTCTTGGGGTTATCATCCTGGTTTCATTGAGAATTTTGTTGTGGTCATCGGATGAACATGATGCAGCCAGAACAAGGAGGCTTAATGCTCCCATCATAACATAATTTTTCATAACCATGTTTTTTAGAGTGAATAAATAAAGATTGGAAACAGAGGAAATTTGGGGATTAGATTTAAATACGCTTCATAAAAGAGGAGTATACCAATAATAGAGCGGTAAAGCGAATTATGGCCTTATGGAAAAATAATCGGTTGTAAAAAACTTATTTCTTTAATCTTACTTTGTAAAGATAGGTATTTAAGTGGTATAATCCAAGTTAAAAACAGCCAATCTATATTTCTAAAACGTAATGAAGCTATTTTATACCTTGAGCAAACAGAAAAACTTGCATTCTAATTATATTCTAATTTCGTCTAAGTCCTTTATAATGCCTTTCACCTGTTATTCCGGTTGGAAGGCTCTATTTTTGCACAAAAATTGAAAAGAAGCATGAAGAGATTACTGATTATCGGCCTGGCTTTTACTGTCTGTGATGCTTTGTATGCCGAGGAAGACATGACGGGGCTTTCGTTGCGGGAAGCGGAAAAGTGCTTTCTGGAACATAATGTGCAGTTGACGGCTCAGAGATATAATGTAGACCGGGCACAGGCACAAGTGGTGCAAGCCCGTTTGTTCGACAATCCGGTCATTTCGTTGGAGCAGAATGTATATAACCGCTTGAACGGGAAATATTTTGATGTGGGCAAGGAGGGAGAAGCTGCGATAGAGATAGAACAGGAGATTCCGATAGCGAGGCAGCGTAGTAAACGTATCAAGTTGGAGGAAATCAACCGTGAAGCGGCCGGATACCGTTTTGAAGAAGTGTTGCGCACCTTGCGGAGCGAATTGTACCGGAGTTTTGTGGATACGTATTACCAGTCACGTTCCGTCAGGGTGTACGACCGTGAAATAACCTCGGTAGGCAAGCTCTTGCAAGCGGTAAGGGAGCAGGAGGGAAAAGGCAACATGTCCCGGATGGAAGTGTCGCGTCTGGAACTGTTTCTTTTGTCTTTGCGGAAAGAACGGCAGGACGCGGAACAGCAATTAGTGGAGATGAGGGGGCGGTTGAATTTGTTGCTGGGTGCTCCGGCCGGACACGACCGGGAACTGGTATTGGACGAGAGCATATTGGAAAAGGTAGACCTGTCCGCTGTTTCGTTTGCCGATTTGGGCACGATGTTGGATTCGCGTCCGGACGTGCGTGCGGCCCGTGCCGAAGTGCGTGCGGCAGAAGCGAATGTGAAACTGCAACGGGCTATGGCGGCTCCCGAATTTTCGGTGAGAGGGATGTACGACCGTGCCGGAAACTTCATCAACGACTATTTTGCCATTGGTATCACATGCTCCGTGCCGATTTTCAACCGTAACCAAGGAGAAATCAAATCGGCCAAGCTGGAATTGCTGCAACAGGGCAAGGAGGAGGAGTATGCCGTGGATAAGGCGGAAACGGAACTTTATTCGGCCTGCCATCAATTACAGAAGGCCGTAGAGCTTTACCGGGCATTCGACGGCCGGGTGGAACAGGATTTCGAGCAACTTATGGAGGGCGTCAACGAAAACTTTTACGAGCGCAACATCAATATGCTGGAGTTTATCGATTATTATCAGAGTTATAAAGAAGCTTGCCTGCAATGCTATGCGTTGCGGCGGGATGTGTTCGGGGCAATGGAGAACCTGAACACGGTTGTAGGACGTACGATATTTAAATTTTGAAAAGCATGAACCATATATTTTTCTTAATAAGTTTAGGAGTGTTGGCAGGGGCTTGTTCCCGTTCTGCACAGGTGGCCGGTACGGAGGAGCCGGGAATGTTCCTCACAGACAGTTTGAAACGTGTGGTGTCTGTCGATACGGTCCGTTACCGGCCGGTGGCGGATGAATTGACGTTGACTGGCCGGGTGGCTTTCAATCCGGAAAAGGTGGCGCAGGTTTATCCTATATTCGGAGGGACGGTCGTGGAAGTACGGGCCGAAATCGGGGATTACGTGCGCCGGGGAGACGTGTTGGCCGTCATCCGTAGCGGCGAAGTGGCCGAGTATGAGAAACAACGCAAAGAATCGCAACATCGGTTGGCTCTTGCCCGCCGTAACCTGCATTCCGTGCAGGATATGGCGGCATCCGGAATGGCTTCTGAAAAGGATGTCATGCAGGCCCGCAGGGAAGTGGGTGAGGCCGAAGCCGAGGCGGAGAGACTGGCTGAAGTCTTTTCGATTTACCATATGTCGGGCGGGGCCAATTATCAGGTCAAGGCTCCGCTTTCCGGGTTCGTGGTGGAGAAACATGTCAATCCCGAAGAACAGTTACGCTCGGACGACGGTGAGGAAATGTTCACGATTTCCGGATTGGAAAACGTATGGGTGATGGCAGACGTGTATGAAAGCGACATCAGTAAGGTAGGCGAAGGCGATTCGGTGCGTATCACCACGTTGGCCTATCCGGAGGATGTCATTGCCGGGAAGATAGACAAGGTATATAATATGTTGGACGAGGAGAGCAAGACCATGAGCGTGCGGGTGAAATTGGACAATCGCGATTATAAGCTGAAGCCGGGCATGTTTACCCAGGTCCGAGTCTGCGGACGGGGGACGGGCAAGGAACGGCTGTGTGTCCCTTCGCATGCCTTGGTCTTCGAAAATGGCCGCTATTATGTGGTTACGGTGGCATCGGACGACCGTTTGGCGGTGAAAGAAGTGGAGGTGTACCTGCACTCGGATGAGGTCTGCTACCTATCCTCCGGGTTGACGGCGGGCGAGCGCGTCCTGAACCGTAACGTGTTGTTGGTTTATAATGCATTGAATGCAGGTTAGTCGGGAGGAAGGAGTATGCACAAGTTCATAGATAACATCGTGGCTTTTTCGCTGAAGAACAAGTTCTTCATATTTTTCTGTACCACCGTGGCCGTGATAGCGGGGATTGTGTCATTCAAGTATACCCCTATCGATGCGTTCCCGGACGTGACCAATACCAAGGTGACGGTGATTACCCAATGGCCGGGGCGGAGTGCAGAGGAGGTGGAGAAATTCATCACGATTCCTATTGAAATCGCCATGAATTCGGTACAAAACAAAACGGATATACGTTCCACCACGCTTTTCGGGCTTTCGGTCCTCCATGTGATGTTTGAAGATGACGTGGATGATTTCGTGGCACGCCAACAAGTGTATAACCTGTTGAATGATGCAGACTTGCCGGACGGCGTGACACCGGAGGTACAACCGCTTTACGGTCCGACGGGGGAGATTTTCCGTTATACGTTGCGCAGCGAGAAGCGGGGCGTACGTGAATTGAAGACTTTGCAGGATTGGGTGATAGAGCGTAACTTGCGGGCCGTCTCCGGTGTGGCAGACATCGTGAGCTTCGGTGGCGAGGTGAAAACATTCGAAGTAAGCGTCAATCCCCATCAACTGAAAAACTATGGGATTACGTCTTTGGAGCTGTATCAGGCGATAGCCAATAGCAATATCAATGTGGGCGGCGATGTCATTACGAAAAGTTCGCAAGCGTATGTCGTGCGGGGTATCGGGTTGATTAACGACATGGAAGAACTGCGTAACATCGTGGTGAAAAATATCCACGGCACCCCCGTGTTGGTCAAGCATCTGGCCGAGGTGCATGAGGCATGCCTGCCCCGTTTGGGACAAGTGGGGCGTATGGCCGAAGACGATGTCGTGCAGGGTATCGTCATCATGAGGAAAGGAGAGAATCCGGCCGAAGTCATCGATGCGCTGAAAGCCAAGATAGAGTATATTAATAAGGAGGTCTTGCCGGAAGACGTGCAGATCGTGACGTTCTACGACCGGGAAAACCTGGTGAATCTGGCCGTCCATACCGTGTCGCGCAATCTGGTCGAAGGCATCTTGTTGGTGACATTCATCGTGTTGATATTCATGGCCGATTGGCGTACGACGGTGGTAGTGGCTGTGGTGATACCTTTGGCCCTACTGTTTGCTTTTATTTGTTTGCGGGTCATGGGCATGTCGGCCAACCTGCTCTCCATGGGGGCCATAGACTTCGGTATTATTATCGACGGGGCGGTCGTCATGGTGGAAGGGATATTCGTGGCACTCGACCGGAAAGCCAAAGAAGTGGGGATGCCCACTTTCAACCTGATGTCGAAAATGGGGCTTATCCGGCAGACGGCCAAAGAGAAAGCCCGCGCCGTGTTTTTCTCCAAACTCATTATTATCACTGCGCTGATACCTATCTTCTCCTTCCAGAAAGTGGAAGGGAAGATGTTCTCCCCGTTGGCATACACTTTGGGATTCGCTTTGTTGGGAGCTTTGTTGTTCACGTTGACCTTGGTTCCGGTCATGTCGTCCATGTTGCTGAAACGGAACGTGCGCGAGAAGAACAACTTCTTTGTGCGTTTCATCAACGGGAAATCCGTGGCCTTTTTCGACAAATGCCATGCCCATCGGAAAATATCCGTCGGCATTGCCGGTATCGTGGCCGTGGGCGGTCTGTGGATGTTTACTTTGTTGGGGACGGAATTCCTGCCCCAGTTGAATGAAGGATCCATTTATATCCGTGCCACTCTGCCACAGAGCATTTCGCTGAACGAGTCGGTACAACTGGCCAACAAGATGCGGGCCAGACTGGCCGCTTATCCCGAAGTGAAACAGGTGCTTTCCCAAACCGGGCGGCCGAACGACGGTACGGATGCGACGGGATTCTATAATATCGAGTTCCACGTGGACATTTATCCCGAAAAAGAGTGGGAGAGCGGATTGGACAAGATGCAACTGATCGAGAAGATGCAGGAAGATCTTTCGATGTATCCGGGCATAGACTTCAATTTCTCCCAACCCATTACGGATAATGTGGAAGAGGCGGCTTCGGGGGTGAAAGGCTCCATTGCCGTGAAGGTATTCGGGAAGGATTTGTACCGTTCGGAAAAGATTGCCATGGAAATCGACAAGATTCTCGGTACGGTCGAAGGAATTGAGGACTTGGGAGTGATTCGGAACATCGGGCAACCGGAGTTGCGTATAGAATTGGACGAGGGACGTCTGGCACGTTACGGGGTGTCCAAAGAGGATGTGCAGGCCATTATCGAAATGGCCATCGGCGGAAAGTCGGCTTCGTTGTTGTACGAAGATGAACGCAAGTTCAACATCATGGTACGTTATAAACCGGAATTCAGGCAGGACGAGGAAGAAATCGGGAAAATACTTGTGCCGACAATGGATGGGGCGATGATACCCATCAAGGAATTGGCGGAAATAAGGACCATTACCGGCCCGTTGTTGATTTTCCGCGACAATCATGCACGCTTTTGTGCCGTGAAGTTCTCGGTGCGTGGCCGGGATATGGGAACGGCCGTGGCCGAAGCACAGGAGAAGGTGAATGCCTCCGTCCGTTTGCCCGAAGGGTACAGTTTGAAATGGACCGGGGATTTCGAGAATCAGCAGCGGGCCACGAAACGTTTGTCGCAAGTGGTTCCGGTAAGTATCGCCATCATTTTTGTCATCCTGTTCATTTTGTTCTCCAATGCTCGGGATGCCGGTCTGGTACTGTTGAATGTACCTTTTGCGGCTGCAGGAGGTATTGTGGCATTGTGGGCTACTGGGTTTAACTTTTCGATTTCGGCCGGTATCGGTTTCATCGCCTTGTTCGGTATCTGTATCCAGAACGGCGTGATTATGATTTCGGATATCAAGCATAACCTGAAAGAACGGTTGGCGTTGTCGTGTGCCGTGAAAGAAAGTGTGCGTTCCCGTGTCCGTCCGGTGATCATGACGGCTGCGATGGCCGCCATCGGTCTGATTCCGGCAGCCGTAAGCCATGGCATCGGTTCGGAGTCGCAACGCCCGTTGGCCATAGTCATCATCGGCGGTCTGGTGGGAGCTACTTTCTTTGCCCTGTTCGTATTTCCTTTGATTGTAGAGTTTGTCTATGGTAAAATGTTGTATGATAAAAACGGAAATCTGAAGCAAAGGAGTTTGTGACATGCAAAATCCGTATATTTGCAGATGAAATCCCATGGATGCGAAGATTATGGCAAAAATACTATTGGCGGAAGACGAACAGAACATCGCTTCGTTTATCAGGCGGGGCTTGCAGGAGTTCGGGCATGAAGTACAAGTGGAACATGACGGAGGCACGGCATGGTCTATGTTGCAGGAAGGAGTGTTCGATTTGCTTGTGTTGGATGTCATTATGCCGAAGATGGACGGGCTTGAGGTTTGTCGGCAGTTCCGTTTGAAGGAAGGGTACCATACGCCGGTCATCATGCTGACGGCGTTGGGTACGACCGAGGATATTGTAAAGGGGCTGGATGCCGGGGCGGACGACTATCTGGTGAAACCGTTCAGTTTCCAAGAACTGGAAGCACGTATCAAGGCTTTGTTGAGGCGGGGAAAAGAACGTCCGGACAGGCAACTTTGGTGCCACGACCTCGTGTTGGATTGCGACACCCGCCGTGCACGGCGAGGGGATACGGTGATAGAACTCACCGTCAAGGAATACCGTCTGTTGGAATACTTCATGACCCATCAAGGGGTGGCGCTTTCCCGTCTGGTACTCTTGAAAGACGTGTGGGACAAGAATTTCGATACGAATACCAATGTGGTGGATGTTTATGTGAACTACCTCCGGAACAAGATAGACCGTGATTTTGAGGTCAAGCTTATCCGTACGATTGTCGGGATGGGGTATATCATGGGGGTACAGTAAAGCCGGGAAGGAGGAAGGATGAAGATCGGGTCGAAGAT